>ERZ773090.7-NODE-7-length-444136-cov-26.9131_pt1 | contig 444136 bp, 377 predicted proteins | sample MGYA00580579_ERZ773090 | MGnify/ENA primary metagenome ERZ773090 (study PRJEB29015, sample SAMEA2738014) | human oral metagenome | biome: human oral; feature: human-associated habitat; material: dental | place: China | collected 2132 ... | reverse complement strand
ATCTCGAACACAGTAGTTAAGCTCATAAACGCCGAAAGTACTTGGCTGGAGACGGTCTGGGAGGATAGGAAGCCGCTGATTAATTAAAGGCACACCGAAGGGTGTGTCTTTTTTTGTATGGATTTTTATTCTTTTAAGGGAACTAATGAGCAAAGCAGTAGACGTTGAAGGAGTTACTTATATAATTAGTATTAATTATCGTGCTTTGAAGCACATATTTTTCTCATGGATATGGTATACTTAGGCTTATATCATATTTATAGGAGGTCATATGGCTAAGAAAATTGCGGTCCTCGTTAATGAGGAGACAATGCAGCGCTGTTCTTGTGGCGGTTGTTTGAAAGCATTTATGAATAAAGCGGATTCTTTTGAGCGTTATGCTGATGAGGATATTGAGTTGGTGGGGTTCACACATAGCGGTGGGGATCTTGCTAAGAAAATCGAGTCTTTTAAGAAAAAAGGTGTTACTACGGTACATCTTTCTACATGTACGCGTGGTAAGAATGAAAATTATGAAAGCATCGCAGAGCAGTGTGCTGAGGCGGGCTTTGATGTAGTAGGCTATACACATGGTGGTGCTGTTTCTAAAGATGGTAAAGAAGCGATAGTACTTTCAGCTAAACCAGTAACGACAGATCAATAGTCAGCAATGCTTGAATTAACTATAACAATTTGCAATATCTTATAATAGATGAATAATTGTTCCATTATTCATTCTATATTTACACTAAACCTATATTATATAGATAGTATGTAAATTATGAGTGATATATTTATCATTTTGAGAGGTTGAGAGAATGAATAAGAAACTTACAGCGGCTACTTTATCTATTGCTATGGCAGTGACAATGGCACCTACTGTGATGCAAACGGCTTCTGTCAATGCTGCTTCTGCTGCGGTACAATCCTTAGCTGGTGGTGCTATTGCTATGGCTTACGTATCTACTGCATTAAATAAAATGGATAATTCTGCAGAGGGGCAACAGGAGAGTTTGGCGCGCACAAAAGAGAAAACTGGTTACTTAAACGATAGTGCAGCCCAAGAGCGTGTAAATCGAATCATGAAGACATTAGAGGCTACACCTAGTGTAAAGCGTTCTTACGTTGTATATGCAAATCCTGATGAGGAGTTTAATGCGTTTGCCACACTTGGCCGTGTTATGTCCATTAACAAGGGTGCTTTAGATACACTTGATGATGATCAATTAGCCTATGTAATGGCCCATGAAATTTCTCATGGCGAGCATAAAGATATTATTAATGGCGCTAAGAAACAAATTGGTCTTTCTACAGCAGTCGGTATAGCCGCTGGTGGTAGTGAAGGCGCGGCTATTTTATCTAATGTGGCAGGTAATTACTTATCCAATCAAGTGTTTACGATGAGTCAAGAAAAAGCTGCTGATGAGTTAGGCTTTAAGATTTTAAGTGAATCTCCATATAATGTAGGTGGTGCTGCTGGTTCTATGGCAGTACTGCGCAACAAAGTGGGGGAACACTACCGCGAAGGGCTTTCACAAGTGGTAGCACCTAATAACCATCCAAAGTTGTCCGATCGAGTGAACAATAATATTTCTCGTATGTACACATATTCTGGGAATCATGTAAACGTATCGAATGGTACTGTGTACGTAAACGGTGATAATATCTATACTCCAGCAGGTAGTGGCCGTTACACAGGCGAAGAGCGTGCTTATTACATGGCTGGTAAATTGGCACGATTGTATCATAACAATCAAGTGACACCAGGTTCTGCATCGTATAGTGGTGACATTGTAACGGTAGCTGGTCAATCCATTGTTTCTACGCCAAATGTGGATGTAGCATTGCAAGTGGCAACAAATCTTAATAATGCATTTGTAAAGCCTGCTGGTACTGCTGTTAACGCGAAAAAACCAGTGAAGGTTAAACAAGAAAAACCTAAAAAGGTAAAAGAAAATAAAAAGGTAAAAGCTGATAAAGCTAAAAAATAAATGAGAGTTATAAATGGCATATAATTTGCTTTAAGGATTTATGTTATTATAATCAGAATAATCAGAGGACTGAGCCCATGAAGGCTTAGTCCTCTTTTTATATGGATTGTAATATTTATAGTTTGAGTATAAGTTAATAAGTTTATAAGATATATTGAGCGCTATAGGAGTAATAAATAGACCGTAAAGATATGGATAGTCTGGAGTATAAGTATTATTCATGTGTGAATAAATTATATTCATGGAGTAATAATAAGCTCATAAAAATACAAAAAGATTTTTGATGGTGGAACGTGAATTATAATGATTTTCAACTATAAAATATGAGAGATTATCTTATTGAGCATAGTTTTAATAGATATAATTATTATATTTTTTATAATAATTATGAAGCTTTTATGCGAGAATTTAATCTTGTCTATATATAGTGGATAGATGTATATTTAAGGTGGATGAAATATGTAGTTAGAATGGAATCCTATAGAAATATTATAACGGTAGGGGGTATAGGGTTATTGTACTTATAAATACTTTATAGGATAATGTCAATGTTGGTGGTTAATCTAATAATATAGATGACCATTTTTTTGTTAAATAACACGTAATTTTATACATTATATGGAGGTTATGATGGAGTATACAATTCACCTATTTAATGCAGGTGGTTTCGTTATGTATCCACTTGTACTATTCATGTTAGCAGCATGTACTATTTTATTTGAACGTATTCGTACGTATAGAAACATCAATCATGAGTTACAGCAGTTGTCCAATAGCATTGATGCAGGCCGTAATAGTAATAATTGGTCTACTCTAGAGAATTCTATAAAAAATAGTGATGACGCATTGAGTCGATTTGTGTCGCCTATCGTGGAGTCTGTATATAGTGCGGAAGGTTTAGAGAATCGTTTACATGATGTGGTAGGGTACATGGATGAACGTTTAAAACGTGGTCTTAACTGGCTTAGCATGATGGTAACAATGGCTCCATTACTTGGTCTTTTGGGTACTGTTGTTGGTATGATCCGTTCCTTCGCAGCCGTTGGTGGTGATATTGGTGCACCTACTGTTATTACAGGAGGCGTATCCGAAGCGCTGGTTGCCACTGCAACGGGGCTTTCAGTAGCCATCGTAGCATTAGCCATCCATAGTTGGTGCACAGATAAAGTAAATTCAGATATCGCAAAGTTAGAGCAAAAATTAGGTTCTATTATGGATTTATATATTAGGAGTCAACGATGAAACGTAGTTCAGTAGGCATACAAAAAGAACCTACCATCATGATTATACCTATGATTGATATCGTTTTCTTCTTGCTCGTATTTTTCATGATGAGTACGTTGTACATGAATACAGAGGAACAAATTCCTCTTAACTTACCGAAGGCTTCCTCTTCTTCTGCAAAGACGATTGAGCCTATCACGATTTCATTAACAGCTACACATAAGATGTATTTGAATGAACGTGAGATTGTCCCTGATCAATTAGGTAATGAAATTCAAGGTATTGTTGCAAAAGAACCTCAACAGGCATTTATTGTGCGTGCCTCTGAGGATATTGCGTATAAGGACGTTATCAATATTTTAGATAATCTTAAAATTAGTGGTGCTCGGTTTGTTAGCGTAGCTACAGAACGGAAGTGATTCTATGGTAGATAAACGATATGGAATTCCTTTCGTAGCTGCATTGGCATTAAATCTTGTATATTGGGGTGTTGTAGGTGATTGGTTTGGTCATATAAAACCTCCAGAAACACCCAAAAAAGACTTGGTTATCAATCTCGATATGGGGCAGCAAGAACCTCCTCAAGAGAAGAAAGATCCTGAGAAATTAAAGATTCAACCTGACGACAAACCCATCGCAGGGGGCGGTAAAGCAGGTAGTGTGTTGCCTGATTTATCAGGAAAGCCCACAGAAGGCTTAAAAAATCTGAATCCTTACTTAGGTGGTAATGAGACGGCATCAGTCAATTTGAATGGTAATACTGATAATCCTGTTGGCATTCCAGGGAGTGGCAATGTACCAGGCCCTGGTGGTGGTAACGTTGGCAATGGTGGTAAAGCTAATGATGGGCTAGGCTCAGAAGTGGGAAATCCTGGTACTAGTAATACGGAAGGTACGGGTTACTTTGATGTTTCTGAATACCGAGCTAGCTTAGATGCTAATAAAGTAATGCCGCCACAAGCTGTTCGACGAGGTATTACCGGAGTAGTTACTATTAGAGTTTATTTTGATGGTGAAGGTAATTATGTAAGTGCTAAAATTGAAGAAAGCAGTGGCTCTAGTCTTCTAGATAATGATGCACTTGCACTTGCAGCTAGGTCAGGCGGTGCTATAAATACAACTGGCGAACCCAAATCAGATGTTTTTTATATAAGATATAGCTTTGAGTAGTGATTTGAATAGCTAGATTTAGTTGGAATAAAATGAATAAAAAGCAAATTTAATATGGAATATATATTATGTAGGGGATATGAGGATACTCGTATCCCCTACACTAAATTGCCCGTTGTTGTAGTATTTAAGCTATAAATTAATAGATTTTAAATAGTTTTTAATAGAAGATATAGGATGATAAATGAAATGAATAAATATGTATATGCGGCCACAATGATAGGTTTATTTAGTGTGACTACTAATGGTTATACTGTAGATGTAACAACTAATCAAAGTCAAGAGGCGGCAAATATTATTAATATAACAGCTAATCGTACAGCGTTATTAGATTTAGATACACCGGTATCGACTTCTGTTATTACCCAAGAGGATATACAAAATAGTGGCGCTAAGACGGCTTTTGATGCGGTTGCCAATGTACCAGGTGTAACTATTAATTCCTTTAGTGCGTCTGGCGCGGATTTCGGTGGCATGGATAGCCGTACGAATATTCGTGGCCTCGACCGCGGTGCACTTGTTCTTGTAAACGGTGTACCTATGAACTTAAATGGTAAGAGCGGAATTGGCTCTATACCTACTAGTGCCATTGAGCGCATTGAAGTTGTAAAGGGGGCGGCCTCTACCTTATATGGCGCAGAAGCTTTAGGTGGTGTTATAAATATCATTACAAAAACGCCGTCAAAAGAGGGTGGTTCTGCTACGGTAGCTGTAGGCAATCGAGGCTCCAAGAGACTTGACATTTCTTATGGTACTGATCGATTCCTCGTTGGCATCGATAGAAAATACTGGGGGACTCAAGATCCATCTACACCGGTGCGGTATGACTATACAGGCCGCAAGGGTTATGATTACTACACTACGCGCAACAAGGGTAATTCCTTAGGTGTGTTCATGAGTGGTAAGCTTTCAGATAAGATAACCTTAAATTATAATCGCGCTGAAAGCCGTTCCTCCTTTGGTCTGATTAGTACAGAAACAAATCCTATGAGACAGGCTCATCATTCTACGACATATCATTACAAGGATGATCGCAACAATGCATCCTTGATCTATAAGGATGATAATACGACGGGAACATTATTTTATAATGACCGTACTATGCGTGGTGAAAGCCGTGTTCATAGTGCTAAACAGTTCAAGCCGACCGAAACCAGTTATGTAGCTCGTCAATATGGTATAGATGTACAACATGAATGGGACTTTAGAGGCGGTAAGGATTATTTGATTGCCGGTGTTACAGGTAAGCAAGAAACCTATCGCGCCACACAGGCCCCTGTGTATACACGGCCTCATCGTAATACCTATGCGGTGTACAGTAGCTATTCTCGTGAAATCAATCCAAAATGGACTGCCATTTTGGGCTTGCGCTATACAGCTATTAGTGATCCTATTAAGGACCAACATGTGTTAACGCCTCAGTTCCAATTGTTGCATACCATCAATAAAGATTCCTCGATGTACTTAAATATAGGGAAAGCGTATACGATGCCTAGCTTGAGTGATACATTCCGTAGTGTAAACCGCCAATACACAGCGGTAAGTGGTAAAAATCTTAAGCCTGAAGAGGGTTGGAACTATGAATTAGGTTATAAACGCCTTAATAAGAAGGATAGCTGGAAGGTGGACGTGTTCTATATGGACTTCAAGAACTTCTTCCAATGGCAACCTGATGTAAATGGTCGCCCAACCGTTCGCGTAAACGGTGGTCAATTCCACAATGTTGGGATTGAAGCTGAGTATAGTAGACATTTGTCAGATCGACTCAAAATGAGTGTAAGTGGTTCTTATTCTAATCCAAAACAAAAGGAAATGAATGAAACCTATTGGAAACAAGCGGCTCCTAAGTTACAGTTTACAACCGGTGTTCATTATAAAAGCTCTACGTGGGATGCAGGCACATCTTTGAACTTTGTAACCAAACGTTTGCGCAATCGCGATGGTGGCTTGAACCCTAACATTGCTCTTTGGAATGCTTACGTTGGGTATCACTTTAATAAAGATGCTACATTACGCCTCGATGCACGCAATCTTTTGAATCGTCATAATGTGGTATCCAATGGAGATTATGAATACTGGGATGCACCATTCAATTATGAATTAAGTTATACACAAAAATTTTAATATGTATTAATGATACAATCCCCCGAGAATGCAGTAGCGGTAGGGGTATGGGTTTTGTGCGGGCCAAATAAATGTGTAATAATACAAATATGTAGTTTATATAATTGTGTGAATGTATATATGTGTTAAGTGAGGCATTTGGTATGAGACAACAAATTAAGCATCGTATATCTATACTTGTGGGTTTAGCATTGATAGGATTGTCTGTGAATGGATATGCAGCAGAGGTAAGTGCTGATAAGACTCCCACTACAGCTGCATCGAGTGAATCTAATGGAGTATCTGAAATCCATACTATTAATGTAACAGCAAATCGCATGGCTCTTTTAGATTTAGATACGCCGGCTGCGATGGATGTTATTACTCAAAAGGACTTAGCTAATAGTGGTGCCAAAAATGCATTTGATGCGGTTAATATGGTACCCGGCATTACGTCTTTTTCCTATGGTGCATCTGGTCTTGAATATGGGGCTATGGATAGCCGTGTGAATATCCGTGGTCTTGAACGGGGCTCTTTGATTCTCATGAATGGGGTACCGATGAACCTCAATGGCAAGGGCGGACTTAGCTCTATTCCGACTAGCTCTATTGAACGCATTGAAGTATTAAAAGGTGCAGCGTCTGCTTTATATGGCGCTGATGCTATGAGTGGTGTTATCAATGTAATTACTAAGACTCCAAGTAAAGAAGGGGGCTCTGCTACGATAGGTTTTGGTAATATGGGCCGCCAAACTTATAAAATTAACTATGGGACGCCTCGCTTCTTAATAGGTGTGGAACGTAACTTCTTTGGCGCTCAAGATCCTGAAACCCCTATCCGCTCCGATATCGGTGGTTATGCTAGAGGCTATGAATATTATACAGCTCGTAACAAAGGGAATTCTTTAGGTGTATTTATGAGCGGTAAATTAAATGATAAGTTGACTTTGAACTTTAGCCGCTTTGAAGGTAATTCTTCTTTTGGACAGTTGAGTACAGAAACGAATCCTATTAAGCAAAAGCTTCACTCTACAACATATGCTTATAAAGATACTAAAAACAATGCGTCTTTAGTTTATAAAGATGGCAATACTACAGGTACAATCTTCTACAATGATAGAGATTTGTATGGTAAAAGTCGCGTACATAGCAAAAAGGCATATACGTTGAGTGATAATAACTATATTGCTCGACAATATGGTTTTGATGTACAACATGAATGGGATTTCCGCGGTGGTAAGGACTATTTTATTGCGGGTGTACTTGGTAAACGAGAAACATATCGCACCACATCTGGTCCGTACTATGGAAATCCACATCGCAATAGTTATGCCGTTTATGGTACATACTCTTATCAAATCAATCCTAAATGGACGAGTATTTTAGGCTTGCGTTATTCGGATATTAAAGACCCTGTGAAAAATCAACGCGTATTAATTCCTCAGTTCCAATTACAACATCGTATTAACAAGGAATCATCTATGTATATAAATGTTGGTAAAGCCTTTAGAATGCCGAACTTAAGCGATACTTTCAAGAAAATTAATAAAGGCTATGCCTCTGTTAGTGGACGCAATTTGAAACCTGAAGAAGGTTGGAATTACGAATTAGGCTATAAACACATTACTAACAAAGACAGCTGGAAAGTAGCGCTCTTCTATATGAACTTTAAAAACTTCTTCTCTTGGAAACCAGATAGCAATGGTAAAAACACGATTCGCGTAAATGGTGGTCGTTATAGAAATGTTGGTATCGAAGCTCAATATGGCCGTAAATTAACAGATCATTTGAAGATGACTGTGGGAGCATCGTATTCCAATCCTAAACAACGAGAAATCGATAAGACCTATTGGAAACAAGCTAACCCTAAATTGCAATTTACAGGGGGTATCCATTACAATAGCTCAACCTGGACTGCAGGTACTAGCATCAACTTTGTCACAAAACGGATGAAGAACCGCGATGGCGGTACAAACCCAAATCTTATAGCTTGGAATGCATACGTAGGCTATCAGTTCAATGAAAACTCATCCTTGCGGCTAGATGCACGTAACTTGTTAAACCGTCATAATGTTATTTCAAACGGCGACTGGGAATACTGGGATGAACCATTTAATTACCAACTCAGCTATACTCAAAAATTCTAGACTTTATGTAATCGCTAATTAGAACTATACAAGGAGTATCATCATGAACAAGAAAATTGGATTTTTCATATGTTTGATGATACTCCTTTGTGTATGTTTAACAGGTTGTGGACCTCAATCTGAGGATGGTGTAACGCCATATACTCGTTATGTTGAAAGTCACGATGGCGTTCAAGTTGCTGTTCCAGAGCATCCAAAGCGGATTTTATCACTGTCCTCTGCATTTGATACAATTTTATTAGGACTTATAGAACCAGAGCGTTTAGCAGGCATTAATAAATTGTCTACCTATGAGGAATATTCGCTAGAGGCAAAGCGCGCAAAGTTGGTAAAACCTGTGTTGAGCTCGTATCCTTTGGAGAAAATTATAGCCTTGAAACCGGATCTCGTTATAGCGCCAGATTATATATCGGCTGATGTTATCTATGGTTTACGGCACATGGGTATAGCCACTGTTGTGGTACCTACTCCTTCTACGGTGGACGGAGTGATTCAGAATGTGATGGAGATTGCTCATATTATCGGGGAAGATGAAAAGGGTAGCTTTTACAATCGGAAGATTCACCGTGAAATAGATGAAATAAAGCACCTAGCGGAATCTATTCCACTTGAGCAGCGCAAGACGGTTCTCTTTGTGTCATCTATGGACGGATACACGGGCACAGGAAGCCTTTTTGATGATATGTGTCACTATATGAGCATCTATAATGCACCTGATCGAATTGGTTTACCACCACGAATACCTTTTGGGGAGGAGCGTGTGCTAGCCATGAATCCAGACTATATTTTTATTCCATCCTATAAGGGAATGGACAAGAATTTGGCGGATAGATATTTAAAGAATCCGGCCTTTCAAAATCTACCTGCTATTAAGGAAAATCGAGTTAAACCCTTACCAGCAGCGTACCTGTATACAATGAATCAGCATATTGGTGAAGCGATGCTAGCCATTATGCATACTGTGTATCCTCAATTAGAAAGGAATTCTCATGACTAGACAGAAACAACGCATCATGGCCATAACTCTGATTGGGGTATTGCTATGTATTGTGAGTTTATTGGCACTCCATGTAGGGACCATTATGATCCCTATCGGAGGGGGCGTGCAAAGTATTTTAAATGGCATGGGCATACCTGTGAGCTTCACGGAGCCCATTACGGCTGAACAAGAGGCTGTACTGTGGTTTATCCGCATGCCACGCCTTATCATTGGACTTCTCGTGGGAGGCGCCTTGGCATTGGCTGGTGCGGTTATGCAAGGGGTATTCTCCAATCCATTGGCAGATCCAGGTATTATGGGCGTATCCGCTGGGGCATCTCTCGGTGCGGTTATCGCCATTGCTCTTGGCGTAACATCCCTTAGTATGTTTTACATGCCTGCTTTTGCCTTCGTAGGGGCCTTTGTATCCGTTGGAATTACTATTTTGTTAACTTGGCGTAATAACAAGCTCGATACCACAACCTTGTTGCTGGCGGGTGTAGCTGTTAGTATGCTGCTCGGCGCTTTTACATCGGGCATCTTGACCATGATCAATGAGTACCGGTTGCGTGAATTCTTATTCTGGATGGTGGGGGGCCTAGATTTCCGCCGTTGGGATCACGTTTTGCTCGCCGTGGGTCCTATCATGACGGGCAGCGTTATATTGATGATGCTCGGTCGTCACTTGAATGTGCTCGTTCTGGGTGATACAGAGGCGCGTGCCTTAGGCTTGCCTGTTATGGCATATCGCATGGTATTCCTATTTCTAGCATCCGTAGTTACAGCTACCGCTGTATGTGTCAGCGGATCCATCGGCTTTGTAGGTCTTGTGGTACCCCATATTGTACGGCTTTTGGTTGGGCCAGATCATAGAATACTATTGCCTATGGCGGCTGTTGGAGGTGCCTTATTCCTCGTATTCTGCGATACATTAGGCCGCGTCATCGCTCAACCGGTTGAAATTCGCGTAGGTATTATGACGGCACTCTTAGGGGCACCGTATTTCTTATACTTACTTCATCGCTTGCGTAGTAAAGGAGGGGCCTAATGAAACTAGATGTTCAATTTCTATCCGTCACATTAGGGGAAACCACCATTCTGAAGGATGCGTCCTTTTCTATTGATAGTGGTGAGTTTGTCGGCATTATCGGGCCTAATGGCTCCGGTAAAACAACGTTATTAAAAACCTTGCGTGGTCTCTATCCTACGTCTGGTGGCGATGTTTTGTGGGATGGTAAAAGCATCGCTTCTTTGAGCGACAAGGAAATCGCTCATCATGTGGCGTATATGCAACAGTCCGTAAATGTTTCCTTCGATTATGAAGCCATCGATATTGTGATGACCGCTCGTTATCCGTATCTTAAATGGTGGCAACAAGAGGGACCAGAAGATAAGGTTATCGTTGAACAGGCTATGAAAGAGGTCGGTGTTTATCATCTGCGTAATCGCTCCGTACAAAACCTGAGTGGCGGTGAGCGACAACGGGTATTCTTAGCAAAGGCATTAGCTCAACAAACAGAGGTCCTATTACTAGATGAACCGACGGCTGCTCTCGATTTAGTCTACGCTGACGACATTTTCCATGAAGGCCGCCGATTATGTGACGAAGGCAAAACGATTTTAATCGTCGTTCATGACTTAGAGTTAGCTGCCAAATATTGCACCAAACTCGTTTTGGTGAGTGATGGTCACATCGTTGATGTAGGTGCACCTCGAGATGTATTGACGGCAGAAAATTTACGAAATGCGTTCCGTTTATCGGCTGCGGTCTATGACGATCCGTACTTTAAACAACAACGTATCTTTGTATTCCCAAAAGGAACTACAAAGATTGATGACTTCAAACAAACCGAAGTTACATCAGAAATGTCTATTGATCCAAATCTGAAATAGTTAGAATGGATTACGATACTTAGCGTTTTCCTAGGGGTTATTGATTTATTATGTATGGTGACTATTTTGTATTGCGAATCTGAGTGAGGTTAGGTGTATGCTATATCCATTTACTGCTATTGTTGGTCAAGATGAAATGAAATTGGCCTTGTTGCTCAATGCCATAAACCCATCAATCGGCGGTGTCTTAATTGAAGGCGAAAAAGGCACTGCTAAGTCTACGGCTGTACGTGCGTTAGCGAATCTGTTACCTCCTATGGAAACAGGCGCATCAGCGATGTCTGTTGTTGAGCTACCTATCAATGCTACAGAAGATCGCGTTGTAGGATCCATAAATTTGGAAAAGGCATTGCAAGAGGGTGTAAAAGCCTTTGAACCGGGTATTTTACACGCAGCCCATCAAAATATTCTTTACGTAGATGAGGTTAATCTATTAGATGACCACATTGTAGATATTTTGCTAGACGTGGCGGCTATGGGGGTGAATACGGTAGAGCGGGAAGGGGTGAGCCATTCTCATCCATCTCGTTTTATCCTCGTAGGAACGATGAATCCTGAAGAAGGCGACCTCAGACCTCAACTGCTAGACCGTTTCGGACTATCTGTTATGGTCTATGGAGAACAGGACCCGGTACAACGTATGGAGGTAATCAAGCGTCGCCTCGCCTTTGGTGACAATGCTGAAAGCTTTGTAGCGTCTTACAAGGAATCAGAACGTAGCCTGCACGAACGTTTATTACAAGCTCGTGAAGTATTGCCAGGCATCATCCCATCTGATGATGTGTTGTTGCAAATAGCGAGTATCAGCATAGGTGTCGGCGTTGATGGACATCGCCCAGACATTACGATGATGCATACGGCTCGTGCTCATGCAGCCTTTCACAGTCGCAACCAAATTACAGCGGAAGACCTCAAGGTGGCGGCACGATTAGCGTTAAAACATCGCTTACGTCGCTTGCCATTTGAAGAACAAGGTTACGATGAGGGGCGCATTGATACAGTGGTATCGGCAGTGCTTGAGGGCTAGTTATGGAAACATCTGTACAAGAGGCCCTCAAAATAGGCCTTGTAAACGACCAGATTCATACCATTGTTATTTCTGGAGGTACCGGTGTTGGTAAAAGCTATGTACTTCGTCAGTGCCTCGAGAAATGGCAAATTCCATATCGTTTGATACCTGTTTATATAGATACTTCACAACTACAAGAGTCCATCGATTTTGAAGCATCCCTTGCACAGGGCAAGATGGTTATGGCATCTGGCTTGTTAGGTGATATGAGTATTCGATGCTGGGTCGTCGATGATGCTCACGTTTTATCGCCTGAAGTCCGTCATGTACTATTGGTAGAAGCGAAACGTCGTCAAATACTACTGATACTGACCATAAACCATGAGGATAGAACCTTAGATGATGTGGAGTGGGAACTCGTAGATGTGCATGTATCTATGGATGTACCTACACTACAATTTAAGGTGAAGGTGTTACAACGAAGGCGAGATGAAATTGAGCCTTCATCTGAGGATTTATTGAGCCTAATAGATTCTAAACAAGTTCAATCTATAGTTGTTCCTGATGCTATGCTTTCACTGGCTATATCCTATGCATTGCAAGCTCGAACCGTAGGTCATGGAGCAGAGTATGTATTATTACAAGTTATGAAATCACTGGCAGTTCTTGATGGTAGTTCTTACTGCAAGCCATCTCATGCGGAACGAGCCGCTCTCTATGTACTGCCTCATCGCATGAAGCGCAATGATACACCTGAATCTCAGACCTCACAAGGAGAGGCATCTAATAGTACAAGTAACCAAAACCAGTCACAGAAAAATACTGAAACAGCAACAGATGATTCGGATGTAGACGACTCTGATAACTCTGATTCCAGAGATTCCAAGAGTAATGAATCCCATTCTGACGAGTTAAACGCTAATGGGCTAGATAATTCAAATAGCGATGGTCATGACGGCTCAAGTGATATGGATTTTGATGATGGTAAATCAAAAGAGTCCAATCATTCAGAAACATTAGAGTCTACAGCGAATGAGTGGGGAACTTCTGATTCAATGAATACTTATAGTGACACATCTAATGGAATATCTTCTTTATGTTTGCCCGATACTGTTGCCCGTATAGCTAACCAGTTCTTTCAATGGAAATTGCAATCTTCTAAAACGGTAGACCGTCAGTATCGTAAAGGTTCTGGTCGGCGCCTTATGACTAGAACAAAGGATACTAGGGGGCGCATGATTCGAGCCTATCAAGATGAACAGGCTTTAGAGGATTTGGCTTTAATTGACACATTGCGTGCAGCCGCACCGTATCAACGATTGCGGGCCGTTGAAAGGGTAAAACAATTACAGGTAGATACCCCATTAAATGTAGTGGAGCAATCTGTTACATCGGAATGCTTATGTCAAATGGCCCCACAAGCAGAGCGTCATGATTTAAAAGGGCTATCTATTGTAGTAAAACCTCAAGATTACCGCCGAAAGGCTCGGGAAAAGCGGATTGGTGCGTATCAGCTTTTCGTAGTGGATGCTAGTGGCTCTATGGCAGCTCGCCATCGCATGGAGGCGACAAAAGGTGCGATTTTGAGCCTCTTGCGTGACTCTTATGTTCACCGTGATTCGGTGGGACTCATTGTATTTCGCAAGGACTCCGCAGAGGTATTATTGCCTTTCACCCGTAGTGTAGAGCGAGCAGAACGACTGTTAGCTACATTGCCAACGGGGGGCAAGACGCCCTTAGCCCAAGGTTTACGAGTCGCCTATACTATGTGTGATAGATTGCTTCGCAGACATTCGGCGGAGCGGATTCAAATGATTTGTATTACCGATGGTCGTGCTACTTCGGGGGCTTCTGAGGACCCTGTAGGGGAGGCGAAACAATGGGCTCGTATTTTAGGGACCTTGCCAGTAGACTGTATCGTTATCGATACGGAAACGGGCTTTATCAAGCTCGGCTTAGCTAAGGAATTGTGTAAATTAATGAATGGCAGTTATTATGCGATGGACTCTATTACGTCAGATAGTATTTTGCGCGTATCGCGGAGGTAGATCATGAGTCGACTCCTGTATATTTCTAATTTAGGAAAACAAATCCAATATATAGAAAAAGCTGTTGCTACTTACCCGGAACTCTTACAGGGCGAGGTGGACCTTTGCAATATGAAAAAGCCTCCTCAATGGGATGCTGACTTTGAAAGTCGCTTACGCGCTGCCGATGTAGTTTTGGTAACGAATATGGGGGTTGGTTTAGACTCGCCCTTCTTAGAACGTCTGGAACGCTGGTTATATGCACATCATCCTAAATACTGGATCGATGTAGTAGAACCTAAGAAAACAGATATTTTATATCGCAATTTGGATGAGGATAAACGGGTCCTTCTTGAAAGCTACCGCCGAACCAGTGGGGTCATGAATTATGTACGCTTAATCAACGGTGCTTTCAGTACAAAACCTACCTCTGAATGGGAAGAGCCAGATCCTATTCCTTGGCAAGCCATTATGGGTCGAGAAGGCAATATCTACGAAACTTATGATGAGTTTATGGATGCCGAAGGGCATCGAGATTGGCCATCTATAGCGGTCTACTTTTACCGTGACGAATGGATCATGGGGGATATTGAGTATCAACAGGCCTTATTTGAAGAGATTTATAAGCATCAGTACAATCCGATTATCTTTTATGGTCAGTATGGCTCGAATCCGCGCGTAGGTATTCCGAATATGAAGCTGTCCATGAACCATCTTTTTGGGAAGGATGAATTCCCCTTTGATGTGCTCATAAATACTTGTAAATTTTCCTTTCAGTCCTTAGGTGCTCAAACCTTGGAGGAGTTAAAGCTACAGGATGTTCCTATCGTTCAGGGTTATACCATATACATGGATGAGAAATCTTGGGCCGAGAATCCACAAGGTGTAACACCTTTAGACGTGAATTTATCTATATCTCAGCCTGAGCTAGATGGGGTTATTCAAGGCGGTGTTGTGGCATGCCAAACCTATGATGAGCGTGGACACTATGTGTACTTGCCTGTGAAAGAACGCATCGCTGCTATTGTACAACGAGCTATTAAATGGTCTACATTGCGCCATATCCCTGTATCGGAGCGAAAAGTGGCCGTTATATTACATAACTATCCGCCTAAGAACTCCAACATTGGCTCTGCCGCAGGTCTTGATACACCTGAGTCGGTGCTACGGTTATTACGAGATATGAAGGCGGAAGGTTATACCATCGACACGGTGCCAGAAACAAGTGCAGACTTGATGGATGTGGTAACGTCTCATATGACGAATGACCGCTCCATGCTCACCGATGAACTGCTAGCCTCTGCAGAAGGTCGGTTAAGTAGTGATGATTACAAAGCATATTTTGCTACGCTGCCGGAAGATACGCAGACAGCAATGGTTAAATCTTGGGGCGAAGCCCCAGGGGATGTATTCGTCTACGATGATGACGTGATTATCCCAGGTTTCTCCAATGGCAATCTGTGGATTACGGTACAGCCACCCCGTGGATTTGGGGAGAATGTATCGGCCATTTATCACGATCCTTGCTTGCCTCCACCACATCAATACTTAGCGTTTTATCACTGGGTGCGCGATGTCTTTGAAGCTGATGCAGTTATCCATGTTGGTACCCATGGCTCTCTAGAATGGCTGCCCGGTAAGGGGGCTGGACTCAGCGCTAGTTGTTATCCGGAAATCGGCATTTCCAGTTTGCCAAATATTTACCCGTATTGGACAACCATTATTGGGGAAGGCATACAAGCCAAGCGGCGTAGTTCGGCTTGCTTAGTGGGGCACTTGTCGCCACCGATGACGACAGCGGGCCTCTATGATGAGTTCGAAGAATTAGAGGCCTTACTCGATGAACATAGTCATTTTGAGCGGGAACATCCTGAAAGTGTCTCTACTCTAGGTGAAGTGATTCGAGAAAAGGCCATGGAGTGCCATCTCATCGATAAAGAACGAGGTTCTACCATGACGGTGGACGATATAATTACAGAGGTCCACGAAAAGCTGAGCGACTTGAAACATATGCAGATGCGCAATGGTTTGCGCATCTTGGGGCAAGGTCCTGAAGGGGAAGCATTAGAAGAGTTTATTACTGCTATTGTAAGCACTCCTCAAGGTGAAATCGCGTCAGGCCTTACCACCATCGCAGAAGAATTAGGTTATGATTGGTCTTATATGGCGGAACATGCTGGCGAAATTCATTCAGATGGTATACGATATAGTGTTACCATAGATCGAATTTGGAATGAATTGCGTAGCTTTGTAAGGCATGTGATCAATATACCAGATTATACAGTGCCCGAACGGTTAGAACCTTTGGCGAATGCGATCGTTCGAGAGTATATTCCAAAATTAGGTGACACCAAGAACGAGCTAACCTCTATTTCAAATGCCTTACAGGGCAGATATGTAGAGCCCGGTCCAGGTGGAGCCCCCTCGAGCGGTCAAGTCGACGTACTGCCTACGGGGCGTAACTTCTATGGTTTAGATGAAAGAGCTTTACCGACGAAGATAGCCTATCAATTAGGCATAGAGTTGGCTGATCAAGTCATCGCTGATTATATTCTGAATGAACAACGGTATCCTGAGACGATTGGCATTATTCTATGGGCTACGAGCAATTCTAGAAGTCATGGTCAGTGCTTGGGTGAGTTCCTTTACTTGTTAGGAGTTCGACCTAAATGGCAATCGGGCGGTCGCGTGTCAGGTTTAGAAGTGATTCCTTTAGAGGAATTGCAGCGCCCTCGCATCGATGTGATGGGCCGCATCAGTGGCCTCATTCGAGATATGATGCCTACTGCCATTGGCTGGCTTGATAAAGCCGTTGAAATGGTGGCAGAATTAGATGAGTCGTTGGAAGACAACTACGTGAAAAAGCATATTCACGATGATGTAGACTGGCTCGTTGAGCAAGGTGAGGACCCTCTATTGGCTACTAAAAAGGCTAGACTCCGCATCTTTGGCGATCCGCCCCAAGCTTATGGCACGGGTGTAGGTGCCTTGATTGAAGGCAAAAACTGGGAGTCTTTACAAGATATTGCTCAAGTTTATAGCCAGTGGAGTAGCTTTCACCTGCACAAGGACATTCCTCAGGACATGAGGCTATTCCAACGTCGATTAACCACGATGGATGTGACCATTAAGAACGAAGATAATCGAGAAACGCATATTATGAGTGCCGACGATTATTATAGCTATCACGGTGGTCTCATTGCAGCGGTGCGGACAGCAAAGGGCAGCGCACCTCGAGCCTATGTGGGAGATAGTTCAGACCGCAGCCGCGTTGTGATGAGGTCCTTAGGTGATGAAATTCGCCGCGTCGTACAAGGGGAAACGCAGAATCCTAAGTTTATTCAAGCCATGATGAAACATGGCTACAAAGGGGCATCGGACATGTCAAATGTAGTATCTCATAGCTTTGGTTGGGACGTCACTAGCGATGTCGTACCAGACTGGGTTTACGAAGGATATGCTAACAAGTATGCCTTAGATAAAACAGTGCAAGAATGGATGCGGAATGTAAATCCTTGGGCTTTGCAGCGCATTACAGAAATCTTGTTAGAGGCTTCTCAGCGTGGTTATTGGGACGCATCTCCAGAGATGTTACAAGATTTGCAATCATTATTTATTTCCATGGAAGGGGTTATAGAAGGTCGTTAGTATGAAGCACAGAATATCTATTATATGTACCATAGTAATGATGGTACTTCTAGTGGTCGGTTGTGGCCCTACGCAGACGGGGACTACGGGCACGACACATCAGGTTACGGATGGCACTGGTGTAACTGTTACGGTGCCTAGTGAGCCGAAGCGCATCGTCCCTATTGCTGCGAGTACAGAGGATATAGTGTTATCCTTGGTTGATCCGAGCCGAGTGGCAGCCGTTGGCACTGTGCCTAACAATGTGCCTGACGAGTCTGCCAAGGTGGGGACGCATGTGAAAGCAACTGCTGAATCCATGCTTTCAGTACAACCTGATTTAGTATTAGTTCCAAACTGGATATCTCCAGATGCAATTGGGGAAATGCGGAATATGCAGATTCCCGTTTACGTCTATAAGACGCCGACTACGGTAGAAGAAGCAAAAGCTGTTATCCATGAAATTGCAAGTCTTTTACACGCATCGGATGAAAAGATGATTGCTAGTATGGATGCAGATTTGAAAACTGTCGAAGAATTAGCCAATAAACATGCCGGTGAACGTCCTGTAGTAGCATTTTATACGCAATTTGGTTTAACCGGTGGCAAGGGGTCAACCTTTGATGATATGACCAAATATTTAAAGGTCACTAATGCAGCTGCTCAACTAGGTTTGGGACCCTTTGATAATGGGACGAGAGAGGATTTAATTAAAGCGAATCCAGACATTATTATCATCCCATCGGTGGCCTATACTTCGGATGGTACTACGCCAGCAACGGCAGAACAGCTCTATTCTGATCCTGCTTTGCAAGGTGTTAAGGCCATCGCCAATCGTCGTGTGTTCCTCGTAGATTCCTCGCAGGTCATGAGTTATTCTCAATTTATGACCCGTGCAATGGTTTCTATGGCACAAAATATATATAACAAATGATTTAGTGTGTGTGGAGGTTTTTATGAAAGTATCAAGAATGCAACGATTATCCATGTACGTAGGGTTAGCTCTCGTGTTTGGTAGTACTTTGAGTGCACCTAGTGTGTTAGCTGTTGACGCTAGTGATGCAAAGGAAGCGCATACCATTGTTGTTACGGCGACTCGTAGTGAACAACAGCTTTCAGAAGTGCCAGCTAGTGTAGGCGTAGTAACAGGTGACGATATTCGTGAGCGCCATGCTACGAATATGAACGAAGCCTTGAACATCGTACCGGGCGTAGATATTAATACGTATGGTGGTGGCGTAGGTTACACGAACTCCAATGCATTCCGCATCAATGGGTCTGACCAAGTATTGTATTTGGTAGATGGCATCAATATGGGGGCGGCTGGTGTGAATCCGCCGATGACTATTTTGAAAGATATGTCTAGTATTGATCGCATTGAAGTTCAACGTGGTGCAGGCTCTACATTGTATGGTTCCGGTGCCATCGGTGGTGTAGTAAACGTAATCACTGCAAAACCTGAGCAAGGTGTACAAACTAAGCTTCGTGTGATGGGTGGCAGTAATGATTTAGAGCAATACGCAATTACCAATGAAGGCAGCCAAAACAATTGGTATTGGCGTGTAGGCGTACAAAAAGATATCATTGGTTCTTACAAAGATGGTCATGGTGTGCGCGTTCCTCAACATGGCAATAGCCATACTGCATCTTTCATGGTGGGCAATACAATCAATGATAAAAACGATGTAAAAATATCTTACGACACATATCGTGGTGATGTAATGTACTCCGACCATTTGGGTGCCCTTAATCACATTCGTTATGGTAATGAAGCGAATGACTCCTTGCGTGCGATTTGGAACAACAAAATCAGCAATCGCTGGAGCCATCAATTATACTTGATGAACAATCATTATAAAACAACATATGATGGGTACTTAACAGATGTGAAGACTCGTGGTATTGGTGATCAAGTTACGTATAAAGCAAAAGACCATACTGTAGTAGGCGGCTTTGACTGGAGACAAGATAAGGTGCTTAATATGGGCGGGGTGAAGCTTACGAACACATCATACTTCATTCAAGATGAATGGAAATTTGCTCCTAAGTGGACTGTAACGCCTGGTATCCGCGTTGACCATCATTCCTCCTTCGGTACGCATACATCTCCATCCATCAGCCTCGGCTATGATGTAAATGAGAAGACAAATGTGTATGCTGCGTATAAAGAGTATTTCTTGGCACCTACACCATACCAATTATTTGATGGCTTCAATGGCAATCGCAATTTGAAACCGGAAACAGGTCATGAATTTGATCTAGGTGTACACCACAAATTCGGTAAAACATGGAATAGTAATCTTAGCTTCTTCAGCCGTAGTACAAAGGATAAAATCGGTTGGGTTATGACAGATCCAGCAAACTTTACAGGTCAATATCGCAATTTTGACACTGAAAAAGCTCGTGGCATCAATGCGGATGTGCGTAAACAATTGACGAACCACTTGTCCGCACGCCTTGGCTATACGTATACTCATATTGATGCGACACCGACTCGCAAAGCTAATCGCGATGGGTATGTGCCAAAACATACTGTTAATGCAGGCCTTGATTACAACGATGCTAAATGGGATGCTCATTTGGATATCCGCGGTATCATTAATCGTCCTGGCCCTGCAGATAATGTATTCCCACGTAAAACGTACTGGTTGGCGGATATCAGCGCTAACTATCGTGTACGCGAAAATGTTACTATATTTGGTCGTATCAATAATATCTTTGATACATACTATGCAGAACAATCTAGCGTTCGTTGGGGCAACCCTGGTGACTGGTGGCCAGGTCAAGGTCGCAACTTCCGTCTCGGTGTAGAAGTGACTATCTAATAGATATAACTACTGTAATGGCTAATAGATATAACTGCTGTAATCGTTCGATTATAAAGCTATACTAATAATTGACAATTACATCGTAGTTATTTGTATAGCTTCAAAATGTAATCTATATCATGGTGAAAGAGCCTCTTATGGGGCTCTTTCATTTTTATTATAATTTTTGATGATATATTGAGACCGCACTAAGCACCATGAGAGTTATTTTCAATAACCGATAAATTAGGTATAGGTAAATAAGTATATGTTATAAAACTATAGATTTTCTATAGTAAAAGCTCTATAATATTATGTATCTATCTATAGGTATTCATAGTTTATGTTTTGTGATGTACACATATATTTGCTTGTATAGTAAATGTTTTGTTACTTTCACAGTTATCAAAACCTTCCCATGGAGAAGGTTGATTTTTAGAGGAGTTGGATCGAAATGAAACAACCAGAATTATCGCCGTATATGATGGCTCGCAAGCCGTCTGGCATTCGCCTAGGACAAATTAAATTCTTGGAACGTAAGAACCCACCTATCTTGGTGAATGGTTCTATTGGCAATGTAATGCGTCCTATGCATCCCGCCATGCAGCGTAGGTTGTTTGATTTGGGTGGTGTTAATAGTCCGTTCCACAATGGCATTGTGCCATACGTACCAACTACGGGCACTGATGAATGCCGTGAAGCATTTCTACATATTTTGCGCAGTCAAGGTTTTGATACAACAGGCCTCGATGTACTCGTAACAGACGGTGCATCCATGGCGATGGAAATCATCATGCTCGGCGTATGTGGTGGTGCAGGCGAAGAGGAACGCCCTCTCTTGATGTTCAACCCTTCTTATACAAACTATGATGCAGTAGGTCTTCGCATAGGCCGTAAAACGGTTACTGTAGAGCGGGAGCTTAATGAAAATGGTGAGTTTGAATTGCCGTCCGTAGAGACTGTAGAGAAGCGTATTATCGACACAAAACCTGGTGCGTTGCTCATCATTCCTTATGACAATCCGACTGGTCAATTGTTTAGCAAAGAAACGCTCATTGAATATACAAAATTGTGCGTTAAACATAATTTGTGGATTATCTCTGACGAAGCGTACCGCGAATTGGCTTATGAAAAGGGGAAAGAAACATCTAGTATTTGGGCTTTAACCGATAAAGATGTGCCTGGCATCGAAGGCCGCCGTATTAGCCTTGAAACAGCTAGTAAGGTTTGGAATGCGTGTGGCCTTCGCATTGGAGCTATCATTACGGATAATAAATTATGCTATGAAAAATCTGTTGCGGAATATACGGCAAACCTTAGCGCTAACACCTTGGGCCAATATATCTTTGGCGCTTTGAAGCATGAGTCCTATGCGCAGTTGCACAACTGGTATGAGCAACAACGCGACTACTATCGTCAAATGATCTTTGAGCTCCATAAAGGGTTTAAAGAGGTAGAACCGGATTTTATCGTGTCTCGCCCTGAAGCATCTATTTACTTTGTAATCGACGTGAGAAAGGTGGCAAAACCTGGCTTTGACGGTGTAGAGTTCGCGTCCTGGTGCGCCGAACACGGTGCAGTGAGCCTTGATGATGGTAAGGAATATACACTCCTCATGGCGCCGCTCAATGGTTTCTATAGCGGTAAAAATGGTGATAATAACCCTGGTAAAACACAATTGCGCGTGTCGTTCTGTGAAAATCCAGAACTATTGCGCTTGGCTCCTGAGTTATTATCTAAACTATTCAGAGCTTATGAAGCACAACGAAATGTATAAACGTAAAGAGTGCCATTCCCAAAGGGAGGCACTCTTTTTGCATTGTAAGTTATCATTATGAGTTATAAAGATACTATGTATGGTATAGTATTACATAAAAAAGAGCTATAATATTCAAAATTATAGCTCTTTTCGTTTTTCCCTAGATATGGTAAGTAGGGAAGGGCTTTTATTTACTTTCTTCATCATGATGCGGTCCCTTAGTACGTATTTCGACTGCCAGTTGCTCGCTAGGTATGGAGCTTTCTTCAGTTGCTGGATATGAAGTGTCTTCTAAGATAACCGTTTCTAATAATTTGTCAATTTCATCAGACTGGATGGATACTTCTTTGTTGTACCATTCGCCAAATTCGCGAATAACTTCTTCGTTGCGACGGAAATAGGTATATTGGTCGATTTTACGCGATTCTACAAGTTCAGCATTTTCTAAAATGCTCATAAATGTAGAAATAGAAGATTGAGATACACCGCAGCGCTTTTGTATACTCTTAACGCTTACACTATATGGAAAGTCGATAAGCGTATTAGCATGTACTTGTACACCGAATTCTTTCTCTGGGTGTTTTAGCCACAATATAATATCTAACCGATGCGGATTGGATAATGCTTTCAAGATTTTTAACGGGTCCATAGGGCCTCCTCTTAATTAAAAAATAACGAGTTCCCAACCTTGACCGTGGACTTGCATTATGCGGTCGTATTATACGCGTCTTGCTCCGTATAGGGTTTTTGCTACCTTTATCATACGCTACTTTTCTTGTGAAAGCTAGACTTACTTATAAATTTCACGAATTGATGAATTTTATTGCACTTATTTAGAACGGAAAGTATACATTAGTATTAATATATAATGAGTATATATACAACCTGTAGAGACTTTTATAATATATTTCTGAAAAATATAGAATATATTCATCTTTCTGTGATAATTTTTAAAGGTATTTTGGTTCTAAATAGAGAAATATATATACTATATGAACTTATGTAAGTCTAAGCTTTCATTTAAAGGAGCTGAGTATATGGCAATTGATCGCAATGAAACATTTGATGTTATCGTTGTTGGCGCAGGGCCAGCGGGTTCTGCGGCAGCATTACGCCTTGCGGAGCAGAGGGTAAAAGTTTTACTTATCGAACGTGGAACCGCACCAGGTGCTAAAAATATGATGGGTGGACGCATCTATACGCACTCTTTGGAGCGTCTTGTGCCGGACTTTAGAGACCGTGCGCCGTTGGAACGAAAGGTAACAAAAGAGCGCATTTCTATTGGTACAGGTAATGAAATGACCACCATCGAGTATAGTTATGAAGATGGTGAGCCTAATGAAGAATCCTACGTAGTATTGCGTGCTAAATTTGATAAATGGCTAGCAGAAGAGGCAGAGAAAAAAGGGGCTCTCCTCGTGTCTAATGTACAGGTAACAGAGCTTATTACCGAAGGCGAAGGAAAACGTCGCCGCGTAATAGGGGTTCGCTGTCACGATGACGAAGTATATGCAAAACTAGTTGTCATCGCAGAAGGTTCTAATACATTATTATTGGAACAGGCTGGTCTTACAGGCCCTACAGATCCAAGAACAATGGCTGTAGGGGTAAAAGAGGTATATAAACTCAAAAAAGAGGATCTTGAAAATCGCCTTATGCTATCTGGCGATGAGGGGATGGCATGGCTTACATTGGGCGATATGACCGATGGCCTATTAGGTGGTGGCTTTATTTATACGAATAAAGATAGTCTTTCCGTAGGTATGGTTGTAGGCCTTGAAGATATCGGTAAAGCTACTAAATCGGTAGATGATATGCTGTTAGCTTTCACCAATCATCCAAGAATCGCACCACTATTAAAAAATGGCCAATTGAAGGAGCATAGTGCGCATCTCGTGCCAGAAGGTGGGTTCAAAGCGCTGCCTAAGTTGGGCGGTAATGGGTATGTCATCGTCGGTGATGCGGCGCGCATGTGTATGAACCTTGGTTATACCATTCGTGGGATGGACCTTGCCATAGAATCTGGCATGTGTGCAGCCGATGCAGTTAACGTAGCCTTGCGCGATGAGAACATGGAGCGCGTTGCTAAATTGTATGAACGTCAAATCAAGAATTCTTGGTTATATAAGGATATGAAGCTTTATAAAAATATGCCTGCCTTCCTCGCATCCAACCCTCGTATATTCAAAGAGTATCCTGCTCTTGTGAATAATGTGATGCGCGATGTATTCACTGTAAACGGTGATGGGGCAGTACCAATGATGAAAAAATTGATGAGTAGTGTAAGTGATGTAGGTTTAGTTACCTTGATTCGTGATGCTTGGAAAGGGGTGCGTTCCCTATGAAATTAGAAGAGCGTTTGGGCGCTAATAAATACTATGTAGATGAAACGTCTCCTCATATCATTGTGGATGGCGCTGGCTTTGGTCTGGAAGAGAAAATGAAACTCGTAAATGGCTGTCCTGCTGGTTTATATACATTACAAGAGAATGGCGATTTAGCATTTGATTTCGCTGGTTGCCTTGAATGCGGTACCTGCCGTGTTCTCTGTGGCGAAACCATCGTAAAAACTTGGAAATATCCGCGTAACGCTAAGGGCGTAGAATTTAGACAGGGGTGAGTGTATGGAGTTATTAGTATGTATCAAACAGGTTCCAGATACATCTGAGATTAAGCTGGATCCGGAAACGAATAATCTCATCCGCACAGGTCTGCCTAGTATTGTAAACCCTTATGATATGCATGCGTTAGAGGCAGCTCTTGCGGTAAAAGACCAATATGAAGGTAGTCGTGTAACCGTTGTCACTATGGGTCCTCCACAAGCCGAGGCGGCACTGCGCGAGTGTTTATCCCTCGGTGCGGATGATGCGGTGCTCATTACAGACCGTGCTTTTGGCGGTGCAGATACATTGGCGACAAGCTATACAATTGCCTCTGCTATTCGTCATATCCAACGCACCATGAATCGTGAATTCCAAATCATTTTCTGCGGCAAGCAGGCTATCGATGGTGATACGGCTCAGGTAGGGCCTCAAATTGCGGAGGAACTAGGCATGGCGCAAGCTACCTATGCTTGTGAATTATCCGTAGATCAAGCAGCCCAAAAGGCAATTGTAAAACGAGAACATGAAAATGGCTATGAAATTGTGGAAGTTCCATTACCTCTATTGGTAACGGCTACGGCTGAACTCAATGAGCCTCGCCAACCCGGCCTTTGGAGCTCGATTTATGCTAAACGATACACGATTACGCATATTACATTGAGAGATATGCCGCATATTGATGAAAGCCGTATTGGGCTCAATGGCTCTCCTACACGTGTGCGCAAGGTATACCAACCACCGCTTCGGGGCAAGGTAGAAATGCTTTCATCCGTAGACGAAGGCGCTAAGAAAATTCTTGAATTGGCTTATAATATCAAGCCAGAAAAGTTTTCTCATCTATTAGTGCCCAGCGAAGAACTGGTTGAAGAGCCCGTAGATACCAATGATGAGGGCGTAGATGTAAAAGATCCTGTGCAGCGGGCTGCCTCTGTTGAAAGTGTATCCTCCAGTGAGTTTAAGGTTTTAGCAGCTGTTAAAGGTGAAGAAGGTTCCAAAGGAGGTGATCGATAATGGGAGTGACAAATTTTGATGAATATAGAGACGTCTTTGTCGTAGCGGATACCATCGATGACGTAGTGCATCCGGTTACGTACGAACTTATCGGTCAAGCTCGCCGTATTGCTAAGGAATTGGGCCAACTCGTTCAAGTTATGCTGCTTGGTGAGAATGTTCAATCCGAGGCGGAGGAACTTGTGGCACATGGTGCGGATATTGTTCACGTTTTTGAAAGCCCTCTTTTGAAATACTATACGACAGACGGCTATACAAAGGTTTTGACGGACTTCTTTGAAGACCATAAGCCTAATATTCTTTTGATTGGCGCTACGAATAATGGTCGTGACCTGGCACCTCGCATGTCTGGTCGCATGAAAAACGGTGTAGTAGCTGACTGTACCATTTTGACTGTAGATACTGAAGAAGGCCTTGTAGAATGGACGCGTCCTGCCTTGGGCGGCAATATTCTAGCTGAAATTATTTCTCCAAATCATCGTCCACAAATGGGCTCTGTTCGTCCTAATGTATTTAAGAAGCCGGAACGCATTGCAGATAGTTGGGGCCGCATTCAAATTGAACCATTCGACCTTAAACCTGAAGACATTCGCATGAAGCGTCTTGACTTCATTCCGTTCAGCAAAGCTGGGTACAACATTCAAGAAGCGGATATCATCGTAGCCGGCGGTCGCGGCATGGGCTCCAAAGAAAACTTTGATAAGCTCTACGAACTTGCCGATGCTATCGGCGGCGTTGTAGGTGCTACACGTCCTCTCGTTGAAAAAGGTTGGATTGAATTGCCATACCAAGTAGGCCAAACAGGTAAAACTGTAAGTCCTAAACTATATTTGGCATTCGGTATCTCCGGTGCTATTCAACACGTGAGCGGTATCTCTGGGGCTGACACAATCGTGGCTATCAACAACGATCCAAATGCAGAAATCTTCCAACACGCTAACTATGGGATAGTGGGGGATTGCATGGAAGTGTTAAATGATATGTTGGCGCATTTGAAATAAAAGACGTAGTATTTGAGCTCTACTTATCAGACTAAATAAGACATAGGGATACCTATCCTCAGCCTTCATGGGTACGCGTAGCGCCCAAGGCGGCTTCGAATAGGTATCCCTATTTGGCTTGCTGCTGTTGTAGAGCTCAAATATTAGCGTATTATAAACAAATGCTCCGACATATTATTTATACAAAGGGAAAGTCGCTTCCAGAACGGTAATCCTTTTTCATTTCTATGTGTTTTACCTTCAGATGCGTCAATATGTCATTTTGGGGAGTGGGAGAGCGTGGCACGCGTAGCGGCCTAGAGTCTATTACGTATTAAAGTGGTATAATTAGGGTATAGATATAGTTCGAATTGATAAGGAGGTTCTTATGGCTCGTAATGTTTTTGTTACTGGTGCAACGTCTGGTATTGGTCTTTGTATTGCTGAGGCGTATGCAAAGTATGGCGATAATGTTTTGATTTCCGGCCGCCGTGCTGAGGTGTTAGCTGAGGTACAGGGTCGTTTGTCTAAGGAATACGGCGTGCGCGTTGAGACTTTGGTTCTTGATGTGCGTAGTCGTGAGGATGTTGAAAGCAAGGTCCCAGCAGCAATTGAGGCTTTTGGTGGCGTTGATGTCCTCGTAAATAACGCAGGTCTTGCACAAGGTTTAGATCCATTCCAAGATAGCACTGTCGATGATGCGGTGACTATGATCGATACGAATGTGAAAGGTCTTTTATATGTAACAAAAGCCGTACTATCTTATATGATTGATAAAAATGCAGGTCATATTGTGAATATGGGCTCTACTGCTGGTATTTATGCATATCCAGGTGGCGCGGTTTACTGTGCTACAAAGGCGGCTGTTAAGATGTTGAGCGACGGTATTCGGATGGATACGATTGCAACGGATATTAAGGTCACAACCATTCAACCGGGCATTGTAGAGACTCCATTTAGTGAAGTCCGCTTTCACGGTGATGCGGAAAAAGCTAAAGCTGTCTATGCCGGCATTGATGCCATCCAACCTGAGGATGTGGCGGATGTTGTACTATACGTAACAAACCAACCTAAACGCTTGCAAATCTCTGATGTCACAATCATGGCTAACCAACAAGCAGCTGGGTTTATGGTGTATAAGAAATAAGACATCCTATGATTTAATGTGAAGCTGAGTAAAGGTCTCGTATGTTAACTAAGGAGGCAAAGCAAGTGCAATAAAGCCGGATACTCTTATTTATAAAGGAAAGGCATAAAAAATGAAAAAGTATATCGTTGTTACGGGAGCAAGTTCAGGCATAGGAGCAGCTACGGCAAAAGCTTTTGCACGCCGTGGAGAAAATTTGATCGTTATTGCACGTAGAGCAGAATTATTAGAAAATTTGAAAGGCGAGATTGCTAACATTTCGCCTGATTCAGACGTTATTGTAAAACCTTGTGATCTCTCGCGTAGCGAAAACGTTTTAGCGCTTTGGGATGACCTTAAAAGCTATGAGTTAAAGGCACTTATTAATAATGCAGGTTTTGGTGATTTTGGATTCATGGGCAATCATGATATTCAAAAAATGGTAAAAATGATAGATTTAAATGTAACTGCACTTGCGATACTTTCCAGTTTATTCGTGCGAGATTATAAATGTAAACAAACACAGTTGATAAATGTTTCCTCCGTGGGTGGATATTTTTTAGCGCCCGGAGTAGTACCATATTGTGGCACAAAATTTTTTGTAAGTGCCTTCACAGAGGGCTTATATCATGAGCTTGCACAGGATGTAGATGCTAAAATGCAGGCTAAAATCTTAGCGCCTGCTACTAAAAGCGAGTTCTGCGATGTAGCTTCAGGTAAAAGCGGATTTGATTACGATGCTTCATTTGAAAAGTATCATAGCAGTGAACAGACCGCAGATTTTTTGCTCACCCTTTATGATAGCGATGCATGTGTTGGCGAGGTGGATTTAACTAGTTTTGAGTTTAAGCTCAGCGGGCCAAAATTTAATTACCTAGCTGCTGCCAAATAGTAGATAGGGATGGATTATATATAAACATAGATACTCCTGATGAGCGTCTTAGCATCTATTTTGAATATATGTTTGTATAGTAGCTAATATAGAACTCAGGATTTTATATCAAAAATAACTACTTGAAATTCCCTATCATTTAGGGTATAATTATAAAATAAGTTTTGATAAAGAATATTTTGTAAAATATATTTATGTTTTATAATATTCTTAATACATGTGTTGTGTTTGTACAGATGTTTTTTAAGAGAGCGGAGATTATAATCATGTTGAAGAAATTCGTATTGATGGCTGTTGCTTGTGCTTGTGTAGGCTCTTATACTGTTGCGGGTGCTCAAGGTACTGTTGATGTAAAACCAAATCAACCTAAATCTGTGGTAGCTGAACATGAAGCGCCAATGGTTGGTATGCCAAGCCCGTTTCATGAGTTTTCTACTGTAGATGAAGCGGCTAAATATATGAATATTACACCTCAAATGCCTAAGATATTGCCTGTAGGTTACAACATTGAATCTATAAGTACTATTGATAAGGATGTATTGCAAGTGGTTTATGTTTATCAAGTTGGTGAAGATGCTACTCGTAATCAAGCTGCAGGCAAACGCATCGTGTATCGCGTATCTAATGAAATAAAAGAAGATATTAGCGGCGATTATAGCGATTTTCGTGTAACAGCTAATGAAAAAGTAAACGGCACAAAGGTTATTTTTAAAGGTGGCAATAAAATGGTATATCTCATAGGTTGGACCAAAGACGGACAAACCCATGGGATGTACTTCGAACGGCCTGTAACTCGTGACATGGCTAAAGCGATTGTTGCTAATACAGTAGCTCCAAAACAACATACAAAATAATATACAAAATAATATACAAAATAATATACAAGTCCAGGCCTAATGGGATAGGCATGCGAGTTGTGGTGAAGCACTCGCATGGACACTGTAAGGGTTTTATATAGAACGGCTCCTCATATGAGGGGCCGTTTTTGTTGGTATGCAAAACTTTCATAATGAGAATCACTCTAATATACCGCTGCGGGTATACATATATATAAAGACTATTGATAAAATAGAAATATAGCTAATTTATGATAAAAGAAGGCAGGTGATGTATTGTATCGATTAATATTACAGCGTTTGGTGAGTATTGTTGGCATTTTATTAGTTGTAACCATCGGTACATTTGTATTGATTAAACTATCCCCCATTGACCCCGTGGCGATGAAGTTTAATCTAGTAGGGGCTACACCTGATCCGGTATTAGTAGAACAGATGCGAGAACAGTTGGGCCTCAATGACCCGTGGTGGCAGCAATATGTACGCTGGCTGGGCCAACTGGTGCGAGGCGACTTCGGTGAATCTATATTGTATTCTTTACCAGTAGCAACTATTTTGGGCGGAGCACTACCGAATACATTGGGGCTCGTATCCTTAGCACTTATTATGGGCATAGTCGTAACAATACCGCTTGGCATGCTATCGGCACGGTATCAGGACTCCTGGGTCGATCATGTAATTCGGCTATTTACGTTCTTCGCCTTGGCGATCCCGGGGTTCTGGGTAGGGCTCTTGTTATTGTATCTGTTCGGCGTGAAGCTGCAGCTTGTATCGGTGACGAATACAAAGGGCTTCACCGTGTATATACTGCCGGCTTTGACGATTGCTCTTTGGATTTGCGGTTTATACATTCGCCGTCTGTGCAATGCTATTCTGGAGGTTGAGAAACAGCCCTTTGTACAGGGGGCCAGAGCTCTCGGTCTGCCGGAGTGGATGGTATATTGTCGCTATATCTTTCCTCACGTTGGACTTATGTTATTACCTATGATGGGTGTTACGATGGGGGCCATGTTAGGCGGCTCCGCGGTTATTGAAACGGTGTTCTCCATCAAAGGCATCGGTTATATGATGGTACAGGGCATAACTGCCCGCGATTATGTATTGATGCAGGGCTATATCATCTGGATTACATTGGTGTTCATCGTGATTAACATCATCATTGATGTATTGAGCATTTGGCTTAATCCGAAACGAAGGGCCGCTATACAAGGAGGCTCTTATGAATAGACGAAAGCCTTATGGCCTATATATCATGCTTGTACTGGCAGCATTGTGGATTGTATTTTTCCTCTGCGCTCCGTACATCGCGCCTTATAATCCGGAGGCGACGAATGTAGCCGATAGGTTGCAGGATATCAGCAGCACTCATTGGCTCGGAACTGATCAGTTGGGCCGCGATGTGTGGTCTCGCATTCTTTATGGCGGGAAGGCGTCGTTGTGGATTGCTTTCACCATCATCGGCATCAGCGGAGCGATAGGCATCGTTATCGGTGGACTGGCGGGATTCTCCACGCCGCGCATCGACCGTTGGCTGTCGCGATTGATCGATTTGGTACTGGGATTTCCGAATATGGTTATCGCCATTGCTTTCATCGGCATCATGGGGCCAAGCATAACGAATGTGATCATTTCGCTGTGCATTACTAAATGGGCGGAATATGCGCGCATCACGAGGGGGCTTGTCCATATCGAACGCCATGCCGAGTATATTACCTTTGCTCGCATGTCCGGCGCTTCGAGGATTCGCATTTTATGGCGTTACATTCTGCCGAATGTGCTGCCGCCGCTATTAATTGTCATTATTCAACATTTAGGGGATGCCATCATTCTGGTGGCCAGTTTCTCGCTTATCGGCATCGGTGTGCAACCGCCTGACCCCGAATGGGGCGCGATTCTGTTGAGCTCCCGCGATTTTCTGCAAACCGCGCCTTGGCTATTAATCTATCCGGGGCTTGCGATTTTTATTACCGTTGTTCTGTTTAACTATATTGGTGATGCGTTGCGTGATGCCCTCGATGTATCACGATGACCGCATACAATATGAATGTTTTTAGTGAAAGCCTCATCACAATGAGGTGTGAAAAGGAGTATTTATGAAACGTTGGTTATTAGCATGTGTATCCATGCTGTGTATGGTGGCTCTCTTGGTGGGCTGCGGCAATGATACGGCTAAACAAGGCAAGCATCTGAATGTCGGCTTATATTGGTTCGGTGAAACATTAGATCCGACGCATGAATGGGATGCGTGGACCTTGACACGTATCGGAGCAGGTGAAACCTTGGCTACAGTGACACCAGATATGAAATTCACCGGACAATTAGCTGATTCCTGGGAAAATATTGATCCCACTACATGGAAATTCCATATTAGAGAAAATGTAAAATTCCATAATGGCACTGCGATGACACCTCAGAAGGTAAAAGAGTCCATCGAGTATACGATGAAACAAAGCCCTCGCTCTGCTAAGGCCGTTAAAATCGAATCCATTACCGTTGATGGTCAAAATTTGATCATTAAAACTACGGAACCTAATGGCTCCTTATTGTCCAGCTTGACTGAACCTGCATTCGTTATCATGGATACGGCAGATCTCAAAGATGTGGCGTCTAAACCGGTTCTTACAGGTCCGTACAAGATCACTTCTTTCACAAAGGGTGAAAGCATCGAGTTAACGGCGTTCGCCGACTATTGGGGCGGCAAACCAGGCCTTGATTCTGTGACTGTAAAGGATATCGAAGACAATAATAAGCGCGCCATGGCGTTGCAATCTAAAGATGTGGATGTCATTCAAAAGGTGGACTCCGCTAATCGCAGCTTGTTTAAAGACGGGTTCAACATTCAAGAGGTGGCAGGTGTTCGCGTAATGATGTTAAAGATTAATCATACGGAAGCCTCTCCGTTACATGATAAAAATGTACGTTCCGCGGTGGCTCATATCATCAATTACGATACAATGGCAAAAGTTATCGGCGGCGGTGCATTGGCCGGTGGTGCTCCATTCCCTCCTTCCGCAAACTTGGGCTATGATGGGCTTTCAAATAAGGAAGTCACTGACCTTGCAAAAGCAAATGAATTATTGACCCAAGCGGGCTATGTGAAGAATGGCAACGGTATCTATGCAAAAGACGGCAAGGAATTGAAATTGACCCTCGCTATTTGGGGTAAAGATACCAGCATGTATGAAGAAATTCAACAAGAATTGAAACAGGCGGGCATCGCGGTAGAACTCAGAAAATTGCAAAGTCCTAATGAAGTGGATACCCTCGGCGTAGACGCATTTGATTTGGTGGAACGCAATGTGGTGACCATGTCCACAAACGATCCGTACTGGTTCCTCAGCCTATTCTATAAATCCGGTTCTAAAGCCAATGTGGGCGGCTATAACAATCCTCAAGTGGATACATTAATAGACAAGTTGGCGGTTACATTCGATCAAAATGAACGGACGAACGTGGCTAAACAAGTGCAGTCCATTTTGCTTGATGATGTGGCTGATATCTATTTGTTGTACCCTGCTGCGAATGTGGTTTCCACATCCAAGGTTAAAAATGTGCCGGTACATCCGATCGATTACTACTTATTAACAAAGGATTCTACTATTGAATAAATCTGATTGCATAGTATTTGACAATGTATCAATTTCATATGGTGCGGAACAGGCTGTGCGTGATGTATCCTTTTCCGTGCGCACTGGTGAGGTGTTTGCCATCGTTGGTGAAAGCGGCTCCGGGAAATCGACGTTGATTCGCGCCGCCTTCGGTATACTGAAGAAAGCTACCATAAGTGGTCAAATTTTGCTGAACGGCGCGGATGTTACGACGTTGAGCGATAAGGATTGGCGACAAATGCGCGGCATGAGTACGTCGATGATTTTTCAGAATCCCAGTGCCTATTTGAACCCGGCTCGTACTGTGGAAAACCATTTCAAAGACTTGCTGCGTGCCCATGATGAACTGTATGATGTGAATCGTGTACTGCATATGTTACAGCTCGTCCACTTGAAGGAAGGGGAACGTATTCTACAATCCTATCCGTTCCAACTGAGCGGCGGTATGCAACAACGCTTGGCGATTGCATTGAGTCTGATTCTGAAACCGGATATCGTATTTGCCGATGAGCCGACCAGTGCTTTAGATACGCTGGTACAATCGTCGGTGCTAGATTTGCTGAAAGAAGTAACACAGGCTCTCGGGGCAACCGTGATTCTGGTAACCCATAACATCAAGGCGGCTGCGCGCATTGCGGACCGCATCGGTGTGATGAATAAAGGGCACCTTGTTGAAATGGGCGCTACCGGAGAGGTAATGGCGCATCCTAAAGATGACTATACACGTATACTGTTGGATTCCGTGATGAAAGTGGTGTAATATGATACAAGCTGAGCATATATGTAAATATTATACGAACCACAATCATATGGTGCGTGCCGTTGATGATGTGTCTTTTGCTATTGCTGAACATGAACGAGTAGGCATCGCCGGCGGTAGCGGTTCTGGTAAAAGTACGCTACTTAGACTCATGGCGATGCTGGAAAAACCTACATCGGGTACATTGCGACTCTTCGGAGAAGATATATCACAGATTCAAAACCATACGGAAATATATCGCTCGCTGCAGATGATGTTTCAAAATCCGTTGGCGGTTATTCCTCCACGGATGAACTTGGAAGACTTTCTACTTGAGCCATACATTAACTATGGACTCAAGGACATGGCCGAAGCGAAGGAAGATATTCGCAAATGGATTCGACATGTGGACTTACCGGAAACGATTATCCAGAAATACCCTCACGAAGTCAGCGGAGGTCAGCTGCAACGTGTTGTACTGGCACGAATCATGCTGATGAAGCCGAAACTGGTACTCTTTGATGAACCTACATCGGCCCTTGATGCGGTGAACCAGAAACTCGTACTTGACCTATTACAAAAACTACATAAAGAACAACCCTTCGGCTATGTGTTTGTGAGTCATGACATCGGACTGCTACAAGCGGTCACAGATCGAATCCTAGTGATGAAAGACGGACAAATCGTGGAAAACATCGAATCAATTCGACTGAAAGAAGCGGTACACCCGTATACACGAGCACTAGTGGAAGCGAGTGTGTAGAAAGTAAAGAGCCCCTGTTTGGAACAGGGGCTCTCTTTATGTCAAAATTAGTTTTAGTAATTAAGTAAGTAATGGTGAGATAAGTGAAAATAAATAAATTTATCTTAAGTATAAAAATAATAAAATAAATTAATATTACTAATATATGCAGGAGAATTTGTTAATTTGTAGAAATATATAAATATAAGATGAAGTGTGTGTTAATGTTTAGGAGGTATTATTATGGAGTTTGAAGGCCTTATTAAATCTCATGTTCAGCGTATTAAAACATTAAAAAATGACATTTTGACAGAAGAAGCAACGAAAACTTCGTTAATTATGCCTTTTTTTAGAATCCTTGGATATGATGTATTTAATCCAAACGAATTTATGCCTGAGTTTGTTGCTGATGTGGGTCTTAAAAAGGGGGAAAAGGTAGACTATGCAATAAAATTTGATAATGAACCAGTTATTTTGGTTGAGTGTAAATCAATTAATGAAAAACTAGAAAAACATGATTCTCAACTATATCGTTATTTTGGTACAACAACGGCTAAATTTGCGATTCTTACGAATGGAATTGTGTATAGATTTTATACAGATATTGATGAACTTAATAAAATGGATGATGCCCCGTTTTTAGAAATCAATTTATTAGAATTACGAGATGAGCAAATAGTAAAATTACAGTACTTTACAAAAGAAAATTTTGATAAAGATGCTATTTATGATTCTGCAGAAGGTTTGAAAAATGAGGCTCAAATTCGTCAGATTATAAAAGAAGAAATTGAAAATCCTAGTGAAGAATTAGTAAAACTTATATTGGGAAAAGGCGTATACAGTCGAGCGAAAACACAGTCTGTTATCGAAAAGTATACTCCAATTGTAAAAAATGCATTTGATTACATTATCAAGGAATTGTTGAACAAAAAAATTGAGACTGCTTTTGCAAATACTGAAACTACATCGAGTTCACTTCCGGTTGATAATGAAGAGTCACATGTTGAAGAAGAAAGTGAATCAAAGATTGTAACAACAGAAGAAGAACTTGATTCTTATTACACTGTTAAAGCAATTCTAAGTAAGTATATAAATGTAGAGCGAATTACTTATAAAGATAAAGAAACCTATTTTGCAATCATTTTGGATAATCATATTACTAAGTGGTTGTGCCGAATCTATATCAAGAAGAGTAAGAAATATATAGAAATAGTAGAGAATGGAGAACGTACTAAATATTTAATTGAAAGTATCAATAATATCTATGAGTATGAAGATAAGCTGGTGCAACGATTACATGAGTTAGAAGTAAAATAATTTTCAATATTATTGAAGTTTAGTGAATTAATATAAGAGGTTGATTTCTATGAATAAGAATGTAAAAATAGTTGAGTTTGCAAACTTTAATATTACATTTGGCGATACAAATGAGCCATTATTATCACAATTAGATTATATTGTAATCCCAGCCTTACGTTCAGAACTTAAAAGAGGGAAAAGCTATCCAAGCTTTTACTTTATTAATGTTCGTTTAATAGACTATAAGGATGAATTAATTTTACAGGCTGATTATATTAAAGATACTAAATATGAAGCTAAGACTAGAATGGATAATGGTGTATTGAAAGTTGTAGATGATACAATGCTTGCAGCACCATATTCAAAAATTATTGTTTTTTTAAGAAATCATAGAATGATATTGATTAAAAATGAGCCATCTAGTCCAGATATAAGAGGTTTATCTAGTACCTTAGAGTATATTTTGAGTGAATATATAAATACAGTTAATGAAATAAAACGAAAATCAGGAGAGGAAGAGTTTCTTCCATATGCTAACGTAAATATTGTGGGAATACCTTTACAAGCTAAAGGTATTCATGATATGTTGCATGGAATGAAAAAAATTACTTTAGCTAAATTCAAACTTTTCCCATTAAATAATGATATTGATCCAAGTGCATTTACAAAATATACAAGAGAAATGATGTTGAAAGCTGAGTCAAATACGGGAAATATTAACTTTAACTCTCCTCAAAATAAATTAGAATTAGCTAAGATAATTGAAAGTACAAAAGGTCTTGCCGAAGTTCGAGTAGAGGGTGCAGATGAAATCGGTAATAAATTAAAAATTTCAGAACATGAGCTTACAAAGAAAGAACAGTTTCCGTTTGAGGGAGATCTAAATCAATGTCCATCAGATACTATATTAGAATATGCTTTTGCAAGTGGAATTCTTGAAGATGTAAGTGAAGATAATAATAAATGTTATCTAGATTATCGAAGGAATAGAAATGAATAATATAAGTAGTTATAAACAAATTGTGAAACGGTTATCAGAGATTCCTAAATCTTATAGAATGATTATTGATTCATTTTCTATTTTGAATATAAATGGATCTATGAAGTCTTGGTTAGGTGCATTGGTTGTAACTATACTCATTATACTTGGAATAGATTTAAATGATATCAAAGTACAGTTAAATATAGTTTCAAAAATTCTAGATTTAGAATTGGCCATTTTTTCAGTATTATTTACGATTTACTCAATTGTATTAATTTTTTTGAGTGATGATTTTATTGATGTTATGGTTAATATTACTAAAACTAATACAGATAAAGAAGAATCTTTTTTTGAAGGATATTTGTATTATTTAGGTCATGTTCTATTTATATATTTTATGGGGCTTATATTTACAATACTATTATTTTTTTCTCTCACAGTTCTTGATAGAATGAAGCCAGAAATTTCTTTAACATGTTTGATGTATTTTGCTTATTTTGTCTATTTTGTTTATTTTATATTTTCCTCAAGAATAATATGGGAATTACAGTCAGTAATTTATAATGTTATTTCAATATTTAGAATGAGCCTTTCTGTTAGATTAAATTTATTGCACGAGTGTAAACGTAATAAACAACAAAATACTGATAGTTAAGATTATTTTGGTCTAAAGGTATTTTCAAGATGATTTAGTAGAAGATATTTATATATTCATAAATTGTTTAACATAGTAGAGTTTTATTGAATAAGTGAAATTGGATGTTCTATTTAATATTATAAGGTAGCTGTTTTAACCAACTTTCATATTCCTCCCTTACCATAAAAGAAATCATATATTTTCTTTCAGAAAGAGAGGTCTGATTATGACAGCAGTAAAGCATGAATGGCGTAAGCACGAAAAGGAATTGTATTGTCCGAAGCCGCAGGCGGTGCAGGTTACGGTGCCGAGTATGAAGTTCCTCGTGCTGGACGGCGTGGGAAATCCTAATCATGCGGCCTTTGCCGATGATATTGAGGCGTTATATTCGTTATCATACGGGATAAAGATGTTGCCGAAAAAGGGTGTGACGCCAGATGGGTACTTTGATTACACCGTGTATCCGCTAGAGGCGCTTTGGAAGCAGATTGAGCATACGGAGCAGTTTGATAAGAATAATCTGCAATATCGGGTGATGATCAGACAACCTGATTTTGTGACTCCTGATGTGTTGGAGACGGCTATTATTAATGTGTCCAAGAAAAAATCGTTGCCTCGATTTAAGGACGTGCGGCTTGAATCGATAGAGGAAGGAGATTGCGTGCAGATATTGCATATCGGACCTTATGACAATGAACCGGAATCGTTTATGAAAGTAGATGAATTCTGTACTGCGCATAACTTGCAACGTGTTAACGACGACTGGCATCGGGAAATCTACTTGTCCGATGCACGAAAGGTGGAGCCCGCAAAATTGAAGACGGTACTGCGTGTGCAGGTGAAAAAGGGATAGTATAAAGCTGTCATAATAAACTTAATCGGATTTATGAAGGAGGCGCCTTATGGATCTGAATAGTTTTTTCTTATTATTCCCAAGCATTTTTATGTTGCACGAATTTGAGGAGATTCTTTTATTTCCGAGATTTATGCGAAGAAATCCAAAACTACAACAGCAATTCTTAGGGGCCGCGTTTACACCTTTTAGATTCAATGCTATCGTTTGTCAGGAGTTCATACTCTTGTTGAATATACTAGGTTTGAGTATATATTTTGAAAGCTTCAACATTTACATCACTGTCATCATAGCGTATATATACCACGTGATTGGGCATATATTCCAAAGTATTTTTCTACGACAGTATATACCGGGTGTTCTTAGCGGTATCATCACTAGCGGATATTGTACCTATCAGATATATGATGTAGTATCAGCGAACTACTGGCTCTTGGCGTATTCGTTCATAACACTGCTGATCATAATTGTTAATATTGTTTTGTGCTTTAAAGTTCTTCAGATGTTACAAATATTGTCTGATTAGGTTGTGAAAGTAAACTTTTATAGAAATATTATGAGATGTAGCTCCTCAAAAGAGGAGCTACATCTATTTTGTATGCTTTTTAGTATATATATGATTTAAATAGATAAATCTTTCAACCTATGAGGAGAAAATTACTCGTAATGTATAGTATGATTTTTAATAAAGATAGATTTGGAGGTACATATGATAAATAATATTGAACACTTCGTAGAATTAGTAGTAAAGCGAACTGATTTGATTACAAAACTTATAGTGATTTTATTTATAGGCTCTATTTTTGCTAATTATTTATATGATAACTATTATGTGAATATCTTGGAAATTCAATTTTTATTTCCACAAATAGTGCAAACTTTATTACAAAGAATAGAGTTTCTGCTTTATTGGATAATTCCTTTTGTATATTTTATTCCTATAGGCTTATTTTTGCTTGTAGTTATAGGCTTTATTATGGAGGATATATTAAAGTATATAGAAAGAAAATATGCTATTAGTTTTGTAAGCAAGAAAGACTGGTGCTATTTTTTTAGTCATCAAAGTCTAGGTTTAATTTTTAGTATAACATTAGTCAGTTTCTATATAGGCGGAATGTATTATATTTTAGCTACATTTAATCATATAGGTAGTTTGATATCTATTGAGAATTATACTTCATCATTTAATAATCTTAATCCTATAAAAGACTTGATTCCCTTTAGCAGTTATTTAATTAATGTGACACATAAAGAATGGATTGAATTATCTTTTGACATAAATAGTACTATAGTATTAGGGTTATGTATATATTGGTGCTACATAAATCCTTATCTAACTGTACAAGAAGAGTGGATTTCTTTGAAAGCAAGAATTAAACAAGGAGTTAACGAAGATTAATTTAATATTAATATAAAAAGCAACCTCTTCAATGGAGGTTGCTTTATCTGTTTAGTATCAAATATATTTAAATCTAATTATTTGGTTAATATTATTATTTAATTTCCGCTTTCAAATCGATAACGTGTTTACATGCCGTGCATCCAGGGCAGTCGCAGAATTCAGCGCCTTTTGCCTTAATGTCTTTAGCGTGTTGTAATAGATTAGCTGCGCCTTCTGCACCAAGAATTTGTGTACCAAGTTCAGAGCCTGCAAAGCCGATTGTTTCGTCGATGAGTGCAATGTTTTGCTCCGCAACGGATACGAGTTGTTTTGTAAGTGCTTCTTGTTCAGGTTTGCCTTCTGCATTGATCCAAGATTGAGCGAATTCTTTTAATGTTGGATTGCTTGTAGGTGCATCTAATAAAGCTTGTACGAGTTCTTTTACTTGTGTATGTGTCATGATGGTCTCCTTTTATAAACTACTAACTATAAGAACAGTGCGCTAACTAGTATTATATGAGCACATGTTCCTTTTCTTGAGTTCATTATAGCACCTACAATAATTTTGAATAGTAGAATGATTTGCGATAGATACTATCAAATAGGATAGATTTGTGATGATTACAGAATAAATTTTTTGATATAATTTAATAATAAAAGCCGAATACCAATAATTGGCGCAATGTAGCTGTATTGAAAACATAGTTTTATTGATTTTGTAAAAGCTAGAATCAGATAGTTATAAACAAATTGGAATTTGTAAGTGAGGTGAGTTTCTTTGAAAGCGTATATTAGGCGTTTAGAAACAGAGTTTTCCTTGATAGAAAATGGCTTCAAAGAGGAAGAAAGACGAGCCTTGGTCGATTATAAATCTAATGATACTGAATATATCAAGGAGTTAGCATTTTTAGCCTATAAATCTGATATCTATCAAGTAAGAATGTACGGTGTATTTCTTTTTGGATACTTATCAGATCAAAAAGATATTTTGGTATTTATGAGAGATGAAGTGTCTGAAGATGATAATTGGAGAGTTCAGGAAGTATTAGCAAAGGCATTTGATGAATTTTGCAGAAAGACAGGGTATGAAAAAGCTCTTCCAATTATTGATGAATGGTTAGATAATCATAATCCAAATACGAGGAGAGCCGTTACAGAGGGATTAAGAATATGGACAAGTAGGCCATATTTCAAAGACAACCCTAATGAAGCTATTAGACGAATTGCTGCACTAAAAGAAGATACCAGTGAATATGTCAGAAAATCGGTAGGCAATGCTTTAAGGGATATTAGCAAAAAATTTCCTGAATTAATTAGAGCTGAACTCAATAATTGGAAATTAGACAGCAAAGAAATAAATCAAGTGTACAAATTGGCGAGTAAATTTATTAGCTGACAAATTTAAGTTTATCTGATTAATGTAATTGTAAACTATGGAGGTAGTAATGAATAAGATCACTTGCATATGCTTAGGCGTTAGAGACATGGAACGATCAATAAAGTTTTATAGAGATGGTTTGGGATATAAGACTGACTGTAAAGAAAATAATCCGCCAGTAATATTTTTCAATACAGCAGGGACAAAATTTGAACTATTTCCTTTGGAACAATTAGCAAAAGATATTGATGAAAGCAATCCTCCAACGGGAAATGGATTTGCTGGAATTACATTAGCTTATAATGTTGAACATAAAGAAGATGTTGATAGTGTCATTGAATTAGTACGAAATGCTGGGGGAAGAATTGTAAAAGAGCCACAAGATATTTTTTGGGGTGGTTATCATGCATATTTTGCTGATCCAGATGGATATTACTGGGAAGTTGCATGGGGTCCAAACTTTAAGTTTGATGAAAAGGGATTATTGAAATTTTAGTAGTTAATCTTGCTCAGGCGTGTCTTCGGCATCAGCTTATTATAGACTTAGAATCATGCTGTAACTAGTATTATATAGGCATTTGTTTTTTTATTGATATAATTTACTTAATACATGTTGTTTGTTTATAGGGGAATGTATCATGAAAAAGATTATATGTGCACTGGCCACGTTAGCTTTCATAGGTTCTATTAATATTGTCTCCGCAGATGACTTGATACGGTTTCGACTTAATGGCAATTCTATTTATGATCAGCCTTATGGCGATCGAAATGAGTTTCCATGTCCCGATGGGCTTGGTAGTTGTACTATGACTGATATAGATTATAAAAGTATTCGTAAGGGGCAGGCAATAGAGGTGTTTGATACTGTGTATGAGGCTAAACAGCATTTGAACTTTAATCCTCAGTTGCCGATGGGGGTAGAGGGACTCCGCCCTATACATGTAGCCATTGTGGATTATGATGTGCTACAGGTGGTGTATGCCTATCATGAGCTTTTAAAAGGAACATATTTTGACCGTGTAGATGATATGCCGCAGTATATTAAATACCGAGTATCTACCGTATCAGGTAATATCGCAGGTGACTATAAGGATTATGTACCTCAGAAAACAGAGATTATAAATGGGATGACGATAACCTATCGAATGGTAGATGACGCTGTTTACTTAGCATCTTGGGAACATGAAGGACAAAATCATGTGTTCTTATTTAATGAGCCAGTTTCTGTTGAGCGTGCTAGAGAAATGATTAACAGTGTAGGTACTAATTAAGTTTATTGCTGTACTATCTTTTTAAGCCTGATTAGCTTATAATATACATATAAAGAGAGCCCATTAACGTGATTAGGGCGTTAGGCTCATCTAAAACTGAACAAAATTATGATGACGCCTAACGTGTTAGAGGACTGCACTCCTCTATACGTTAGGCGTTTATCGTTGTACTACTTAACTAGTGCAATGATAGTGACTACTGATAACAGAACTATGATAATTACATAGGTAACTTCATGATTTGTCATAGTATCACCTCCTCGCGGAGATGAACCTAACTCACGTCAACAGACTCTCTTCGTAATAAGTATAGCAAAATACTCTTTACACAAATAGCGATATACAGTCCTCTTTGGTGTGCTTCATATTAAAAATAACGGAGCTTATATGAACGCAGATAATTATAAGATTTCAACGTTGTCATATATAGAAAATGCTAGCAATGAGATAATGGAAAAGTACAATATAAAAGCGCAATATGAAACAGAACCGCCTCATGGAGATGCTATATATTCTATTTCTATAAAGGGGAAAGCATTGCCGTTTTGGATTTATGGTAGGGATGTTACTTTCATAGGTAGTAGTATGGTTATGGTAGAGTCTGTAAGATGCAAGACCTGGGATCCTATTGAAACCATCATTATTGATTTAGAGAATGATGTGTATGCTAGTTTAAAGGAATGGTATACAGATATTTCATTTGTTAATAATCGAATAGAACTTACTAATCAAGTTGTAAAAATGGATAAGAGAATACTAAATAATTTTGAGCATTTAGAGTGGATAAGCTTTTTAGATTGATTGCGTAGAGGTATGCTTTTGGATAGATACTTTCAAATAAAATAGCTGCCACAAATACGAAATAGACATCGTAATTTATGACAGCTGTTTTGGCAGTACATGGTCAATCTTATAGTGTAATTATTTAGTTATATTCTATTTTTTAAAAGCCTCACCGATGGAATAAATTCCGTCAAATAAGAAACCGAAGGCGATGAAATAGATAAATGCTTCACCAAAAGCGATCGGCTCGAATATAAGTAATAGGCCTAATAGTAAAAGAATTAGTGCAAGCCATTTTGCATTACGTCCCATGAGTGATACCATGCTGTCGGACTTTCTTGATTTAATGAAAATAAAGATGGCTTCAATTACCATCCAGATGCCGATTGTGATTGGGAGTACTAATGGTAGGAATGCAAATCCGCCGCATATTAAATAGATACCGAATAGTGCATTGATCATGCCGTCGATAAGATACCAGCCGCTACGTAATTCAGCCGGTAACATAAAATAATTTATAATGGAGCTGACTGCATTAACAAAAAAGATAATAGAAAATAGCCAGGCAAAAGCTATGAGATTTGTAAAGGGGTTTAATAGTAAGAATATCCCCAGGATAATGCTTACAATACCCGATAAAATAAAGAAAAATTTGCTTGAACCACTCATAATAATTCCTCCAATCATTGATACTGAGTATTTACATTATGCGTGAAATCATGGGGAATGTCAAATTGTAACGATAAAACTGTGTTTTCACAAAACTCACATGTCCATCCTGTTGACACAGTTCTATAGAATGCCGTATAATACCTTTATATCTTAAAACGAGCTATGAATGGGTATAAAGGTTTACAGGTCCTGCTTTCAGAGAGTTGCCGGTTGGTGCGAGGCAATAGAGGTTGTACGCTGACACTCTCCCGTGAGCTTTGGTGGCGAATGCAGCAGTAGTCATCGACGGTGGTTCCGTTATACCCGCAACGAGTCCCAATTAGGGTGGTACCGTGTTATGAATATAACGCCCCTTTGAGCAACGACAGTTGTTCTGAGGGGCTTTTTTTTATTGTAAAAGTCTAGTAAAATTACTGATTTGATGTATCTGTGTTGGCATTAGCCGAATAGTGTTGAAATTGGCGGTTTTACTAAACTTTCACAATGGATAGATATAATACATCGTTATGTTTTATTAGTACAGAAAAGGTGAAGATTATGGATCAAAATCGCGTATATTTCTTCGATACAACCCTTCGTGATGGGGAACAAACACCAGGTGTATCTTTACAAACTCCTGAAAAAATTGAAATTGCGAAAGGCCTAGTACGCCTCGGCATCGACGTAATCGAGGCTGGCTTCCCAGCTGCATCCCCTGGAGATTTTGAAGCGGTACAAACGATTGCTCGCGAGGTTAAAGGCACAACAATTTGTGGCTTGGCCCGTGCCAACGAAAAGGACGTGCAAAAGGTGGCTGATGCGTTGAAAGATGCAGAGCGCAGCCGCTTGCATGTGTTTATCGCTACATCCGAAATCCACATGAAATATAAATTGAAAATGACTCGTCAAGAGGTATTGGATCGCGTTAAATCTATCTTGGAATTTGCAAAAGGCAAATTCGATGAAATTGAGTTCTCTGGTGAAGATGCGGCTCGTACAGACTTAGATTTCTTGTGTGAAGTATTCGGCGTGGCTATCGCTGGTGGCGCTACAATTATTAATGTACCAGATACTGTGGGGTACATGAACCCTAACGAATTTGGTGATAAAATCCGCTATATTAAAGAACATACACCAGGTATTGAAAATGCCATCATTTCCGTTCACTGTCATGATGATTTAGGCCTTGCCAATGCGAATACATTAGCTGCTATTAAAGCAGGTGCACGTCAAGTAGAAGGCACAATTAATGGCCTAGGTGAACGTGCAGGCAATGTAGCAATTGAAGAGGTTGTTATGGCTCTTAAAACACGCCATGATTATTTCGATGACCTTCAAGTGAATATTGATACAAAACAATTTACGAAAGTATCTAAACTTGTGAGCCGTTTAACAGGTGTTGTAGTTCCTCCAAATAAACCAATCGTAGGTTCTAACGCCTTTGCTCATGAGTCTGGTATTCACCAACATGGTATGATGAGCAACCCTGAAACGTATGAAATCATGACGCCTGAGTCTGTAGGTGCTGAAAAAACAGACCTCGTATTAGGTAAACACTCTGGCCGTCATGCCTTTGCCGATCATTTGACAAAACTTGGCTTCCAATCTTTCACAGAAGAGAAAATCAACGACCTCTTCGGTAAATTCAAAGAATTGGCGGACCGCAAAAAACAAGTATACGATGATGATATCGTAGCCCTTGTAGTAGATAATCTTCACCACAAAAAAGCATTTGAACTCGTGGCTCAATACTATAAATTGGGTGAAAAAGGCTATGCCTATGCTGATGTTCGTCTCATGACTCCGGAAGGTGAAAAAGCTGATGCTGCCGTTGGTGATGGTCCAGTAGACGCATCCCTTAAAGCGGTTGAACGTGTGGTCGGCTTGCCAATCAGCTTGAAAGATTACCAAATCCGCGCTATCACAGCTGGTAAAGATGCCCTTGGGGAAGCAACTCTCAAGGTAGAATATAACGGTCGCTTGTATCATGGACGTGGTATCAGCACCGATATCGTTAAATCAAGTGTAAATGCATATATTAATGCAGTAAACTCAGTATTCCTAGCTATGGAGCTAGAACAACAGGAGGAAGAATAATATGGGTATGACCATTACTGAAAAGAATATGGCTCGCCACGCGGGTCTTGATGTTGTAAAGCCAGGCCAAATCATCGAGTGTCATTTGGACGCGGTATTGATGAACGACATCACATTCCCACCGGCTCGCAAAGAGTTCTTAAAAATCGGCAAACCTGTATTTGATCGTCATAAAATCTACTTGGTGCCTGACCACTTTACGCCAAATAAAGATATTCAATCCGCTACACAAGCGAAAGTAATGCGCGATTTCGTACGCGAACATGGCATTACGAACTACTTTGAAGTAGGTAGAATGGGTATCGAGCACGTTATTTTGCCAGAGAAAGGGCTTATCGGTCCTGGTGAAATGATGATCGGTGCTGACTCCCATACTTGTACATATGGTGCGGTGAATGCATTCTCCACAGGCGTAGGCTCCACTGATGCAGGCGTCGCTATGGCGGAAGGTAAAACTTGGTTCAAAGTGCCTGAAACCATTAAGGTTGAGCTTATCGGCAAACCTAATAAATGGGTAACGGGGAAAGATGTAATTCTTGACTTGATTGGTCAAATCGGTGTAGACGGCGCTCGTTACATGGCTCTTGAATTCGCCGGCGAAGGCGTACAACATATGACTATGGCTGATCGCCTTACAATTTGTAACATGGCTATCGAAGCGGGCGGTAAATGTGGCGTATTCCCTTACGATGCAATTACTGAAGAATACATCAAAGGTCGCGTAAATCGCCCTGTTGAGCCAATCACTCCAGATGCTGATGCGGTATATGCCCAAACTATTACAATTGACTTGTCCAAATTACAACCAGTTGTAGCATTCCCACATTTGCCATCCAACACACATTACATCAACGAAATCGACAAAGATATTAAAATCGACCAAGTTATCATCGGCTCTTGTACAAATGGCCGTTACGAAGACTTGGTGGCAGCTGCAGAGATCTTCAAAGGTCGAAAAGTAGCTCCATTCGTTCGTTGTATCGTAATCCCTGGGTCCCAAGATGTATACGACCAAGCTATGAAAGATGGTTTGTTAGACATCTTTATTCAAGCTGATTGCGCTGTGTCCACGCCAACATGTGGTCCTTGTCTAGGCGGTTATATGGGTATCATGGCTGCAGGGGAGCGCACCGTCTCCACAACAAACCGTAACTTCCGTGGTCGTATGGGGCACGTTGATTCTGAAGTATATTTGGCAAGCCCTTATGTGGCGGCAGCAAGTGCTGTATTAGGCCGCATTGCAGGCCCTGAGGAGGTTTAATATGGATTTTGAAAGCAAGAAAATCTGGCGCTACGGCGACGATGTAGATACAGACGTAATCATTCCGGCTCGTTACTTGGCGATTGCTGATTGGAACGAATTGGCTGAACATGCGATGGAAGATATTGATACAACATTTGCTCCTAATGTGAAAGCCGGCGAAATCATGGTAGCTGGTAAAAATTTTGGTTGTGGTTCTTCTCGTGAACATGCACCGGGCGTTATTAAAGCCAAAGGCGTGCCTGTTATCATAGCACACTCCTTTGCACGTATCTTCTTCCGTAATGCTATCAACATCGGTTTACCAGTTGTGGAAATCGGTGAACAAGTTGATCGTATCGATGCAGGCGATGCTATAGGCGTAGACTTGTCTAAAGGTATCGTGTACAACTTGACGAAAAACGAACAATACCAAGGGACTGAATTGCCACAATTCATTCAAGACATTGCGGCAGCCGGTGGTCTTGTAAGTTTTGCTAAAAACCGTAAGTAGCAGAATGAAACGAAACACGTATCTCAAGCCTCCAAAGCGAGCTAAGTCGGTTTCGACACGTGTTTCGTTTCCAACGATTCTACTTTTGTGTAGCAAAACTTAAAATTCCTCTAGCTAACAATATCTTGAATGGATTTGTGGCAGAGGGGGAGTGAGGAGCGAGCTAAGTCAGTCTTAAGGGATATGCCAGCTCTTGTCCCATTAAGTTCTATTGCGATTTCTTCGCAAAGGGCACTGAGGGAGAGCATGAGGTTTGCAATCTTTAACTATATATTGGAGAGGTAAGATGAGTGGAAAGAATATTGTATTGATTCCTGGTGATGGTATCGGTACTGAGATTATTACAGCAGCGAAGGCTGTGTGCGATGTGGCTTTTGAGAAAGCCAGTGTAAAGGTTAATTGGATCGATAAAAAAGCGGGCGGTGAGTCTATTGATGCGTATGGCGTGCCGTTGACTGAGGATACTATCGAGGCTTGTAAAAATGCTGATGCTGTATTGCTTGGCGCTGTTGGCGGTCCTAAATGGGATAATGTAGATCCGTCTATCCGTCCTGAAAAGGCAATCTTAGGCCTTCGCAAGGAGCTTGGTTTGTTCTGCAACTTGCGTCCTGTGAAAATCTATCCATCTTTGCAAGAGTATTCTCCGCTTAAAAAGGAGCTCGTACAAGATGTAGATTTCGTCATCGTTCGTGAGTTGACTGGTGGTATTTACTTTGGTGAACGGGAAGAGGCACAAGGTGAAGGTGCTAACGAGTTCGCTTGGGATAAAGAAACATACAGCCGTTACGAAGTAGAGCGCATCATGGACATCGCCATGGAAACAGCTCGCAAACGTAACAAAAAGGTCGTATCCGTAGATAAAGCAAACGTATTGGCGTCTTCTCGTTTGTGGCGTAAAATCGCGCAAGAGAAGGCGGCTGCTAATCCAGACATCGCAACAGATTACTTCTATGTAGATAACACAGCGATGCAACTCGTTGTAAATCCTGCACAATTTGACGTTATCGTTACGACAAACTTGTTCGGCGATATCTTGTCCGATGAAGGCGCTGTAATCTCCGGTTCTATCGGGCTTTTACCATCTGCATCCATGGGTACAGGCACAGCATTGTATGAGCCAATCCACGGTTCCGCACCAGACATCATGGGCCAAAATTTGGCGAACCCATTGGGCACAATCTTGTCTGCAGCTATGATGTGCCGTCATTCCCTTGATTTACCTCAAGTGGCTGATGCTATTGAACGTGCTGTGGAACAAGTGCTCGTTGATGGTTACCGTACAGGAGATATCTATCGCGAAGGTTTAAAACGAGTTGGTACCACAGAAATGGCACAAGCCGTAATTGAACGTTTATAAAAGCAATGAATTAAGATTCCTCAAATTTATTAACGTGAGTTACGTCATTTTCAAAATCGTATCATAAGTGTTAAAATACAGATATTATAATATATTTGTCTAATTAAATAAGAGAGGGTTGTAAGGCCCTCTCTTTTTTGTGGGACGCCTAGCGGTATGTGTAGTTGCTCTTCATATATTAGAGTGCTATATTGGTAGATGTGTGGGAAGATAGTCCTTAAGGAGGCCTTTATGAATTCTTCGATGTATCGAAATTTAACCATTACTGCTTTATTGATGGCATTAGCCATTATGATTCCTATTGTAATGCCTTTGAAAGTTGTGATTCCACCGGCATCGTATACATTGGCGAGTCATGTTCCTATATTCCTGTCCATGTTCTTATCTCGTAAGATGGCAGCTTGTGTCGTGATAGGTTCTACGCTCGGCTTCTTTGTAGCAGGCTTCCCAATTGTTATCGTTATGCGTGCTGCATCTCATATCATCTTTGCCTTGATGGGGGCTTACTATATTAAACATCATCCAGGCGTATTAACAGGGGCTCTATCCTTTGTTGCGTTTAACCTTGCTTGTGCGATCGTTCACGCTATTGGTGAGGTACTAGCATGCCTATTGTTCTACACTACAACTACGATGCCAAACATTGATCTCATCTACGTTGTATTTGTTCTTGTAGGCGGCGGCACCATCGTTCATAGTTTGGTTGATGGATATATTGCATTATATATCTATAAAGCTATCCCTGGACTATCTAAATCGGGTAATAAATAATCATATAATTACATATACTCTTAACCACTCATGGGAAATCGATGTGTACTAATGTACGGCATGTGATTACCTATGAGTGGTTTTTATAATAATTCTCAAATCTGTACCTACAGGTACAAACTTCATTATGTGATGTCCGTATAATAGAACCATAGTTAATGACCGATTTGTGTTGTATCTATTGATACAACATGGGGCCATATATTGGGTAATACCGGTGAAAGTTGCTTCTCTCATCTGTGGGCCTTGATAGACTCATTAAAAGATATGAGGTGAGTATATTTACTTTCACAGAACATGGAGGTTATCATGAGAAAGCACATTAAAAACAACGTATCATGGGTTGGTAAAATCGACTGGGAATTGCAAGAGTTTCACGGTTCTGATTACACCATTAATAATGGGTCTAGCCAAAATGCCTATTTGATTGAAGAGGAGAAGACGGTCCTCATCGATACTGTATGGAAACCTCATTCCTCTGAGTTCATCGATAATTTGGAATCTGAAATTGATTTGAATGCGATTGATTTTATCGTATGTAACCACGGCGAAGTGGATCACAGCGGTTCCTTGCCTGCATTGATGGAAAAAATCCCTAATACGCCTATTTATTGTACGGAAAATGCTGTTAAGTCCTTGGTTGGTCAATATCATCACCCTGAATGGAACTTTAGAACCGTTAAAACAGGGGATTCCGTAGATATTGGAAACGGAAAGTCCTTGGTGTTCGTAGAAATGCGCATGCTCCACTGGCCTGATTCCATGGCGACTTATATGACAGGGGATAATATCTTGTTCTCTAACGATGCATTTGGTCAACATTTTGCCGTAGAGGAATTGTGGGCCGACAAGGCCGATCAATGCCGTCTATGGGAAGAGGCAATGAAGTATTACGCTAATATCTTGAATCCGTTTTCTCCATTGGTAAAAGCTAAAGTTGAAGAAATTCAAAAGCTTAACTTGCCAATCGATATCATCGCTACGAGTCATGGAGCGATTTGGCGTGAAAATCCAATGCAAATCGTAGAAAAATACTATGAGTGGTCGCAAGCGTACCAAGAGGATCAAATCACAATAGTATACGACACTATGTGGGATGGTACCAAGAAATTAGCCCATAAGATTGCTGAAGAAATTGCGAAACAGTCACCTGATACACGTGTTAAGATTTTCAATATTAGTAAAACCAATAAAAATGACATCATGACGGAAGTCTTTAAGTCTAAAGCTATTGCTGTAGGGTCTCCAACAGTAGGTAATAGCGTATTATCTTCCGTAGCTGGTTGGCTCGATTTCTTGCGTGAGTTGAAATTTAAAAATAAAAAGGCTGCTGTATTCGGTACCTATGGTTGGTCTGGTGAATCTACAAAGGTACTCCGTGAAGAGTTGACTAAATATGGATTCTCTGTAGTAGAACCGGAAATTAAATGCAACTGGAACCCAGAAGAATCCGATTTTAATAAAGCAGAAGCACTTGTAAGTGCATTATTAGCATAATTACATATAATAAAGAAAGATTCTTGTTATAAAACCCCTATTTTTGATATGTACCCCCTTTACTGGATAATCAGTAAAAGGGGTATTTTCATGAAGAATAGGGGCCTTCTTTTTTTAAACATATACATAAAATACTAGTCAATATAAATTGTATTTGTCATGTTTATTCTCATAACATTCTCGTTAGCGTTTTTTGGGGCACCGATTTGCATTGATAGATACTGGCGCTATAGAAATATAAAATTATAATAAAATGTTAAGTTGTTGATTAAATATACAGAACAGTTTAATTCACATATAATTCATGAATTAAGTGTGAATGTGAATTAATGAGGATATAAGGTATATTTTGCGTACTTATAAGGTGGTTATTTATTTATAAGTTATACAGTTTGTTATATGAGAAAAGTTTACAAAGTTGCGAAAAATTTAACTCATAAGGGGAAATAATGAGTAAAATTTATTTCCCTGTAAAGCTAGGAATAAAGCGGATTTTGATAGGTATAAAGACTTGGTAATTTGGTTTGTGTTAGAAAAAAGGGTTGTGTATATCGTAAAACTTTGATATGCTATGCGGGTAATCGACAATATAAATTTTTCTTAAACTGATTAGGGGTATTTCTTTATGCTAATTTAGAATATGCGCCTGTTCAGACCGAGGTGAGAGACGGAACATAGAGAGAATGAAAAATTGTATTGTAATTTGGATAATTTTTTAATTTAGTGAGGGTGTAAGATGAGAGAAATGAAACATTCCAAAAAATTAGCATTTGCTGTATTGGCTGCTGTCACTGCTGTTGGTGCGAATGTTAATCCAGTAGACGCTGCTTCTGTTGTAATGGACAACACTAATGTTGTTACAGGTGCTAATAATGCAGTTGCGTATGGTAGTGGTAATACTGTAAAAGAATCTGATGCAAACTTCCGTGATCGTGATTATGAAAATGAGCCAGATGATGCTACAAAGAGAACTGGTGACTGGAAAAGTAATTCTGTCGCTATAGGTGTTAACAATACTGCAGCAGGTACCTCTGCATTAGCAATGGGGAATTCTTCCAAAGCGTTGATGAATGAATCTATTGCTATTGGTCATTCTGCTGAAGCACAACGTACATGGTCTACCGCTATTGGTACTCGTGCAAAGGCTTCCGAAGTTCGCTCACAAGCTATTGGCTATGAAGCACTAGCGTCTGGCTATAAATCTAATGCGATTGGTTCTAGCGCACAAGCAACTAATAATCATTCTGTTGCTATGGGTTCCTCTGCCCTTGCATCTGGTGATCATGCTCAAGCATTTGGCGCTGGTGCACAGGCAACTAATGTGCGTTCTAATGCATTTGGTTCTGATGCGAGTGCTACAGCTGACTACGCTATGGCGATCGGTGATCATGCAAATGCAACACATTTAAACTCTATCGCATTAGGCACAGGTTCTACTACAAGTGAAGCTACAGCTCAAAGTAGTGCAACCATCGCTGGTCATACCTTTGGTGGCTTTGCTGGCGTAGGTTCTGCAGCTAATGGTTCCGTGTCTGTAGGTAAAGCTGGTGCTGAACGTCAAATTAAAAATGTTGCGGCTGGAGAAATCTCCGCTACTTCTACAGATGCTGTAAACGGTAGCCAATTATATTCCGTAGCTAATGATTTACAAACACAAATCAACAATTCCACACCTGGCCAAATTAATAATAATATTAAGAACTTGACTAGTCGTGTTGGTACTGTTGAAAGACGCGTTAATAAAGTAGGTGCAGGTTCTGCTGCATTGGCTGCATTGCATCCATTGGACTTCAACCCAGATGACAAATGGACAATTGCTGCTGGTTATGGTCACTACCATAATGCTAACTCCGCTGCATTGGGCGCATTCTACCGACCTAACGAAGATACAATGTTCTCCGTTGGTGGCACTGTAGGTACTGGCGAAACTCAATTGAACGCAGGTGTATCCATCCGTCTTGGTAAACGTTCCCCTGAATCCCGTTCCCGCGTAGCTATGGGGCGTGAAATTGCTGAATTGAACGCACGTCTTCAAGATATGGAAAACAAATATAATAACTTGTTACAAATCTTGACTCCACATGCAATTGATCCAAGCAAAACTGCTGAATTCCCAGACGTTCCTCGCAACCACTGGGCTTACCAATATATTAGCCAATTGGCTGGTAATGGTATCCTTGTTGGCTACCCTGATGGCACATTCAAAGGCGATGTTAAGATGACTCGTTACGAATTCGCTACAATGTTGTATCGTGCACTTCAAAATGGTGCTCCTATTGACGAAAACATGAAACGTGCATTGAATGAATTCGGTCCTGAATTACAAAATATTCGTCTTAACCACTTCCGTGTTGATCGTATTTCTGGTGATGATAACGATCGTCATAAAACTGAACGTGTTCGCGTTAACAACGAACCTAAAAACGAACGTGACGTATACGGTTCCCGTATATACAATAATCAATAGGGTTAACTTTCTCTAGAGATTGTAAAAGCTCAAAACAGGATGTATCTTTTGATACATCCTGTTTTTTTGTCTAAATCTTTTTGTTTGTGGTATTGTGCTTATTTTATAAAAATACGTCAATCACGGTTAGAGAGAATAGAGTTTTTGATTGAGATTTTAATTGTATTGTGTTTATTTTTATACAAACACTCTTTCGGTTGAGAATTTGGATCTTTAATTTATTTGATACTTAGTATGGCTGAGGGTTGTTGTATATATTACATTATTGCATATAAGATTTCCTTTATAGATATTATGATTTCATATAATGTTTATGTAAATATATTGCAAATAAATACATATAGGTGTATAATTACTTTCACAAAGTGAATTAATATTCGTAGTTTGTGAATAAAAATATAGATATGAGGGAAAGACCATGAAAGAATTTAGACAATTAACAGTTGCAGATACAGCAGAATATCATAAGGTACTAATCGACGGTTACGCAGCTATAAAAGACTATCCCATAAGCTTCGACGCTATTGATTTTACGGAAGAGGAGTCTAAGGAGTGGATTGAAAATTATCCTGTATACGGCTTGTATATTGATGGGCAATTAGTTAGTTCTATTACGTTTTGTATGCCTTGGGTGAAATACTCAACGCCGGATAAATATCCGCATATTGCTCATTTTGTAACGGCGCCAGCTTTCAAAGGCAAAGGATATGCACGGGAAGTCTTGGGCTACGCAGAGGAGCTTTTAAAAGAACAGTTTAAAACACATATTGTTACATTAGGAACGGCTAAGGAGCATCCGTGGTTGCCTAAAATGTATGAATCCTTTGGGTTTACGGCGTATGATAAGGTTCATTTTAGAGGAAAACAGCATACAACTATATTATTTAAGAAAGAATTAAATTAATTAAGAAAGCGTTATATTAATTACGTAAATTACCTTGTACTCTATTTGAGTGTTTTATGCTCTGATCGCAGATCAGGGACATTCACTAAATTTAGATACAAGGTATTTTTTTGTGTAAGATTATGACTATTCAGTATATAATATATACATATAACGTATCTTTATGGTTATATGTGTTATGGATGATTTGTAGAAAGGATGTGTCCATATGTTGATTTTGTCAGGTATTTTAGTGATGGTCATCGGTCTGATGCTGCGCTTTAATGCCTTGTTAGTTGTCGTAGCCGCAGGTTTTGTAACGGGCCTTGCAGGTGGTCTCAGTATCAACGATATCGTTGGTGCCATTGGGGAGGCTTTCGTTAAAAATCGTTATATGTCATTATTTATTTTGATATTACCTGTTATTGGACTTATGGAACGTCACGGCTTACGTGAACGGGCAGAAATTTTGATTGGCAAGATCAACGCTGCTACTGCAGGGCGTATCTTTATGATTTATTTATTTGTGCGCCAAGTAACAGTAGCTTTTGGTATTAACATGTCTGGTATGGTTGCCATGGTTCGTCCATTAATCGCTCCCATGAGTGAAGCTGCGGTAGCTCAAGGTCGTCCAGTATCTCAACGTACACTTGATAAGGTGCGTGGTGTAGCTGCTTCTGCAGATAATATAGGTAACTTCTTTGGTCAAAACTTATTCCTTGCTGCTGGTGGGTTATTACTCATCAAAGGCGTTATGGAACAATTAGGTTATTCTGTAGAGTTAACAGATATGGTATTGTACGGATTGCCAACTGCTATTTGTGCATATATTGTTAACTTCATTCGCTTTATTATCTTTGATAAAACAATTCAAGCCTCTGTAGCTCGTGACGAAGCGGATATGAAAGCTGGTAAATTAGTACCTAATGAGTTAAATATTCTTGTTACACCAGAAGAATTTAAGAAGGAGGCTGAATAATATGTTAGAAATACTCTATAAAATGCAGCCCTTAGATTATGTATATCTTCTCGTAGGGATTATTCTATTTATCTTTGCTATTCAATCATTTTTAGATAAAGAACATAAATATCGCATTGGTACAGGCTTATTTTGGCTCTTATATAGCATATCCTTTATCTTTGGTTCTTATCTCTCCAAGGAAATTAATGGTTGGCTTGTCATTGCTATGGCGGCTATTGTATTAGTAAAACAACTCGGCAAAGGCCATTACTTTGAATCTCCTATCGAATTCAAAAAAGGCGAAGCTATTCGTATTGGTAATGTAATCTTTGTACCAGCGTTACTTGTTGGTATTATTACATTCTTCATTGGTTTCTTTACTAAGTTAGGCGCTCTTGTTGGTCTAGGTATTGCCGCAATCATCGCTATGTGTGCTGCTCTTTACATTACAAAGGGCGAACTTAACCAAGGTTTCCATGAAGGCCGTCGACTTATCGATGCTATCAGTTGGACTGCAATTTTGTCCCAGTTATTAGCGGCTCTTGGGTATCTATTTAATTTGGCTGGCGTTGGTAAACTTATCTCTAGTGCAGTCGCAAGTGTAGTACCAGCAGATAATGTATTCCTCGTTGTTGTGGCATATTGCATTGGTATGGTTATCTTCACAATGATCATGGGTAACGCATTTGCCGCATTTGCGATGATTACAAGTGCCATCGGTATCCCAATGCTCGTTGTAGCTCATGGTGCGAACCCTGCGGCTGTTGGTGCTATAGCAATGCTTGCAGGCTATTGCGGTACTTTGATGACACCTATGGCTGCCAACTTTAACATCGTACCGGTAGCGCTCCTTGAAATGCGCGACCAATACGGTGTTATTAAAGCACAACTTCCAATTGCATTAATCATGCTCGTATTGAATATTCTATTAATGTATTACTTTATTTAACCCTTTTCTGTGAAAGCACGATATGCTTATGAAACTATATGATATATCTTCTAAGGTTATATATCATGTTTAATTGTTCTAATGCACCATAAGATATCGTTATGAGGTAGTGTGATGAAAACAATTTTAATTACCGGCTTTGATCCATTCGGCGGTGAACCTATTAATCCGGCTTGGGAAGCGGTCAAAACAATGGATGGTTATACCGATGGTGATTACAAGGTAGTGACACAAATGGTTCCTACTATTCGTTATAAATCTGTTGATACTGTAAAAGCAGCGGCTGAAGCGTGCCAACCAGATTTCATTCTATGTGTAGGTCAAGCAGGTGGTCGCCCAGATATTACAGTGGAACGCGTTGCTATTAACTGTGACGATTTTCGCATTCCAGATAATGGGGGCAACCAACCGGAAGATGAGCCTGTTGTAGCCGATGGCCCTAGTGCCTATTTTGCGACATTGCCCGTAAAAAATATCGTCAATGCGTTACATCAAAACGGTATTCCTGCTAAGGTCTCCAATACAGCGGGAACCTTCGTATGCAATCACTTGATGTATGGTGTATGTCACTATGCCGCGCAAAAGGGCAATATTCAGGCGGGCTTTATGCACATCCCATACTTGCCATCCCAAGTGGTGGATAAACCAAATCAACCAAGCATGGCTGTTGAAACTGTACGTGCCACATTGGAAACCATCGTTCATGTATTAGCTCATGGTGAAAGTTACAAGGCACAAGATATTAACTATTCAACACCGCACGAATAAAAATATTACCAATACTAGTGTTTATTTAATACACATAATGTTTACTTAACATATAATATTTACATAACACATAATTAAAAAGCTCGAGTTATATCTTAGAAATGATATAGATCGGGCTTTTTTGTACACTGCTAATAATTCTTAATAATAAAAATAGATATAGTATAAAGTTTTGAGCATTATAAATAACTATAACTTATGCATATTTTAGTTTATATTTATAAAAGCATGGATAAATACTGATACTATTAGTTTTTTAATTTTGCTCATATATTAGAATATCTAATTGTTATAAAAATTCATACTACAGTATACTTAAGCTGATAAGTTATTTGTTATTAGGAGGGTTTTATGAGGGAAACTAAAAAAGCATTAATGTTAGCAGTATGTTTGAGCTGTGGTATGGTGGCAACAGGCTTAGCGGCGGATGATAGTACGCCGGTCAATCCAAGTGCAAGCGCACCGGCAATGACATTTATGGATTCAAAACGCTCAATTTTTATTGGTAAAGATCAAGGGTATACGAATAAAGGGTGGACCTCAAATATATTAGCAATAGGGTATGGTGGCTATGGATCTCAGGACAAACTCGCAGCAGATACGGTTATCCTAGGCAATGCGAGTGGTGGTAACGCACGTGGCGCAACTGTTGTGGGTCAACGTGCTGGTACAACAGGTGAGAATTCAACCGTAATTGGTTCTAATGCATCTGCCTCTATGTATAGTACAAAAACTACAGGTGCGGTTGCTGTGGGTAGCTATAGTAAGGCTTATGCTACAGAAAGTCAAGCATTGGGGTACTTCTCCGAAGTAGATGCTAAAAATGATCGAGGTGTAGCTCTGGGGGCACGCTCTAAATCAACTGTACAGGCTGGAGAGAAAGGCTATCTTATTAAAGATAGCGATGGGAATGCTGCTGCTTGGGTTTCTAAAATGGGTGCAGTTGCAGTAGGTTCTAAAGATTACGGTAATCGCCAAATTACAAATGTTGCAGCTGGTACGCGTGATGATGATGCGGTCAATGTAGCGCAACTTAAACGTGTTCGTGAAGATGCAACTTATACAGGCGGTGTAGGGACTACGGTTACTGATGATCATGCTGTTAATGTCAATGTAGGGGAGGGATTACACGTAGAGGACAATGCACTAGTAGCAGATGTGAAAACAAGAGATATTGATGCCATCAAGCAATCTATTTCCTCTAGTTCCGGTGCAATTCAGCATATCGATACAGATATCAAACGCATTGATTCTAATATCAACCGATTAGATACGAATATTAATCGAGTAGGTGCCATGAGTGCTGCCTTGGCAGGGCTTCATCCTGTTATATCCGATGATGGTACAAAATGGAATGTCGCTATTGCTGGGGGCGCTTATAAAGGGGAAAAAGCAATGGCTTTAGGTGCCTTCTTTACACCGAATAAGACTGCGCAATTTTCTGTAGGTTCTACGGTAGGCCAAAATAGTACGATGTTTAATGTAGGGGCTTCCTTCAAAGTGGGACCAGCAGGAGAAAAGGTAAATTCACCAGATAATGGTGCTATTCGTGCATTAACTCAAGAAGTAGAAAGCTTGAAAGCACAACACGAAGCAGATGCTGATCGTATTGCAGTCTTGGAAGCAAAAGTTAATGCATTGGCAAAATAAAAATACTTATAAGATGGCAAGAGAGGGTGCTAATCTGAAGGTTCTATGGAAATCAAGATATTCGTTACAATGGTAATATCTACGATTTAGGATAGAAATATATAATTTTATTATATAGTGTATATTATGAAATAACTTATCTATGTAGTGTAAGGTAGGGATATATCTGAGTTAAGATATATCCCTATTTTTTACATTAAACTATATAAATTTTAAATACCCACTATTGACATAGGTTTTTAAATAATATAATATAGGTTTATATTCATATTGAGTTAGTAGGAATAATTGAGAGATATCACAGAAGCTTTTACCATGAAAAGTGGAATAAAGCTAATGGGGATGACCTTTATAAGGAGTATAGAATGAGTGAACACGTAGATGTAAGTAAAATCAAGGATCCTACCATTGCGGCGGCTCGTAAAGAAGTTGAGTTCCAACGTGCTATGAATCCTTGTCCTATCGATTTTTCTGAGTTTCAATCTAGTAACCCTCGTTCTCAAGGGGAGCAGAAGGAGTATGAAGGTAAAGATGCATCGAATTTTAACCGTCGTCAAAAATATTCTGATAGTGAAGAGCCTCAATTCACAACACCTTTTGGCAGTGAACCAGGGTTTCTACCTGTAGAAAAGGACCGTTACCGCCTTGTATGGTCTAAGCATTGCCCTTGGGCCCATCGCATTGCTATCGCCATCGATTTGCTTGGTCTAGATAAGGTGATCTCTAAAGGCACGGTTGATCCATTGCGTCCAGCAGGCGTTATTGCAGACTGGTTCTTTACTCTTGATAAAGACGAAAAGGATCCAGTGTTGGGGATTCACTCTTTAGGTGAAGCGTATCGCAAAGGTGACCCTAACTACGACGCACGCTCCACAGTACCAGCTATCGTAGATGTTACGACTGGTGCGGTAGTCAACAACGACTACCATGCATTGACTACGGAATTGGCATTGGGCTTCAAAGATTTTATCTCCCCTGATGCACCAGATATTTATCCAGAAGAATTGCGTGCTGATATCGATGCGTTGAACGTAATCATCTACGCTGACTTCAACTTGGCTGTAAACCTAGCAGCCCTCGTAACAAATCAAAAAGACTACGAGTACTACTACGACCGTATCTTTGCTCGCTTAGACTGGCTTGAAGAACGCCTTAGCAAGCAACGTTACTTGATGGGGGATACCATTACAGACTCAGATATTCGTATCTTCCCTACATTGGCTCGTTTTGACCTTGTATTCTACCAAAAATACTTGGTGAATAAGAAACGCCTCGTAGACTATCCCAATCTTTGGAACTATGCGAAGGACTTGTACTCCAATCCAGCCTTCGGTGGCACAACGGACTTCGACTCCATGCGCAAACGCTTCTACTATGTAGATCATACGCCATTTGAGGATCTACCACGCCTCGTTCCAAAAGGACCAGACGATTCCATTTGGTTAGAACCAAATGACCGGGCTGAAAAATTTGGTAAATAAAATAGACGGTAAATTCATATGTTGGATGAGCCGTATTTAGTACATCTTTTACTATGAAATCTGATACATTACTGACGAATCGATCAATATATTTAATTATAGATAACTGAAAGGAAGGCTCCATGGATTCCGTAACACAGACGATTGTGAACTACATAGAACAAACGGATGTGACGAACCGTGAGGACCTCCTGTCAGTGGCTCGCATTGCCTTCCTAGATTATCTAGCATCCTTAGCACCAGCAGAGAACAAACAAGCCGTTCGAGACTTGGCTCGGTTCATAGGAGCTAAGTCATCTATAGGATTGGATGTTGGCCGTCATATGAACTCCTCTGTTTTCAGTGGCAAGGTTATATCAGCGGGCAATACTGGCTTAGCAATAGAGAATGTATCTAAGGTTGATAAGGCCTTATATTATGGCTTTGCCTCCCATTATTTAGATTCTGATGACGCCCAGGCAAATCTAGCAGGTCATTTCAGTACTGTTTTATACTCTGCTTTACTGGCAGTGCTCGAGCCGACGGATACATGGCACGAATTCTTTTGGGCCTATATCATCGGTGCCGAGTTAGAAGGGATTATTGGTTCCCTTATCAATCCTGCCCATCGGACCCAAGGATGGCATTCTACGGGGACCGTTGGTGTTATTGGGGCGGCGGCCGCTATAGGCGCTTTGCGAGGCCTTCATGGTGAAAGCTTGGCTCAGCTCCTGTCTTTGGCTGCTACTCAATCGGCGGGCATGTTCTTTCAAAGTGGCACAGATGGTAAGCCGCTCCATGCGGGACTGGCGGCACGCAATGGCGTATGGGCTTACGAACTGTTACAACATACATCACTGCGAACAAGTACAAAACCATTTGACCCTGAACGGGGTTGGTTTAAAACTATCGGTAATATTACCGTTACATCAAATGACATTGCTAGCCGTTGGCTAGCACCAGGACAACTCATTGATCCTGGTTTGTGGATGAAAGTTCACCCGTATTGCTCGGCAGCCATTTGTGGCGCTGAAGCAGCAGAAATCGTGGTACATAGACTATATACATCTTCTTCGTATGTGTCTAAACACAACTACCTTTCACCAGATACAGAGGAACAAGATCAATGTAGATTATGTACCACCCCCGATTTCTCCCTTTGGGATGAGATAAATCGAGTGACTGTTCACTTCCCACCTGGTGCTGATGCGGCATTGCGTTATACATCGCCAACAACAGGTCGAGAAGGGCAGTTTTCCATAGAGTACATCGTGTACCAAGTCCTCGCGTATGGGTCGGTACAGGATGAGTTGTTCAAGATAGATGCCATAGACACAGATGTACGAGACTGTATGTCGCGCATAGAGCGTGTCTATGACTTGCCGAAGGTATCTCAAACAGAGCGGATTACGAAAGTAACCGTTACCTTGAAAAATGGAGATACTTTCACAGAAACGGTGAATAATCCTAAAGGATCGCCGAAGAATCCTCTTACTATGGAGGATATACGCATTAAATTAGGTCTCACCTTGGAGGCTGACCAAATAGATAGAGTTATTGAGGCTTTTACCCATACAGATAAGGTAGAGTCATTCCTGCAAACATTGCGAAAAGAAGGAGTTTTACATGTTTAATACAAAGAAATTAACGAAATTATTCGCCATCGGCGCGTTGGCACTAGGCGTGCTTGTCGTAGCTGGTTGCGGTGACGATACATCTAAGGACGCAAAGGTAAATCCTGATGCTAAAGTAATTAACGTAGCTACACGCGGTACAGTTCGCCCGTATTCCTATACAGATGATAATGGCAACCTTACTGGTTTTGACGTAGAATTGTTGAAAGAAATTGAGCGTCGTAATCCAGACCTTCACTTCAACTTCAAGCCAATGGCCGTTGATGCTGCCTTTGTAGCAATGGATGCAGGCCAAGTGGACATGATTGCAAACCAAATGCGTCGCAACCCGACACGTGAAGCAAAATACTACTACACAAATGAGGTTAACAACTACTCTACACGTAAATTAGTAGTTAAAAACGATCGCAACGACATCTCTAAATTGGATGATTTGAAAGGCAAGAAAATCGCCGTTACTACATCCTCTGAGTTCAACGAGTTAGTAAAACAATTCAACGAAACAGCAAATCCTCAAATCGAAGTTATCTATACAGATAAAGCAGGTGCAGAAACATTAAACCTCGTTGCTACAGGCCGTGCTGATGCAGCAGGTGAGTATGAATACGTAATTAACTCTGCTATTAAAGACCGTGGCTTGCCACTTAAAGCCGTAGGTGATGTATTGGCCGTAGTACCAACTTATTTCTTGTCTAAACGTACAGATGACATGAAACAAGTAAACGAAAAAATCGATAAAACTATGAAAGAAATGCGTGCAGATGGTACGTTGAAAAAACTTTCTGAACAATATCTTGGTGGGGATTACACATTCGATCCAACACAAAAATAACGGATAGGCCGCCTTGGCGGCCTTATTCTATTATGTCTAGAAGCGAGGTGTTACTGTGGGCAAGTATTTTGATGTGTCCTACATGATCCAAGCGTTTCCACAGCTCTTGAATTATGTGCACGTAACGGTGCTTATCACCGTTATTTCTGCCATCTTAGGTGTTATTTTGGGCTCTATCATAGCCATCATTCGCCTCAAGAAGGTACCAGTATTAAACCAATTATTTATCGTATTTATCTCCTTTATGCGGGGCACTCCGTTCTTGGTACAGCTCTTCCTTATTTACTTTGGGGTACCAGAAATCATGTCCCACATGGGGCTTAACATGAAAAATGTGCCAGGCCTCGTATTCGTATACGCCGTATTTACATTGCACATTGCAGCTTACAGCGCTGAAATCATGCGCTCCAGTATTGATGCGGTGGCTCCTGGTGAGAAGGAAGCCGCTAAAAGTCTTGGTATGACCGAGTTCCAAAGCTATGTGCGCATCATCTTGCCGCAGGCTTTCACCATGAGCATTCCACCGTTGACGAACCTCGTTATCGGCATGTTGAAAGGGACGGCGCTCATTTTTAACGTCGGCGTTGTGGATATGATGCGTAAGGCGGACCTCATGGGCGGCAATAGTCAGCGCTATCTTGAGCTATTCGTCGATGCGGCCATCATTTATGGTATTCTAATTATCATCGTGTCCCTCTTGGGCCGATTGCTTGAAAAACGTTTTACCGTTGCGGGCAAGGAAACGCAACGCATTTTGATCAGTGAGGAGTAGGGGCGTATGGGACATATAATCGATTCAACCTATATTTATGGCACCTTCTTTGCTGTCATTCCTTATGTGAAAGTCACCCTTATGATTACCTTCCTCAGCGTTGGTTTGGGTACAATCCTAGGGTTATTAAGTTGCGTGCTACAACAAAATAAAGTGCCTGTGCTCAGTCAGCTCAGCTACCTATATGTATTATTGTGCCGTAGTATTCCGAACATGGTTCTCTTATACCTCGTGTACTATGGTTTACCAATTCTATTCCTCGCGCTAGAGGATCAAACAGGGGTGCATGTGCCCTTTGAAAAGGTGCCAGCTACCTTTGTAGCCGTTGTAGGTTTAACCTTGCACACAGGAGCCTATTTGAGTGAAATCTTCCGGGCTGCCTTACAATCGGTACCGAAAGGGCAAATGGAAGCGGCTCAGGCCATCGGTATGACTTGGTTCCAAGCGTTCCGTCGCATCGTATTGCCACAGGCTACAGTCTTTGCGTTGCCACTATTTACAAATCAGTTCCTTAACACCATGAAGAGTACGAGTATCGTATTTGTCATCACAGTTATTGAACTATTTGGCGCTGCAAAGTTATATACAGAGGAAAATTCACAATATTTTGAGGCCTACATCGTGGTGGCCGGTCTATTCTGGGTGATGGGGATTGTATTTGAATTTATCTTCCATCGTTTAGAAATCTATGCAAGCAAGTATAAACGAGGTAATGCATTATGATAGATATTAAACAAGTTCACAAATCCTTCGGGAACCGTGAAATTTTAAAGGGCATCGACTTACATGTGCCAACAGGGTCTGTAACGGTTATCCTTGGCCCATCCGGTAGTGGTAAAACGACATTCCTTAGAACGCTTAACTTCCTTGAAAAGGCCGATGCAGGGACAATGCAGTTAAATGATATTTCTGTAGACCTCCATAAAGCGTCTAACAAGGAAATCTTAAACGCACGCCGTAACACATCCATGGTGTTCCAATCTTATAACTTGTTCTCTAATAAGACCGTTATTGAAAATATTATGGAAGGCCTTGTAACGGTTAAGAAGATGAAGAAATCTCAAGCCCGTGAAATCGCACAACGCTTCCTCAAGGAAGTTGACATGGAAGACTATGATGATTACTATCCGGTACAACTTTCCGGTGGTCAACAACAACGTATTGGCATCGCTCGTGCCCTTGCGATGGACCCAGAGGTTATCCTCTTTGACGAACCTACATCAGCCCTCGATCCAGAGCTCGTAGGTGAAGTATTAGCTGTTATACGCAAGATTGCGAAAGAGCTCAAGGTTACGATGATTATCGTAACTCACGAAATTGGCTTTGCCAAAGAAGTGGCTGACCAAGTCGTATTTATGGAAGGCGGCGTCATCGTAGAACAAGGGGATCCTAAGGTTGTCCTTGAACATCCAACAGAAGAACGAACACGCAAATTCTTGAGCCGTTACCTTACACTAGATAGCGAACAGCCACTAGATAGTGCAGCTTTATAAATAGTACTGCTCTATAAAAATACTGCTCTATAAATAATGCAGAGCATAATAATGCGTGCTATCCTAGTAATATAGAAATTCATGGCGACCTAATATTTTTAGAATTAGGTCGCTTTAAACGAGGTACATATGAAAGAATTTAGACAATTAACCGTAGATGATGCGGCTGAATATCACGAGGTGTTAATTGCAGGATATGCGGAGAATAAGAACTACCCTATATCCTTCGATGCTATTAACTTTAGCCCAGAAGAATCTCGGGTGTGGATCTTAAAATATCCTGTATTTGGTCTCTACGTAGATGGTTCCTTAGTATGCTCTATTTCATTCCGCATGCCTTGGATTTTCAAAGCTACGCCAGACGTATATCCGCACATTGCACACTTTGTGACAGCCCCTGAACATAAGGGAAAGGGCTATGCTCGTGAAGTTTTAACTGAAGCAGAAAATCTACTGCGCAATGTATATAAAACACCAGCCGTAACACTAGGTACTGCTGCAGAACACCCATGGCTTGCCAAAATGTATGAAGGCTTTGGCTTTAAAGAATATAAACGGAAACAACTACCTGGAAAGGTACATACGACCATATTCTTTAAGAAAACACTGTAATAAGAACTCTAATTTTAAAGTCCTACCATACAAATAGCGACTAGTTAAGATAATCAACTAGTCGCTATTTTATTTTTACATATAGTTACGTTATAATAAATGAAATTGTTTTTGTCTGTGGAGTGTGAATAGTATGTATGAAATCGTAAATGAACCAAATTTAACAATAGCTTTTGATATGGATGTAGAGTTATCTGAATTTGGTGTGTTTGGCGTATATATTAAACGAGGCTATAATATCTGTTCTGGCTATATTGATCCTAGCGATTGGTCCGGAATTCGTAAAGGCTATCAAGAATTAGTCGATTTGTATGAGAAGTGTAAAGGCAAAGCAACCTTTACCCATGTATTAACTGGAGAAGGGGATACCTTAACATTCTCGTTAGATCAAAAGGGTGCATTGGCGATAGATGTTACTATCTGTACTACTTATAATTACAAATGTAATATGACAATTGAAAGTTTAGATCAAACATATTTGCCAAAGTTTATTGAGTTTTTCAAAGAATTTTTGGAACGAGAGCCAAAATAAAAAGAGTCGCATCAAAGGATGCGACTCTTTTTTGTACCCAGTTTCTATTTACAATTATTTTGTAACAACTTTAAGATCTACAGGGATTTTAGCTTCTACAGCTTCGCCTTTGATAACTTTTTGAGCTGTATCAATAGCGATTTTACCCATTTGGTCCGGTTGTTGCGCAATTGTTGCAGCCAATGTGCCGTCTTTAACAGCTTTGTCTGCATCAGCAGTACCGTCAAAGCCTACGATGAAGATTGTTTTGCCTGCGGATTTAGCTGCTTGGATAGCGCCTAATGCCATTTCGTCGTTATGAGCGAAGATAGCTTGTACATCAGGGTTAGCTTGCAAAATGTTTGTTGCTACGTTTAAACCTTTTGTACGGTCGAAGTCAGCACTTTGTTTTGCTACTACTGTTAAGTCTTTGTCAGCTACGTTGTGGAAACCTTGGCCGCGTTCACGTGTGGCGGAAGCACCAGGGATACCTTCGATTTCTGCAACTTTTGCAGCTTTGCCTACTTTTTCAGCGATAAGTTGAGCGGCCATTTCGCCGCCTTTTACGTTATCGGAAGCGATGTGAGCTACTACTTTGCCTTTATCAGCAGAGCGGTCAACAGTGATTACAGGAATGTTTTTAGCATTTGCTGCTTCTACGGAAGTAGAGATAGCTGCAGAGTCTACAGGGTTGATGATCAATACAGAAACGCCGCTTTCAAGTAAGTCGGAAATATCGTTTGCTTGTTTTGCAGGGTCGTTTTGAGCATCAACGATTTTAACTTTAAGACCAAGCGCTTTAGCTTGAGCCTCAACGCCTTCCTTCATAGTTACGAAGAATGGGTTGTTCAATGTGGAAACAGAGAAGCCGATTGTGCCGGATTTTTTGTCGCCGCCGTTATCAGCGCTTTTACCACAGCCTGCTACAAGACCGATAACCATGATAGCCATCGCCAACAGTAACAATAGTTTTTTCATAGGAACCTCCTAGGCTTTCTTGCGGTCTGCAAGAACCGCCAATAAAATGACAATACCTTTTACAACTTGTTGATAGAAACTGGAAACGTCGAGGATATTTAACCCGTTGTTGAGGGTACCGATAATGAGGGCACCAATTAATGTGCCAACAATATGACCACGACCACCAGCAAGGCTTGTGCCGCCAAGAACCACCGCTGCGATAGCGTCAAGTTCATAGCCTGCACCTGCTGTCGGTTGTGCAGAGTTAAGACGAGAGGTGATGATTGCACCCGCGATACCACAGAGCATACCTGTTAAGGCATACACAAAGATTTTAACGCGGTCAATCTTGATACCAGCAATGTAACTTACCTTTTCACTACCACCTACGGCGTATGCTTTACGGCCTAAGGATGTGCGGCTCAATACGAACCAGAGGATGATGAAAGCAAGGAACATTGTGATAGCTGGAACTGGAAGGCCTGCAATATCCCCTTGGCCAAAGCCGTGGAATAGAGGGTCTTGGGTAAGGCCAGAGATTGGGTTACCATCAGTGAATACCAAAGTGGCACCACGGTAGATGGTCATGGTCGCCAAGGTAGCAATAAATGGAGCTACGCGGCCATAGGTAATAACGAGACCGTTAATCCCACCCAATACGAGGCCCGCACCTGCGGCTAACACGATAGCCAATACAGGGTCAGTACCAGTTACAATGAGGTTTGCCATCACTGCACTGGAGAGGGCGAGGATGGAACCAACGGATAAGTCGATACCGCCAGTTAAGATGACAAAGGTCATACCGAAGGCGATGATCGCATTGATGGATACTTGGCGCAACAAGTTACGCAAGTTAGAGAATTCAAGGAAACTGTCGTTCATGACAGAGATAATCACAAATAATAGGATGAGGCCGATGAGGGGGCCTAATTTTTTTACATATTGTAGAGCTTTGCTGTCCATTATTGTCCTCCTGTGGCTAATGTCATAATCGATTCTGGTGTTGCATCGCTGCGGTCTAAGATACCTGCTACACGGCCTTCATGAATGACTATAACGCGGTCACTCATGCCCAGCACTTCCGGCAACTCAGAGGACACCATGATAATGGACACACCGTCATTCGTTAATTCGTTCATTAAATCATAAATATCACGTTTTGCGCCGATATCGATACCTCGCGTAGGCTCATCCATGATGATAATAGATGGCTTTTTACCGACCCATTTCGCGATAACCACCTTTTGTTGGTTACCACCGGATAGGGATGATGCAGGTTCGTGAATAGATTGTGTTTTAACGCCTAGTTTTTTAGACAATTCGTCAGCAAAGGAATTGAGTTTGCCACTATCAAGTACATGAGAGGGGCAAATTTCGCCAAGATTAGGCAATGTAATGTTAGAACCGATGGAGAAATCGAGGATCAAGCCTTCGCTCTTTCTATTTTCTGTGATGAAAGCAATGCCTGCCTTGATGGCATCTTCTGGTTTTTTACAGTTTAGAATAGAGCCGTTTACTGTTACGGTACCACCTTTGTGTTTATCTACACCGAAAATGGCGCGCATAATTTCTGTACGGCCAGCGCCCATAAGGCCTGCTACGCCGAGGATTTCACCTTTGCGCAAGGAGAAGGAGATGTCGTTGTCGAAACCTTCTGGTTTGAGGTTATCAACGCTCATCACTACTTCGCCTGGTGTTGTAGTGCGAGCAGGGTAGAACTCGTCGATGGAACGGCCTACCATGTGACGTACCACTTCGTCTACGGAAATATCAGCGGTAGGTTTAGTGATAATCGTGTGACCATCACGCATAACCGTGATGGTATCACATTCACTGAATACCTCTTCCATGCGGTGAGAGATATATACGATAGCCACGCCGCGTGCTTTCATTTTGCGCATCATGTTGAATAATGTCGCCGTTTCACGCTCTGTGAGGGCTGCTGTCGGTTCGTCCATGATGACAACCTTTGCATCTAACATCAAGATACGAAGGATTTCCGTCATTTGTTGGTGACCAACGGAGCAAAGGCCTGCCTCAGTCGTGAGCGGCAATTCGATGCCTAGTTCGCGGCATGTATTTTCTGCTTCAGCGAGCATCGCCTTTTTATCGAGCATACCAAATTTATTGCGCTTTGGTCTCATTAAATATAGATTTTCTAACAATGTTAGATTTGGCCAAATGTTGAGCTCTTGGTGGATGAAAGCTACACCGTTCAGCTCGGCCTCTCTCGGGTTCGGGAAGGTACGCTCTACGCCGTCGATGGTGATTGTACCAGCGTCTGCTTTGTGAATACCGGTGAGGATATTCATGAGCGTAGATTTGCCGGCGCCGTTTTCGCCCATCAAGGCGTGAACCTCGCCCTCCTTGAGGGTAATACTTACATCGCGCAACACTTGGTTTGTACCAAATGCCTTCGCAATGCCTGACATAACAATTTCCATAACTACTCCTATATGACTGGTGAAAGTATATCTTAATCTATTATTCTACGGACGATCGCTGAAAATACAATCGGCGCGCAAGATAATGTTCGCATACGGAGATGCTTCACCAGTTCTAATAATGCACTTGCATTGTTTTGTTGCTTCTTTGAAAGCATCGTGGCTCGTTTCAATCCATTCGTATTGATCAGATGGGAAGGTAGACTCCAAGAAGTCATAAGCTTTAGGATTATTTTCTTTAATTTCTGTTGCCACATGAATCGCTTCGGATTTCATATGCTTAGCGATGATGGATACTACTTGCTCAAAGCTTGGTACACCGAAATCTAAAGCTAAGTCGATTTTTTGAACCCCTTCAGGTACCGGTAAGCCACAATCAGAGATACAAATTGTATCTGTGTGACCAAGATCTGCCAAAACCTTAGCAATATGGCTATTTAAAATGCCGTGTCGTTGCATAAATAACTCCTTATCTATTCCGATGGCTGAGGCTATAGAGCCTTAGTCATTAACTCTCTCTGCTATATAGAGGACAGTTGCATTCATTGCTTGAAGAACGTATAGTTTGGATTGAAAGATCGGTTCAATCTATACGTGTTCTGCTAAGAATGCAGCGACCTCGTCTTTTGTTGGCATGCCACCTTGAGCCCCCAAGCGTTGGATGGAGAGGGCAGCTGCTGCATTGCCGTAGTGTAGAGCATCGGCTAAGCTTTTACCATTAACAATAGCCGTTGCAAAGGCGCCGTTAAAAGTATCGCCAGCGCCTGTTGTATCTACGGGCTCAACCTTGAAGCCAGGTACGATGTGGATTTCACCGTTGTCCGCATATCCTACGCCCTTGCTACCAAGGGTAACGATGATTTTGTTTTCGTTCGCCAGCAAGGTTTCCTCAGTAGATTGGTTAGGGTAGAGCGCAGATAGCTCATGTTCGTTTGGCGTAATATAGGTTGCTAATTTTAACCATTCCGAATCGAGGTCGGCTGCTGGAGCAGGATTTAAGAGGACTTTCACATTCGCCTCGTGACAACGACGAACGATGTATTCAATAGTTGGAATAGGAATCTCGTTTTGAACCATCACAAGATCGGCTTGCTCAATGGCAGCCCAAGCGTTATCAACTATGGATTTGTCGACCTTAGCGTTAGCGCCGGCAATCACGATGATACTGTTATCGCCTTCAGCTAATGTAATGTGTGCTGTACCGGTTGTAGTGTTCGGTACCGTAACGATGTAATCTGTATTGATGAAATTTTCTTTTAAATTATCTAAAATCATTTGGCCGTATGCATCTTCACCGATACAGCCGACCATCGTGACCTCTGCACCTAGACGAGCCGCAGCCACCGCTTGGTTTGCGCCCTTGCCACCGTGAGCGATGTGCAATTCGTTGCCCATAATTGTTTCGCCTGCAGTAGGGCGTTTATCCGCGAGGACTACAATATCCATGTTGCAACTGCCAATAACAACAATGCGATTCATAATAACTCCTTAATAAGCCTCTGCCCTAACTGGGACTAAAAATAACTATCATTTATTTTTATACATAGAATCTTGCATATTTTATACAATGAACTGTATATATAAATATAATTGATAATCTAAGAGACATTTGCTTTCACATACCTATAAGTGTATATTAATCATTTATTAGTATAGCGTAAATACGTGAGTTTATCTATATAAATATCTATAAAATGTAGGAATAAAAAAGGTATATCCAAAATCTATGTTACATGAGTAAAAATGTACTCTTTAGATCTTGGATATACCTTATTATTAAAGAATTAATATATTATACTATTTATATTTTATCTAACATTTTATCTATACTATCAAAAGATTTCTCTAAAGATAGAATACGACCTTGAATGATGTCATTTTGGCCTTGTACAAGAGCAGATAATATATCTACCTTAGCTTGTAAAATATTAGTTGCATTATCGTCAATATTTATTGTATTACTGTAGCTTTTATCTATTTTCATAGTCTATCAGGCCTTTATTGTTAATATAGCTATATATTAGTGAAAGCTTGGTTTGTCATAGTGTGTACCTGGTTCACCTACACCGATGCTTGTGCGATGGAAAGGCGTTTCATCCGCAGCGTGTAAGATATCAAAGATGGCTTTTACCACTGCTTCGCGTGAAACCTGGGCATCGTTGAATTGAGCTCCTTCAGGGATGAGTTCGTAATCGGTTTTCTCTGGATCATTGTAGAGCCATGTGAGGCGCAAGATGGTGTAATTTAAATTGGATTCGCGCAATACGTTGCGTGCTTGGCGCTCACCTTGAACATAGCTAATCGGTAAGTTGTCGAAGGTCCATTTTTCAAGTGCTACAGGGAATTCACCAGAAAGCCCAGCCATGGACACACCGATAACACGGCGTATATTTTTGCGGCTCAACGCTTTCACGATGGACGCCATATCACTGCCAGACTCCATAGCACCTACAAATACAACCTCCGCATTTGTTACAGCTTGTTCTAATTTTCCAGGATTTTGGAACGAACCTTCAATCACTGTAACGCGTTCATGGTCGATAATCTCTGGAGGTATACGTGTTTTCAACTGACGACCATATAATGTAATGTGCATATCTGTATATGTTAATAGTGTAGCAGTCAACTTTTGAGCTATTTGGCCCGCAGCTCCTAAAATCGTAATATACTTATACATAAAAAAGACCTCCTATGTTCGGGCATAAATATTTAATGAAATTTTAACATACATATATGACAAATACGTGAGAAAAAATTATAAAAATCTTTGTATTATTTTCGTAATTTAATTGATGCTTAACATTTCATTTGTTGTTTTTAGCTGTGCAAATCGATTCCGCCAAATCTTTTCTTTGTAAAAGGATAGGATTGTATCGGCTGGTAGATACTCATTATCAAAGGTTGAGATAGTATCTTCGACGATGGTGATATTATAACCATACTCAAAGCCTACTTTCACAGATGTATCAATGCAAAATTCCACTTGCATTCCTACAAATGTTACATCGGTAATATTTTTTCGGTTTAAATATTCCTTTAATTCAGTATCCTTGAAGATGCTATTGTAATATTTATTGAAAATCTTTTCGTTTTCTTGCGGTTTTAATTCGTGATAGACTTGCCAATTATCACTACCCGTTGCTAATAAGCCTTCATCTTCAGAATGCCTGATAAAAATGACTTCTATATTTTGATCTCTAAAATGTTGAATGATTGCTTTTGTATTTGAGATAAAGTTTTTCGCATTGTAAGGGTTTTCCTTAACTAAGCCTTCTTGAATATCGATTACGATTAATGCCTGTGCCATTATGAACCTCCCTGATAAGGTAAATGATGAGTTTATTATAATTATAGTGAAATACTAAATAATATATGGAGATTATAATAATTATACACCAAGATAGAGGAGGTATTTATTATTGCCTTTAGACTGGTTCGCGACGTAGTCGCGAATTATAAAACCATCCACTATGCGGGTGCGGCAACAAAAGTTATACAAAAAGTCACTTTGCTTAAGTAGAATGTAGGTGTTTAAGCCATATTATATGTAAAAGAAAGATGATTTTTCAATAGAGTAGAATATATTTAAGAAGTGGTATAATTGTATATATAAATTTTGCTTTTGGTTTGTGTGTGGTTGGTTATTTTGAAGGGAGCGACTGTATGTCAGATGGTCCGTTTTTAACACCAAGAGAACAGATAGAGCATAGTATATCCAAAGGTATTACCTTTGATAATATTACTGAAGTGGAAGCAGAACAATATTTAGTAGAGAATAATAACTACTTTAAACTTAGAGCCTTTAGGAAGAACTTCTTAAAATCCTCAAAATCTGGAAAATATGTAAATTTAGATTTTAGCTATTTAATAGATTTAGCATGTATTGATAATAGATTGAGACGAATCATGTTAGAAATGGCTATAGGGATTGAGCATTTTTCCAAAGTTCATTTATTATCTATTTTACAGCAGAATAATATTGATCCCTATGATGTAGTTGAGGAATATATGAATCAGCTAGAGAAATCTAATTTTGAACAATTACAGCATGACTTATGGAAAAATAGTGGTAGCTTATATTGTGGTAATTTATATGCTAAATATATTGATGATCAAAATAAACGTTGTCCAGTATGGGCTTTTCTAGAAATGATTTCCTTTGGACAGTATTTATACTTCTACAAATATTGTGCAGAATTATTGCAAAATACTGAGATTACAGAACGATTATACTTAATGTATACAGTTAAAAGTTTGCGGAATGCATGTGCTCATAATAATTGTATTATCAATGATATAAATTCTACACATAATAAACGTATTAATGCTGATTTACAACGTGAATGTGCTAAATTTATAAAATCACCATCAAGTAGACGTAGACATTTGGGACATATTTCTACCTATCAAATCTTAACTACGATGTATGCTCATCAAAGAATATGTATTAGTACTGGTGTTCATAAACATATATGTGGTGAATTAGATGAACTTAAGAAACGCTTTTTTCGAGATAATGATTATAGGTTGAATGATAATATAAAAGCCACATTTGATGTGCTTATTAGAGCTATTGACACATGGTTCCACATAAGGTAATATTTAAGTACATAGAAAAACCATTTTTGGTTTCAAGCGGCAGCATCGTTAATTCGGTGTTGCTTTATTTTTTATATAGGCGCCCTTAGGGGCGCTTTTTTATACCTAAAATAGTACTTGTTTGTAATGGTATAATATTGATATAAAATACGTAAAAATACATGCCTTAAAGCCATATATCGGTATTAAACCTCTATGTGGCTTTAGCTGTATTATTGATAATGCAAGGATTGAAACGATGATTAATATACGAAAACTAGAAAATGAATTGTGGGAAGCTGCAGATGCGCTACGTGCAGGATCTAAATTGACGTCAAATCAATATTGTATGCCTGTATTGGGGCTTATCTTCTTGCGCTATGCGTATAGTCGTTTCAAACTTATTGAGGTTGAAATCTTAAAAGACAGACCTATGCGTAATGGTCGTGTTATGCCTGTAGAAGCTAGTGACTTTAAGGCAAAAAGTGCTCTCTATTTACCTGTAGAGGCACAATATGACTATCTTCTTAATTTACCGGAGGACATCAAAGGTGCAGACTTAACTAGCAAAGATGGTCAAGTCATGACTAGTCTTGGCGAAGTGGTCAATAATGCCATGGCTTTGATTGAAGAACAAAGTGCACAGCTGACAGGGATATTGCCTAAGAATTATACAGACTTTTCTGATGAGCTGTTAGCAGAAATTCTTCGTATCTTTAATAACTCTGCCCTTGATGAAGTAGGTGGAGATATTATTGGCCGAATCTATGAGTATTTCTTAAACAAATTTGCCAAGAACATTGCCTCTGATGATGGTGTGTTCTTTACGCCTAAATCTCTAGTTAAGATGATTGTTAATGTTCTGGAACCGACTCATGGCACGCTATTTGATCCTGCCTGTGGATCTGGTGGTATGTTCATTCAATCTGGTGATTTTGTAAACTCTCACGGATTGAATGCGAACACCACAATGACATTTTATGGACAAGAAAAGGTTGAGTATAATGCTCAACTTTGTTTAATGAATATGGCGGTTCATGGTTTAACTGGGGTTATTAAATCCGGTGATGAAGGTAATAGCTTTTACAATGATGCTCATCAATTAGAAGGTCGCTGTGACTATATTATGGCGAATCCTCCATTTAACGTAGATAAGGTTAAATCTGAATCTACACAGGCTGCGGGACGTTTGCCATTTGGTATGCCTGGCATTAATAAAAATAAGGAAATCGGTAATGCTAATTATCTTTGGATTTCCTATTTTTATAGCTATTTAAACGATACAGGTCGAGCTGGTTTCGTTATGGCGTCCTCTGCTACGGACAGTCAAGGCAAGGATAAAAATATCCGTGAAAGTCTAGTTAAAACTGGTGCAGTTGATGTAATGGTGAGTGTTGGTAATAACTTCTTCTATACAAAATCTCTACCATGTTCTTTGTGGTTCTTTGATAAAGCAAAACCAGATACTATTGAAGATAAGGTGCTCTTCATTGATGCTCGTAATTACTATACTGTTGTTGATCGTACATTAAACGAATGGACAGAATGGCAATTAAAAAACTTAAATGCTATCGTTTGGCTCTATCGTGGAGAAGTAGAGAAATATACAGAATTGCTTAATGAATATCGCCAGATACTAGGTGAAGATAAGACCTTTGCTGAATATATAGAATCTCTTTCTGAAGAAGTGAAGGCTATTGAAGCAGAAGGTAAACAAGCCGTTGCTGATGCGGGCCGAGGTAAAGGCAAAAAAATTCAACAAGAATACGATGAAAAGGTAGAAGCTGTTAAAGAAATATTAACTATTGCCCAAGAAGCACAATGGTTATATGAAAAGTTTGGCGATGGAGAATATGTAGACGTACCAGGTTTATGTAAAATTGCGTATATCACAAATGAAGCCAAAGGTGATAATGAGGGTATAAGCATTGAAGATAAAGGTTGGTCCCTTACACCAGGTGCTTACGTTGGTGTAGTCCCTGTAGAAGATGATGGGGTTAACTTTGAAGAACGTATGGCTGAAATACACGAAGAACTATTAGTACTACAACAAGAATCTAATATACTTATGGAAACTATCTCTAAAAATATGAAGGAGATGGGGTTATGAATTTAAAAAAAATCATGATAGGCGACCATTGTATAGTTACATCAAGTAAACGGTTTCATTTATCAGAACGTGTAGAGTCAGGCATACCATTCTATAGATCTAAAGAAATAATACAAAAGTTTAAGGGCGAAGTTGTTACTGAATGTGATTATATACCTATAGACGAATATGCGAATATTGAGAGACAGTTTGGGGCACCTAGAGTTGGTGATTTGCTTTTAACAACTCGTGGAACATATGGAGTACCATATGTTTATAAAGAAAACGATTGTTTCTATTTTGCAGATGGAAACATAACATGGTTTAAGGATTTTGATGAGAGTTTAAACTCAAAGTATCTTTATTATTGGTTTCAATCTTATGAAGGTTATCAAAAAGTTGATGCTATTGCAAAAGGAACTGCTCAGAAGGCGGTTCCAATAACAACCTTAAAACAGTTAGAATTATATACGCCAATTATTGATTTACAAAATAAAATTGTAAATATTTTATCAGCGTACGATAGCCTCATTGAAAATAACCAAAAGCAAATCAAGCTCCTTGAAGAGGCTGTACAGCGTTTATATAAGGAATGGTTCATAGATTTACGATTTCCTGGGTATGAAAATGTGGAAATTGTAGATGGGGTTCCAGAAGGATGGAATATAAATCGTGCGGATCATTATTTTAAGATTACTATTGGAAAGACGCCATCTCGTGCTGAAAAACAATGGTTCGCCAATTCTGGAGAAGGAACTCCGTGGATATCGATATCTGACATGGGAGAAGCGGGGGCTTTTGCTTTTTATAGTAAAGAAGATTTAACAGCTGAGGCCATTGTTCGTCATAATATGAAGGTAGTACCAAAAGGGTCTGTTTTGGTGAGCTTTAAATTGACTGTTGGACGAGTGGCAATTACTGGCATCGATATGTGTACTAATGAAGCAATTGCACATTTTTATATTGATAATGATTTAGATAGAGCTTACACATATTGTTATCTTAAGAATTTCGAATATGATTCTCTTGGAAATACATCATCGATATCAAAAGCAATTAATTCGAAGATTATTAAGAGTATGTCGTTTATAATGCCTTCAAGAGATATATTGGAACAATTCTCTATGATTGTACAACCTATTCTTAATCAGATAGAACTTAAACAAAAAATGATTTTTAGATTAACTGAGGCCCGCGATCGTTTACTCCCTAAGCTTATGAGTGGGGAAATAGAGGTGTAAAGGAGGTGTTACTATGAGCCATGATTATTCTGAAGAGAAACTAGTTCAGGATAGCGCCTGTGATGTGCTACAGAATAAATTGGGGTGGAAGGTTGCCTATGCATATAATTTAGAGCAACTCGGAGTAGATGGCACATTTGGTAGGACTAGTTATAAGGAAGTCTTGTTGACTAGAGAAATCCGTAAGGTCCTTAAACGACTCAATCCTTGGATTAATGAACAACAAATTATAGAGGCAATTACTAAATTAACTTGTAGAATATCAACTGCATCTTTAATACAAATCAACGAGGAGAAATACAATTATCTTCGTGACGGTATTCCTGTAACAGTTAAGCGCCCTGATGGGAGAACAGAGGTTAAAAAGGCTGCTATTATAGATTTCAATAATGCACATAATAATGAATTCTTAGTAGTAAAAGAGCTTATTATACGTGGTGATTTGTATAATCGGCGAGCAGATATCGTTGGATTTGTGAATGGGATTCCTTTGCTGTTTATTGAAGCGAAACGGCCGGATATTGATGTGCGAAATGCATATGAGGATAACTATAAAGATTATCTAGATACCATTCCACAGTTATTTTATTACAATGCCTTTATAATGCTTTCTAATGGCTTAGAAGCGAAGGTGGGTACTGTTGGTAGTAAATACGAATTCTTTCATGAATGGAAGCGTCTGGATGAAGATGAAAAGGGAAGTGTAGCTTTTGAAACTATGCTTCTTGGTATATGTAATAAGGAAAACTTTCTTGATTTACTAGAGAATTTTATCCTCTTTGACCACTCTGATGGGCGCACTGCTAAAATCTTGGCTCGTAATCATCAATACTTAGGTGTAAATAAGGCAGTAGAGATGTATGCTCATAGAAAATTAAAAGATGGTAAACTTGGTGTCTTTTGGCATACACAAGGTTCTGGTAAAAGCTATTCGATGGCTTTTTTTGCACAGAAGATACGTCGCAAGATGGCAGGTTCACCAACCTTTGTAGTGCTTACAGATCGAGAAGAGCTTAATACACAAATTAGTGATACCTTTGAAAATTGTGGCATTCTGGGTAAGGATAGTAAGGCAAAACAATGTATTGCCACTAGTGGCGAGGATTTAATTGCTAAACTAAAAGGAAACCCTAGCTTTATCTTTACATTGATTCATAAGTTCAATAAATCTGATGTAGAGCCGATTTATCCTGTTCATGACATCATCATTATGTCTGATGAGGCTCATCGTAGTCAGTATGGGCTGTATGCAGATAATATGATGAAACTGTTGCCGACAGCGGCACGTATTGGCTTTACAGGTACACCGTTACTTTCATATGACAATATTACAGAACGTACCTTTGGTGGCTATATATCGGTCTATGATTTTAAACGAGCTGTTGAGGATGGCGCAACGGTGCCATTATATTATGAAAACCGTGGTGCAAAGCTAGATGATTTACAAAATCCAGAGATAACTAATGAGATTCTTGATGCTATCGAAGCAGCAGATTTAGATAGTGCACAACAAGAGAAGTTAGAGAAGGAATTTGAAAAATCAATTCATATCCTTACTGCTGAGCCGAGACTTCGCTCTATTGCCAAGGACTTTGTACGACATTATTCCGATGTGTGGACTAGTGGCAAAGCCATGTTTGTGTGCTTAAATAAAGTTACTTGTGTTCGTATGTACGATTATGTGCAGGAATATTGGAAAGAAGAGATTAAACACCTAAAAAAACAAATTAAAGTAGCGACACAACAGGAAGCACAAGAACTAGAACGCAAGTTAAAATGGATGGAAGAAACGGACATGGCTGTTGTTATCAGTCAAGAACAAAATGAAATCCAAACATTTAAAGCTTGGGGGCTAGACATTGAAACACATCGACGGAAAATGGTAAAACGAGACCTCGATAAAGAGTTTAAAGATTCAGATAACCCATTACGTATTGTGTTTGTATGTGCTATGTGGCTTACAGGTTTTGATGTTAAGTGCTTGTCTTGTTTATATCTAGATAAACCATTAAAAGCGCATACATTAATGCAAACAATCGCTCGTGCTAATCGTGTAAATGAAGGTAAGAGTAATGGCCTAATAATCGATTATATTGGTATTGTAGAAGCACTTAAAAAGGCGTTGGCTGAATATACGGCAAATGTTGGTAATCATGATGGTGTAGATCCAACTGTCGATAAAGAGAAACTCATTGCTCGTATACTAGAGTTGATTGATATATTAGTAGCCTTTTTTAAGCAAAAGGATATATACATAGAAGATTTTTCTGATGCACAAACTAATGCTTTTAATAGATTATCTAGTTTAAATGAGGCCACTAATGCTGTCTGCGATACTGTAGCAGATAAACAAACCTTTACTGCCTGTGCCTCAGAGTTGCATAAGTTGATTAAATATATTGAACGTGATGATATTTCGGTGGATACACGAAGAGTATATGAGACAATTGCAGCAATCCATCGGATGTTAAAGCCTAAAAGACGAGATGTAGATACTACTGACTTGATGGTTACTATAAATGCTATTATTAGTGAACATATAGGGATGAAAGAATCTTTAGGACAAACAGAAGATGCAATCGGTTCAGAGTATATAACCCGTATTGATATAAGTGCTATTAATTTTAATATCCTGCGTAAAGAGTTTACGAGGGTTAAATATAAGAACCTATTATTCAGGGATTTAGGCGAGTTTATTGAATGTAGTTTGGATAGACTGGTAGCAGCTAATCCTAATCGTAGGGATTACTTTGAGCGCTATAGACAAATTATTGAAGAGTATAACTCTGGAAAAGACCGTACTAATATAGAAAAAACATTTGAAGCATTAATACAGTTAGTACAAGAGTTATCGGAAGAGGAATCTCGTTATATCCGTGAAGGGTTTACCACTGATGATGAATTGGCTATTTTTGATTTGTTAAAAAAAGATAATCCTAATAAAGCAGATATTAAGAAACTAAAAGGTACTGCTACAGAGATGTATAGCAAAATAACAGAAGCTATTTCAAGGATGGATCACTGGACAGATAAGGATGAAACAACAGCAGAAATACAAAATCTAATTCGTGATATTCTTTGGAGAGAACTTCCAGAAAGCTACGATGAACAACAAATAGAAGTTTGCCGTGGAGATGTCTTTGAGTATGTATATACTAGATTTGGATATATGGCATAGAATTTCTAGCTTCAATATATTTTGATAGTATATTAAACATTGATAAGAGGCTACTTACGTAGCCTCTTTCTTTTGTGTAAATGGAGAATGTAGAAAACTATTTCCTATGTGTTTATCTATGAATTAGGTGATTGAATATTAATATTACGGATAGCCTCCAGTCTTTCACAAATCCTCGAAGAATGTTAAAATAAATCCATATATATTTTTATAGAAATGAGGCTATTATGGAACGGATTCAGGATCTTGTGTACACGCATGTGCAGGGTGGCCAGTTTAGATGGGTTACTGTTAGCACATTGATGCTCGCATTGGGCACGATTTTGCATTTGGTGAGCCCTAGTGTGGCTGGGGTAACGCCGAACTGGACGATTGCTACGTACTGCGTAGCTATTTTATTGACTCGTCCTAGTTTGAGTCAAACCTTGGGGATTGGTCTCGTGGCGGCTCTCATCAATGTTTTGACATCTAAGTCAGCGTTCCCTTATGGCAACTTATTGTCTGAGCCGGGTGGTGCTTTGACGGCGGCTCTCGTAACGCGCGCTATGTTGTCCATGAAATTCCGTAAAATTGGTGGCTTTGATTTAACGCCTGTCGTGTCTGGCTTCTTAGCAACTGTTGTATCTGGCGGTATCTTTGTTACCATTTTGTGGCAAGTGCTTGGGTTGCCAAATAATGTGTACATGTACGGCATGTGGCCATTGGTACTCATTGTAGGGGCCTTGAATGGTGCCATTACACCAATTTTGTATATTCCGGCACAACGTTTATTCTCTAAACGTGGCATGTTGCCAAATGCAGATCAATTGACATCTGATCATAGTCGCTTGACTATCTTGCCTGAGCGCCAAGCTAAAATATCCATTGAGCACGTAAATTACTATCATCCTAAGGCGACTACACCATCCCTTGAAAATATCAATCTTGATGTAAATGAAGGTGATTTTCTCGTTGTTACAGGCCCTGCCGGTTGTGGTAAAAGTACCCTTTGTATGGCGATGGTAGGGGCAGTGCCTAAATTCTATGGTGGACGCCTAGAAGGCATGGTCTTTGTAGATGGTCATGCGACTACGCAAATGGAAATTCCTGAACTAGCGAATCATATCGGTGTAGTTCTCGCCGATTACGATACACAGCTCGTAACGATGACGGTTCGTGAAGAAGTGGCCTTTGCTATGGAAAACCGTGGTTATGACCGTGAAACTATTAAAGCTCGTTCTGAAGAGGTGTTTAAGCAAGTTGGCCTCGTAGGCTTAGAAGATCGCAAGATTACAAGTTTATCTGGTGGTCAACGCCAACGTTTAGCTATCGCTTCCGTATTGGCTACGAATCCAACCGTACTTGTTCTTGATGAACCGACAAGCTCCCTCGATCCAGATGGGACCGCTGAATTATATCGCCTCGTAGGTGATTTGAACCAAAAACACGGCATTACCGTTGTTGTTATCGACCATGACTTGCATGCCGTATTGCCGTATGCAAACCGCATGGCCCTCATGGTAAATGGTTCTATTGCTTGTGACGATGATGTACCTACTACGCTTCGTTACATGTATGAACACAATATTCACGTTGATGCATTGCCATCCGTGTTTACAACCTATATGGAATTGGAACAAGCCGGCTTTCACAGTGATGAACCTTGGCTCAGCATCGACTCTGCTATCAAGGGCTTGCACCAAATTGAAATGGCTCATGCAATTCAGACCGAGGTGCATGGTAAAAGCAACTCTCTAGCTAATCAAAGAAATACAGTAGATAATCTTGCTGATCAATCTAATATAGTAGAAAATAGACAACCAGTTCAACGCGTTGATGATGTACCAGGAAAGGACGGTGGCGCTCATGCTTAAGGTTGAAAACATCCGTTTTGGCTATGTGCCAGCCGTAGATATTTTCCGAGACGTGACTTTCACCATCGAAGGAGGCGAATATATCGCTATCGGTGGCCGTAATGGTTGCGGCAAAACGACTATTACGCGTTTGCTCGTAGGCCTCGAAAAGGCTAGGGAAGGCCACATGTATTATAACGGCAGAGATATTACGTCCATGCCGCCGTCTAAACGGGGTCAATTTATCGGCTATGTATTCCAACAGCCAGATCGCCAAATGTTCAGACCTACCGTAGCCACAGAGGTTGCCTTTGGACCTGAGTCCTTGGGGCGCACTAAATCCGAAGTGAAACGCATCGTTGATGAAGTATTAAAACGCACAGGTATTGCTCACTTGCGTGAAGCATACCCTCCAACATTGCGTCGTGGCGAAAAGCAACGTGTTGCCATTGCTTCTGCGTTGGCTATGAAGTCTAAAATTCTCATCCTTGACGAGCCAACAAGTGGGCAAGATGGTAAGGAAACAAAAGAGCTATTAGCATTATTGCGTCAGCTCAATGCAGAAGGTATAACGATCCTTCTCATTACACATGATATGGAAATCATGGCTAGCGAATGTAGCCGTGCTATCATTATGGGCAACCAAACCGTAGCCTTTGATGGCAGTCCAGAAGAATTGTTCAAAAAATCTACGGATGAATTGCAAGATTTAGGCCTTACGAAACCGCCAAGTGTGGAACTTTCACTAGCGGTACCATCTTTAGGTTATTGCAAATCTATGGATGAATTGAAATCTAAGTTAGTGGCTCAGTTGAGCGGAAAATAGGAGGGACATATGGAACGTTTAGTACCGTTAACAAAAATCTTAATGACCCTCGCTGTATCCGTGTGGGCCATCCTGTTGCGTGACTGGGTATCTCTATTGGCATTAGTCGTAGTAGAACTCGGTGTACTGTTTTTGGCAGGGTTGTTATTCAAACAACACAAAGCCGTGTTGGCATTAACTAGCTTTGCTGTATTCCTTGGCCTCATCCAATTCCTTGGCAGCGGCGATGTAACCTCTGCCATTGTATCCGGCTTACGAATGTTGGCTATGACACTTGTCTTTATAGGCTTGTTGGCAACTACAAAATTACAAGATCTTACGGCCGCGCTCGTAACACAATGCAAAATTCCTTATGAATATGCATTTATGTTCACTGCTGCGCTCCGCTTCGTGCCTGACTTTATTGCTGAAAGCCATGCTGTACAAGAGGCACAAGCTTGCCGTGGCTTATCTCTAGAAGGTAATTTCATTAAGCGTATCAAATCCTATGCATCTGTTATTCAACCATTGCTATTAAAATCCTTGGGACGCTCCGAGACAATGGCGTTATCCTTGGAACTACGTGGTTTTGGTGGTCCCACACACAGCTTTGCTGCATCCGTAGGATTGAAAAGAATCGACTATACTGTTATTAGTGCTTTAATTGCTATTACAGTACTTTTATTTGTTATTGTGTAATTTTCTTATAAATCAAGTAAGAGTATAATTTTGCTCCTATAGAAATGTATTAGCCCTAATAGTCATAATAAAAAATATGATGAAAGTATATAAGTAAAATAAGAGCTTTTTACTTATATATGCTTCAAAATGTATATGCTGAGTGGTAAAAAACGTTGTTTTTACCACTCAGTTTTGTTGTATTGGGGATATAGATGTAAAATATGTAATTCTTACCTTAAAAGATGGATAAAAGTGAAATGGTATATCATACGAATAGTTCGTCCTTTTTCTTGCGTATGTGGTCTCTTTTTATATATTATGTTAAATAGAAATAAATTTTTTTAGGATACCTACAGTTTTGAGGAATACTTATGAGTGAATTAGTAATACGACCAATTACAAGGAATGATATAGCCTCTTGTTTAGATATTTATAATTACGAGGTTGTGAACGGCGTAGCCACGCTTGATCTTGAACCTCGTACGTTGTCAGAGTGGCAGGAGTGGTATGAGTCTCATAGTGATGAACACCATCCTATTGTGGTAGGTACCGTTGATGGAATTGTAGCAGGTTATGCATCGCTTTCACCATATCGACCTAAAGAGGCCTATAAAAGTACCGTCGAACTATCTATCTATATCCATCAAGATTATCGTGGTAGGGGGATCGCTACACAACTGATGACTCATATTTTAGAAATAGCAAAAAATAATCCGTTATTGCACAATGTGGTATCCGTTATTACGGCTGGCAATGAAGGCAGCACCAAGTTACACGCGCGATTTGGCTTTACCTATTGTGGTTTAACGCCTCAAGTTGGATTCAAACATGGTAAATATCAGGATACCGAAACATACGCATTATTGGTATAATAATTAGTATAGTAAAATATATAAATTAATACGTTATACCAATGATGTATAGATTATAGATAAGGATTCGCTAGGGGTTAGGGCGAATAGGGGTGATTGAATGAACATGAAAGATGAACGGCAGTTCGTTGGATACAGTAAGTATCGCAGCCGTCTCGTGGACGGTCATGTGCATACGGAGTTGTGTCCACATGGTAGTGGTGACCGAACTGCGATGATGATAGAAAAGGCCATCGAGTTGCGTATCGAAAAGGTATGCCTTACAGAACATGCACCATTGCCAACAGCTTTTGCTGCAGAATATGGTGGTGATAAAAAGGCCTATGACACAGCGTCTTTGAAATTAAATGAAGTTGATACTTACTTAGAGTTGGGTCGTCAATTACAACGTGCCTATGGCACACATATCGATATTTCTCTCGGTTTTGAAGTCGATTATATTCCAGGCTTTGAATCAGACATTCAAGAGTTCTTGGATCGCTATGGTCCGTTGACAGATGATAATATTTTATCCGTTCACTTTATGGAAGGCGTTAATAATGCCTTTTACTGCTTAGACTACAGTCCTGAAGAATTTGAAAAAGGGTTCGGGCCGTGGATTGAAAAACAATATGAGTTATATTACAAATATTACTCCACCGTGCGACAAGCCGTGCGTGCTGACCTCGGTGAATATACGCCTAAACGGATAGGGCACTTTGATTTAATCAAGAAATACCAACATCACTTTGGATTTGAACGTCATTTAGATCGTCGCAATGCGCAGGTGGTGAGCGATATTTTGCATATTATGCGCGTTCAAGGTCGCGAGCTAGACTACAACATGAGCGGGTTCTTCAAACCAGACTGCCGTGAAATGTACCCAAGCCGCTTCATTCAAGGCATGGCGGCTATCATTGGTGTGCCATTTGTATTGGGCTCTGATGCACATAGTGTGGCAGATATAGAACGAGTTTGGGGCTAGAGTGATGAGAAAGTTTTGGTTTGGGTTTATTATTTTGATTACTTTAATAACAGCTTTTATAGCTTTTATGTTTTATCATGAACCATCATCAGATGAGCTGGTTGGCCGTAGTGTAGTTTTAGAGTTTGGGCCTAAGAATCAAATTTATATTAGCAAATTGGGTAGCCAATTTATTGTATCTGATACTAGTTTCTCTAACTCTAAATTTCCTTATTTCTTTGATGCCTTTGTAGAGAAAGAAAAGGCTGGCAGCTCGTATCTATACTTATTATGTAAGGATAATATGATTGTCTTTGATAATAATATGAATTGTATTCTATTCTTCTCCAAACAAAACCAAGAGTCCAAAGCTTTATTGGATCATGTTCGGAAGTATTATCATTTTGATGAAAGTAAAACGAAGTATAAGATGGAAGACTTAGATGAAGTTGATAGGTCTATATATCTATCGTTACAAAGTCAAAATTAATCCTTAATTATATGTATTTAACTATACTTATAAAAGGATGTAAGCCATAGGCGTAGTGTCTTTATATTAATAATGTGAAATCATAACGGTTCTATTGACAATTCTATAGAACCGTTATATTATAGTTTCATACTTTAGCTAGATAAAGCGATAAAATAGAAAAGTATCGATATAGGTAGAATTTTTCTCATAGTAAATAGAAGATTTATATAACGCATTTAAAACTAGTTATATGATGCTTTCATAGACAAGAGAACTAATAAGACGAAATGATAGAAAGGATGTTTACGATGGTACAGCAGCAATTACCTACGGGGTTCCGTGATGATATAGGGATCGTAGCAGAGCGCAAGGATGATGTGAGTCAATATGTACTCGGTCTTTGTCGAAATCGTCAATACACAAAGATCTCTACGCCTCTCGTAGAGTACAAAGATGTATTCAATGGCTATGCAATGGGGCGCGGTCAACATATGTACGAATTCATGGGTAGTTCTGATGAGTCCGTCGTAATTCGTCCTGATTTGACGATGCCAATCGGTCGTTTTTTGGCGACTACCAATATTGAATTGCCTCGCACGTTCTACTACTTGGGCGATGTGTTTATGAAAAATAAAAAGCACCGCGGCGATGTGAACCAAGTGACGCAAGGTGGCATCGAGATGGTAGGCTACGAAGGGCTTGAGGCTGAGCAAGAGTGCTTCAAGATTATTAAAGAGGTGAACGAAGCTCAGTTGGGTAATCATTTGTTGCTCGAAATTGGGGATGCTCGGTTCTCTCGTGCTATTACCGATGCTCTTGGACTCAGCGATGATGAAAAAGCGGAGCTCTTAGAGGCGTTATTCACTAAATACTTGCCACGATATAACGAGTTGATTTCTGATTTTAAAAATAGTGCGTTATATCCATTCTTAACTGTATGGCCTCGCTTGTTTGGTACGGTTCAAGATATTAAGGATGAGCTAAATCAGATTATCTTGCCTGCAGCGGCGCAGCGCATTTTAGATAATCTCGTAGATATGGCAAATCAAGTGGAAGCAACGGGGCAACAGGTTCGCATCGATGTATCTACGGAACCGCTTCAATCTTATTACACAGGCCTTACGTTTAGAGGCTATGTGGATGGCGTGTCTCAATACATCGTCAGCGGCGGTCGCTATGATGGCTTGCTATCTAGCTTTGATGGTACGCCGATGCCGGCAGTAGGGATGGCTTTTAATATCGACGTCTTGACTGATGTTACCTTGCAGGGTGCAAGCAAAGCTCAAGATAACGATACATTACGTATCGCTCTTACGAAGGGGCGCGTAGAAAAGGATTTTATTCCACTCCTAGAAGCATGTGGCATTGACTGCGATCCATTACATAATAAGGCACGCAAGCTCATTATCTCTTTGGGCGATTCTATGGAGGTCATCCTTGCAAAGGGACCAGATGTAACGACGTATTTGAAAAATGGTGTTGTTGACCTTGGCATCGTCGGTAGCGATGTCTTAGATGAACAAGACGATACGAGCTATGAAATGCTAGATTTACAAACGGGTAAATGCCAATTCATCTTGGCGTCCTTAGCGGGCTATGATCCTAAAGAAGGTCGCCGCCAACGAATTGGTACGAAATATCCAACCGTTACAAAACAGTACTTTGGCGCTCAAGACGTGGAAATCATCAAGATTGAAGGCTCTGTTGAGCTGGCTCCACTTGTAGGACTAGCAGATGCTATCGTAGATATTACGGAAACGGGTACCACTTTGCGTGAAAACAATCTAGAAATCTTCGATTGGTTACAGCCCATATCTACACGCTTAGTAGCAAATCCATTAGCATTAAAACAAAAGAGGAATACCATTTTTAAACTCATAGATCAGCTTTCAGAAGCAATTAATAAGTAAGATGTAGAGTGAATCATATATTTAACTAGCAATACGGATAGCTCAAATAGGAAGAAGGATGACAGATGAAAATATATAAGGAATCATTAAAGGCGATGCTTGCTATCGTACGGAATTACACACAGCAAACCACAGATATGGAGATTGAACGTCGGGTGTACGATATCATTGCAGATGTCCGCACTAACGGTGATGCGGCGCTCAAAGCGTATTCTGAAAAATTTGACGGCGTTTCCATTGAAGATTTCAAGGTGCCTCAAGAGGAAATCGACGCAGCTTATGAGTCTTTATCTGATGATTTGAAAGCCGCATTATTAAAGGCAAAGGCAAACATTACAGAATTCCACAGCCGTGAAATCGAGCAAGGTTTTGTGGACATGGACACACCGGGCATCATCCGCGGTCAAAAGGTCATTCCCTTGGCTCGCGTTGGTCTCTACGTTCCTGGAGGTACGGCTGCGTATCCTTCAACCATTATCATGACTGCTTTGCCTGCAAAAATCGCAGGTGTAAAAGAAATCATCATGGTTACGCCTCCTCAAAAGGATGGCATTAATCCTGCCGTATTAGGTGCTGCAAAGCTTGCCGGCGTTGATGCGGTATATCAAGTGGGTGGTGCCCAAGGTGTGGCAGCCCTCGCTTATGGTACGGAAACGATTCCAAAGGTAGATAAAATCGTAGGTCCTGGCAATATTTACGTGGTAACGGCGAAACGTCAAGTATTTGGCCAAGTCGATATCGACATGATTGCGGGCCCAAGTGAAATTGGTGTTATCGCCGATGACAGCGCAAATCCAGTGCATCTCGCAGCAGATCTCTTATCCCAAGCAGAACATGACCCTCGTGCGCGCGCTATTATGGTGACTACCAGTGAAAGCTTAGCAAATGCCGTATCCGATGAGGTAGAACGTCAACTTAAATTGTTACCTCGTGAAAGCATCGCTCGTCCAGCTATTGAAAACAACAGTTATATTGCCATTATGGACAGCATTGAAGACATGTTCACGGTGATGAATGAAGTGGCTCCAGAACACTTGGAAATCCAATTGCCAGATCCAATGAACTATATGAGTCTCGTTCAAAATGCAGGCTCCGTATTCCTCGGTGCCTATGCGTCTGAGCCATTGGGTGACTACGTAGGCGGTACAAACCACGTATTGCCTACAAGTGGTACAGCACGCTTTTCGTCTCCGCTGGGCGTATATGACTTTGTGAAACGTACATCTTTCACACAATTTACGAAAGAACGTCTAGAAGAAGTGGCAAAACACATTACTACATTGGCTCGTACGGAAGGTCTCGAAGCGCATGCTCGTGCCATAGAAGTACGATTTGAAAAATAGCTTATAAAAAATATTAGAAAATAGATTTGGCATCTATATTTATATGTGTATTTAAAATATACAGTGAAAATATAGATTAGAAATATAGATTATAAAAATAAATTTGAAGTATAGAGGTCGCTATGATACGCACAGGTACGGTGCAACGCACCACTCAAGAAACAGATATTACAGTAGAAATTACCCTTGATGGGGCACAAACGAGCTCCATATCCACCGGAATTGGCTTTTTTGACCATATGTTGACGCTATTGGCGAAACACGGCCGTTTTGGACTTGTGGTACAGGCAAAGGGCGATACATATGTGGATGCTCATCATACGGTTGAGGACGTTGGACTTGCATTAGGTCAGGCCTTAGTGAAAGCCCTTGGCGACAAGGCTGGTATCGAGCGCTACGGCGATGCGTGGGTTCCTATGGATGAAGCATTGACGCAAGTTGTAATCGATTTAAGTGGTCGTCCATACCTCGTTTTCCAAGGGGAATGGAGTACGCCGATTCTAGGTGGCAACTTTGAAACAGAGTTGGTGGAGGATTTCTTCCAAGCTCTTGCGATGAGCGCTGCTATGAACTTACATGTGCGCAATTTATATGGTCGCAATACACACCACATTATTGAAAGCATGTTTAAGGCTACGGGCCGTGCATTGCGCAAAGCAGTTACTATTAACCCAGATATTCAAGGCGTAAATTCTACAAAGGGCGTTATTTAATACAATCATTTAATAAAGGAGAACCTATGATTTTTCCAGCTATAGATTTACAAGATGGGCGCAGTGTTCGCCTCTATAAAGGTGATTTCACACAGGAAACGGTCATCAATCCTGATCCAGTAGACCAAGCGAAACAATATGAAGCAGCTAAAGTGGGAGCCTTGCACCTCGTCGATTTAGATGGTGCCAAGGCGGGCAAGCCTGTAAATGTAGATATTGTAAAAGCAGTGCGTGCAGCTTTCACAGGCATCCTTGAAATTGGAGGCGGCATCCGAGATAAAGAGGCCATTGACCTTTATTTAGGCTTGGGCGTAAATCGGGTTATCTTAGGCTCTGTAGCGCTTAAAAATCCGGAGCTTACAAAGCAGGTTATCGCTGAATACGGTGCGGAGCGTATCGTTATCGGTGTAGATGGAAAAAATGGCAAGGTCGCCGCTGAAGGTTGGCTCGACCAATCCGACGTGCCGATGACCGATTTAATTGGTGCCATGGTTGAAGGTGGGGCAAAGTATTTCATCGTTACCGATGTAGAGCGAGACGGTACAATGCAGGGTGCCAATGAAGAGTTACTTGGAAATTTGCAAAAAGAATTTCCTACCGCTCGCATCGTTGCCTCTGGGGGTGTTCGTAATTTGGCAGATATTAAATCTCTTGAACAAAAAGGTGTTATGGATAGCATCGTTGGTAAGGCTCTGTACGAGGGCACGATTACGCTAGAGGAAATCGCCGAGTACAATCAGCAGAAATAATAGAAATGATTGTGATGCTCTCAAATTAATTATTGATCGCAACCAATGGAATATTGTGCATAATCAATAAATATATTGTGTATAGTCAATGAAATATGTTGAGTATAACTGTTGAAATGTATTAAGCGTAACCGCTGAATTATATTGAGTGACACTCGATGGAAAGGAGCTTTATGTTAGCGAAACGGATTATCCCCTGTCTTGATGTAGATGACGGGCGGGTAAAAAAAGGGGTTAACTTTGTAAATCTCGTAGACGTAGGCAGTCCCGTAGACATTGCGGCCTCCTATGAGCAACAACAAGCAGATGAGCTGGTATTCTTAGATATTACGGCCACCGTTGATGCGCGGACCACTATGCGCGATGTGGTTCAAGAAATCTCCACACAAGTATTTATGCCACTCACCGTGGGGGGTGGTATCAAGAGTATTAAAGATATGACGGCTTTGTTGAAAGCTGGTGCGGACAAGGTATCTTTGAACTCCGCGGCTCTCGCTAACCCTGAGCTCATCACAGAAGGGGCTCAAAAATTTGGCAATCAATGTATGGTGGTAGCTATTGATGTGAAAACCGATGAAGAAACTGGTGAATGGTATGCTTACACTCATGGCGGTCGTAAGCGTACAGAGTGGAAAGCTCTAGACTGGGCTAAAGAGGCCGTAGCTCGTGGCGCAGGGGAATTACTAGTGACGAGCATGGATAAAGATGGCACGAAATCTGGCTTTGATATTGAACTATATAAGGCTCTAGAGTCCGTCGTAAATGTACCTATCATTGCATCTGGAGGGGCAGGTAAGGTTGAGGATTTTGTAGATCTCTTTAAGCAAACCAGCGTTACCGGTGCACTGGCGGCATCTATATTCCACTTCGGAGAAGTTAAAATTCCTGAACTCAAACAAGTACTACGAGCTCACGGAATTACAGTACGCTAAAACAGATTTAAAAAATTATTATCTCTCGTAAGTTTTTTACTAGTCTATATGTTCAGAGTTAGTTAAATAGTTTATTTATAGATAAATAGAATAGAAATAGCAATAGATAGAGATATAAGCTAATATAGGATAACAGATTGGTGATTACTTTTAAAAAAGGATAGAATATGAAACCGGATTTTGAAAAAGGAAATGGTTTGTTGCCAACGGTTGTGCAGGATGCAGAGACTAAGGACGTCCTCATGGTGGCGTGGATGAACGAAGAAAGCTTTCACAAGACACTGGAAACAAGGGAAACGTGGTTTTGGTCTCGATCTCGTCAAGAACTATGGCATAAGGGTGGCACTAGCGGTAATGTGCAGCACGTGGTGAGCATGGCCCTAGATTGTGATGGCGATACCTTGCTCATTCAAGTTAAGCCGGAAGGTCCTGCCTGTCATACTGGGCGTACAAGCTGTTTCTTTAATAAAGTAGAACGGAGTTAAACATGGCACAGCAAACACTGAACGAATTATACGAAATTATTAAAAACCGCAAGGTACAGCCAAAGGAAGGTTCTTATACGAATTATTTATTCGACAAAGGACTCGATAAAATCTTGAAAAAAGTTGGTGAAGAGGCTACAGAGGTAGTAATCGCCGCAAAAAATGAAGATCCACAGGAACTGATTTACGAAACGGCAGACGTGTTATATCACTTGCTTGTGTTATTAGCGGAGAAAAATATTCCATACGAAGCCATTGAAGCAGAGCTAGCGAGCCGCGAAGGGGTTGTTAGCAAGACTACGGATCGACCAGAAATTACAAACTTATAATGTATTTCCTATTATGAGCTCGGGCATATGAGCTCTGGTGAGTTCATATGTGTTTTATGTGTTATATGTGTTATATGCGTTAAGAAAATAGTTAGAAAGGATAGCCTATGAAAGAGATAATTCGCACATTGAAACCTTATATACCTGAGGAGCCGGCTGAAGCGGTGAAAGAGCGCCTTGGTGTAGAGCGATTGGTGCGCTTGTCGGCGAATGAAAATCCTTACGGTACATCGCCATTGGTACGGGAGGCTATTCTTAGCTATGTAACCCATAATGATGCCAACTACTATCCGGATGGCAACGCCTCCGATTTGCGTATGAAACTCGCTGACTACTGGCAGGTACAACCTGAGCAACTCGTCATCGGAGTAGGTCTCGATGAGGTCATCGCCATGGTCAATAAAACATTGATTACTACGGGTGACTCCATCGTAGTAAGCGTGCCAGCCTTCTCGGAATATGCCTTGAATGGGCTCGTGGAAGGTGCTGAAATCCGCGAGGTGCCAGCTAATTTTGAAACGGGACAGTATGATTTTTCTGCTCTCGTGAAAGCTGTAGATGAAACGACATGCCTCGTGTGGATTTGTAATCCTAATAACCCAACAGGCACCTATGAGTCTGTTGAAGATATTCGCAAATTTGTAGCAGCTGTACCAAAGGAAACCTTGGTCATCATAGACGAGGCGTATATCGATTTTGTTACCTCCGTAGCAGTTCCTACATCACGTGCGCTATTGGATGAATTTCCTAATGTGGCAATTATGCGTACCTTCTCGAAGGCCTATGGCCTTGCCAACTACCGTGTAGGCTACATGATGACACCTTTAGAATTGGCAAATTATATGCAAACCATTCGATTACCGTACAATTTGAATACCTTATCTCAAGTGGCGGCAGAAGCCGCTTTTGGTGATCAAGAATTCGTGGCGAGAACGGTCTCTCAAAATGCAGAGGAACGGGCAAAATGGGAAAGCCTCTTTGATGAGCTAGGTATTCACTACTATAAAAGCGAAGCTAATTTTATTTTCTTTGCAGCGTCTGATGCGGAAGGTCTTGCAGATGCTTGGCTCAAATCAGGTTACCAAGTGCGCCGAGGTCAACGTGAAGGGTGGTTGCGTCTTACAATTCCCATGTCTCAAGATGGGGATGTTATGCGTAAGATATTAAGAGACTTCATGAATTAATTTGTACAGAATAACGTACAATTTATTATACGTTTTATTTTATCTTATCGTGTTTTACCCTATAGAATGGAGTTTATTATGATTGCCGTTATAGATTATGATGCAGGGAATACCTTCAATGTCCAGAAAGCCTTAGCTTACATTGGCCTTGAGACAGTGCTAACGGCAGATTCGGCGACTATATTAAATGCTGATGGTGTTCTTTTGCCAGGTGTAGGCGCATATGCGCCAGCGATGGCAGTTCTAAAAGAGCGTGGTTTAGTCGATGTTATCTATGAAGTAGTAAAACGGGATATACCTTTATTAGGTATTTGTTTAGGGATGCAACTTTTATTTGAAGAATCTGAAGAATACGGCCCAACGCCCGGTTTAGGCCTTATTCCCGGTAAGGTAAAAGAAATTCCTCGCAACCTTGGCTTTAGCGTGCCTCATATGGGTTGGAATAAAAATGTAGTACACCAGCCTCATAGTGCTTTTAGCAATGTAGATGATCAATATACATATTTCGTCCATTCCTATTATGTGGATACAGATCCTGAATATATCATATCTACTGCAAATTATGGTATCGATGTACCTGGCATTGTAGAACGAGGTAGAGTATATGGAATGCAATTCCATCCTGAAAAAAGCGGTGTCGTAGGTCTAAATTTGTTGCGTACATTTGGGACTATTACAAAAACTTATAGAGCAGCAGGAGAATAGGGATATAGCTATCTTTCATTACAGATAGGAATAAGTCATTCAGTAACCAATATATCTAGGATAATAACGGCATCTCATAGGTAGAGAATGCCGTTATTATGCTTTATAGTTATACTTAACTTTCAAAATGAGAAATTAATAATTGACACCTTGTTGATTAGTTATACAATAATGTTGTAAGTACTAACATTTTAGGAAGCCATTGTGGCATGGATACGATACATAAGTTTTATCAGTAATATTCATATACTCCATGTCACGTGATTATTGGAGGTGTTTATATGGTTATGAATGGTATTTACTTAGTTATTGCCTCCGCGTGTATTCTAATTTTAGCGTACCGCTTTTATGGGGCTTTTATAGCGGCTAAGGTACTGACATTGGATCAATATCGTCCAACGCCAGCTATGGTTCACAATGATGGTCACGATTACGTGCCAACCAACAAATGGGTAACCTTTGGTCATCACTTTGCAGCAATTGCTGGTGCAGGTCCACTTGTAGGTCCTGTTATCGCAGCACAGTTTGGGTATTTACCTGGGGCATTATGGATCCTAATTGGTTCCGTATTAGCCGGTGCTGTACATGATATGGTTATCTTGTTTGCTTCCGTTCGTTATGATGGTAAATCGATTGCGGATATTGCTCGCGAAGAAATCAGTAAACTTGCTGGTTTTGGTGCTATGCTCGCTACCTTATTCCTATTGATCATTACCCTTGCTGGTATGGCTGTAGTAGTAGCTAATGCATTGCATAACTCTCCTTGGGGATTCTTCTCCGTATTTGCTACCATTCCAATCGCTATTTTTATTGGTATTTATTTGAAATGGTTGCGTCCTGGTAAAATCCAAGAGGCGACTATTATTGGGGTAGCCTTAATCTTCGCAGCCATCATCTACGGTCCAAATGTAGCGGCTAGCGAATATGCATCTTGGTTCACATACGACTTGCAAACCATTGAAATTATGCTTGCTGTGTATGGTTTCTTTGCGGCTGCATTGCCAGTATGGTTGTTACTTGCTCCTCGTGACTATTTGTCCACATACCTTAAAATCGGTACAATCGGTGCATTGGCTCTTGGTATTATCATTGTAATGCCTGAAATTCAAATGCCAGCTGTAACTCCTTACATCTGGGGCGGCGGTCCTGTATTGAAAGGTTCCGTATTCCCTTACATCTTCATTACTATCGCATGTGGTGCGTTATCTGGCTTCCATACTGTTATTGCTACAGGTACAACACCTAAAATGCTTACTAATGAAAAAGAAATTTTACCTATCGGTTATGGTGCGATGTTAACAGAAGGCTTCATCGCTATGATGGCGTTGATTGCTGCCACTGCATTGCATCCAGATGATTACTTTGCGATTAACTCCACAGTTGAGTCTTTCAAAGCTTTAGGCCTTCAAGTCCATGAATTGCCAGCATTGTCTGCAATGGTTGGTGAAGACTTGATGCACCGTCCTGGTGGCGCCGTATCCCTTGCAGTAGGTATGGCTCATATCTTCTCCAGATTGCCTAACATGGCTCACTTGATGGGTTACTGGTATCACTTCTGTATCATGTTTGAAGCATTGTTCATCATGACATTAATCGATGCTGGTACTCGTGTAGGTCGTTACTTACTTCAAGAATTATTAGGTCATTTCCATCCTAAATTCAACGACCAACACTGGGCTCCTGGTGTGTATGGTTGTGCCGCTTTAATTTGTATCTTGTGGGGCTACCTAGTTCTACAAGGTAATATCGGTATTATCTGGCCTCTATTCGGCGTATCTAACCAATTATTAGGTACCATGACATTGGCCGTAGGTACTACAGTTATTATGAGACTTGGCCGCAAACGCTATGCTTGGGTAACAGGTATTCCTTGTATCTTAATGGCTATCGTGGCTATCGCTGCAGACTATGAAAATGTATTCTACAGCTATATTCCTGCTGGTAAATGGATTCTAGTAGCATTTAGTGCCGCTATGTTCCTCATGATCCTTATCGTATTAATTGAAGCTGTACGTAGCTGGATTCGCTTGTCCAATATTCCTCAAGACTATCGGACTCAAGCTGAAATCGAAGCTGAAAGCCTTGTAAAATACGGTAAAGAAGTAAAAGCATAAGATTGATTATTGCAATATATAAAGTGCACTCACATTTGTGAGTGCACTTTTAATCTATAAATTTGCTGTCTTTTTTATAAAATAGTTAGGTAATGGCGCCTTGCATGCAGAGTTTTCTGTGAGCAAGGCGCTTTTTGTATGGAAAAGAGTTTCTTATGGTCAATATGATTGATACAGGTAACACCACATGGGTATTGTGATTTGAACATGTTATAATAGGGCTATGAAACATTATATACGTTCTTATTGGACAAAATATAAACAATTGTATAAGAAAGGCCTAAAAGGCATTGCTGCCTTTCTTGCCATTGGAGCGATTATAGTCTTTGTACTAGCAACCATTGCTAGTCGTGGAATGGGCGTTATTTTTAATGAGGTTATGGCTCGACAAACTATGATGCGCGGTACGGTTACTGTTGAAAGTTTATCTGCTACACCATGGGGAACTTTGACTTTTACAGGCCTTGTTTGGAAGGACCCAGAAGGGCATGAGTTGCTCAATGCACCAAGTGGGAAAGTCCGCGTCAATATGTGGGATGTGGTGACACGTAATTTTAAGTCCTCTGCTATCGAGGGCATTGAATTAGATGATGCGGTTGTAGTCGTTGATTTAGACGATAATAATCGGTTAGATTTCGCGCCCATATCTCCAGATGTACATAAACCAATTAACGAGATAGAGCCCCGTCCCAAAGCACCTAGAAAGACTACACAAGAACGGCAAGAGGAACTAGGTAAGAAAGTACGTAACTTCAATTGGGCGGGCCAACATTTAGATTTGAAGATTAGGCTTAGAAACAGTCAGTTAGAGGTCTTTAACAGAAATCGTCATTATGTGATAAAGGATGTAAACGCTAGAATTGACCTTGATAGTAAGCGGGCTATTCGCATCGATATGGAGACGGGTAAATTTGGGGGTACCGCCATAGGGGATGGTTTCGTTTTGAAGGGGCGTGTAGACTTAAAAGATGTTTTAAAGCATCGCATGCCTCAACTGGATTTACAATTTGATGTGAAAGGGGTGGATCCATCATCTCTAGGCTTTGGTGAGAATATTCATGATGCCATGACCTTGCTTACAAAGGTAACAGGTGATTTTAATCGTCCTTTTGCTAAAGGTCGGGTAACGATGCCTATTTTACGCATCCCTGCACTTACCTTTGAGAATGTAGTAGGAGATGTGACGTACCAAGATGGTATTTTGAATTTTGAAAACGTTAGTGCCAATGTATACAGCGGTAAATTGGAAGCTAAAGGTGTATATAATTTGGACACTCGAGCCTATACGATTACAGGCGTAGCAAAGGATTTAGATAGCAGTGTAGCCCTCAAGGCTCCTGAGTTTCTCGTGCCCGTATCGGCAAATTTGAACTTTAAAAGCGAAGGCCAACCTCGTGACATGGAGGTGTGGGGAAACTTCTGGTCTGGCGAAGGTCATTATATGCTGATACCGATTCAAAGCATTACGGGAAACTTTCACAATAAAGGGCGACATTTATCCTTTAGCGATGTGAAAGTAAATACGAAAATCACCACTATCACTACGGATGCTCTGCGTATCGATGATGGACAGCTTACGATGGGGCCGCTTAATATTACTTCTCACGGAGGCAGTAATTTCATTCTGTATGATGAGTCATTTGATGAAATTGATGAAAATATGACTCGCATTAAAGATGATATGAAACAAGCTAGGGAAAATAGTAGGCGTGCTTCTAACTCTGCAAAAGGCATCGACAAATCTGGCCTTACAGCGCCGGACATAAAAGAATCCATGAAGGATCTGAAGCGGAGTATGGATTCGGCAAAAGATAGCTTAGATAATCTGTCAAAAAACAGTAAGCAATAAACTGTATTGAGCCGTAAAGGGGAAGAAGAACAATACAGTAACAATATAAAGTAACAAAAATAATAAACTAGCAAAAATTATAAAAAGAAGGCAATCCATCATGGTGATGAGTTGCCTTCTTTAAGTTATAAGGTGCTAAATTGTATGTAGCTATACAAAAGATTTATTATCTGTTTAATCCGTTAGAGCGTACGTATTCGGTATTTTCTGTGTCTTTAGTATCTGTTTTGGTATTAGTTCGTTTTACCGTAATAAGAGGTTTCTTTTCTTTGGCTTCCGCTTCTTCGTATGGAATTACTTTATCCCCTTGATCCGGTAAAAATGTTTCGATACCATTTCGTTTGCCTTTTTGCGTGTTTGAATCAGTGGCCAACTGACTTTGTTGTGGAACGATATAGATTTCGTCTTTATTGATAGTTACATCATTTAACAAGAGTTTGAATGCGTTCGGACTTACATATAGAATTCCGTCTACCATACGTGCTGCAGGTAGCAAAGATTCGGATGTATCAAGGTTGATGATTTGCAGTTTACCCTTGCGCACGACTTGTTTAGAGTCTGGTTGTACCGCTAAGGTAGCAATGTTCATATCGATTAATGCCGTTTTTGTAGGGGCATCCCAAGATACTTTATAACCTAATGCTTCTGATACTTGACGTAACGCTACGAGTGGTTGTCCGTCCACATAGATAACATTTGGTTTATTATCTATGGGCTCTAATAATATGCCATCTACATTGATATAATGCTGTGTCGTTACTGATGCAGGTCTCTTTAAACTTTGCGTCGGTGCAGGCGTATCCATACCGACTGCTGCCTGTGCAGGCTGTACCATTCCGCTTGTGAAAGCTAGCGCTCCAACGGCTATACCGGACAAAATCAGTTGTTTTAATTTCATGGTAACCTCCATTGTGTATAAAACGTCACGATAAATCATAATGGGCACTATAACATGGATATATGAATATTATATTATGAACTTTAATTTTACACAATCTATATAGTGAATGATAGATATGATTTACTATAGATTCACTGTATGAATTATAAAGGGGGAAATTCTATTAAAAGGGAGATTCTCTTATTAGATGGTTTACAGGAGAAAGTAGTGCTAGAGGTCGTTCTTTATATGCTATAATTAAGTGTTACATGAATTATTTGATATATTTAGTTATAGAGTTTATAGAAAGAGGTTCCTTATGGCATCCGGCAGATCTGAAAAAGAGTTACAAGGGGTAACGATGTTAGGTCACAAGACCGATTATCCTACTGATTATGCGCCACAGGTGTTGGAGGCGTTTGATAACAAGCACCCAGACAACGATTACTTCGTTAAGTTTAATTGTCCTGAGTTCACTAGCTTGTGTCCTATGACAGGTCAACCAGACTTTGCCACAATCTATATTTCTTATGTGCCAGATAAGAAAATGGTTGAGTCCAAGTCTTTGAAGTTGTATCTGTTTAGTTTCCGCAATCATGGGGACTTTCACGAGGACTGCATCAACATTATCATGAAAGATCTTGTGAAGTTGATGGCTCCTAAATATATCGAGGTGTGGGGTAAGTTCACGCCGCGCGGTGGTTTGTCCATCGATCCATATGCAAACTATGGCAAGCCTGGTACCGAGTGGGAAAAGACTGCAAAAGAGCGCCTTCATTTCCACGACATGCAGCCTGAGCGCGTAGCATACCGTTAATATGGCATACGAATATTTAACAATGGTCGCATCCTTTATTACTTGTTTTATGATGGGTGTGACCTTGTCTTTACAACCTGCATCAATAATCGTAGGGACTCACACTCATTTAAGAGAACAAAGTAAATGGACTCGCTGGAACGGATATATCATCTTTGTGTTACTCCTATTTGTGTTAGATATGCTCGTAACGAATGGTATATATATTGCGTTTCACGATGTGTATGGTAATCTTTTTAACATTGGTTATCTTGATTTCGATCCGATGGACATGTTCTTTAGTGAAAGCTTTCAAATAGGTGTTATTCTAGTCTTTTCGCTTGTGTTGTTTCAAGTATTAGGGCTAGTTGATTTAGCTCATGGAGAACGGGATTTATCCTTTTATTATGACCAAGTAGATGCAGGTAAACATAAGCCTTCTTGGATGGAGCGGTACATGGGGAGTCAAAGAGGCTCTCTTGGAGCGAGCTTGGTGGGCTTGCTCTATATGCTGAGAATGACGATAAAAACAATGTGGCCTTATATCGTGTGTCTAGTGTGGTTTAAAATCCTAGCCATACTTGCAAATGTACTAGTATCACCAAGTATTAACCGGATTATGCATGTTGATAATGAATTGACGACCCTAATCATTTTCGACCCATACATTATCACCTATGCAGTTGCTGGTTTCTTATGGGGGCATGTAGCGTTACATCATGATGTAACTAAAGTATCGCACTTAGCTAGTAGCATGGCTATATCTCTTATCCCTCGTCTTACAGTCTTGGTAGGAGCAATTTTCTTTATTGGATTGGCCCTCATCATTATAATGGTACCTATCACATGGGATGGGGTACTTGACGCACTTACAAAAAAATAGATAAAGCTAGTTATTTCCTGTATTTTTAGGGTTTTAAAAGTCGTTCTCATTCTCTTGACAATGAAATGATTCAAATGTTAGAGTATGGTTGTATTAATTGGAATACATAAACGGTTATACCCCGTGTATGGTGAATAACAAGGTGCAATATAAAATCGTCCTTGGGATGTTCCTAAGGACGATTTTTATCATCTATCGCTAGAGGGAGAATTAGATGAGTATAGTAACAAACCAAACAACTGAACTTATTGGTAAAACACCGATATATCAATTGCCAAATACCAATATTTATGTAAAGCTTGAAAAATATAATGTAGGTGGTTCTGTAAAAGACCGTGCCGTTCTCGGTATGTTACAGGCTGCAAAAGAGCAAGGTCGCATCCATGAGGATAGCATTATTGTAGAAGCCACAAGTGGTAATACGGGAATCGCTCTTGCTATGGTAGGCGCTATTCTGCATATTAAAACAGTGATTATCATGCCTGAAAGTATGAGTAAAGAACGCCGTGAGCTTATTAAGGCTTATGGGGCGCAGCTCATCTTAACACCAAAAGAAACAGGTATGAAGGGGGCTCTTGAGAGGGCAAATGAAATCTTAGAGAAGTATCCAAATGCTTTTACCTTGGGTCAATTCGTAAACCCTGCAAACCCAGATATGCATTACCGTACAACGGGGGCTGAAATCGTAGAACAAGTGCCGAATGTCGATGTATTTGTAGCGGGGATCGGTACAGGTGGTACTTTCACAGGCGTTACAAGACGATTGAAAGAACATAATCCTAATCTAAAAGCCATTGCTGTAGAGCCAACGGGATCTCCTGCTATTACCGAAGGTAAGGGCGGTCCTCACAAAATTCAAGGTATTGGGGCTGGTTTCATTCCTGAAAATTTTGATCAAACATTGATGGATGGCGTGCAAACTGTAAGTGACGAAGAAGCTTTTAGCGAGGTGCAAACCTTTATGCGTGAAAGTGGTATCTCTATTGGCCTTTCCGCGGGGGCGGCCATTGTAGCGGCAAAACGCATGGCTCGTGAGTTACCTAAGGCGAACATCGTTGTTATTGCACCTGATGGGGTAGAGAAATATTTATCCCTCTTGGAATTTGGCAACAACGAATACGTTAAATAATAGGTTTCAGATAGATACAATGCTGAATTTCGGATTGGTAAAAGAATAGGTTCGATATAGATATAAAGCCTTATATATAGGAATATAGACCCAATATGTTGTATACTAGATATATCTATATTTCTGTAGAATGTAAGTAGAGTTATTTGAGATGGAGTCACTATGATGCAAGGTTTGCGCGAATTATGGGGCAAAATTCAATATAATATTAAGCGCGTAATGGATTCTGACCCAGCTGCCACAAGTGTATGGATGGTTATATGGACATATCCGCATATTACGGCTTTGTTCTGGCATTTCTTTGCCCACCGTCTATATAAGGCGGGGTGGCCCATCTTGGCTCGTCGTGTGGCTCTCCATTCTCGTCATGTAACAGGCATTGAAATCCATCCAGGTGCGACGATTGGTCGCGGTCTCTTTATCGATCACGGTATGGGAGTTGTTATTGGTGAAACGGCTATTGTAGGCGATAATGTAACCTTGTTCCATCAAGTAACACTAGGTGGGATGTCTTCTAAAAAGGTAAAGCGCCATCCGACCATTGAAGATGATGTACTCATCGGTACGGGTACAAAAATTTTAGGGGATATTACGATTGGGGCGCGCACGAAAATTGGCTGTAATCTCGTTATCAAACATGATATTCCTAAGGATATGGTAATCTTTGAAACAGATCCAGAAAATATGTATGTCCGTAAACCTAGTCGTAATGCAGCTGCTGCACAAGCAGAGGAGAAGAAGATTCCTGATAATTACATAGAATATTATATTTAATATAAAATCATATTTAATATAGAATCATACATACCTCTAACTATTAGATTAACTAGTAGTTAGAGGTTTTTTGGTTCATAGAAACATGATTCTGTGAAGTATTGGATTTAGATTTGGTATGGATTGTATTGGATTGGGGATATGTTTGATTTAGTATGGTTATAATGTTTTCATTAAACTTTTATACAAAAATATCTATTCATATATTGACATGGAAAATCATTATTGGTAAAATATAAACATAATCAATATTGATTATAAATTAAATAAACGAATTGATGGCGTAGAAGCCAACTGTGTTTGTTCTGCTTTTAGAATAAACTATAATTGAGAATTAAGTGAAAAAAGGAGTTTTATTATGAAAAACGTACAACAAGTAAATCAATATTTAGCAGATCTTTCCGTATGGAATGTGAAATTACATAACCTACACTTCAATGTAACTGGTCCGCAATTCAAATCTATTCATGAATACTTGGAATCTATTTATGATGAAGCTTTTGAATACTTTGATGCCGTAGCAGAACATGTGAAAATGCAAGGTCAATTTCCATTGGTAAATTCTGCAGAATACGCAAAATTGACTAAAATCGAAGAATTGGGACAAGAAGACATCCCTCAAGCAAAGGTAATTGATATCCTTCTTAAAGATTTTAAATACATGAATGATCAAGCTGTAGCAATTCGTGCAGCCGCTGATGAAGAAGGTGATTTCTTGCTCGTAAGCATGATGGAAGATCACGTTGCATACTATGTAAAACAAATCTGGTTCATCGAATCTATGCTGAAATAAGACGATTGACAATGCCTTATTGGGTATGATATGATTACCCAGTAAAGCATGGAGGATTACTCAAGAGGCTGAAGAGGACGGTTTGCTAAATCGTTAGGGCGGGTTACCGTCGCTAGGGTTCGAATCCCTAATCCTCCGCCATGTAAAGACCTCACATCACTCGATGTGGGGTCTTTTTGTATAATATAGTGATTTATTATATTATTTATATAGGCCTAGTTTGTGAGGATTCGAGTGAGTCCAAGGCCTTATTAGCATTGAATGACACAGGTGTGTAAGGGTATAGAGTTGACGTATGTCTAGGGGTTTCATATAATAGATTGTATAAAATGTAATTTTAAGGAGACTCTTATGAATACAAAACATACACGTCAAATGAATCGTATCCGTCGAGCGTTAGGCATTGGCGCATTATGCCTTGTTGCGTCTGTTGGCTTTAGTCATGCTGAAAGTATTGCCATTCCAAGTGCACGTCCTATGGTGGATGGCATAAGTGCTGATGTAGAGACTGTTAGTAGTTCTAGTAAAGGACAACAGCATATAAACTCAGATGTTATTACGCCTAATGATTGGACATATACAGCGTTACAAAGGCTCATTAAACATGGTGCTATTACAGATACTCACGGATTTACTTTTGATGGTGCTAGCTATACAAAGGATGAGCTTATGCCGCTTATCGATGAGGTAGTCACAAAACGTGAGCAAATGAACGACAATGATCGAGAGTATGCACTGCGTATTTACCAAGAAAATATGCGTGATGTAATGGATTACCGTATTGCTCGCGATAAAAAAGCTACTGACGAGCGCCGTCAAAAACTAGATGAAAAGCGTGCTGAAAGGGCTAAAAAATCTGGTAAGACCTATCAAATATCCAAGGAGCAACAAGAAGCCCTTGATAAAGCTGGCGATGAAGTAGCAAAACCGGAAGAACGCGCTTTAACAGATGAACAAATCAAAGAAAAAATGAAGAAATTCAAAATTGATGATTCTCGCGTTAAGGTAAATAATGAAGTGCGTATTCGTTACGCTGATTCCAAGGATAAAAAGTCCAAAACAGATGCTCGTATGCAGACGGAGATGACGTTCACTCTATAACTCTTAGTAAGGGGTTATAATGATTGATTTTTTAAAGAAACAATTGTTTACTGTCCATCAAAACGGTAAGCAACAGGTAAGTGATGTCTTTAAATATATAGGACCTGGTATAATCGTAACCGTTGGATTTATCGATCCAGGCAACTGGGCCGCTAACTTGGCAGCTGGTGCTAGTTATGGTTACGAATTATTGTGGGTAGTCACACTATCTACGATTATGCTCATTTTATTACAGCATAATGTGGCGCATTTAGGCATTGTACGCGGTCAATGCTTGTCGGAATGTGCCTATGAGTTTTTACCGCGTTATGCATCTCGCTTTGTGCTTAGCACGGCAGGAATTGCGGCGGCAGCGACGGCCTTGGCTGAGTTTATTGGCGCTGCTATCGCTTTGAAGATGCTCTTTGGTATTCCTATCTTGATAGGTAGCATTTTGACGGCTCTTATCTGTACGGTCATGCTCATTACGAACTCCTATCGTAAATTAGAGCGAATCATTGCTAGTTTTGTATCCCTTATCGCATTGGCGTACCTTGTTGAGGTAAATATGGTCAATGTGGATTGGGCAGCGGTTGGTATTGGTTGGGTGGATCCTAATATTCCTCATACATCGATGCTCGTTATTTTGAGTATATTAGGGGCCGTAATTATGCCTCATAACTTGTTTTTGCACTCTGAAATCATCCAAAGTCGCCAGTTCAATACACAAGATCCAGCGATAATGAAACGGCAGTTACGCTATGAATTCCTCGATACTTTGTTATCTATGGGGATTGGGTGGATGATTAACTCCGCCATGATTATATTGGCGGCGGCTGTTTTCTTTGCTCATGGTATTGAAGTAACAGAGCTTGAACAGGCTGAGGAGTTGTTGCGTCCACTCATTGGACCGGCAGCGGGTATTATTTTTGCAATAGCATTGTTATTTGCAGGTTTTGCCTCATCTGCTACGGCAGGTATGGCGGGGGCAAGTATCTTTGCAGGAATGTTTGGCGAGTCTTACGATATGAAAGACTTCCATACGCGATTAGGCTTGGCACTAACATATGTTCCAGCATTATTATTGATCGTGTTTATTACAGATTCCTTCCAAGCATTATTGTTCTCTCAAATGTTCTTGAGCTTGCAATTACCTATCACCATATTCTTGCAACTTTACATGACAAGCAGCCGCAAGGTCATGGGAGAATACGCGAACCGTAAATTTACAAATATTCTCTTATGGGGTATAGGTATCATCGTTACTATTATGAACATTTACTTATTGATTGTAGGCTAAGAGCATATTCTTTGTTAGTTTCCAAAAGGTTTCTTATAAAGTCAACATTAGAATTCAACATTAGAATACAGAATTAGAATACAACATTAGAATACAAGATTAGAGTACAACATTAGAATGCAAAGGACCGCTATGGCGGTCCTTTTGTCATGTTGCTAACGTATCTATTATGTAAAACGCGTATCTTTGAATACTCAAGAGGGGTATAAAATATGGTACAATTAAGAATAGTATAATATAAGAATCATATTTTTAAGGATAATATAATATCTGTTGGGAGTATTCCTTAGCAGTGTGATATATGGAAAATTAGGAGGCCCTAATGGCAAAGGAAATCAACGTACAAGAGACAATACAATCTGATTTTAGTGTTGTGGTTAACGACATTGCTGAAGAGTTATTGACGCGCCTCAATATGGATGAGGATGGTTCTGTTATCGATATGTTCCAAACAGGCTCTTTTGATCCTTGGCAGTTATTCGTATTTTTTGGTGCTTTAGAAAAAGCTCTTATTGAGTTCAGAACGGATAAACGGAAGAAAACAGTTATCGTTCATGCACAACCTGAGGCTCTTATCGGCATTGGCCGCGTAGTGACACCTGTATCTACTATGCTTGAGCATGTATTGATGTCTCGTTTGAACGATATGAGTGAAGGTCGCTTGGAAACAGGCATGCTTACAGTATCTGCTGAAAGCATTGATTATGAAGGTGTAAATCTTAAAGGTCGTCACGTGGTTATCGTATGCGATCTTGTAGATGAAGATTCTAATTATCTCAAAGAATGCATTAAATTATGTAAAGAATTGAAAGCAAGCCACGTAGTGGCTGTGCCTCTCATGTTGTGGAACCCTGAATTGATCGACAATTTGACAGAGGAATCTATTAAGGCGGAATTATCCCATGAAAATCGTCCTCTCTCCTAGTAAGACAAAAACGATTACCGATGTTGCTAGCAACGCTGAGGCAGTACATCATGTAGTTCGAGACGGCCAATTTCAGCCGAACATCACGAAAAAGATTATAACTCATGTACAATCTCTCGATGTTGTAACTCTTGGAAAGGCTTTGAAATTAAAGGATGATAAGGCACAGGCTCTTTTTGATTTTTACCAGTCTTTTGAGGCTCATCCCGTAGGTCGTGCCTGTGAAAGTTATGATGGCATTGCTTTCAAATATTTGGACTGGTCGAACTTATCTGACGAAGCCAAGACCTTTGGTGAAAGCCATCTCGTTGTGCTGTCTGCATTATACGGCATTGTTGAACCTAATATGGGAGTGCGCGACTATCGACTCGATATGGTCGATAAGGTGGGCATTAATCTATACGATACATGGCGTGATGCGGTGGATGTATACTTTTACAAGGAAGATTGGATTCTAAACCTAGCCTCTAAAGAATATGCAAAAATGGTGAATCATCCAAAGGTGGTAACCGTTGAATTTTGGGAATTACGGGGCGATACGTTTAAGCAGATGAGTACGTCCTCCAAAATGAGTCGCGGTGTGATGGCTCATGAATGTTTAACTCGACAAGTGAAACATGTGCGGGACTTGCCGCGCGAAGTCAATGGATTTATTTGTGTTTCTGACATTGAATCCATTACCATACCAAGCGAATCGATGACGGTTCGTTACGAAAGGAAGTGATTGTTTGCAAGTGCAAGACATTCTTGCAAAAGACCTCGTCGGTGATGAATGGCTGACCGAGGAGGAATTGCGATTTCTCATGTCTGTAACTGATGAAGAACAGTTGCAGTTGATATATAAAAAGGCCTACGAAGTGAAGGCAAAATATGTAAAGCCTGTAGCATACTATCGCGGCCTCATTGAGTTCTCGAACCGATGCATTAAGAATTGTAATTACTGTGGCATCCGTCGTGAAAACGATAAGACGGAACGCTTTGATATGAATCGCGAAGATATCATCAAGATGGCACAGTGGGCATACGATCATGAATATGGTTCCATTACACTCCAATCTGGTGAACGCTGTGATGATGCCTTTGTGGACTATGTTGTGGATTTAATTCGCGACATTAAAGCCATTGGCGATGGTTCTCTAGGCATTACAATGTGCGTAGGGGAACAAAGCGAAGAGGTGTACCGCCGCATGCGTGAAGCTGGTGCGAGTCGTTATTTATTACGCATTGAAACAACCAATACAGATTTATACCATAAGATTCATCCTCGTGATGAATTGCACTCCTTTGAGACGCGCGTAGAATGCTTACGTCGTTTGCGCCGCGTAGGCTTCCAAGTAGGTACAGGCGTTATGATTGGCCTACCTGGTCAAACAGAAGAAGATCTTGTGAATGATATCTTGTTCTATCGCGATATGGATATCGACATGATCGGCATGGGCCCTTATGTGGTGCATCATGATACGCCTTTAGGCCAAGAAGCGTTAGCGATGGGCATTGATGATGAAGTAGGTAAATTGCGCCGCGTTCAACTAGGACTCAAGATGATTGCCTTGACTCGTTTATTCTTGAAAGACGTAAACATTGCAGCTACGACGGCGTTACAAGCACTAGATAAACTAGGCCGCGAAAAAGGCTTGGCCGCAGGGGCGAATATCCTAATGCCTATTATCACCATTCCTGAACACCGTGCAAAATATTTGCTATATGATAACAAGCCATGCGTAGACGACAATGCAGAACAATGTAAAGACTGCTTGACACGCCGCGTAATGTCTATCGGTGATACAGTGGGTTGGAAACAAAATGGGGACTCTAAACACTACGGCAAACGGACGGGAGAATTTTAGTATTCTATGTTCGAACTAAATTATTTAGTTGACTATATCTTTGTTCTTAGTATTGCCTATATATAGATGGGGCCCCGTTACATAACGACAACTTAATTAAAAAAGACGGTCTATACTTGCTTGCTCCTCGTTCCTGATGTCGCTACACAAGTACAGACCGTCTTTTTTATAACTTTGTGAGGGCACTAGTCCCATCTATATATAGGTTTACGAATAAAGCTTTATTAATAGATCTTTAACTTCATTATAAACATAGAAACACTAAAATTCTTTAGGAATAGAAGGAAAGTCGTCGAAACTATAGATGAATAGTATTGCAATATTAGTTATACTCTGTACAGGTACGGTACTCTTTTAAGTCCTTATTGGTAAATTTGAGCCTCTATTCGTCGAATAATAGATTGAAGAATTATATTAATCCTCTTTTTGGAGAAATTTTTCTCAGAAAAAGAGGATTTTTCTATTGTAGTGTCGAAGTGTATTAGCAAAAGCCGTAATTTGCCAGTAAGGAGGCGATTCCAATGAAAGAGTACAGTAGTGATAAAATTAGAAACGTTGCTGTTGTTTCCCACGATGGTGCGGGTAAAACAGCTCTTGTTGAATCCTTGTTGTTAACTTCTGGTGCGGTTGATTTCGTAGGTAAAGGTCAAGATAATAAACATATTATGGACTTTGAACCGGAAGAAATTAAACGTAATGTAACTATTCAATTGGGCATGGCGCCATGTGAGTGGCATGACCATAAGGTTAACTTCATAGACACTCCAGGCTATAATGAATTCCATGGCGAAGTTCGTGCCGCTTTGCGTGCCTGTGATGGCATGTTGATGGTGCTATCCTCCACATCTGGTGTAGAAACTGACACAGTTCGCGCATGGGATTATGCAGTTGAATTACAAATGCCTCGCATGGCATTTATCAATAAAATGGATGTCGATGGTGCTGATTTCTTCGGTACTATTGAAAGAATGCGGGAATTATTTGGCAAAGGCATCATGCCGTTGCAGATTCCTATCGGTGAAGGCGCCGATTTTGAAGGCGTTGTAGACGTAGCAAAAATGACTGCGTTTACTTATAAGGACGGCCAACCAACAGAGGTCGCTGTACCAGCTCACCTTATCGAAAAGGCTCAAGAAATTCGGGAAATGACCGTAGAAGCCGCGGCTGAAGGTAGCGATGAGTTGTTGGAAAAATATTTAGAAGGCGAAGAATTATCCTTAGAGGAAATCCGCCAAGGCTTGCGTGAAGGGATGATTAGTGGCCGTGTGTGTCCAATCATGTGTGGCAGTGCCACATCTCGTATTGGCTTAGATCAAGTATTGGATCGTATGATCCGTTACATGCCGGATGCAACTAAAAAAGTGATGACCGCAACTGATGCGGAAACCGGCGAACAATGTGTTGTACATGTAGATAAACCATTAACTGCATTTGTATTTAAAACATTGTTAGACCCATTCGCAGGCAAACAAAGCTTTGTACGTATCTTCTCTGGTGAACTGAAAGAAGGGGATCGCCTCTTTGATGTGAACCAAGGTGTAGAAGAAAAATGGGGCAAGATGGTTACCCTTATCGGGAAGCAACAAATCCCTGTATCCGCTGCAAAAGCTGGCGATATCGTAGTGATACCGAAATTGGCCAATGCTAAGACCGGCGATACATTAACGGCTCCTGACTTTAAAGTGACATACGATGCTATTCGTTTCCCTCAACCTTTATATACAGTGGCTATGGAGCCAGTAAAAAAAGGTGAGGAGGAAAAATTAGCTAGTGCTGTTCTTAAAGTGGCGGAAGAAGATCCTACTTGCGTAGTAGTGAAAAATGCTGAAGCTCGCCAATTACAAATTGATTGTATGGGCGAGGTACATCTTGAGCATATCCTCAACAAAATGGACCGTAAATACGGCGTACAAGCTAAACTTGTGACTCCATATATTCCATACCGCGAAACTATCAAAGGCTCCGCTGAAACCGAGTCTAAATATAAGAAACAAAGTGGCGGTCATGGTCAATATGGTCACGTTAAGATTCAAGTGGATCCATTATATGATGGTAGCGAATTTGCATTCGTAGACAAAATTTTTGGTGGTGCTGTACCTAAACAATACATACCAGCAGTGGAAAAGGGTGCCAAAGAAACCCTAGATAAAGGCTTAATTGCAGGATATCCTATGATTGGCGTGCAAGTGACACTCTTGGATGGATCTTACCACAGCGTAGACTCCTCAGAGTTAGCATTTAAAGTAGCTACGTCACAGGCTATCAAGGATGTGATCCCTAAGGCGAAACCAGTCCTATTAGAACCAATCTATGAAGTTAACGTGTTTGCACCAGATGCTTTCATGGGCGACATCATGGGTGATTTGAATAGTCGTCGAGGTCGTGTATTGGGCATGGAACAAAGTGAAAGAACAGGTATTTCTGTTGTTAAAGCACAAGTACCATTGGCTGAAATGTCTGATTATGTGACTGCATTGCGCTCCATTACACAAGGACAAGGCGTATTTAACCGTCAGTTCTATACCTATGAAGAGGTTCCCCATAAGCAAGCGGAAGAAATTATCGCTGCTCATAAAACCCAAGAATAAGGTAATGGTCACATGCTGTATCTAATACAGTTTGAATCACTACAACTGAATAGACAACTGCATAATGTAACAATTTAATAATCTAACAATTTCATAGCGTAATAATTGACGAAAGTCATAAATTTGAATAGTATTTTACTGAGGCCCTCCATATATGTAGCGTATGGAGGGCTTTTACATAAGAGAATAGCTAGTTCTTTATGTATATATGTGCTAACATAAAAGGTAATATAACTGGTTTATTGTGGTGCCATATCCATAGATATTGTGAAAGGATTGTGTATGTTTTTTTCTAGTATTACCGCAGATTATACAAAAATGGGCTATCCTAAAGCCATCGTGCGCGCTTTGGATTTCTTGAAAAATGCAGATTTGAAAGCTTTGCCTGGAGGGCGTCATGCCATTGAGGGCGACATGATGTATGCTAACGTAGACGATGTAGAAACAAAACTATTTGAAGCTACAAAACCGGAATCACATCGTAATTATGTAGATATTCAATTTATGGTGAGCGGCGAGGAAAACATGGGCTTTTTCGTAGATAAAGGGTTCGTTAAACCTGTGGAGTCCTATCCGGATCGAGATTGCTATTTCTATCCTAACGAAGCGGTTGATGAAGGGCAAATCCATTGCCCAGAAGGGTACTACACTGTATTCTTCCCGTCTGATGTTCATCGGCCCTTGCTTGCTGTAAACGATAAACCTATCAAAATCCGTAAGGTGGTTGTGAAAGTTCACGTATCTTTGCTCGGTGACTAGCATGAAACAATATGAAGTTATTGGTGTTATTATAACTCTATTAGGGGCTGTTCTATGGGGTGTATCAGGTGCATCCGTACAGTTCTTAAGCAATTTTAGAGATATGAATTTGGAATGGCTAGTAACTATGCGATTGATTACAGCAGGTTTACTAACTGTTATTTATGCATGGTTTAGATTTGGAAACTCTATCTTTAATGTATTTCATAGTGTAAAGGATACGCTAGGACTCATTGTTTTTGGCGTATTTGGAATGGCATTATGTCAATATACATACTTTAGATCCATTGCTTTAGCTGGAGCTGGCATTGCAACGGTTTTACAATATCTGGCGCCGTCTATGATTATTATTTACCTGCTGATTCGCTATGGTAAACGACCATCCAGGGGCGAGATGGGTTCTGTTATACTTGCTTTAGTGGGGACCATTTGTTTAATGGGCAATGATGATGGCCTTTCTATTGAAAGCTTCCCTCTAATGGTTCTCGTATGGGGCCTTTTATCTGCTGTCGGTGTAGCCATATATAGCATTTCTCCTGTTGATTTACTCTATAAATATGGTACATTACCTATTGTAGGCTTCGGGATGCTCATTAGCGGTATTGTTGCGGCTGTACTATTCCATCAACCGAATTCATATACAGTGTGGGACGCATGGACTATTATTGGTTGTTTCAATGTCATATTCCTCGGGACGATAGTATCTTTCAATGCCTATTTAGAAGGGGTTAAACGAATTGGGGCCGTACCAGGATCTATTTTGTCATCTATTGAACCTATTTCGGCGGCTTTCTTTGGGTGGGCTTTTTTAGGAAATGAATTTAGTCTATTAGGGCTAATTGGTATGGCTATGATTATTGCTACCGTTGTTATCATTGCATTAGAGAGCGGGAGGGGCACATGGAAGAAAAGCAATGGAAGGGTATGAGCCTAGCCATTATGGGGGCCTTGTTTTGGGGACTTTCAGGCACATCTGTACAATTTCTTGAAAGTGCAAAGCATATTAATGTAGAGTGGTTACTAGAGGTACGTTTGCTCGTAGCAGGGATATTAACCATTGGCCTTGCTTATCTGCGAGAGGGAAAACGTATTTTCTCTATTTTTAAAGCACCTAAAGATATAGGTAAGTTATTAATATTTGGCGTACTAGGAATCGCTTTGGCTCAATATACATACTTTAGAGCTATTGCCATTTCAGGGGTAGGAGTTGCTACAGTACTTCAATACGTAGCGCCTACGATGATTATTATTTATTTGTTCTTACGGTATTTTAAAAAGCCATCTACGCCAGAGTTATTTTGTATACTACTTGCTTTGGTGGGCACAATCTGTATTGTCATGCAAAAAGGGCTGGATATTTCATCCTTTAATGAAAAAGCTTTATTTTGGGGCCTTGTATCAGCAGCTAGCATTTGTGTATATACATTACAACCTATTGAGCTATTAAAAACATATGGCACCACCGCTATTGTAGGCTTTGCTATGTTTATTTGTGGTATCTTATCTGTTATCATGTTCCAACAATTTGATTCAGAAGCCGTTGTAGACAGTATGACCTTATTGGGACTCTTTGCTATCATTATTTTGGGCACCGTAGTATCCTTTAATGCCTACATGGAAGGAGTAAGGCTCATTGGGGCCGTACAAGGATCCATTCTTTCATCATTAGAACCAATCTCTGCGGCTTTATTCGGTTGGGCGCTCCTAGGGAATGAGTTTACCGTTATCGGTATTTTCGGTATGATATGTATCCTTGCCACCGTATTCATCATCGCTTGGGATAGACAACGAACTATTAAACGAGAAGTACTGGCAAAACTGAATAAAACAATATTAGAATGAATCGATAAGAGCACATCAATATAAATATATCAATAAAATATGTCGACAGGAAAACATCAAGAAGAACACATATATCACAGAAGTCGTTTCGTGGTATATGTGTTTTTTGTTATAACATACAGTATATTTTAGATACTGTATACATGCGCCATTTAGTTGACTATTTATCTATCTATTCATATAGTAAATGTATACGTGATTATTAGTTTGTTAAGGAGGTATTTATGTCTGTAAAAGATTTCGTGCAACAACGGCGCGATGCGTTAATCGCTATGCGTCGAGATTTTCATATGTACCCTGAACCTGCTTGGCTTGAGTATCGCTCTGCTGCGAAGGTAGCGGATAGGCTTATTTCTTTGGGCTATGATGTGGCGTTGGGGGCAGATGTACTCGATTTAGACTCTCGCATGGGTTTGCCTAGTGATGAGGTCATGAAAGCTGGTATGGATCGAGCCATCAAAGAAGGTGCTAATCCTGAGCTTGTAGAAAAGATGGGTTATGGTAAAACGGCCATTGTTGCAACTATGAACTTTGGCGGTGAAGGCCCTGTAGTAGCATTTCGTGTAGATATGGACTCTAACGATGTCATCGAAGCTAAAGAGGATAGCCATGTGCCTACAAAGGAAGGATTCCGTTCTTGTCATGATAAAGCGATGCACGCCTGTGGTCATGATGCACATATGACGATGGGGTTAGGTCTTGCCGAATACTTGGCTATTCACAAGGATGAATTCAAAGGCACAATTAAACTTATCTTCCAACCAGCAGAGGAAGGTGTACGTGGTGCTAAAGCGATGGCGGAAGCAGGCGTAGTAGATGATGTAGATTTGATGTTCGGCATGCATATTGGGTTTAACGAAAAATTATCCAATTGCTTTGCATGTAGTGATCATGGCTTCTTAGCCACTACAAAACTTGATGCGGTATTCCACGGTTATTCTGCTCATGCTGGGGGTTCTCCAGAAAAGGCACAAAATGCAATGCTCGCCGGCTGTACAGCGGTTCTTAACTTACAAGCCATCGCTCGTCATAGTCAAGGCGCTTCTCGCATGAATGTAGGTGTTTTTGAAAGCGGTACAGGCCGCAATGTGACGCCTGATGTGGCAGTTCTTAAACTAGAAACTCGTGGTGCTACGACAGAAATCAATGACTACATGATTGAACGGTCTAAGACTATTATCAAAGGTGCCGCAGAAATGCACGATTGTACCTTTGAAATTACAAAACAAGGTGAAACTCCTGCAGGTCGCATCAGCGACGATTTAGCTCGTGAAGTACAAGCTATCGTGGAACCACTTGGGATCTTTAAAGAGGTTCCCTTCGATTATAGCGGTGGCGGTAGTGAAGACTGTGCGTACTTCTTGAATCGTGTCATCGATCGCGGTGGTAGAGCGACCTATATGGTTGTGGGATCTGCCATTAAAGCACCGCATCACAATCCGCTCTTTGATATCGATGAAGAAGATATGCTAAATGGTATCGTTGCATTAGGTACCATTGCAGCTCACTATTTAAAATAAGATTTATGGACTAGCACCATATGGTTTGTCAGTAATTGATGTAATAGATTGTGAGGTGTTACATGATTCAACGAGAGCGATTGGTTAAAGATTTTGAGGCTATGGCCCAGTTGACGGCTCCTGGTGAGGGCATTAATCGCCTTGCTTTCACAGATGCAGACTGGGAGGGGCGTCAATATATTATAGATTGCATGATTGATGCGGGTTTATCCGTTGAAATAGACGATTTTGGTAATGTCATTGGCTATAAGATTGGTAAGAAACCAGATTTGCCCGTTGTCATGGTGGGGTCTCATACAGATAGCGTACCCAATGGAGGCAATTACGATGGTGTGGTGGGCGTATTATCTGCCATTGAAGTAATTCGTAGCATGATTGACGATGGTTATGAACATGACCATACCATCGCTGTGGTATCCTTCATGTGCGAAGAGTCCGGTCGCTTTGGGGATGCTACACTAGGTAGTAAGGCCATGCGTGGTGAATTAAGGTTACAAGACTTACACCGATTGGTAGATAAACAAGGAATTTCCTTATACGAAGCATTGAAAGGTCGCAACTTAAATCCCGATGGGATTGAAGAAATGGAATATAAACGACCTGTAAAGTCTTTCACAGAAATTCATATAGAACAAGGCAAGGTACTGGAGCACGAACAGAAAACGATTGGCATTGTGACTGGTATTGCAGCGCCAGATCGATTCTATGTGACCATTCGGGGCAATGCCGATCATAGTGGCGCTACGCCGATGAACTTGCGTCATGATGCCCTATGTGGAGCCTCAAAAATCATCCTCGGCATCGAGGAGATTGCATCCATGCAAGAGGAACCACCCGTGGTGGGAACTGTCGGTGTTGTGGAGGTTACGCCAGGGGCGATGAATGTCATTCCTGGAGCTGTGAAACTAGGTGTAGATATTCGCAGCATATCTAAGGTAGCTCGCAATTCTGTAGTCACTCTTGTTAAGGAATTTATCGATATTACTGCAGAAAAACGGGGATTATCTTATATGATTGAGCCTATTGCACAAGACCATCCAGTGGCGATGCACCCTGCGATGATTCGAGAAATCGAAGAGGCTGTTAAGTCTGTAGGTGTAGAATATATGACTATGCCGAGCGGTGCCGGTCATGATGCGATGCATTGGGCGGAGGAAATTCCTACGGGAATGATTTTTATTCCATGTCGTGATGGTATTAGTCATAATCCTGCAGAATTTGCTGAAATGGATGATATCGTAACGGGTGCAGCTGTGCTTGACAAGGTGCTCAGGAAACTTAGCTTGGAAGAAACGAAGCTTGTTTAATATACTTCTTTATGTAGTTATGTAGATAAGTAGTTATATAGTTATATGATTATACTGTATATATTTGAGTGATTACTTTTACTATTGTTAGGCCTATTAGGTGTAAGACATAGATAGGACTATTGTATTTTGTATTTAGTGTTGTTAGTTGTGTATTGGGTGTAAAGTGTTTATAGAGGGGATATAGCTATCTTGCATCCTATGTACACGGATAGGAGAGTTATGGTTATTACAGGTATTGTTATCGTAGTAGCGACGTTTATCGCTATTATTAAACAGTTTGAAACGCGGCTCGTTTTATTATTATCAGGCTTATTAATGTGCTTTATTGGTGGGCAGCTTGGCGCTGGTACGACGGCCTTTGTGAAAGAACTTACAAATCCAGGCCTTGTGCCTACAATCTGTACGGTGTTAGGTTTTAGCTATGTTATGGAATATACAAAATGTACGGAGCATATGGTGTATTTCATTTCTGCAGGCCTCAAAAAGATGACTAAAATCATCATCCCAGGTGCCGTTATTATTACATTCTTAATCAACATTGCACTACCTACAGCGGCAGGTTGTGCTGCGGCTGTAGGTGCACTCTTAATTCCTGCCCTCATTCGTTCTGGAGTACATCCAGCAATGGCTGGTTCTGCTATTTTCTTAGGCACATGGGGCAGCTCCTTGAGTCCAGGCCTTATGTTTAATCCTCAAGTAGCACAACTGGCGGGGGTAGACGTAATGACAGTTATTGCGAGCTTCTCCATGCAAGCCGTTATTGGTATCGTAGTGGCTGCTATTTTGCTCAATATTGTGGCCATTGTTAAGAAGGAACATACAGGGTATGTAATGAAAAACGATACTGTAGAGGAAGGCAAAGAATTCAAAGTAAATTATTTCTATGCAATCATTCCTATTATTCCTCTTGTATTACTTGTATTAGGTAGTAAACAAGTGGCGGTGATCCCAGAAATCTCTGTTCCTGTATCCATGCTCATCGGTACTGCTATTGGCATTATTGCCGTGCGTCCTAATGTGGCAGAAGCTGTTAAGAAGTTCTTCCGCGGTACTGGAGATGGTATGTGTGATGTAGTGGGCCTTATGGCTGCAGCAGCATGCTTTACAGCAGGGATGCAACTCATTGGACTTACAAGTGCCCTTATTGATGGAATGAAGAATTCTCAACAAATCGCCCAAATCGGGGCAGCCTTTGGTCCGTTCTTATTGGCGGTTATTTCTGGTTCTGGTAATGCGGCAGCTCTTGCCTTTAACGGTGCTGTCACACCTCATGCTGCAGACTTTGGTTATGGTATTATGCAACTTGGATCCATGGCTCAAATCGGTGCTGGTATCGGTCGAAGTATGAGTCCTGTAGCAGGAGCAGGTATCATCATTGCAGGACTTGCAGGTATTAACCCTATGGAAATGGCAAAACGCAATGCCGTGCCTTGTATTATTGCGACTGTAGTCATTATGCTATTGTTACTCTAGTTCTATATAAATTGACTTAGTTAATAGCATAGCTATCGAAGTTTGTAAAAGAAAACCCTTCTAATACTGATTAGATTAAATCATATGCGTGAGCATATAACTTTTACCAATCAGATACATAGAAGGGTTTTCTTTTGTTATGTATACGTATTATTTTAGTTTTAAACCAATCCAAAGGGCAGAGATTATAAATAGACCACCACTTGCCCAGAATAAGGTAGTAAAACCTAGCCAAGCCATTAGGCTTGCACCACCGACAGCACCTAAGAAATAGCCAAGAAATAAACTTGATTGGTTGTAGGAGAATACTTGTCCCGTAAACTCACGAGGCGTTTTTGATGAGAGATAGGTGTTTAATGCCGGTAACATACCACCTAGGCCGAAGCCCTGTAAAAATCGAATGAGTGCTAATTGGTAAACATCAGTCACATAGGCTTGAGGGATGTTAAATAAGCCTACATAAATAAGAGATACGACTAATACCTTGCGAGGCCCAATTTTATCAACTAATTTACCGAGCGGTGAACTACTTATCAATTGAGCAATACCCATAGCTGAGAAGACAGTGCCTGCAATAAATGCTAGATTTTCAGTGTTGCTCGGAACAATACCTTTGATATATACGGAGATAACAGGTTGTAAGGACATGATGCATATAGCATAAATAAATGATGCTATACACAATGCTACAATACTATTAAATTCAGGAATTTGTTCTTTTAGCTTGCTAAAAGACAGTTTTTCAACATTAGGCTTTGGTACATAATTTTCATGGATAAATATAGTGGCTAATAATCCAGCTAAACCCATGAGTATACCAACCAAGATGAAGTCATTGCGAATACCTATGGTATCCGCAATATAACCACCTAATAAAGGTCCAATTAGAGAGCCCGCTAGATTGGCCGAAGCTAATAGGCCAAGTGCCCAGCCAGTTCGTTCGATGGGGGACTCTGAGGCAATTAATGTAATGGTTGCAGAATAAAAACCATTCACTAAACCTTGTATGAGACGAATTATTACAACCCCTTCAGGCGTTGTTTGAAAGGCGAGCAATATATTACATAAAGCCATTCCAAAGCTAGATCGTATTAATGTGATTTTTCTACCTTTTTTATCTGCTATACGGCCCCAAAATGGTGCCACTAAACATACGATTAAATAGGTTGCACCAGTTGCTAAACCTGACCAGAGAGACATAGCCGATGGCGTTTGAACTCCTAAATCATGAAAATATAGAGGGAGAATAGGTGCTAATTGGCTTACTCCAAAGGATGTACAGAATACACATATTAAACTTATATATACCGTACGTTTCCACGTTTCCATGCGAATCCTCCTTTAGTATTGAATGGTAAATATGTGTGGATGTATTGAGATATCTTCATGATATATTTATTGTCAGTATACTACTATCTTTTAAGAGAAAACAATATCAATCGATGAGATTTATATGAATGTAACTTCATGTATATCTCATTTGATTTCATGAAATAATCACCATATAATAAGTACAGAATGTGTATACAGTAGTTATAGAAAGAGCGTGTTTATGAAATATAGACAACTATTGATGGGAATTACAGCTATAATGAGTTTTCCATTATCCATACAAGCACAAACTATGGATCAAATGGAACCGTTGGAACGGGCAAAAGAAGAACAGATAGCGAGAGAGGCGCGGCTAGGAGAAGAACGTATACATGTACAAGAAGATGCTATGCATACTATAGCATCTTCAAGTACATCATTAGATGGTCATACTATACCGGCAGAGCAGCCAGTACAGGTAGGACCATCTTTTTTTGTGTCTCATATTCGCATTGTGGAGGAGCCGATACATGAGGAAACCGTTATATCCCGTGATTTTATTACGTCCTCCACAATGGAGACCACAACTTTCCTGGATAATAGTGTGCCGGCAAGTACGCGCATGATTAAAGGCCCTTTATTTTATGACGCGCAGCGTACATCGTTAGTCATGGATGTACCTAAGGAGTTTTCATTTTTAAGTAAAACGGCACATCCATTTGTCAATCGGGAAATGACTGTTGAGGATATTAATACATTAGCAGAACGGTTAAATATGGCATTAGTTTCTCATGGGTATATCACGTCACGAATTGGTATTCCTGCACAGTCGTTAGCATCAGGGCAGTTACAGTTTAATTTGCAGGTAGGTCGTATTGAATCTGTCGTATATAAAGAAAAGAGTTCCCATTTACCATGGGAAAATGCGTTTCCATTACGTCCAGGAGATATATTGAATATTCGGGATATTGAACAAGGTCTGGAACAGATGAAACGAATCGGCTCCCAAGATGTGTCGATTGAGCTGGAGCCGGGAACCAGACCGTTATCCTCCCGTATTGTTTTACAAACAACAAAACGCCCACCGATTCATGGTGTTATTTCCGTGGATGACTCGGGAATGAAGGATACGGGTAAACTGCAATGGAATGCGTCTATTGGTATTGATCGTCTTTTCAATGCGAACGATGTATTGCGTATCAGTGCCAATCATGATGGTGCTAATGAAGGGTATGTAAAGGGAACTAAAAACCATAGTATTAGTTATTCTATTCCGCTCGGTAAGGATACCTTTAGCATTGGATATAGTCATTTATCATATCATCAATCGATTCAGTCTATAGTGGGACCTGTGATCAGTTCCAGTCGAGTGAAATCCGTTAGAGGCACCTGGCAACATGTGTTCCATCGTGATCGAACTACCAAACGCAGTTGGGACGTGAGTATCAGCAAACGTAACTCACATAATTATATTAATGATGTGGATATTGCTGTACAGCGGGCTGATACGGCCGCTTTGGAAGTGGGGGTGTCGGAACGGCGCTATATAAAGCAAAATACGTTATATTCTCGTGTAGGCGTAAAGCAGGGGGTAGGTTGGTTCGGTTCCCAGCCTGATTTTGGCGGTGGTGCACCTAGCACTCGATTTACCCAACTTCTTGCCGATGTAGATTATCAAATACCACGTCGGTGGGGACATCGGCCGGCCAGCATCACTACATCATTTCACGGTCAATGGACCTTAGGCGGTAAGCGGCTATTTTCTCGAGATATGATGAGTATTGGAAATCGTTATACGGTACAAGGTTTTGATGGGGAACGGACGCTTTTAGGTGAAAGCGGCTGGTATGTACGGAATGAAGTGGCTAGCTATATTCCTCGGCTTCATTCCAGTGTATATGTTAATTTAGATGTCGGTGCAGTATATGGACCTAGTACGGATATATTAACAGGACGAATTATAGCCGGTACGGCATTAGGTATACGCGGTCAATTTAAGTCTGGTTTGTTTTATGATGCTTTTGTCGGTGCTCCTTTATATAAACCGAGCGGATATGTAACTGATCATGTAACGACCGGGTTCCAAGCCGGTATTCGATTCTAAGCATTGACAATACAGTTGTATATGCGTGAATGCAAGCATGATGCAATTGTACTGTTCAGTAGTCGTTATGTGTATTGAACTGGCGGTATGCTATAGTGTATGCCGCCATGATATATACAACGTATAGTGTGTTATTATGTGTGGAGAAGAGAGCTGTATGAAACAGAAATCATTACAATATAAAATTGCTATTTGGCTCACGATGGGATTGTTGGTTGTGGATCCTGTTGTGATGCCTTTTGCGTATGCGGGAAACCTGATTGAAGTGGACCGTCAGGCCCCTCAAGATCGGCAGGCTCAAGTCACTCAGGCCGGCAATGGGGTGACGTTAGTTAATGTAACAGGTCCTACGGCCGGTGGTGTATCTCGCAACGATTATACGAAGTTTAATGTGCCTGAGTCAGGGACTATTTTAAATAATTCATATGGTATGTCCAATACTACGCTCGCCGGTTATATACCGGGTAATGCTAATATGGCTCGTGGTGCGGCACGTGTGATTCTTAATGAGGTAACCTCTTCGAATCCAACTGCTATGAAAGGTTTCATCGAGGTGGCAGGACAAAAGGCATCTGTTGTGGTGGCGAATCCGAATGGCATCAGTGTTGATGGCGGCGGTTTTATTAATACCGATCGTGCTGTATTGACGACGGGGAAACCGGAGCTTACTGCGGATGGTACTATTCAAACCTATCGTGTAGAACAAGGTACCGTATCGGTTAATGGAAAAGGGTTAAACGCCAAAGGGGCTAATGCATTACAAATTCTAACGGAAGCGGCACACATTAATGCCGGTGTATGGGCCAATGAGGCGGATATCCGTACCGGTAAGAATGTTGTGGATGCGAATACGTTAGATACAAAACGTATAGGCACATCCAATCAAGTTGGCTTGGATGTGGCGGCTATCGGTGGCATGTATGCCAATGCGATTACCATGAAGGGTAGTAATACCGGACTGGGTGTGAATGTGAAAGGTGTCGTTAGTGCTGCAAAAGCTACGAATATTACCAGTGATGGTCGTATTGTTGTTAGTGGTGGCGTGACGAGTAACGGTAATACGGCTATATCAGGACAAGCTGTTACAGTAGGGGCATCCGGAATTGTACAAGGTGATGCAAGCGCTACCGTAGAGAGTCAAACGACGGTAGATAATGCAGGTCTTATTAACTCCGGAGATACTACACGTGTGCAAGCGAGTACGGTAGATAATCATGATGGTGGACGTGTGTATGGGGATGGTGTATCTATTAAAGCGAATCAGGTGAATAACCATACAAATCGCGAATTAGAAGTACGCTATCATGCAGCCGGAGACGCATTACAAGCGGCAAAGAAAGCGCTTGATGATGAATGGAATGCGGATATAACCGGGTACAAAACGCAAGAAGAGTTAGAGGCTCACAAACAACGCATTCAAAATCTCACAAAAGCATATGATGAGGCACAAACAAAGCTGAACACTATCGAAACAGAGTTTGCAACACATAAGTCAGCTACTATAGCAGGACGTAACACGGTCGATGTTGAAGCGAAGCATGTAACAAATGAAGGCCGAGGTCTTATATATAGCGGTGGCTCCATGCGTGTAACAGCTAAAGAGGACCTGACGAATACCGGTGCTACCATTAAGTCTGCAGGGGCTATGACAATTGATGTGCCTGAGGTAAAGAATGAGAATGCGGCATTTGGGGCTAAACGAGTTTCTGACGGTGTGACTAAGAATCCGGATAAGCTTAAAGTGAATGATCCAAATCATAAACTGGAAGGGCAAGTATTTGACAAATCGGAGTTCCCATATGCCGATGATAGTAGTGGATACGGTACGCCTCGTGTTATACCGGTACATAGTGAAAAGGATGAAGCGTATAACAAAGAAATGAATAAAGGGGAAAATCGTGTTCATAAGTTCACCATTATTCGTAGTCAAGCTGAACATACGCATACAGACATTACCCATGATGATCCCGGAGTCATCAGCAGTGGAGGTGATATGACTGTATCCGGAGCTATCTATAATACAAATAGCCGTATCGTAGCAGGTGGGACTGTACGTACTAGCGGTAAGATAGATAATCAATCTGATGAAGTCAGTGAAAAAACGATTTCTACAGGTACAACGCAGGAAAGTTATACTAGGCGGGTCAGAAAGTCGCATGGTATAGGACATAAACGTCGTCGCGCTTGGAATGCCGAAGTGTTTATGACTCCGTCTATTACCGAACAAAATGTTAAACCTATTGGTGTTATCAAAGACCATGCGGAGGATGCATTGTCGACTTCAACTATTGCTAAGGTGAATGATAGTTTAGATCCGTATGGTTTAGGAAAAGGAAATGGTAAGCGTAGCGGTATAATCGATGGTTTATCATTACCTACGGAATCACTCTATAGAATTCATCCGGAGATTACCGCCAATGCCCTGGTAGAGACAGATCCGGCTTTCACAGACCGCAAACAATTTTTATCCTCTCAATATATGATTGATGCCCTTAATCAGGACCCTGACCGTCGTCTTAAGCGTTTAGGTGACGGTTTCTATGAACAACAATTGGTGAATCAGCAGATTCTAGCTGCTACCGGCCGTCAATATTTGACCGGTTATACAGATAATGAAGCGGAGTATAAAGCGCTTCTTGAGGCGGGCATTGCCTATGGTAAACAGTTTAATTTAACGCCGGGGATTACCTTGTCTGATGCACAAATGCAGGCCATAACGACGGACATGGTATGGCTTGAAACGAAAACGATGGTTGTCAATGGTAAAGAACAGCAAGTTCTCTATCCAAAGGTATATTTAGCAAAACAATCCGCCAAGAGTCTGGATGCTATGGGCGGTCTCATCAGCGGTCGCGCGATTGTAAGCGATACAGATGCGGATATACACAATCAAGGTGTGATGACCGCCGATACCATTGTATTGAATGGACAGAATATCCATAATACCGGTACGATTGACGGACGTACTGTGGTGGTTGCAGCGAAGCAGGATGTAAATACTACCGGAGCTATTCATGGGGATACCAATGTAGCAGTTCGTGCAGGCAGAGATGTGAATGTGGGCGCTCGTGTCAAGGCTTTGTCGAATCAGGATGTAGTTCGTCGTCAAGGTACGGTCGGCGTATCTGAACCGGGAGGACAATTATCTATCGCCGCGAATCGTGATATACATCTCAAAGGCGCCTTGGTTCATGGTGGCTCTCTTACAACGATGGATATTACGGCCGGACATGATGTGAATCTCGGTACGGAACAGCTGGCTGCGAAAAAAGATATGACCGTCAACAGCGATAATTATAACCGTACGGAACGTCGTACTGAATTGGGGACAACCATTCTAGGTGACGGTGATGTGGCGATTCGTGCCGGACATGATGTATCTGTTCGCAATGGTGTCGTGAATAGTGAGCAAGGCACAACGACAATGGCGGCCGGACATGATGTGAATGTGACAGCCGGTGAAAGCTATAGCCGTGATGAATATGGTATTAAATATAAGGAAAAAAGCTTATTATCTAAAACAGTGCGTACGCTACGTACTGACCATGAACATACGGGTGTGCTATCTTCGACTATCGGTGGCAATGCTGTCGATATGAAAGCCAACCATGATGTGTACTTAACAGGGGCCAATGTATTGGGTACGAAGGATGTGAACATTACTGCAGGACATGATGTGCACACGGATTCCGGTGAAGAAAGACAGCGCGATGATATCTATGAACACAGCAAGAAAACAGGTATCATGAGCGCTGGGATAGGCTTTACCATAGGCAGTAAAAAAGTAACGGATACACTGGATGGAAAGTATACGAATCAGGTGGAAACGTTAATTGGGGCAGCTAAAGGAAAAGTTGCCATTCATGCGAATGAGGCCGCTCATTTAACAAGCGCTTCTATATTAGCAGGTACAGATGCAACGGTACAGGCGCCGGATATGGTCCTTGACGGCAAACATAATACGGCTGATATAAAACAGACACATGAAGTTAAAACTTCCGGTTTAACTGTAAGCCTAGGGGGCTCTATTGCATCGGCACTTAATGGTGCCTATGCGTTGCAACAAAAAGGAAAAGATCGACATGATAAACGATTGGCAGCCTTAGAATATGTAGAGGCCGGTAAAGAACTACGTAAAGGTCTTACTAATATTAACGAATATAGGGCGTATACGCCGGCTAATGTTGTTAATCATGCAGATAGTTTAATGGATTCCGGACTGCAAAAAATGGATTTCAGTGCGAGACTCGATCGGTTGGCATCATCCGGACAGTTAACTGAAAAACAACTAAAGACCGTAACAGGAATGCGTGACCGGTTCGCTGTAGAAGGTGCCCAGGAGTATCAGACAGGTTTTAATGAAATGGCTGATATACAGGGGGATCAGTCTCAATATAAAGCACAAAAGCGTGCTAAGAAGGATGGGTTGGCTAATATTCATGTCGGCATTGGCTCCAGTTACAGCAAGAGTGTTACTGAATTACACGATCGAGACTATGCAGGTGGTAAGATTATATCCAATAATACTACTTCCTTGCTGGCTAAATCTAATGCACCGGATACCGGAACGATAACCGCTATAGGTGAAACGATACAAGGTAAGACGGTTGATGTAATAGCTGATAATACGATTAATCTACAAGCGGCAACTAATACAAGTCGTAAAACAGAAAATAATGATACGAAAAGCTGGTCCGTCGGAGCTAATATAAGTGTGAATGGTGGCGGTGTGTTAGGATTTGATGCTAACTATAATAAAGGTATGCAACGAGAAAATACCGAGAAAGTATCATACGCACCTTCTCGAATAACAGCTAATACGGTTAATATGAATTCCGGTAACGATACGAATGTAATCGGCTCTACAGTCAAAGGTGATAGAGTTGTTGCCAGCGTAGGCGGTAATTTATATGTTCAAAGTTTACAAGATAAAGAGACCTATGTCGGAAAACAGAAAAATACAGGATTTAGTGTTTCTACAAATGGGACTCAATTAGGTAGTATCTCCGGCGAGCACTCTAAAGGAGATACGCGTAGTAACTATGCCGGTGTAACGGAGCAAGCCGGTATCTTTGCAGGTAAGAATGGTTATACAATTACTACAAAAGGCACTACCACATTAGAAGGGGCTGTTATTGACAGTAAAGCTGCTGCAGAAAAGAATACAGTATCTACCGGTCGCTTAGTGATGAAAGATATAGAAAATACGGCTGAGTACTCCTCGAAGAATACAGGTGTGAGTTATAACCATATAGGAAACTTTAAGTCGCTGAGCCAAGCGGGACAAGATGCGGTATATAATTCGTTAGGACTTTTACCAAAATTATTACCGGAATCTAAGGAGTCCGCACATAGCACTACCAAATCTGCTATTGCTGATGGTACAATAACTGTACATGATGAATCTGTAGATATACGTTCGATCTCTAGAGATACTGCTAATAGTCTTAATAAACTGGACAAGATCTTTGATAAGAAGAAAGTAGAGGAACGACAGGAATTAGCTCGACTCTTTGCTAAAGATGCATTTGAACAATTGCATTATTGGGAACCGAAAACTAAAGAAGAGAAAGTGGCGAAAGCGATTGCTCATGGTGTAGTGGCGGAAATATCCGCTCGAGTTGCCGGTAATAAGCCGGGTAGCGGGTTTTATGCCGGAGTTACCAATGAGGCACTAATTGGTGAAATTCAAAAGGTGGCTAAGACAAATCCTGCTGTGGCGCAATGGCTCAGTGCCGGGGTAGGAGCTGTCGTTAATGCTGGATTGGGAAAACCTGTTATTACCGGAGCGGCCGAAGCGCAGTATGGTACTAAGTGGAATCTAGAGTTAACAGAACATGCAAAAGAGGTTAGATTAAATGGATATTTTGATTTTAAAAAGACTTTTGATGAAGAGTATTTAGAACAGCTTGCTGAAGGTAACCCTTATAGCGAGGAGGAGATAAAAAAAGCATATAATGATTTGTTGTTTGTACATAATCATGCAGAGGCATTTGGTCTTACCCCTGCGGCAAATGATTTACTTGGGTTTTTCTTAGATGAAAACCCAAATGCACATGGTATTATTGCTGTAGATTATACAGAACATGGTTATCCAATTTATACATTTGGTCCTAATTCGGTAGTAAATCAGACTTTTAGATCATCAAAATATCGTGCAATGAATCTTTACATATTAGGAGATGCCTATCATAACACTAATGCTTCACAAGTATCTATGCCTACATATATAAATTCTCATAATTTTTATGTTTATGGAATGGATCCTGCTTTAGCACTAGGGCGTGCTTCTACAATTACGACTTTTAATAAGTCTAGTGGAGATGATTCAATCATTACTATAATAGATAACTGGAATCATGATAAAATGTTAGCAGAATTGGTTTCGTATCCGAGAATTTATGAAGCTGCTTATATTTTACAGCAATCAGGATATAGACGTACATTTGCATTTAAAACAACATATGATTTTTATGTAGGTTCGAAAGACATTGAGGAGATGTTATTCTATGTATAAATTTATCATTCTTCTTTTGCTAGGGGGTATTATTTTTTCACAGTATGCATTGACCTTTATTAACTATGATTATAATAAATATTATTCTTTTGGAAGATATAAATTACATGCCAATCATACATTTGAAGATACGTGGCGGGATAATGGGTTTGAGAAACATATTTATAGTTATAGCAAAGTAGGAGATAAGTTGTATCTTTATGGAGAGTCTGGAATAACTATTATTACGATGAATGTTATAAATCCTAAAATTATAAAGATTCCGAATGGAAGATATTATGAGTTTGTTCAGACATATGGAAAGTTCAGTATATATACTAACTCATTAGAAGAATTATCTAACATCTATGGGAATGATTTTATTGTTTTAAATCGCTTAGAAGAATTAGATAGTAATGACTATTCCATTGTCAAAGAAATTATTGAGCAGGGCAAGGATAAAGCGAAGAAATCATCCTTGCTTTGATGAATTATTAGCAATAATTAGCAATATATAGGACTGTATGCTAATAATGTTTCTATAATAGAGTAATAATCAGAAATTAAAACTTCTTGACTTTCATTCTATAGAAACATTATAATCAGATTATAATTTTATACTCGCCTGAAAGAAACCGATGAGGTGGAGATAAAAATAGGAAATGCACTCACAGAGAGCGGGATTAGCTGAGAACCCGTAGTACGCAGCTTATTAAATGGACCATCGAGGGCGCATGGAAAAGAATGAACTTTCATTCCTAGTATGGTGCGACGTCACACGAGCGTTAGTCGTGAGGGATATGTTAGTATCCTGCGAAAGGGGAATGCACTGCATTCAAACAAGGTGGTACCGCGATTTATAGCACAATACAAATATTTTCTAATAATTGTATAAGAATAGAACTATAAACTCGTCCTTGACGTTATATTGTCATGGGCGAGTTTTTTTATTGGCAAATGCCAGATGGAGGTTCTCATGATTTTCCCTAGTCTTGACCGTGTGAAAGCTATCGCACCGGGCTACGATATCGTGCCTGTATATATGGAAATTTTATCCGACGTACGTACGCCGATTAGTGTGTTGAAAGCGTTAAAACAAGTGAGCAGTCATACGTACTTGCTTGAAAGTGCGGATAATAGTAATCATTGGGGCCGGTACTCCTTCTTGGGCTACGATCCTAAGATTGAGCTATTCTGCAAAAATCATACAATGACCATCAAAGACGGTACGACACGTACCTTTGAGTGCTCTAATCCTGCCGCAGAAATTCGCAATATTTTGAGCCAATATAAAAGTCCTCGCTTAGAAGAGTTACCAACTTTTACAGGTGGCTTTGTAGGCTACTTTGCTTGTGAATATATTCGCTATATCGAGCCAACATTGGATTTCCCAACGCCAGATGATGACTCTGCGATGGTAAACGATGTAGACCTTATGCTCTTTGATAAGGTTATCGCTTTTGACCACTATAAAAATAAAATCTACTTGATTGCTAATATCAGCACAAATGATTTAGAACGCAACTACAACAAGGCTGAGCTTGAATTAAAAGCGCTAGCTGATCTCGTTGTAAACGGTAAAGAGGCGGATGTGCCAAAAGGTATTTTAAAAACAGAATTCACTTCTGAATTTACAAAGGATGAATTTGAAGAGGTTGTTAAAAAGACACAACACTACATCAAGGAAGGGGATATCTTCCAATGTGTTGTATCTAACCGCCGCGAAGCCGACTTTGAAGGGAGCTTGTTAAATGCATACCGCGTATTGCGTACATTGAATCCATCTCCATACATGTTCTACCTATCTGGTGGCGATGTAGAACTCACAGGTGCTTCTCCAGAAACCTTGGTGAAACTGACAGACGGTAAAATGTATACATTCCCAATTGCAGGTACGATGCGCCGTGGCAAAAATGAAGCAGAGGACCTTGCTATTGAAGAAAAACTAATCAATGACGAAAAAGAATTGGCTGAACATAATATGCTTGTTGACCTTGGTCGTAATGATTTAGGTAAAATTTCTAAATTTGGTTCCGTAAAGGTAGAGGCGTTACATATGTTGCAACGTTTCTCCCATGTCATCCATATTACATCTACTGTAAGTGGTGATATTCAAGACGGCAAAGATGCACTTGATGCTATCGGGGCTACACTGCCAGCAGGCACCTTGTCTGGGGCGCCTAAGATTCGTGCTATAGAAATTTTACACGAATTTGAAAAAAGCCCGCGCGGTGTATACGGAGGTGCCGTAGGTTACATTGACTTCTCTGGTAACATGGACGTATGTATCGGTATTCGGATGGCTATGAATAAAGGTGGTAAGGTTTATGTTCGTGCTGGCGCAGGCATCGTTCGAGATAGCGTTCCTGAAAGCGAGTTTAATGAAACCTTGATCAAAGGCCAATCCATGATTTCCGCAATTACAGATGCACAGGAGGTAGAATAATGGTACTCCTTATAGATAATTACGATAGCTTTTCCTTTAATTTATACCAATTAGTAGGCTCTATCAATCCAGATATTAAAGTCATCCGCAGTGATGAATTAACAGTTGAAGAAATCCGCGCTTTAAAACCAGACTATGTGATACTTTCACCAGGTCCTGGTAAACCAGCTGATGCGGGCGTATACGAAGACCTATTGCGCGAATGCAAAGGGGAATTCCCAATCCTCGGCGTATGCCTGGGACACCAAGCCATTGGCGAAGTATTCGGCGGCACCGTTTCCTACGCAAAACAAGTTATGCACGGCAAACAAAGCGTAGCCAAACAAGTACACCCATCCAAAATACTTAAAGGCGTACCAGAACAATTTGAAGTCGCTCGCTACCACTCCTTGGCGATCATTGACGAAACCATGCCAAGTGAACTCATCGTCACATCCATTACAGACGACGGCGAAGTAATGAGCGTGGAACACAAAGACTACCCGATATATGGAGTGCAATTCCATCCGGAATCCATCATGACACCAAACGGGGAACAAATGATTCGCAATTTCTTAGAAAAATAACCCCTGTTTAATTTAGGTATTCGAGGGGCTATTTTAGGAGCTAGAACGATAAGGCAGAAATAAGGTCTCTCGGAACTCCAAGTGGCCACCACCCCACTACGTGGGGCCGCCAAGTCGTTCCTTAAGACCTTATTTCCTGCCAACTCAACCTTGGCATTACCTACTTAATAGCCCCTCTACAATATATATATCGAACAGTAACTATATTTTCTAAAGAAATATGCGAATCAGAACCCCTAATATAAGAGAAAGTGGTGCGTAGCACCACCATTCCCACTCTCCCTATAAAGGGATGACCTGTGCGTTACTCCATATAATGCGCAGGATCATTTAAGAGATATTGAATTGTTGTTCATTTTATTGTGTGTGTGACAGTGAGTAGGGCATAAAAAAGATTAAGTGTCCTAGTGTTTATGTGAGTTCACGGGGTTCTAGGCCCGACTTTGGCCCTGCGAAGGCCGCAGGCCGTAGTCAGACCCGGCCAGTGGAGGGCATAGGTCCACGTGAATCACATGTAGCATTAAAGTAGGTATATGCCCTATTATCGTTGAACCGAAGTAAAATGAACAACAAGTAAGGAGATTTAAAATGATTAAAGACGCATTATATGCAGTAACGCATGGTCAGGACTTATCTTACGACCTTGCTAAAGATACAATGAACAAAATTATGAGCGGCGATGTAGCCGAGGTTCCTATGGCTGGTTTCTTGTGTGCTCTTGCCGCAAAGGGCCCTACTGTAGATGAAGTTACGGCATTTGCTGAGGTTATGCGTGAGAAGGCTGGCTCCGTACCTCATGAAGGTACAGTTGTAGAAATCGTAGGTACTGGTGGCGACGAGGCTAATACGTTCAACATTTCCACTACGTCTGGGTTCATTATTTCCGCAGCAGGTATTCCTGTAGCAAAGCATGGTAACCGCAGTGTATCTAGTAAATGTGGTGCTGCTGACTTAATCGAAGCGTTGGGCGCTAAATTAGAGCTTAACGGTGAACAAAACGAGGCGGTGTTGAACAAAGCGAATATGTGCTTCATGTTTGCGCCAGTGTATCACCAAGCCATGAAATATGCAGGCCCTGTACGTAAAGCGTTAGGTGTGCGTACTGTGTTTAACATCCTTGGACCTTTGGCAAATCCAGCCGGTGCTACAGTAGAGTTAATGGGCGTTTATGATAAATCCTTAGTAGAACCATTGGCTCGCGTATTGGCTAATCTTGGCGTTAAACGCGGTGCTGTGGTACACGGCTTTGACGGCCTTGATGAGATTACGGCTACCAATAAAACGTACGTATGCGAAATTAATAATGGTACTTTCACAAGCTACGAATTCGATCCTAAGGAATATGGTTTCGAATACGCTGATAAAACTGAGCTTGAAGGTGGCGATGCTACGGTGAATGCTGAGATTACTCGCCGCGTTCTCGGTGGTGAGCAAGGCGGTAAACGCACTGCGGTTGTTCTTAACGCGGGCATGGCGATTTACCTTGCGAAAGACGGCATTACATTGGCAGAGGGCATCGAAGAGGCGAAACATATGATCGACTCTGGTAAGGCGCTTGCGACAATGGAACAGTTTGTGAAAGCAACCCAAGAGGTATGACCATTGATTTTAGATAAGATTATAGAGGCTACCAAAATTCGGGTAGCCCAAGAAAAACAGGTGGAGTCTCCTGAGGCTGTGAAAGCAGCGACTTTGGCATTGCCTGCAGATACAGGATTTCCTTTTGAAGCGGCCCTTCGTCAGCAAGATTTCAACTTCATTTGCGAAGTAAAGAAGGGCTCTCCATCTAAGGGGATCATTGCTGAGCACTTCCCGTATTTAGACATCGCTAAAGAATATGAGGTTGCTGGTGCAGCGGCTATCTCTGTATTGACGGAGCCAGACTTCTTTAAAGGCGATAAAAAATATTTGCAAGAGATTGCAAGCACCGTAAAAATTCCCGTGCTTCGCAAGGACTTTATCATCGATGAATACCAAATCTACCAAGCGAAGGTTTGGGGCGCTAGTGCCATCTTATTAATCTGTGCATGCCTCGATGTGCCAACATTAACAAAGTTCCGTGAGCTAGCTGATTCGCTTGGATTGTCCTCCTTAGTAGAGGCTCATGATGAGCACGAAGTACAAATGGCCATCGATTGCGGTGCGCGTATTATCGGCGTTAACAACCGCAATTTGAAAGATTTCACAGTGGACGTACAAAACAGTGTACGCTTGCGGAATCTCGTTCAAGACGATGTGATCTTCGTATCTGAAAGCGGCCTTGAAACACCAGAGGATATTCAAGTGTTGCGGGATAACAATATCGGCGTAGCCTTGATGGGTGAAACCTTTATGCGTTCTCCTAACAAGGTGGAGAAATTAGCATATCTCTATGGTCCAACCTATTACACACCAAAGGTTAAGATGTGCGGCATCTCCAAAGTGGAAACAATCCCTGCTGTAGTAGAAGCAAAACCAGACTATATGGGCCTTGTATTTGCATCAAGTAAACGACAAGTCACTGTAGACCAAGCTAAAACATTGGTTGAAGAACTACATAAGCAATATACTAAAAGATATAACAATGGTGCTGAACAGTCTAATGATGATGAGATTAAAACTGTCGGCGTTTTTGTCAATGAAACGCTAGAAAATCTCGTTAGCATTGCTAAAGAAGCCAATCTTGATGCGGTGCAATTGCATGGCGATGAAGATGAAGCTTTCATCCAATCCTTAAAAGAACGTACTAATGTAGAGGTTTGGAAGGCTGTTCAAATCCGTAGCGCTGCAGATGCAGAGGCGTGGATCGATAGCAGTGCCGATATGCTATTATTTGATGCGTACCACAAAGACGAGCGCGGCGGTACAGGCGAAGTATTCGACTGGTCTTGCTTAGATGAGTTTGAACGACCATTTATGCTGGCTGGTGGTATCGATAGCACCAATGTGGCGCGTGCCATTCGTACGGTTCGACCGTACGGCATCGATATCAGTAGCGGTATTGAAACAGATGGCGTGAAGGACGATGAGAAAATTAAAGCTTTCACCAACATTGTGAGAACAATAGCAATGCCATAATATGGCGTGCTAGCAGGAATGGTATATAGAAAGGTAAGTTATATGAGTGAACAAAGACACGGCTATTTTGGCTCCTTTGGAGGTCAATTTATGCCAGAAACATTGATGAATGCAGTCATCGAATTGGAAGAGGCGTACAACAAGTACAAAGATGATCCTGATTTCGTACACGAACTTGAGGATTTGCATAAAAAATATACAGGTCGCCCATCTCTTTTATACTATGCAGATCGCATGACAAAGGACCTTGGAGGTGCCAAAATCTATTTAAAACGTGAGGACTTAAATCATACTGGTTCTCACAAGTTGAATAACGTAATCGGCCAAATGTTATTGGCAAAACGGATGGGTAAAACTCGTGTTATTGCTGAAACCGGCGCAGGTCAACACGGCGTGGCAACGGCTACTATCGCTGCGTTGATGGGGATGGAATGCGAAGTATACATGGGGGCAGAGGACTGTGAACGTCAAGCACTTAACGTATATCGTATGGAATTGCTAGGCGCTAAGGTGCATCCTGTAACAACAGGTACTAGTACATTGAAAGATGCGGTTTCCGAAGCATTGCGCGAATGGACAAATCGCATGTCCGATACGCATTATGTATTGGGCTCTGTTATGGGGGCTCATCCATTCCCTATGATCGTTCGTGACTTCCAATCCATCATCAGCCGTGAAGCGCGTGAGCAAATCCTTGAAGCAGAAGGTAAATTGCCAACAGCTGTTATGGCTTGTGTAGGCGGTGGTTCCAACGCGATGGGTATGTTCTATCACTTCATTCCAGATGAAGGTGTTCGTCTCATCGGTTGTGAAGCAGCAGGTCGTGGCATCGATACAGAAGAACATGCTGCGACAATCGCAAAGGGTTCCGTTGGTATCTTCCACGGCATGAAATCGTACTTCTGCCAAGACGAAGACGGCCAAATCGCTCCAGTATATTCAATCTCCGCAGGTCTTGATTATCCTGGTATCGGCCCTGAACATGCGTACTTGCACGATAGCGGTCGTGCTGAATACGTGCCTGTTACAGATGACGAAGCAGTCGATGCCTTTGAATACTTATCTCGCTTGGAAGGTATTATTCCAGCCATTGAAAGTGCTCATGCGGTGGCACATGCACGTAAAATTGCTCCTACCATGAGCAAGGACGACATCATTATTATTTGTTTATCCGGTCGTGGCGACAAAGACGTGGCGGCTATGGCGAAATACAGAGGGGTGGATCTTCATGAGTAAAATTAAGGACGCTTTCACAAAGGGCAAGGCATTCATCCCGTTCATTAGCGCTGGTGACCACGGTATTGAGAATACAGAACGTTATATTCGTATTATGGTGAAAGCCGGTGCGGACATGGTAGAAATTGGTATTCCTTTCTCTGACCCAACCGCGGAAGGCCCAGTTATTCAAGAGGCGAGCACGCGTGCTCTCTCTACAGGCGTAAAAATCAATGACATCTTCGATATGGTACGTCGTTTACGTACTGGTGATGATGCGGTGACTATACCGCTCGTATTCATGACCTATTTGAATCCTATTTACGTATTCGGTCGTGAAAAATTCTTTACCCTCTGTGAAGAGGTGGGAATCTCCGGTGTTATCGTGCCGGATATGCCGTTTGAAGAAAAAGGCGAGCTCGCTAGTGTGGCTCATAAGCATGGTGTTGAAGTGGTATCCTTAATTGCGCCAACATCTGAAAACCGCATCGAAATGATCGCCAAAGACGCAGAAGGCTTTGTATACTGTGTATCTTCCCTTGGCGTTACAGGTATGCGCAGTGAAATCAAGACGGATATTAAATCCATTGTTGAAACGATTCGCAAATATACGGATATCCCTGTCGCTGTTGGTTTCGGTATTTCCAAGCCAGAACAAGCAGAAGCTATGGCGCGCGTATCCGATGGATCCATCGTAGGTTCTGCTATCGTTAAAATCGTAGCAGAACACGGTGAACATGCGGACCAAGCGTTGTTTGACTATGTACAATCCATGAAACAAGCTGTTCTAAAGGCTGGCGCATAACATAATAACTCATATAGCCTTGGGAAAAATTATATAGGGGATAACACAAAAGGACGTTATACAATGTATAACGTCCTTTTCATTGGTTGGTTAATTTAGTTTTGTGTTTTTAGGGCTAGTAATATGTATTATGCACAAGGCTTAGTCATTAGAGGATTCAGAACGTTGATGTTGTTCACTGCGTTTTGCTGTTGCATTTTTATCATGCTTTTCACGTTCAGATATTCTATGCTTTCTGTGCTTTTTCTTTTTATCATTTACTTTGTACCATGGATGAGCGCTGCTATCTACTGTGCCATCATCATTTTTTACCATGCGATGATTTTCACCGATTTTGAAGTGGTAATCTTTGGCTTGGGCTACATTGGCACCAATACCAACTGTTAAGAAGGCACCTAAGCTAGCCAAGGCTACTGCTTTCATTAATTTAGCTTTCATAATTATCTCCTGTATAATTGATTGTACGAATTTTAGTTGTAAGAAATATATCTGTAGTATAGGCATATTTCGTGAACAAAAAATGAATCAACTAAGTTGATAAATCATAGTATAATAGGAATATCTATATATGTTTATTATCTAAGATTATGGTAGGAGTTTTATGAAACAGAGAGTATACGAAATCCTCTATCGTGAGCTAGTGGAAAACTATGCGAACAGTAAGGGACGTACCAATACAGCCGATTTTTGGCTCACCATAAGTGCTATATCCTTTGTATATGGCTTAATTATATGTATTACAGGTCTTGCAACCTACATACCGTACGGATTTCTTTATGCTGTCTCTATTGGTGGCGGTGTATTATTTGTATTGTCCATCCTGTTATGCTTGCCGAAGATTATGCTAATGGCAAGACGGTTACGAGACTCTAATAATGATCCAACGTTGATGATTTTGCTTTTGGTTCCTATTTTAGGCTGGCTTGCATTATTGTATCTATTCTGTAAGCGCACATCGCCTGTATCTAATGGATTAGAGGAAAAACGTTCCGTATCGGGCCTCTTTATTTTGGCTATATTAGTATTAGGCTGCCTAACTATTAGTGCAGGTAGTACAATGATTAATCATAATTTTATAGTAGAGGAGACTGCTTATGGCAATTTAGAACCTAGTTCGTTAACGAAACAAGCAAATCGTCTTTTACAAAGTGAAACGGCTACAACAGAGGGGCGTACTGTGGTAAGTAATTATTATGAAGCCCTCAATAAAAAGGATTATCATGGTGCATATCGTTATTTGAGCGCTCGTGCTATGGAGCGATATGGTACCTTTGAACTATGGGAACAAGCCATGACTAAGGAAGAGGTTCCTAAGGTGAAAGCGATACAGCTTGACTATGTTTCTCAAGACCAAGATGATGATATTGTTGTAAACTATATGGGCTTTACCGTTACTTTTAAAGATAAATCAGAGCCTCTATTAGTTCGTTTGCATAATGAAGGCAAAGGCTGGGGCATTGTTGCTATTGAAGCCATGGAGGAGGATTAGGTTATGTCAACCATAAATATATATGATTTGAACTATACTGATGCCTTCAAATTAGGTATTAAGAATTATGCTAATTTTAACGGTCGTGCTAGCCGTAGTGAATATTGGCGATTCGTGGCAGGCGTTACGCTGATTCAAGGGGTACTTGGGATTTTGGCTTTACTATGTAGTAACTTGGGCTTTCCTAATTATGAAGCGCTTATCGATAATGTTACTGTAGGGGTATCCCTTTTCTTTATAGTTCCCAATATAGCTATCACAACACGGCGTATGCATGATATTGGCCGGAGTGGTTGGACGCAGTTAATCTCATTTATTCCTGTTATAGGCTTCTTTATATTCCTCGTTTACGAATTGCGTCGTGGCGATGAAAGAGAGAATTCATATGGTGAAAGAACCGGCTATACACCTATTACTCCTGAGGTTAGCAAGGCTACAGGACTAGAAGAAACTCCATCCCGTCATCAAGATTGGGCGATGGGGATTGCCATCTTTATTATCCAATCTATTATTATTGCTGATATCATTAGAGAGATATTATGGTATGGTATTAATGGGAATGGATACATGTAATAGATACCTGTATTTATTAACAATCTCATTATTTTATTTTATAAAAGTTTAACATCTCCTTTATAGACAATATAACACTTTGTAGTAAAATGAATTTCAGATGAATTCAAAAATATAGATATTAATAAATAAAAAATATCTAAGTTGTTATATGTGTTAAGTACAGCAGGACCTCGTAATCTTTGCTGATTCCTGTTTGTAGCTAGAAGGAGTTTATTATGAAATCTTGTCCCTATTGTGGACATGCAGTGTTGAAAACAGATTGTTACTGCCCAGAATGTGGGCATGTTAGTAGACCACAAATCTCGTTAGATAAATACAATCTAGGCTTGATTGAAAACTTTAAACAATGTTTGGTTTATAAATATGCTGATTTTGATGGTCGTGCAAGTCGTAGTGAATATTGGCATTTCTTGTTAGTCTATCAATTGTTGTTTGTGGCCATTCTATTTACTTGTGCTTTTTTGAGCTATATTAGCCCACTATCTAGCGTAGTAGGCGTAGGTTTTGGTTTGGTCATCCTTGTCCTTTTGTCCGTGATTATGGTTATTCCTGGCGTGGCTGTTTCAGTGCGACGTCTACACGATCAAGGCCGCTCAGGGGGCCTCGTATTTATTGGATTCATCCCTGTGATAGGGACTATTATCCTGTTGATCCTTATGGCTCTGCCTGGTGAAAGCCAACCAAATCGCTTTGGTTCCCCTACAGGTCAAGTAGTTGTAACAAAACAAATGGCCCGTGAATTAGGTCTTATTGATACTACGCCATCTATGGGACTAACTGCAGGACTATTCTGCGCTATCTTTGTGCTCTGGTTCTTGGTGGAAAAACTACTTATGACTAGTGCGATGTAGTTTATGATGTATCCTATAATGAAATATAAAGCATAAGTTATTCCCAAAACATATAGACATTCATTTTCAAAATCGTCAACAGTAATGATATAATATTTTCAAGAAGAATTTATTTGTTATTTCTAGAGGAGAGAAGATTATGACTGATTTGTCTATCAAAAATCTTTCGTATGTAGATAATTTTAAACATACGATTATGGGTAATTATGCTAATTTTAAAGGTCGTGCAAGCCGCAGTGAATATTGGCGTTTCTATGGTATCACAATTGTTATTGCTGGTATCTTCAATGTATTGAGTGCTCTTGTAATGGATACTGCGCTAGCAAGTGTTGTAGGTCTTATTTCTATAGTATATAATCTTGCAATTCTATTGCCTTCCATTGGTCTTGCTGCTCGTCGTTTACATGACATTGGTAAAAGTGGTTGGATGCTTTTGATTAGCTTGATTCCATTTGGTATTATCTATATTATTTATCTACTCGCTCAAAAGGGTGATGAAGGTGATAACCAATATGGATCTCCAATGAGCTATGAAGTAATTACTGCTGAAGAAGCTGCTCGCACTGGTCTTAAAGAAACTCCAACTGACGACATGGATCGTAAATTCATGTACGTGTGCATTGCAATTATTATTCTTGAACTAATTCTCATGAGTGCTATTTAATAATTGTATATACAATAAAGCCTACGTAAGTAGGCTTTTTCTTTTGCTTAATAGGGGATGTAGGTTCTGTTAAATTTAGAAATGAAATATTTGACAATTTCCCCCTTTGAGTCCTATAATTATCTATTATATGAATATTGCGTTGAAAAAGACGGCATGTCTCAGACGGATTTAGTAGAGACCAAACTCATAGGCTGAAAGGTTTGGAAATCTAGAGATTTGCGGATCACTTTGGAGCAAGCAGGAACCCTGCCGGTGAACACCGTTATATGTTTAAGTGGCTTTCACAAGTAACGAGAGTCAGTAGGGTGGTACCACGGATATGACGTCCGTCCCTTCGGGGACGGGCGATTTTTTTATGTAAAAGGAGCACAGCATGGATTACGGTAAGACGTTACATTTGCCTGAAACAGAATTCCCAATGCGCGGCAATTTGCCTAAGCGCGAACCAGAAATCTTAAAATTCTGGGAAGATAACAAGATTTATCAAAAACGTTTGGAATTGCGTAAAGACGCAAAGCCATTCATTTTGCATGATGGTCCTCCATATGCGAACGGTAAATTGCATATCGGTCATGCCCTCAACAAAACGTTGAAGGATATCATCATGAAATACAAGACTATGACTGGTCATTATACTCGCTACATTCCTGGTTGGGATACGCACGGTTTGCCAATCGAGCATGCGGTTATTAAAAACACTGGTCTTAACCGTCATGAAATGGCTCCATTGGACTTGCGCAATAAATGTAAGGAATATGCATTGGAGTGCGTAGAAACACAAAAACAAGATTTCATTCGTTTTGGTGTATTAGGCGGATGGGACCGTCCGTATTTGACATTGCGTCCTGAGTTCGAAGTTAAACAACTTGGCATCTTCGGCGAAATGGCAAAACGCGGCCATATCTATAAAGGTCTTAAAACTGTATACTGGTGTACGCACTGCGAAACTGCATTGGCAGAAGCAGAAATCGAATATGCTGAGAAAAAATCTTTCTCCATCTACGTAAAATTCCCTTACGTATCCGAGAAAAAGGTTACATTGCCAGCTGGCGTAGATCCAAAACAAGCATACTCTGTAATTTGGACAACTACTCCTTGGACAATGCCTGCCAACGTAGCTATTTCCGTTAACCCTGAGCTTGAATATGGCTGGGTAAAAGCTGGCGATGAATACTACTTGATGGCTACTGAACTTGTTGACGCAGCTATGAAAGATATTGGTATCGAAGACTACGAAATCGTCAACCGCTTCTCTGGGGCAGACTTAGAATTAGCTGAATTTAAACATCCATTCGTAGAACGTACATCCACTGTATTATGCGGTGACCATGTAACACTTGAAGCAGGTACTGGTTGTGTACATACAGCTCCTGCACACGGTGAAGACGACTTTAATATCGTTATGCGTTATAACAAGGAAGGAAAAACTGAACTTCCTATCGTATCCCTTGTAAATGAAACTGGTAACTACACTAAACAAGTAGACGACAACCGTTATGGCGATACTGAATTCCCATTGGCTGGTGTAGAAATTCACGATGCAGAAGTGCCTGTAATTAAAATCTTGGCACATAACAATGCATTACTTCACAAATCTAGTTTGCGCCACCAATACGCTCACTGCTGGCGTTGTAAAAATCCTGTTATCTATCGCGCTACAGAACAATGGTTCTCCTCTGTAGATGGGTACCGTCAACAAGCGCTTGATGCAATCGACAACCAAGTGCAATGGATCCCTAAATGGGGCCATGACCGCATCTTCAACATGGTTCGCGACCGTGGTGACTGGGTAATTTCTCGTCAACGTATTTGGGGCGTGCCAATTCCTATTTACTATTGTGAAAGCTGCGGCGAGCACATCATTAACGATGATACTATCAAAGCATTACAAGAAAAAGTAGCCGTAGAAGGCTCCGATGCATGGTGGGCTCACAGTGCTAAGGAATTATTACCAGAAGGCTTCAAATGTCCTCATTGCGGTCATGATGAGTTCAAAAAAGAAACAGACATCATGGACGTATGGTTCGACTCTGGTTCCTCTTGGGCTGGCGTACTCGAAGTTAATGATCTTGACGTACCATGTGCTATGTACCTTGAAGGTTCTGACCAACATCGCGGTTGGTTTAACTCTTCCTTGTTGACTGCAGTAGCTACAACTGGTAAAGCACCATACAACTCCGTATTGACTCACGGCTTCGTTGTGGACGGTGAAGGTCGCAAAATGTCTAAATCTGTAGGTAATACAGTGGCTCCAAGCGACATCATCGATGTATACGGCGCTGACGTTATGCGTTTGTGGGTATCTTCCGCGGATTACCAAGCAGACGTACGTTTGTCCAAAGACATCGTAAAACAATTATCAGAAGTATACCGTAAGATCCGCAATACATTCCGCTTCTTACTCGGCAATTTGGATGACTTCAATCCGAATACCGATAAAGTGGCTTATGCAGATATGTCCGAATTCGATAAATGGGCATTGTTGCGCTTAGAAGAAGTACGTCAAAAGGTTACTGATGCGTACGAAAATTATGAATTCCACATGTTATACCATGCAATTCATAACTTCTGTACAGTAGACTTGAGTTCCATCTACCTTGATGTAATGAAAGATACAATGTATGCTGAAAGCAAAGATAATGTAGCTCGTCGTTCTGCTCAAACAGCGATGTACGAAATCTTGAAAACATTGGTAGCCATGGTATCTCCAGTACTTTCTTTCACAGCGGAAGAAGTTTGGAAATATATGCCTAAAGAAGAGGGCATGCGCGAATCCGTTATGCTTCAAGATTGGCCACAAGGTCATCCAGAACATTTCAACCAAGAATTGGCTGACAAATGGAATCAATTGTTAGACTTGCGTACATCCGTACAAAAAGCATTGGAACTTGCTCGTCAAGACAAAACAATCGGTCATCCATTGGATGCATCCGTTACAGTATATGCTGAAGGTGCTGCATTCGATGCATTGAACGCCCTTGGTGAAGAAGGCTTGGCTAAACTCGTTATCGTATCCGAAGCTCACATCGTGAACGGCGCTGCACCAGCAGAAGCTGTAAAAGACGAAGAAACTGGCGTTGCCACAGTTGTTGTTGCATCTGGTCTCGAAAAATGTGAACGCTGCTGGATCCACCGCGATACAGTAGGTCAAGATAGTGCACATCCTACACTTTGTGCACGCTGTGCCGATGTTGTAAAAACATTATAATAAAAAAAAGACCATCCTCTGAACTTCGCTTCCAAAAATTGGACACAATTTTTGGATTGCAGTTCACTGGGGATGGTCTTTTTTATGTTTGTAAATCCTTTGGTACTGTTAACTGTTTCCAATTATCTAGTTCAGGGATTTCCAAGGTATTTATTGTTTTTTGAATCCAATAGTTTAAGGACACCTCGTTCCCCACATATTGTTCAAATAAGTAGGTCTTACCAGGTGTGTCTTGTTGGTTTCCATCGTCATCGATGGTATGACGGGCGGACTCTTTCAGATAGAGCTGCACTCTAAATGGGGTCGATTGCTTGCCTTTAAAAATGAAATAGGATGGGCCCACAAAGTCATGAGTGCGAATATTAATTTGTTCGTACTTTTTCTCTTTTAATCCTTGCAAGGCAGCCTGAATCATAGCGTTTGCATCATCGTATTCCTCTAGCAAAAACGGCTGTTGATCCACATCGAGCACGTAATGCCAGGTTGGCTTTTCTTCGTTCTTTTCGATAGTCCAATTATCTTCGAGGCTAGGCAATTGATGATTATCGTAAAGCTCTTTCAATAGGTTTATGGTATTTTCTTTGTCGTAAATGGACTTGTAGATAATTTCATGTCCTTCTGATGGATCATAACCATGTAGCCTTATTTGATAGTGATCTCGTAGCATCCGTTTTACATCGACCTTAAAGATATTGCGCAATGTATCTGGGACGGATAGGAAATGATTGTAAAAGCTGAGCTTCATTTCTTCTTGTGACTCTAAGGCGGTTTCAATGGTTTGCCAGTCGTACAAGGTTGTATCCCATAGGAAGTCGTCCATGGTTACAGATAAGCGGGCCGCATTTTGAGGCCTGTTGGTAGGCGCAGGGCGCACCGTAGTAGTTGACTCGGCAATACCTTCTTTGTATTGCCAATGACCATCGACCTCTTCAAAGGCTGCTAAGCGTTCTTCTGCTTCGTCATCGATAGGAATATCTTTTAGCTCCGGATCTAAATTGGCTTTATGAGATAAGATATATTGGTGGGATTGCTCGTAATAGGATACGGCTTGATCTAAATCTGGTTTGCCAGTTACATAGCCTTTTTCGTAGGCATAACCTAAAGCAACACGTGTTAAAGCGCGTGTAATATCATAGAACAGAACGCGATTCTCCTCTTCAAAGGCTCGTTGTTCCTCGTCTAAGACACGTAGTAATGATTGCACACCAAAGCGTATATTTTTCGTTACCCCTAAACCGTGGATTCGCATGTATCCGATATAGGGCAAGGCGAATATGAAGCGATCTTTTGTAGCCGCCATATGTGTTAAATCTGCAATGAGACCCCAGTCAAGAGGCAGGTGGCCTATGTGAAAGATATAGCCAAAGGTTGCCTGTAAGGCGGTGTACCCTGCATCACTAAACTGTTTCGTTGCCGCACGGCGGTAGAGACCGATAGCCTTTACCGGATCGTAGGGAATCGTAGAACGTAACGCTTTAGCATCATAGAAATGATAGTAATAATCCGCTAATTCTGCGATACTTTCAGATTGACCTAAGGCGGCACCTTTAGTGAACCATGTGAAAGCATCCTCGAATTTACCATTTTCATGGCAGTCGAGGCCTGTATATAACATCATGGCAGGGTTGCCAAGTTCGGCCGCAGTCCTAGCGACACGGCGCGCATTGCTGAAATCGGCTTCATCGATATAGATATTGCGCAAGTTCCCTTGGAACATAGCAAGACCGTTGTCGAGGGCCTTGTTAAACCACTCTTTCGCAAGGTTAGATGCATTTTCTTGTAATGTTTCATCTGGCACAGTGCCTTGCAAAGCGGCGATGCGATCCTGCACAGAGTTTGCTGTAAGGCTTCTTTGAATGCGTTTAGTCCAACTCATAGGCGGAGGTGTTAGCATAGTCTCAGCGGAGCTGATGCGATTATCATCACGCCAGAAAAAGACATTGCCTATAACATATTGGCAATAGGCATCGCCTTGGTTTGCGTAATCATAGACAATGCGAAATGCTTCGTCGAAGGAAATTTGCATATCCTTCTCTACGGTAGGCGTAATGGAGCCTTTAATGCGCAAAGCTTGTAATGTGCCGATAGGGCTACAGCGGCGAATGCTATCATGCAAGCACTGATAGGTGCGCATATTATCCTCTGGAAAGTTAGACTCTTCCCAGGTAAAGCGAGGCCCTGCATAGACGCGTGCCAAGAGTGCATAGGCGTCACCTAGCTCTCGAGCCTCTGGGTCATTGGCTATCTTGAGAGCGTCCTCTTTAGTGTCTATATCACTTTCAAGACGGCTTGTCTTGTCGTTTCGTAAGGCTCTATCTTTTAGTTGACTTGGATTTTGCTGATTATTGACGATGAGCTCCAATTGACGTAAGCCTTCTTGAGCTATGTTTTGATTATAGGATGTAAAAATCATGTGGAAGACCTTTTGCAGGCGTTCCGTAAAGTACTGTGCCATTAGTCCTCCTTTTATACATGTATACAGTAAATACATATTTATTATATAACGAACGCGAGGTACCGTAAAAGAGGCAATACTAGTATATTAGTATGTTCTCCATTGATATCATACTGCTATCAGTCACCTGTTTTCACAATATACTAGCCTATTTCTAATTTATATCTATGCATAATACAGAGCCTTCAGCATGTATTGGATTCAAATGATAAAAAAATCCCCTCTGAAGAAAATCTGCTGTCACAAATTTTATGTGATGTCTGCAATCTTTCAGAGGGGTTATTATGTATCCTAGTTCTTAGGAATACATATTATTTTTTGTTGTAATCGCCGAACCATTTGTTGTAGATTTTTTGGTAAGTGCCGTCTTCTTTAAGTTCTTTAAGAGCTTTGTTAACAGCTTCTTGTAAAGCTTTGTTGCCTTTTTTCACGCCAAGAACTGTACCTTCAGCTTTAGTAGGTTCGCCTACAAGTTTAAGGTCTTGATCAGCACCTTGTTTGAGGTAGTACATAGCAACTGCATTATCGATGATAGCACCGTCGATTGTACCAGCTTTCAATTCCATGAAGATATTAGCATTAGAATCGATTTGTTTTACTGTTGTACCAGGAATTTTTTGAGCCATTTCAACCGGGATTGTACCGATTTGAGCGCCTACAGTTTTACCTGCTAATTCATCCATGTTGTGGATTGTTGTGTTGTCTTTACGAACAACTGTGATGAAACCGCCTTGGTCGAAGTATACATCGGAGAAGTCCAATGCTTTTTCACGTTCAGGTGTAGCATTGATGCCTGCTGCGATCATGTCGATATCACCAGATTGAACTGCTGGAATCAAAGCATCGAAGCCCATGGATTTGAATTCCATTTTTAAACCAAGTTTTTTAGCAATTGCTTCGGACAAATCAACGTCGAAACCAACGTATTTGTCGCCTTCAGTGAATTCGAATGGTGGGAATGTAGTTTCAGAACCTACACGCAATACACCTTCTTGTTGTGTCATTTTAGGTTTGTCGTTGCCACAACCAGCCAATAAACCCATTGCTGCTACCGCTACGAGGGCGAGGGCTGTCAATTTTTTGAACTTAAACATAGTATCCTCCTCAAACATCCATATACATGGTTTATACATTTCTGTTTATATTGTACGGAATTTTACACCAATAGGCAATAACATTGTATAATTAAGAGTAAACGAGTTTTTTATTCTTTATTGTAGAGTATTATAATCCTTTACAATAATGTGGTTATATACATGGAGGCAATATGTCCCTTACAACTACTTTTGCTGATCTTTGTAAAAGCTTCGCACCTGATGCGTTTACCATTAATTACACATTAGCCAAGAATCCTGAGATTTCCAGTCAGGAGTTTGAGTCCGTTAAAACCATAGGCGCTGTTCTCGAAAAACACGGCATGGACGTAATCTATGAATTCTGTGATTTGCCCACTGCCTTTAAGTCGTCTGTTGTGAAAGTAGACAACCCAAAAGGTCGTTTAGCCATACTTTGTGAATACGATGCACTGCCAGAGGTAGGCCATGCATGCGGTCACTCCGCCAGCGGCTCTATGAGCGTGCTAGCTGCATTGACACTACATAAAATGCAACAAGAAGGCGTAGCTTTCAACATGGACATCGATATTATCGGTACACCAGACGAAGAAGCGATGGGCTGTAAGGTGGATATGTGCAATGCAGGGGTATTCAAAGAATACGATTTTGCCATTATGGTGCATCTCGACGGCGAAGAAACGCGTCCTAACTCACAATTCTTGGCACTCGACTGCTTCCGTGCTAAGTATCACGGTAAGCCAGCCCATGCGGCCGGTGAGCCTTGGAACGGTATCAATGCGGTGAATGGTGTGCAACTCGCTATCCATGCCATGGATATGATGCGCCAACAGGTGCGTCCTGAAACGCGTATCGGCACGTGGATCATTGCGGGAGGTAACGCATCCAATGTGATTCCTGCCTTCGGTGAATTAGAGGTCACTGTGCGTCATACGGAGCGTGAGTACTTGAATGGTTTATCTGAGCAAATCAAAAAAATCTTTGAAGGGGCGGCCCTTTGCACAGGTACAACTGTGGATGTAGAATTTTATGGCAATCCGTATGATGATATGAACCAAAACAATCGTGGCACAGCGCTTATCGAAGAGGTAATGGCCGACATGGGCCTCGATTTTGAGCCCGGTCCAGCAGCCTTTGGAGGTAGTTCGGATATTGGCAATGTAAGCTATCAATGTGCAGCATTCCATCCTAAATTACGCTTGGCCGGCGAGCCAAAGGTGTGCCATTCTAAAGAATTTGCTGCTGCCATGTTAGAGCCTACCATTGAACAAACCATTACCGACGGTGCAAATATCATTGGTGGCACAGTATTGCGATTGGTAGAACACCCAGAAATCTTAGAAGAAATTGTAGCCGAATTTAATAATTCTAAATAGAAGGAATAGAAGGAATAAAAAGAATAAAGGGAATAGAAGGAACAGAAGGAGGATGTATGGCCACGACTGAAACATTAGAAATAAAAAATTATATAGGCCTCACTGGGGATAAGCCCATTCGATTCATCGCATCTGATGTAGATGGTACCTTGGTAAACGATGCAAAAGCGATTCCTGAGGATGCTATTGGGGCGATTCGTGCCGCACGTGAAAGCGGCATTCGCGTAGCCATTGCTTCTGGCCGTGCTTGGAATGAGATGAATGATGTCATCGAAAAATTACCGTGCTTACGGTATTTCATGTGCACCAATGGTGCCTATGTGATGGATAAGGATGAAAACCGCAGTCTATTCCACGTAAATTTTGATAAGGAACAAGCTCTACACTTGTTACGCAAACTGTTAACCTATGGCGTATATGTAGAGGCCTATGTGAAAGACCAAATCTTTGGCATGTATCCGCCATCTAGATGTATTACTCCTGAACGCTTAGGGGCATGCGCTAGCGAACGCAATGAGGGAGATAAAAAGGTTCATGGAATAATGGATAACCATTTACCTAATACCAAAAATCAGATCTCTGGTACAGGAGACACTCGTTTGCCAGGCGCAACTTACGATCATTATGCATTAGCGGAAGGCAACGAAGTAGCAAAGGTAAAGATGTCTGAATGTGAAATAGAGCAATCTAATTTCTTCTTTAGACCTAATATTCGTCCATTTATCTTAGCTACGCGGACAATGGTATGTGATTTGCTAGTTCATATGGAATCCTTAGACGAAGGGCCTGAGAAGATTCAAATCTTCTACGGAGATGAACCGATGCGTCAACGTATCTTGCAAGACTTACGCGATGAATACCAAGGTCTGTCCCACGATGGTACAGGTCGTGAACGTTTCTATGATGTGCTGCTATCTAGTGAAGGCAATTTAGAGTTTGTATTGCCTCACACCACAAAGGGCACAGCCGTAGAAGCGTTGGCAAAACATTGGGGCTTAAGTCCCGATGAGGTGATGACACTAGGGGATAGCGAAAATGACCTATCTATGCTACGCTTTGCGGGTGCTGGCGTAGCCATGGGCAATAGCAAGCCGAACATTAAAGAAGCGGCACGATACGAAACGACAGACAATAACCACCAAGGCGTGGCAAAGGCAATCTATTCGGCTGTTGCGTACAATAATGAGCTAAATAAGAAAAAGTAATTATATTAGCTGTTATTGTATTGAAATATTATGAATATATTTTTGAGCTAGCGTGATGTTTGTGATCTTATATATTTAAAATATGAATCCTACTACTTAAAAGTAGATAATATTAAGTTTGGCACAGATAAACAGTACATAGGAGGTGATGTATAATGGGAAATCTAAAGTTTAATATCGATGACACTTGCGTTAAGTGCGGTGCTTGTGCAGAGGATTGTCCTGTTCAATGCATTACCGAAGGGAAGACACGATTTATTATTGGGAAAGGCTGTATCGGTTGTGGCGACTGCTATTCCATCTGTCCGGTGGGGGCTGTAAAAATGTATAAACGAGAGCCCCCTAAAAAGTGATAGCTAGATATCTTTCAGCATTGTTAGCAAATTGACTTACATACGGAAAGCTCCTAAAGAGTGATAGTTAGAAATCCGAACATTGGATTCTTATTTATAATTTACATACGGAATATATGGAGTCGTTATACTTCCTATGGTATAATAAAATGTAATGAAAAATTAGCGTTTGGCTCGGAAAAACGCGCCCCAGTACAGAAACGTATGGGCATGACAAATAGTGAATATACTTTCACAAATAGATGCATATGGAGGAAGGCATGGAAAACAAGGAATTTGTAATTGTTGTTGACTTTGGTGGTCAATATAACCAATTGATCGCGCGCCGTGTTCGTGAAAATCACGTATACTGCGAAGTATATCCATACAACAAAGCGCTGGAGAAAATTAAGGAATTACAACCACAAGGTATCATCTTCACAGGCGGTCCTAACAGCGTGTATGAAGAAAATTCTCCAAAAATTGAGAAAGAGATTTTTGAACTTGGTATTCCTATTCTTGGCATGTGCTATGGTATGCAATTTATGGCGCATACATTGGGTGGCGAAGTTAAATCTGCGGACAACCGTGAATTTGGTAAAACACCTACTAAAGTGGACACTACATCTCCATTGTTCAAAGGCTTGGAAGAAGACCAAGTTGTTTGGATGTCTCACGTTGACTATGTAGCAAAAGTTCCTGAAGGCTTTGAAATCGTAGCACATACTAAGGATTGTCCTGTTGCATCCATGCAAAATACAGAACGCAAACTATATGCTATGCAATACCATGCAGAAGTATTGCACACTGAACATGGTAAAGAAATGCTTCACAACTTCTTGTACGAAGTATGTGGCTTCACAGGCACATGGACAATGGCAAACTATGCAAAAACTGCGATTGAAGACATCCGTAACACTGTAGGCGACGGTAAAGTATTGTTGGCATTGTCCGGCGGTGTAGATAGCTCTGTTGCAGCAGCTCTTATTTCTAAAGCTGTTGGTGACCAATTGACTTGTATCTTCGTTGACCATGGTTTAATGCGTAAAAACGAAGGTGACGAAGTTGAAGCTGCTTTCAAAGATTCCGGCATGCATTTCATCCGTGTCGATGCGGAAAAACGTTTCTTAGATAAATTGGCTGGTCTTGAAGATCCAGAAGCAAAACGTAAAGCTATCGGCGAAGAATTTATCCGCGTATTCGAAGACGAAGGCCGTAAAATTGGTTCCGTTGACTTCTTAGCGCAAGGTACAATCTACCCTGACGTTATCGAGTCCGGTACTGGCGAAGCAGAAGTTATCAAATCTCACCACAACGTAGGCGGCTTGCCTGCAGTTGTAGACTTTAAAGGCCTTATCGAGCCATTGCGCAACCTCTTCAAAGACGAAGTACGTGAACTTGGTTCTGAATTAGGTTTGGCTGACTACCTCGTATGGCGTCAACCATTCCCTGGTCCTGGTCTTGCTATCCGCGTAATGGGCGAAATCACGAAAGACAAACTAGACATCTTGCGTGATGCGGACTACATCTTCCGTGACGAAATTGCAAAAGCTGGCCTTGATCGTAGCATCAACCAATACTTTGCCGTATTAACATCTACACGTACCGTAGGCGTTATGGGTGACTTCCGTACATACGATTACACATTGGCATTGCGTGGCGTAACAACAACAGACTTCATGACAGCTGACTGGGCACGCATCCCTTACGACGTATTGGACACAATCTCCCGTCGTATCGTAAACGAAGTACAACACATCAACCGTATCGTGTATGATATTACATCTAAACCACCTGCTACAATTGAGTGGGAATAAGATGATTTGCTTAATATAGGTAACATATAAAAATACATAATATAATTTAGTCATCCAAAGAGTCTTTCTTTGGATGATTTTTTTATAGGTCTTCAAAATATGTATTTTAGATGGTAATAGAAATTTTGTATTAGTGATTAAAATGGTAAAAGTGTCATAGTTATTTGTTATTACTATGAAAAATAAATGAATTAATGATGTGCTCTAATTATCTAAGATGTTATAATAAAAATATTAGGATTTATAGTGTATTTACTAGATTATACGGATTTCATGACAATAATCTTGATTTGTAAGTTTTAATGAGGATGGTATATAAGTTATGGCAGCAAAAAACAATACAGATATTGGATTTGAAAAACAAATATGGGATGCGGCTTGTGTTCTTTGGGGGCATATTCCTGCTGCAGAATACCGAAAAGTAATTGTAGGGTTAATATTTCTTCGTTATATATCAAGTGCTTTTGAGAAACGCTATGAAGAGCTTATAAAAGAAGGCGACGGATTTGAAAATGATAGAGATGCATATGCAGAAGAAAATATTTTCTTTGTTCCAGAAGAAGCTTGGTGGAGCACAATTGCATCTGCTGCACATACACCTGAAATTGGACTTGTTATTGATAATGCAATGAGAGCTATTGAAAAAGAGAATACAACACTTAAAAATGTGTTACCTAAGAATTATGCTAGTCCTGATTTAGATAAAAGAGTTCTCGGAGAAGTTGTTGACCTTTTTACTAATGAAGTCAAAATGGACGGTACTGAGGCGAGTAAGGATTTATTGGGAAGAACATATGAATATTGTATTGCTCAATTTGCTTCTTATGAAGGCACTAAGGGTGGTGAGTTTTATACACCGTCAAGTATCGTTAAAACTATTGTATCCATATTAAAACCTTTTGATAATTGCCGCGTATATGATCCTTGTTGTGGTAGTGGAGGTATGTTTGTACAAAGTGAAAAATTTGTACAATCTCATAGTGATAATCGTGGAACGATTTCTGTTTATGGACAAGAATCCAATGCCGATACATGGAAAATGGCAAAAATGAATATGGCAATTCGTGGTATTGATGCTAATTTTGGTTCATATCATGCAGATACCTTTTTTAATGATTTACATAAAACATTAAAGGCTGATTTTATTATGGCAAATCCTCCATTTAACCTTTCTAATTGGGGACAGGAAAAGTTAAAAGATGATGTTCGCTGGAAATATGGAGTACCTCCTGCAGGTAACGCGAACTATGCATGGATTCAACATATGATACACCATCTTGCTCCAAATGGGAAAATCGGCCTTATTTTGGCAAATGGTGCACTATCGTCACAAACTAGCGGTGAGGGCGATATCAGAAAAAATATTATTGAAGCGGATCTCGTGGAAGGTATTGTAGCTTTACCTACTCAGCTATTTTATAGTGTTACTATACCGGTTACCTTATGGTTTATTTCAATGAATAAAAAACAAAAAGGAAAAACTCTATTTGTTGATGCACGTAATATGGGCTATATGGTTAATCGTAAACATAGAGATTTTACTGATGATGATATTCAACGATTAGCTGATACATTCTCGTCATTTCAAGATGGTACTTTAGAGGATGTAAAAGGCTTTTGTGCTGTTGTTAATACTAAGAAGATTGAAGAACAAGATTATATTCTTACTCCAGGTCGATATGTTGGTCTTGAAGTTGTTGAGGAAGATGAGGAGCCATTTGAAGAAAAAATGAGTCGGCTTACCTCTGAACTATCAGAAATGTTTATAAAATCCCGTGAATTAGAAACGGAAATTCGTGAAAAGCTAGGGGCGATTGGGTATGACATTAAATGATGACGTTAGATATTATTTAATTTTTGATACAAATGTTTTGTTTCAAGCGTACGAAAAAAAAGCTGATTTTACCTCATTTAGTTTTAATTCAACATATGAAAATATCATTGATATGATTAATCAATTGGATATTTATAGCCAAGTTATATTAGTGATTCCTTCTGTAGTTTGGAGAGAGCTGGAAAAACAGATCATAGAAAAACATGATGAGTTGCTTTTAACATATAGAAGTACAATAACAAATAAGGTTTTTCCTGAATATTCTATAAAAGAGAATCCTCAAATGGATTATCCAGAGTATATAAAAACAAAAATCAAAGAATATAAGGATGACATTCAACAAGGTATGAGTGAAGTAATAGAAATTCAAAATGCGTCCAATAGCAGATTTAGAAGTATAATAGATCGTGCATTTGGCAAGCGTCCACCCTTTGAAGGAAAAGATAAGAAGTCTGATAAAGGGTTTAAGGATGCATTGTTATGGGAGAGTATTTTAGAATTTGCGTTAAATCAACCTAAATCGGAAATTATATATTACTCGAAAGATAATGCTTTTGGAGAATTTTTGATTCAAGAGTTTTCGGAAGTTGTAGATAAATCATCGTTATTCATATGTAAAAATGAAAATGAAGTTAAACTACGATTAGAAGCGTGGGCACAGGAAATTGATAAGTATTCATATCAACCTATTGAAAGTTTTGATGAAAATAAGGAAATCATTGATTGGCTTAATTCTGAGGATTTCTTTAGGCAAATAACTGAAGGTAATTTTGATTTTATTGAAAGGGGACGCCTGATTAATTCTGTGTCTGCATATTTAATTAATATTAATGCTATTGAATGTTCAAGCTCAAATGAGGAAATACTAAATTATTATATTGAACTAACACTTAAACTTATATATAAATTCAAGGATGGTGCAGAAACCGCAGAAGAGATAGATGTAGGATTGGATGTTAATAAAGTATGGGATGAGAGTATTTATATGTTAGAAAATGCTTACCGTGTAGATGGTGATTAATTTTAAATAGGTAAAGTTTAGCTATGGGTTCTAAACATTTGATGTTAGATATATATTTTCCATTAGGAAATAGAGGTGGTGGAGATGAAGTGTAAATTATCGGATGTTTGTGAGTATAGAAAAGGAAAAGTGCATGTTTCAAATTTAACGTTAAAAACATATATATCAACTGAGAATATGTTGCCTAATAAGGCTGGAGTTGTTGAGGCTAACTCTTTGCCATCTACTACATTGGTTCAAGAATATAAAGAAAATGATACTCTTGTTTCAAATATAAGGCCTTATTTCAAGAAGGTTTGGCAAGCAAAACATGATGGTGGATGTTCGAATGATGTATTGGTTTTCCAAGGAAAAGCGAATATAGATAAAGATTTCCTTTACTATATACTTGCTAATGATGATTTTTTTGCATACTCAATGGCGACATCTAAAGGAACAAAAATGCCAAGAGGGGATAAAAAATCAATAATGCAGTATGAACTACAGTTATTTGATATAAAGATCCAGAAAAAAATAGTAAGTATATTAAAGTTATTAGATAAGAAGATTGAATTAAATAATGCTATAAACAATAATTTAATTGTCTGTAGTTCATGTTGATTTATTATATATTAATTTGTGATACATCAAGTTCACCAGACAGAAGACATGGAAGTAAATAATCTCTAAGTTCAGCAAGTTTGGTATTTTCCATTAAATTTGTCTCATACTTTTTCATTAGTTGACCAACAATTGATTCAAACTCCGTGAGTATTTGATTATCAGGAATAAGAATGTCAACTTTATTCATATCTGCTTGAGTGATAAGTGGCTGTGTTGATCCTCGATTCATAGCGTGATAATTAATTTTTTGAAGAATTTGAAAGGTGTACTCATAAAGTTCGCTTGTTATTACTAGTGTGTTATCAGAAGCCCAACATGGAAAATTAATACGTTGAACTATACCATGTGTCCCTACTCGACCAATCACAAGTATTTTATTAGTATAATTTGCTTCATTGGTAAAACCTACAATAGAAGTTGCCCCCAAAAGTGGAATTTCAAAACCATTCTGTTTCTTAGTAGACTTTTTCGGAGGTCTTTTCCCACTCGTTATATTAGCTATATCGGCTAATATACCTCGTTTCCATGTAGGTGGACAAGAACCATTCGATAAAATGAATTTTTCAAACCAAGTTTGATATATCGTTTTTGCTTGCTGAGCTAAATTATTGTTTAACATACAACCATAACTCTTGCGAGTGGCAAGAATTAAAAAGAGGGATTGCCACTCCGTAGTCTTTCTCTACGATAGAAAAGGAGAACAGACTATGAAACAGAAAGTAATCAACGAGGTTATGCAGGGTATGCTCAGCTGCCTCAACAATGTGCAGTTGGAGAGGCTGCAGGAAGTACTAGAACATGCGTTGTTCCATAAACAAATAAGCGAGACGGAGGAAGAAGTCAATGAAGCACTAACAAATGAACAGCTTCTGGAAAGATTCCTCGCGGCAAAACGAATAGAGGGATGCTCAGAAAAGTCGCTGGCGTATTACAGGACTACGATTGATGCTATGACCGCTAAGGTGGAAAAGAACGTCCGAGAGACAGAAACGGACGATTTGCGTACATACCTGACGGAGTATCAACAGGAGAAAAACTCCAGCAAGGTTACCGTTGATAACATCCGTAGAATACTGTCGAGTTTCTTTTCTTGGCTGGAGGATGAGGATTATATCCTGAAGAGTCCAGCTCGAAGAATCCATAAGGTGAAGGCGGCCTTGACAATCAAGGAAACATATACCGACGAGGCCTTGGAGAAAATGCGCGATAGCTGTGAGGAACCCAGAGATTTAGCATTGATAGATATGCTTGCTTCAACCGGAATGCGTGTTGGAGAACTGGTTCTTCTTAATAGAGATGATATCAACTTTGAGGAGCGGGAATGTGTCGTGTTCGGTAAAGGCAGTAAAGAACGGATGGTGTACTTCGACGCACGGACTAAAATTCATTTGCAGAACTACCTGCAGGAACGCACTGATGATAATCCGGCGTTATTCGTATCGCTTCGTGCTCCGCATGAGAGACTGCAGAGCGGTGGTGTTGAGCGGAGGCTCCGGGAACTCGGAAAGAAGCTGGATATTGAGAAGGTGCATCCGCATAAGTTCCGTCGCACACTTGCTACGATGGCAATCGATAAAGGAATGCCGATTGAACAATTGCAGCAACTGCTTGGCCATAAACGGATTGATACGACGCTACAATATGCGATGGTAAAACAAAGCAATGTAAAATTGGCACATAGAAAATATATAGGTTAGGATGGTGAAAATATGGCTGAATGGGTAATGAAAAAGCTGAAAGATATAGCGGATTTTAATCCAAGAGAATCCCTTGCAAAAGGGACAGTTGCAAAAAAAATCGGTATGGATAAGCTGCAGCCTTTTTGCCGGGATGTACTGGGATATGATCTGGAGCAATTCTCCGGCGGCACAAAATTCCGCAATGGAGATACGATTATGGCCAGAATTACTCCGTGCTTGGAGAATGGAAAGACGGCAAAGGTCAGCATTCTTGATGATGGAGAAGTAGGTTTTGGCTCTACAGAATACATAGTGTTTCGTGCTAAAAATAGTGTGGACGAGGACTTTATCTATTATCTGGTTTGTAGCCCACTTGTCCGTGAGCCAGCGATAAAGTCGATGGTAGGATCGTCTGGAAGGCAGAGAGTTCAGACGGATGTGGTTCAGAATTTGGAGATAATGGTTCCGGATTATGAAGAGCAGAGAAGGATATCCGGACTCCTGAAATCACTGGATGATAAGATTGCGTTAAATAATGCGATAAACAATAATTTAGAGTATCAAGCAGAAGCTCTTTTTCACTCATTGTTTGTTGAGAATGTTAATCCAATATGGAAAGATGGTGTACTTTCTGACCTTGGAACTATTGTTGCAGGTGGAACCCCCTCCAAAACAAAGCCAGAATATTACTCCGAGAAAGGCATAGCATGGATTACTCCAAAAGATTTATCTCTTAATAAGTCAAAATTCATTTCTCACGGTGAAATTGATATTTCAGAATTAGGATTCTCCAAGAGTAGTGCAACTAAAATGCCAACCGGAACAGTTCTGTTTAGTTCCAGAGCACCTATTGGGTACATTGCCATTGCTGCCAACGAAGTAACAACTAATCAGGGATTCAAATCGGTAGTTCCAAATGAAAATGTTGGTACAGTTTTTATTTATTATCTTCTAAAATTCTTATTGCCGACCATCGAGGGAATGGCTTCGGGTTCAACTTTTAAGGAAATATCAGGCGCAGGAATGAAATCTGTCCCTGTTGTAATTCCCGATAACGAAACTATCGATAAATTCAATGCCTTTTGTACTCCAATCTTCCAGCAACAGGAAGTGCTTGAAGCAGAAAACTCACGACTTGTTGATATTATAGATGCATTATTACCTAAGCTGATATCTGGCGAGCTTGATGTTTCAGACATAGAACTTTAAGCTGCTAAATTATTGTTTATTGTACATGGTGGTAAATATTAATTTTAAGAAATACTTATTCTTGATAATAGAGGGATATAAATATATTAGTGTAGAGTTTTAAGGTCAAAATTATCTTTTTAATAGGGAGTAAAATAATGCTAAATTTTTTCCGAGAGGAAGATTATGAAAAATCATTAATTGAATTATTTCAAAATGATTTAGAGTATGAATATGTATATGGCCCAGATATAGAAAGAGATTTTTATAGTCCTTTCTATGAAGAAGTTTTAATTGAGTCTTTATATCGTATAAATCGTGGTGCAACTAATGATGCGATTCAGGATGCATTATTTAAACTTAAAAATTTTGAAAATGGTGAACTTGTACAGAAGAATGCTATCTTTATGGACTACTTACAGAATGGTATTCCTGTAAGATATTTTATTGATGGAGAAGAACGTTCTTCAATTGTTTATCTTGTGGATTATAAGAATTCTGAAAATAATTCATTTGTTGTAGCTAACCAATGGACTTTTATTGAGAACAGTAATAAACGCCCTGATCTCATTTTATTTCTAAATGGGCTACCAATAGTGTTAATGGAACTTAAGTCTCCTTCTCGTGAAGAAACAGATGCTTCTGAGGCATATAGACAGCTTCGCAACTATATGCAAGAGATTCCATCGATGTTTATTTATAATGCTATTTGTGTTATGAGTGATCAATTAATTTCTAAAGCTGGTACAATTACTTCCGGCGAAGACCGTTTTATGGAGTGGAAAACCAAAGATGGTAATTATGAGAATACTCAATATGCACAATTTGATACATTCTTTGAGGGAATATTTCAAAAAGAACGATTACTTGATATTATTAAGAACTTTATTTGTTTCTCGAATGAAGGAATAAATAGCTATAAAATTCTTGCTGGATATCATCAATACTTTGCAGTAAAAAAGGCTATTGAATCGACTAAGCACGCTACTGTTACTGATGGTAAGGGTGGAGTTTTTTGGCATACTCAAGGTAGTGGTAAGTCTCTTTCAATGGTATTCTATGCTCATTTATTACAGGAGACCCTAGATAGCCCTACCATTGTTGTTCTTACTGATAGAAATGACCTTGATGATCAACTCTATAGTCAGTTTGTAAAGTGTAAAGACTTTTTACGACAAGAACCGTTACAAGCAGAAAGTAGAGAAAATCTTAAAACCTTACTAGCTGGGAGACAGGCAAATGGTATTATTTTCACTACGATGCAAAAGTTTGAGGAATCGGATGAACCTCTATCTGAGCGTCATAATATTATAGTTATGGCGGATGAAGCACATAGAGGGCAATATGGGCTTGCTGAAAAAATTAAGATTACAAAGAATGAATTGGGAGAGGAAGTAGCAAAACGTGTTATTGGTACAGCCAGACTCATTCGTAATACATTACCTAATGCTACATATATTGGTTTTACAGGAACACCTATTTCTTCAAAAGACCGTAGTACGCGGGAGGTCTTTGGCGATTATATCGATATCTATGATATGACGCAGTCTGTTGAAGATGGTGCAACACGACCTGTTTACTATGAAAGTCGTGTTATCAGATTGAATCTTGATCAAGCTACATTGAGGTTGATTGACGCTGAATATGATTTGATGTCTTTGAATGCAGATAGTGAAGTTATAGAGAAAAGCAAACATGAGCTAGGACAGATGGAAGCCATTCTTGGTAATGATAATACTCTAGATTCTCTTGTGCATGATATTCTTGATCACTATGAAAATAATAGGGAGTATTTACTTACCGGTAAGGCAATGATTGTTGCATATTCTCGCTCTATTGCTATGAAAATCTATAAACGTATTTTAGAGCTTCGACCAAATTGGGAAGAAAAAGTTGCTGCAGTTATGACTTCTGGTAATAATGATCCAGAAGAGTGGCGACAAATTATTGGCAATAAGCATCATAAAAACGAGCTTGCAAAGAAATTTAAAGATAATAACAGCTCTTTAAAGATTGCTATAGTTGTTGATATGTGGCTGACAGGTTTTGATGTTCCTTCTCTTGCAACTATGTATATTTACAAGCCTATGACTGGACATAATCTAATGCAAGCAATTGCTCGTGTTAATCGTGTATTCCGTGATAAAGAAGGCGGGCTTATTGTTGATTATGTGGGTATTGCTACTGCTTTGAAGCAGGCGATGAACGATTATACATCTCGTGATAAAAAAAATTATGGTGATACGGATGTTTCTATGGTCGCATATCCTAAATTCTTAGAAAAATTGTCTATATGCCGTGATATATTCCATGGATATGATTATTCTAAATTTAAAAGTGGTACGGATCTTGAAAGAGCTAAAACCATTAGTGGTGCAGTGAATTTCATTATGGATAAAGAGCGTGCAGAGGATAAGGAGGTATTTGTAAAAGAATCCCTTATGCTTCATCAAGCACTCTCTCTTTGTTCGTCGTTAGTTAATGAAGACGATAGATTTGAAGCAGCATTCTTTGAAGCTGTTCGTGTACTTGTTTTGAGACTTACTAATACTGGCGTTGGTAAAAAGATTTCATTACCAGAGATGAATGCAAGAATAAACGAACTTTTAAAACATAGTATTAAGAGTGATGGTGTAATTAATTTATTCTCTGATATTAAAGAAGAGTTCTCTTTATTCGATCCTAAATTCTTGCAAGATGTTGCTAATATGAAGGAAAAGAATCTTGCAATTGAATTGTTGAAGAGATTAATTTCTAATCAAGTCTCTGTTTATCGCAGAACAAATGTAGTTAAGTCTGAGAAATTTAGTGAAATTATGCAACGCTCTCTCAATGCTTATTTAAATGGGATGCTAACAAATGAAGAAGTTATTGCAGAGATGCTAAAACTAGCAAAACAAATCGTAGCTGATAGAGAAGAAGGGGAAAAACTTGGCCTAACTGCAGATGAGTTAGCCTTTTATGATGCATTGGTAAAACCACAGGCTATTAAAGATTTCTACGAAAATGAAGAGCTAATCTCGATAACGAAAGAATTGGCTGAGACTCTGCGTAAGAATAGGACCATAGATTGGCAAAAACGTGAATCAGCAAGAGCTAAAATGCGTATGATCATTAAAAAACTTTTGAAAAAGCATAAATACCCTCCAGAAGGTATGGATGATGCGGTTCAGACTGTAATAACACAATGCGAGCTATGGACGGATAATTATGATATGGAAGAAGAACATAAGGTTTATTCCTATCCAATGCCAACGGAGAAACCGTTATCCCTAGTTGCCGATAATATAGGGAAGTAAGCTTATAGTAGGGATAATACAATTATTTGAGTAAAAGGTATTTTATATAGGCTGTATAAGCAAAATCGGTAGGGGAATATAAACTTGTTTTGAAAGTTTAATCGTATTAATCAAAGGGAATAAGGAGAGTTGTTATGTCAAAGTTAAATATTGATCAACAAACGATAAAGGAATTGTTTACTAATAAACGTGCTGATTTTTTAATACCAGATTATCAAAGACCATATGCTTGGGATATTTCTGAATGTGAAACTTTGTGGGATGATATATTTTTATTCGCATTTCCAGATGAAGACTTCTCGAAGTTTGATCCAGAGGGGGATGAATATTTTCTTGGTCCTATTGTTACATTTAAAAATAGTGATAATAAACTGGAAATTATTGATGGACAACAACGTTTAACAACATTGATGTTATTGCTGAGAGCTTTTTATTCATTTTTTGGAAATATGAAAGATGATAACTCAAAAAAAACAGCAGAGGACATATCTAAATGTATCTGGAAAACTGATGAGTTTGGAACTCCAGATACAAACAAATTAAAAATAGACTCTGAAGTTACATCTGATGATGATAAGGATGAATTTTTATCAATTCTTAAAACTGGTATAGTAGTGGATTCACAAAAAAGTGCATATGCGAGGAATTATCGATTTTTTACGAAACAGATAAATACCTTTTTAGTACAATATCCAACATATTTTGCATATTTACCAAATAGGCTTATGAATAACTGTATTCTTCTTCCAATTGAGGCTGAGTCGCAAGAAACTGCACTTAGAATATTCTCTACATTAAATGATAGGGGTAAACCGCTTTCTGATACAGATATTTTCAAAGCTCAATTCTATAAGTATTATAAAGAGAACGATAAAAAGGATGAATTTATAAAAAGATGGAAACAATTGGAAGAAATCTCCGACAAAATTTTCTCATCAGTATCGGGTTCATCTATGGACGAATTATTTACACGTTACATGTATTATGAACGTGCAAAAATGAAAAATAAAAACACTACAACTGAAGCATTGCGCAAATTTTATGAGAAAGATGGCTATAGCCTTTTAAAGAAAGATGAAACACTAACTAATTTAGAGGTTTTAGCAAGCTTCTGGGTAAATGTTGCAGAACAAGATGATAGTGTTTTTTCTGATAAAGTTCTGAAAAATCTATCTGTTTTAAATTATGCCCCAAATGGTATGTGGGCATACTTAACTTCCGTGTATTTTATGCAAAATAAAGACAGCAATGGAATGCTTGAGGACAAATCATTTGGTGAGTTCCTTGATAAAATTATTGCCTTTATTTGGGCTTATGCAATTATGAGACCTGGTGTAAATGCATTAAGGACACCTGTTTATCCAGAGTTGATTAATATTGTAAATAACCAGCAAGTATCATTTAATGATTATAAATTTGATGAAAGTGATGTAAAGCTAGCATTAGAGAATTATCTTTTTACAAATGGCAGACCAATTACTAAATCGATGCTTGCGTGGTGGATGTATACAAATGATAAACAAGATTTGTTCTTATTAGATACAAAAGTAGAGATAGAACATATTTATGCTAAAAAACGACAAGAAAATGAGAATGGTTTAACTGATAAAAGGAATTTAGAATCATTAGGTAATAAAGCTCTACTTGAAAAGGCTATTAATATTCGTGCATCAGATTATCGATTTATAGATAAATTAAAATATTATAAGGGGTTTGTAACTGATAAAGGTAAAGTTAGAGAAGGTACAAAAAATAAGGAATTATTTGATTTATCATCTAATTCTAATGATTTTAAAGAAACAGATATTATAGAGCGAAAAAATCTAATTATTTGTACCTTTATTGATTATCTTCGTCGGAATGATTTATTACTTAAATAAAAAATATGCTCTAATTATTTTTGAGGGTTTTCAAAATAGTAAATTAATAAAGTTAAGGAATATCGTATTGTGGCCATATTCTTATAATTAGAGGTCCTATGAAAACGACAAAATCTTTTGGCAATCATTCCAAATATTCTCTCCATGATGCAAGGGTACAGAAAATAGAATACGCAGACGATAATTTGATCCTTACTTTTGAGTACATTTTCTCTTATGAGAATGGTGTTGAACAAACTCATAAGGCTCAAGTTGTGTTTGAGACGTGCGATATAGATTTTTTCGAAATTCTCGTGTTTAATAATACAATTCTAGATACTTTTACAGGCAAAAGAATTGAGTTACTTCAGTATCAAAAGGATTATAGTGAAAGTGAATTTGAGGTTATTACAGAGACCTATAATTGGGGACACGCTGTATTCCAAGGGTGGTTATGGACCGAAGGGAATCCAGTTCACTGTATAATGAATATATACTTTAAAGGTGATATGGTATATGTAGTTGAATGAGGCCCGAAATGAGTAATTTAGATTTTACTATTAGCTGCACAGTCACTTTCTTCAGCAAGAAGAGGAAAACTCCACCGAATTTAAATAATGGAATGTACTATCCTCATTTTGTTATAAAAGGTACTGAGGAATATCTTGGTATTAACTTTATTGATGGTGAAGATGTCATCTTTGATAAACAAATAGGAGCTAATGTGTTGCCAGTTTATGAAACTGTAGATTATTCTGCTCTACAAGCAGGTGCAGAGTTCCTCATAATGGAAGGTGGCAATGTTGTTGGTGAAGGGATTGTAAAAGAAATCTTTCAACATAAACCGTATGGGAGTAAATAACTATGGGCTATAAAAATGTATGTGTAAACTGCCGGATTTCCTTGTCGGAGGGCACAAATTACGAGTTGTTTAACAGAAATAAAACCTGCCCTACCTGTAAAGGTAAAATGTACTTTGTGAACGAGAAGTTCAAAGCCCCTAAAAAATCTAATGACAAAGACTGGAAAATCATTGAGTATTTGTTGTTGAGCGGCTATGATTTCCGTAATCCTTATTGTGGACATGAGCAATGTATTTATTTTGAGTTCCCTAAGAACCTGCAAGAGGCAGAAGAGTTTATCCGAGAAATGAGGAATTTAGATTAAGTCAGGAGGTTTCGTATGGCACCGCAAGTTACAGATTTTTCGTTCTGGAATGAAATGTGGAAACAAAGTTATTATGATCGTGAGAAAGGGATTCGGGCGAATCCATTATTAGAGTATTGGGACAAGCGAGCCAATGATTTTTCTCTTATGCGTAAAAGCAATGACTACGACTTTGGACGGAAGGTGTATGCTGCTTTAAGTAGTGTCTTAACACCTGATTCTAGTATGTTAGACATAGGTGCTGGTCCTGGTTCTTTTACAATTCCTTTTGCTCAACATATTAAATCTGTTACTGCTATTGAGCCGTCAAAGGGCATGGTGGCAGTCCTTAAAGAAAATGCCAAAGAATTAAACGTTGAGAATATTAACATCATTGAAGAATTGGTTCAGGACTTACCTCAAGATGGCTCTCCAGACTTTCAATTTGATCTGGTAACCATATCTCTTGTGCTTTGGATGTTCCCTGATGTGTGGCCTCGGCTTTTACAAATGGAACAATACTCTAAAGGCTATTGTGCAATCGTAGCTGGCATTCCCGATTGGAAGAATCCTCGGGAAGCTAGCAAATCTGATGTACAAGAGTTTCAAATTCTGTATAATATGTTACTTTCACAAGGGCGCTCACCTAATGTAAGCATCATTGATTATAGATGTGAACGTACTGTAGAAGATGAAATCGAGTGCCGAAAGATCATATACGAACAGTACTATGGAGACTTAACGCCAGCAGCAGAGGAACAAATCAAGAAAGAAATCATAGCAAAATCTAAGGACAATAAATGTTTGATTTCCTCTCGGTCTGCTATAATTTGGTGGAATCCTAAGGAAGTTGTGTCACACACCTAAGATAAAGTTGATAAATGGATTAGAAAAGGCAGTAGCATGATTAATATCGTTAAGGGCGGTAGGGCGATTACCTATACCGAAGAAAAAAGCTTTACCCCTCAGCAGGTAGCAGAACTGTTTCTGTCTGTCCGTTGGGTGGTGGGCAAGTATCCTGACCGATTGCATAAGGCTCTGATGAATTCATCGCGCGTGATTTCTGCTTGGGATGGAGGTCGTTTAATAGGTCTTATTCGTGTCATGGATGATAGCGAACTTGTGTGCTTCATCAATTATGTGCTAGTTCATCCTGATTATCATGGCCAAGGTATTGCAGGGCACTTGCTAGAAATGGTGAAAGACGCTTACAAATCGTATTTGTACATCAATGTTATGATTGGTGAAAGCAAGAATGCGACCTTTTACGAGAAACATGGTTTTAAAGTAAAGGAAAATTCCTTACCGATGCAATATCGCAATGTACCTAAATATACGAAAAAGTAAATTTAGTAAATATAAGATTCAGCAGAAAAAGGCTACACGTAACATCTCTACGTGTAGCCTTTATGGCGTAAACCATTTATACTAAAAATGATTTATTTTAGCTGACTCATTTTAAAATGTGCTCTATACAAATACATAAATGCATAAGTACATAAAGAAGGATATTAATATGTTAATACGAAAAGCGACAACCGCAGATTTAGATGTAGTTACATATATCGAAGCAACTTGCTTTCCTCCGGCAGAGGCGGCACCTCGTGAGGCTTTTAAGGAACGATTAGACCGTTATGCAGGGCAGTTTTTAATTGCCTTTGATGGAAACACACCAATTGGTTTTATCGATGGTTTTGTAACGGATGATGAAGTCTTAACAGATGAGATGTTCGCCGATGCTTCGCTGCATAATCCCAATGGCGTATGGCAGATGATTTTTGGTCTAAATACGATGCCTAAATATCGCAATCGTGGTGTTGGTGGTCAGTTGATAGAGGCTTTTATAGAATTGGCCAGAGAGGAAAACCGAAAGGGCGTAATTCTAACCTGTAAGGAAGAAAAGATACCTTATTATGCTAAGTTTGGTTTTGTAAATGAAGGGGCGTCAACGTCGGATCATGGCGGTGCCAAATGGTATCAAATGCGCCTTGAATTGTAGAGGAAAAGTTATTAATCGATAAAAATAAATTATCGAATTTGAAGGGCATTTCTACAGATTGTCCTAATGAGAAGCTAAAACTCCGCTTAGTGGTTGAGTTTTAGCTTCTTTTTTGCTGAAAAGTATAGATTTTACAAGAATAGCCGTACCCCTATATGTTTATTGACACTGTATATCCCTCATGCTACGATGAGAAAAATCACATATGATTGGGTTAGGTGTCTATTGACTTAATAGAGAATTTGGTACAAGCCAAAGCGGTCACGCCACTGTAACAGCGAGGTACTTTGCATAGAGGGTAAAATGCTCTCGGTCACTGAAGTTTTTGGGAAGGCGCAAAGTAACGTTGAACTGGAGCCAGGAGAACTGCCTAATTAGCAATTGCCAATTGACCTGCGAGAGACAGGGATGGGGATTGATATAGATGAATTTATACTAGCTATGCATAGTTGAAAGCTCATACTATATGCTAGCTTATTAGGCGTGGTAGTTAGTCTAACTGAGATGACAGCCCGTTTCCTCTTCGTGGGGAAACGGGCTTTTTATGTGCATTTATAGTGATAGTTTTAGTTGAGAGAAGAGGGATACTTATGTTTAAACAGAAGAAGTTTATGGCGTATTTAGTCACGGTTTTTCTCCTAATTGTGAGTATGCTCATCGCTGCATGTGGAGGTCCTAGTGAGACAAAGAAAGATACGGCGCAAAATAACAAGCCTATCGAAATCACAGACGTAACAGGGCGTACGGTAACGCTTAAAAAGCCAGCAGAGAGAGTTGTTTTGCAATGGAGTGGTGCCGGTGGTCCATTCTTTACGATTTCCGCACTTATGGGTAAGGATACGCCGAAGGTTATCGCCGGTATGGATACATCTTTGCAGGATTACAGAGCGGATATGTGGAAGCACTTTACTGCTGAAATGCCTGAGTTAGCTAAGATTCCAGTAGTTGGTACCATCGGTGATAAAACATTTAATGTGGAGCAAGTTATTTCCTTGAACCCAGATGTTATTTTCATTCCTGTTGATTTGAAAGAACAATATGAGTCCGATGCTAAACCAAAACTAGATGCAGCAGGTGTACAAACGATTTACATTGACTACCATGCTGAAAAACTTGAAAGTCATCAAAAATCCATCGAAGCCATCGGCAAGGCTTTAGGTAAAGAAGAACGAGCCGCAGAAATTAGCAAGTTCTATACGGATCGTGTGACGAGGGTTCTGGACCGTGTTAGTAAAATTAATAAACCAAAACCAACAGTTTACCTTGAAGTTGGTATGAATGGTCCGGAAGAATTTGGTAATTCTTTTAGTAGTAATTACTCTTGGGGAGCGTTAGCTACTATGGCTGGTGCTGATGTCATCACAAAGGATGTTATTAAGAAAACGTCTCCTATTAATCCAGAGTTTATACTTGAAAAAAATCCAGATATCATCATGATCATGGGTTCTTACTGGCCTAAGAAACCAACCTCTATGCGTTTAGGTTTTGAAGCAACCGAAGCATCGTCTCAAGAGTTGTTGAAGGCGTTCACCACAGAACGTCAAGGTTGGAGCGAATTAAAAGCTGTTGAAGATAAACAAGTTTACTCTGCGCACCACGGTCTTCCACGTGAAGTCTTTGATGCAGCGGTATTTGAATATTTAGCAAAAACCTTCTATCCTGAAGAGTTTAAAGATGTAGATCCTGAAGCTACACTTAAAGAGTTCTATGACAAATTCTTGCCATTCTCTTATAGTGGCATCTGGTTTATGCATATGAATTAGGGTTGTGTTGTGTGTGAAGGAGCTGATGATGTAAAACCCCAAATAAATGCTGTTATATATTGTGTTTATTAGAATTTATTAAGTTTGGAATCGAGGTATTCTATGGTTAAGAAAAAGAAATTTATGGCTTATCTTGCCACGGTGCTCCTGCTAGTTGTGAGCATGATTATGACAGCTTGTGGTGGTCCAGCAGATACGAAAAAGGATGCGGCACAATCTGGCAAACAAATTGAGATTACAGACGTAACTGGTCAAAAGGTTACGTTGAAAAAACCAGCAGAACGCGTAGTAGTTCAATTGAGTGCTTCTGGTGGTGCGTTCTTGACTATGGCTGCGTTGCAAGGCAAAGATGTGGCTAAGACTATTGTTGGTATTGACCCTTATTTAAGCAAATTGCGTACAGATATGTGGGATCGCTACAAATCTGAAGTGCCAGAGTTGGAAAAAATTCCTCTCATTGGTAACGTAAATGATAAAACATTTGATGTGGAAAAAGTAATTTCCTTAAACCCAGATGTTATTTTCATGCCTTTATATTTCAAAGATCAATATGAAGCTGATTACAAACCTAAAATTGATGCAGCTGGCATCCCTACTATCTATATCGATTATCATGCGGAAAAGCTTGAAAATCACCAAAAATCTATCGAAGCTATCGGTAAAGCATTGGGTAAAGAGGAGCGTGCAGCAGAAATCAACAAGTTCTATACTGACCGTTTAACAAGAGTTATGGACCGCATTAGCAAAATTAATAAACCAAAACCAACTGTTTACATTGAAACAGGTAACGAAGGTCCAGAAGGTTTAGGTTTTGCGTATAGTGGAAACGTAGCATGGGGCGCATTGGCAACGCAAGTTGGTGGCGACCTTATTACAAAAGATGTAGTTCAAAAAGCAGGTCCTGTTAACCCAGAATTTATTTTGGAAAGAAATCCAGATATCATCATGATCATCGGTTCTTATTGGCCTAAGAAACCTACATCCATGCGTTTAGGCTTTGATACAAATGAAGCAAAATCTCAAGAGTTATTGAAAGCTTTCACCACAGAACGTCAAGGCTGGCCTGAATTGAAAGCCGTTCAATCTAAAAACGTATTCTCTACTCACCATGGTTTACCTCGTGAAGTATATGACGTTGCAGTATTCGAATACTTAGCTAAAACATTCTATCCTGAGGAATTCAAGGATGTAGATCCTGAAGGCACACTTAAGGAATTCTATGATAAATTCCTTCCATTCTCTTACGGTGGCGTTTGGTTTATGCATTTGAACTAAAAAGGAGTTTTTCGTAGTGACAGAAACTAACAATCAGTACGATTATAAGAAACAGAGCTATAAAAAGCTCATGTTTATTATCATTGGTCTGATCATTTGTGCGGTAAGTTTTGTTACCGATATTATTGTAGGTCCTGCATCACTTACGTTAAGTGATGTATGGCTCGCATTAACAGACCCAGCAGAGGTTTCCAAAAACGCATATGTTATCATTTGGTCGATTCGTCTTCCGACGGCCATTATGGCATTGCTCGTAGGTGCTTCTTTAGGCATTGCTGGCGCTGGCATGCAGACTATCCTTGATAACCCGTTATCTAGCCCGTATACACTTGGTATATCCGCAGGGGCTGGCTTCGGCGCATCTCTTATGGTAGTTGTAGGCGCTAGTGCATTAGAGTTTTTAGGTGTTTTTATGGTTCCATTTGGTGCCTTTGTATTTGCTAGTTTGACGAGCTTCTTTATCTATTCCATCAATAAGATTAAGAACTTCTCCTCTGAAACGATGATTCTCGCTGGTATCGGCATGATGTTCTTGTTCCAAGCGCTTCAATCCTTGATGCAATATATGGCATCTCCTGAGGCCCTTCAAAACATCGTGTTCTGGACGATGGGGAGTTTAGCTAAGGCGAATTGGGTGAACATCTCTATTGTTCTTATCGTGCTAGCAATCATGCTTCCGCTTATGATACGTGAATCTTGGCGTTTAACAGCATTAAAATTAGGCGATGAAAAGGCTTCTGGTCTTGGTGTTAATGTTGAAAGTTTACGGGTAAAAGTGTTTGCTTTCATCTCCATCATTACCGCCGTTGCTGTTTCTTTCGTTGGAACCATTGGTTTTATCGGTATTGTAGGACCACATATTGCACGTATGCTTGTGGGTGAGGATCAACGGTATTTCTTACCACTATCTGCAGTATGTGGCATGGTGATTTTATCTCTCGCATCTATTGCGAGTAAGATGCTCGTTCCTGGGGCGATGTTCCCAATCGGTATTGTGACAGCAATCATCGGTGTACCTTTCTTCTTCTCGTTGGTATTAACTAGGAAAAGGAGCTATTTCAAATGATTGAAGTTCATAATCTAACCTTTGGTTATTCCTCTACGGAAGACGGACAAATCTTAAAGGGCGTTGACTTTGCTGCTAAAACAGGTAAATTGACTGCGCTCATTGGTACTAACGGTGCTGGTAAATCTACACTTTTAAAAACAATTATGGGTATCTTGAAAGGCAAGGGCGAGATTTCCGTTAATGGTAAACCTGTATCTCAATATTCTACAAAGGATTTTAGTAGTACAGTGAGCTATTTGTCTCAAGATAATGACTGTAAAGTCAATCTATCTGTTTTTGAAGTCGTTATGCTAGGGCGCATGGGCTCCATGTCCTTCCGCGTAAGTGATGAGGATATTGCAGCCACACAAGAGGTATTGGAACGGTTGAATTTACAGTGCTTTGCATCGCGCAGCATCATGGAGCTCAGCGGTGGTCAACGCCAACTTGTGTTCATGGCGCAAGCCCTTGTAAAAGAACCTAAAATCTTAATTCTTGATGAACCGACAAGTGCTTTAGATTTGCACAAGCAATTTGACTTGTTAACATTGCTAAAAAATCTGACTCAAGAAAATGATTTTACAACACTCGTAACATTGCATCATCTTGATCTGGCGGCTATGTTTGCAGATGAAATCATCGTGCTTAAAGAGGGTACAGTATATGCTCAAGGCGCGCCGAAAGACATCTTTACAGAAGCCATGATGGAAGATGTATACCGTGTTAAAACGAAAATTTATATGGATGACAATGGGCTACCTCATGTTATTCCATTAGAAGCTATTATTAATTAATAGGATTCTTTGTGATTGCGTTGAGCTTATTATAGTGTTGGTACTATCTGTTATAAATAGTTATTGACGTGAATCCAGTTATTAATAGGCTGTAAAATAATTAGTTAATAATAAAAGAAGCTGAAATCTTTGCAGAGCAGCATTGATTTCAGCTTCTTTTTGTTGGGAAAAGTATTGGTATTGTATTTAAATAATCTCTTTAACTTGTGCTATACCCTTATCAGTAAGCACGTAGTGTCCATTTGTCACATATAATAGACCTTGTTTCTTTAGCTGTGAAGCAGCTTGATGAGTATAATCAGGTCTCCAGTTTAAATGCTCATGAATGGTACCGATGCCGTTTTCAACGTGCGCGATAGGTGTATCCATATGTGTATAAATATGGCATAGCATCATCGTTTCCCGATAGTGGCGACGTAAGTGACGTTGACGACGGTATGTGGCGATATAGCCTGTCTTCGGTGTTGCGATAACAGCGATAATCAGTGCGATACCGATGGTGGTTGCAATGGAACCCGCGATGGATACGTCCATGGTGAAAGCTACTTCCGTACCGACGACGGCACAGATAATACCGATGATGATACTGCTAGTAAGCATGGCTTTCACAGAGTCAGTCCATAAATAAGCGATGACCGCAGGCCCAATCATGAGGCCGATGACGAGAATGGCGCCTACCGCTTGGAACGAGGCCACAACGGTGAGGGATACCATGGTCATGAGTACATAGTGGATGAGGGCTGGCATAAAGCCGAAGAGTCCCGCTAGTAGGGGATCAAAGGTAGATAATTGCAATTCTTTGTAGAACAGCATGACTAAAATTAAATTGATGAGCGCCACGCCTAGAGAAATCCATAGCGATACAGGCCCCAAGTCGGTGCCGTTCACAATCCATCGATCAAAGGGGGCAAAGGCTATTTCGCCGAGTAATGCGGTATCTACATCGAGATGAGCGTTACCACTGTATAGGCTGACTAGAATGATGGCGATAGAGAATAGAAGAGGGAAGATGATGCCGATAGACGCATCTTCGTTGACAAGCCCCGTATTGTGTATCATTTCCGTAAGCCATACGGTGCCTACACCAACCAAGGTAGCCCCGACGAGTAGAAATGGAGAGTTTAAATCTTCCGTCATAAAGAAAGCAAGCACGATGCCGAGGAATACGGTGTGTGTAATGGCATCGGCCATCATGGACATGCGACGCAATACGAGGAAGACCCCAGGGATGGCACATGCGATGGATACCGCAATGGCAATGAGCAATATCTCTGTATGAACTGTCATGGGGCACCTCCTATGCGAGGTTGTGCGTCCTCTGCTACGTAAATACTTTGCTGTGCCTTGGATTTGGGAGCCCTTGTGGTTTCTAACAATAATGCGTGCTTTGACTGTCTATTTTTGCGGAACTGCCAGAGCATACCTCTGTTAGGAGCAAAGATGAGACTCAGTAATACGAGAATCGATAAAATGACGATGATAGCTGGGCCTGTCGGTAATTTTGGAATCGATGTACTCCAGATAGTACCGCCGATGGCAGATATCATGCCGAAAAATCCTGCTAATATACACATGGTGCCCAGTTTATTCGTCCACTGTCTTGCCCCAACGGCGGGTGCAATGAGGAGAGAGCTAATCAAGATAGCCCCTACCGATTGAATTCCGATAATGATGGTCATGATCAATAATGAACGATATAAAATAAGGGTGAAAGTGACGGGAATTTGTAGTGTTTTGGCGTATTCCACATCGAAGGAGATAAGCTTTAACTCCTTCCAGAATAATGCGGTTAACACGATGATGATGAGCGCTGCTGCAGATGTGATGTACACGTCGCGCGCTAATATGGTGGCTGCCTGTCCAAATATAAATTTTGAAAGTCCCGCTTGACCAGCATTGTTTAAGCTTTGTACATAGGTGAGCAATACCATACCGAGCCCAAAGAAGGCGGAGAGTATAGTGGCTAAAGCACCATCAAATTTGATTTTGCTGTTTTCTACGGTGATGGTAATGAGCCAAGCCGCAGTGATAGAGGATAGGGCAGCACCTGTGATGAGAACTTCGATGTCCTTGATGCCTGTCAGCAAGAAGGCGATGACCACACCGGGTAGTGCCGCATGAGATAGGCCATCACCGATGAGGCTTTCTTTGCGAAGTACCGCAAAGGTACCAGCGATACCGCTAGCGAGGCCTAATAGAGCCGTGCCGAGCAGTACCATCTGCGTCGTATAGGATTGGAGTATGGTCATACAATCCTCCCCTTGCCGTAAGTGCGCTCAATAGCTTCGTCCGTAAATGTATCTACTACGGGTCCATAGGCGACAGTTTGTTTGTTTACCATCGTTACCCAATCGAAATATTGGGGCACCGTATTTAAATCGTGGTGGACGACGATAACCGTTTTGCCTCGAGCTTTCATTTCTTGTAAAAGCGAAATAATAGCATGTTCTGTTGTTTTATCGACGCCCTTGAATGGTTCGTCCATGAGGTAAATATCTGCCTCTTGGACGAGAGCTCTTGCGAGGAAGACGCGTTGTTGTTGTCCCCCTGAAAGCTGGCGAATTTGTCTATCCACATAGTCGCTCATGCCCATTTTTTCAATCATGGAGAGGGCGAGTTCCTTATCCTTTTTGCTAGGTCGCTTGAACCAACCTAGATGACCATAACGACCCATGAGTACTACATCTAGTACGGTAGTGGGAAAGTCCCAGTCTACGCTACCACTTTGAGGGACATAGGCGATTTTTTTGTAATCGTTTATGTCCATTGCTAAGTGGTGATCGATATAAAATTTTACACTTCCTGAGATAACTGTTAGTAGGCCGAGCATGGCCTTTAATAATGTGGACTTACCGGCACCATTAGGGCCGACAATGGCCGCTAAGGAACCGATGGGTACCTTCATATCTACGTCCCATAATACGGGTTTTGTCGTATATGCTACGGTCATATCTTCAACTTCAACGGCCCATTCCATGGAGACCTCCTTTATTTAAGTGCTTTAGTAATTGTATCGATGTTGGCTTTCACCATACCGATATATGTGCCACCCTCAGTACCTTCAGAACCGAGAGAGTCGGAATATAATTCGCCACCGATGGCAACATTCCAGCCTTTAGCCTTAGCTGCTTCTTGAACGGCTTCAATTGTTTTATGTGGTACAGAAGACTCTACGAAAATCGCTTTAATTTTGTGGTCTACGATATATTGAACCAGTTCATTCACATCTTGTGTGCCTGCTTCTGTAGCAGTGCTTACACCTTGCAAACCTTTTACTTCAAAGCCGTATGCGCGAGCGAAGTATTGGAATGCATCATGAGCTGTTACAAGTACGCGAGATTCTTTCGGAATAGATTCTGCTTGAGCTTTAACGTACGCATCAGTTTCATCTAACTTAGTAAGATATGCGTCATAGCGTTTTTTGTAATCTTCTTTATGAGCCGGATCGGCTTTAGCAAGACCTTCGTATACTGCTTTTGCTGCCAGCTTCCAGTTAGCAACGTCAAACCAAATATGAGGGTCTTTTGTTTTTACACCATCTTCTTCGTCAAAGTCGAGCAATGTAGATGGATCAATGGCATCAGATACGCGGATGGTCGCTTTATTTTGCTTTGTTAGATTATCGAAAATGGAGCCCATTTTACCTTCCAAGTGAATGCCGTTGTATACTACAACATCCGCCTTAGACATAGCTGTTACATCGCCTGCACTCGCTTGATATAGGTGAGGGTCTACACCTGGGCCCATGAGACCTTGAACGGTTACATGGTCACCGCCGATTTCTTTTACTAAATCCGTTAACATCGTCGTTGTAGCTACGACATTAAGTTTTTTCTGACTATCTTGGGCTGTGTCTTTTCCGCAGCCTGCAAGGGCAAATACTATAAGTGCTAATGATACGACGACTAATAAAATTCGATTAAATTTCATAATAAGTCTCCTTTTTATAGATACTAAATTTAAAAACATTAATGACTTTGTTTGAGGGACATATTTTGTTCTAATAATGAAATAATTTGAAGAAGGAAAATATCTCTCTGAATTTAAACGGAAAACTAGCCGCTACTAACGTAGCGGCTAGTGGCAGTTATACGGTCTTCTGCTAAGGTCAAAATAATCTAGGGAATAAGTGCTTGTAGATGGTTAGGCCCAACGAGGGCAACAATACCAAGTACCATCATGACCTTCATTTGAATACGCTTTCTACGTCTCATGATGAACCTCCTTTGTGTAGTTTTTTGTCATATCAACTAGATATGTGAGTCCGGACAGTTATCTTGAATTTAATATATCATAAATGAGAAATTTTATCAATAAGAATTTATTCTTTTAATATTCATCTTTATTTAGTATGATATTATGCATAGACAAAAGGTTAATAAGGAGGCTTCTTATGAATAAATTATTCCGATACGCTGCTGCAGGTGTACTTGTTGCATCTTTTGGCATGGTAAGTGATTATACAGCCGATGCGGCGAAGTTTTTAGAATCTCCACGTGAGGTTACTATTGTAAAACCTGAGTTGCCTGAGATTCCTAAAACCGCTACGGTAGCGCCTGATATGCGCGTACGCTTCTTGATTGATAAAAAAGGTAATGTTAAAAATGTTTTCGTTGAGCGTTCTTCTGGCTATGCTCCAGTTGACGAAGCAGTAAAAAAAGCAATTTTACAGTGGAAATTCACACCTGCTATTGGCACAGATCAAAAGGCACACGAATCCATTATTGGGATGACAATTACTCTGCCTAAGCAAGCTGTGAAAGCTAAATAAGGAGAAAACGATGAATAAAGTGTTGCGTTGTATTATATTAAGTTCATTGTTTGTAATGAGTATGGTAGCTTCTGTGTTGGCAGCTCCATACGACCCACCAGTAGCTATAGCTACACCACCTATTGACCGAGCACTGCTCGCTGCCTATGGTGAAGCAGCTCATGGTGCGGATATACGTTTTACCATCAAGGAAGATGGTTCTGTAGGGGACGTTGAAGTTGTTTCATCTAGTGGCTCTAGTGCTCTTGATGCGGCTATTGTAGATACTATTTCTAAATGGAGATTTAGTCCTGCTACAGATTCCAATGGTAAACCTGTAGCATCTTCTAAAACTGAATATATTGATTTTAAAAACTAATCAAAATCACTCATACAGAACTGCACCCAAAAAATTGGACACAATTTCGAGGTGCAGTTTTTGCATGCCAAAATATTCTAAAAAATAAAGTAAGGTTATTCATTTTCATAATATTGGATTCGTAAATCTTAAAAATTAATCAAAATTGTATCTGTAGCAACTGAAAATTACTTTCAAAATGATATAATAAAACTGTAATAATAAATTAGCCCGTGGAGGTATAAGCATATGAATCCATTAAAACAAAAGCTAGATATTAATAATGAACGTTACAGAATTATCGTGTCCATTAAAGAAGATTATTTGGATGGTAAATTGTCCTTAGAAGAGGGCAATCGCATTTTAAAAGAAAAATTAGGCACTTGTACACCTGATGAATTTGCCTACGCAGAGCAAAGCTTGAAAGGTGTTTACAAGGACGAAGAAATCCTAGAGAAAATGGATGATCTCTTAGAATTATTTGATGGCGTTTTGGTGCGTGCCGAAAATGAGTACCCTGAAAATCATCCGTTATGGGCATACTTGGAAGAAATTAACGCTGTTGAGAAGGTAGCACTAGAAGCGGATGAGTTATTAAAGCAAGAGAAGTTTATCAAAAATCCGTGGCTCGGCGTTTTTGATTCCTTAGCAGAGTGGAGAACACATCTGTCTCGTAAGCAAAATCAACTTTATCCAATGCTTGAGGACCACGGCTTTGACCGTCCAACGCGTATTATGTGGACCTTTGATGATGCTGTGCGCGATGCTATCTCTGCATCCTATGCATTGCTTCGAGAAGATAAATACGAAGAATTCCTAGCGTCTGTGCCAGAAACATTGGCAAAATTGCGTGATTTGAATTCTAAAGAATTAGAAGTCTTATTGCCCACATCTTATAAATTGTTGAGCGACGAAGAGTTTGTGCGGATGAGTAAAAATGACCATGAAATTGGTTATGCCATTATTCAAGCGCCAGGTTTATATGTAGTGCCAGGTATTAATGATTCTGCGGCGCAATTGAATGGTAATAATTCAGCTCAAGGTGGTGCTGTATCTAATGAATTCTTAAATGATTTAGCGGGTTTGTTATCTAAATATGTAGGTCCTGTTGGAGGTGCGCCCGTTGGTAAGGACGCAGTCCTCGATGTAGCCACAGGTAAATTGACATTAGAGCAAATTAATTTGTTATTCCGTCATCTCCCTGTAGATTTATCCTATGTAGATGAAAATGAACTAGTTAAGTTCTACAGCGATACACCACATCGTATTTTCCCTCGCAGCGCGAACGTTATCGGTCGTGAAGTGAAGAATTGCCACCCAGCGAAATCTGTTCATATAGTAGAGGAAATCGTAGAGAAGTTCCGTTCTGGCGAGCAAAGCCAAGCGGAGTTTTGGATCAATAAACCAGGCTTGTTCATCTATGTTATTTACACAGCCGTACGCGATGAAAATGGTAAATTCCGTGGCGTATTGGAAATGATGCAAGACTGCACTCATATCCGTGAGCTCGAAGGTTCCCGTACATTATTGACTTGGGATAAAACTGATTTTGTAGGCGATGGTGGTAAGGAAAAATCCTTGGCTCAAGAGGCTGCAGAAGAGGTAGAAGAAGAGCCGTTAACAACTGATGCGGATGGTCGATTCCATATCGATGCGAAAACGACATTATCTAATCTAATTAAACAATGCCCAGAAATTGTAGATCATTTGATTTCTTTAAATCCTAAATTCGAGAAATTAAAAACACCTATGGTAAAAGTAATGGCTAAGGTAGCAACAATTAAGATGATGGCAGAACGCGGCGATTTTGAGGTAGATGATCTAATTAGTAAAATCGACGCATTTATCAATAAAGATAAGAAATAATTGTATTCTTTAAACGCTAAAGAGGCGAGTTCTTAAGAGCTCGCCTCTTTTTGCTTTGTTATTTGACTAGTTGTTTTGTAAATAGGTTTAGTTACTTTGTAACTATGTCTAGTTTTAAGATACTCTATTGAATACTAATAGTTTTATGCAGCTAGGTATTAATTTATCGCATTATAAATGTGCTGCACTAATTTAAAATAAACATACATTAATTTCCTATAAATCATCTGTTTTATGTATACAAATTTGACTGAAAAGGGTAAAATAGAAAATAATGAAAGTATTTGCGTAAGCAGTGTTTTCGTATACAACATTACTTTTACAAGAGAAATTGCTTAAATATTAAAAGGTGAGGATCTAGATACTATGTCGACAAGACGCGTTTGGAAGCAAAGTGAAATTAAAACAAACCCATTATTTTCTATGATGCGCAGTACAATTGAAACTGCATTCTATGGGAACAATGTAACTCCTGTAACATCTGTGGCACAAGCGTATCAACTAGCCTCTGAAGAACCAGGTGTTATCGTCCTCGATATGCCGGTATTTAAACCATTAGAACAAGGTTTGCCAGCTGATGCAAAGGTCCTTGTTACAAATGATGGTAAAACTACAGGTCGTTATGCTAAAGCTCGTCGTATTATTGGAGACGAGGGCATCGATGAAGTTGAACTCGCGAATATTGCACGTGATGCTGTGTATGATAGCCGCAATAAAGAGTGGATTTCTGCAGAATCTATCGTTGGTCTTGATAAAAAATTCACAGCTCGTGCTCATTTGATGATTCCAAAAGATCACGCGTCCATTTTGTATTCTTGGCTCATGAACTTCAAGTTCTTTGATGCAGCTGTAAAAGAATTCTACAATGACAGTGTAGAGATTCCAGAAGGCGACATCTATATTTACTCTGATCCTGACTATGTTGTACCAGGTCATCCAGGCGGTCTTGCTATTTTCGACCCTGCTCATAACTGTGCTATGATTCTTGGTATGCGCTACTTTGGGGAGCATAAAAAAGGTACACTTACACTTGCGTGGTCCTTAGCAAATCGCTTCGACTATGTTGCTTGCCACGGTGGCATGAAACGTTACAACCTTGAAGATGGTAAATCTTACACTATTGGTGTATTCGGTTTGTCCGGTTCCGGTAAATCCACATTGACTCATGAAAAACATGATGGTCGTTATGATATTTCTATCTTGCATGACGATGCGTATATCATCAATACTGAGGATTTGAGTTCTATTGCTCTTGAACCTACGTACTTTGACAAAATGCAAGATTATCCTGTGGAACATCCTGCTAACGAATTCTTGTTGACGCTACAAAATGTAGGTGTAACGATGGATGAGGATGGCCGTAAGGTTGTACTGGCCGAAGATGTGCGAAACAGCAATGGACGTGCTATTAAATCTCAATTCTGGACAGATAACCGCGTAAACTACGTAGGTGAACCTGTTAATGCAATTGTATGGCTTATGAAAGATAAAACATTGCCACCAATCCTTAAGATTTCCGATCCTGTATTGGCTTCTACAATGGGTGCAACCCTTGCGACTCGTCGTTCTACAGCAGAAAAACTTGATGCTCACGTCGATCCAAATGCGCTTGTTATCGAACCATATGCAAATCCATTCCGTACATATCCATTGGTTCGTGATTATGAAAGCTACAAAAAATTATTCTCCAAATGTGGCGTAGAATGCTACATCATGAATACAGGCTTCTTCTTGGAAAACAAAATTCCTAAAGAAGTTACTCTTGATTTATTAGAGCGTTTGGTAGAAGGTACATTAGAATTTAAACCATTCTGTGAATACGAAAACCTTTCCTATGTAGAGGTTCCTGGCTTTGAACCTCCATTCGAAGTGCGCGAGTATCATCACCAATTGCACCAAGCTTTTGAGTTCCGTTATGATTATGTAGAAAAACTTAAAGGTCATAAAAACGAATTACCTCAAGAAGTATTGGATGTACTTAAATCTTTAATGTAATCTAAAAATTAAAAAGGGCTGTAATAGAATGCGGTTTTACCGCATACTATATGTAGTTCGTTTAACTTATAAGATATACCAAGAAATTTAGGTTTGTAAGACACTAAATTTCTTGGTATTTTTTTATTTTTCCCCATGTATATGTAACGTATATTTTAGTAATATATAGTTATAATAGAAATAATGTTTTATTATAAGACTTGTATATGTACATAGTTATAAGGACTCGTGTATGGACATAAAAGACATTAAATATATTAGTACCATCGTTGAGATGGCATCATTCTCAAAGGCATCTAAAAAATTATATATTTCACAGCCAGCGTTGAGTCAGGGAATTCGTCGTATTGAAGCAGAGCTAGGAGTTACGTTATTTGTTCGTGATCGTACAAAAGTCGTGCCAACTGCTGCGGCGTTACAAATTGCAAAAGAGGGCATGCCGTTAGTTTTAAAGGCGGAGGCTTTAACGCAATCTATCATTAATCAAGGCACAGATGTAGCCTATCATGTGCGTATCGGCTTGTCTCAATTCTATGGACATCATATGTTGGGGAAAACATTGAAAAGCTTTCAACAGATAGAGCCTTCTTGGGAATTCCATGTTGTAGAGGGCGAATCTCACTTCTTGGAACAGCAAATTTGTGATGGTTTAGTAGATGTAGGGTTATTCCCAACGCCGATTTATTCTCAGGATCTTGAAAGTTATCCCGTTCTAGATGAGCAGATTTTATTGGCTATTAGTATGGAAAATAAGAAGGCCATAGCCATTGCAGATTCGCTCATGACCGGTGATGGAATTCGAGAAATATCTCCTTTTGGAGCATTTCCGTTTATTTTGCTAAGAGAAGGTCTCAAATTGCGGACGTTGGTTAACCGTCTATGCCAAGCGGAGTCCTTTGTGCCAAAAGCCGTCATTGGCTCTGAAACGTTAGATTCATGTCGGTCCTTGGTAGAAGATGATTATGGTATTACCTTCTTGCCGAGCACACTCAATAGCAAGGGGGATGACGATAAGGTTAAATTCTATCCTCTTGCATCGAAACTTTGCTTCCGCCAATTAGTTCTTGTGGCGAGGTCTGATAGGGCAAAACGTTTCCATTTATCTGAAGTAGCACATATTATGCAGCAATTTTTGTAATGTATAGGTATAAAGATATTTAGATGGCATATCCTGAGGGAAGGATCATATTAATAAATTAATAATTAATACATAAATTAATACGTAAATCACTTAATCAATTATAGAGATTAATTCCTGTAAAGTTTGGGGATTAATCTCTTTTTATTTGTGAAAAGAAACTGAAAGAATCGAATTTAATAAATATAGTAATTATCATATTCTTAGATATAGATGCGTCAAAAATTTCTCAAATTTTAATTGACAAATGTCCTTTCAGAAAATATACTTATAGTAGTTTAAAACATATTTAGGAGATAGGATTTAAAACCCATTATTATAGTGGATTTAAAGTGAATTAAAAGTAGAATATGTTTTTGTTTTTATTGGTTGGCCTATGTAGGCCCCTAGGAGGTTTCAAATGAGTAAAGATGTGGAAAACAAAAATACCCATGACCATAATCATGGTGAACAACATGTTCATGGTCACGATCACGATCATAATCATGAACATCATTGCCACTGTGGCGGTCATGTTCATCATCACGACCACGATCATCAACATGACCACGATCATGACCATGGTCATGAAAAGGCTCTTCCGACGGATAAATGGGTGCCACACACTCATGAACCAGGGGTACCTCATGAACATGGCGTAAACGACTATATGAAAGCCGTTGCTGAATATCGTAAAACATGGCCTACAAAACAAGATGTTATCGAGCAAACACCAGATCCTGCGGTACGCGAAATGATTCTTCGCATGGAGCAAATCGGTTGCGATACAGTATTTGACCGTTTTGATAAACAACAACCACAATGTACATTTGGTATTGCCGGTGTATGTTGTCGTATCTGCTTCATGGGTCCATGTAAAATTACACCTAAAAGCCCTCGTGGTGTCTGTGGTGCTGATGCAGACCTTATCGTTGCTCGTAATATGACACGTGCTGCTGCAGGTGGCTTGACTCAACATGGTGCGCATGCTCGTGAAATTTTGATTTCTTTGAAAGCAGCTGCTAATGACCAATTGGATATTCCAATTTTAGGGGAAGAAAAAATCCGTACTGTATGTAAAGCTTTCAATATCCCTGAAGAAGGCCGTTCCTTAAAAGAAGTGGCAAATGACTTGGCAGATGTTCTATTAGAAGATTTGAGCCGTGCATTACCTGGCGAATATAAAACAATTACTGCAATGGCTCCTGCTGAACGTCGTGAAGTTTGGAAAAACTTGGATATCTTGCCTATTTCTGCGTACAATGAAGCCTTTGATGCATATCATCGTACATGCGTAGGTACAGATGGTGATTGGGAAAGCAACATGAAACAATTCTTGCGTTGTGGTCTTGCTTTCACATTCACAGGCGTAGTAGCAGCGGACATCGCAACAGACGCATTGTTTGGTCAAGGTGGTCGTCGTACATCTAAAGTTAACATTGGTGCCTTGAAAAAAGGATATGTTAACATCGCTGTTCATGGTCATTTGCCAACATTGGTATCCCAAATTTGTAAAATTGGCGCTTCTGAAGAATATTTAGAAAAAGCAAAAGCTATCGGAGCTAAAGGTATCCAATTCTACGGTATCTGCTGCTCTGGTTTGTCCAGTATGTACCGTTATGAAAATGTTATTCCATTGTGTAACGCTATCGGTGCTGAACTTGTACTTGGTACAGGCGCTCTTGATTGCTGGGTAGCTGACGTTCAAGACGTTTATCCTGCTATCATGGACGTAGCACGTTGCTTCAACACAAAGGTTATTACTACATCTGATGCAGCTCGTTTACCAGGTGCTGAACACATCGGCTACGACCATCATCACACTAACTTGGCTGAAACAAAAGAATTGGCTCGCAAAATCTTGGATCGTGCTCTTGAAGCTCATGAATTGCGCAAAGGTATGCCTGTATTCATTCCGCCATACGAAATCACAGCAGAAGTTGGCTTCTCTCCAGAATCCACTGTTAAACATTATGGTTCCTTCAAACCATTGGCAGAGGCTTTAAAATCTGGTAAAGTTCGCGGTATCGTTAACGTAGTAGGTTGTTCCAACCCTCGTGTTATCTATGAAAAGGCAACTGTAGATATTGTTGATACACTTATTAAAAATGGCTGTATCATCCTTACAAATGGTTGTGCATCTTTCCCATTGATGAAACTTGGCTATTGTAATACAGATGCTAACAAGAAATGTAGTCCTGCATTGCAAGAGTTCTTGGGTGATGATCAACCACCAGTATGGCATGTGGGTGAATGTGTAGATAATGCGCGTTCCTCCGGTATCTTCGGTGGTATTGCGGCAGAACTTGGTCTTAACTTACCTCAATTGCCATTTGCTATGTCTAGCCCTGAATGGTCTAACGAAAAAGGTATCGATGCATCCCTTGGCTTCCGCTTGATGGGGATTAACTCTTACCACTGCGTTGAGCCACCTACACAAGGCTCTGATGCTGTTACAAAATGGCTCAAAGAAGACACTAAAGATATCTTAGGCTCTGTTATGTATGTAAATACGGATCCTGCTAAAGTAGCTGAGAAAATCTTGGCAGATATCGATGAAAAACGTGCTGCTTTAGGTTGGGCTGAAGTAAAATAGTAAGATAGAAATTAGTAAATTGTAGTTTATAATAAAAAACGCTCAAAAGCGTAATGGTTATCGTATTTCCTTAAGCTTTTGAGCGTTTTTTTTAAAGAATATAGTATTACTTGTTAATTCGTGAGTCCTTATAAACCCTTTACTATTAACCCTTATGGTAATATGTATGTAGACTTAACAATATGTATAAGTTTATGAAGTAACGAAAAAAGGACTCTGTATAGAGTCCTTTTTTCATGTAAGGGGAGTGTTAGTATTAATATCAAATGAAACATGTATTTAAACAAGTAGTAGGTTTGGGGTTAGTATTACTTGTCGGGAGATAAATACACGTACGGTAACCAGGGAATTGTTACCTCTATTTATCATTTGACATTATCATTATAGGAAGGGTAAATGAGTTAAAAATGAAGAAATTTAATAAATTTCTTTAAGTTTCTTATATTTGTAAAAAACATGGTAATTAATTTTAATTATTGTTGATAAATATGGGACAATTTTGGTATTATATAAAGGAGAAGTTGTATATTTTATAAAGGTTTATCCACATTAAGCTTTTATAAAATATACAGCTCGATAGCACGAGAGGGGCAGTCATATGAGTAAAATATTAACCATATTAACACTTTTGTGGCTACTCAGTATAGGGGGGACTACTAACGCAACGGACTGGTACTATGTTGGACCAGATGCATCAGGAAACCAATTATTTATTGACAATGACAGTGTGCAAAAGAGTGATTATGATGCGCTTTTGTGGCTGCGAGTTAATGAACTGGGTGGCGACGAATTGCGATATAAAGTTTATATCAGTAGATATAATCGAACCATGGAAACATTGAAGGTAGATGCGTACATGTCAGACGGGACGCCGTATGAGAATGTAGAATTTAATGAGAATCCTGAGCCCATTGCAGGGAACACAAATGGTCAAGCCATTTATATTTTATTATGGAAATAAAAGAACCATCTAGTACAGCAAACTAGATGGTTCTTTTTATGTGTAAAATATTTATAAAGCATTAGGGAATATTTTATATACTACATCCTCTAGATGTAGAGAATGGTATATATGAGGTTTTTAGACTTGAGCTGTATTGCGAGTCAACTCCAAGTCTTGAATCATTTGGAGATCGTCTTGAGGTGAACGACCGCCAGTAGTTAAGTAGCCACCAACCATGATACCGTTTAGGCCACCTTTTAAAGCATAAGCTTGTAAGTCTCGTAGATTTACTTCGCGGCCACCTGCAGTCCGTATCAATGCGTTTGGCAAGATGAAACGGAATACGGCGAAGGTACGTAAGATATCCAATGGACGTAAAGCTTCGTTGCTTTCAAATGGAGTCCCTTTAACAGGATTCAAAATGTTTAATGGCACGGAGTCAATATGTAAACGTTTGAGTTCGAACGCCATTTCAACGCGTTGTTCTAATGTTTCGTTAAGACCAAGAATGCCGCCAGAGCAAACACGGATGCCTGCTTTTTGTGCATTATCTATGGTAAACATTTTGTCTTCGTAGGAATGTGTAGTACAAATATCTGGGAAGTGACTAGGTGCCGTTTCGATATTGGAGTGGTATCGAGTAACGCCAACTTCTTTTAATTTGAGTGCTTGTTCGTAAGTTAACAACCCAAGGGAACAGCAGATTTCAAGACCAATTTCATTTTTGATACGGCCTAATACATGGATGATTTGATCAAATTCATCAGGGTTATTAGTATTACGACCACTTGTTACGATGGAAAAACGAATTGCACCAGCCTCTTTAGCTTTACGTGCTGCTTGGAGAATGCTTTCTTCATCCATGAAAGGATACTCCTGAACGCCTGTGTTATGGTGTGCGGATTGAGCACAGAATTTACAGTTTTCAGGACATTTGCCGGACCGAGCATTAACAATGGCACATACATCCACAGAATTATCATTGAAATGTTGGCGAATTTTATCAGCCATAGCGAGTAGAATCATGGTATCATCATCTGAAGTATGAATCAGCTCGATTGCTTCTTCTTTTGTAATTTCGCCGCCGTTCATGATGCGGTTTGCAATGGTAAGAATTTTTTCGTATGTACCCACTTGGGATGGTTGTTGATCTATAGGCAAAGCCATAATAGCCTCCAGGAAATTGTTAACTTAATAAAAACATAATATATTGACAATTTGATTGTAAACGTTCGCACATAAATTGTCAACTTAATGCATGAATTGGTTAACAAAAAATATATTATGATTTATATCTTATGATGAAAGAATATGTGCTTATCTTATAATTTATATTTATTAATAGTTAAGAGAAGTTTAGTTTAACTATATCTTTTTGATGCTAAATGATAGTTATTTTTAACTTATCTTTAAGGTTTTGTAGTATAATAAACTATTGTAATTACTATATATAACTATAAATAAGAATATTAATGGAGGAGTGGATATAGATGCAGCCGTTTCGATTTATACACTGTGGTGATCTGCATTTAGGGGCACCCTTTCAATATGCTACAGGTATTAGCAGCGCTGTTGATCGCGTTGTAAGTGAAGCAACCTATGTAGCCTTAGATAAAATTATTGATACTGCTATTACAGAACATGTTCATGCTGTCGTAATAGCTGGTGATATTTATAATAGCGAAGACCATAATTTAGAGGCTCAAGTCCGTTTTGTGCGCGCCATGTATTGCTTGGCGGAGCATCGTATTGATGTCTATATGGTACAAGGTAACCATGATCCTGCTGAAAGCTGGAAAGCACAATTACAGATGCCAGATAATGTACATGTATTTTCTAGCGAACAGGTACAGCGTTTCCCGCTCATCGTTAACAATATAGAAATTGGTGGCGTATATGGCATCAGCTGTGGTCATGGTAATGAAAGTGACAACTATGCTCGTCAATACAGAGCTTTTGAACGGGATGAATTTTCCCTTGCTGTTATGCATGGTACTGTAGGTTCTAGTGTAGGCTCTGAAAATCATAATGTAATAGGACCTTGTAACTTAACTGATTTAACAGAGGCCGCTATGGATTATTGGGCATTGGGCCATATTCATAAATCTCAAGTTCTTAGCGAGGAGCCTCTCGTAGTTTATGCTGGTAATTCGCAAGGATTGCATCGTAAAGAACATGGACCTAAGGGGTGTTATCTTGTATCTGTATCTCATAATGGTCATTGTGATTTGCGATTTATCGACACCTGCGCTGTCCGGTTTGAGGAAATCAAAATCGATATTGCTGGCATGCAAAATGAAACAGATTTCTTAGAGATTTTGCGCCGTAAAAAAGAAAACTTGCGAAAGCAGCATAAGAAAAACATCTTGCTATCCATCGTTTTGTCCGGTACAGGACCTCTACATCGCCTATGTACGCAAGAGGGAATTCGAAAACTATGGTTGCAAGAGTCTCAAAATGAAGAGAAAGGCAAATCTATATTTGTTATGCCTTACCGTATCATTTCTAATACAAGACCTAGTATTAATCTAGTCGAACGACGTCTATTAACAGATGTAGTAGGTGATTATTTGCGTGCTTATGATGATATGGTAGATGGGAATGCAATACAGACTGCGCGCCAAATTATGGCGAATCGTCCTGAATTTAAGCGCTTAGGCGCATATGCCGATTTATTAAGTGATGAATTATTGGCACGAGCTTTGAAACGTTGTGAAATTGAAGGTGTTACTGTATTGATGGGGGCTAATGATGAACATTAAACGCATACGATTTGATGAATTTGGCCCGTATCGCGACTGGTCTTTCACTACGGGTGACAATGGGGTTCAACTCATGTATGGCCCTAATGAAAGTGGTAAGACATCCTTGCTCGAAGGGATGCGCACCTTGTTGTTTGGTGGTACTCATAAGGCTTATGGTCCTATGACGGGGGCCCTTGATGTGGACCGTAATGGTGAAAGCTATTATATCGGTCGTAAGGGTAAGCAGTTAGACTTTTACAGTCCTGGTAATCCTGCCATCCATGAAGAGCCGGCTCAACATTGGTGGCATGGCATCGATAAAAAAACATATAACCGCATATTTGCGTTAACATTAGACGACCTACAAGGCCTTGATGTATTACAAGAGGTAGAGGTTCGTTCCCGATTCTTTGGCGCTGAAGGGGGAGAACACTTAGGTGGCGCTGTTAAGGATGTTGAAAAAGGGGCTACAGACCTACTTGTAGCATCCTCGAATGGTAAACGTCGCATCAATGTATTGATGGATGAGCTTAAAGAAAACCGCCAAAAGCTGAGTCAGTTGGCGGAGCATGAAGCGCAATATGTGGAATTACAAACCGTCTTTCACAGTACGGAGCAAACCGAAATGGAATTGCAAAATCAGTTGAAAGAATGGAAGGAATATCGGGATGGTATCGATGTAGTATTGCGTGCGTGGGATACGTATCGTCGCAGTGAAGAGGCACGTATGCACATGCAGCAGTACAATAGTGAGCTCGCCTTGAGTCGTGATGAGTTTCTTCGCCTTGATGAAGAAATTAAACGGGCTCGTGACAATATGCAATTATGGCAGGAAAAGGAAGCGGCATTGATGCCAGCTAACTTTAGTCCTGATAGCCCATTTGGAACTTATGGCCAAGATATTGAAGATCTTATTCAACAAGGTGCTAAATGGGAGCAGTTACGCCGTGAGTGCGAAGAAGGCGATGCGTACATCCGTAAGGTTAGGGAACAATTGGAGTTTTCACGCACCTTACATTCTGCGTGGCGTCATGATGAGCCAATGGCAGAAGACATCAATTGGTTTGATGGAGAACGTTTGGCAAGTCGTTTGCGCACCGCAAAAGAACAACTTTTACATTGGCAAGACCGCAAACCTGTAGAGGCTACCGATGAGGTGCCGACGGCGAACCTTGAAGGGGCATCCTTACCTAACTTTAGTGAAGAAGAATTAGCTAAAAAAGAATATTTAGAACGTGAATTAGATCGTATCTTAATGGATATAGATCGAGTAGAGGCTAGACGGAATAGTCCTGGTTCAGATGCACAGCCTACAATTCTGCCAAAATGGCTACAACGTATTAGTGGTATAGGTGCTGTTATTGCTGTATTGGTAGTATTAGCAGGCCTATTGGTTCTTGAATCTGCACTATATACTATAGGTGGTTTTATTTTCTTGATTCTATCTATGGGGCTATTCTGGTATGCAACTTGGAGGCTTCATAATGGTAACTCTGATGTGTCTAAATTAAACTATGAGTTACAAATTTTATCCTCCCGTAAATCCGATGTAGAGCATCAGCTAGAGGCTTTGATCAAGGCTGCTACGCCTACAGCGAGTCCTGTACCATCCTTAGAAGGGGTGGCACATCTTGAACGTTGGATTCAAGAAGGTCATACATTACAAGGCATTTACGATGAAGCTCTCGCAGCATGGCAAAACTGGTTACCACAAGGGGCGGCTAAGAGTCTCGATGAAGATGATTTCTTTGGCCTCAAACATGAATATGATCAATATCATGAGCAACTACGTACTATAGAAGGCTATGAAAAGCGTTTAGCGGAGCATAAAGAAGGCCTACGTATTATTGAAGACCAAGCGATGGCTTTGTGGTATAACCTTGGGATAGAGGCGCCAGTATCTCCAACAGAGCTAAAACGCATTTATAACCAATATAAGAACTTCCAACAAAATAAGATTGTATGGGAACAAAAGGAAGCACAACGTAAAAGCTTCCGCAATGAATACGATAATTGGCATCGCAAGGAAAAAGAGCTACTTCTTCGTCAACAAGAACTGCTCCATAAAGCTGGTATGGAAAGCTCTAACGAGTATCGTCAACATCTTATCGATGAGGACCAATATAAACAGTGGCAAACCATCTACAAACAAAGTCAGGTACAGCTTGATTTGCTTGCTCCTGATGCGGAGAATAAAGACTTGTTCTATCGTCGTTTGCGTGAAGGGAACAAGGATAACTGGTTGGATGAATTGGCTCATTCTGAGCGTGAAATAGCCTCTATCGAAGATAAATTGGCTACCTTGTACGAGCGCCGCGGTCAAATCGTTGAAGCAATGCGTACACTTGGATCTGATCAGGAACAACACCAAATGTTGCAAGAACGAGAGGCTTTACAAAGTGAATTAGAGTCTGCTCTCGAAGATTGGGCTACGCAAGTATTGATAAGCCATTGTATGGATAAGGCTCAACAATCGTATGAACAAGAAAAACAACCTCATATGTTAGAGCTTGCTTCCTCTTATGTTGAAAGACTAACTGGTGAGAGGTATACGCTTGATATTCTAGGTATCAATAAAGGGGTAGCACTTATCAACAACAATGGGGAACGACTAGAACTTAAATTCTGGTCTAGTGGTCTAGCTGACCAAGTTTACTTGGCATTGCGTCTCGCCCTAGCAAAGGTATTCTCTTATCAAGTAGAATCCTTGCCGATTATCTTGGATGATATTTTGGTGCGCTTTGACGAAAATCGTCAACGTAGTGCCTTGGAACTGTTGGCTGAGCTTGGAAAGAATCAACAGATTTGGCTCTTTACCTGTCAACGCTCCGTATATGATATGGCTCAATCTATTATGGGCATCGATTGCCATAGACTAAGTCGTAGCTAAATTAATTTCGGACTGGAATTAAAGACTAGTTGAATTAAAGACTAATTAGATTAAATAGATATCAACGAGGTAATGAAATAATCCCTGTGGTCGCTACAAGCTTTCACAGGGAATATTAATGGCATTGTTGTGTGTGATTGTAACCAAAGTAACTGTTTTAGTTACCATAGTGTGTTAGTATACATTTAGAACGAAAGGGGTTGAGTACTTGAACACAGCTTATTTGGACATGATCCAAGGGAAGAACCCTGGTGTAACGCCTGTGTGGTATATGCGTCAAGCTGGTCGTAGCCAAGCGGAATATCGCAAAATCAAAGAGAAATATTCATTATTTGAAATTACAAAAGAGCCCGAGTTATGTGCTCGTGTTACGGAATTACCTGTTAAGGAATACGGCGTTGATGCGGCTATCCTTTACAAAGATATCATGAGCCCAATGGTGGCTATGAATGTAAATGTTGAGCTCAAGGCCGGTGTGGGTCCTGTGTTTAGCACGCCTATCCGTTCTATGGCTGATGTAGAGGCTCTAGATTCCTTTGATCCTACCAAGGTAGAGTATATCGGTAAAACGATTACACTCTTAACATCTGGCATGCTCGACGTGCCACTCATTGGTTTTTGCGGTGCGCCGTTTACGATTGCATCCTACCTTATCGAAGGGGGACCAACGAAGAACTACAATAAGACTCGTGGCATGCTCATCGGTGCTCCTCATGTGTGGAATGCATTGATGACTAAACTGGCGGACATGTCCATTGCGTACTTATCCATGCAAGCCGAAGCGGGTGCCAATGCACTTCAAATCTTCGACTCTTGGGTAGGGGCTGTTAATGCAGATCAGTATAAACAAGGGATTTACCCTCATATGGAACGAATCATTAAGGCTGTAAAAGCTAAATATCCTCATTTACCTATAGCGATGAATGGCGTTGGCACTGACCATTTGGTGTCTATTTGGTCTCATTTGCCATTAGACGTCATTGCCCTTGATTGGCGTAGTTCCATTGTTATGGCGAATGAACGGGGTGTAACGCAAACCGTGCAAGGTAACTTAGATCCAGCGTATCTGTTCGGAGACGAAAAAACATTGGCTCACGAAGTAGATCGCATCTTGCTCGAAGGAGTTCGCTATGGTCGCCATATCTTTAATTTAGGTCATGGCGTATTCCCCGAGGCAGATCCTCAAAAACTCCATTGGCTAACGGACTATGTGCATGAACGTAGTCGTGAAATTTGGGCTCAAGAGAGGTAAATTAGTGAAAGTAGAAAAAAAAGGATTATTATTCCTGTCTTATGGTAGCCCTTTAAGTAAGGATGATTTAGTACCCTATATGACGAGCATTCGTCGTGGCCGTGTACCAACGAAAGAAGAGATTGCTAATCTTACTAAGCGTTATGATACAATCGGTCAATGGGAAAATGTTGAACTTCAAACTATGGCAGAGTGCCAATATAGAACCTTGCTTACTCTGTTGTTGACTATGCCTTCCGCTATTGGTTTTTTACACATGAAACCGTCCATTGCAGATGCAGTTGACTCCTTAGTCCAGCAAGGAGTGGAGCATATTATCGCTATTGTAACGGCTCCATTCTTCACCGCTCTCGGTACTGGAGCTTATGAAAAACAAGTACAAGCAGCTATTTCAAATTATGATAATGTGACATTCGACTTTATCCGTTCATGGTGGGATCAACCAACTTTCAAGGAATACTGGGTAAAAGCAGTTTCAAATTGTGTGAATATTAATAAAGATTTATTTGTTATTTTTAGTGCTCACAGTATACCTCTTATCAATAATCATGGTGGCGATTCGTATGCGTTAGCTTTAGAGGAAAGCGCCAAAGAGATTGCTGAACATTGTAAATTACCGAAATGGACTGTGGCGTGGCAAAGTGCAGCTCCTCATGGACAATGGTTGGGCCCTACTGTAGAGGATGCTATCAACGAAGCCTTACAAACTGGTGTTGATCGCATTGTTTTTGTACCATTTGGATTTGTAAGCAATCACGTTGAGGTATTGTACGATAATGATGTGGAGTGTAAAAAACTCGTTGAAGCAAAGGGCGCAACATATATGCGTGCACCCATGCCAAATTGTAATGAAATATTTTTACAAGCAATGGCGAGTGCAATAATAGAAAGGATTCATTCGTGAACGTAACAATTGTGGGCGGTGGCTTAACAGGGCTAACAGCGGCTTATTATCTAGGTCATGTAAAGCCAGAATGGACCATTACTCTTTACGAACAAGCCCCACGCTTCGGTGGGAAAATACAAACGCAACGAGTTGATAACTTCGTTGTAGAACTCGGTCCAGACTCCTATTTGGGTCGTAAAACAGAAATGACAGATCTCGTGCATGATCTTGGACTAGGGGATACCCTTGTGTCTAATGAAACAGGCCAAGCCTTTGTATATGATAAGGGTTCTATCCATCCTATTCCAGGTGGCTCTATCATGGGCATTCCTACGGAAATGATGCCCTTTGTGAAAGCAACGCTCATTTCTTGGCCTGGTAAATTGCGCGCTGGCTTAGACTATTTTAAGAAACCATACCAACTCGATGAAAATGGTGATGTATCCATTGGTCATTTCTTTAAATACCACTTAGGTCAAGAAATGATGGATAAACTCATCGAGCCCCTATTAGCGGGTATTTATGGTGGGGATATTTATAAAATTAGTCTATTGTCGACATTCCCTCATTTCATTCAAGTAGAACAAAAATATGGGAACATGGTGAAAGGTATGATGGCTGCTAAGATGAGTCATTCCAAAGCAGGTGTCTCTAAAGCAGCTAAAGATGCTGTAGCAGAAGGCGATGTGCCTCGTGCTGGTAAAGGTACTATGACAGACCGTCAATTTGAAAGCCACGAAGCAAAGTCTAGTCAAGCTAATTTTGCTAGTAATAGTGCAAGCAGTTCTAACCATATAACAAAGACTAGTTCAAATCATCAGTCTGCTAAGGCGCAAACGGATATGGAAAGTCGGAAGGGAACAGCGGCTCAATCCGGCATGTTTCGTCAATTGACAGGCGGCCTTGAAAGCGTGATTACCGCTATTGTTGAGGCTATGCCTAGTAATGTACACTTGCATACAGGTACACTAGTTTCGGATATTCGATATGTTGAAGGCATGTACGCAATCGATGTGGCCAATCAGTATAACAATTCTTGTGGTTGTCAATCTATGGCAGATCATGTGATTATCAGTACGCCGCCGGCAACGTATACACAATGGTTTAAGGATGATCAGGGTTTTGACTTCTTGCGTTCTATGGAGCAATCTAGCTGTGCCATTGCTATTATGTCTTTTGATAAAAGCACCTTTGATGGTGATCTCAAGGGATCGGGTTTGCTCATTACTAGAAACACAGATACGCCTCTTACAGCATGTACTATTCTTAATCAAAAATGGCCTCAAACAACGCCAGATGATAAGGTGGTATTGCGCGTCTTTATCGGTAAGCCTGGCAATGATGTAGTAGAACGACTCAGTGAAGAGGAACTTTCAGAATTGGCAGTCAAAGAAATTCAACATATCATGGGTTTCTCTGTCAAGCCAGAGTGGGTACGTATCAATCGCCTCATTCACTGCATGCCTCAATATAATGTAGGCCATCGCGCAGGCATTAAAGCTGTTCGTGAACATGTGGCGGAGCATTATCCAAATTTACATCTCATCGGTACGCCCTTTGATGGCATTGGAATCCCTGATGGTGTAAAACAAGCAAAAGAACTGGTAGAAAAACTTGTGAATGACAAGTAAAATAATGACTTGCTAAAAGAGTTAGTATAGTATTAAGAGCTTATAGGATTATCCTCAGCATAAAAGTAGTAGTTTAGTCTTAACTAAAGAATATACTAATAAAAAATCTCAATAGAAACTAAATTGAAAAGACTCTATATGCTATAATAGTAAGTGGAGTCTTTTGATTTCCTTAGTTATATAGATATATTATTATTTTGATATAATCACCGTAGATAGGAGTGGTCATAATGGGAAAAGCAATCCCTACAGTAGAAGGTTGGCATAGCCAACACATGATATTCGCTATGGATTTCAGCGCATGGAACTGTTTCACAGAGGATGAAAAAGCAGCAGCGCGCAATGAATTAAAAGCATTTTTAGCTGACCTTGAAGCTAAACATCAAGCCAAAGAAGGTAGCTATGCATTCTATGATTGTAATGGAGCAAAAGGGGATTTAATTCTATGGATTCTTGGTCCATCTCTTGAATACTTGGCTCAAGTAGAACGTAAATTCCGCCGTTTAGCTATTGCAAGTGTGTTGGTGCAAACGTATTCCTATACATCCGTAACAGAAGTAAGCACCTATGTTAAGGCTAAACTCGATACAGAGGAAGTTAACCAAAAACTATATCCTCATGTACCTCGCGATAAATATATCTGTTTTTATAATATGAGTAAAAAACGCGAAGGTGATGATAATTGGTTCATGCTACCACCACAAGAACGCGGAGCATTGATGAAGTCTCATGGTGAACTTGGTAAAACATACTTGGACGTTTTATCTGAATTCACCACAGGTGGCTGTGGCTTAGATGACTGGGAATGGGGCATTACCATTTTCAGTAACGACGACATCCAATTCAAAAAAATCGTATACGATATGCGCTTTGAAGTAGCCAGTGCAAAATATGGTATCTTCAGCGACTTCTACGTTGGTACCATCATCGACGACGCACTACTAGAAGAAATCTTTGGATAATAAAAAGAGCCTGCATTGCAGGCTCTTCTTTATTATTTAATTCATATATATCGATAAATAACTGCTTATTGTATCGTATATTTGTTCAATTTATAATGTTGTTAAGGTAGTCGGCGAGGTTGGGCCTCTCTTCGTTATAGAAGGGGGTGAGCTTATGAGTGACTTTGAACTTATTACAGTTATTACTGGAATCTTGACGCTAGTCGTTTCCTTTGGAGCACTTATAGCGCTTATTTGCCTCACAAAAAGCAAATAGCCCTCCGTTACCAAGTGTAATTAGATAAACAGAAAGGCCATTTCCTAGATAATTAGTTTTTGAGATGCGCCTGACGTTCCTACTCGTCTGACTATCTATTTATATTATAGAGATAAAGGTATATATCGTCAAATTATAATGAATGGACTGCCTTGCAGTCCATTTTTCTCCCCTCAAAATGAAGGCTATAATTTTGAGGGGAGAAAAGTTAATATACGCACTATACTTCGTAAAATATAATTCACAATATATGAGTATCGCACTCGCAACTATATTCTCATAAAAGAGAACCCCGCATCGATCCGACTTACGAGGTCAAGGCCCTAGGCCGCAGACCTGATAAGTATGGAGGAGAGATGCGGGGTTTCTTTTATCACTTAGTATAGAAAAGTGAATTATATTTTGTAGTACTGTTCAGTGAACGTAAATTTTCTGTTCCAGAAAATTATACGTTCATGTTTGCACCTTTACGCACATAGAACCAGTAGCACACAGATACAGTTACAAGGTTGAACGCAAGTAATACAGCAAAGGCTGGGTGAATATTGCCGAACATGGAATATACAAAGCCAAAAATCTTAGGTGTAATGAAGGCACCGTATGCAGCTACAGCGGCTACGAAACCTGTAATTAAAGAGGAGAGCAATGGATTGCCAAATACGTGTGGAATCATACGGAATGTTGCACCGGTAGCAAAACCACAGCATACAAAGGTTAATACGGACATTGCAAAGAAGAATGGGAAGTTGTGCATATCTACACCAACTGCAATTAATGCGGTGGATGCACATAAGCCGATAAGACTAATAAAGGTAACTTTTGTACCACTATTGATTTTATCTGCTAACCAACCACCCACAGGACGAAGGGCACCTGCTACGAGTGGACCTACAAATGCGATAGAAGCAAATGGAATTTCAGGGAATTCTTTGCCTACTAATAGACCAAGTGCTGCTGCGTAACCAGAGAATGCACCGAAAGAACATGTATAGAGCAATGTTAGCGCCCATGTGTGCTTGTTACCAAAGATTTGTACGAGGTTTTTAGGATTTGGTTTTTCTAGAGGTAGGTTATCCATGAAGCGAGTCATCAATGCAAGGATAACAACAAGAGGTACAACCCACATGAAAGCTGCATTAGCTAGATATACTGCGTTGCCCTTAATAATTGTTGGCGTTACACCAAATACACTACCTAAAGCCGCAGATCCCATAGCAAATGGAGCTAGGAAGTAGATTACAGAAATGCCAAGATTACCAACGCCACCGTTGATACCAAGAGCTGTGCCTTTTTCAGATTTAGGGAAGAAGTTACCAATGTATGCCATAGAGGATGAGAAGTTGGCACCTGCTAAACCGATAAGGGCTGTTAAAATCATAAATGTCGCATAAGAAGTTGTTGTATCTTGTACAGCAAAGCCGAGCCACACAACAGGAACTAATAAGATAATTGTGGAAATAAATGTCCAGTTTTTACCGCCTAACAGTGCTGGCATGTATGTGTATACAAATCGCAATGTGGCACCTACTAGGCCTGGTAAGGCAGCCAATGTAAATAATTGATCAGTAGTAAAGTTAAATCCAGCGCTATTTAGCTGAGCCGCAATGGTTGCCCATAAGTACCAAACACAGAATGAAAGTGTTAAGGCAATAGTGGATATAACGAGGTTTTGTTTAGCAATTTTTTTGCCAAACTTTTCCCAAAATTCCGGATTCTCCGGTTGCCAATTAGCCACGATTTCGCTGCGGCTTGCACCTACTTGAGGCATTTTTAGTTCGTTCATTTTGAACTTCTCCTTACTGTAACAACTATACACGTAGACAAGAAAAATATATAAGATTATATATAATATATATATATATAAATAGTAAAATCTAAAGAATTTCCATAGAAAGCATTCGATTTACTTACAAAACTGCGTTATAATTATTGTAGCATTAATATTTTTCAATGTCTTACATCACAGATATATTATATAGTGTAATTTTTTTTGTGAATGTGATGTAAAACACACATATTCTGAAATTAATAAGTTATAATAATCATATATATACGAAAAAGTATATAGTATAGGTACTTTTACTATAAATAGATTAGTATAACTAATGGATTTTGTTATAAAAGTACTGTGGAGTGATAATGGTATGGATCAAAAATTAATTAACCAATTGCTTGCTTTGCCGGGTGAGGAACTACATCTTAAAAAAGGTGATTTTCTCTTCCGTGAGGGGGACAAGGCAGAATACTTTTACGTAGTAGTAAAAGGTAGAATGAGCATTAAGAAGTTCGAAGCTAGCGGACACATTTTTGCGTTGCGTTTAGTAGGGCCGAATAATGTAATTGGTGAGGTTCCGTTGTATGAGGAGAACACTAGAACATATGTGTTCAACGCCATTGCTCGGGAGGATTGCTCTGTTTATTGTATACGCTATGATGTGTTGGAAGGGGCTATTGCAAAAGACCATTCATTGGCTATTGCAATGATGAAAATCTACACTTTGCATATGCGTCGTCAACAGGCAAAATACCGGGACTTGCTACTTTACGGCAAGAAGGGAGCATTCTATTCTACCTTGTTGCGCTTAGCCAATAGTTATGGTGTAAAGCGCGAGGATGGTATCTTTATTGATATTGCCCTAACAAATCAAGAATTGGCTGAGTTTGCTGCCACATCAAGAGAAAGTTTAAATCGCATGTTAAGTGAGTTACGTAAGTTAGGCTATGTAGCCTATGACAAACACCATCTAGTAATCTGTGATTTTGACGCTTTAATCGGATTACTTGATTTAGAGGTTGATAGTATTGACCCTAATATTAGTAATATCGAATAACAGGATTTTCTCCCTTGTGTTAGCACATCTAGCACAAGGGATTTTTTTGTAGTTTTGAAGGAGGACACGAGATGAGCTTGTTGTCTCAAAAGTTTAAGTTTCTTCGCAAGAAGGAAGTATCTCCAAACGGCCATCAAATCACAGAAGATGGAGGTCGTGAATGGGAAAATTATTATCGTGACCGTTGGTCTTACGATAAAGTTGTCCGCACAACGCATGGCGTAAACTGTACTGGTTCTTGTAGCTGGAATATTTATGTTAAAAACGGTGTTGTAGCCTGGGAAAATCAAGCAATTGACTACCCTGAAACACCAGATGATATGCCAGATTATGAACCACGTGGGTGCCCTCGTGGTGCAACATTCTCTTGGTATCTTTATAGCCCTTTGCGCGTAAAATATCCTTATGTACGTGGCGAATTGGTCGAGCTTTGGAGAGAAGCGAAGAAGCATGCTAAGAATCCAATCGAAGCTTGGAAATCTATCGTAGAAGATCCTGAAAAAGCGAAAAAATATAAGTCAGCCCGTGGTATGGGTGGCTTTGTGCGCTCCACATGGGATGAAGCAACAGAAATTACTGCAGCATCCTTACTATATACAGCAAAAACATATGGCCCTGACCGCAACGCAGGCTTCTCTGTAATTCCTGCGATGTCCATGTTGTCCTATGCAGCAGGGGCTCGTTTCCTTAACTTGATGGGTGGCACACCATTGTCCTTCTATGACTGGTATGCCGATTTGCCACCTTCCAGCCCTCAAGTTTGGGGTGAACAAACTGATACACCTGAATCTGGTGACTGGTATAATGCTGGTTACATCATGACGTGGGGTTCTAACGTACCTTTGACCCGTACGCCAGATGCTCACTTCTTGACAGAGGTTCGTTATAAAGGTACTAAAGTAGTATCCGTGTCTCCTGACTATGCGGAATCTACAACTTCTTCCGATGCATGGCTCAATGTAAAAGCTGGTACCGATGCGGCTCTTGCAATGGCAATGGGTCACGTTATCCTAAAAGAATATTACATCGACAAAGAAACTCCATACTTTAAAGAGTATGCAAAAGAGTTCACAGATATGCCATTCCTTGTACGCGTTGAAGATATCAACGGCACAGTTCAACCAGGCCGTTTCTTGAATGCCAAGGATTTAGGTCGCCAAGAGGAAGGCGCTGACTTCCAAATGGTATTGATTGATGAATTAACAAATGAAATCGTTGTACCTAATGGTACAATGGGTGAACGTCACACGAACCCACAAAAATGGAATTTACGACTTGAAAATCGTGATACAGGGGCTAAAATTGATCCTCGCTTATCCGTGTTTGATCAACGGGAAGATGTGACGATTGTTAAATTGCCGTACTTTGGTGATGAAGAGCACGAAGGTGTTATTGAACGTGCTATTCCTACTATTACGGTACAAACTGCAGATGGTCCTGTGAAAGTAACTACAGTGTATGACCTCATTCTTGCTAACTACGGTATTGACCGTGGTATCGGTGGTGAAGTGGCTACAAGCTATACTGATGACACTCCATACACACCTACATGGCAAGAAAAAATCACTGGCGTAAAAGCGGACATTGCTATTGCTACAGCACGTGAATTTGCAGATAATGCTGAAAAAACGAAAGGTCGTTCCATGATTATCATGGGCGGTGGTATCAACCACTGGTACCATGCCGATGTTATTTACCGCACTATTTTGAACCTTATCATGTTCTGTGGTACAGAAGGCGTTAACGGTGGTGGTTGGGCCCACTACGTAGGTCAAGAAAAACTTCGTCCTGTTGAAGGTTGGGGTGGTATCATGACTGCCAATGACTGGAGTAAGGCTCCTCGTTTGCAAAATGGTACATCTTGGTTCTACTTTGCTACAGAGCAATATCGTTCTGACTGCATCGATTTGGCAGACCGCGTATCTAAATTGGCTAAACCTCGCTATCGTCATCCTGGGGATTACAATGTATTAGCAGCTCGTTTAGGCTGGTTGCCATCTTATCCTACTTTCAATAAAGGTAGCCAAGAATTGATTAATGATGCTCGCGCAGCCGGTGCTAGTACAGAAGCGGAAATCAACCAATATGTAGCACAAGCCTTGAAAAATAAAGATTTACAATTCTGCGTAGAGGATCCTGCAGCTAAAGAAAACCACCCTCGCAACTTGTTTGTATGGCGTGCGAACCTTATTGGCTCCTCTTCTAAAGGTCATGAGTACTTCTTGAAACATTTATTAGGCACAAAAAATGCCGTATTGGAAGATGATGATGCTCCTACGCGTCCAGAAGAAATTAAATGGCGCGAAGCAGATGGTGCGGGTAAGCTTGATCTCTTAATTGATATCGACTTCCGTATGGCGTCTACAGGTTTATATTCTGATATCGTGTTCCCAGCAGCTACATGGTATGAAAAAGAAGACTTGTCTTCCACAGATATGCATCCATATGTACATGTATTCCAAGCTGCTGTTGATTGCGCATGGGAAACTAAATCCGACTGGGATACATTCCGTACCCTTGCAGAAACAGTATCTCGCGTAGCAAAAGAATCTGGCTTTACAGAATATGAAGATATTGTAGCTACTCCACTTGGCCATGATAGCCCAGGCGAAGTAGCGCAACCAGAAGGTAAAGTTCTTGATTGGAGTAAAGGCGAATGTGAACCAATCCCTGGTAAAACAATGCCGAACCTCGTTCATGTAAAACGCGATTACAGTCAGATCTTTGAAAAATACATTGCTTTAGGACCTAATATCGAAAATAAAATGGGTGCTCACGGTTTGGCGTGGGATGTATCTGACGAATATCAAACATTGTATGCTCAAAATGGTACGATTGATAATCCAGACTTCATTTCTCATGGCCGTCCAAGCATTTACGAATGTAAGGAAGCTTGTAATGTTGTATTAACATTATCTTCTTGTACAAATGGTAAATTAGCGGTTCGTTCTTGGAAAGCGATGGAAGAAAAAACAGGTCTTTCTGGGCTTGAAAAGAATGCAAAAGGTCGCGAACAAGAAAAAATTACCTTCGATGACATGGTTCGTCAACCACGCTTTATCATTAGCTCTGTAACAAGTACTGGTAAGAATGATAAAAACCGTCGTTATTCTCCATTTACAACATCTACAGAAGATAAGGTACCATTCCGTACTGTAACAGGTCGTCAATCGTTCTATTGTGATCATGAAATGATGCGCGACTATGGCGAAGCTATGGCATTGTACAAACCTGTATTGTCATATAAACCAGTACAAGGTGATTATAAACAAGAAGGTATTCCAGAAATTACATTGAAATACTTAACACCACATAATAAATGGTCTACACATAGTATGTACTTTGATAGCCAACAAATGTTGACATTGTTCCGCGGTGGCCAAACAATTTGGCTCAATGAAGATGATGCAGCAGAAATTGGTGTTAAAGATAACGACTGGGTAGAAGCTTTCAATAAAAATGGTGTAGTTGCAGCTCGTGCAGTTGTATCTCCACGTATTCCTCGTGGCATTTCTTATATGCATCACTCCCAAGACCGTCACATCAACGTTCCTGGTACGCAAGTTAAGAAAGATCGTCGCGGTGGTACACACAATGCGCCAACTCATATTCACATGAAGCCGACACACATGATCGGCGGTTATGGTCAATTGAGCTATGGCTTTAACTACTATGGCCCAACTGGTAACCAACGTGATATGACAATTGTGGCTCGTAAATTGAAGGAGGTGGATTGGCTTGAAGATTAAAGCTCAAGTATCCATGGTCCTAAATTTGGACAAGTGTTTAGGCTGTCATACATGCTCTATTACTTGTAAAAATACATGGACGAACCGCGAAGGCGCGGAATATATGTACTTTAATAACGTGGAAACCCGCCCTGGCGTGGGTTACCCACGTAATTGGGAAAACCAAGAGAAATGGAAGGGTGGCTGGACTCTCGATAAAAGCGGTAATTTGGCGCTTTCCACAGGCTCTAAAGGCTCTCGATTGATGAAGTTGTTCTATCATCCAGAACAACCAGAAATTACGGATTACTTTGAACCTTGGACATACGATTATGAAACATTGATTCATACCGGTCGTAAAAATAATCAACCTGTAGCACGTCCTCGTTCTTTGTTAACAAAGCAAAAAATGGAAGTAACATGGGGCCCTAACTGGGATGATGATTTGGCTGGTGGTCATCATGCACGGGAAGATGTGAACTTGGCTAAAATGGGTGATGATATCGTATTTGACTACGAAGAAGTATTCATGCGTTATTTACCACGTCTTTGTAACCACTGTTTGAATCCTGCATGTGTAGCAGCATGTCCATCCGGTGCTATCTACAAGCGTGATGAAGATGGTGTTGTACTTGTTTCTCAAGATGTATGCCGCGGTTGGAGACATTGCGTTCCATCTTGCCCATACAAAAAAATCTTCTATAACTGGGAAACAAATAAAGCTGAAAAATGTGTATTCTGTTACCCTCGTTTGGAAAATGGCTTGCCTCAAATTTGCGCTGAAACATGTGTAGGTCGTATGCGCTATGTTGGTGTAGTTTTATACGATATGGACAAAGTTCAAGAAATGGCAGCTACGAAGGATGAACAAGCAATTTACCAAAATACAGTAGATTTGATTTTGGATCCTAATGACCCAGAGGTTATTAAAGCCGCTCGTGAAGCAGGTATCTCTGAAGCCTTCTTGAAAGCAGCTAAAAAATCTCCTGTTTACAAGCTTGTAAAAGAATGGGGCGTTGCATTGCCATTGCATCCAGAGTATCGCACATTGCCAATGGTTTGGTATGTGCCACCGCTCAGCCCAATCTTACAACGTGTTACATCTGATGTTTACTTGCCTGATGCACATGAAATGCGCGTGCCTGTACAATACTTAGCTAATATGTTTACTGCTGGTAATACAGATATTTTAGCTCGTGTATTACAACGCATTCTCGATATGCGTGAATACATGCGTCGCCGTGAGACAGGTGATGAAGCAATCGCTCATGAAGTAGATCTTACAGAAGAGCAAATGTATGCTATGTACAAATTGTTAGCATTGTCTAAATATAATGATCGTTTTGTTATCCCATCTGATGTTAATGTATCTCGCGAAGGTCGCTTAGAAATGCAACACAATCGTGGTTTTGCATGCCCGACAGGGGGTTGCCATAATGGATGATGCACAAAAAATAGCTCTCATTGCTTCTTTTTTGCTTCGGTATCCAGATGAATCTTGGTACAATGAACTTGGTGAATGGAAAGAGGATACTTACTCTGTTGAGCATCCTCAGCTTCGCCAAGGATTGCTAGAGTTCTTTGATTACATTGAAGAAACGGATCGTAAGGCCTTTGAAGACCAATACGTACGTATCTTTGACTTCAGCCGTAATACGACGATGTACTTATCGACTTACGAATTGCAAGGTACAGGGGAACAAGCAGAGGAACTCGTTAAATATAAAGCCTTCTTTCTAGAAAATGGCTATGATTTACCAAAGGAGATGCCTGACTATATTCCAGCTATTTTAGAGTTATGTGCAGTTATCGAACCTAAAAAGGCTCGTGAAGTGTATGATTATTGTAAACCAAAGTTAGAATATATTAGGGATCGATTGATCGAAGCAAAACTGACCTATGCATTCTTATTTGATATCATATTGTCGGTTGCAAATGGATTGGAGGACGGTGCACGATGAATCTATTTTTATGGGGTGCTTTGCCATATATTGCGTTTACCTTCTTAATCGTAGGCACACTTGTTCGTTTCTTCTACTTTGAAAGAAACTGGACTACAAAATCAAGTGAATTTTTAGAGAAAAAACAATTGCGTATTGCCAATCCATTGTTTCACTTTGGTTTGCTATGCGTTATCGGCGGTCACGTAGTAGGTGTATTAGTACCTAAAACTTGGACTGCAGCTATGGGTATTAATGACCATATGTACCATGAAGGTGCATTATATATGGGTGCTGTAGCGGGTATCATTTTCATCGTTGGTTTCTTGCTCTTGATGAAACGTCGCTTTACTGTACCTGCTATGAAAGTAAATACATCTGGCTTTGATAAATGGCTATATTTATTTTTAACATTGGCTATCTTTAGTGGTATGGCCGGTACATTACTTAATGCATCTGGCTTCTTTGATTACCGTGTATCCATCGGTCCATGGTTCCGTAGCTTACTATCCTTTATGCCGGATCCATCCTTGATGGAAGGTGTACCATTCATGTTTAAATTCCATATGTTGGCATGGATGGTGGTTGCTATTATCTTCCCATTCAGCCGTTTGGTACACTGCTTGAGTGTTCCACTCAACTATTTAACACGTCCGTTCATCGTATATCGTAAACGGGATCAAAAATAATTAGGATGATGATTAATTTGTATGCCTATATATAATAGGATTCATTAATCTATGGCCCCTTGTAGTGGTGAAAGCATATGCTCACAACTATGAGGGGCTTTTTATTTACCGATTCTGTATTAGTAGATTACAATGTATTCTCTGTAGAGAAAAAATTTATTCATTGTAATAAACTTAGAATTACTATAATAGGCATTTTAATTTAGAATTATTCTTATAATATATACTATGTATCTAATATAAGTAATCTACAAAATTCGATTTAAATGATAAACTATATCGTATAGATTGAATTTTTTAGGTATTATTTTTGAGAGGTATATGATGAATCAAGTTGAAACAAAACAGAAAAAAAGTATTTACCATATCTTTGTATGGATTGCTATTTTCTCCTTAGTTATGATCGGTTTATTAGAGTGGGGCTACATGGCCGGTGGTCGTGCCTTTGGTAATTATAAAGTGTATACGGGTCTTGTGCCATGGTGTGTATGGATCATCATGACCTATTTAGCGACTCGCCCTAAATGGTTTACAAGCCGCTATAATTTAGGTGACATGTATAAGGTACACCGTGCATTAGGTATTGCCACTGTAGCTGTTATTGCATTCCATTTATATCTCTATTTTGGTAAAGCGGCTAAATCCATCCTTGGTTGGTGGGGCGGATATGTGGCTCTTACCTCCTTTGGTATTGCTACAATCTCTGGCCTTGCATTCTTAACTCCAAAACTTAGAAAGGTTACACCATCTGGTCGTAATGTAGGTATTTGGTTACATCGATTAAATCTTGTAGCACTTGTTGCTGCAGATATCCATATTCATGGTTTTAATCGTATTTCTAAAATGGTGCCATTCTTACAAGTGTTTGATATCATTACATACGGTCTCGTTCTTTACTGCATTTACTTGATGTTTAAAAAGAAATAATATGAATTACTAGAATCTCTTCTGTATCATGCAGAAGGGATTTTTCGTTACATTTATAGTTTCTAGTAAATTAACATAGGATATTAACATAGGATATTATCAGTTTGAGTCATAAATGATTGTGAGATTGATATACATTTTCTATTTACTCATATAATGAAAATTGTTATTATCTGTATGTTAAACATGATAATGATAATTAGGTTCGTAAATTCATTGTCTGTTCATTTTTATTCTTGTTATTTTTATTTCTGTTATTTTATTGTGTGAGGTTTAGTATGATTAAACGTAAAATGACCAGTGCTTTTGCAGTGGCTGCCATGATGGGTGTGGCTACAGCTTTTGCTGTTAACCCATTTTCCGATGTCCCTTCTGATAGCTGGGCTTATCAAGCAGTAGATCAATTGGCTACAGCTGGTATTATCAATGGATATCCTGATGGTACTTTCAAAGGGCAAAATAATATTACGCGTTATGAAATGGCTCAAATGATTGCGAAAGGCATGGCTAATCAAGATCGTGCAAATGCGGAACAACAAGCTATGTTAAATCGCTTGGCTGATGAATTTTCCAATGAATTGAATACACTTGGTGTGCGTGTAGCTAAATTGGAAGACCGCGTAGGCAATGTAAAAGTTACTGGTGATGCTCGTATCAACTACATCGGCAAAGAGGGTGGCGATGGTTATGATTACGAAGATAAGATCACAGCTCGTGTACGTCTAGGTCTCGATGCAAAGGTTAATAAAAATACCTCTGTTAAAGCCCGTATTACATCAGGTTCTATTGAGCTAGGTGATAGCTCTAAAGAGGCACAAGCTAATTGGGATTTGGCATACGTAGAACACAAGTTTGGTAAAAATGTTGTGGTCAATGCGGGGCGCTATACTCAAAAATTTGGCGGTGGTCTCATTTATAACTCCAACTTTGATGGTGTTGGTGCTACAGCTAAGCTTGGTAAAAAAGTGACATTAAATGGTGGCTATGGTTATATGACAGCAGGCCGTTTTGCAAAAGTTTCCAAGGAAAATAACGGTGATGTGGGCATTGTGAATGCTAATGTGGCTGTAAATAATCACTTTAGCTTTGGTGGTATGCTTGCTCATGTAGGTACAGTGAATGTACGCATGGGTAATGGCAAGAAAAATAATGACTTTGATAATGTATATGGCTTCAATGCGAAATATAATGTAGGTAAACTTGATATTCACGGTGAGTGGGTTAAAGCATCAGGCTTGAGTGATTCTGATATTTGGAATGTAGGCGCTAAATGGGGCAACTACAAAATTGATAAAAAGAATTCTTGGGCAGTAGGCTTAGATTACTACGATCAAGCTAAAAATGCACCGATTTTCAAAACACAAAAATACGAATCTAATGATTTACAAAAAACAACGCGTTTTGAAGGTTATAAGGCGTGGGAGTTGGGCGCATCTTATGCACCAGAGAAAAATATTGGCATTAATGCATACTACGGTTTCAATGCTAAAACACAAGAAGGCAATCGCGTAAATGATTACTATCGTGCGGATCTTAACTTCAAATTCTAATGTAATAATTGGATTCTAATTTAATCAGTAATTAGTTCTAAGTAGAATGCTATAGGGTGAGAGTGTTTTATTAGCATGCTACATTAGGCCAAACTAGATGTATACTTGTAGATCGTATAGGACATAGAGAGGTTTATTATGGCAGAAGTTGTAAAAAAACAGTTTAAGAGTAAATACCATATTTTAATTTGGATTGCAGTTTTATCCCTAATATTTATGGGTATGGTGGAATATGGTTATGTAACAGGTGGTAGACCATTCGGCAACTGGAAGGTTCACTTAGGACTTATTCCTTATGTGGCATGGCTTGTATTAACATACATTGCAACAAAACCAAAATGGTTTATCAAACGATATAATCCAAAAGAAATGTTTGAAGTTCATCGCATTGTAGGTATTATTAGTGTTGTTCTCGTATGTGCACACTGGTATGTATACTTCTTGAAAGCTTTGAAATCCTTCTTAGGCTTCTGGGGCGGTTATATCTCCCTTGTGGCTATGTTTATTGCTCTTATCTTTGCTGTATTATACTTAACACCTTGGGTAGGCAATATGGCAAAATCTGTATCCCGTAAAAAAGCAATCTGGATTCATCGCTTGAATCTAATTGCCATTATTGCGGCAAATATCCATGTTCATGGATTTGGCCGTTTATCTAAAATGGTACCATTCTTGCCTGTATTTGACGTAGTAACTTATGCGCTTGTTATTTACTATATTTATTGGATGTTTAAACAAAAATAACATATCGTAGGCATCTCTTTCTTTAGTAAAAGTAGGGGAACCACATGATAAAAGAGACCATCTCTGGCCCTAATGGGTATAAGCGATGGTCTTTTTTTGTCGTTTGCGATACAATAGAATCATAAGTATATATTCTATGGATTTATGTAAATATATGCTATTGCATTCTTTTGAGGTAAGAGTAAAAATCTGTTCTATAAACATTTCTTTTGTATTATAGTATTCTTTAGCTCATATCGATATGTATATTACTACCTTTATAGGTAATTTCAAATAAGAAAGAAGGATATTATGGATTCTTCTTGGAAACGAATTATATACCTAATCTGTACTATACAGGTTGGTGGGGGTATAACAATTATCGGTGTATTATCCTTCCTTCCGTTATTTTTAGCTGAGCTAGGCCTGCATGATCCAGGGGAAGCGGCCATGTGGGCAGGTCTTGTATCAGGTGTAACGCCTTGTATGGTGGCTCTTAGTGCTCCCTATTGGTCGCGTAAGGCAAATCAGCTTGGTCCACGTAAGGTAATGATGTTCATCTTGTTTACCCTAATGGTGACTGTTGGCGCCTGTGCTTTTACACAAACACCATGGCAGTTATTGATGTTACGCATCTTGCAAGGCGTGGTGGGGGGCTATGTTCCGATAGGCTTGGCTATTATTATTCTCATAACCCCTGAGGATAAGGTACCTTGGGCAATGGGTTTATATCAAGCCTCCATGGTTATGGGCCTCGTTTTTGGACCACTCATGGGTGGGTTGGCGGCTGATTTATTAGGTTATCGCGCACCATTCATTATGTTCTCAGCCTTAACAGGGTTTTGTATGTTGGGGATTTATCTATTCATGCCTAATCTACAATTTGAGCATAAGGTAGATGCTAGAGAGTCGCAGCTGTCTCTAATTAAATCCTTTTTGGTCATACCTCGAGTTCGCCTCTTGGTAGGACTATTGTTCTTATGTAATTTTGGTATTACCGGTATTGGTCCCATTTTACCACTATATATTAAGCACTATATGCATATGAATGATGAGTTTGTAGCCACAATCGTTGGTATAATCATCTTTGGCGCCGGTTTATTTAGTGCGTTAGCTTCAATCTCCATTGGCAAGATAACAGAACGTTTAACCATGCCTCGTATTATTTTTACTGCTACATGGGCTGTAGGGACTTTGTTTATACTTCAATATATAATGCCTAGTATATGGGGCCTTGGCATATTCCGTGCCATTGCAGGATTCTTCATGGGCTTTATTACACCAATTGCGAATACGCTCATATCCAAGGCGGTTCCTATTGAGCGGCGAGGTATCGTATTTGGTGCGGTGTCCAGTGTAGCCATGATGGGAAATGTATTGGGGCCTGTCCTTAGTGGCATGATTGCTCGGGCTTTTGGGTACGGGGCGGTCTTTTGGTCTACAGCAGCTATATTCTTTGTAGCGGCTCTGTTTATTTATCGTAGTTTAGTTATTCCCAGTGAAAGTCAATTATCATAGGTGAGCTGCTTTCACCGTTTTAGATATAGTTAAATATATTTAGTACTATGTAGAGAATTTATAGATACTATAGATTCTATGTAAGATACTATGTAGAGAAAACGTATAGCAAACTCCAATATGGGGCTGTATGTTGCGAAATGTTTCAAAGGTATTGATTTGTCTAATCCGTAAGAGAGATGAGAGTGCATCGTTATGTTATTAAAACAATTAGAGTATTTTGTATGTGTTGTAGATAATAACAGTTTTACGCAAGCTGCAACAGAGCAATATGTATCTCAATCTGCTATATCTCAGCAAATCAAAGCTCTTGAAAATAGCCTTGGTGTTGAATTAATGGTCCGAGAGAAACGAAGCTTTCATCTAACACCAGCAGGACAATATTTATATCGATCTGGTAAAAAATTATTAGAACGGTTTCATGATATTAAGGTAGAAACGACGCGTATTGGTACAGATGCACGGGTGAGTTTGCGCATCGGTTATTTAAACCGTTATAGTGGGATAGCTATGCAGCAAACTGTGATTCGCATGGCAAAGCGTTATAAAAATTTAGATATTCGTATGTACAGCGGCAGTCATGAAGAGTTATATGGCATGCTCAGCGATCGTCGTGTAGATGTAGTATTTAATGATCAATGGCAAATTTTATCTGATGATTTTGAAAGTCATTTAATTGATAAAGCCACTACATGTATTGAAGTACCACAAGGATATACTAATGAAGATTGTGTAGAACTAAAGCATATCGATGATTTACCACTTATTTTATTGTGTCGCGGAAAATATACCTTGTCTGAAGAGGAACACTATCGCAAAGCCATAGGTTATAATGGTGCCTTCGCTTATGCTCGTACGTTAGAAGAAGCACGATACCTGGTTGCAGGGCAGCAAGGGCTATTACTATTAGATTGTTTTAAATACTTAACAGATCCTATGCCAGGTATCGAACGTAAGGTATTGACGAATCATGGTAAGCCTATGGAACGCCACTACTACTTTATATCGCAACGAAATCAAAATAATTCGTATATTGTAGCTCTTAGAGATATGTTCCGGCAGGTACTTGAAGAATTATAAATGAGATTATAAATGAAAAAGCCGTTAGCAAGTTGCTAACGACTTTTTTCTTTTTCTGTACATCATTTATTTGTATTTTTCTTATATAGTTATGATGGTATTAGTGATTTAGACTTTTCTTTGTATAACCTCACAAAAAGTCTCTTAACATCATGAAGCCATCAATACATAATTTGATACCATAAATGACGAGAACCGAACCACAGAAACGGTTAATCCATGCCATATGAGTAATTTTAATTTTTTTAGCTAGTAGATGCATTGTAGTAGCTAGAGAACCAAACCAAATAGGTGTCATAACTAAGAAACCAGCGAAGAAGTGGTAGATGCTTTCTTTTGGAATATTAGCTTGAAAAGCACCGAGCATCATTGTCGCATCTAGAATGGCTTGAGGATTGCCCCATGATACCGCAATGGCTGAGACAATAATTTTTCTAATTGGAATATGTGTGTCCACATTGCGCATGTCTGGTTCAGTTTTAAATATATTAAAGCCCATATAAACAATGAGGAGGCCCCCAAAGAGGAGAACTATGAGCTTTGTGAGTGGCCACATTTCAAGAACGGCACCAATACCATAGAAGGCGGCAGCACTTAAACTCATGTCAAAAAACGCTAGTATGATTAGCGTCAATATAATGCGACGAACAGGTTGCACCAAGGCCGTATTAATAATGAAGAGGTTTTGCATGCCAACAGGGGCAAACGTAGCGAGACCGACAAGAAGTCCTTGTAAGAAGTACATATTAACCCTCCTGACTATGGTATGATAAAGTACTAATAAGGTGAATAGTAGCACGAAACCCCTCCATTACTGGAGGGGTCCTTACTATTCTATTCATATATAATTATAACATAATATACAATATATGTATATTTTCTACCATAAACCTATCATATGTTGTGCCATAAGGCTTACGGCGGAGATAGCAATCCAGCAACAAGCGCCTAAGGCTAGGGCAGAGCCGCCGGATTTTAATAATTTTACAATATTTGTATTAAGGCCGATTGCTACCATGGCCATTGTAATAAAGTATTTGGAAATTGTTTTGAAGATACTCAAGAATTGAATATCTACATTAGCATAGGATAATGCTGTTGTAATAAGGGAGCAAAGTACAAAGTATAAAACAAATCTTGGGAAAATCTTAGCAATACTAACGTTTGCACCATCTGTCTGAGAGGCATTTTTCTTGGCTTTGTATACTTGATAACTAGCGAGGCCTAAACATATAGGAATAATAGCTAGGGTACGTGTTAGCTTTACGATAGTAGCATATTCCAAAACTTGAGTGCCCGTACCTTTCATACTATCCCATACAGCAGCTGTTGCTGTTACAGAAGAAGTATCGTTAACTGCAGTACCAGCGAACAATCCAAAGCCCATGTTAGAGAGCCCAATGGCGTCGCCTAATTGAGGGAATACGAAGGCGGCTACCACATTGAAGAAGAATACAACAGAGATTGCTTGTGCAATATCATGATCCTCTGCTTTAATAACTGGTGCCGCTGCAGCAATAGCGGAACCACCACAAATGGATGAACCAACACCGATGAGAACAGCTGAGTTAGAGTCAATATGGGTTAATCGATAAATAACATAGGATACGATTAACGATGTAGCGATGGTAGAAATGATGACAGGTAAAGAAATCCAACCTACATGTAGAATCTGTGTAATGTTAAGACCAAAGCCCAACAAAATAACGGCCCACTGTAAAATCTTTTTGGATGTAAATCCAATGCCAGCACCTGTTTTTTCCCGTTTCCAAGAGGTAAAGATAGAACCAATAATTATACCTAAAATGATGGCAAAGATTGGACTACCTACTAGATGAAATTGCTGTCCTAGTAGCCAACAAGGAATAGCGAGAATGGCACAGAGCAAAATGCCTGGCAACGTTTTTTGATTGATACCCATTATAAAACCTCCTTACTGTACATACAGTTCACGTCATATGCGGTATCATGTGGCGTTTGCTTTCTATAGTGTTAATAGTACCATAGGAAGGGTTTTTAAATCTACTATATATGTCAGAATTATACAGAATATTCATCGCATTTTTGAAGTTTTTATATGATTGATATAAATAAAAACAAATTATAAGATAAAAGTTAATATTATTGAGTTAAAGATTTTGTATAATCGTAAAATTCATAATAATAATTTATAAGTTGAAATTTAAACTTGTTTTGTGATGAATAAGGTGTATATAATGAATAGAATCTATTTCAGGTGGAAATAGAGTATATAAAGTGAGGACCCTTATGATTGATATTACAAAAATAATTGAAACCAATAAAGAATATGTGAAACAACACCCTGAGCTACCAAAGGCGGGGCTAACAAGCCATCCTACAAAAAAGTTAGGCATCGTAACTTGTATGGATACCCGCTTAGTAGGTATGCTAGAAGAAGCACTAGGCTTTAATCGAGGTGAGATAATTGTCATCAAAACTGCAGGAAATAGTGTAACACAACCTATCGATAACATTGTGCAAAGCTTGCTCGTTGCTACCTATGGTATGGAAATTGAAGATGTGCTAATCATCGGTCATGAAAACTGCGGTATGATTGATTTTTCTGCTACAACATTCATGGAATCTATGAAAGCGAAAGGTATTAGTGAAGATGCTATTCGCATGATTGAACCGGGCCTTATCGACTGGATGGATCGATTCCATATCTCTGAAGACAATGTAATTTATACAGTTAACTTCCTACGCCACCATCCACTATTTCCAAAAGGAATGGGCTTCTATGGAGGCATGATGGATCCTGATACAGGCGAATTCCGCTACCTTGAAATTTAGGCTAAGATTTGATGGGGCCCAAGTTGATTTGTACATTTAGGTGAAAAAGAACGATAACTAACCTCTACGCTCCAAAGCGAGCTAAGTCGCTAATCGGTTAGTTATCGTTCTTTTTCTAACTGTACCTATGAATTAGTCCCATCAAATCTGAATGTCCATTAACGAGTTAGCGTAATTTCGCCGCATCAAGAGGGGGAAGAGAAATTAATGGGCCCCGTTAGATAACTACATTTAGGTAAAAAAGAGTGATGACTAACCTCTACGCTCCAAAGCGAGCTAAGTCGCTAATCGGTTAGTCATCACTCTTTTTATAACTGTATTTGTGAACTCGTCCCATCGAGTCTATTCATAAATCAATAAAACAAAATTCACTGTATCAAATGAGTAAGGGACGAAAAAGTTATCGTTCTTTTTCCAACTGTACCTATGAAGTAGTCCCATCAAATCTGAATGTCTATTAACGAGTTAGCGTAATTTCGTCGCATCAAGAGTGAACAAAGAAAGGGAACGGCTTAGCCATTCCCTTTTCTTGCTCTCTATATAGCCAACCTATTATTTTCGCATTTAAGGTTGATGGTAGGACTATATGGGACTATTACATAAGTACAGCCATAAAAATCACAGAACCTAGTAAAGAGCGACTTAGCTCGCTTTGGAGCGATGAGCTAGGTTCTGTGATTTTTAACTAGGGTCTCACTAATGTATTCGGGCCCCATATAGTCCTATTATGGTAAACCTTAAGCGTAATAATAGGTTGACTATATATTCCTTTTCGCTGTATATTGTAATTAGATTGTAAACTTAATCATATAAATTAGTTAACCTATGCGGCAGTAAGTATTCGCTTGAGAGGAGCTTTGTATGAAGCAGTTAGGTATTTCTATAATCGGTACAGATACAGATGTAGGCAAGACGTTTGTGACAGGGTTATTGGGGGCGATGGCTGTAGACGATGGCTTTGCTGTTGGTATGGTGAAACCTGTGTCTTCTAGTGCAGTTCCTTTCCCTGAATGTGTGACGATGGATGAGGATAATTATAATATTGGCCTTGAGAGTAAAGATGCAACACATTTGATGCGCTCGGCAGGTATTCCTGAATCTCGTCGTCATGAAGTGAATCCTTATGCTATTGCCGGTGATTTTTCTCCTCGCCTTGCAGCGGAATTGGCTGGTATCGAGATTGACTATGATGGCCTTGTAGAACATACATTAGATGTAGTGAGTCGCTATGACATAACCTTTGTAGAAGGTGCAGGCGGTATCACGACCCCTCTCTATGGAGATAAAACTTTCACGGATTTTATGAAAGATATCAAATTACCAGCTATTGTTGTAGCAGATGGTCGCCTTGGATCTATTAATCGCGCCGTTTTGACTTGCGAATATGCTAAGTTGCATGGTATCGAGGTGAAAGCTATTATCGTAAATGATACAACAGCTGTAGACCTGTTTTTGTTGAAAACAAATGTGGTAGATATGGAGCGTTACACAGGTGTTCCTGTAGTAGCTGTAGTGCCGCCATACCAAGGTCCGGATATTCACAAGGTTCAACTTGGTTGGGCTCGATCTTTTATTGATTCTAAGGAATTATGGAACACAGTATTAGGTCTATAAATAATAATTGGCTGATTTTATATTAGCTATAGCAATTTAATATATGTTAGAAGTGATATTGAGTACATATTAACAGTGATTTTGAGACATATTAAATTTGTACTTTAGCATACCTTAGATAGGGTAATTTAATTTAGTTTATATAAGGTATATGTAATAGAGAGTTATAGTTTGTAAAACTTAGTAAGTATGAGGTGACAAAATGGCAGAGAAACAGCTTTCACAAGCAGCACAATGGGACCACGAGTTTGTATGGCATCCATTTACACAAATGCAAGATTGGCTAGCACAAGAACCAGTAGTAATTGAACGCGGTGAGGGGGTATACCTCATCGATGAGAACGGTAAAAAGTATTACGATGGCGTATCCTCCTTGTGGGTTAATATTCATGGTCACAACCATCCTGTATTGAACCAAGCATTGAAGGATCAAATCGATAAAATCGCACATAGTACATTATTAGGCCTCGTAAGTCCTCCGTCTGCACAATTGTGTAAAGAGCTTGTAGAGCTTGCTCCAGAAGGCTTAGATAAAGTATTCCTCTCTGATGATGGCAGTACAGCTATCGAAGTGGCTATTAAAATGGCGTACCAATACCGTCAACAAGTAGGACAAACGAAAAAGACTAAGTTTATCGCCCTCAATGCAGGCTATCATGGGGATACATTAGGTACCGTATCCGTAGGTGGTATTCAATTATTCCATCAAGTATTCCATAATCTATTATTTAAACCATTAACATTGCCAAGTCCTGGTGTATATAGAGATTTGACAGATCGAGATAAAGCTTTTGAAGAGTCGTTGACTGAATTGGAACGCATCCTTAATGAAGAAGGCGATGAAATTACAGCTCTTGTTATGGAACCATTGGTGCAAGCAGCGGCAGGCATGCTCGTAATGCCTCACGGTTATTTGAAACGGGTTCGTGAGTTAACAGAACAACACGATGTATTCCTCATCGTTGACGAAGTAGCTACTGGCTTTGGCCGAACTGGCAAATTCTTTGCTTGCGAACATGAAGGGGTATCTCCAGATTTTATGACCTTATCCAAAGGTATCACTGGTGGGTACCTTCCATTAGCGGCAACATTGACTACAAAACGCGTATTCGATGCATTCCTCGGCACCTTTGAAGAAAAGAAAACATTCTATCATGGTCACTCCTATACTGGTAATGCCTTGGCCTGTGCCGTTGCGTTGGCTTCTTTGAAAGTATTCCGTGATGAAAAGGTAATTGAACAATTGCCGGCAAAAGTGGAAGCTTTCACAAAGGCTCTAGAACCTATTAAATCTTTAAAGCATGTTAAAGAGGTTCGTCAGCGGGGCCTCATTGTAGGTATTGAACTTGAAAAAGATGTGTCCACCCACGAAGCGTATCGCCCGAATGATGCGGTAGGTGCTAAGGTGGCAATCCTTGCCCGTGAACAAGGTCTTATTTGCCGCCCTATTGGCGACGTGGTTATCCTCATGCCTCCATTGGCATCCACTGTGGAACAATTAGAGGACATGGTTCGTATTGTAGGTGAAAGTATCCAACGTGCCACTGAGGAAGAGGGGATACTTGAAGATATGCGCCCAATTATTTTATAATGCTAAATTAATTATTGGAAAGCTACACCTAATGTCTTTTGCTAGTAGTTTAAGGCAATAGGGTGTAGTTTTTTTGTATAACATATCGAAATTTCGTTATATTTTAAACTATAGACTATACATTGCCAAAATTCGATGATTATTTAGCATATCTATGATACTATATATGTATAAAGGAGGTCATCGTATGGACATTTATGTAATTATGCAAGTTATTATTTTATTTGGTGCCATCTTCCTCGGTGTTCGCCTAGGTGGCATGGGCATCGGTTACGCTGGCGGCCTTGGGGTTGTGTTGTTAAGCCTTGGTATGGGGATGTTTCCGGGACAGATTCCATGGGATGTAATTCTGATTATCATGTCTGCTATCGCAGCCATCTGTGCCTTACAGTTAGCCGGCGGTCTTGATTATTTGGTGCGCATTGCTGAAAGTATTTTGCGTAAAAATCCTAAGCATATCAACTACTTAGCACCAACTGTTACGTATTTCTTAACTATTCTAGCGGGTACTGGTCATACAGCATTCTCTATGATTCCAGTAATCGTAGAGGTGGCGAAAAGTGAAAACATTAAGCCATCTGTGCCATTGTCCATCGCCGTTGTAGCGAGTCAAATTGGTATCACAGCGAGTCCTGTATCGGCAGCCGTAGTTGCTATGAGTGGGTTCCTTGAGCCATATGGTGTTAATTATCCTACATTGCTCGCCATCTGTATTTCCACAACATTTGTAGGGGTTATGATTACGGCATTTATCATGTCTACCTTTGCGAATAATGATTTATCTTCTGATCCAGTGTATCAAGAACGTTTGGCGGCAGGTCACGTGGCGCCACCTCGTGAAAAAAGCACTGATTTCCACTTAAAACCTGGTGCAAAAACTTCTGTATTGATTTTCTTGATTGGTATCATTTGTATCGTATTCTACGCAACAGCAATTTCCAAAAATATTGGTATTATTAAACCAGTTATCTTTGGTCGAAATGATGCTATCATCGGATTTATGATGATTATTGCGGCTGCTATCACATTCTTCTGTAAGCTTGATACAGCAGAACTTGTTAACACAAGTACATTCAAATCCGGTTTATCCGCTTGTGTCTGTGTACTAGGCGTAGCATGGTTGGGCGATACCTTTGTAAAAGGTCATATCCCTGAAATCAAAGCGCTCGCTTCTAGCATGGTAACAGCATATCCGTTCCTATTGGCGGTAGCTTTCTTCTTTGCAAGTACATTGTTGTATAGTCAAGCAGCAACTACACAAGCCTTGGTACCAGCTGTAATTTTAGCTCTCGGTATTACACCAGAGAATACAGGATCCGTTTATATTATTATCGCATCCTTTGCAGCTGTATCTGCACTCTTTGTATTGCCTACATATCCTACACTTTTGGGGGCTGTACAAATGGACGATACGGGCTCTACGCGAATTGGTAAACTCGTATTTAACCATCCATTCTTCATTCCAGGCGTACTTGCTATTGCCATCTCCGTAGCACTCGGTTTCCTAGTGGCTCCGTTGATGCTGTAATTGGTGAAAACTAAATAAGGTTAATACAAAACATATTTAAAGCTAAAAAGGACGTAACTATCAGTTGCGTCCTTTTTGTTGTTTAAACATTAGTTGTCTATTTTCTACTTCTTGTTTTTGCACTTCTTACAAATCCCTGCGATCTCAAGGTGATGTTCCGTCACAGTGAATCCTGCTTCGCTGAGTTCTTGAGGCATTTCTACGACAGGACAGGTATGGAGTGGTATCATAGCACCACAACTCGTACATACTGCATAATGGCGATGCGTATGAGGGGTAATCTCATAGTATGCCATATCACTCCCCATGAGTGTGGTTCGCGTAACGATACCCTTAGTTTCTAATAGTTCAAGTGTACGGTAGATAGTAGACATCCAAGTAGTGCTACCGTCACCTAAGCTTTCTGCGATTTCAAGGGCTGTAATAGGTTTATCTGTAGTTGTTAATACAGACCAAATGGCTTCGCGCTGTTTGGTCTTTTTTATGCCTTCTGGCCAAGTTGTTGTATTCATAACTCTCTTTCGATTCTATTTTAATACTAAAACCGTTATACACTTGTATAGTTAAATGACTTATATGGCTAACAAAACATCAAATATACTATCGGATTTAGTTAGCTATATTTTTAATTTACCTAATTATATTATTCAACTCTAACTAGCGATATTACTCTAGACAGCTATATTGTTTATGCCCAAATATATTACTTATTGTTTTAGCTTATCTACTAAACTGAAAGCGTCGTATGATGGCACGAATATTCTTAATGACTAACACTACTAGTAGGATTCCTACCGATGTTAACGATACGAAGCCACCAGGTGCTACGTTAAGGAAGTAGGAGCCAAAAAGTCCAATGATCATGGCTAGTAAACTAAATCCAATGGAACAGAGTAGTGTTGTTCTAAATCCTTTTTCTAATTGTAATGCAGATGCTACTGGTAGTGCAATCATGGCACTCAATACGAGAACACCAACGATTTTAATAGAAATGGATACGGCGGCAGCCATTAAGATGGCAAAGATATAGTTAATAAAATCTACCTTAACACCTGCTACACGAGCGGCCTCTTCATCATAGGCGATGTAAAGAAGTGAGTTGTATAGGAAATATAAGGTGAGTACAGATAAGATTGTAAGCACAGCAATACTAATCATATCAGTTGCGTTTACCGTTAGGATGCTACCAAAAAAGAATACATTTGCGTTAGCCTTTAGTTTGCCTGAGCTAATAAGCGTAATAGCTGTACCAATGCTGAGGGATAAGATTATAGTAAGAATCAAATCGAGATGGTGTGAAAAATATTTTCGCAAGAACTCGATGAGTGCACCACAGATAGCAGTAAAGATAAAAGCCCCTAAAATTGGATTAGTATTCGTCAATAAACCTAGTGTAATACCTGCTAGCGATGCATGACTCATGGTATCGCCAATCATACTGGAACGGCGTAGCACCATGAAGATACCAATACATGGACATAAAAGAGAAATACAAATCGCTACGAAGAAGGCATTTTGCATGAAATCATAACTAAACATGGCGCACCTCCTCAACTGTGGTATCATCGGCCTGAGCCTGAGCCTGAGCCTGAGCCTGAGCCTGAGCCTGAGCCTGAGCCTGAGCCTGAGGTGTTACATCTGTGAAACAGGAGCAGTTTTTGTGATCTATTGGATTGCGACCTGTACTGTGCATGATTTCACTAGCATATTGCTCGGGGGAGCAAAGGTGACCTTGACCATTTGCAATATGATAGATATTGGTAGAATTGGCGAGGGCCATTTCGATATTGTGCTCAACAGAGATAATCGTAATATGGTGCTCTTGGTTCAAATTTCGAAGTAGAGCATAGATGCCCTCTTGGCTTTTTCTATCGATACCTGTTGAAGGCTCATCGAGGATGATGAGGTCAGGCTTACCGATGAGGGCGCGGGCGATAGATACACGCTGAGCTTGTCCACCTGAAAGTTTGCTGATGAGACGGTCTTTAAATTCCGTCATATGGGTAAGCTCTAATACGCGATTGACTTCCTGTTTATCCTTAATCTTTAAAAGTTTACGGTAGGAATCGAGGATTTCTTTTACCGTAATAGGAAAGCCTGCGTGAGAGAAGTCATTTTTTTGAGACACATACCGAATATTATTGGTGCTTCGCTTGATAGAACCTTTTACTGGTGTAAGAAAACCTAAAATAAGACGTAGTAAGGTACTTTTACCACACCCATTATCCCCAACGATGGATATATAATCACCACTGTGAATATGTAAATTAAGGTCGTTTAGCACATAAGGCGGTTGACCTTGATAGGAAAAATAAAGATGTTCTATAGATAACATATGAAAACCACATTTCTGATTGACAAAATTCTAAGTAAGTTTATACTATAACTATATTACAAATGCAACTGAGTCGCAACTGCAACTAAAGAATGGAATATATTCTGTATAGGCATAGCGATCAGGTTTTTACAAAGGAGGACTACGATGATCAAGAAACTGATTTTGTTAGTTGTAGGTATTATGATGGCTGCTTTATTTGCAGGTTGTGGCAATGATGCACCGAGTGCACAGAAGGAACAAGCAAGTAAAAAAATCCAAGTGGTAACAAGCTTTAATGCAATGGCTGAGTTTACTAAGGCTATTGGTGGTGACAAGGTAGAGGTATCTACTATTATACCAGATGGCGTAGAACCACATGATTTCGAGTTGAAACCTGAAAATATGAAACAATTGGCAACAGCTCAAGTATTTGTGTATAACGGTTTTGGTATGGAGCCTTGGGCAAAACAAGCAATCGAAGCAGCTAAAAATGATAAACTCGTATCTGTTGTAGCTACTGAAGGTGTTGAAGCTATTAAAAATACTGACCCAGAAGAAATTAAAGAACATGGTGCAGAAGATCCTCATGCATGGTTATCTTTGAAAAATGCTAAAATTGAAGTGAAAAATATCAAGGATGCCCTTGTAAAAGTTGACCCAGCAAATAAGGATTATTATGAAAAGAATTATACTGAATACGTTGCTAAATTAGATGCAATGATTAAAAAATATGAAGAGCAATTCGCTAAAGCTCCGCATAAAAACTTTGTTACAGGCCATGCAGCATTTGCGTACCTATGCCGTGATTTTGGTTTAGAACAAAACAGTGTGGAAGATGTATTTGCTGAAGGTGAACCTAATGCAGCACAATTGGCTAAACTCATCGAATATGCTAAAGAAAACCATATTACTACTATCTTTGCAGAAGAAATGGCTAGCCCAGAGGTATCCAAAACTTTAGCACAAGAAGTAGGTGCTAAGGTAGAAACTATTTATACTATCGAAAGCAACGAAGATAATAAAACATACTTAGAACGTATGGATGAAAACCTTACAAAAATTGCAGCATCTTTGCAATAAGATAAACGAAAGAGCAGCCCTAAGGGCTGCTCTTTTTGCGTTATAATAGGTTAGAATAATGTCTTAAAATTTGAATTATATAGTATAATATATTAATAGATGAAATAAAAAGGAGACCTAATATGGTTATCATTAATAAATCAGGGCTTGCTGATGAAAGGCCTTGACCATAGTTATTATTTTGAAGGGGCAAGTTCCCTATAAGCAATTTGGTCTAAATCTTTGGATAACGGGTATTTCTTTTTACATAATATCCTTCATCTTTGGTGTGGGAGGTATAATGTTGTCCATGACGGTTTAAATATAGTTTGTGTTACAATTAGAGAAATATAGGTGTTTTGGAGGATTTATGGAAACAAAATGGTATTCAGATATTTGGCAGCTTATAGTAGCTCCCTTTAAACGTGGTATTCCACAGATTGTAGAGCATGGATCTTGTCGCAAAGGGTTCTATGCTACAGTAGCTTTGGCATTGACGTCATTCGTATTTTCAAATATTCTACCGGCTCTTCTGAGTATGATATTTGTGGATAAACTTAATGTTGCACTTACTGGTGCGGCAGCTCTTTCTGGGGGTGGCTTATTAGGTCTAGCGGTTGGCTTGCTATTTGCTTTTATTGGTATTGCTATTTATTCTGCTATTTTTTCTTGGGTCGCTAATAAATTTGATGCCAATACTACATATGAGTCTGTATTAAAAATTATGTGGTATGAACAAGCTTATAATCAGATTATGGGGCTAGTTTATTTCATTGGATTCCTATTACTATCATTGCCATTTTTGCTGCTACTAGGCTCTCATCCTGATTCTACAGTAGGTAGTATTGTATGGATAACTATTATTATATTCGCAACGATAGCTTTTGCAGTTTATACATTCTGGGTATGCTTAACATTATTGAGTCGCCAAATTAATAAATCCCGTTTAGCAACTTTTGGCATTTCTATTATTACGAGTTTAATTCCTGTAATCATTTTAGGTGTCTTGATTGGTATGGTAGTACTTGCTACTTCCAGATAATTACATAACATGAAAAATATGAAAGGGGCTGTAACAAAACAGTCCCCTTTTTTATATTTTAAAGGAAACGCAATTAGAATATGGTAAAACCACATTCTTTTATAGGCTCTTTTGTGTTATAATGATGAACGGAAAATGAAAAGGAACTATTTTTTATAGTTCCTTATTGTGTGTTGTATGTTATAGTATTCAAACTTAAATGTTGTGTATGTATATTGTGTAAAAGGTGGTGATACCTATGATGGTGGGTTTAATGCAGTTTATCTATCGTTTATTAAACCCTATTGAAGAGAATAATCCTCGTATGTATCACTTTGATATTGCCTATGGGCAACTCATAGGAATGCTGCTATTAACACTCATATGTTATCAATTTACTATTGTAGGTGAAGGCGTATATTTAGATGCTATACGTGCGTTTATACGTAATTCTTCGTTATTAGTAAGGTGGGAATCGCTATCTCTTCCAGTAGGTCAACATGAAATACAACTTTTTTTGGAACAGATGGGTAGTCCTAGAGAATTTTGGAATATGGGTCGCTTTGCATGGGTAATCGGAAAAGTTATTTTCATGGCATGTATCATTATAGTTTATGCGGTTGCTCAACAGCGTAAATTTTATGTTCGAACTGTTACAACTGGTATTTTGCATATCATGTCATTTGCTCAACTTGTTGTGGCATTGATTACTTTTACAGCGGGGATTATGCTGATTTTAACTTCGGTACCATTAATACTGCAAGCGATCATTGGCTTCTGTATGATTGTGCTATGTGTTTTAAGTACCGTATTATTGTTACAAACTATGGGACGTATTGTGGGAGCATGTATTAATGGGACCCCTTATGAAGGTCTGATTCTAATGTTGATTGCTCTTTTGGTAGCACACGTGTTTGAATGGATTTATATGTTGACTCGATAAAATACATATGATATATCTAGGACGAGACATAGCTCGTCCTTTTTTACTAGTTTTAAACTAAAAGGAGCATTTATGACATGGTATAAGGATATATTGCATTTATTTACCAGGCTTAGCGAACAATCTTTTCAGAATATTATCAATTATGGATCTCATACAAGAGCCATTTTGAATCTAGTCGTATCTACTATTGTATTATATATAATGACCTATAGCTTACCGTTTATGGTGAAAGTTATATCTCCAATGCTCGGGATTAAACGGATTACTGGGTTAACTCATTTTGATGTAATTAGTATTTTAGCAAGTTCTGTATTTTTAATTTTTCAAATTATCATCGGTTCATTTGTTATATGGCGCTTACTTGTTTTATTAGGTGGGCGTGGTACTTATGGTGGGGTATTGCGCAATTATATATATGGATTAGCTTATACAAATGCACTTCGCACGGTTGTCTTAGTATTAATTCATATACTAGGGATTATTTTTTTCTCTTTGTCTCTTCAAAAATATGTAGGGGATATGGCCTATCTTATTACGATGTTCAGCCAGTATTATGCTGTGTTCATTGTAGCCCAATTAATGAGACGTTATGTTGAACTAGGTATCGTTAAAACTTATATTGTTATGTTTGTTGTGGCATTATTATCTGTCTCCGTATTGCCTCAATGGATCCGTTTTGCTCATACCCTCTTCAAATGATGTATTGTAATAAAACTTAAAAAACCGCAAGATAAAATTCTTGCGGTTTTTGTTCACTCTATAATAAGTTGGGCTTCGTAGTATTGTAATAATAGCGCCACATTATCTTCGTCGTATTCGATTTGTTGTGACCATCTTGCAACTTGTTTTAAGGGTTGTCCATCTAAGGCGCTGGCTATCAGTATATAGTCAGTACCATCCTTTGCATAAGCTAAGAGAGATTCCAAGGAATAGTCTGATAGCATATCGATTTGGCGATACAATATATATTGGTACACTTTGTTAAATAGGCTCATATCCTCTTGCTGTATATAGGTCTGTACGGATGCGATGAGTTGGTCTAGTTTACTAGATAATGTATTAACTTGTGCTGTCCAATTCTCATCGATGGGTTCCGTTTGTTTATATAGGTCTAATAGTTCTTTGAAAGACTGCTTTGAGGGCTTTGGCGTATATTGGAATAGATTAGGATCTAAATCAAAGGCTAATAATTCAAAAACATTGTGGAGTGTTAATCGCTCCTCAGAATTGAATTCATTATGGTTATCTTCAATTGTAAAGAGGAGTAAGTCCATTGGTTCTTGTCGGGCTAATAGTTCAACCGAAGCTTCACAAGATAATCCAACGCCACATAGTTCTAAGTCTTCAATGTATTTATAAAAGCGTGGATGCATATGACAGGTGTTACAAAGTCCTTCTTCTCCCAATTCAAGAACTACCTTGCATAGACCTTTTTCATTGAGTAAGGGACACATAGGTTGTGCTTTAGAAAAGATAAAATGACTGCCTTCATCATCAACAGTGATGGCTTGGCGTAAGCTTTCACCAAGAGAACCTGTCATGGAATGATAACGTTCAGCAGTAGGCTCATCTATATCGATGGTCCACAGCTGACAACATGTATTTTCGCATTGATCGGCCTTGCATTGAAATTCGTGATATATAGTGGGGTAAATTGAAATCATAGTTAGCTCACATGTAGTTACAAAAATGAATCTATGTGCATTGTATCATAGGGCGCAGGTACATGCACTAATTATATAAATAAAGATTATAAACCGCGTTGATTTAGTGTATAATTGTATATATATTGTTATGATAACTGTTTGAGATATGGAGGAACCAATGAGATCATTTTTTGTAAAAGGTAGCCTTGTATTGGCCTTGGCAGCGGCATTTGGCATGCCAAATGCAAGTGCAGCCCCTTTAGTAGCTGTAGAGCCAACTGTGGCAGTTGTTGATGGCAACCATGCGGCGATTGTAGGCGCTAATGGTTTATTAAATGCTTTTATCCAAAATCATCCAAATGCAGGAATTACGGAAATCGCCTTTGATGCGGATGGAGGCCAAATTAAGTATGATGTAGAAGGTTTTGATGAATCTGGCAAGTATGAGTTAACGTATATCTATGCTACTAATCAAATCTTTGAAAAGCGCGAAGGAGACTTCCATAAATCGCTAAAGAAAAAATCGTTTGATCCTCGGGAAATCTTACCTCCTGCAGCTGTGGTGAATTTTGCTTATGCTCAAACAAAAGATAAAGCTGTGAGTCTTAATGAATGGGCTGTGCGCTATGATAAAGGTAAGATCGTGTACAAAGTTAGCTTTGGTACAGCAGATAATAAAGAGGTACATGTGCGTATGGATGCAATGAATGGTAAATTGCTATCTGTTAAATTTGACGATTAATATATGATTGACTAGTTATTATATCTTAATAGTGCCTAGTTATTTTATTCTGAATATAATAATTAAATGCCTTAATACTATTTTTCTTAAAAAAATAACTAGTATTGAGGCATTTTTTGTGAAAGTTTGCTCATGAATGTGAAATTTTAGATATCGATACGTATATTTTGAAGCCGTTTATCCCTTATTTGTGGGATGAACGGCTTTTGATATATTTTTCATGGAATTTTTAAGTATAAAGTAAATCCCATAGGATTTCATAGGAATTATATATAAATTCATTCTAAACTCACTATAAAATAAGCTTTTAATAGTGCTTCTACATTTTGACTTCATAGACTGTCGATAGTATGTGTACCAGTCGAAAGACAAACTCAAGTATATCTGAAATTTCCAAGCTATATATCTACAAGTCCATGCTAGATATATGTTTTGGAACTTACATGATGATATTGAGTTGACTGGAAATATACATGCGTAAAGTTGCATGTAAATGAATTAATAAGGAGGACAATATGAAAAAATCTATTTTAAAAAGTAGTATTGCTTTAGCAGTGGCTGGCGTATTTGGTGCCACTGTAGCTGTAACAGCAGCTGAACCAGTAACTCCAATGCCTGTTACGCAAGAAACAGCGAGTGCAGCGACTCCAGCACAACCAGTTACTGATCCAGTAGTTCCTACTACAGCGGTGGCTCCAGATGTGGCTACTACTGCAGTTGCACCTAAAACTCCGGTAGCTCCTGTAGCAGACGGTAATCAAGTAGGTACAGCAGTTCGTAATACTACACCAGTTCCAACAGCTACACAAGATGTTAAAACACCAGTAGCTCAAGAAACTGTAGTACCTAGTACAGAAAATCCTGCAGCAGCAGTTCCTACTATTGAAACTGCATCTGTAGCTAAAGCTCCTAGTGAAACAAGAGTAGTACGCGGTGGCGATAAAAAATCTGAATCTGTAGCAAAGCATGATAAAGAAGTTAAAAATACTAAAAAAGCTGCAGTAGACAAAGCGCCTAAAGTAAAAGTTGTGAAAGACGAAAAAAAGGCTGATAAAGAAGAGCCTACTAAAGAGGAAAAAAAAACTCTAAAAGTAGAAAATCACAACCTAGCACAACCAATCAGCAAGAAGGCGTAGTAGACCAAAATAGTATTTTCGTAGTTGGTGCTAATTATTTAATTGACCAATTCGAAAGTAAATTTGGAAACTCCAAAATCACTAATGTATCTTTCAAAACTCAAGGTAAAACTGCCATTTATGAAGTAGCTGGTTTTAATACTAGTGGTGCTCATTCTATGACTCTAGATGTGGCTACTGGTAATGTAACGGATGGTACTCCTAAAGCATATGACGCATCTATGGAAGCTAGTGCTATTGATGCTGGAACAGTAATACCTCCACATGTGGCAATTAATGCAGCTTTCGTACAGTCTGGCAAGGTAGCGACTGGTATTAATGCGTGGTCTCTTGCTAATCAAAATGGTAAACCATTATATACCATAGAATTCCATGATGCACAAAATAAACCGATATCCGTTGTATTGGATGCTAAAACAGGGACGGTAGCAAAATAAGTTGATCTCCTATTCTATAGCGCTGTAAAGCAAACCCTTTCAAAAACGAACACTAAGCACTCAAAACTATACACACATAACATAAATACACTTACACACACATACACAACACATAAAACACACAAAAACACACACAATAAACAATTACACACAGCCCTCTGGATTGGATAGATAAACATTGACTCTCTCCTATGCCGTCTATCGTTCAGAGGGCCCCTTATGAATTGTGGTTCCCTCCGAATCATAAGATTATATACTTGGTATATATACTCTCTCTCACAATAAGAACGTAACTGCTTTACAGCACGCTGGGTATAGGAGAGCAAGAAAGCCCGTATCATATGTAGACTTCTACATGTGATACGGGCTTTCTTTATTTTACATAGGTTAAATATATTGTCGTGGTACGCGCTCTGAGAATCCACAAAAGATTTCATAAGGAATTGTAGAAGCAAGGGCTGCAATTTCTAAAGCAGAAATGCTTTCATGCCCTTGAGACCCTAGAAGTACCACCTTATCGCCAGGCTTTACCGTGATTGTATCTGGAACAGAAACCATGAATTGATCCATACAAATACGGCCTACTACGGGACAACGAGTGCCATGAATCAGTACGGTGCCCCGATTGGATAAACTACGAGGGTAGCCATCCGCATAGCCTACAGGGATAGTAGCAATTGTCATTGGCTCAGTTGTGATATAGGTAGATCCATATCCAATGCCTTCGCCAGCAGGGATATGTTGTACATGAACAACTTCACTATGGAAAGATAAAACAGGTTTTAAGCCCAATCGATTTGGCACATCAAGAGATGGCATGATACCGTATTGAATAATACCAGGACGAGCATCTGTAAATAGACTATCTTTGACAGATAAAAGACCTGCACTGTTGGCGAGGGAGAAACGGTAATCTGCTTCTGGACGGAATGCTCGTATTTCATCTACCATGCGATGAAATTTTTGCGTTTGGCTATGGGCGTGTGATTGATCCGCCGCATCAGCATTGCTCATGTGGGAGAAGAATCCGTCTATTTCCAAATTTTCGTAGGACTCAATGCGTTTGATAAACTCAATGGCATCCTCAGGCTTGATACCGATGCGATGCATGCCTGTATCAACGGCAACAGCAACGCGAATAATCATGTCGTGATTATCGGCTACTTTATTGAGTGATTCCAAGTCGGTAGATTCACAAACGGCAGGAATCGAATTAGTGTCTGCCACAAGTTCAAAGGATTGTGGCCTTGTGAGTCCTAATAAATAAATAGGTACCATAATACCTGCATTGCGAAGTGGTACGGACTCCTCTGGAATAGCAACAGCTAAGGATTCGTAACCTTCCTCCACGGCAATACGACCCATCATAACACTGCCGTGGCCGTAGCCATTGGCCTTGATGACAGCTGTAGACGTACTCCATTCAGGTAAACTATCTTTAATTTTACGCAAATTCTCGCGAACGAGACTTGTATTTATGGTTAAATAGGTAGGTCTCATTGTATTCCTCAATTCTATATAACATTACTTTTATTTTATAACTTTTGGGGAATTACACAATACTTTTGTGAAAGTTATATACAGAAAAATGAGTTTTACTTTGAATTTTATAGGATTTATACATATATTATATACAATAATTGTGAAAGTATACTAATTAGTTGTGAAAGTATATTAATTGGTATAGGTAGTTGATATATAATAGAAGTTATTTTAGTATAAATTTATATAAATAATAGTATAATCTATATAGAAGTAGTATTACATATATTTAAAGCTATTCAATTTAGGAGGTTCTCATGAGTGAACGTGTAGTAGTGGTAAATGCAGGCAAAATGAATTATGACCATGCATTGGATTTCTCCATATTATCTAATGATGTGCAGGTCTACGAAGATAGTACGAATGCTGAGCTTATTGAACGGATTCAAGGTGCTCGTGTTGTGGTTACAAAAGAATTGCCTGTAAGTGCCGATCTGCTTTCACAATTTCCTGATACTGTAGAGCTTATCGTAGAAGCAGGTACTGGCTATAATAATATTGACCTTGACGCAGCAAAGAAAAAGGGCATCACTGTGTGCAATATTCCTGCGTATAGCACAGAGCGTGTAGCACATACGGTGATCATGATGATCCTCAATTTTGCATCTACCATGCAGCAACAAATTGGTATGCTGGCTAAAGGTAATCGCAGCAATTTCACGAAATACCTTCAAGTGAGCCATACAGAAGTGAATGGTAAAACCTTAGGTGTTGTCGGAGCTGGTCACATCGGTATGGAAGTCATCAAAGTTGCAAAAGCACTAGGCATGAACATCTTAGTGCATACACGTACACCAAAGGCTGATGGCGATGGCATTCGTTATGTGAGCCTTGATGAATTGCTAGAAAATAGTGACTATATTTCCTTACATTGCCCGCTAAATGACCAAACTAAACATCTTATTAATAAAGAAACAATCAGTAAGATGAAACCTAATGCGGTCATTGTGAATACGGGTCGTGGACCTCTTATTAATGAAAGGGACCTTTGTGAAGCATTAGCCGCTAAACGCATTGTTGGAGCCGGTCTTGATGTACAGGAGGTAGAGCCTCCTGCAGAGGATAGTCCTCTCTATACACTAGATAACGTCATCATTACTCCGCACATGGGTTGGAAAGGCCTTGAAACACGTCAACGCTTGGTAGGCATTATTCGAGATAATGTACAAGCCTTCTTTAAGGGGGAACCAATCAATGTTGTATCTTGATAAATTTTAAATAATTATATAATAGGTTCTATAACGGCATGGAAGTAATTGTCTAATTCTGTAGGCGATTCTTTCATGCCGTTTTTTACCCACCATAACACCATTTCCACAAAGCTACCTGAAATATGATTAATAATAAAGTCATCCGGTAGATTTGTATTTGCTTTACGGTCTTGGTTGATAAAATATCCTTGTACCAACTCATTTAGATGATCCCTGAAATAGCGCAAAAAGATTTCGTTATTATCACTAGCTAGTAGTTCGAGGATTTTATTTTCATTTTGCTGTAAATGTTGTAATAAATGACCAAATACTGAGACAGGGTAAATACTTTGTTGATACAGCCCATGAGCATGCGGTAAGTGATTAATACTATCTTTTATATGTAAAAATAAGTCTTCGCAGAGTGCTTCTAGCAATGCTTCTTTTGTGTCGAAATGAGCATAAAAGGTGGTGCGGCCAATGTCTGCGGCACTAATGATTTCTTGAACGGTGATTTTGTCATACGCCTTATTAGATAATAATTCGTTAAAAGCTATAAATATGGCTTTACGAGTTTTTTTCTGCCTACGATCCATATTAACTCCTGTCATTCTTTTAGTACAGAATAGCGTATATGTTCTGTAATGAACATATACGCTGTTTTATATATTGTATTAAAACCATAGGTTGATACAATTAAAGTGAACAAGGTGTTCGTTATCGTAATTATTGTACTGTAAGTGTAGTCATAATTCAATTCATATTGGTAGTGAAAGTCTGATAAGGGGATTATTGTATGGTACATCGAATACATGATATATTATCTGGTTTATATATGACGATTTTAGCGGGGCTATTTTTACTGCTTGATGGGATTCCGCATTTGATAGAAGAGTTTTGTGGACAGAGACCATTTCAAAATATATTCCCTTTTGAACCTTCCTGGATTACCGTTATTATTTGTGGTTTTCCTCTTGTATATTTATCTATACGAAGAATTGTATATAATAAGGGGATTAGTAAAATATCATCGGCTCTATTGATTTCCATGGCTATGTTTGCAGCCATTGCCATTGGCGATATATTTGCGGCTGGTGAGGTAGCGTTTATCATGGCTTTAGGGGCTCTCCTTGAGGAAGCAACTACAGAGCGAGCAAAAAAAGGGTTAAAGAAGTTAATTTCATTAGCACCTGTTAAGGGCCGTAAAATACAGGCTAACAAGGAAATAATGGTTCCTGTAGAGTCTATACAAAGCGGTGATTATTTACGAATCCTTCCGGGCGAAACAATCCCTGTAGATGGACGCATTATTAATGGTGAAACAACGGTAGATCAATCCATTATGACAGGAGAGTCTATACCTGTTGATAAAACAATTGATGATGATGTATTTGGCGGAACGATTAACTGTTTTGGTGCCATAGATATTATAGCTACTAAAGTGGGCGAAGATAGTTCTATTCAAAAAATGATTCAACTTATTAAAAATGCGGAACAGAAACAGGCTCCGATTCAGCGTATAGCTGATATTGTTGCTAGTCGATTGGTTCCTATTGCATTGTTGATTGCTTGCATAGGCTATCTAGTAACTGGAAATATCATCGTCGGTGTTACTGTGTTGGTAGTATTTTGTCCTTGTGCATTGGTGCTCGCTACACCTACTGCAGTTATGGCTGCTATTGGTCAAGCTACTAAACATGGCGTTATTATTAAATCTGGTGAAATTCTTGAAACTATGGGAAAAGTAGATACCATGGCATTTGATAAAACCGGTACTTTAACACGTGGCCAGTTAGCGGTTCAATCTATTTTAGCCGTTGATACAGATTATAGTGAGATTGATATTCTTCAATTTGCTGCATCTGCAGAGGCTAAGAGCGAACATCCTATTGGTAAAGCTATCGTTTCTCATGCGATAGAGCAAGATTTAGAAATACTTGATACTACTTCATTTACGATGTCTGTAGGTAAAGGGATTATAGCCGTAATAAAAGGTCGAGAATTATATTGTGGAAATGAACGATTCCTTGAAGAGCATAATATTATTGTATGTGAGTCTATTCAACAAGCCATTAATGTATATCGAAGTGAAGGAAAGGTAGCTGTCATTATTGCAGATAAAGAGCATATTATAGGTATCATTACATTATCTGATACAATGCGAAATGATGTGATAAATATGATATCTGATATCTCAAGCTTAGATATGACAACAGTATTACTTACTGGTGATAGTAAAGCAGCCGCTACATATATTGGAAAGAAATCTGGCGTTTCCGAAATACATGCGGAACTTTTACCAGGAGAAAAAGTAAGTATTATTGAATCATTGCAAGGGAAACATCACAAGGTTTGTATGGTTGGCGACGGAATTAACGATGCACCGGCTATGAAGACTGCGGATGTGAGTATTGCAATGGGGACTATTGGTAGTGATATTGCCATAGAAACAGCAGACATTGCTTTGATGAGTGATGACCTTAGTAAAATTCCTTATATTAAACGATTATCAGATGCTACGATTAAAACTATAAAATTTAGTATTGCTTTATCAATGGCCATTAATTGTATCGCTATTATTCTCTCATTGCTTGAGGTTTTGACGCCTACTACAGGTGCATTAGTGCATAATGTGGGATCTTGTTTAGTGGTCCTCATCGCTGCCCGTTTGTATGATAGAAAATTTATTTAAACGCAATAAGAGCCGTCCCCGGTTGTATGGGGGCGGCTCTATTGATTAGGGCTATCATAGATCAAGTCTTGGTATATATATTTATATATATCAAGGGAGGTAGTTATCCTCAAACTTGATTATGATTGTTGTTGTGTTTTGATGGGACTCCACCAATGGCGTCTATAGGCCTTGATGCCTTCCACCACGGTTCTTGTCGCTTTAGCTGCAATATCTTTCGTTGCAGCTGGGATGCCCTCTAGGCGATAGGGAATACCTAACTCCTTATATTTAGCAATACCCATAACGTGATAAGGTAAGCAGTCAACGGCTTGTAAATTTTTCAGAGATCCTAGAAAAAAGCCTAGACGATAGTGACGATCGGCATTATCTGTAATCGTAGGGACTACTACGTGACGAACCCAAATCGGAACTTCCACGTCTGCCGTCAATCGAGCAAACCCGAGAATGGGCTCTAACGGTTTACCCGTTAACCATAAATGCTTGGCTGGATCGATTTCCTTAATGTCTAGGATGACGAGACTAGTTACACTGAGTAATTTACGGTATGCCACCTCTTGGTGGGGGTCAAAACAAATTCCACTTGTATCTAAACAGGTATGGACGTTTCTTTCACGGAAATATGTGAAAAGCTCAATAACAAAGTCGATTTGCATAAGAGCTTCCCCACCTGTGACGGTGATACCACCATTAGTATAAAATTGGCGGTTACGTTCGTACTGGTCCCATAATTCCTTTACAGTCATGAATTTAGCATTATCGCTAGTTTCATCCCATGTATCAGGATTATGGCAATAAGCACAGCGCATGGGGCATCCTTGAAGAAATACCACCATGCGCATGCCTGGACCATCAACCGTACCCATCGTTTCAACCGAATGAATACGTCCAGTCATAGGAAACCTCGATTAGATACGTTGATGGAATGTACGGGAAATAACTTCATCCTGTTGTTGTTTTGTCAATTTGTTGAAGTGCACCGCATAACCGGATACACGAATCGTCAATTGAGGGTACAACTCAGGATGTTTTTGAGCGTCTAACAATGTTTCACGAGTAAACACGTTAACGTTCAAATGATGGCCACCCTTTTGGGAATAACCATCCAATAACTCTACCAAGTTATCAACTTGTTGGTTGCTCATGGGTATAACCTCCTTTCAACCAAGACTAACACTCGTATCGATGCCGGTGAAAGCAGTTCGATACTGTGGAAGATTTTACTTATCTTCCTCTATAGTAACATTTGGTTCGCTACATGCGAAGTTTGTATTGCTGTTAGGCAATTGAGAAGGGTCTAACTCAATATCAAAATCGCTGACGGAAACAAATGTTTCACCAGATTTACCTAATGCGTCCGGAATGATAGAGAAGGTATTAGAAATACCATCGGAGCAATCACGCCATGGCATTTTAGCTACAGATGCCAACGAGGATACAGCACCGTGAGAATCACGACCGTGCATTGGGTTCGCGCCAGGAGCGAAAGCTTCGCCAGCTTTACGGCCGTCTGGCGTAGAACCTGTAGCAGTACCATATACTACGTTGGAAGTAATTGTTAACAAGCTCATAGTCGGAACGGATTGACGATATGTAGGATGTTTACGAATCTTGTTCATAAATGTGGAAACAACCTTTGCTGCCAAGCTATCTACACGGTCATCATCGTTACCATATTTAGGGAAGTCACCTTCGATTTCAAAATCAACAGCGATGCCATTTTCGTCACGGATAGGTTTTACCTTAGCATATTTAATAGCGGATAAGGAGTCTGCTACTACGGATAAACCAGCGATACCAGTTGCAAACCAACGAGTTACCTTGCGGTCATGCAATGCCATTTCTAGTTTTTCATAAGCATATTTATCGTGCATGTAGTGAATGATGTTCAATGCATTTACATATACGCCTGCCAACCATTCCATCATGTCGTCGAATTTTTCCCATACTTCGTCAAACTCTAAGTATTCGGAAGTGATAGGGCGGTACTTAGGACCAATTTGTTTCTTCAACTTTTCGTCAACGCCACCGTTGATAGCGTAAAGCAAGCATTTCGCCAAGTTGGAACGAGCACCAAAGAATTGCATTTCTTTACCGATACGCATTGGGGATACGCAACATGCGATGGCGTAGTCATCACCAGAGTTAGGTCGCATCAATTCGTCATTTTCGTATTGAATGGAAGATGTTTCAATGGATAATTTCGCACAGAAACGGCGGAAGCCGATTGGCATGCGAGGGGACCACAATACAGTGAGGTTTGGTTCTGGAGCAGGACCAAGGTTAGTCAATGTATGTAGGTAACGGAAGGACATCTTGGAAACCAATGTACGGCCGTCAGTACCCATACCACCGATGGATTCAGTGGTCCAAACAGGGTCACCTGTGAATAAATTGTTGTATTCATGGATACGTGCGAAACGAACCATGCGCAATTTCATAATGAAATGGTCTACGAATTCTTGGATTTGTTCCTCTGTGTATGTGCCGTTGCGAAGGTCTCGTTCCGCATAGATATCGAGGAATGTGGAGTTACGACCAATGGACATAGCAGCACCGTTTTGCTCTTTAATAGCACCAAGATAGCCGAAGTAAATCCATTGCATAGCTTCACGAACATCTTTAGCTGGTTTGGAAATATCATAGCCATAGGATGCTGCCATCTCTTTCAATTCTTTCAAAGAGCGAATTTGATCTTGTATTTCCTCACGGTCGCGAATGACATCTTCTAGCATGTCACCCATTGTAATGCTAAATTGTTCTTTTTTATCTTCAATGAGATAATCTACACCGTAAAGCGCGATACGACGATAGTCACCGATAATACGACCACGGCTATACGCATCTGGTAAACCAGTTACAATGTGAGCTGTACGTGCAGCTCGCATTTCTGGAGTATATACATCAAATACGCCGTCATTGTGAGTTTTGCGATGTTTCTTGAAGAAGTCCTCTGTTTGCGGATCCATTTTGAAGCCGTATTCTTCAATAGCGGATTTTGCTGTACGCAAGCCACCATATGGGAACATAGCGCGTTTTAAAGGTTTGTCAGTTTGCAAACCAACGATTGTTTCAAGTTCTTTGTCGATATATCCTGGCGCATGGGCAGTAATGTGTGTGGCCACGGAAGTATCAGCATCGAGCATGCCGCCTTTTTCACGTTCTTCTTCATAAAGCTTCATTACTTGTTCCCACAATTTTGTTGTTCGTTCTGTAGGACCAGCAAGGAAGGAATCGTCCCCTTCATAGGGGATATAGTTTCTTTGAATAAAGTCGCGTACATCAACGGCTTTATCCCACACACCTGTGTTAAAATCTTTCCATGCAGTATGTTGCATTTTGCACCTCCATAAAAGGATATAACTATAGATTTCTATGCCTATAGTGTACAATGTTTGTAGCAATTCTACAATGAATAGATGATATAGATTTTCAATACATACTATGCGATTTTGTGAAGTATCTCATAAAATTCCATAAGCTGAATTGTTGACGTTGGCTTGTATATAGAGGATTATATGAGTTTTTTCTTTTTGTGATCTCACTTGATGTATACATAATAATATGAAATTGCATATCAATATTAATAAAGGGAATAAAAATTTCATTAAAGAGGATGAAGGCGGATTATTCAATAGTATGATTGGATAGTTTATATTTGTGTATTGTTCGGAGGCCGTTTACATCTTGTACAGAATTAGCCTGTAAGTCTTTATAAATGCACGCATATTGGAATGCTACGGAACGTTGCCAGTCAGGAAAACAAGCGTTTCTTTTCTTCCCTGACATCATATACTATACTCTGAGCAGCTCTTGTTGAAGAGTAACTGATATTGCCTAAAATAGGAGGTCACATTATGGATTTTAATGAAAAATTACGGGAGTATAGAAAACAATCTGGATTATCTCAGGGGAAATTAGCAGAAACACTTAATGTGTCGAGACAGGCCATAACAAAGTGGGAATCGGGCAATGGAATGCCGGATATTTCAAATTTAAAGGCCCTTTCAGGTGTATTCAATATCTCTGTGGATGAATTGCTTTCAGAAGAAGCGGTTAGACCTCGATATCCTTATGAAAGTATCGTAGAATACGATATCGATGAGATAAAACATTTCGACATTAAACTAGGTTCTGTTAATCACGTAAAAATGAGAGCTGGAGAGGGTGAGAAGATAAAGGTTCAACTGGTCAGTGATACTATTGAAAATTTGACGGAACTGGTGAAAGTAAAAATCGATGATATAAAAAGGCGTATCGATGTGGATGTAAATCGTTCCAAATCCTTATCTGAAGAGCTTGTAAAAGAACATTTGTGGATTTTTATAAATTTGCCTGAAAAATATATGGGAGATACGGAGCTAGCGACCCATTGTGAAAAACTAGAACTATTTGATATTATTAGTGAAAAGTTTGAGCTAGATGGAGAGGCTAAAGAAATTCATATTGCCGGCGGTAACAGTCATATAGAGCTGGATAACAACTCTCCAATGGAGATATATGTAGCAGATTATACGGGGCGAATTGATGTGAATCAGATATCGGCGAAATCTCGTCTGTATGTCTCTCACGAGTATGCTTTCAAAGCGGTGAAAAAAGGTGTTCGCACTAAATTGCTCTTTGAAGAACATGGAAATCTTGTAGACGATTTTTCCGTGGCTGAATCAGAAAATCAAATTGAAATTAATGGAATCAATAGTGAACTCACGATAGTCAAGCTAAGTAACTAGTTGCCTTAATTATAGGGGATTCCTATATCATAGTTTTCATAAAGCGTTATTACTTGTTCCAACGACTTTGTTACACATTTTGCAGGTCCCATAAGGAAGAAATCATCCCCTTCATAGGAATAAAAAGTATGATTTAATTTATTGTAGTGTTAGGGGTATATTATGGTACTATTGAGATAGTGTTATTAAGCTATAAAACATGTAGATAACATGATCTTGGTAGAATGAATCAAGATAGAAATAATTTGGATAGAATATACGTTAATCAAAGTGGATTATAAGATTGTATAGGCGAATGCTATTGAAAGGTGGATGTTAATGACAAATCGAAAGAAAGCACTTTTAGGTGCTTCTGCTACTATTGCGGTGTGGGCTACTGCATTTCCTTTCAGTAAAATCGCATTACAGTCAGTAGATTCGTTGACATTGTCTGTGGCAAGGGTCATGGGTGGCGCTTTACTTATGCTGGTAATCGGTGTTGTAAAAGGGCTACATATACCGACAACATGGCGTGAGTGGAGACTATATATTCTGTTAGGTGCTACAGGGAATTTTCTTTACCAAGTTGTTTTTAATGAAGGCTTGCGCACAATTCCAGCGGCCACATCCAGTATTATTATGGCCTTGACTCCGATGACGACAGCACTGATGGCCATGATTGTTTATAAAGATAAAATACGGCCCATAGGATGGTTATTTACAATAACGGCTTTTATTGGTGTAGCCATAATCATTCTTTGGAATTCAGCCCTTACAATTCCTACAGGTGCATTATGGACCTTGCTAGGAATGACACTCTTTGCGGTTTACAATATCCTTAATCGTGGACTTAGTTTAAAAGGCTATAAGCCTATCACTATCGCCATGTGGTCTATGTTTACGGGGGCTATTATGGCATTGCCCTTTGCGGAACATGCTATTGAATTGATTGTGGTGGCACCGATTAGCGCAAAGTTTGCTATGGCCTATTTAGCATTTCTATCCAGTGCATTAGGTTTTGTATTCTGGAGCTATGCTTTGGAACATGCTGAAAAGGTTTCTGATGTAACCAACTTTATGTATATCTCTCCCATAGTGGCAGCTATTGTAGCAGCATTTTTATTGGGAGAAATACCTAATATGGGGCTCTATATAGGGGCGCCTATTATACTAGGATCTTTATACCTTTTTAATCAATATAGATAAGTTATTTTGTTAGTGTCTGAATCGCTTTGGTTTGATGTAAAAAATATATAATTAGATGAATAGGGATGTAAACCCTTACTTATAAGATAAGAGCTATATAATAAAAGAACCTCAACCTTTTAATTGGTGAGGTTCTTTTTGGTTTGACAGTCCTTATAAATTGTAGTAATCTAAGTACATAATTAAATCATACTTTATAGATATGTTTTAAATTTAAATTTAACTCCTACTAAATTGAAGGAAAAAAGAGGCGGTACAGTGATTGCTATACGAAATGTAACGAAAGAGTTTGATGTTAATAAGCAAAAGGTTACTGCATTATCTGATGTAAACTTTACCATAGAAAAAGGCGACATATTTGGCATTATTGGCTTTAGTGGAGCCGGTAAATCTACACTGTTACGCATGATTAATGCTTTAGAGGTACCTACCTCTGGTCATGTTGAAATAGATGGTGTGAATATCAATGGCTTAAGTTTTAATGCGCTCAGAAAGGTTCGTAAGCGCATCGGCATGGTGTTTCAACAGTTCAATTTATTGAATGCTAAATCTGTGTATGATAATGTGGGGATTCCATTAATTCTAAATAAAGTTTCTAAATCAGAGATTGATAACAAGGTTAAAACCTTGTTAGACTTTGTTGATTTAGGTGATAAAGCAAATGCCTATCCAGGAGAATTATCTGGTGGTCAAAAGCAGCGCGTTGGTATTGCTCGTGCGTTGGCTACAGATCCATCAATTCTGCTTTGCGATGAAGCAACAAGTGCTCTTGATCCAGATACAACAGAGTCTATTCTTCAATTATTAGAACGCGTTAATCGTGAACTAGGGGTAACAGTCGTTATCGTAACTCATGAGATAGATGTAATCCAAAAGATATGTAATCGCGTTGTAGTTATGGAACATGGGAAGCTTATCGAGAGAGGTTCTGTACTTGAGGTGTTTAGTAAACCTAAGCATGAAACAACAAAACGATTTGTTAGGACTGTTATTCCTGATGAAATCCCATCTACAGTGAAACATACCTTGGCTTGTGATAAAAGGCCTTACACAATACTTAAAATGCACTTCTTAGGAAATAATACAACTGATAATGTGCTATATCATATTAATAAAACTTTTGATTTAGAAACGAGTGTGTTGTTTGCTACGGTAACAGAGTTAGAGCATACGGTACTTGGTATTTTCATTGTTCAGTTTATTGGTGATGATTTGGAAGTGGGCAAGGTAAAAGAGTATCTTGTGACACAAGGCATCGAATGGCAGGAGGTGACACTATAATGGACTTCTTTATGCAAGAACTTGGAGTTCCAGGTTCACAGTTAGTACTAGCTGCAGAACAGACATTATATATGGTGTTCCTGTCTTTATTCATTGGTACCGTACTAGGTCTAATTATCGCAGTTACACTAGTGGTGACAAATCCTAATGGCATCATTAAAAATAGTGTGGTCTATACTATAACAAATACAATTGTTAATATCGTGCGTTCTGTACCATTTATCATTTTGATGGTGTTTATCTTGCCATTAACAAAGATGATTGTTGGTACTCGTGTTGGTACAACAGCGGCCATCGTACCGCTTGTTATATTCATTGCGCCGTATCTTGCTCGACTCTTTGAAAACTCTATTTTAGAGGTCAATAAAGGCATTATTGAGGCTGCACAGTCGATGGGGGCCTCTCATTTTGAGGTGATTTGGCATTTCCTTTTACCAGAGGCAAAGGGTTCGCTTATTCTATCTATTACAACAGGTACCATAGGTCTTATCGGTGCTACTGCTATGGCTGGTGCCATTGGTGCTGGTGGTGTAGGTGATTTGGCCCTTACTTATGGTTATGAACGGTTGAACTTTCCATTGATGTTATTTACCGTTGTTATTTTAATTATTTTTGTTCAAATTATTCAAACAATAGGTAACTACTTTGCACGTCGTGCGCGTCGTTCCTAATTTGATGAAATAGATTTTAGTTATATGGATTGTGAAAGTATAGGAGAATGTACTATGAAATTTAAAAAAATCCTTGCCCTTGGTGTGGCATTAGTATTTAGCGTAGCTTTTATCGCAGGTTGTGGTTCTAATAATAGTGATAATGGTGCTAAAAAAGAATTAACCTATAGTAAATCTCAAGGCCCTTATTCTGAATTGTTTGAAAAAGGTGTAAAACCAATTTTAGAAAAACAAGGCTATACCTTCAAAGGTGTAGATATGTCTGACTTGGTACAAGCAGACCAAGTATTGAGTGATGGTGAAGTGGATTTTAATGTTGAACAACATACAGCATACATGAAAAACTTCAACGAAAAACAAAATGGTCATCTTGTAGCATTGACTCCAATTCCAACAGTGCCAGCTGGTATCTTTAGTGGTTCTAAGACATCTTTAGATCAAGTAGCTGATGGCGATACTATTGCAGTTCCTAATGATGCATCTAACATGGCTCGTGCTTATGCGTTGTTGCAAAAAATCGGTTGGATTAAACTTGATCCTAATAAAGACTTAGCGACAGTCACACAAGCAGATATTATTGAAAATCCTAAACATCTTAAATTTACAGAAATGAAGTCCCTTACAATTCCTTCTGTACGTACTGATTTTGATTATATTGTTATTACAGGAGCTATCATTTATAATGCAAAAATTGACCCTAAATCTGCATTGGCAAATGAGGATGTATTGCCACAATGGTTATTACAACTTGTAGTTAACGAGAAAAACAAAGAGGCTCAATGGGCAAAAGATATTGTAGCAGCTTATCATTCTCAAGAATTTAAGGACTACATGGAAAAAAATAATAACGGTTTATGGTTTGTACCAAAAGGTGAATAATTGATAGAAAAACGTACTATACATGTGCACAAATAAAATAACCGCTGATAAGTTACTACTTGTCAGCGGTTATTTTGCCGTTTACAGAATAATCTCAGGAGATTTCCATGTGTAAGATTGATAAAATTATTATTCTATACTGTCATTCCTACAGCATAGTTTTCATATAGTTTCTTATAGTATCCGTTAAGTGTCATGAGTTCATCATGTGTCCCTTGTTCTACAATGGTGCCGTTTTCTACCACTAGTAGGAAGTCCGCATTTTTTATTGTAGACAAGCGATGGGCGATTACGATACTGGTTCGACCTTTGAGGAGTGTGTTCATCGCTTTTTGAACCTCTACTTCGGTACGGGTATCTACGTTAGCCGTTGCTTCGTCAAGGATGAGAATGCTAGGATCAGCTAAGAAGGCCCGAGCGATGGTAATTAATTGGCGTTGACCTTGGGAGAGATCATCACCACCTCGGTTGAGCATCGTATCATATCCATTGGGTAATGTACGGATAAAGTGATCTGCCATGGCAAGCCTTGCGACATACTCGATTTCTTCACGTGTAGCATTTGGCTTGCCGTAGCCAATGTTATCGGCGATAGTACCCGTGAAAATCCAAGCGTCTTGCAATACCATTCCTACCGTATTATGTAAGCTTTCACGAGATAAATCCCGAATATCCACACCGTCAATGGTGATGCGACCATTTTTAATGTCATAGAAGCGCATGATGAGATTCACTAATGTGGATTTGCCAGCTCCGGTAGGCCCTACGATGGCTACCATAGAGCCAGCTGGAATGTGAATATTAATATCCTTCATAAACACATTGGACGGTGTATAACCAAAATCAACATGCTCAAAATCAATTGTCCCCGTATGAGCTTGATTACTTGGTTGATTGGCCGTCATAGATGTGTTAGTACTAATAGCGTCTCTATCAGTTTTTGATGAGCTGTTGGATAATGTCAATTTTCCATCATCAATTTCAGATGGGGCATCAATTACCTCGTAAATACGGCCTAAGGCGGCAGCGGTTTCTTGGAATTTTGTCATAATATAGGAACTACGAGATAGGGGATCGGATACCTGACCTACATAGAGGAAGAATGCCTGAATATCCCCAATGGAAATGGACCCACGTAATACCATGAGACCGCCTTGAATAGCGACGAGGCAATAGGTAAATTGATTTAAAAATTTTACGAGAGGCTCTACAAGCTGACTGGTGAAAGCAGCATTTCGCATACTTTTAAATAGATTGTCATTCAGTATATTTACTTGGCGAGTTGTAGTCTCTTCTAGACCAAAGGTTTGAATAATTGGCTTGCCTACAACGATTTCTTCTATGCCACTGTTGAAAGCTCCTAATGCATTCTGATTTCTAAGATACACGAGGCGGGCTCGTTTAGATAGCCACGTTAAGCATACGATACCAATCAGTATGATGACGATGATGGATGTTCCCAAAATTGGACTGATCCAGAGCATCATTGCAGTGGCGCCGATGATTCCGATAATGGCGGACACGAGACCGGGCACACCTTCACCTATCGTTTCAGCAACGGCATCCAAATCAGAGGTTAGACGGCTTAGAAGATCACCACGTTGGTGATCGTGAAAGTATTCGATAGGCAATGAGTATAAGTGAGTACTCATGCGTGTACGCAAGGCGAGCACTGTTTTTGATCCAATGGAGGCCATCATGTATTCGCCGAAGTATGTGAATAAAGCATGACCTCCATAGATGGCAATAAGCCAGAGGATGATTGTATCAATAGAGGCGAATATGGTATTAATGTCTTGGTTTGTTTGTAATCCACTGATAATAGCATCTACGACCTTGCCAAGTAATACTGGAGCTGATACCTCAAACATAGCTGCTGTGATAAGGGCTAAGATGAGTAGTGCTAGCCAACCCCATTGGCTTTTAGAATCGATCAGGAAACGACGTAATGGGCTCATGCTGTCAACTCCTGAGATGCTAAAATTTGTTTATATACGGTAGAGTTTTCAGCTAACTCATCATGAGTGCCATACCCTGCCACTTGACCTCTGTTGATGATTAAGATGTGGTCTGCCTTTTTGGCAGCACTTACTTTTTGCTCTACAGAGATGAGAGCGGGGCGATTGTCCTTTTGCAATTCCTCATGTAATACGGTGCGAACGGCACGCTCTGTGGTGCCGTCGAGAGCAGAGAAACTATCATCGAATATAAATAAATCAGGTTTGCGCACGAGCGCTCTAGCCATGGCAAGACGTTGGCGTTGACCTCCAGATAGATTAGTACCACCTTGGGAGACGATATATTGGTAACCACCTTCAAGGCGACTAATAAATTCATCCGCCTTAGATAATTGGCATGCATTTTCTATATCTTGAACTGAAATATCTTGGCTTGGTGCAGCACCGTAACGGATGTTCATTTCTACAGTCCCTGTAAATAAGTAGGCTTTTTGTGGGACATAACCGATGCGTGAGCGTAAGTCATCTACATTCCATTCATAGATGGATTTGCCTTTGAAGAGAATGTCTCCAGACTCAATGGAGAATAGGCGAGGGATTAGGTTTGTAATCGTACTTTTACCAGAACCAATGTCACCCATAATAGCCAATGTTTCACCGTGATGAACGGTAAAGGAAATATTTTCTAAAGCCGGCGATTCTGCATTATCGTAACGGAACGTAACATTGCGAAATTCCAGAAGTGGAGTATCATCGTTTGCCGATGCCGATGCCGATGCCGATGCCGATGCCGATGCCGATGCCAAATCTATAAAATTTTTACTATCTTTTTGGTTAACTATATAATAGGTGTCTAAATTTGTATTTTTATTATATGGTTCAGGGAATGTATCAGAGTTTTCGTGTTCCAATAATTCTCGAATACGGGTGTAACATACGATAGCTTCGGGTATATCTATGATGACGAAAATAGCCATGAGCATGCTTAAGAGAATAAGATTAGCGTACTCAATAACAGCCATAATGTCACCTATTTGTAGGGAGCCTATGCTTACGTTATAGCCTCCGAGCCAAAGGATAGCAACGGTACTCATGTTAAAGAGAATTAATATAGTCGGTAAACCAATAGCAAAGGTTTGGCGTAATCTTTTATTAAGTTGAGCTGTTTCTGTAAAAATTTCTATTTCTTTAGTATTTTCGTAATGTCTTCTATTGAAAGCTCGTATAACAGGCATGCCCACAATATGATCACGTACCATATCGGTAATAGTATCTAGTTTTAGTTGTAATGCTTTAATAATAGGTAAGGCGCGACTTTCAATAAAGATTATGGTTAGTATCATGAACGCCATAACAGCGAGGATGACGAGACCTAGTTGCCAGCTCTTATAGAAGGTTAGTCCTAGACCAATACATATCATGAGAGGCATAGGGAGAATCATATTTAAACCTTCTCCTAGAACTGATTGAATTTTCTCAACGTCTCGGCTGGTCCGCATGAGTATGGTGCCTGTACCAAAGTGTGTAAAGTCGCGTAGTGAAAAGGCTTGTATAGCTTTCACTAAATTGTCGCGCAATATTTTGCCTATAGAGGCTGAAATATGAGCGCTCATAGCAACACCTAGGATGGCAGACGATACTGTTAATAGTGCAACGATAAGAATCGTTGCACTAGAGTTAGTAATCATCTCTAAATCACCATGGAGGACACCGTCATTGATGATGGTAGCCGTTAAGGTTGGTATATATAAAGTGCCTGCTACATTGAGTAACGAAAGAAGTGACACTATGATAATAGAAAACCATAAAGGTTTTATATAATTAGAAATTAGCTTCATTTCAATCCTTTCGACATATCTTTCGATATATTAGTAATTTTCGATGTTTATATTATATTGTATAAAACCAAAAATATCTAGTAAAAACTATTACTAAAAGTTTAGTATCAATCAATAAGTATTATGACGAATATTATATTTTCACTAAAAATATTCTGCTATACTGTATTTGCAATTTTGTAGTTTTATTTTTAGTAAGGAGTGTTCCTAATGAAGTTGAATTGGAAATTATTCGCACCGCTTGTAGTAGCTATTCTTGTATGGCTCATCGGTGCGCCTGAAGGCCTTAGTCCAAATTCTTGGATTTATGTAAGTATTTTTGCAGGCCTCGTGGTGGGGTTGATTTTAGAACCAATGCCACCAGCTTTTATCGGTATCATTGCTGTTACCGTATCTATGTTATTTAAGGTTGGTCCAGCACCTATTGTGGATAAAGCAACTGGTGTAGCAAAGGCTATTACGGATGCTCAAGCTATCAGCTGGGGGCTTAGCGGTTTCTCTAATGCCATCGTGTGGTTGATATTCGCAGCATTTATGATCGGTATCGGTTATGAAAATTCTGGCCTTGGCCGACGTATTGCATTGTTCCTCGTAGCCAAGCTTGGAAAGTCCTCTTTAGGCCTTGGTTATGCCATTGCTATTACTGACCTTGTGTTGGCTCCATTTATTCCAAGTAATGCGGCTCGTTCTGGTGGTACGATTTATCCAATCGTATCCAGTATTTGTCCGATGTTCGATTCTTATCCAGATAAGAATCCTCGTAAAATTGGTTCTTATTTAAATTGGGTAGCATTGGCAACAACTTGTGTATCTAGTTCTATTTTCTTGACTGGTGCGGCGCCAAATCCATTGGCTCTTGAATTGTCTGCTAAGTCGGGTATCGTAGCTGCCAACTGGGGTACATGGTTCTTAGCATTCTTGCCAGTAGGTATTATTCTATTTATCATTACACCATTGTTGACGTATGTATTCTGCAAACCGGAGGTAAAAGGTTCCCCTGAAATTGCAGCATGGGCAAAGGATGAATATAAGAAATTAGGCTCCATGACACGCAGTGAAATCTTCATGGCCTTGATTTCTGTATTGGCTCTCGTATTGTGGATTGGTGCTTCTACATTTAAAATCAACCCAACTACAACGGCTTTAATTGTTATTATCTTGATGATTTTTACTAAGATTATGACTTGGCAAGATTTCCTTGCTAACAAACCAGCATGGAATGTTTTGACTTGGTTTGCCACACTTGTGCCGATGGCTTCTGGGCTTAAGAATGTAGGCTTCTTGGAATGGCTTGCTAAATCTGCAGGTGGTTCTTTAGTTTCTTTAGATCCAACAATGGCTGTTCTTGGCTTGTTATTAGCATTTTGCTTACTTCGTTACTTCTTTGCTTCTGGCACCGCTTATGTAACAGCTATGGTAGGTTTGTTTGCTACTTTAATTCTTCAGATTCCTGGTGTTGATCCAGCTCAAGTTATGTTGATTCTTTTAGTACCAATGGGAATTATGGGGATTCTTACCCCTTATGGTACTGGTCACAGTCCAATCTGGTTTGCTAGTGGCTATAACAAAGGCCCTGAATTTTGGAAACTAGGTGCTATCTTTGGGATTATCTACCTTGCGATATTTATCGTGGTGGGGATTCCATGGATTCAGTTCGTAATGCCACTTTTAGGATAAAGTGCTCCGCCGCATTGTATCTCCTTGCGCTCCATTCGCTGCAAGTCGCTTAGTAGATACAATGCGGCTTCTTTTTATCCTAAAATGGCAATACTCACTTTGGGAAAAGCAAGTCGAGCTTACAGAACGCTACGAGGGGCTTCCTTTATATCCGAAAATGGCATAGCTCACTTCGGGAGGGCAAGTCGCTGGACAGACATATGGCGGCTTCTTTTTATCCTGAAATGGCAATACTCACTTCAGAAAAAGTCGAGCTTACAGAACACTACGAGGGGCGTTCCTTATATCCGAAAATGGCATAGCTCACTTCGGGAGGGCAAGTCGCTGGACAGACATATGGCGGCTTCTTCTATCTTAAAATGGCAATACTCGACAAATCTAAAAAAATAAATATAATATTGACGTGATAGTAAATATCTTTTTTGGGTTTTCTGATGGAGGTGGTTTATTATTATGTCTGCTACAGAGCGTGTTGTACAGTCGATTTTATATGAGGTGGGCTGTGTTATGATTGGCTGGTCGGTGATGCAGTTTGTTCCTCATAAGGGTCAGCCTCTTGCTTTGATGGTTATTTTTTCCTTACTGGCTATGGTTTGGAATTTTGTGTTTAACTGGATATTTGATAAACTAGTACCAGGTGATCGATTAGCACGAGGTCCTGTAATCCGTACAGTTCATGCGGTGTTGTTTGAAGGTTTGTTTATGCTTGCTACAGTACCGATTATTATGTACATGATGCATATGAGCTTTTGGATGGCCTTTGCTACAGATATAACGATGACATTAGTCATATTAGGTTATACTTATATTTATAATTGGGTATATGATCGAGCACGTCTATATTTTGTAGAGGCTTAATTTTAAATGTGAGGTAGGTACCTCTTGTAAAATCTATATCGTATAGTAGGAGGTTCTTATGTCTACAAAATCTATTACCGGCACAGGTCTCTTGTTGGCCGTTGCCTTATTGGCGCAAAGCTTGCGCCTCATGTTTCCATTTATTCCAAACCAGGTGAGTATGTTCCTCATCGGTTCCATTACATCTGCTACATTTGTGCTTGCAACGTGGCGCTATGGTTGGAAGAATGGACTCGTCATCGCCTGGATTGCTCCAGTAGTAGCGCATTTACAAGGTATGTTGCCGTTGCCACCATTTATTTTGATTACGGCTCTTGGTACGACTGCGTATGTATTCGTAGCCCACTGGTTAGAACATAAACCAAAGGCATTGCTTATCATTGTGGCTGCTTTGGTAAAAGCCGGCGTACTCTTTGGAGGGTATTCCTTGTTCTTCTCCTTGTTCCAATTTCCACCAAAGATTGTAAATACCATGCTTTTCGTATCTAGTTGGCCGCAATTGGTAACTTCGTCATTAGGTATAATTTTGGCATTACTTATTACTAAACGCACTAAAAATTAGGTCAACTTAACTTAGAGTTATGACAACCCATTCAAAATATATATGACCTTTTAAGGGCACTCAAGACCTATGAGTGCCCATTTTTGTTGACCGTAATCATTGTCTACTTTTATAATTAATATATTGTATACAAATATGAGGAGTTGATAGGAATGAAATTTAATACAAAATGTGTTCACGGCAGTGGCAAACCAGATAGCACTGGTGCAATTTCCCCTGCAATCTATATGTCTAGTACATTTTCCCATCCAAAGTTGGGGGATACAACAGGTTATCAATATTCGCGCGAGTCTAATCCAACGCGTGACCGATTGGAACAATTGATAGCTGGCCTTGAAGAAGGCACAGATGCATTGGCATTTTCCTCCGGTATGGCAGCTGTGGACGCAGTATTCCATCTATTCTCCTCTGGGGATCATATCATCTTGGGTGATGACTTGTACGGTGGCTCTATCCGCATGTTCACGAATATTTACGAGCAAAATGGTATCGAGTTTACGTATGTAGGCACTTCTGATCTTGACGCGGTGAAAGCGGCTTTTAAACCGAATACAAAGGCTGTATATATTGAAACACCGACAAATCCTATGATGGAGATAACCGATATTCGTGCACTTTGTGCATTGACTCACGAACGCAATGCGCTAGTAATCATCGACAATACCTTCTTGAGCCCATACTTCCAAAAACCATTGACCTTGGGTGCCGATATTGTTGTTCATAGTGGTACAAAATTCATCGGTGGTCATCACGATGTAATTTCTGGTTTTACTATTGTAAAAGACGAAGAAATCGCTGCAAAATTGCGTTTAACATATAAAACCGTAGGTGCATGTTTATCTGCTATGGATAGCTGGCTCGTCATTCGCGGTGTAAAAACATTGGCTCTACGTATGGAGCAACATCAAAAGAATGCCATTGCTCTTGCTGAATGGCTAAAAAAACAGCCAAAAGTAACTAAAGTTTTGTTCCCAGGTCTTCCTGAACATCCAGGCTATGAAATCAATAAAGCTCAAACGACTGGCTTTGGTGGCATGTTATCCTTCGAAGTAGATAGCGAAGAAACGGCTAAACAAGTACTAGAAGGCATTGAGCTTATTCAGTTCGCTGAAAGTCTAGGTGGTACAGAATCCTTGTTGACATATCCTGTAACGCAAACACATCCAGATTTAAAACCGGAAGATGCTGAACGTAAAGGTATTACACGTCGTTTGCTGCGTTTATCTGTAGGGATTGAAGATACAGAAGACTTGATTGCAGATTTGGAACAAGCTTTTAATAAATAAAGGAGTTCCTATGGGACAATATAATTTTGATCAAATTTTAGATAGAACGCACACGAAATCTTTAAAATATGATTTTGCTGTTAAGCGCGGTAAACCAGCTGATGTGTTGCCATTCTGGGTAGCGGATATGGATTTTGAAATTCCCCCTGAATTGAAGCAAATTTTATTGGACCGCGTAAACCATGGCGTATTTGGTTATACCGAGTCTGATGATGAGTATTTCGATGTGTTGAAAAATTGGTTCGCCACACGTTTCAATTGGACTCCAGAACAAAAATGGCTCGTTAAAACGCCAGGGATTGTATTTGCCTTGGCGATGGCGGTTCGAGCTTTCACCAAGGAAGGTGAGGGCGTGCTCATCAACCAACCAGTGTACTACCCATTTAGTATGGTTATTGATGACAACAATCGGCGTCTTATCAATGTGCCACTCATCAAAGGCGACGAAAAATACACTATCGATTTTGAAGGCATCGAGCGTGCAATCATTGAGGAGAATATAACATTATTCCTCTTGTGTAACCCCCATAATCCAGTAGGGCGCGTGTGGACTGAAGACGAGTTAAAACGCCTCGGCGATATTTGTATTAAACATAATGTGCTCATCGTGAGCGATGAAATCCATGCAGATTTTGTATGGAAAGGTCATACGCATAAGGTCTTTGCTGCTCTTGGTGAAAGCTATGCAGAACACTGTATTGTATGTACAGCACCTAGCAAGACCTTCAACATTGCAGGCTTACAAGTAAGTAATATTTTCATTCCTAATGATTCCTTACGCCGCCGTTTTATCAAAGAAATCGATCGTGCTGGCTATAGCCAGTTGAATACGATGGGGATTGTTGGCTGTGAAGGAGCCTACAAAGTAGGGGCTCCTTGGCTTGATGAATTGAAAGAATATATTCAAGATAATATTCAATTCACCATCGACTATATAGCAAAATATATGCCAAAAATCCATGTGTATCGGCCTGAAGGGACATATCTTATGTGGCTAGATTGTTCTCAATTGCCGCTGAGCCCTAAAGAGCGAGATGAATGGATCGTTAATGATGCCAAGCTATGGCTTGACACGGGATCTATGTTTGGCGTCGATGGAGAGGACTTTGAACGAATTAATGTTGCTTGTCCTCGTAAAATATTAGAAGAAGGGCTCGAATCTTGGCGCCGTGCCTATGAGGCGAGAGGTTTTTAACTAGCTTAGTTAAATTATTTAGATTAGGTTATCAAATTGTTTAGTGTGTAGAGGTGATATTATGCCTATTAAAGTAATAAAAAATTTACCGGCCATTACGAAATTAGCTCAAGAGAATATTTTCGTTATGGATACTGAACGGGCGGAGAATCAACAGATCCGACCTTTGCAAATTTTGCTAGTCAATTTGATGCCTACTAAAGAAGTGACGGAAACGCAAATTTTGCGTGCTCTCAGTAATAGCCCATTGCAAGTTAATTTAACATTGTTGCATACTGCATCTCGTAAGGCTAAAAATACAGATGAACAATATTTAGAAACCTTCTACCGCACCTTTGATGAGGTAAAAGACCAGTTCTTTGATGGTATGATTATTACCGGTGCTCCTGTTGAGCTAATGCCTTTTGAAGAGGTAGACTATTGGTCTGAACTCGTAGAAATCATGAATTGGGGTGAAGAGCACGTTTACTCTACGTTTTATATCTGTTGGGGTGCTCAAGCTGGCTTATATCATCACTTTGGTATTAATAAATCCATTATGGATGAGAAATTATTTGGTGTTTACGAACACGATATTTATAATGATCGACCAGTGCTCATGCGTGGATTTGATGAAAAGTTTTGGATGCCACACTCACGGCATACCACAGTTTCGTTGCAACAAATTAAGGAAAATCGTGACTTGGAACTCTTGGCTGGGTCTGAACCAACAGGAGCCGCTATCGTTCGTAGTTTAGATAATAAACATATCTTTGTATTTGGTCATGCCGAATACGATTGGGATACACTTAACCGTGAGTACGTGCGGGATATCAAAAAAGGTATGGATATTGCGGTTCCTGAAAACTACTTCCCAGATAATGATCCGAAACAACGTCCAATCGTGCGCTGGCGCTCTGTAAGTACACTTTTATTTACAAACTGGTTAAACTACTATGTATACCAAGAAACACCGTACATCATTGAACAAATCCAAAAAATGAAATTTGAACGGGATAAAAATTTAGGCGCTTACATCTAAACGTAAGTACTTATTTCTAATCTATTGTTAGTACTATGTACCCCTAATTACTTCTAACATCTCTCAAGGGAGCTAGTTCTTTGCAAGTAATTAGGGGATTTTATTTCTCATAAATGACTTAGTTCGCTTTAGCGGTTTTGGTAAAAGCTTTTATCCTCCTTTGTCCACCATAGTTTAAAGTTATGGAGAAAAGAATATAAAAAATAGTAGACATAACTTTTAAAGCATAGTAATATACTAGGCATAAAGAACGAACTTAAAATATAGTTAATATAAAGGAGTTATTATAATGAGTAAACAATACAGATTTGAAACATTACAATTACATGCTGGTCATACCGTGGATCCAACAGGTTCTCGTGCAGTACCTATTTACCAAACTACATCTTTCGTATTTAAAGATGCAGAAGAAGCAGCAGGCCGTTTTGCATTGACTAATCCTGGTGGTATTTACTCTCGCCTTGGCAATCCTACTACAGATGTATTGGATGCTCGTGTAGCACAACTTGAAGGCGGTGCAGCTGGTATCGCAGTAGCATCTGGTTCTGCAGCGGTTACGTACTCTATTTTAAATGTAGCAGATGCTGGTGATAATATTGTTGCTGCATCCACATTGTATGGTGGTACTTATAATTTGTTTACTGCTACATTGCCTCGTTTGGGGATTCAAACTAAATTCGTAAATCCGGATCATTTGGAAGAATTTGAAGCAGCTATCGATGAAAAGACTAAAGCCGTTTATATCGAATCTATTGGTAACCCTGGTATTAATCTTATCGATGTACAAGCCATAGCTGATATTGCACATAAACACAATATCATCTTGATTGTAGACAATACATTTGCATCTCCATACTTATTCCGTCCATTAGAACATGGTGCTGACGTAGTTGTACACTCTGCTACTAAATACCTTGGTGGTCACGGTACAACATTGGCTGGCGTAGTTGTAGAATCTGGTAAATTCGACTATAAAGGTTCTGGTAAATACCCTGGCTTCTCCGAAGGTGACGAACACTACAATGGATTAGTATTTGGTAATTTGCCAATCCCATTCACTGTAAAAATTCGTGCTCAATTACTTCGTGATACTGGTGCATGCATTACTCCACTTGCAGCATGGCAAATCTTACAAGGTATTGAAACATTATCCTTGCGCGTAGAACGTCACGTAGAAAATGCTCGTAAAGTAGTAGATTTCTTGAGCAAACATCCTAAGGTAGCATGGGTAAGCTATCCAGAATTAGAAGACAGCAAATACAAAGCATTAGCTGATAAATACTTCCCTAAAGGTGTTGGTGCAGTATTCACATTCGGTGTAAAAGGTGGTAAAGAAGCAGGTATTAAACTTGTTGACTCCTTGGAAATCTTCTCCAACCTTGCCAACGTAGCAGATGCTAAATCTCTTGTTATCCATCCTGCATCCACAACACATGCACAACTTAACGAAGAACAACAAAAATCTGCTGGCGTAACACCAGATATGATCCGTGTATCCATCGGCCTTGAAAATATCGATGATATCATCGAAGACTTGGCACAAGCTTTAGATAAAGCATAATTTTCGTACCTCTTGTTTGGAAAACTATAGATCAAACCTTTAAAACTTACAAATGACATCCTTAAGCTGAACTTTGCTTAAGAAATAGAACACATAACTATCAAACCTATAAAACTTATACAAAAGGCCTCCCGCAGGGAGGCTTTTTTGTTATTAGTGTGTTGTTGTCTTTATAAGAATGAAATGTTGTGTAGGTGTAATATAATCTTGATAGAATGGGCATAAAAAGACCTTGGATTTAATGATCCAAGGTCTTTAAGGGAGTATAGTGTGTGTAACGTTTGGTCTGTGGTGTGTGAGCACAGACCGTTTTCCTATTGTGTGAGATAGGATTTAGGGAGTCCGTGGTTAGTGTTACGGGCTCTCTGAGAGTGTGTTAGAGAGTGTATCCAAAGGATACAGTGTGTATAGTATGTGTGTTATATGTGTAGTGTGTCATCTAAGTGGGTTAGGATAGGGTTTCACTTGATGAAATGAAAATCTTAGTATTTTGTGTTTTTAACTTTAGTGCTAATAACTTTACCGGATGTAGCGTCTACTTTTACTTCAGCATTTTTACCGCCGCCAGTTGTCATATCGAATTCATATACAACTCTGCCGTTTTCACGTTCAACGGTCCAATCCATAGTTTGGAAATCAGAACCAACTTTTTCCATAGCTTTTGTTTCAGCTACTTCAGGAATGATGATGTTTTGAACGTTAATTGTTTTAGAAGCTTTGGAGTAACCTTTTACTTCTTTACCAACGATTTGACCAGATGCTTCGTCTACTTTAAGCTCTACTTCACGGTTGCCATAATAACCTTCTACTTCATAGTAAGGATTGTGTTTTGCATCATAGGAAATAGATTTTACAGTAGCGCCAGGGAATTGTTGTTGGAATACTGTAACAGCGCCCATATAGTCAACAGAATAGTTAGCTTGTGCGGATGGAGCAACGCTACCAACACCGTTCCAGTTGCTATGGTTGTTGTAACCATGGTTGCTAGCTGCACCAACTACACCTGCTAATAATACTGTACTAACGCCAAATGCACATAGTACTTTGGATACTTTCTTAACATTTTTCATAAGCAATGCCTCCTGATACCAAATTATAATTTTCGTTTAGTTACGATTTTGTGAAAGTAGATTTTACTCAATCTACTTATATATAATTTAATCTTGTTATATGAAAATAAGGTGAAATTAGATGATTTTTGTATGAAGATGAGTATATCTTTTAGTTATTATGAACTATTGATAATAACTATTAGCTATAGTCAAAATTAAAAAGTACTAAAAACATAGTATATATAGTATTAGACTATATAGTAAACTAAAAGTCAACCATTATAGTTGACAATTAAAAATACAAGTGCTTTAATTTAGATAGTTAGTAGTTTGTTTCCGTGTTATCTTGGACTTTTATTCTCCATTGATAGCACAAATTCCTGCTTAGGTCTGTTATGAATGGAGGTATACCATGAGCTCTACTGTATCAAAACAAACTCGCATTACCACCCGTCAGTTAACGATGACAGCACTCTTTGTGGCGCTAATCGCGGTTGGTGCTTTCATACGGGTCCCATTACCGAATTGTCCGTTTACATTGCAAATCTTATTTACTACATTAGCGGGCATTGTTTTAGGTAGTCGTTTAGGTGCCGCTAGTGTTGGCATTTATATTGTACTAGGCCTTGTTGGGGTTCCTATTTTTACATCTGGTGGAGGTCCTAGTTATATTTTGCAACCTACCTTTGGTTATTTAATTGGCTTTATGGTTGGTGCGTATGCAGTAGGACGCATTGCAGAGACAATGGATACACTATCGTTCAAACGTTTGCTAGCCGGATCCATATTAAATCTATTTATTGTATATGGTCTTGGCATGGTGTACCTATACTTTATTATGAATCTGTATTTAGGTAAGCCGATTGGTGTGGAAGCTGTCATTATTACTTGCTTCCTAATCCCAGTTGGCCCAGATATTTTCTTGTGCGCTGTAGCAGCATCGCTTGGCAAGAGAATTATTAAAGAATTACAGCACTAATAGGACGTTTTAATAACTATTATAATTAGAATAACTAGAATAAATAGAATAACTATTATAACTATTATAAGGCGTCAATCTGTTGTAGATTCATATAGACATTGAATTATAAAATATAGGTTATTTTATTTAACAGAATCATTCCTATTAAAAACGAGGCGTAAAGCCTCGTTTTTTATGTAATTCTTAAGGGTATACATAGCCTAAAATAGGTTCTGCAGATTTGATTTTTGTAATCTCTACATATGGTTGTTTACGACCGTGGAAGTCTCGCGTAGAAACCTTTCCTTCAATCGATACCCATTGTTCATTTTGTAAGCTATCACCATCTGTTTTATAGGCTGTCATGCCAATAGGGGCAACGTCAGCAATACAACAAGCCATAGCCATACGAGAAATAGTAAATTCGTTAGATTTTAATGTATTATCTTCGCGGTTCACATAGCCTGTCATATAAACTGTGTAGTCCTTATATTGATCCGCATTAGATCCAACTTTTACAATGGTTTGATAGAAATTGTCTGAGTTCAAAACGATTTCTTTTTTGTCCTTGGAAATTCCTGGCTCTTTACTTTCACTGTTAACAGTGACAACCTCTCCAATAGCATCGTTTGTAAAGTCAAAATTGTTAGTATCATCGTTTACACGAGCGGCACCATGAACGCCTGTTGATGGTACAAGAACGGGAGGAACGATGAGCAACATAATAGGAATAATAATCGGAACGATAGATTTCCAGTTATGCTTGTAGTATTTTGACGGCGCCCAAATAATCGTCGCTAGACCGCCTAAAATAAGGGCAACGCCACTAATACCTAGTAAAAGTTCATAACGCGGTGCAATATAGTTCAAATAACGACCTGTCACAATGAGGTAAATACAACAGATACCTAAGATGAGATACAATAGACCTTTCACGATAGAAAAGCGATCTTTCAGTCCTAATGTCATGAAATCATCTCCTTTTAATTAATTAAGAACTGAGATAATGATTATAAAAGTTTGTAAATTAGCTAAGAAAGAATTTGAATACTAATGCTGCTATATAGGACATAACGGCAATCGTTATACTTAATCGTATGATAAATGAGGTAGGCATATATTGTTTTAATATATATACGTTTTTGATATCTAGCATCGGACCTAAGATGAGAAAGCCCATCACAGAGCTAATAGGAAATAAGGTGCTCAAGGATTTACCGATAATGGCATCTGATGTAGAGCAAATAGAGAAGAAGAATGCTAACATCAGCAAAATTGGAATGGCCGTAAATTCTGGCAAGGTTAATCCTGCGTTGAGAAGCCAAGGTTTGCCATAGACTTGAACTATAGATAGTACAGCTGCCGCCATGGAAAAATAGAATAAGAGTTGAGAAAACTCTTGTTCCATATGGACTAACAATCTTTTTTTATCGATATGTTTAGTTTTAGTTGCTTCTAAAACGATTTCTTCGTAGCTAAGATTCTGTGGTGTTCTTGCTTTCAAAATAGATGTGGCTGGAGGCCAAAATCGGAATGATAGGGCTACTAACAAGGCAACACCTAGTCCTAAAACGATACGCCATACGGAGAGCATGGGATTGTCAGGAAACGCATACCATGTAGAAAGAATGGTGATAGGGTTGATAATCGGGCTAGCGAGCATAAATAAAAGAGCTACTGATAAAGGGATGCCTCGATCTATTAGCGCCTTGAATAAGGGGATGATGGCACAGTCACAAATTGGCAAGGCAAAGCCACTGACCATAGCAGCCCCATAGCTTTTCAAAGAATGGTCACCTAACAGTTTTAGTAATACTCGTTGTGGTACGAAATAGCGAATAATCGTCGAGCCTACCGTGCCTAATAAAAGGAATGGAATGGCCTCGATGATGAGGCCCGTGATTATGGCGAAGCATTGGTGAATGGAATAGGGGATGTCATGGCGAAAAGCTGTGACCAACAGTATATAGGTTGTAATACCAATAACTAATAGATTAGGAATGAGTCCCCATGTGGAATTCCGGCACAGTTGTTCTACTTTTTCTGGTGTAGGAGCTGTTATAATTTTAGCCTCTCCGTTGTAGGTACGTAGTAAAGCGTGATGTGTATTGGATTCTGTGATAATACAATCTGCACTATACAATTGACTCATTACATCATTACCTAAACCAGGGAGTATGGTTGAAACAAATTGATCGGTACAAATATACAATACCTTTTCTACTTGTACTAGGTGGCTTAATATATCGCTATATAGTAAGGCTTCTAGTTGATGAAAGCTTACCATGCCATTCCACTCAATCCATAGCTCTTTTGGCTGTAGTCGTTTTAAATAATCCCCGATTTTACAGGCTATCAATTCGTAAGACTTGATATCGCTAGGAACAATGGCACTGAGTTCATCCGCATTGAGTTGTAAGGGCTCTTTGATGAGGGGTTCACTGCCTTCTTCGGCGCTGATTATTGCGGTACCGCCTAGCTTTTTACGGTATTGTAATTGTTCGTTTATGAACGTGCTTTTACCGGATCCAATAAACCCTGTAACGATATAAACTGGTATCATGATTGACACACTTCGTTATGTACCATTGGTACATTAAAATCTGTGCCGATAACGACTAAACTATAGTCATTAGTTTCACTAGGTGAAAGCGAACAGTAATGAGTGCCGTATTGGAGTTCGTGAGGACCTTCCGTGGTTGGTACAATCCCTTTGGCACGAAGCACCGTATCAGGCATGCCTTCTAAAATGGTTTTCCATTGTGCAAGACTAAGGGTGCGCAAATCCTTAAAGGTATGACTCATAAATAAATGTTCATCGTGTAAGCAGTGATCATCATGACAATGATACAGGCGCTTGATGTAATCACGCAAACCAATGGTATCCCATGCTTCTTCATGAATTGGTGTATGTGGCGCGAGGTCGCGAATCATACGTTTTGTAATGCTTGTCTGTTGAATATCTTCTGTATGGCTCAAAAAAATTGCATCACTATGAGTGATTTGATCCTTGAAGAAAAGACCAAAATTTTTGATAAACATTGGTGCTTGCATAGCATCGACAGTCGTTATTGATGCGTGAATGTAAGCAGATTTTGCAATGTCCTCGTCGTTACAAGTATGGATGATTTCACTGAGTTTGCTGACACCTGATGGCTCGATGTAGATCATATCGATTTTGTAATTTTGCAGAATATCAAGTAGTGCTTGTTGGAAATTTCCTTGTAAGCTACAGCAAATACAGCCAGATGTTACTTCACGGACTGTGGCCCCTGTTTTTGCAAGATTAGCAGCATCGAGGCTAGTTTCACCAAAATCGTTTTCTATAATAAGAATTTTATCTTTCGATGTATGTTCTTTTAGTATATGTTGTAAGAATGTTGTTTTTCCAGAACCTAGAAATCCGGATATGATAACTATTGGAATCATATATACCTCCTGCGTAATGTAAACACAGTATACACCTATAGGATAACACAGAAAATACTCTATGGGGTATATGGAGACTAGTGAATGAGTCAGAGTTTAACAGCCTTTTTTGAAATTTATAGATTATATACTATATATGAGTATACTGGCACATGTAGTTGATATTCATATTTATTTATAAATAAAACGATGCATTCCATGTTGTTCATATATGAAAGAATACTCCTGTATGAATAAATATTTAATTATGTAGTTGAAAAATTTTTATGAAAAAAATCCCTCCTACAAGATAATTCAGTTGGAGAGATGGCTGAATTACTTGTAGGAGGGTTGGAGAGTCACTATTACATGGGTCTCGTAACTTGATGTGTTATTTGCTTATAGTATAACAAATTATACATCAAAAATATAGTAATTATTTATTTTATTGTAATTTTGCTAATAATGCTTTGAGGTACATATATACATTTTCAACAGAAGGTAAATGAACGCGTTCTGATGGTGTATGAGGACTTACGATAGTAGGCCCAAAGCTAATCATTTGTGTATTTGGCAATACGCCTTTTAACAAACCACATTCGAGACCTGCGTGAATAGCATTTACATTAGCTGGTGTATCGAACATTTCGTTATGCAAGGAAATCGCTTGTTCTTCCAATTTTGAGCCTTTGTCGTATTCCCATGCTGGATATCCACCTGTACGCTCTGCAGCTACGCCAAGTGCTTTTGCAAGAAGCATCATTTTTTTCGTTAAGAATTCAAGACTATTGCTATTGGAACTACGAATAGAAATGAGTATTTCAATGGTATGTTGATTTTCACGTACGATAGCAATATTATTAGATGTTTCTACAAGGTTTGGGATAGACTTACTTACAGAATGAACCCCATCTTGTGCAAGATAGATATATGTAATAAGTGCTTCTGTTGTGTCTTCTGCATATACTATTTCAGGAGTAGGAACATCTTCAACTACAAATGTAAGGCCTGGATCCTGTACGCTATATTCGTGTTGGTATTGTTTTTCTTGGTATGCGAGCAATGTTTTAATGGCTGCCACATCTTCAGAGCGTACGGATAGTACAGCTACTGCCTTAGACGGAATTGCATTATGTTTTACGCCACCTTCAAAAGACGCTAAGCTAATAGGATATTGTTGTTGAATATCATAGAGTACACGGGTTAGTACTTGGTTTGCATTAGCTCGTTGCTCGTTGATTTCGATGCCGGAGTGCCCCCCTTTAAGGCCGGTTACTGTAATGGATAAGCCCGCATCATAGCCTGGTTGATTGTTTTCGCGTAACAATGGAATTTTTACATGTACGTGGCAACCGCCAGCACAGCTAACGGTGAAGTCATGTTCTACCTCTGTATCCAGGTTGAGTAAGTAGTCACCAGTTACTTGACCTTCTTTAATGGCAAAGGCACCATCCATACCAGTTTCCTCGTTGGTAGTGAATAATAATTGCATTGGTCCATGTTGTTGGCTTTCATCTTCAAGGAGAGCAAGCATCATAGCAGCACCCATGCCGTTATCAGCACCTAATGTTGTATGGTCTGCGTGCATCCATTCGCCTTCGATGATATTAGCAATTGGATCTTTAGAGAAGTCGTGGTTAGAGTCATGGTCTTTAACACAAACCATATCAATATGACCTTGTAAAATGATGGATGGACGGTTTTCATAACCTGGAGATGCAGCTTTTTTGATAACTACATTAAAGATTTCGTCTTGATGAACTTCAAGACCTAAATTTTTAGCAAAGTTCACGATGTAATCGCTGATGCCTTTTTCATTGCCGGACTCACGAGGGATTTGGCTCATTTCTTTAAAAATTTCTAATACGCGTTTTGCTTGAACGATTGTTTCCATAATGGTACCTTTCATTCTCATGTAAAATAGACATGTATGTATTATTGAAAGCTTTTAAAACAATATAAAATATTATAGCGTAATGGTCGCTTGTTTTACAGCCTAGACTAAGTCCTTTCATACATACGAACTATATAAATTATTATTGTATATATATAGTTATATCACAATAAAGATTATTAGGATAGCTTATGCTAGGTGCTAGCTATATAGGAATAATATTGTATAATGAGGGTATACGAATAACGAATAACAATTAACTAAATTTCTATAGATCTTAGAAGGTTGGTGAACTAATGCAACATGAAAGCCGCAATATTAGCATGCTTATGGATTTTTATGAGATGACTATGGCACATGGCTACTTTACAAAATTAAAAAATGTGGATCGCGTCGCATTTGATGTTTTCTTTAGACGTAATCCAGACAAGGGCGGTTTTGCTATTTTTGGTGGTCTCGAACAAATCGTTGAGTACATTTTAAATTTACACTTTGATGAAAGTGATATCTCTTATTTACGGAGTCAGGGTATTTTTAGTGAAGAATTTTTAGCATATCTAAAAGATTTCTCTTTCACCGGTGATGTATATGCCTTCCCAGAAGGTTCTATCATCTATCCTAATGAACCTGTAATTACAATTGTGGCGCCTCTCATAGATGCACAAATTATAGAAACTGCAGTGCTTACTATGATGAACCATCAATCTCTTATCGCTACAAAAGCTAATCGCATCGTTCGCGCTGCGGATGGGCGTATTGTGGCTGACTTTGGTGCTCGTCGTGCACATAATGTAGACGCAGCCGTATACGGTGCAAGAGCCGCTTATATTGGTGGTGTTCAGTCCACTGCAACCGTTTTAGCAGGGCAACAATTTGGCATTCCTGTCAGCGGGACCATGGCACATAGCTGGGTTATGTACTATGGTTCTGAATACGATGCTTTCAAAGCCTATGCCGAAGTGTATCCAGATAATGCAGTATTCCTCGTTGATACTTATGATGTGTTAAACTCTGGCGTGCCCAATGCTATTAAGGTAGCAAAGGATGTATTGGAGCCAATGGGGAAACGCTTAAAAGGAATTCGCCTAGATTCTGGTGACCTTGCGTATTTGGCGAAAAAAGCGCGGCGCATGCTAGATGATGCAGGCTTAGAAGATTGTAAAATTATGGCATCTAATAGTCTAGATGAGTATACAATCACATCTTTGCTCATACAAGGTGGCCCTATTGATATTTTTGGTGTAGGGGAACGCCTCATTACCTCTAAGAGTGACCCCGTATTTGGTGCGGTATATAAAATTGCTAGCATCGAGAAAGATGGTATGTGGGAACCTCGTATCAAGATTTCTGAAAGTGTAGAAAAAATTACTAATCCAGGTCTTAAAAAGGTATATCGTGTTTATAATGATAAAGGTCGTGCGATTGCAGATCTATTAACATTGTTGAGAGAGGTACCTGATACAGAGGAACCATATCGTTATATCGATCCTGAGCAACCTTGGCGTGAATTATATTTTGAAAATTGTACTTTTAAAGAGATGAAGCAGCTTATTATCAAGGATGGTAAATTAGTTGTGGACTTACCAACCCTAGAGGAAATTCGAGCATATGTGCAAGATCAATTAGCTAATGAAATTTGGCCTGAAGAGCAACGCTTTGAAAATCCACATCGTCACTACCTTGATATGAGTCCTAGCTACTATCAATTGAAGATGGATTTATTGAACCGTATTTATCGGAAAAAGTAGGAGGGCCTATGTTAGAAAATCCACAAGCTACAAAGAATGCCCTCATTCAATGGATTCGAGATTATTTTGGTAAAAATGGTCCTAACTGTAGTGCTGTAGTTGGTATTTCAGGTGGTAAGGACTCGACTATCGTGGCAGCTCTTTGCAAAGAAGCTCTCGGTGCAGATCGCGTAGTTGGTGTTCTTATGCCAAATGGAGTGCAATCGGATATTGATGATGCTCAGGCAGTGGTAAATCATTTAGGAATTCCGCACATGACGGTCAATATTGGTGCTGCCTATGAGGCGCTAACTCATGCTATCGTTCAGGCTAAGGGGTATGATGTTGTAACGGGGAGAACCGATTTATCTAAAGATGCTGCCATCAATACCCCGCCTCGTCTCCGAATGGCAACTCTCTATGCAGTAGGGCAAAATTTACCAAATGGTGCTCGTGTAGCAAATACTTGTAATGGGTCTGAAGATTATGTAGGATACTCTACAAAATTTGGAGATAGTGCAGGTGATTTTAGTCCTCTTGCAAAGCTCGTAGTAGAAGAGGTTCGACAAATAGGCAAGCTCCTTGATATTCCATTGAATCTAGTCGATAAGGTACCAAGTGATGGGCTCAGTGGTCAGTCCGATGAGGATAAACTAGGATTTACTTATGCTGTATTGGATCGTTATATTAGGACTGGGGAAATTGAAGATCAAGCAACAAAAGAGCGAATCGACCATCTGAATCGAATTAATAAGCATAAATTAGAGTTGATGCCGTCATTTGACCCAAACCTTTAATTGATAGGGTGAAAATCTTGATTTATAGTGGAGGCAATATGGAGACAAAAATCGCTTTGATTGGTACTGGAGGAACTATTGCTGGAAAAGGTACTTCAAATACGGATTTAACAGGCTATACGGCAGGGGTGTTAGGCCTTGACGAAATCTTAGCCTCTGTACCTGGCACAAAACCGTATGGTCCTTATACTTATACTCAGTTTAGTAATATTGAAAGCTCCGATATTACCGTAAATCACTGGTTAGAACTTTCTAAGTTGGTGCAAAAATTGGTTAATCGAGATGATATCGGTGGTGTTGTCATTACTCACGGTACAGATAGCATGGAGGAGACAGCATATTTTCTGAATCTGACAGTTCATACAGACAAGCCAATTGTTATTACTGGATCTATGAGACCTGCTGGTGCTATTAGTGCAGACGGGCCAATTAATTTATTGCAAGCAATCCAAGTAGCGAGAACACCATCGTCTGTAGGTAAAGGTGTGGTAGTCGTATTAAATGGCTATATTGATGGGGCAAGGGATGTATCTAAATGTAACACTACTAATGTAGCGACTTTTGATAGTCCATTAGTGGGGCATCTTGGTATTGTACAAGATGGTGTTGCCCACTATTATAAAACGTCTACTCGACGCCATACGCAAGACTCTGTATTTGATGTAAGTAAATTGGCTGAGTTGCCTCGTATAGTTATAATGACTTGCTACGGTGGTATGGATGATATGGTGCCTATGAGTGTAGTTGCTACAAATCCTGACGGTTTGATCTTAACAGGGCTTGGTCATGGTACAATCCCACAAAATGTACGTCAAATCACACAGAATACAAAGTTTCCAACGGTACGTGCTTCTCGTACTGGTAGTGGCATGGTATCTGCAGTGCCACAAGATGCACTGGCAAACTATCTCGTATGTGATACTTTAAGTCCACAAAAAGCTCGTATTCTATTGATGCTAGGGCTTACAAAAACTAAAAATCTTAAAAAGTTACAACAATTTTTCCATGAGTATTAAAGGCACATAATACTCATGGAACATATGAAACATAATAATTCTTTGAATCTAATAATTAATTTGAAAAATTTGAGAAAATATCTCAAATTTTAATTTGATATTCATTTTCAAGAATTATACTGTGTTTAACAGTTTTATATGCAATAAACCGCACATTCCGATCGCCTAGGATGTGCGGTTTTCCATTTGTATTATATTTTTCGTATATGATTGGGAGTTGAATGATAATTTTTTGGGGTATCATTCTAGATGTTTTTGGATATCACATGATAGGTCTATTCAGCGCCAATAGCATTTTCTAGTGCTCTTTGTACGCCTACATAGACAGCCTTGGCTAAGGTGTCTCCAAATAGTGAGAAGGAACCAGCATCTGTTAAGATATCTCCATTTGTATCGATGGTGAGAATGATACCATCTGTAGAGGTACCTGTGGCAGATGTTTTGCGTTCTTTCGTAATTGCGTCAGGAATGTCTTCATTAATAAACGGATGGAGTCGTACGCTTTCAACATTCCAATCTTGTAGGGCTGCGGTTTTTGCCTCGGTAATCGTCATAATAGCTTTTACCATAGCGCTATCTGTTAAAGCTTTATTTGTAAATACGAGAATATTAATTGTGCCTGGCACTATGAAGTCTCCATCACGCTCTTCGTAACAATAGCCTGTACCTGCGCGATGTGCCGTTTTTTCATAGCCTGCAGTCACGATAGTTTCCACAATAGTATCATGTTCTTCGACTTTGGCATAGGCATGTAGATGCATTGTGGCAGACGTGAGAAGTGCTGTACTAAAATGAACAGGTGTATCGATGTGTTCAAATTCTTGAGCCAAATAATCGGCTACAGAGCCACCGGGTAAATCTTTTTCTGTTTCGATTTGATATGTTAGCTGTTGGTTGCGTACCGCTAGCGTATGGTGATAGCCACCATTTAATTGTCCGCTCGAAAGAGAATAGTGGATATCGTCAAAGTGTACCGTAACGGAGTGTAACTCTCTAGTTACATAGCCTCCAGTAGCGAGCTCTTGGGGTGCTTCGTATAGATTTTTGAACATGTAAGTCTCCCTAGTTTTATGATTGTTATATATGGAATATAACGATATAATATCTTTATTATCGTATTGCAAATGCATATGTAAAATTATAGCATATATATTTACCGTTATTATATTTCTATTATGTTGTGATAGATATTTGTTATTGTATAGATTTATATTATGGATGGTTACTATGGCTGATTTTTTAAGTGCTGTTTCTGAATTTCTTTTTAAAGACGCTAATATATTAATTCAAATAAGGGACTGGTTCTTTGCACAAGCTGGAAATATTTTATTAGCATTAATTTTATTTTGGATAGGGCGATATGCTATTAAATGGGTAAAAGCTTTTGCAGTGCGCATTATGACAAAAGCTTCCTATGACTCAGCAGCGATGAGCTTTATCACTCAAATTATTAATTATGCCTTGCTAGTAGGGTTAGTATTGATTTGCTTAAACCAAATCGGTATTCCTACAACATCCTTTATAGCTGCTTTTGGTGCGTTTGGTTTAGGTATTGGTCTCGCCTTACAGAATAACCTTTCTAACTTAGCATCTGGTTTATTAATTCTTATATTCAAACCTTTTAGAGCGGGTCACGTTATTCAGGTGGGTGATGTAGTCGGCAGTGTTAAATCAATCCAATTTATGTATACAGTTATTACTACAAAAGATCAAAAGAATGTATACATACCTAACTCTCTTCTTACATCACAAGCTGTAACTAATATTGTTTATACTACAGAACGGGTTATCCCCTTTACGTTTGACATTGGTTATAATAATGATCATCATGAGGCAATAAAAATCTTAAAAACTATTTTTGCAGCAGATAAACGCGTCCTTAATCCGAAGAATATGGAAATAGGTATTTCTGAATTTGGAGATAATTCTGTACGAATTGCTGCTTATGCTCGTGTTAAGTCGAATGATTTTCTCGATGTTCAATATAGCATTATGTCTGATGTAAAAGATGCCTTTGATAAATATGGTATCGATATTCCATATCCTCAACGTGTAGTATATATTCAAAATGTAGATACATCGACAGGTGAAATTAAAGGGACAAAAAAGAAAGCAACTACTACAAATGTAGCACTAGATGATAGTCTTGAAAGTTAAGATACTGGAAGGTAGAACGAGAGTGATGACACTTTTAACGACGAATATTCATATGTTTTATAAGAAATTGGTATTGGCCATAACTTTTATAGGAATCATATTTATAGGTGCTAGTGTTGCTCAAGCTGCATACATTACACCTCCTTCTACTGTTGGTGAGGCCGTAGTCCTCATTGATGCAGATACAAAAGAACTTTTATTTGCAAAGAACCCAGATAAGTGGATGCATCCAGCTAGTACTACAAAAATGGTCACCTTGTTAACTGCCTTAGAATTAAAGGGCACACAGCTTGATGAATTAGCTACTATAAGTAGCTATGCAACGAGCATGGAAGAATCAAACCTTGGGGTTCGCGTAGGAGATCAGATTACATTGGAAGGTGTTCTTGAAGGTATGATGGTTGCTAGTGGTAATGATGCGGCCGTTGTAGTAGCCGAAAATGTAAGTGGTTCTGTGGATAAATTTGCTAAAGATATGACTCGCATTGCTGCAAAAGCGGGGGCAAAGAATAGTGTGTTCTTGAATCCTCATGGATTAACACAAAAGGGTCACCATTCTACGGCTCGTGATTTAGCGATGATTGCCGCGTACGGTATGAAATACCAAATGTTCCGTGACAAGGTTGCCAATGATTACTATAAGGTGCCGTACCAAAACCGCGCACCAGAAACAATTCGTACTACAAACCACTTCATTCGCAACAAATATCCTGGTGCAAATGGCTTGAAAACAGGTTTTACAAATGCCGCAGGAGAATGTTTGATTGCGTCTGCCACACGTAAGGGCCATACGATGATTGTAGTCATGTTAAACGATGATAACCGTTGGGATGAAGCGGTGCAATTCCTTGATTATGGCTTTAAACTCCGTGGGGTAATTTAAGGACCTATTGTGTAATGGGGGATATATGAGTTCATTTTTTGCATTTTTAAAACGCATGCGCTTTATCAATCGATGGAGCCTCATGCGAAATACGGAAATAGAAAATATTCAAGAACATAGCCTTGAAGTGGCTATGGTAGCCCACAATTTGGGAGCTATAAAAAATGAATACTTCGGTGGAAATGTAGATATTAATAAGGTAGCTGTCATAGCCATGTATCATGAGGTGAGTGAAATCTTTACAGGAGATATGCCGACACCAATCAAGTATTTTGATCCAAAGTTGCGTGAACTGTATGGTGAGGTTGAAACTTTGGCGCAAGAAAAAATGCTATCAACCTTGCCAGACCGGTTACAATCTGTTTATAAGCCTATACTTGTTGATGCAGAGACTAGTCCAGAATGGCCTCTCGTTAAGGCTGCCGATACAATTTCAGCCTATATGAAATGCGTCAAAGAGCTCAAGGCAGGGAATGATGAGTTTAAAGAGGCACATGATTCTATCTTAGCTAAGTTGAAAACTCTAAATATGCCTGAGGTAGATATGTTTATTGAATTATATATCCCTGCTCTTGGTAAGAGTTTGGATGAGTTGAACTATTACGAAATTAAATAATTACTAAAAGAGACGACCAGAGGTCGTCTTTTTTAGTTTTATGTAATTATAGATTCTTCTACTTATGTGCCTATTAGTAACAGTTTGCTTATGTGAGTATTAATGACAATCTACTTGTGTGACCATTAGCAGCATATCGTGTAATAATTATAGTTTATTTTTTCTATCTATAATCTCTTGATTTCTCATTAGTATTTTTTTACCTCGCCACGAGAAGGCTCGATGACCGTATTTTGCTTTGAATTCTTTGTTCGTTAGTGTTTCTAGTTCGTCTATATTAATATACGGTTCTATCTGTTGGAATTCTGGGATGGGCGTAGTTGGAATATCTTTGTTGTGAGGACACACCTCTTGGCACACATCACAACCAAATACGAGTGGTGTTTTAGCGAGAATCTGCTCCTCTTCATCGGTGAGTTCTCCTTTTTTCTGAGTTAAGTAGCTTTTACAAGTCGCGAATTTAAATTCGTCATGGCCCAAACATTGGCCTAAGCATGCTGTAATACAACGATTACATCCTATACAGGACTGCTCAAGAGGGGCATTTGGTTTGAGTTCTAGTGTTGTTAAAATCGTACCAATAACGACATAAGAACCCCATTTAGGGCTGATAAAACAGTTGTTCTTTCCGTAAAAGCCGAGACCTGCTAAGTAGGCCATGTACCGATCTGCTAAAGGCGAGGTGTCACAATGAATGGAGAACTGAGCCGAGTCATCAATTATTTGTAATCTTTCAATAAGACGTTCTAAATATTCATTAATGACCAGGTGATAATCTGTTGACCATGTATAGCGCGATAGATTGGCATGGCCTTTGTGTTGTACATGGTACGGGAATAGACAAACGATGGCACTTTTGGGCATAAACTGAGTCGTTCCTAGTAGTCTTGCCTCCACATCTTCCGTAGTAAAGGGGCATGGATTGCTTTCAAATAAAATAGTTTTGGCCTGTTCAGGTAGTGGCCATGAGGCAATTCCAAATTCATAAATATGTAATTCTTTGCAAATTTCCTGTAAATTTATATCTTTCATCGTAGATTTAGTGGTAAATAATTGGTAAAATAAAAGTATAAGAAATGCACGAGATTTTATAGTTTTTTGTTAAGTTTGTAGTTTGGTGAGAACTGTATTTTTATAGTTAGCACCGTAATTCTGTTAGTATTAGTATACCATTGAGAGGACAGATTATGTTAGCATTTATGAAAGTATTACAACCGAAGACGGTGGAAGAGGCTTATGAATTAGCCACAAAGAACAAAACTGCTCCTATGCTAGCAGGCGGCTGTTGGCTGCGTCTAGGACGACGTACTTGGCCATCAGTGATTGATATGGCGAGTCTTGATTTGCGTTATGTTCGTGAAGAAGATAAGGAGTTTGTAATTGGCGCTATGGCGACACAAGGAGATGTGGAACGCTTTGAGCCTTTACAACAATTCTGCGGCGGTGCCGTAGTTAAAGGCGTTAAGGAGATTCTTGGCGTTCAATTTAGAAATACTGCTACCATGGGCGGTTCTGTAGCAAGTAAGTTTGGCTTCTCTGATATCATCCCTGCGCTATTGGCAGTGCATGCAGACATCGTTACCTTCAAAGGCGGTCGTATGTCCATGCAAGATTATATGGCATATAGAGAACGTGATATTCTCATGGAGATTCGCATCCCTAAGGTAGATGTACCTGTAGCTGTTGAAGCCCTTCGCATTTCTCGTGGTGATTTCCCGTTATTGACAGGTGCTCTTCGCCATGATGAAAAAGGGGTTGAATTGTATATCGGTACAAGACCTGGTGTACCTCAATTAGCTGTTAAAGCAAGTGCCTTGCTTTCAGAAAAAGGATTATCTGCCGCAAAAGAGGCAGGTCAATTGGCATCTGAAGAACTGGTGTATCAATCTAACTCTCATGCGTCCAAAGAATATCGCATGGAAATGGTAAAAGCAATGGTTCAACGCTTAGCTAAGGAGGTGGCACAATAATGGAACTCGTACTTAATATTAATAACAAAAATGTAACTGTTAATGTGCCAACTGATGAGATGTTGCTAGATACATTGCGTAATCTTGGCTATTACAGTGTCCGCTGTGGCTGTGACACTACAAACTGTGGCCTTTGCACTGTATGGGTGGATGACGAAATTATTTTGTCCTGTGCATACCCTACATTTCGTGCGCCAGGCCATAAAATTATTACATTAGAAGGCTTACAAGAGGAAGCTGAATTATTAGCGGCTTGTATCGCAAGTGAAGGCGCAGATCAGTGTGGTTTTTGTACAACTGGCATGATGATGAGTGCTATTAATTTGAAACGCAAAAATCCAAAGGCTAGCGATGATGAGATTCGCGAATACCTCATAGGTAACTTGTGTCGCTGTACTGGTTATGAATCACAACTTCGAGGAGTTCGTAAATTCTTAGAAGGAGGCCTATAATGATGAATAAGCATATTGGAAAATCCTATGACAAAGTTGACTCCAAAGGTATTTTGTCTGGTAAACCGTCTTATACTGGCGATTTTGTTCCCAAAGATGCGCTCGTTATTAAGGCTCTTCGTAGCCCTCATGCTCAGGCGCGCATCAAATCTATTGATACATCTAAAGCTAAATTGATTCCTGGCGTAGAAGCTATTTTTACTTATGAAGATGTGCCTAATACGCGATTCACATTAGCAGGCCAAACATATCCAGAGCCATCCGCTTATGATGCGCTCATTTTGGACCCTGTAGTTCGCTATGTTGGAGACGAAGTAGCTCTTATCGTAGCAAAAGATGAAGCTACAGCGCTTAAAGCAATGCCGCTTATCAAAGTTGAATACGAAGTACAGAAACCTGTACTTGATATGCACACTGCTATCGATCATGAAACTATAGTACATCCTGAAGATGATATTCATAACAATATCCCTGTAGGTCAAGATTACAAACGTAATATTTGCGTATCCTATCACAAACGGGTAGGAGATGTGGAAGCAGAACTTGCTAAATGTGATTACGTGGCAGAAGGTACATATTTTGACCAGGCCACACGCCAAACAGCGATGGAACCATTCCAAAGCTTTGGATATATAGATGCGCTAGGTCGTGTAGTTATCGTATCCTCTACGCAAATCGTATTCCATGTACGTCGTCACATCGCTCGTGCACTCGGTATTCCGGCTACAAAAGTCCGTGTTATTAAGCCTCGTATCGGCGGGGGTTTCGGCTCTAAACAAACGGCTTGTACAGAAATTATGACAGCCTTTGTAGCGTGGACATTGAAAAAACCTTGTTATCTCTTATACGATCGTACAGAAGCACAAACTTGCTCCACTACACGTCATGCTCGTGAATGGAAAATCCGCGTAGGTGCTACAAAAGATGGCATTATTAAAGTTATTGATATGGACTCCATCACAGCCGCTGGTGCACATGCAACTCATTGCTTCACTACTACAACGGCTGGTGAACATAAATCTGTACCGTTGTACAACAAAGCGACTGCTGTTCATTATGGTACAGAGGGTGTGTATACTAATCAAACTCCGGGTGGTGCTTTCCGTGGGTATGGTGCAACAGAAGCATTGTGGCCATTAGAATGTGCAGTAAACCAGTTAGCTGATAAGATGGGGATTGATCCAGCTGAGTTACGTCAGAAGAACTTAATAGCGGAAGGTGAACAAAGCTTAGTATATGCTCCAGATGAATATCTTGATTCTGGTCTTTTCCAAGATACTGTAAATCGGGTAAAAGAAATGGCTCGTTGGGATGAACGCCCTCATTCTTGGGATATCGATGAACGCTATCGCGGTGGACTGGGCATGGCTTTAGCATTACAAGGCTCTGGTGTCGCAAATATAGATGTGGCATCTGTTGAAATTCGCCTTGGTGACGATGGTAATTATACATTGTATACTGGGTCTTCTGATATGGGCATGGGGTCTAATACCGTATTGACTCAAATGGCCTGTGAAGTAATCGGCTGTCCTATGGAATATATGACTGTTATTGAATCAGATACAGATATCGTACCATTCGATCCAGGGTCTTACGCATCTAGTACAACCTATGTAACAGGTACTGCTGCTAAGATGGCGGCAGAAGAATTGCGCACTAAGATTATTGCTAAATTCGCTCATTTCTTTGAAACTGACGTTGAAAACGTTGACTTTGACGGCGTTGTAGCTACCACAAAAGATGGTGCTAAAACAATGGATATCCATCAATTGGCACCAAAATTATTAGTTGGTGTTAATGCGGAGCAATTGTCTGGTTTTGCTACATGGGGGAGTCATACATCCCCACCTCCATTTATGGCATCTATTGCTGAGGTGAAGGTAGATAAACAAACAGGTAAGGTTATTCCTCTTCATTTCTATTCTTGTGTTGATTGTGGTACTGTTATCAATCCTAAATTGGCTCGCGTTCAAGTTGAGGGTGGTGTAGTACAAGCTATCGGCATGGCTTTATATGAAGATGTACGCTATTCCAACAATGGCCGTTTGGAAACAAACAATCTTATGACTTATAAAATCCCAACCCGTCAGGATATTGGTGAATTACATACAGACTTTGTAGAATCTTACGAGCCTACAGGTGGTTTCGGAGCAAAATCTATTGGTGAGGTTGTCATCAATACGGGGTGCCCTGCTATTCAACATGCCATTAAAAATGCAGTTGGTGCGGATATTCGTACATTACCTATGACACCTGAGAAGGTATTTATGGCTATGGACGAGAAATATAAAGTATAGAGATTTCTAGTTCCTTTTACTTTCTAAGGAGGCCTGGTTCTATGACATCACAAACATCCTATTGGAATCGATTGATTCAGCCGGGAATCGTTGCCCTTGTTGGGGCAGGCGGTAAAACGACTGTGCTTTCAAAACTAGTAGAATATGGACGGCTGAAAGGTCAGCCCATCGTAGTTACGACTACGACTCGACTTTATGAGTCTCAGGTGGCTCATTATGAACCGATTTATACTCATAATATTAATGAAGCTGATGAGTATTGTACTGACCGACTTTTACATGGCTATTGTGGTGCGTGGTTCACTGGAATTACAGGAACAAAAGTAGACTCCTTAGATTGTGATCTTATCGATGGTTTATCCAAGTTACATCCCAATTGGCAAATTGTTGTAGAAGCAGATGGGGCGAAGGAAAAATGGCTCAAGGCACCTAAGACGACCGAACCTATCATTCCATCTCTTACAAAGACTACGATTGGCCTCGTGAATCTACAAATGCTAGGGGCCCCGTTAGATGATGAGCACGTACATAATATCGAGCTTGTTCAAGATATTGTAAAACGTGATATGGGGGCTATTGTAACTCCTCGTATGTTGGCTGATCTTGTTTTGCATAGGCAAGGTTTATTCCAATACAGTAAAGGTAAGAAAATATTATTCTGTACTGGTTATGAAACAGTGCAACATCGCATTATCGATGATTTTATTGATCATATTGTTGATAGTGATATTACGGCTATCATTTTGGCTGATGGATATAAAGCAAGTTGTGAAATCCGTCGCATTATTCAATGTCGGTAGGTACTCATGACTAATGTGAAAGCAAATTGTAACACCGCTTTTAGTCCCATGAGAGACCCCATAGACCGTCATCCTTTGCATATTGGCATTGTCCTCCTTGTGGGAGGGCAATCCAAGCGTATGGGATGTAATAAGCAGCTCTTACCCTGGCGTGGCAAGACTGTTCTAGATGCGGTCTGTGGGGCTCTTCAAGGTGGATGGGGTGGACAGGTAGCTTCTACTGTATCGTGTAAGCTACCTTTTGTGGCAGTTACTGGTGATGATCATGAGAAACTAGAACCTATTGTCACAAGCTATGGTTTTGAAGCCCTTCGAAATGACCATCCTGAACTGGGGCAAGGCGTATCCATAGCGCTGGGAGTACATCATTTGGTGAATACGGCGCCTATATCGCTAGACGGTATTCTCTGTTCAGTAGGAGATCAACCACTTTTGACGAGTGCTGTTGTACACGAGGTCATTCGTGCGTTTAATGAAAACTTTCATCCGAAAACTATCGTCGTTCCACATTATGGGGCAAATTATCACTCGGGAAATCCCGTTCTCTTTGGTTCTCATTGGTTTGATTATTTACAACAGATTCAAGGGGATCAAGGGGGTAAGACCATTATTCATGGTGATGGTAAAGCCCATGTTGTGAAATTATGGATTAGTGATGATATTGGCGACGATATCGATACACCCGATGATTTTGAGCGTTTGAAACATCGTGAAAGTGAGGCATTATGAAACCATTGGTACTCATGCGTGGAGGCGGAGACATTGCTTCCGGCGCTGTATATAGATTGAGACGGGCGGGCTATCCCGTTGTAATTAGTGAAATAGCTATTCCTACAATGATTCGCCGCGAAGTATGTTACGGTAATGCGGTTCATCGTGGAGAAATGATTTTGGAACGTTTTGTTGCTCGTCATGTGTCTCTTAATGAAGTGAAGGATACATTGGCACAGGAAATCATCCCCGTTGTCACTAGCTCATATGAGGAATTATTGGACACTTTAAAACCAGAGATTGTAGTCGATGCTATTTTGAGTAAAAAGAATCTTGGTACAAAACGGGATGATGCAGAGCTCGTTATCGGTGTGGGCCCTGGATTTACTGCTGGAGAAGATGTAGATGTGGTCATTGAAACGATGCGTGGTCATTCATTAGGTCGCTGTATCTATGATGGATCAGCTCAACCTAATACAGGTATCCCTGGAAATGTAGGTGGCTACACTCATGAGCGCGTTATTCATTCTCCAAAGGCTGGACTATTTACAGCAAAACGTCATATTGGGGATTCTGTACAAGCTAATGAAGTAATTGGTTATGTTGATGAAGAACCAGTAAGAGCGAAAATTACAGGTATTCTACGAGGCATTTTAAAAAGTGGGCTCATCGTATCAGATCATTTTAAGTTGGCTGATGTGGATGCTCGTTGTGAAGAGTCTCATTGCTATAGTATTTCAGATAAATCCCTTGCTGTCGGTGGAGGTGTATTAGAGGCTGTTACCGCTTGGGATTATGAAAGGAATCTAGATGGAAACAATTTATGATGTGATGAAAGATCGTCTACAGGTTACTGAAACTACTGTGATGGTTACTGTTCTATCCGGTCCTCGTCAAGGGGATAAGACTATTTATGCTGAAGATGGAAGGGTTCTATACGGAACTCCTATTGAAGGATTTACTGTAGATAAAGCAAAACTAAATTCTCTCTGTATGGTAGGCGAAATGGAGTGTTTCGTACAACCTGTAGAAAATGATCCGTCAGTTCTCGTATTAGGTGCAGGTCATGTTAGCCGAGCTATTACAGATTTGCTGTTGTTTATTGGCTGTCGCATTACAGTCGTAGATGACCGTCCAGAATATGTAGTGCCTGAATTCTTTGATGAACGTGTTACACGTAAGTGCTTACCTTTAGAAAACTTCAAGAACGATTTACCTCTTGATGAATATACTGGTTTTATCATTGTGACACGTGCTCATGAGTACGATAATATATGCTTAGAACAATTACGAGGGTACTTGCCTACCTATATGGGCGTTATGGGCAGCCAAAAACGCATCCATCATGCTTTTGAAGTGTTGCGTGAGCAAGGATGGACTCAAGATGAGTTAGATATGGTATATGCGCCTATTGGTCTAGATTTAGGAGCTCAAACGCCTGAGGAAATTGCATTATCTATCGTTAGTGAATATTTGGCAGTGGTGCGTGGTAAAAAAGGCGGCTCATTGCGGAAAGGTAGAGTGATCCATGAATCGTGAGTTTATTGAATACCTTAGTGAACGTAAAAACGAAACCTTAGCAGTAGCCACTATTTTATATACCTGTGGATCCACACCTCGTAAAGCTGGTACATCTATGGTTGTATTTCCTGATGGATCTATTTTTGGTACTATCGGCGGCGGACGTGCGGAAAATGAAATCCGCTTAAGTGCGGTGGACTCTTTGAATAAAAAAGAAGCTCACCGTCGTATCGATGTTCATCTCGATGATGACGTAGCTGTTAAAGAAGGCATGGTTTGTGGGGGCCAAATGGATGTTTGGATTGAAACACAAAACATCTAATAAAAATCTCATTCAGCGTTTGTTTATAAATTTACAGTACTCTCAAAATGAGTTAAAATATAAGGTACAGTCAAAGAATTGATTGTACCTTATTATTTTGTATAAGGAGCTATTTTTATGCATATTGACGCACTTATACATACCTTTAGGCTTCTTGATATTGTTGATATCATAATCGTTGCTATTGGTATTTACTATTTATATAAATTGCTTAAAGATACACGGGCCGTTTCTCTTTTAAAAGGTCTCGTTATATTGGCAATTTTTAATTTATTGAGTCATCTGTTAAATCTATACGTTATCAACTGGATTTTGCAACAAAGTATGACCGTTCTTCTCTTTGCGTTACCCGTTGTATTCCAACCTGAATTGCGTCGTGCTCTAGAACAATTGGGGCGTGGCCGAATTTTCAGCAAGGCACAAAATGTAAACGAAGAAGAAATGGATATGGCCATTAATGAAGTGATGGCTGCGGCTCGCGTTATGTCTCGCGAACATACGGGGGCACTTATCGTTTTTGAACGTGAAGTAGGTCTCAATGACTTTGTAGATACTGGTATTCTTATCGATGCTGTATTGAGTCGCGAGTTGATTAAAAATATCTTTGTTCCTAGTACACCGCTTCATGATGGGGCCTTGATTATTCGTGATGGGCGAATCCGTGCAGCGGGCTGCTTGTTGCCGTTGACTGAGGACCGCACATTGAGTACCGAACTAGGTACACGTCACCGTGCAGCTATTGGCTTATCTGAGCAAACAGACGCTGTGGTAGTCGTTGTCAGTGAGGAAACAGGGACCATCTCTTATACATATGGGGGTCATATTTATCGCCATTTACCAGAGGATCAAATTAAAGAGGCATTGCGCACCTTTATGGAACGCCCTCGTCAAACCATTACTAGTATGTGGAAATGGAGGGCAAATAAATGATGATTCATTTGAAACGCAATTGGCCTGCTAAATTATTATCCTTGTTAGCAGCTATCGTTATGTGGTTCTTTATCATGCGCGATCAGAACCCTGTGATGGAAGTAACCTATACAATACCTGTACAGGTTCAAAATCTTAATTCTGGCTATATCATAGAAGATGCACCAGATGTGGTCCGTGTTGTTCTGGCTGGTCCACGTGATACCATTATGTCTATGAAATCAGATAATTTACGGGCTTATATTGATGCATCTGGTGTAAAACCAGGTCAAAATAATGTAACTATTAATTTTACGCCTCCGGCAGGGATGAATCTTGTGGAGGTTAAACCAGATACCATCACTATCAATGTTGATGAATATGCAGAGAAAACGATTCCTGTTGAAATAGTTCCAATCGGCAAGTTCTCTGATGATATTGCTTTGAAATCGGTAACGATTGTGCCGAAAGAGGTAACTGTTTCTGGTCGTAAGCAACAAGTTAATGCAGTGAGCAAGGTTGTGATGAAAGTCAATGTGGCTGGTCAAACGAAGAACTTTAGCGCTGTTAGTACTTTAGAAGCTTGGGATACGGCAGGTAATGTACTGGATGTACATATTAATCCAAACCAAGGCCAAGCACAATATGAACTCAACTTATTACGTAAAGAAAAGGCGGTTCCTATTACTGTTCCGACTGTTGGTACAGTAGCAGAAGGTTATGAAGTTAAATCCACGTCTGCTACACCAACGCAATTAACAGTTACAGGTCGTGAAGAAATGATTGATTCCGTTACAGAAATACAAACGGAACCTATCGATGTATCGGGTGCTACTGAAACTGTACAGGGTAACTATAATTTAGTATTACCGAATGGGGTTAATAGCAATACCACAACGGTACGGGTGAAAGTAGAAATACAAAAGAAGGTACTTAATGGATGATAAGTTTTTTGTGAGGCTTTGAAATCTTGCGACAAAGACCCTAATAGAGTGAATATTTCTCTATTAGGGCCTTTTTATGATTTATATATTAGCTTTTATAGTAGTGTTGTATAATAAAGATGTATGACTACTTTCTTACTGGTCAAGTGGTAAAGAATTTTGGTCAAAGATTAAAGAAGTAGGCTCACCTAAAAGGGAGGCTTTAATAGGAAACCTATGATTAGAATAATAAATCTCCGCGTGGCTGTTACGGTTAAGTCGGATATCAAAAGTATTGTAGAAAAGAAATATCCCCCGTTGCGTGGTGCTATCGAAACGATTCATGTTGTTCGACGTGCCGTAGATGCCCGTAAGAAGCCAAACATTGTTTTTGTATATACCCTATTCATTGAGGTTCATAATGAAGCTCAAGTCATGAAAAAGCTTGGTAAAGAAAAGGATGTATCTGTATTTGCTGCAGAAGATCCAGAACCTATCGTTTTGGGGGCTGTACCATTAGCGCATCGTCCTGTTGTTATGGGCTTTGGCCCTGCGGGGATGCTTGCAGCCTTTTACTTAGCTCGTGAAGGCTATCGCCCAATCGTGCTTGAACGCGGTCAAGATGTAGATACACGTAGTCATGATGTAGAGACATTTTGGAAAAAGGGCATATTTAAGCCTGAGTCCAACGTACAATTTGGGGAAGGCGGCGCAGGAACTTTTTCCGATGGTAAGTTGACAACTCGCATTACCCATCCGCGATTACATGAAATATCTAAATACTTTGTAGAGTTTGGCGCGCCTGAAGAAATCTTATATAAACATAAACCTCATGTAGGTACTGATAAATTGCGTACCATGGTAAAAGCTATGCGTGAGCGCATCATCGAATGGGGCGGTGAAGTCCGCTTTGGTTCTAAGGTAACGGATTTATTTATTGAAAATGACCGTATCGTAGGCGTTGAAGTTAATGGTAGTGAGCGTATTGATACGACTGTTGTTTTGTCTGGTGTAGGCCATAGTGCACGTGACACATATGAAATGCTTTATAAACGCAATGTGGAAATGACGACAAAACCATTTGCTATCGGTGTTCGTATTGAACATAATCAGGCTGTAATTGATGAGTCCCAATATGGTGTAGACCCATCTAGCTTGGGCCTCGGTGCAGCAGAATATTCTCTCGTATACCACGATAAAGAATCAGGTCGTACTGCATATAGCTTCTGTATGTGCCCAGGAGGTCAAGTAGTAGCATCTGCCTCTGAAGATGGTGGCGTTGTCGTAAATGGCATGAGTTTATACGCTCGGGATAGCGGTGTTGCTAATAGTGCTATCGTAGTCAACGTAGGTCCAGATGACTTTGGTACTCATCCTTTAGATGGCGTCGCATTTCAACGAGAATGGGAACGCAAGGCCTATGAGTTGGGCGGTTCTAACTTCCATGCGCCTGCACAAACTGTAGGACAGTTTTTAGGACTTTCACAAGCACCTAGCGTACAAAATAGTATATATAGCTACGAGCCAGGTGTTGTAAATTGCGATTTACATGATTGCTTGCCATCATTCGTTACATCCGTATTAGAGCGGGCCTTGCCATACTGGGGGCGTCGCATCCGAGGATTTGATGATCCTGCGGTGTGTATGACAGGTGTTGAAACGCGTACCTCTGCACCGCTTCGTATGGGACGCAATGAAGAACGCATTTCTCCTACTGTAGGAGGTTTTTATCCTATGGGTGAGGGGGCTGGCTATGCAGGGGGAATTATGAGTGCTGCCCTTGATGGTGCGGAAACGGCCATTTTATGTATGGCAAAATATGCAAAACCTAATTAGTGGGGAATTATACTGATGAATTGAATTACAGTATAGATTCATACTATTTATGTAATATAGATGTGACTTTATAGTAGGTATGCTTTCTATATTATGATATAATACACAACAGTAATTATTGAAAAGATACACACGGTAGATATATAGACTTGTGAAACTTTCACAAATCCTTAGAGGAGGATAATTATGGCTCGTTTATTTGGTACAGATGGTGTACGTGGTGTTGTTAATGAGTTTTTAACGCCGGAATTAGCCTATCATTTAGGTCGTGCGGCAGGAACGCATTTTGGTAAGAAAAAGGATCACCCTACGTTCTTGATTGGTCGCGATACGCGAATTTCTGGTTCTATGCTTGAAAGTGCATTAGCGGCGGGCATTTGCTCTGTTGGTGGTAATGTAGTAATTGCAGGCGTTATCCCAACACCAGCAGTAGCGTACCTTGTACGGCAACAAGGTTTTGATGCGGGTGCTGTTATTTCTGCATCCCACAACCCATATCCAGATAATGGCATTAAATTCTTTGATGGTAATGGCTATAAATTACCTGATGAAGTGGAAGATGAATTGGAAAAATATGTTCGTCAAAGTGCAGATAATGAATTGGCACGTCCTACAGGTGATGGTATTGGTAAAATTGAGTTCAATAGTAACTTGGCTCATTTATATGCTCATTTTGTACGTCACACAATCGATACGTCCCTTGAAGGGTTGACTATCGTTTATGATGGTGCCAATGGCGCAGCTTCCAGTGTAGGTCCGGAAATTTTGTCTGGACTAGGGGCTAAAGTCATCAATATTAACGTGAATCCAGATGGTTTGAATATCAATCATCATTGTGGTTCCACACATATTGAAGGCTTACAAGTAGCCGTACAACAACATAATGCAGACCTTGGTATTGCTAATGATGGCGATGCTGACCGCTGTTTATTGGTTGATGAAAAAGGTCAAGTCCTCGATGGTGATCAAATCATGTTGCTATGCGCCCTTAAGTTGAAAGAAGAAGGAAAACTTAAAGGTGATACCATAGTTGGTACCGTTATGAGTAATATTGGATTCCATAAAGCAGCAGAAGAACTTGGTATGAAAACAGTTTCCACTGCTGTTGGTGATCGATATGTATTGGAATACATGCGTGAACATAATCTTTCCGTTGGTGGTGAACAATCTGGTCACGTAATCTTTTTAGATCACAATACCACGGGTGACGGCATGTTAACAGCTGTTCAAGTGGCAGCTCTTATGAAGGAGAAAAAGCAACCTCTTTCTGAATTGGCCGGCATTATGACAAAATACCCACAAGTTCTTGTAAATGTTCGTGTAGCTACAAAAACTGGCTGGGAAGACAATGACCTCATCAAAGCTTCTATCGTAACAGCTGAAGGAGAACTTGGTGACGAAGGTCGCGTCTTGGTACGTGCATCCGGGACAGAACCACTCATTCGTGTCATGGCTGAAGGTCCTAATCAAGAAGAACTACAATCCCTGTGCCAAGAAATTGCTGATATTATCGGTAGAGAACAAGGGTTGGCTGAATAACTCTTGATGAGTAGTTTAATACTATTTTATTCCGTTTGGTTCCATTCTACAATTTATATCAAAGGTATACCCTCCTATATATGTCCCTTTGCTCCGTCCTACGTAAAGTCACTGCAGGAACATATATAGGAGGGTATTTATTTTATATTTATTTAGGATGGTTACCGAATGGAACCATCACTATATGTTATTATAGCTATATAGTTTAAGTCTTATTGGTAAATAGTTAAGGTGTCGTATGAAGATTGTAAATCAACGGGAACTTGGAAATCTCCTTAATGAGTGTCCAAATAGTGTAAATTCTGCTTGTGAGCTTGCATATGCTGAGTCACAATCAAGGAGAGAAAGAAATTCACAGCTTATATTAGAGGCCTTCTTAGAAAAATATAGAGATAAATTGAGTGATGTTGAAAAAGCTAAAGTTTATACCAATCTAGCTTTTTATTATAGCGATGAGGAGAATATAAAAGAATATAACTATCTATCTGCAGCTGTAAAATTAAAGTCTCCATATATAGAGACTTACAGAGGGTTGGCTTTATATCATTTTTCAGCTTATAGAGAGAAGGGTTCTGTAGAGGAATTAAAGAAAAGTTTACATACCTTTGAAAAGGGAACAACAGTATCCGATGATTATGAAATGAACTTTGGCTATGCAGTGTGTTTGTTTGAGCTTAAGGAATATGAGAAAGCAAAGACTACTTTTGAAGAGTTATTAAAAGACTACCCAAATAGAATGCGATTATTACTCTCTATTGCTTATTGTGATGTGTATTTGGGCTATAAAGATCAAGCGATGAATCGTTTAAAACAAATTAAGCTTGGTCAGGATGAACAATATAAAGACAAATATTATGATTCTGACATTATTCATGATTTTCAAGTATATGAAGCTTATTATGTATTAGGTGAGTATACCTTATTTCTAGAGGAATGTGAAAAGGCAAAAGTAGATTGTATTGTTTCTGGACCTCCGTATTACTTTGCTCTTTGGCTTAATAATCAGCATGATTATTTTAAGAAAGAAATTGCTGAAAAGAGAGAAGAACTAATATTGTCTCTTGAGGAAACAAAAGTAGATGAAGATTTCTCTAATGAAGAAGAAAAACAAAACTGTATAAAAAGTTGGGAAGAGGATATTGAAGATTTAGATATATTGGTGTATAAGATTAAAAATGAAAATTTTATACCTATAATTGAATTGCAACTATGGCCAGAATATGGATGCTATTTGATAGACTGTTTAATTCATAACTTATAATACGCTAACTTCATAGTGATAGAGCTAAAGAATATTTATATAGTTGAAGTTTTATAGTTTTTATTGAAAAAGAATAGCACTACTTTGGATTGGAATAATTCAAAGTAGTGCTTTTATTATTATTTATTAGCCACAACGAGTTTATATCCATTCAAGTGAATGTTACTGCCTGTTGTGTCTTCGTTGTTCAAGGATTTTACATAGCTGTCGCCTGTTAATATCCAGTTGGAGTCTTTGCTGAGTTTCACAGTTACTTCTTTAGCCGTGTTGTCTGTGTTTACAGCACCTACAAGGCTAGATCCATTTGTCATGTCTAGAGCGATGGTACTGATTGAATCAGCCATAATATTACCGCTTAGTTCTTGATTAGATGTACGGAATGTAAGATGACCGCCGTTTTCACCAGTTTTTCCCCAACGGGAGTCAGCAGCTGCTTTCACTAGGGTAGAAGTGTTTGGCATAGAGATTGCATTGTTAGAAAGGTCTACTTCAGCAGTAGTGTTGTTTACATAGAGGAACGCACCTGTAGCATGAGTTGTAAGTGTGTTATTTTCTGCTTTCAGACGAGCAATACCACTTTCAGCATCACCAGAGAAGCTTTGATATAGCATGAAACCATTATCTTTGTAGCCTGTTACATTGGAGTTTGTAAGGGTAATAGAATTTTTACCTTCTACGACGCCAATTTCACTGTTATTCGCTACACCGTTGACATTGTTCACTATAATATTACCCGTGGAGTAGATAACAGGGCTGCCTTCGCCAGATGTCGTAAGTTTGGCTGCTTCTGCGGTGATAGTGCCTTCTCCGCGATCTGTAGCAAGTGTGGCAGAATGAGCACCTTCAGTGGTGATAGTTAGATTTTTGCCATTTACAGTGCCTTTGTAAGTGGCATCTAAACCACGAGAGGAATCGCTTTTTGTGTGAATATTAGTATTTTCTACGTTGATAACCGAGCCTTCACCAGTGGCAAAGACTGCGTTAGAGCCTTTAGAATTAGATGTAATATTGCTACCTTTGATGTTAATTTGGCTACCCTCGATACCGAGGACTACTGCATTTTGACCACGGAAATTGCTGTTGTCATCACTTGTAGTGTTGCCCGTCTTATCGAAAACGCTATTTTCAATATCAATTACCGCTTTATTTTTACCGATGAAAGCATTTTGGTCGGCTGTTGTGTTTGTCATCGATTCGTGAGCAATGGATTTGTTTTCTGTAACGATAGTTGTGCCTTTAAAAGTACTAGGCTCTACTTCAACTTGTGGTGCCATACCATTAGGGGCTCCATTCTGCATAGCTGTTGGAGGCATACCGTTAGGAGTACCAGAAGGGGGATTTTCATTTGGAGGCATTTGGTTAGACGTGCCTGTAGGGGCGTGACCGGCAGGTGGTTTGCCGTGAGGTGCACCGTTTGGAGGTGTACTTCCTTGTGCGGATGGTACTGTTTTAGTTTGTTCTGTTGTGGTTACAACTGCTACGTTGGTATTAGTTTGAGTCTCTACGGCTAATGTTGGGATAACTGCTAATGTCGATAAAGCTGCACCAAGGACTGTAGGTAATACCCAGCGACGTAATTTTCTATATGATAAACTATTCTTTTTAGTTTTATGTTGTTTTTTTATAGTTGTTTTATTCATGATTAATATCTCCCAAATTATATAAATACATTTCAAAATACAACAAAATCTAATTGCGTAAAATTTAGAATGATAGAAGTATAATTTCTTACAATGAAAAGGATGTGAAGCATAGAAACAATCTTTTTTATTCCTTTTGAATTATCTGTGGTGGTTTACTTTTTATCGATTTTTTTAGTATAATATACCTCAGTACATATTTTATTTTGTACTGATTCTGCCGTATATCACAGAAAGGAATTCCAAATTCGTAAAGGCGAATAGCGCAAGTACCCGCGAAGGCAGTCGTTAGGGTAGACGAGGTGAAGAGTGATCGAGTCATCAGCGGATGCTCTTCCGGCATATTCATGTCGTAACAGGTATTAAAAAGCCCATCGGTAACGATGGGGACAAAGTATATCTGAATGAATTGTATTGAACTAATAATTAATACATTAAATAGAATATTAATCTAGAACATTAATTTGTTAGCCTTAGTTTTTGCTGGGGCTAGAAATACCCCCAGTTATAGGAGGATATACTTATGTGCGGTATCGTAGGATACATTGGCTTTAATCAAGCATCTGATTTCTTATTGGACGGTATGGCGAAATTAGAATACCGTGGTTATGATTCTGCAGGCATCGCTATTATTGGTGCTGAAAATGTTATTAAAATTCAAAAAAAGGTTGGCCGTCTCTCCAATTTAGAGACTATCGTGAAAGCAGATCCTAATGAAGGAACTGTAGGTATTGGTCATACTCGTTGGGCTACACATGGTCGTCCATCCGATATGAATGCGCATCCTCATGCATCTGAAGATGGTAAATTTGCCGTTGTACATAACGGTATTATTGAAAACTATATGCCTTTAAAAGAGGAACTCATCGCAAAAGGATATCATTTCAAATCTGAAACGGATACAGAGGTGGTTGCACATTTGTTGGAGGATATGTATGATGGCGATTTTGTCGGTACTGTTCGTCGTATGCTGAATCGTGTAGACGGTGCGTATGCTCTCGAAATCATCTGTGCCGATGAACCGGATAAAATCATTTGTACAAAGAAAGAAAACCCTTTGGTTATCGGCCTCGGCAAAGGGGAAAACTTCGTTGCTTCCGATATTCCAGCTATTATTAATTACACACGTGATACATATATTTTAAGCGATGGCGAATTAGCTATCGTAACTCGCGATAATGTATCCGTATTTGACCGTGAAGGTAATGCAATCCATAAAGAAGTATTCCACGTAAGCTGGAATGCGGAAGCAGCAGAAAAAGGCGGTTATGAACACTTTATGTTGAAAGAAATTCATGATCAACCTAAGGCTGTTCGTGATACATTTGGTACACATATTTCTGAAGACGGTAAAACTGTACACTTCGAGGAATTGAACTGGACTGCTGACGATGTAGCCGCTTTCAATAAAATTCTCATCGTTGCATGCGGTACTGCATACCATGCAGGGCTTGTAACAAAACAATATATTGAAAACTTGGCGCGTATTCCAGTTGATGTGGAAATCGCATCTGAATATCGTTACAGCAACCCGTTGACTGATGATAAAACATTATGTATCGTTATCAGCCAATCCGGTGAAACATCCGATACATTGGCGGCCTTGAAGGAAGCTAAACGCCTTGGTGCTAAATCCTTAGCTATCACAAACGTAGTAGGTTCCAGTATCTCCCGTGAAGCAGATAACACTGTTTACACATGGGCTGGTCCTGAGATTTCTGTAGCGTCCACAAAAGCGTACACTACTCAATTAGTAGCAGGCTTGTTGTTCGCTGTATACCTTGGCCAATTAAACGGCAAAATGAATCCAGCTGTAGGCGAAGAAATTCTTAGCGGTGTTAAAAATTTGCCTGCATTGATTCATGAAATCTTTGAAGTAGACGAAGATATGAAAGCCTTTGCTAAACATTATGGCTTCAAATCTGACGCATTCTTCTTGGGTCGTGCTATCGACTATGCAGTAGCGATGGAAGGTGCTTTGAAGTTGAAAGAAATTTCTTACATCCACGCTGAAGCATATGCTGGTGGCGAATTGAAACATGGTACATTGGCTCTTATCGAAGAGGGCGTACCTGTTATCGCATTGGCTACACAAGAGGATGTTTACGATAAGATGATCAGCAACATCCGTGAAGTAAAAGCTCGTGAAGCTATTGTAATCGGTATTGGCATGAAAGGTGACGAAGAATTATCTAAACACGTAGACCACACCATTTATGTGCCTCGTGCGAATAAATTTATCGCTCCAATCTTAGCAGTTGTACCATTGCAACTATTGGCGTATTATGCAGCAATTACACGCGGTGCAGACGTAGATAAGCCACGTAATTTGGCTAAATCTGTAACCGTAGAATAATATATAACCAACAGTGCTTTCGCACTGTTGGTTTATTTCAATATAGGGAGACTATTATGGCAGTTATATTTTCCGGCATCCAACCAAGTGGGGAGTTAACACTTGGTAACTATTTGGGGGCTTTACGTAATTTCTTAGACTATCAAGATACTGATGAATGTTACTATTGTATCGTTAACCAACATGCGATTACGGTACCGCAAGATCCAAAAGAATTATTTCAAAATACTCGTAATTTGGCTGCATTGTACCTTGCGGTTGGCCTTGATCCTAAAAAGGTAACATTGTTTGTTCAATCCGAAGTACCTGAGCATGTTAAGCTCGGTTGGGTTATGCAATCTATTAGCTATGTTGGCGAATTAGAGCGTATGACTCAGTACAAGGATAAGTCTCAAAAGCAAGGGGATTCTATTCCAACTGCATTGCTTACGTATCCACCGTTGATGGCGGCAGATATTTTGCTATATGGTACGAATTATGTTCCTGTAGGGGAAGACCAAAAGCAACATCTCGAGTTGACTCGTAATTTAGCAGAGCGTTTTAACCGTAGATTCGGTGAAACTTTTGTAGTACCTGATATCAAGGTAGGAGAAGGTGGCGCTCGCGTTATGAGCTTGCAAGAACCAACTAAGAAAATGAGTAAATCTGATGATAACCAAAATGCTACAATCCGTCTTTTGGATTCACCAGATTTAATCGTGAAAAAGTTGAAACGAGCTCAAACTGATTCTGATAATGCGGTTCGCTATGATAAAGAAAATAAACCTGGCATCTCTAACTTGATGGGAATCTACCGTGCTATTACAAAAGATAGCTACGAAGCTATCGAAGAAATGTACGCTGGTAAAGGTTACGGTGTATTTAAATCCGATATTGCCGACCTTTTAGTAGCAACCCTTGAACCAATTCAACAACGTTACAATGAATTGATTACAAGCCCTGAATTGGATGTAATCCTTGATGAAGGGGCTGCTAAGGCGCATGCTAAAGCAAGTGCAATGTACCGTAAGGTAGAACAAGCTATGGGCTTGTGTCGTAAATAAAATCATATAGTAGACTTTCAATTTGTGAGGTAAACCATGACGAAACAAGAGGCGATGGAACGCTTTTCATCAGGTGCCGTACAACAGAGCTTAGAAATACACCGCGGTATACAGTGGACCGGTCGCATCATCGGTCTAGTTGCGTGTGCGTTGATTGTAAAATATATGCCCTCAGACTGGGCGGAACGTGTATGGTATTATCTGTTGTTGCTCGTGATATTATGGACCCTTCATAGATTAGGTGAAAGTCAAGCTTTTATCTGTGAAAAGGGCCTCGTGTTAAAACGTAGGCCTTTTTCTGTGAAAGAATACTTTCACAGTTTATTCTATGGGGATGAATATTTCGTCTTTGTTGATTATGAGCATATTATTGGATTCACTGAGGAATGGCGTGAGTTGCAAGCGATGAATGGTCATGGTGGGATCTATGTGATACCACTTGATCTGCATCAGGTGGCGTACAAGGATAAAATGGCGATGATTGAGGCCATTCATAAACATACGCAGTCATAACGTATATAAGTACGTAGCGTCATACAATATAGGCATACAGAAATATAAATATAGGACTACAGAAACATAAAGCAAATGAATCTAGAATCATAAACTATATATGTGGAGAGTCTGTAAAATAAAAAATGTAAAATTCATCGAATTAACTATTTACAACTTTAATGAACTAAAGTATAATACAATCATTAAGTACGGAATCTAAATCTGTATTGAACGTATTATTAAATAGTAAATGGGCGATAATCGCCGTGGAGGATAGTTATGAATTGGAAAAAGATGATGGCCGTTGGCCTTGCAGCTGTATCTATGATGGCATTTGTAACAGGTTGTGGTGGTGACACTAAAAAGGCTAATACAGAATTGCCTAAGAAAGTTGTTATCGGTTTAGATGATAGTTTCCCTCCAATGGGCTTTAAAGATGAAAAAGGTGAAATCGTCGGGTTTGATATCGACATGGCTAAAGAAGCAGCTAAACGTGCTGGCATGGATGTAGAATTCAAAGCTATCGACTGGTCCAGTAAAGAAGCGGAACTAAAATCTAAAAAAATTGATGCTTTGTGGAATGGCTTAACAGTTTCTCCTGAGCGCGAGAAAAATATTTTGTTCTCTAACACATATATGAAGGATAAACAATACGTCATTGTTCGCAATGACGATGACTCCATTAAAGGTAAAGCTGATTTAGCTGGTAAGGTAGTAGGGGTGCAACAAGCTAGTACTGGTGAAGCAGCATTGCAAAACGACCCAAGCGGTAAGACTGTTAAGGAGACAAAATCCTATGCGGATTTTGTAAGTGCATTTATGGATCTTGGTATTGGTCGTGTTGATGCGGTTATTGCTGATGGTGTAATCGCTCGTTATCTTATGACAAAAGAACCTGGTAAATACAAAATCGTAGAAGGTACTGACTACGGCGTTGATAATTTCGCTGTTGGTTTCCGTAAAGATGATACTGCTTTGCGTGACAAAATTAATGGTATCTTAGCTGAAATGAAAAAAGACGGTACTGCTGATAAAATTGCTGAAAAATGGTTAGGCTCAGGCGCAGACTTAGATAAGAGCGATGCTAAATAGTACAATTCGTGATATACTAATAGTACTATGGTCAGTAGGTACAACTGATAATTAAAGAACGAAATGTACACTAGAGAAGCGGCCAGATGGCCCTTCTCTAGTCGTGTTTTGAAGGAGTCTTTCATGTTAGATTATTTATTGCAGATTATCCCAACTATCGCTGATGGTTTAAAGGTAACCGTATCGCTATTCTGTATTGTATGGATTTTATCTATTCCTGGTGGCATTTTAATGGCTATGTTACGCCTATCTAAATTGCCTTTAGTAGATAAGCTTGTCGATGCTTTCGTATATTTAATGCGGGGCACGCCGTTGATGCTACAAATCTTATTCGTCTATTATGCATTACCAATCATCACAGACGGTGCCATTCAAATGGATGATGCCACGGCAGCAGTTCTTACCTTCGTATTAAACTATGCAGCTTATTTATGTGAGATTTTCCGTGGGGGCATTCAATCTATCTCTCGAGGTCAGTACGAAGGGGCGAAAGTGCTTGGTTTTACCTATGCACAAACTATGCGTAAGATCATCTTGCCACAAATGTTTAAACGTGTATTGCCTCCTCTTGCGAATGAGACGATTAACTTATTGAAAGATACATCTCTTGTATATGTATTAGCGATGAATGATATTTTGCGTATTACAAAATCTATCGTACAACGTGACTTTGATATTTCTGCATTCCTCGTGGCAGCATTATTCTACTTGATCTTTACCTTTATTTTAACGAATATCTTCAACTACTTAGAACGAAGATTTGCTGTATACGAAGATTAATCTAATTCTATGATAGTTTGTCGTATGTAATGATGTAGCTAGTTTTATAGTTGAGATACTTTTATTTGATGCTATAGATGTGATTTTGTAGATGAGATATCTTTACTTGAGGTGTTGGTTATATACTTAATATGACGACGTAAGAGGTACTTATGACATTTGTAAATATGGAGCGTATTGAAAAACGCTTTAATAATCAATCAGTATTGCGCGATGTGTCGCTTAAAATGAATAGAGGAGAAATCGTTTCTATTATTGGACCTTCTGGCTCTGGTAAATCCACATTTTTACGCTGCTTGGGCCAGTTAGAAACGATTGATGGAGGCTCTATTACCGTTGATGGTACGGTTCTTGCTAATACTGAAAATGGGGTTGTAAAATACGCTTCTCCTCAAACTCAGCATGAATTATTGCTTCGTATGGGGATGGTATTCCAATCTTTTAACTTGTTCCCACATATGACGGTATTAGATAATATTATGATTGCTCCACGTATGGTAAAAGGTATGAAAGATGATGAAATCTCACCGATTGCAGAGCAACTACTCAATAAAGTAGGGTTATGGGAAAAACGTAATATGTATCCATCTCGCTTGTCTGGTGGTCAGCAACAGCGTGTAGCTATTGCTCGTGCGTTAGCGATGAATCCTGAAATCATGCTCTTTGATGAACCTACATCTGCTCTCGATCCAGAGCTTACTGGTGAGGTTCTTAAAACGATTAAACAATTGGCGGACGATCACATGACGATGATTATCGTAACTCATGAAATGAACTTTGCTCGTGAAGTATCGGATCGTGTTATCTTTATGGCTGATGGTGTTATTCAAGAAGAAGGAACACCAGAACAAATTTTTAATCATCCGCAGAACGAAAGAACGAAAGCGTTTTTGGATAATATGTTATAGGAGGTTCTATGAAGTTACGTTTATTTGCGGCAACCTTAGCTGTTATGGCTTTGGGAACGACTTCTATTATGGCGGAAGGTTTACAGAAGACGCCTGATACACCTTTATCTATTGTGGAATCTCAGAAGGATTCCGCATCTATTTTGCCAGAACAATACAAATCCTATGCTACTAAGATGAACACGGTGGTAAAGGATTATAAAAATGGTTATATGTTCTCGATTCCTTGGCGTGTAGCTGATGGTGTTATGCTAGATATGGATGTGCGTAGTGAAAGCGAACATATTCAAGGGTATTCCTTCAATTTAGCGGGCCCTACGCAAGAGGATTCCTATACAGTATCTTTTACTAAGCGTAATAATACACCACAAGAAGGGGTATCTCAAAAAGAATGGAATACAACTTGGTATGGTGTACCTATTAAGGGCATGTCTAATGAGGAGTATTTGAATATTTGGCGCCAACATAGCAATAACTTTGAACATAATGATATTATTGGTGGGTTCTTTACTAAGAAAGGTGCAGTTTCCGCACGCTGGGATAAGAGTACACCAAAATCTTATGCGGACATGACATCTACAGAGCCGGTTCAGTCTGTATTTGAAGCAGAATTTATCATGGAGAAAGATCCAACTCATCGGTACAATTTGTCTAGTACCTATGCTCCTGTTCGTGCAGAGTTTATGGAGCTAGGTTTGATGGAGCATACAATCCCATCCTTTGAATTGATCAATAAGCGCGGCTCTAATGCTATTAAAGGGGTAAAAAAAATATTAACCGGCACAAGCGATATCAGTGTTGCAGAAGGCATCAAATTTACCTATCCGAAAGGCTTTACCCGTCTTAATGAAAAGGGTAAGATTGCTTTCACTAAACATAATGTACGCCTCGACATTGAGTCCTTTACAATCCCAGTACAAGCTGTTAGCTCCGGCATGCCAACTATGATGGCTAAGCAAATGCTTGGTGATTATTATCTTAAACAATTGGTCGATGTGAACAAGGCCACGATTACTCGCTATGAAACGCATATCATTGACGGTAATGTGATGTTCTATTTGGCGGGACATATGAAAAATCCAAATACGTCTGATACATCTGTAGCGGAACCAGTATCCTTTGGTGCAACAATTATTCTTGGCAATGAAGGTAATGTAGCAGTAGCTCGAATGATTGGTCCATCCACTAGCAATCTTGCTACTCAGGAACTTATAGATATATTAGATGGTTTTAAATTGACTACTACACTTAATACAAATCAATCGTCTCAGGTTCTTTAATATACGCATAATATTCTTTTATTTGTATAATTCTGTACGATTTGTGCTATAATGTAATAAATCCTCAGAAAAAAGAGGAGTTTTCCTTGATGGTCTAGAATATATTAGTATAGGCTAAACGATATTTGATCATATCCCCTTTGAGGGATTAGGAATAGGAGGGGTTATTATGGTTACCTACAAAACTATTGTCGTACCTACTGATGGTTCTGAAAATGCTAAACGTGCGTTGGAACATGCTCTCGCTGTAGCGGATCGCAACCAAGCTGAATTGATTGTTGTTCACGTTGCAAATATTGTGTCTGCTATTTCCAATTTTGATCAAACACCAATTTCTGGTGGATATGTATCTGAGCAAATTGCTGAGGATATGGAAGAAACTGGTAAGGAAATTCTTAATGATGTAGTGAAAGAAATTCCTGCAGGCGTAAAAGTTAAAAGCGTATTTGAAGTTGGCTCCCCTGGACCTGCACTACTTGCAGTGGCAAAAAAATATAATGCTGATCTCATCGTAATGGGTAGCCGTGGTCTTGGCCCTTTGAAAGGCTTATTCATGGGTAGCGTAAGTAGCTATGTAACTAGCCACTCCACTTGCCCTGTATTAATCATTAAATAATTTATATCTTATATTTTATATAGATATGATAAAAAAAGAGACTTTGGTTTCTCAAAGTCTCTTTTTTATGTTAAAAATGATATAATGTCTATATGTATGCCATACATATTGGTGTTATACGTTAAGACGTATCGATTAGTGACATAGAAGAGCTACAAAAAAGAATGGATAGGATTAAAAAAGGGGGATTATATGACCGACAAACAAGAATCATTGCTGAAGCTAGCAGAACTGTTTAAAATCTTGGGTGATCCTACACGCCTTAAAATAGTAGAGCTATTACTAGAAAATGAAATGTGTGTTAATCACATTGCAGAAACCATGGAGATGGGACAATCTGCTATTTCTCATCAATTGCGTGTATTGCGCCAAGCACGCCTTGTTACATATCGCAAGGATGGGAAAACAGCATATTATTCTCTAAACGATGATCATGTTGAATGTTTAGTTCGCATGGGGATGGAACACGTAGCTCATCAATAATTACATTTTAGTATCATGAACACATTTCGTCCTACTTAGGATGAAATGTGTTTTTATATTTTATATATTTTATTTGAGTTGTATTTGATTATGGAGAAGTATATAAAGTGAATCTGTTAATGAAAAATATAGGAATATTAGTGGTATTTTTAGCTACTGTATTCCTATCAACAAAATCTATATGGGCAAAATTAATTTATTTAGATTCACTGAGCCCCTTGAATGTTCTTGCGTGTAGGGCTGTTTTATCATTACCTTTTTTCCTTATACCAATGATTCGTTTTGATTGGAATAGCGTGAATAAAAGTAAGGTTTTTAAATACTCATTTTTTGGAGCTATTCTTTATTTATCTTCATCTATAGCTGACTTTATAGGATTATTATATATATCTGCCTCATTAGAACGTGCTGTTCTATTTACATTTCCAATTTACGTTTTTCTGTTATCTTCAGATTTATCACGCATTACATTTTCAAAAGTAGTTCTAATTGTATCTACTGTGCTAGGCTTAGCAATTATGTTTAATCCTACCGTTGATAACCACCTTATAGATACTTTAATAGGTATTTCACTAGTTTTACTTTCTGCCATCTTTTGGGCGTTGTTTATTATTTATAGTAAGAGGGCTGTTTCGAATATTAGTCCTACTATTTTTACTAGTACTTATATGTGTATAACTACAGTACTTTTACTTTTTGGCTTTATAATTGATAGCAAAAATTTTACTACTTTTTTAACGCTTCAAACTCATACTATGATTTATTTAGTATTTTTGGCCATTTTTTGTTCTATCATTCCTTCATATTTGATGTCTTTTGGTCTTAAAAAAATTAATGCATCTCTTGCAGCAGTTATTAGTGCAATGGGACCAATAGTTACTTTAGGTTTAGATGTAGTTATTCTTAATCATAATTTAGCCTTGAATGAAATTATCGGTGCTATAATTGTTACAGCTTGTGTAACTTGTTTAACAAGGCTAAATGCTAAGGCATAAAAAATCACTCATAGCCATACGACTATGAGTGATTTTTTATTTTAATATAATGGGAATAGGTAATAGGCTATAGTAATAAACAGTGGCATAGTTATAGCGGATAAAATGGTTGTGCCCATTACGATTTGTGTTGCATATTCTGGATTATTCTTCATTTCAATAGCAATAAGAGACATATTGATAGCGGTAGGTACGCTGTAGGTTATGATGATAGTTTGTGCCGCTATTGGATGCATAGGGCCGTAGAACATAATGAATAGTATGGTAATACCAGCTGCTATGAATGGACTTACAATGAGCCGTAATGTAGTAGCAAGCATAACATCCATTTTGAAGAAGTTTAGCGGTGTTCTGTTAATTTGAACACCCAAGGCAATCATAGCGACGCCAACGAAGGCATTGGCAAATATATTGAGCGGTGCAAAGAAGAAGAGGCCGTGTAAATCAAAAGGGAGTAGGTGGCAAAGTAGTGCCAGTGGAATGGCATATACCATGGGCATGTGAAATACGACTTTTAGTGCATCCCGAGGGGTTAATCGTCCTGCTCCCGCTTGGTAGAAACCATAGGTATTACTGCTAATAGTTTGGATAATCATGATAGATACAACACTCACTAAACCTAGATTAGCATAGGGTGTAGCACCATCAATGACGTAGGGAATGTTAGTAAATACAAAGATGGCAAGAGCGACACCCATGTTCCCAACATTATTAAACATGACGCAGTTTTTCAGGGTTGCAATTTTAGCCACATCATAACCTTGCATCTTTCCTACTACATCTGAAAGAATTGAGTTTAGTATGAGTACACAGAGCGCACAGAATACAATTTCCAAGGTACCTGAGTTAAGTTTGGCTTCGTACATTGCTCGAAATATAAAGGTAGGCAGCAGTATATAAAAGTTTAGTTTACTCAGTGTATATAGATCGAGTTTAAATTTTCTATCTAATATAAATCCTACCCCTATAAGTACTAGGATAGGTACCATAGAGTTCATAAAGATATGGCCTACTAATTCGAATAGATTCATCATCTCACCTAGAGTTTCTCATTAATATAAAGGCATAGTTTTAATGTATCGTATAACTATATAGCAAATATACAGTTACTTTATATAAGTTAAAAGTGAATAAGCGTTACGAAATGTGCTTATTCTTTATAATATTATCATACCATAGTATGTATTTTTTGGGATTTAAAAAATTATTGATTATGATTACTTATCATAATCATCAGAAATATCTATGCAATATGTGTTTTTGGATATACGACTTTAGCTATCGATTTATAGTATAATATGAATATATTGTATATTTTAATTTGTTAGTACACGAGGTGTCTCTAGGTGTTACCATAGCTTTTACAGTGTGGCGTTTTAAGGGATACACAGGAGGAATTATGAAACGAATTTTATTAGTGTTAATGAGCGTTTTCATGCTTGCCTTTTTAGTTGGCTGTGGTAATGATGCAAGTAAACCAACTGAGTCGGCTAAACCAAGTACATCTGAAAAGATTACTGTACAAGCTGCAGCGAGTCTTAAAGGTGCTCTTACCGAATTGGCAGATGCATACAAAAAAAGCCATAACTTAGCAGATGATCAAATTGCTATTAACTTTGCTGGCTCTGGTACATTACGTCAACAAATCGAACAAGGTGCGCCAGCTAGTCTGTTCATTTCTGCTGACGAAAAAAACATGAAAATGTTACAAGAGAAAGACTTAGTAACTGATGTAAAACCATTTGTGACTAACGAACTTGTTCTTGTTGTTCCAAAAGGCCAACCTAAAGTTGAATTGAATCAAATTGCTTCCGTAAAACGTATCGTATTAGGTAACCCTGAAACAGTACCAGCTGGTAACTATGGTAAACAGGTATTAACAAAACTAGGCGTTTGGGAACAAGTAGAACCTAATGTAGTGTATGCGAAAGACGTTAAAGCTGTAACTGCTTCCATTAGCCAAGGTGCTGGTGATGTTGGTTTCATCTATAAAACTGATGCTATCGCAGCTGGTGATGCAGTTGAAATCTCTGCTGTAACACCTGCTGACTCTCATGATCCAGTTATCTATCCAATCGGTATTATCAAAAAATATGACAACGCGTTGGCAAAAGACTTCTACCAATACGTAATGAGCCCAGAAGGCCAAAAAGTGTTAGAAAAATACGGTTTCTCTACTTCTAAATAAGAGTAAAACGCTAGCTTTCAGGGCTAGCGTTTTCTTATGATACAATAGAGACATTATTGGTATTACTAATAACATTATTTCTAAGGGTATGCTATTTTTAACTGTATGTAATTTCTAGCTCATTTGTAGTGATGACTGTTAAATAATCTAGCATATGATATGATTTTAGGCATATAATTTGCTTAAAAATATTTTGGGACTAATGGATATAGCACATATTGTAGAGTTATTCTGTATAGAAAGGGGGCGTGACATGAGTCCATTATGGCTATCACTATGGGTAGCAAGTATAGCTCTTATTATAGTTATTTTAAGTGGTTTAGCCGCATGTTATTGGATGAATCGCTGTAAATGGAGTGGCATGGCTATTATTGATGCACTTATTACCTTGCCGCTTGTATTGCCACCAGTTGTTGTTGGCTTTGCTCTTCTCATGGTGTTTACGCCAGGCTATGCCTTTGGTGCATGGCTTGAGACGCATGGTATGAGCGTTGTGTTTGCTGCATCTGGTGCGGTGGTAGCATCTTCAGTTATTGCGTTTCCATTATTTTATCAGACGGTGCGTTCTGCATTACAATCTGTCGATCATAATATGGAGGACGTAGCGCGCACATTGGGTGCTTCAGAGTTACGTATCTTTTTTACTATTTCTGTACCACTCGCTTGGAAAGGCATTTTGACGGGCAGTATTTTAGCATTTTGTCGAGCTATGGGCGAGTTCGGTGCCACAATCTTGATTGCCGGTAATATTCCAAAGGTAACGCGCACCATGCCACTTGCTATCTACTCTTACGTAGAGGCAGGGCAGTACATGGATGCCTTTGAATTAGTTATCTATATTTGTGTGCTCACATTGGCATTGTTGAGTGGGATTCACCTCATCACAAAGGGGTCCTTGTTCCGCCATATTGATAATAATTAGGAGGTCCGATGATTACATTTTCCTTTACTGTAGCGAGACCTTCTGTGACTGTGAAAGCCGATGGTGTACTTCCTTCTGGTATCACAGTATTAACAGGCCAATCCGGCAGTGGTAAAAGTACATTTATTAAATGTATAGCGGGCCTTGTGAAGCCTACTACGGGTAGTATTCAACATGATGAAATGACATGGGTGGATCGAGATAGTAAGATTTGGGTTCCCGCTCAAAAACGTCAGGTAGGCTATATGCCACAAGGGAATATTGTATTTCCACATTTGTCTGTGGAACATAATATTACCTATAGTAAACGAGGCACACCAGAGATGTGCAATAATCTATTGCAGCGTTTAGGCCTCGAAAAATATCGTAAAACGAAAGCAGGTAGCTTGTCTGGTGGTGAGCAACAACGTGTTGCATTGGGGCGTGCTCTTTACTCTAAACCAACCATCTTGCTTCTTGATGAACCATTATCTGCACTAGACTGGAATTTACGTAAGCATGTTCGAGAGGATCTTGTTTCCATTATCCGTGAATGGGATGTGCCATGTGTATGGGTTACCCATGATGAAAGCGAAGCCGAAATGGTTGGAAATCGGCACTGGACCTGTGAAGATGGGCTCATAGTAAGGCGTTAGCAGTTTTCCTTATGAATCCAACGATGGATGTTACGATAAATGCTATTGTAAAGGCTGGTAGTGTTGCACCTATGGAGCTTTCACTATGCAACATATAATGGTATAAACCTACGGCTACAGCCCAAATCAACCCGCGAACTAGATAAGCCGATAGCGTTTGCACTTGTTGGCGATTGACAAAATAGTCTGCCAACAAGATGGCAATCATTGGAGCAAAGATGGATCCGATGAGATATAGGAATTCTGTAATATCGTCCATCGGATATAGGATGGCTGCAATGGCGCCGACAATGGTTACGATAACAGCTACGCCTTTACTAGATGCTCCATTATAGATAGTCGTACTAGATACGCCAGCTGAGTAAGCGTCCATGAAGGTTGTAGTTACAGTGGAGAAGATAATGACGATGAGCCCTGTAAGACCAAGGCCTGCGTTCATCATAATAGTAATGATAGAGTCCCCACCGCCGAAGATCGCCGCGCTAAGGCCCAAGGTGTACATGGCGACACTCGTTACGGTGTAGATGGCAGCACTTGTTAGTGATGCGGAGAAAGGGCTTTTGCTTTCACGAGTATAATCACTGATGAGAGGTAGCCAAGACAGAGGCATAGCGATTGATAGTTCAAGGGCTGCTATAAAGCTCATATTGCCATTAGTCATGAAGCTACTGTCACTAGGCCATTGAGAAATCATGTGAACTCCCATGTAGAGTGTGAGGCCTAGTAATAAAACAGATACGATAGCTTGAATATAGCCTGTATTGTGAAGGCCGATAAAGAGCCATAAAATGACGAGCACCCCAATAGCAATAGTCCAAATCATAGGAGATAGGGGCGCCAGTTCCTGTAAGGCAAGCATGGCATCGTAAATCATAATACTAGTCCAACCGATTAGTTGGACCATATTTAAAAAGGCAAAGCCCTTTGCCCCTAAGGGACCAAAGCTAAAGGCTGTCGTGTTCATACTGCCTTGCTGCAAACGGCCACCGATGAGTCCTGCTCCAAAGAGCAGAATACCGCCGATGATATGGCCTAAGATGATAGCATATAGTCCTTGAGTAAGGCCTAAGGGTGCTAGATAGGTACCGGTCATGATCTCCGCTATAGATAGGGCGGCACCAAACCATATCATAGCGAACTGTGGTTGTGTGATGTGTGTATCTTTCATACGTCCTCCTTACCAGGAAGTCATAGAAAAAGCCGAGTTCACAGGAACTCGGCTATTAATCCTCTATGTTCCCTACGTTGGCATTATCCAAATCAGGTTATGGGTTAAAGCATTAGCTTACTCTCAGCCCACTCTTGTGAGCACCCCATTATGGTTTCATTATACGAGGTGGTGCGGGAACCGTCAATTCTTTTGTTGCATAGATTGTATAATGATGTTATAACTAGAGTATAAAAATATATAGCCACTAGGGGTGCTTTTGCTGAGATTGATCATTCAAAACCCTAGACCTGATCCAGATAATACTGGCGTAGGGAAGTGGAATGAAACATAATACCAAACTATTACGAGACCATTCCATTTGAGGTGGTCTCATTTTTTTGTTGGAGGTAGTATGAAAAAATTGATTATTGCTAGTATATGTGTGGCCTTAGGTGTTGTCTTATCGACTACGTCGATTCCGATTGGGCCTGCTCGAATTTTTCCATTTCAACATATGATAAATGTGATTTTAGCCGTTGTAGTAGGGACGAGATTCTCTGTAGGTGCCGCCTTTAGTACCTCTTGTTTACGTAATGTACTAGCGCTAGGTTCTCCCTTAGCCTTTCCAGGCAGTATGATTGGCGCTTGGTTATCTGCGTATCTATATAAGAAGTACAATGCCATATGGGCGGCGGCTCTAGGAGAAATCATCGGTACAGGGATTATTGGTGCTCTTGTGAGCTATCCGATTGCTCATTTCCTATTAGGCAAACCATTGGCCTTGTTGACCTTGATTACATCCTTCTCCATGAGTTCTATCGGAGGCGCCTGTATTGGTTTCGTGGTATTACAAATCTTATCTCGACGTAATCTGCTACACAAGGAGGCATAATGAAATTACATACTGCATTGACAATTGCCGGTACTGACCCTAGTGGTGGCGCTGGCATTATGGCCGATCTAAAATCATTCCAAAGCCGCCATGTATATGGTATGGCAGTGGTTACCTCCGTAGTAGCCCAAAATACAACAGGGGTTCACCACGTAGAACACTTATCGCTAGAAAGCATAGAAAAACAGTTACATGATGTATATTCAGATATTCTTCCTCAAGCCGTTAAGACGGGCATGATTGCTTTACCAGAGATGATGGATCTCATCTATTCTTATGTGAGTAAGAATATTCCTTATGTTATGGATCCAGTTATGATTGCCACCAGCGGTGATCGACTTGTATCGGATGAGGCCGTCGATTTCTTAAAATCTAAACTCATTCCGGTCGTTACAGTCATTACACCTAATCGTAGCGAGGCAGAGGTGTTAGCGGACATGTCTATCTCTTGTGAAAGTGACATCACAACAGCCGCTAAGCGTATTTTACATGAATTAGGACCTCGAGTGGTTATTATAAAAGGGGGACATATTGGAGATGATGCTACGGATTATGCTTTCACCAAAGATGGAAATGTGCGTACGTGGACAAGCCTTAAATATGATACTATCCATACTCACGGTACGGGTTGCACCTTCTCGGCGGTTATTACGGCAGAGCTCGCCAAAGGGCGTGATGTAATGGATGCCATTGGCATTGCAAAGAACTATATTTCCCTTGCGATTAAGCATAATCCAGCGTTTGGAAGTGGTTGCGGGCCTGTTAATCACATGGCTTATGGTTTATTGGTAAATGGACCTCAAACGATGGATGAACTTTTGAAAAATGACTAGAGGAGATAGTTATATGACCTACAACAATCCAAATATAAATGGTTCCAATTGGTCCGAACTGAATATATTAGAGACTCTACGCAAAAAAAATCCTCTTGTTATTTGTATTACCAATGATGTGGTGCGGACCTTTACGGCTAATGGTTTACTAGCCATCGGTGCATCACCCGTAATGAGTGAGTGCAGCGAAGACTTAAAAGACCTTATCGTTCATGCTGCGGCTTTACTCATTAACATTGGGACCGTTACACCAGATAAGGTTACTTATTACAAAGAGGCTGTTAAGCTAGCGAAGGCTCATGAGGTACCCATTGTGCTAGATCCTGTGGGGTGTCACGCTGGGGTTTATCGATTATCTGTAGTTTTAGACTTGATTAAAACTGATGCTATTTCGTTGCTACGAGGTAATCAAAGTGAAATCAAAGCTATCTATGATGCTTTTAATACAAATCATAAGATTAATAATTCTCTCTCTGGTAAGGGCGTAGATGGGGAACAAGTTGAGGATAGCGCAATTATAACGTATCGTCTTGCACGCCAAATTAACTGTCCTGTTGTCGCAACGGGCGAAGAGGACTATGTATCCGACGGAACCCGTGTATTTACGGTTCCTCATGGGCATCCAATCATGACAGCTGTAACAGGAACCGGCTGTCTGTTAGGGGCTGTGTTAGCTGCGTTTTTTAGTTCCTATTATCCATTCATGCATAACATGTCTATCGGTGAGTTTCTTGCGTATGCACTGGCTTACTATGGACTAGCTGGTGAAAGTGCGGTTAAGGTGAGCGATGTAAAACCTGGCAGCTTTAGTGTGGCATTTATGGATGCCTTATATGAATTCGATGATGCGATGCTTTTTTCTGGAAACAGAATACGCCCCGTAGTTGTACCCGATCAATTAAAGGTATATTTTATTAGTGGCACACAGGATGTAGGATTTAATGAAAGACATTTATTGGACACTGTTGAAGTTGCATGTCGGGGTGGCGTGACATGCTTTCAGTTTAGAGAGAAGGGCATAGGAACATTAGAAGGACAACAGAAACTAGAATTAGCTCAGCAGTTAAAAGAAATTTGTGCCATGTATAATGTACTTTACATTATTAATGACGATGTAGACTTAGCGGTGGCAGTTAATGCTGATGGTGTTCACGTAGGACAAGAGGATATGCGTTTAGAAGACGTTCGTAATCTTGTAGGAAATAAGGTTGTTGGTATATCCATTCATTCTGTGGAGGAACTTCATAAGACTGATGTAGTGTATGCAGATTATGTCGGTGTAGGCCCTATGTATGCCACAAGTAGCAAACCTGATGCACAAGAGCCGTGCGGACCAGATCGTATTACTGAGTTACGAGGAGAAGGCTTAACATTACCTTGTGTTGGTATAGGTGGGATTACGTTAACTAACGCAACGCCTGTTTTGCAAGCTGGTGCCAGTGGAGTAGCCGTAATATCTGCTATTGCTCATGCAGATAATCCATATGAAGCAGCACAAGAATTTAAAAATTTAGTAGATAATATTAAGTGATATGTTTTTATAACTCAATAGTAAATAATAAGCACTATACAAAGGAAATAAAAAACATATTATAGTGAATAGAATAAAATATAGTAGACAAAATAAAAATCTAGCAAAAGAATGCAAAAAAAGACGATGACAAACAAATGTCATCGTCTTTTTATTAAGGAAGTTGTCAGTACTTACTGTAAGTTTAGATTGTACTTACAGGTATAGTTTTATTAAAATCTGTACTTACAGGTTATTAATCTAGTTAGTGTCGTACTTACAGATTAGATGGATTCAACGAAACGGTGGAAGAAAGCTTGTGGGTGTGCACATACAGGGCAAATTTTTGGAGCCTCTTCACCAACATGTACGTAACCGCAGTTAGCACAGATCCAAGCTACTGGTTCGTCATTGTGGAATACTTTGTTACCGGATACTTGAGCTGCTAATGCAAGGTAACGAGCTTCATGACGAGCTTCGATTTTACCAACTTCGCGCATTTGGAAAGCAATTTTAGCAAAGCCTTCTTTTTCAGCTTCGTCAGCGAATTCTTTGTACATTGTAGTATGTTCGTAGTTTTCACCAGCTGCTGCATCGCGAAGGTTAGCTTCGATATCAGCGGAAATATCGCCACCATGAAGAGCTTTGAACCACAATTTAGCATGTGCAGATTCGTTGTGAGCTGTTTCTTCGAAATAGTCAGCGATTTCGTTCATGCCAGCTTTACGAGCTGCACTAGCGTAGAATGTATATTTTTGGAATGCTTGGGATTCGCCAGCAAATGCTGCTTGAAGATTTTTTTCAGTGTTAGAACCTTTTAATTCTGCCATTTTAATACTCCTTTGTACTTACGATAATTTTCAAAATTGTTACTTAACGTATATATTCATAACCACTTGGTTGTGAATGCAATGGAATAGAATACTTATTCTATCAATTTCGAGGGCGACTTCGCCTTAGTAAGAAAACTTATTCTTAGATCAAATAGACACTTGCCTAACTCTTAAAATAGTACTTACTTATTTGTGTATTTCGGCACTTGCCGTCTTAACAGTTTTATATACAATGTGTTATCCGTATACTTAACGAATAATCATTGTTGACTATATTGTAACATACTAAATGAGAAATGCAAGTCTTTTTGTAAAATTTATTTCGAAAATTTTCTAAATGATAAATATTATCAATGCAGTAAAAATGAGGGTTTATAAAGATTGAATAGTATGGGATTTATAAAAAATCTCTATTTTGATATTGAGAATGATAACTAAATGAAAAATCATTATTGTTTAGTTATTAATGTTAATTTCTTTAGATGCACTAATATTTCCCTATAAAATATAATGATTAAACTAAACATTTTTGTGATCTTTTGGTGATTATATAATAGTATTTTTCTTGTGTTATGGTTTTAATTATAAGAACAGCAGACATATCAAATCTGTACATTATATATTTAGGGCGAAAATTTTATGGTTATATAATAGACGATTGAACTATAGAATCAGGATATATTTATAGAACCAACTATTTTATGTATAATAAATATATAAATACTGACAGAAGTTAAAGGAGGCGCCATGGCATTTGTTAGATATTACGTAGGCGATGTAGTGAAGATGAAAAAATCACATCCTTGTGGCAGTGACGAGTGGGAAGTTAAGCGAATTGGCACAGACTTTCTCATCGTATGTAATGGCTGTGGTCATCAACTCTTGATGTCGCGCCCTAAATTTGAAAAGGCTGTTAAGAAAATCGTCTCTCGATTGCCGGAAAATGAGTAAGGAGAAATTATGGTACGACTTACTGATTATGTGACAAGTGGAGGCTGTGCGTGTAAGATTGGGCCTCATATATTGAACCGTGTGCTAAAAGCTGTAACACCCGTTACTAACGAGCATGTTCTCGCAGATATGACTGGTGCTGATGATGCAGGTGTATATCAAATCTCTGATACCTTTGCATTGGTGCAAACCTTAGATTTCTTTACACCTATGGTTAATGATCCTGGTTTATTTGGTAAAATTGCAGCTGCCAATGCACTAAGCGATGTGTATGCTATGGGTGGAACCCCTTTAACCGCGATGAATATTGTAGGCTTTCCGGTTCCTCTCGTCGAGCAAGGTGTTTTGACGGATGTGTTAAATGGGGCTGGTTTGATTGTAGCCGAGGCTGGTGCAGCCATCGTAGGTGGACACAGCATTGAAAATAAGGAACCTATCTTTGGGATGTCTGTGACTGGTCAAGTAAATCCCCATCAGATTTGGAAAAATAAAGGTGCTCAAGTAGGGGACGTGTTGGTGCTAACAAAACGGATTGGTACAGGTATTATGAATAATGCGTTGAAAGCAGATTTATTCCCTGTAGGCACGGAACAGGCCGTCACTAGTATGAGTACTTTAAATCGTGCAGCGGCTGAGGTGGCACATAACTTTACAGTTCATGCTTGTACAGATGTTACGGGCTTTAGCCTCATGGGACACTCTGTAGAAATGGCAAGTGCTTCTGATGTGACGATTCATATTAAAGTTTACGATATCCCTCTATTTGATGATGTCATCGAGGCGGCTCAAATGGGGTTAATTCCAGCTGCATCTTATGGTAATCGCAAGGCTATAACTGAAGTGCAAGTTGATGAGGCCTTGGATCCTGTATGGACGGATATTGTATTTGATCCTCAAACCTCTGGCGGGCTATTATTCTCTGTTCCTGCTAAAGAAGGTGAGCCGCTTGTTCAGGCATTTCATAAGGCGGGTATTGACTGTGCTGCTATTGTGGGTACTGTTGAAAGCTTCAGTGGTTTAGCGGTACGCGTTACAGAATAAAATTATAAAAATCAGGTCTATACTATTGAGGATAGATATTAAATTAAATTATTATTAGCTGATAGCTGATAGCTGATAGCTGATAGCTGATAGCTGATAGCTGATAGCTGATAGCTGATAGCTGATAGCTGATAGCTGATACTTTCACAAATTATATGATGTATATAGAGGTGTATGATGAGCAATACAAAGGAATTAACGGTAGATGTGCGCGGTAGCTTGTGTCCAAAACCTGTTATTGAAACTAAGAAGGTAAGTGATGCGAATCCAAATGCTGTTATTACTACAATTGTAGATAATGAAGTGAGCCGCGATAATGTAGAGAAGTTTGGTAAGTCTCGTGGTTATGGTGTAGCTATTCGCCAAGATGGCAAGGATTTTTATCTTACTATGACACCAAATGCAAATCCGGTAACGGAAGTAAGTTGTGAACCTATGAACTATGGAAATCGCGTCATTCTGATGACGAAGGATTATCTTGGTGAAGGTAGTGAAGAGCTTGGCCGAAATTTGATGAAAACCTTCTGGGTATGTATGCTTGAAGCTGACGTAAAGCCTTCTAAGATTTATTTCATCAATAGCAGTGTTAAGATGGTAGTCAATGATTCGGTTCATTTGGAAAATATCAAGAAATTAGCTGAGCTTGGTGTAGAAATTGCAGCATGCGGCATTTGCCTTGATTATTTCGGTGTGAAAGATGAGTTGGGCGTAGGCAGTATTACTAATATGTACGCTATTACAGATGCAATCCTTGGAGATAATATTGTTAAGCTATAATATTAGTATTTTATTTTGATATATCGATTTAGAGCTACTGATTTAAAGTAGATTTCTTATTTCTAGAATGAATCATTGAGATGAAAGACATTTAATCGTATCTACTTTGGTAGGAGGTGAGGCATTGGAAAATAAGAAATTACTTATAGTCTTTACATCCTATTATTTTGGGGATAAGGCAGATAAGGTATTAATAGAATTAGATGTGCCTCATCAATTGATGGCTACACCTCCAGAGCTTTATGATATGTGTGGTTTATCTATAGAAATAGATCCGAGTATTGTTGAGCAAGTTAAGGTTATTTTAAAAGAACATAAAATTAGTACATCTGGCTTATTTTGGTATGAAAAGGGCGAGCTAGCTGTACCGTATAAAGTCTAGACGGTGTCTAGGCTTTTTTACTTTAGTGTCCATCTTCATATAACTTGAACGATGAGTGTGGTACTATAGAAACATGATATATTTTATCAATTACAGATATTAATTATGGAGGTATATATGAGCAAATATGAAATAGAAAATGTAAAATTAACAGCCCCTAAATTTGATCGTAAAGATTTAGAGTACGCTATGACATATCGTTATGCATGTAAGAAATTTGATAGTACTAAAAAGATTTCTGATGATGATTGGCAAGGTATCTTAACAGCGGCGCGCTTGTCTCCAACCTCCTTAGGTTTTGAGGCTTACCAATTATTAGTTATTCAAAATCCTGAAATCCGTGAAAAGATGAAAGCTTATGGTTGGGGTATTCAAGCTGGTCTTGAAGCGAGTCATTTCGTAGTGTTCTTAACACGTAAAAAGGTGGATTTGGAATTTGATTCCCCTTATGTACGCTACATTCAAGAAGAGGTGAAACAATTACCTGCTGAAGTCGATGCTATTTATAAAGAAAAATATGCTCAGTTCACAACTGAAGACTATAAAACATTTGAGTCTGATCGTGCTGCCTTTGATTGGTCTTCTAAGCAAGCGTATATTGTAATGGCTAACATGATGACTATGGCTGCTTACGAAGGTCTTGATTCCTGTGCATTGGAAGGCTTTAATCAAGATAAGATGACCGCTTTTTTAGGTGATGAATTAGGTCTTTTTGATACAAAGCATTTTGGCATTGCTGTGATGGCTGCCTTTGGTTATCGTGATGAAGAACCACATCGAAATAAAACACGTCGTACAATGAATGAAATTGTTACCGTAGTTTAATCGATTGTGACTTTTATAACTACATCGAATTTCTTCATCTAATCTTTAGAAATGAATGGTATATTATAAATATACAAATTATTTATTATATTTATAAAGCCCATATAATTTGGTAGGATATTATAAATATATTGATTAAATAGGAAGGAGTGATCGTATGTTATGGTCAATTATTGTTGGTGGTTTTATCGGTTTTCTTGCAGGAGCCATCACTAACAAAGGTGGAGCAATGGGCATTATTGCCAATGTTGTTGCTGGTTTAGTTGGTTCGTCTGTAGGTCAAGCAATATTTGGCACATGGGGTCCTAGTTTAGCTGGCATGGCATTAATTCCTTCTGTTCTTGGCGCTGTAATTGTTGTTGCTGTTGTTTCGTTTTTCTTCGGGAAAAAGGGATAGTAATCTATTTTTAAAAGTATAGATAACATATATAGCTAACATAATTAAAAATGATTTTATATGAAAGGATTCATAATTATGGCATTAGAAGATAAATTAAATCAAGCTAAAGGTGCATTAAAAGAAAATGCCGGTAAATTAACTGGTGACAAAAAATTGGAAGCAGAAGGTGCTGTAGAAAATACAGCTGCAAAAGTTAAAGATGCTGCACATGATGTTGCTGAAGATCTCAAAAAAGCAGCTGAAGATGTTAAAGATGCTGTAGATGGTGCGATTAGTGGCGTCAAAAATGTTCTTCATAAAGACGATAAATAATATTATATAAAGGTTATAATTAGTAATAAAAAACCAGTAAATCCTGAGATTTACTGGTTTTTGTTATATAAGTTTGTTTATACATTGAAGCGGAAATGGGTTACATCGCCGTCTTTCATAACGTAGTCTTTACCTTCAAGGCGTACAAGGCCTTTTTCTTTAGCCGCGTTTTGGCTACCGCAAGCTTGTAGATCATCAAAGGAGACAATTTCAGCGCGGATAAAGCCTTTTTCAATATCCGAGTGAATTTTACCAGCAGCTTGAGGTGCTTTGGTACCATTTACGATTGTCCAAGCACGAGCTTCCATTTCACCAGCTGTGAAGTAATTGATAAGACCTAAAAGTGCATAACTTGCTTTGATAAGTTTAGTTAAGCCAGACTCTTCAAGGCCAAGATCTTCAAGGAATGCAGCGGATTCTTCTTCGGATAACTCTGCAATTTCGGACTCGATACGTGCGGACACAACAACGATACCAGCGCCTTCGTTTTTCGCATATTCCTCTACGCGTTTTACATATTCGTTGGCAGAATAATCAGATACTTCATCTTCAGAAATATTGGCTACATAAAGAGATGGTTTTGCTGTAAGCAATGTTAACTCTTTGATCATTTCTAATTCTTCTTCTTCAAGACCTTGTGCACGAACAGGTTTCGCTTCACCTAAACCTTCGATGATGCGTTCTAATAATGGTAATTCAGCACGTGCATCTTTGTCGCCAGATTTAGCAATTTTTTCAATACGTTGTTTGCGTTTTTCTACGGACTCAAGGTCTGCAAGGCAAAGCTCAGTATTTATGATTTCGATGTCACGGATTGGGTCAATAGAGCCAGAAACGTGAGTGATGTTAGGGTCATCGAAACAACGAATAACTTGTGCAATCGCATCTACTTGGCGGATATGGCTAAGGAATTTATTACCCAAACCTTCGCCCTTGGATGCACCTTCTACGAGGCCAGCAATATCTACGAAGCGCATAGCAGCAGGAAGGATGCGTTTGGAACCGAACATTTCAGCCAATACAGCTAAACGATTATCTGGAACGTCAACGACACCTACGTTAGGTTCAATTGTACAGAATGGATAGTTGGCAGCTTCAGCGCCCGCTTTTGTGATAGCGTTGAATAATGTACTTTTACCAACATTTGGAAGGCCTACGATGCCTACTTCTAAATTTGTGCTCATGGTACCACCTTTTATTAATAAATTGATTTCGTTCTTTGTGAAAGTTTATAGCAATAGTTTGTTATAAACCTTATCAAATAAATATTATACCATACTAATAGGATGGAGTTACTCTATAAATATAAAATAGATTATTTCAAAGTGCTATAATATAAATAGAGTTAAATATATTACTTAAATAATGTGATAAGTTCATATTAAAATATAGGATTAATATAGATTTTTATTCGCCGTAACTATATTGATATAATTTATAGGTGTATATATTAATAGGGTATGGAATGTATCCAATCATGTTAATGTATATATTTTTAAACCTATATAGTGAAAGCTAATAGGAAAGGAAGTTCAGTATGTTTTCCAAGCTATTTGATAGTTTCTTAGTCCATTATTTAGAACGTTTCAATGATCATTGTTTCACCGTAAAAATTGGAGATAATGAATATACAATCGGTGACGGAGAATCCGAGTTTACCGTCATCGTTAATCGCGATATTCCCAAGAAAGATTTGTTAATATCCGCAGAACTCGCCCTCGGTGAAGCGTATATGCGTAAAGATATCGAAATTGAAGGGGATTTGTTTAAAGCCCTTTGTGTAGTCCTTGGTCATGTAGGTAAGGACTCTATCAATCGTAAGGTACTTAGCTCGCTCTTTAATGCGGGTCTTAAAAAGAAAGATCAAAAACAACAAGTATCTTCCCATTATGATTTAGGCAATGAATTCTATAAATTGTGGCTCGATGAAACCATGAGCTATTCCTGTGCGTATTTTAAGCATGAGAATGATAGTCTCAAAGATGCGCAATATCAAAAGGTTCATCATATTCTTGATAAATTGTATTTAAAAGAGGGAATGACTTTACTTGATATCGGTTGCGGATGGGGATTCCTTCTCATTGAAGCGGCTCGTAAATACGGTGTTAAGGGCTATGGGTGTACTCTTTCCGAAGAACAATGGAAAAAAGGACAGGAACGCATTAAAGAATATGGCCTTGAAGGACAGGTTGAGATTGAACTTATAGATTATCGCGACGTAGCAGCTTCCGGACGTACCTTTGACCGTATTGTCAGCATCGGCATGCTTGAACATGTAGGTCGGCCTAATTTTCCTCTGTATATGGAGGACGCATCGGATATGCTTAAAGACGGAGGTTTGTTCCTGCTTCACTATATTAGTGATCCCTCTGAAAAGGAAACAAGTGCTTGGATTCGTAAATATATCTTCCCGGGCGGATGTTTGCCGTCCCTCCGCGAAATGGTCAGCCTCGCTTATGACTATGATATGAATGTCATTGATATTGAAAGTTTACGGTATCACTATTATAAGACTCTAATGCATTGGTATAACAATTTCCAAGGCGTCCGTGAGCGAGTAGAAGCGAAACGAGGCAGTGAATTCGTACGCATGTGGGATCTGTATCTTTGTGGATGTGCGGCAGGTTTCTACATCGGTAATATGGACTTGCATCAAATTCTGATGACAAAAGGTGTTACGAACGAGCTGCCGTTAACACGTTGGTATTAAGTAAGAGTAAAAATAGACTTATAGGACAAAAAAGAGACCATCTTAAGATGGTCTCTTTTAATTAGCGGCATTGTAACTATTTTATATTTGTAGATTATCGAAAGCACGTTCTGTAAGTTTCGTTAAAAATTTTATTGAATGAATATCATATATAATTGTAAAAGAACTTTATCATTCTTTAGTGCCAAGTACTATAAACCCTGAATAGGATTTATTATCCTCTTTTCCTACAATGATTTTGGTACGAACATCAAAGAAATCATTCAGATTATTTTCTGTTACAGTATTCTTGGTGGTACCTAAAATATAGTTATTAGGTTTTAGCATTAAAGTTTTATCAGATATTTGAAGTGCATGATCAGGATAATGTGTGTTCATAATGCAAGCAAGATTAGATTCATCTACGATGTTTCGAATAAGTGAAAGCATGGTATACTGATTTTTAAAATCTAAATGTGATTCTGGTTCGTCCATAATGAGCAGTTGCGGTTCACTCGCTAGTGCTCTGGCAATAAATGCCAATTGCAACTGACCTCCACTTAAGCTTGATGCTGTTTTGGAAGCGAGTGAGGAAATACCTATTCTTTTTAGGACAGAGTGGACTATTTCATAGTCTTTATCTGTAGGTACAGAAAACATACCAATATGTCTACTGCGTCCCATTAATACGATTTCTTCTACCGTATAAGGAAATGATAATTCTCTTGCTTGCGGAACATAGCCAATAGGAGCATTATCATGTGGACTAACTAGTTTATTATTTATGTATATGTTGCCTTCTTGCAACTGCTGTATACGGGAGATACATTTTACTAATGTTGTTTTTCCAATCCCGTTCCTGCCTAAAATAGTCAATATTTCGCCCGATTTTATTGTGAAAGAAATGTCTTTGAAAATATAATCTTTTTTATTATAAGCAAATGAGCCGTTTCTCAATTCAAAAATCATTTCCAATCACCTCGTGTTCGGTAAAAAAGACAAGCAAAGAATGGGGCCCCTACTAAGGCGGTGATTATTCCTATTGGTATTTCTGCAGCAATAGCTGAGCGTGCGATTAAATCCACGATAATCATGAAAATAGCTCCGACAATGATGGAGATAGGAAGTAGTTTCTGATGATCTACACCTATTAACATGCGACAAATATGTGGAATGACAAGTCCTACCCAACCGATAATTCCTGTGATAGTTACGCAGGCTGCAGTTATTAACGTGGCCATAGCAATGATAATTAGGCGTAACTTAAAAGGGTTCACCCCAAGTGCTGTAGCTTCCTCATCTCCCATAGAGAGAATGTTGATTTTCCAACGTAAAAAGTATAGCACAGCGCATCCAAAGATGATAGGAATAGAGACGAGTGAAACATTTTCGTAGGAAGCTGTAGAAAAACTACCCATTAACCAATATGTGATTGCCGGTAATTTGTCATATGGATCAGCTATATATTTAATTAAAGCTATCAATGCTCCGAAAATAGCAGAAACAATCATTCCTGATAAAACCAGTGATAATGATGTGATTTGATTTCTTAGGCGAGCTAGACTATATGTGAGGCAAACACTGGCAATACCAAAGATAAGTGCAAATCCCGTAGCGTATATATTTATACCGGAAATTAATATTCCCAGTGCAGCGCCGAAGGCTGCACCAGAACTGACACCTAATATATCCGGACTGACTAATGGATTTCTGAAAATACCTTGAAAAACGGTTCCAGCTATTGCAAGAGCTCCACCGACAAGTATGTTTAGTAAAATTCGAGGAATACGAAGATTCCAAATTACGGCTGATTCCATATCAAATGCAGCTGCAGAGTTTCCGTTTGATAAAATATTTATAACTTGTGTGGGCATTAGCATATATCGCCCAGTCATTAAGGATATTAATACAGTAAGAGCGAGAAATACTAAAAGGCAGAAAAATATAACTAGATATTTATTTTGAGATTTCATAATTACTCCTTAGTTAAAATGTGGGAGTGTTATTTATAGAAATATTTAAGATGGTATTAATTTCACTATCCGTGAGACTGTAATGGTAGAAGGTATTGTAAAACTGTTTTAAATCGTCACGTAATATATAGTCATTAAAAGTATCAGGTTGAATGAGTTGTCCCATCCATTTCATCATTAATGGTGTTTCCACATTAGGTGCATCCCAACGATAGATTCCCATAGGTGCTTTATAAACTCGATGGTTTTTTACAGCTTTTATGTTACTCCAATTTTGACCTTCAAGCTTATCCTGATAAATATCATCAGGTGTAATAGAATCAAAGTTGCTTAATATAATTATATCTGGATTCCAGGTCATGATTTCTTCCATTGAGACTTTAGTCCAGCTACCTTTTGTATCTTTTGCGGCATTTTCACCACCTGTCATAGTAATCATGAGTTGATTGACTGATTCGTTACCTGCGACAGTTAGATTCTTATTTTGCAAATATAATACTTTTGGCTTATTTGGTAACGCAGAAGCATTTTTTTGTTTAAAATATGCTTCTGAATCTTTATGGTATGAGATTAAGGCTTCAGCTTGTTCTGGTTTATCTAGAATCTTGCCTAACAGACGAATTCCGTTTTGAATATCATCCAATGTTCCATACTTTATGGATACAGCAGGTATACCTAGCTCTTTAAGTTTTTTTGCTACCTCTGGTTGATAATCCCAAATGATGACGACATCAGGCTTTAACTTAGCAACTTCTTCAAAATTAACATTGAAATTGTTGTCTACAAATGATGAATTAACATTTTCTAAATCAGGCGCTAACGTCTTAAATATACTGGCTTCATATGACTTTTTAGCTGATGGATGGATACCTACTATTTTTTTATCGCTACCATCAACTGCATATACAATAGAGGCCCAAGGGATAGGGACGATAGCGATACGATTAATTTCTTTCTTCATAGATACGTCTGTACCGGTTAAATCTGTAACGACTTTTATATTATCGTTGGGTTTATCGTTTGGACCAACAGAATTAGTACAACCGGCAAATAGTAGAGGACATATTAATAATCCTGCTATAAGACTATTGTGTATAAAATTTTTCAGTTTCATACGGCACCTCCATGATGGATATAAATTAAATAAACTTATCCTAGCATTAAAAAAAATAAACTTCTAATTCCTAATTTTTATGTACATATAGAAGAATATTATAAAGTTAAAATATGTAGAAAATATCCGGTAATAGAGTTTCTGATAGTATTTTTTGGTATAAAAAAGGCCCTCATCTATTAAGTCGATGAGGACCTCGCTCTATTATAGAGAATGTGCTCTTAATTCTTCAGCAGATTGTGTGGAAATCCAAGCTGGTGGAATGTCGAATACTGTATAGCAACCTGTGCCGCCGTGTTTAGCAAGTCGGTAGAGACCACGAGCGTAAGCAACAAGTGCAGAGCCTGTGAATTCAGGGTTAGAGTCAAGTTTCAAAGAGTACTCGATAACGTGACGTGTGCCTTTTGTACTTTCACCAGAGCGAAGAACGAAGCCACCATGTGGAATGCCTTTATGGTCGCGATCAAGTTCTTCTTGGGAAATGAAGTTAACTACAGTTTCGTAACCTACGAAGTAGTTTTCCATAGTTTTGATTTCGTTTTCAATTTTAGCTTTGTCTGCATCAGGAGCAGCTACTACGTAGCACTCACGAAGGTGACCTTTATAGCCATCAACATCTGGAGTTTCGCCGTTACGGATAGCTTCTAGGTATTGTTCTTTAGGAACAGTGTATTGACGAGCGTCAAGAACACCATCGATACGGCGAATGGCATCGGAATGGCCTTGGGATACACCGCGGCCCCAGAATGTGTAGGATTTACCTTTTGGCAAGATTGCCTCCGCGTAAACGCGTTGCAAAGAGAACATGCCTGGATCCCAACCACAAGAAATTAATGTAGCAGTTTTGGCCTCTTTAGCTACTTTGTCTACATTAGCGAAGTGTTCAGGAATACGTGCATGTGTATCGAAGGAATCGATACAGTTAAAGTATTTTGTTACCATTGGTGTTTGTTCGATAAGATCTGTTGCAGAACCACCGCAAAGAACCATTACATCGATTTTGCCTTTAAAGTTAGGAATATCTTCCATCGTGTAAGTAGGTACACCAGATACAGTTTCAATACCTTGACGGCGAGAAAATACGCCGATGAGCTCCATATCAGGTTGTAACTGAACAGATGCTTCTACGCCACGAGCTAAGTTGCCGTAACCAACGATACCAATACGAATATTCATATTAGCCTCCTATATAAGTTGAAATTTAATAATTAACATATTTATTATAGCATAAAATTAATAGCTTTTAATATTTTTCTATAGAATTTATTAGATGGTATAGAGAATAATTCATATTTAATTTAAACAAGTAATTTGTGCACAACTATATCGATACATAGCGTGTTGTTATAGGGGACAAATAAAAAATCATATGAGTAGAAATTGACACATATACCCTGAATCTAGATACAATTAAATTGGTTATGTTAGTTAGTTATGTTCATAGTTGAAGTGTTAAGGAGGTATAACATGAGAAGAAATGTAAAAGCTGCTGTTATTGCTGCATTAATCGTAACAGGTGCTAATGCTTTTACCATGGTATCAGCCACAACTGTGGAAAGTCATACAGATGGGAAATCCATTGGTCTTAACTTGTGGGGTGAAAAGAGACATTATACAGATGACTTAACTGTTAATGTATCAGGCTTGGGTGTAAATGGTACAAAATATCATAATAATGTTACAGGTATTTATGCCCTTGATGGGACACAAGTTGCTATTGATAAAAATGTAACTGTAACAGTTAAAAATCCAGCGCCTGCTGAAAGTGGTGCGAAACGTAGACCTGATTTGGCACATTATTATATGAGCGGGATCTATGCTGGTTATGGTGGACTTACTAGTGATGGCAATAACGATGATACTCGAGTCACCATAAAAGGAAATGCTAAAGTCGATGCTGTTGGCGTTGGCTTACAAGCCAATAAAGATGGATATATTCGCATACTAGGAGGGGCCGATGTAAAAACATATCCGTTAGACACATCCGATACCTACTCTGCATTATCTGAAGAAGGTTTTGTTTATGTAAATACAGGTATGGATGGTTTACATCCGGGAACTAATGATGTGAAGATGTACGGTAATATAGGATTCTTAGATAAAAACTATGGTATTGAAAAGAACCCACATAATCATGGATCTGAAATTTCTTTAGGTTTAACAACACCAAATTCTAAATTGGTAGGTGGTGTGTTGAATGAATTTGATGAAAGCAACAATAATCCGTACCATGGTGGTCTACGATTGTACTTACAAAATGGTGCGACTTGGCGCAATGAATGGTTAGGAGCTGAACGCGTATATCCTACACAAGGTCGTCCTAATAATGCAAACTATTTATATACTGGTAGTCGTGTAGAACATTTTATTGGTGGTAAAGATATAAATAGTCAAGGTATTATCCAAGCCGTAGATCCACGACCTATTACTATTAACAACTATGCTGGTCATGCAGCTATCGACTATGAAAAGGGAGCCCCTGCGACTGCACAAGGTAAGGGCGAAGTCGTTATCAACTATGCTGATAAAGGGTCTTCTGTGACTATGCGCAGTTCGGCAGATGCACTTAAAGGGTCTGTAAATGTAGATAACCCACGAGGTACTTTGCAGCAGTTGGCTAATAAATTAACATACGCTGGCTTTACTAAGGGTGAGCGTAATTTAGATGTAAATGTTCAAGTCGATTCAGGCATTATTAGTCCTGCATATTCTACTAAACTCGGTACAGATAGCTTTACTGTTGATGGGAAACCTAGTATTACTGACCAAGCGGTTGTGACAGCTCGTGAAAGCGAAGCTGTTTCTGGTGCTAAGAGTGCGTTAGCCTCCTCTGTGATGCAAATGAGAGCTGATACGAATGATTTACAACGTCGCCTCGGTGATGTGCGACTTAACTCCAATAAGCATGGTGTATGGGGGAAATACATCGGTGGTAAATCTAAAATTACGGACAGCGCCTATGTAAATCAAACCTATAACATGGCGCAAGTAGGCTATGATACATTGTACGGCGATTGGACTATTGGTGGAGCGTTGTTATATGGTACAAGCAATAGCGATTACGCTCTAGGTACTGGATCCGGTAAAACCGCAGGTTTAGCATTATACGGTGCAAAACAATACAATGATGGTCGTTACTTCGATGTGATTGGTAAATTAAGTCGTTTGAAAAATGATTTCACTGTGCGCAATAGCTTGGGTACAAGCTTGAGCGGAGATTACCGCAATACAGGTACCTCTTTGAGCGTTGAATATGGTAAACGGATTAAGAAAGACAATGGTTTCTATATCGATCCTAACGCAGAATTGACGCTTAGTCGCTTGTCTGGTGTAAGCTTCGATGCTAGTACAAATACAGGTAGCACAGTGCACATTAACTCTGATGCGGTAAACTCCGTTATTGGTCGTATCGGTGTAGGCATTGGCAAGGAAAGTAAGAATAGCAACCTCTTCCTCAAAGCAGCATTAGCGCATGAATTCTCTGGTAAAATGAAAGCTACTTATAGCATGACCGGTGAGCCAACTACAGGCAGTGAAGTGAATCTTAAAGATACATGGCTAGATGTTGAGTTAGGTGGTTCATGGAGCGTACGTCCTAATACATATATTTATGGGACTTTCACTAAAAACTTTGGTGCTATCGTAGACAATTCCTATCGCATTGACGCAGGGATTCGTCATAACTTTTAATTAAGGGTAAAAATAGCAGAGGCAAATAATATGGGGATGTTATTTGTTAGTACTATAGTGTTAAGGAATACTAGAATTAAATATTCATATATGTAAGGGTATATAAAAAGACCGACTACATTCCTATTGAAGGACTGTAATAGGTCTTTTAGTTTTATAGATATAAACTACTTTAAATTAGATGTCTCAAATTAAATGTAATCTAAATCTAAATCAAGATCTAAATCTAAATCTAAATATAGACATAATTATATTAGAATTGTAATGTTTTGATTCTTTCAACGGCGCGAATTGTATTTTCACGGCTACCGAATGCTGTCAAACGAAGGTAACCTTCACCATGAGGGCCAAAGCCAGAGCCTGGTGTAGATACGATTTGAACTTGTTCGAGCAAGATGTCGAATAATTCCCAGCTAGTCATGTTGCCAGGCGTTTTTAGCCAAATATATGGAGCGTCAACACCGCCGTATACAGTAAGGCCGATAGATTCAAGACCTTCTTTGATGATGCGAGCATTTTCTTTGTAGTACGCAATGTTTGCACGTGTTTGTTCACGTCCTTCTTTTGTGTATACTGCTTCTGCACCACGTTGGATGATGTAAGGAACACCATTGAATTTAGTGCATTGACGACGGTTCCACATAGGGTTTAGCGGTTGGCGTTCACCAGATTTAGTTTTGCCAGTGACCTCTTTAGGTACTACTGCATAAGCACAACGTGTACCAGTGAAACCTGCAGTTTTAGAGAAGGAACGGAACTCGATAGCCACTTCGCGAGCGCCTTCGATTTCGTAGATAGATTTTACAGTATCTTCTGTGCTGATGAAAGCTTCGTAAGCGGAGTCAAACATCAAAATCGCATCATTATCTTTACACCATTTGATCCATTCTGCCAAACGAGCACGGCTTAAAACAGTACCAGTGGGATTGTTAGGCGAGCAAAGATATACGATGTCTACGCGTTCAGACGGGAATTCTGGAGAGAAGTTGTTTTCAGCGTAAGTAGGGAGGTATACAACCTTTTGGAAGATGCCTTCTACAGCTTCGCCAGTACGACCACCCATAACGTTGGAGTCTAAGTATACTGGGTACACAGGATCTGTGATAGCAATGATGTTATCTTCGCTGAATAACTCTTGGATATTACCAACGTCAGACTTTGCACCATCGGAAACGAATACTTCGTCAATAGCGATATCTACGCCCAATGGTTTGTAATCGCCATCAATAATAGCCTGACGTAAGAAATCATATCCTTGTTCAGGGCCATAACCTCGGAATGTTTCTGCTTTTCCCATTTCTTGAACAGCTTTACTCATAGCATCGATAATTGCTGGAGCAAGAGGTAATGTAACATCGCCGATACCAAGACGAATAATATCTGCATCTGGATGAGCAGTTTGGTATTCATTTACCTTTTTAGCAATATTAGCAAATAAATAAGAACCTTGAAGGTTTAAGTAGTTTTCATTGATATTAGCCATGATGACTCCTTTTTATAATCAGATTTCTCTATATATAGTAAATTATATAGAATAATGACGCAAGGATTTTCTATAGAATTTCTGATTTATATAAATATTGTTTAAGTCTATGACTATAAAAGGTCGTATTATGAGGACTTTATTAGTCATACCATTTGTTTTATAATTTCTTTTAGAAATTCTATTTATGTTGTATAATAAAAAAAAGAGAGCCATCGACGTGTGGTAGCGTTAGGCTCATCTTATAAACATTTTTTAGGATTGCCTAGCGTGCGAGTATTTTGTATACTCTGTTGCGTTAGGCTTTTGTCTTTATACTATTTGAATAGTGCAAAGAGTGATATTACTATAGACCAATTTTTGCGTAGTATTTTACTACGCTTTTTTATTGAAAAAATCAAAACTTTATATAGCATTAATTTTATTTCTGATATAATCTTAATGAATACATATTATAGTGCGGTTTTATATGAAAGTGGTGTCTTTATGCTGACGATTAGCAATAAGGGATGGCTTTTTACGTCTATATTAAGTGCTTTGATGGCGTTTACATCGTTGTCTACGGATATTTATTTGCCAGCTATGCCTGAGATGGGGCGTGACCTCAATGGTGATGCGGAGCTTACGTTGACGGGTTTCTTAATTGGGTTTGCGCTAGCTCAGCTTTTTTGGGGCGCCGTTAGTGATAAAATTGGTCGTAAGAAGCCACTGATTATAGGGATAGTCTTATTTATCATAGGGTCTGTGGGCTGTGCCCTAAGTTCGTCTATGCTAGAATTACTAGCTTGGCGTGTGTTTCAGGCTTTTGGTGCCTGTGTAGGACCGATGTTGTCACGGGCTATGATTCGGGATTTATATGGTCGGACTGAGGCGGCTAAAATGTTGTCTACATTGGCCATTGTTATGGCTATAGCGCCTATAGCAGGCCCAATGTTAGCCGGACATTTACTTGTATGGTATACATGGCATTCTATATTCTGGTTGCTTGTTGGTATAGGACTTTTAATGCTCGTTGCCGTATTAGTGCTTCCGGAAACACATCCCGTAGAGAAGAGGAGCAAAAAGTCCATAGGTCATACCTATAATAACTATTGGATTTTATTACGCAATAAAGGTTTTATGAAATATACCCTATGTGTTAGCTCATTTTATATTGCCATTTATGCGTTTTTAACGGGATCGCCTTATGTATATATAGATGTGTATGAAGTGCCCAAAGAATATTTTGGTTATCTCTTTTCTGTTAATATTATTGGTGTTATGTTGTTAAGTGCCATTAATCGTCGTATTGTTAGTGCTATACGCCTTGATAGACTATTGAAATATGCCACACTATTTGCTGCTGTTTGTGTATCCATTGTTATGGGCTTGATGTTCTTAGGTTACCATTCATTGTGGTTAATCGTTATTGGTTGTTTTTTATTCTTCTCCATGAATGGTATCATTGCCGCTGTAACTAATGCATTAGCTTTAGATAGAGCAGGTAGAATGGCTGGATCTGGGGTGGCACTATTAGGTGCCATGCAATATGGTAGTGGTATTGTGTCATCGTTGATACTTACCTTTTTACCAAATGATACGGCCTATCCTATGATGGGGGTAATAGCCATATTTGTAATTATCTGCGCTATTATCGCCTTTCCTGAGGATGAAAAATATAATCGTATATAATATTGGTAAAAGCGAGGGTTTTAATTTGAATCCTTGCTTTCATCATTTTTTTAGGTTATAATAGTAAGGCTTATTGATGGTAAGCACTTCCTACCCCTATGTGTCGATAGGGGCATTAGTCCGAAAGAGGAGGTGATTTTGTATGAACAAATACGAAGTCATGTTTATTGTGAAACCAGCTGAAGAGGAAGCAACTAACGCTGTTATTGAAAAAGTAGAAGCTTTAATTGCTCGTGTAGGCGGCACAGTAGAAAAGGTAGATCGTTGGGGCAAGCGTCGTCTTGCTTACGCGGTGAAGAAATTCACTGACGGTTTCTATGTATTGATCAACTTTGAAGCAGCACCTGCTGAAATCAAAGAAATCGATCGTGTATTGAAAATCAACGATGAAGTCCTAAGACATCTAATTGTTAAACACGAAGCATAATTAAAGCCTGGAGGAAAACATGAACTCTGTACAAATTCTAGGTAATTTAGCTCGTGATCCTGAAGTACGCTATACCAAAACTGGTCGTGCGGTAGCAACTTTCACAGTAGCTGCCACAAATACCTATATTGATTCCACAACAAATGAGACGAAAGAACAAACTGCTTTCATCAACTGCGTTGCTTGGGGTAAACTTGGTGAAGCGGCAGGCAATCTTCGTAAAGGCAGTCGTTGCTTTGTAGAAGGTCGTTTGCAAACTCGTTCTTACGAGACTCAGGACGGTCAAAAACGGTACGTTACTGAAGTGGTAGCGAACTTTGTGGGCCAATCCCTTGATATGAATACTAATTCTTTCGAAGGTGGGTCCAATTTTGATAGTTTCAGTACAGGCGGCGATGACGAAAACATCCCGTTCTAGTGTCAGGGACTCCTACTAATTCGAAAAGGAGGATTCGCAATGAGAAGAGATAGAGGCAGAAAGCCAAGAAGAAAAGTATGCGTTTTCTGTGCAGACCATATCGATCAAATCGACTATAAAGATGTTGCTAAACTTCGTCGTTTTACGACTGAACGCGGTAAAATCTTACCTCGTCGTATTTCCGGTACTTGCGCAAAACATCAACGCAAATTGACTACATCTATCAAACGTGCACGTGCAATTGCTTTATTGCCATTCACTGCTGAATAATTGATGAATCAAGGCGGTACAACCATTTGGTTGTGCCGCCTTTTTGCTATACAAAAAAAGAAGCTATCCGTTGGATAGCTCCTCTTTGTTATACAGCTTTATATTTTTTAGGTGGTTCACCATTTTCGGCGGCTTCTTTATCGGCGCGCCACTTGCGTTCGAAATATTTATGATACTCAAGTGGGATATCATTAGGGGTTGCTGTTTCATAAAAGCTGCAAGTGCCTCGACGTTGTGCTTCTTCATAGAACCAGGTTTTAAACTCTAGCATAGATAAGCGAGCTTGTAGGTGCTCAATTTCTGCTAGCACACGATCTCGTTGATTTTTAATAATAGATAATCGATCGTTGATGCGGCTATCGCCTTCAACGCAGCAGTCGATAAAATGTTTGATTTCTTTTATAGGCATACCCGTACGTTTCATACATTCGATTAATTCTAGCCAATCCATATCTTCTTCGCGGAATATACGGATACCTCCACTAGAACGTTCTACGAAGGGCAATAAGCCCTCCTTGTCGTAATAACGCAAAGCAGAAGGTGCTATATTTAGTTTTTCTTGCGATTTCGCCAACAGTATATGTCATTGAATCTCCTAATATATATGGCATTTATAGATGGATATAAAAATTGTAAATGTAAGGTGTATTGACTTAAACCTAACTTTAAGTTTTATACTTGGTACATACTTGAAGTATAAAACTAGTTATTTTTAGTGACAATCTTTATAATCTTTATACTATTTGATGTATAGTGATTGTAGTTGAAGTAATTAGAATTTGTATTGAAAGGATTACCATGAACTTAATTGATGTAAAATCTCCAGCCGATTTAAAAGGCTTATCTATTTCTGAATTAACAGATTTGACAGCACAAGCTCGTCAAGCTCTCATGACAAAGGTTTCTGAGCACGGCGGCCATTTTGGGCCACCTATGGGTGCAGCAGAAATGATTATGGCCTTGCACTATGTATTTAATTCTCCTGTAGATAAAATCGTATATGATGTATCCCATCAATCGTATGTACATAAAATGGTTACAGGACGTGCCTTAGCATTTTTAGATCACGACCATTATGATGATGTAACAGGCTATACGGACCCAACTGAAAGTGAGCATGATTTCTTTAACATTGGTCATACCTCTACATCGATCTCGTTAGCATCTGGTCTGGCTACTGCTCGAAATCTAAAGGGAGACTCTGAAAATATTATTGCCATCATTGGTGATGGTTCTTTATCTGGTGGGGAAGCCTTTGAAGGTCTTGATTATGCCGCAACATTAAACAGTAATATGATTATTATCGCCAACGATAATGACCAATCCATTGCAGAAAATCATGGTGGTTTGTATCGTGGCCTTCGTGAATTGCGCGAGTCTAATGGTGAAAGCCCTAACAATATTTTCAAGGCTCTTGGTTTAGATTATCGCTTCGTAGCAGATGGCAATGATTTGGAAACCTTGATTGATGTATTTAAGGACGTAAAAGATATTGATCATCCAATCGTGTTACATATAGTTACGCAAAAAGGTAAGGGCTATGCTATTGCAGAGCAAAATAAAGAAGCTTTCCATTGGACAATGCCCTTTGATTTAGAAACAGGCAAACCAAAAGAGGAAGATCATGGCCCAACTTATGCTGGTACCATTGCTAATTACTTGATGGAACAAATTAAAGTAGATCCAACTGTGGTAGCTATTAATGCAGGCACACCAGGTGGCTTTGGTTTTACTCCAGAATGGCGCAAGGTGGCAGGAAAACAATACATCGACGTAGGTATTGCAGAAGAACATGCCATCGCTATGAGTTCTGGTATCGCTAAAAATGGTGGTAAACCAGTATTTAATGTATATAGTACCTTTCTACAACGTACCTATGACCAATTGGTACAAGATCTTTGTGTAAATAACAATAGTGCTGTTATTATCAATCACTATGCCTCCGTGTATGGTATGAACGATGTAACTCATTTAGGGTTCTTTGATATTCCTATGCTTACTAGCATTCCTAATTTAGTATACTTAGCACCTACTAATAATGAAGAATTGTTAGCTATGACCGAGTATGCAGTTCATCAACATGAGCATCCTGTAGCAATTCGTGTTCCTGTAGGTGAATTTACATCTACTGGTGTAGCCGATACGACTGATTACAGTATTTTAAATAAATCTGAAGTGACTCGTCGTGGTGAACGCATTGCCTTATTAGGTCTTGGTAATTTCTATCATCTAGCTAATCAAGTGGCCGATGAATTGGCTAAAGACGGTATCAATGCAACTGTAGTAAACCCTAAATTTGCATCTGGCCTTGATGAAGAACTACTAGAAGAATTGAAAGCAAATCATTCTGTAGTATTTACGTTAGAAGATGGTGTAGTTGAAGGCGGTTGGGGCCAGCGTGTAGCTAGTTTTTATGGACCATCTAACATGCGTGTTAAGAACTATGGTATTGCTAAAGAATTTCACGATCGTTATGATGCAACTGAATTGTTACGAGAAAATGGCGTTTCTTTAGAACAAATTGTGACTGATGCAAAACAAGTTTTATCTGTTTAGTTTGATAAAATATTAAATAAATAATTCTTTGTAAATACAGTAGAAATCTGGAATTGGCAGATTTCTACTGTGTTATTTTTTTATTTGTTCAATTTCATTCTATAATTAAGTGTGGTTTATAAATATATAATTTTTATAGATAAATATATATAATTTATTAAAAGATTATAGATTTTTTTCGAATAGGACTATAAAAATTAGATGAAGTATTATATAATAATATCTACAGTATGTATTACAGTAGAACAGTAAAATAAATCCATTGATAATATACGCTACTATTGCAGTATTATACAATTAGTATTAATGATAAGGGAGATTGTAAGACTTTGAAAAGAGTATTAACCTTAACATTAGCCGTGGCCATCGTTGCCGGTGGCTATATGTTTGAGGCTAATGGGGCGGGAGAACAACCTTCTAAACAGGCACCATCTATATCTGAGATAAATATATATACGCCAAAAGAGCTTAATGCACGTCAGAAAGACTTGGTTGAAATCGGCCGCTATACTGCGTCTGGTGATCAAGGTGCATTAAAGAGTGTAATTGCATCTGCTATTGAGCGAGGCACGTTGACGCCGCAAGAGGTGAGTATTGCCATTCGTCAGCTTTACTCTGCTGCGGGCTTGAAACAAATGAATGCTGCTTTAGCTACATTTGATCAATTACGTGATGAACGCCCTGAGTTTGGCGATGAGTACGAAAAATTGGTTCCAAAGCAAACAGGACTTAGTGCTTTATTGGGGAATGGCACTAATGGGGCACCTTTAACAAAGCCGAAAGCTGAGGAAACAAAAGAGGGGGTTCAATATAATACGTTCCGTATGAAAAAACCAAAACCTCAAAATCGTAATCGTTCACGTTTAGGTAAATTGGACCGTGAATTGGTCGCTGCGGCAGCACTAGGTACTCGAGTTGGTAAAAATAATCTTTTCACTGCAGCTGAAAAGAGTTTATCTGAACTTGGCCTAAGTCAATATCAAATTGAAAACTTAGAAGCTATGATTTTCCAATAAAATGTAGACCTACTTCTTTCGGAAGTAGGTCTTTTCTTATGGCTTTTACGTTCACAGTTCCATTGATTAGGGTTAAATCCATAGAATGTAATTGACGTTTAAGGTCCCCTTTTCTATAATTAATAAGATAGGTATATGACCTATAATAATAAATATAAACAAATATAAATATATTATTAAAAATAGATGTAAGGAGAAAGTATGCGCCTTCGTAGAAAACCATGGATTGATGAAGCTATCCACGAATATGACTCTCATATCATTTTGTCTGGCCAAGAAGAGCACAAAGGCAAATGGCGTGAATTATTTGAGCATCCTGAGTACCCATTATATATGGAACTAGGGACGGGGAAAGGTCGCTTTATTGCGGGGATGTCTGAAGCGTATCCAAATGCTAACTTCGTAGGTTTTGAAGTACAAATGGGTGTTATCTATTATGCAGTACAAAAAATCTTTGAAGGAGAGCGAAACAATGCAAAGGTCTCTCTATTTGATATTGCAGGTATCGAAGAGATAGTGGCACCTGGAGAAGTTGATCGTTTCTATATTAACTTCTGTGATCCTTGGCCTAAGGCTAAACATGCAAAACGCCGCCTTACATATCACACATTCCTCGATCGTTATGCCCGCCTTTTGAAAGATGGTGGAGAAGTTCACTTTAAGACAGATAATGAAGGGTTGTTCATGTTCTCTCTTGAAGAGTTTAAAGCGTGTGGTTGGGAGCTTAAAAATGTAACATATGATTTACATAGCACAGACCTTCCAAATGTAAAAACTGAGTATGAAGAGAAATTTAGCAAAAAAGGACAACCTATTTTTCGCTTAGAAGCAATTAAGCCAAAAGTTCAAAAGGAGGCTTAACATGCAAACACCGAATAAGGGGGATAGTCGGTGGGGCTCACTCTTTAAAAATGATTTACAAGGTATGCTCTTACCTATTCTTCTCATTACAATTATAGGCAGTGTAAATATCTTTAGTGCTACGTATATCAGCTCTATCTATGAAAATACGGGATTATTAGGATACTTTTTAAAACATATGACATTCTTATTTTTGTCTATGGCGGCAGGTGTTATATTGTATCGTTACGATTACCGTCAGTTACAGAAGCCTCACATGTTGCAAAGAATTATGATTGCTACACTAATTGGGATGATCTTGGTTCTTGTGATTGGTGCAGTCATTAATGGTGCACGTCGTTGGATTGTTATTGGGCCTGTATCGATTCAACCTTCAGAATTTGCGAAATTGGCTGCCTTGATATGGACGTCGGCTAAATTGAGCACCATGCGGAAATGGGGAAAACCAAAGCATACTAACCCTCTCGTTAATTTACAAGGTTATTTTAGTGAACGTATAAGTTATATGTTGCCAATGTTAATATGGCCAATTATATTTGCAGGCTTAACAATCTTGCAACCAGATATGGGCACGACCGTATTGATTTTTGGCTTTTCCTTTGTTCTCATTTACTTAGCGGGCTTTGATGGAAAATTCTTTGGCGGAGCTTTTGTGATAGCTGGATTTCTTGGCTTTATTGCAGCTCGTATGTCGCCATATCGCTGGGAACGTATTCAATCTTGGTTTGATCCTTGGCCTCATGCGCAGGATATGGGGTATCAAACAGTTCAAGGGCTGTTGGCCGTAGGTTCTGGCGGTATTTTAGGCGAAGGCTTTATGCAAGGTACATCAAAGTATTTTTACTTACCAGAAGCACATACGGACTTTGCCTTTGCTGTATGGGCCCAAGAAATGGGTTTCATTGGTGCAGTGTTTGTTGTCGTTCTGATTGCAGCTTTTACCTATTTTGGGTTCCGCATTTCTAATAAGGCTCGTGATGAATTCGGGAAATGGTTAGCAATGGGCATAACATTGCTTATCAGTGGTCAGGCTTTGTTTAACATCGCCATGGTATGCGGTATCATGCCTGTAACAGGGGTACCATTACCATTTGTTAGTTATGGTGGCTCTTCATTGCTGATGAATTTCATGGCTATTGGGTTGTTGGCAAGCATTGGTCGTCGTAATGTAGAAGGGGTAAAACAAGTTGGTACAGCTGAACCATTACCATCTTTGCGTGAAGAAACACAAAGTCGTTTCAAGCCTTCTGCTACGACGCGTACTAATAAGACAAATATGCCTGGACCGTTTAAACCACGGCCTTCTAAAAAGTCGACTCGTAGATAGATTAAATTTGAACGTTAATATCTAACGTATGTATCATAAGATGAATCTGTTTGTGTAAATTCATAGAGTATATTTAAGGACTGTACTATATGAACTTAGCATCGTTATATTGTGTGTGAGGAGAAACGATGAAAGATTATATTGATATTCAAGAACGCCCATCATGGGGCCGAATGTTACCACTTAGTTTTCAACATTTATTTGCCATGTTTGGCTCTACTGTATTGGTACCGTATTTATTAAAAGTAGACCCTGCAACAGCATTGTTTATGAATGGTATTGGTACATTATTGTACTTATTTGTGTGTAAGGGTAAGATTCCTGCATATCTTGGTTCCAGCTTTGCTTTTATTGCGCCTGTAGCAGGTGTGTTATCTGCTGGTCTTGGTTATGAAGCGGCAAAAGGGGCCTTCGTTGTATTTGGTCTATCTTTTGTAATTTTGTCTGTTCTCGTACGTTATATTGGTACGCGTTGGATTGATAAATTATTCCCACCAGCGGCAATGGGTGCTATCGTAGCGATTATCGGCTTAGAATTAGCGCCAGTAGCGATGAGTATGTCTGGCCTTATCGGTAATCAAGATTTAGGAATGAGTCATAGCCAAGCTGTTATTATCTCTATGTTTTCCTTAGTTGTTACCTTGCTTGGAACTGTTGTGTTCCGTGGTTTCTTAGCTGTTATTCCTGTTCTTATCGGTGTTGTCTCCGGTTATGTATTGTCTGCTGTGATGGGAGTTGTTGACTTCTCTGGTGTAGAAGCTGCTCCGTGGCTTTCATTGCCTCAGTTCTATGGCATGCCTGTATTTGATATCAATGCGATTATCATGATTATGCCGGCGCTCTTCGTAGTATTTGCAGAGCATGTTGGTCATTTAGTTGTTACTAGTAATATCGTCGCTAAAGACTTAATGAAAGAACCTGGTCTACAAAGATCCTTGCTTGGTGATGGTCTTGCAAATATTCTTTCTGGTTTCTTTGGTGCTACACCAAATACGACGTATGGTGAAAACATTGGCGTACTTGCCATTACTCGTTGTTTTAGCGTATGGGTAATTGGCGGTGCTGCAGTGCTTGCGATGATTATATCCTTTGTTGGTAAAGTGGCAGCACTTATTCATGCTATCCCAGTACCTGTTATGGGCGGGGTTTCTATTCTCTTGTTCGGCATTATCGCAGCTTCTGGCTTGCGTATGCTTGTAGAACGTAAGGTGGATTATACAAACCCTGTTAATATGATTCTTACATCCGTTATCCTTGTGGTAGGTCTTAGTGGTGCAGAACTTGCGGTTGGACCTGTAGTGTTAAAAGGAATGGGGCTTGCTACTGTAGTAGGTATGGCGATGAGCATTTGTTTGTTGATCCTTCAAAAAACAGGCGTTGGCAATGACCAATTGAAAAAAACAGAAGTATAACCTTATACGATTTTAAGCTCTTGGCATAGAACCTTGAGATTAAAGTGAATTGACTTGTATTCAATACAATAAACGACTACTGAATCAGATTGTATCTGTGAAAGTAGTCGTTTTTTGTTTAGTATCTTTATAATTTATCTTCAATATTGTATAATAAATATATAAGTTGTATAAAATTAATTTTAGAGAGGAGGGCCTATGGAGTTTTTAATATGGATGGCTATCGGTGTTTCTTTGATGGCTGTAGAACTCGTAGTACCAGGCGGTATTCTAGGTCTTATCGGTTACTGCGCATTCCTATGGGGCGTTTATGTAGCTCTTGGGGAAGGTACGGTAGCATTGTATGCCGTGCTAGGATTAACAGCCTTGTTAATTGTCATTATCATCGTGTTCTTTAATCACTTTGAAAAGACATGGATAGGGAAATTGTTTACCTTAGGGCAACGGTCTACGACAAAAGCCGGTTATGTATCTAATGATGTATTAGAAGATTTGGCTGGCAAGGAAGGTGTAGCTCATACAACACTACGCCCTGCAGGTATTGCTAAGATTAATGGTAATTTGGTAGATGTTGTAACCGAAGGTGACTTCATCGATGCCGGTTCACCTATTGTGGTCCTTCGAGTTGTAGGTGGTCGCAATATTGTTAGAAAGCTAGATTAAGCTTTCACAACATCGTCGTAAATCATGGAGGTTATTATGGATGTAGGTATTTTAATTTTGATTCCCATTCTGCTGATTGGTATTATGGTATTCTTATATGTTGTGCCATTAGGGCTTTGGGTATCTGCTTTAGCAGCGGGTGTTAATGTTGGTATCTTTACACTTGTAGGTATGCGCTTGCGTCGCGTAAATCCGTCTCAAATTGTAATGCCGTTGATTAAAGCTAATAAAGCGGGGCTTGATGTGAATGTAAATCAGTTGGAAGCTCATTACCTCGCAGGTGGTGACGTTGACCGCGTTGTAGATGCTTTGATTGCCGCTGAACGGGCATCCATTCCGTTGACCTTTGAACGTTCCGCAGCTATCGACCTCGCCGGTCGTGATGTATTGGAAGCGGTTCAAATGTCCGTTAATCCTAAAGTGATTGAAACTCCAATTATTTCTGCGGTAGCAAAAAATGGTATCGAATTGAAAGTTCGTGCTCGTGTTACTGTACGTGCGAATATCGATCGCCTCGTTGGTGGTGCTGGTGAAGCCACAATTATTGCCCGTGTAGGTGAAGGTATCGTAACGACTGTAGGTTCCTCTGAAGAACATACAGATGTATTGGAAAATCCAGATCACATTTCCCGTACTGTATTGGGTAAAGGCCTTGATGCGGGTACTGCATTCGAAATCTTGTCCATCGATATTGCTGACGTAGATGTGGGACGTAACATCGGTGCTCAATTGCAAACTGACCAAGCGGAAGCAGATAAGAAAATTGCTCAAGCTCGTGCCGAAGAACGCCGTGCAATGGCGGTTGCGACAGAACAAGAAATGCGTGCTAAAACACAAGACATGCAAGCTAGGGTTGTGGAAGCACAAGCTGAAGTTCCTAAAGCATTGGCAGAAGCTTTCAGAAACGGTAATCTAGGTGTTATGGATTACTACAATATGAACAATATTATTGCAGACACTAAAATGCGTGAAAACTTAGCAGATGGTGAATAGGAGTAGCTATGGACTCTATTTTGTCTTCAGTGCTATCCATCTTTTCGCATAATCCAATCTTTGTTTTAGGTATCATCGCGTACATTGCTTTTTCCATTATAAAAAATAAGAATACTGAAGAGTCTGAAGAATATGATGAGTATGAAAGCTCTGGTGGCGGAACTTGGGAAGATATGGAGCGCGAATATGGCATCTCCATAGAACGCAAGGTAGATGAACCCTCTACGGGTGATTTGTCTAAGGTTGATGACTTTTATCGGGATTCTTATGAAGATAAACCGATTGTAACTCAGCAACCAGAAGCTCCATCGCAAACTATGGAGGACATACATTTCAATGAAGAGGCTGCAGCAGCTCAACGAGATATTGAAGCCTTATCAATGAAAAGTTCCAGTAGCACTCCGAGTTATACTATCAGTAAGACTCGCTTAGATAGAGAAGCTGTTACGGGGCCGACCTTAAGTGAAAGACTAGCTGAGTTTAAACGAGATAAAGCAGCTAAAGAGGGACGAGTTCTTGTTGAAAATGTAGGCATTACAACCGCGTCTACTGCTCTAGCTACGACTTCAACTCGCGATCGTAAATCTAATCATGCTTTAAAAGAGGGCATGAAATGGTCGATCATTTTAAGTAAACCTAAAGCTCTTGAACGTAGATACCGCTAATGAAGCAATCTATTTATAAGCGTATAAACTAATTATGGTTTTATTAGAACATAAATAATAACGGATTGTGCACTGATGTGGTATAGCAACCATACTGTCACATATCATAATGTGGGGTATATAATTACATATTGAAAGAGGTTCCTATTGGTCACCTATGTGACTATTAGGAACCTCTTTTTTATTGTTTTTTCCTAGTGAAACTTTCACAATAATAGGGGAAGGAGTTCGTTCATAAGGAAAGGTAAAATTATGTATCGAAATGTGCGTGTTATACCAAAACAGCTGTTGCAGCAATTATATATAGAGAAACAATGGAGCGTTCGCGATGTGGCGGATTATTTTCAATGTAGTGTTGATACCATCATGCGCCGTATGAAAGCGTACGATATCGAACGGAGGCCTCTGAAGAAAGAAATCAATATGGTTCATGTACAAGCTTTGTATGAGACCGGTAAGTGGTCGCTCCATTCATTAGCAAAGCGTTATGATGTGTCTATTACGACGATGGCGAATCGCTTGAAGGAATATGGATTGGTTTGTCAGCAATCAAATAAAAACGTCTCTATAGATGTAGTACGTATATGTAGGTCTTATAAAAGTGGAAATAGTACAGATGCCATTGCTCGTATGTATGGTATATCGCGATGGAAAGTTCACCATGTATTGCGGCATATGGGGAATTGCTTACTTCCTAAAGTTCGAAAGCCTATGCGCGTAGAAGAGATGGCTTATTTATATATTCATCATCACATGAGTACAGATGACATTGGACTGGCTTATGGGATACGTGGTTCTACAGTGGCGATGTATTTGCGAGAGCAAGGTATAGAAATAAGGGCAAATACTCTTGATCTAGACGAAAATAAGATTAAAAAACTCCGTGCACAAGGTTATGGAGTTGCAAAGATTGCACAGGTGATGGGATGCTCTACCTCTGCTGTGCGAAAGCGTCTAGCTATGAAAAAATATATCTCTCCTTGATGTAGTGTGGTAGATACTATATACTTAAATTTATACAATGATGGGAGGAATATTATGCTCGAAATTATATCTGCTTTAACACCGTTTTTATTACTGGGCTTAGTGGCTGCTGGTTTATCTCGCCTTTCTGGGGTAGCCTTATCTATGGTTGTAGTACCAACTTTATTGATTTGGGGTGCAACTGCGGTTGACGTAATCGCCTTTATGTTGCTCTTTGTGGTGTACAATAACTTCACTATGGAAACACAAGATATTCGTTTAGATTATAAAGATCTTGTTTTATTCCCTAAATGGCGCTTGTGCATTCCCTTCATTTTGAGTTTGGTAAGCGCGTTCTTTGTTCCTGCTGCAGGCATTGCTGTTTTTATGGCTTGCTTTGTTTTAGAGTTATTGGCTACTGTGTATAAACGCATTCCTGAAAATAAACGACCTCGTTTACAGCGCGTAATAGTAGCATCGATTTTGAGTGCTGTTGCAACAGCTGTAGGTGCTTATATAGGTCCTAAAATTCCTAGTGAATTCTATTTTGTCTGTGTAGGCTTATCCATTTTAATCGTTACGGACTTTGCATGGTATGCCGGCAAGCATAGAGATGCTTTTAGAAGCGTATGGGATAGCATTTGGGCTGGTTTTAATATATTCTTAGGCATGTTTGGCGTAGAGGCTTCATATTATCCAGCTGCACTTACGCGATCTATTCCAAATCCAATGGATCGCATGTTGCCTATGGTTACTGTAGTAGGTGGCTATGCAGGCCTTATGGTAGTATTCGGCTTTTATAACATTTTTTCTATACCGTCTTTGATTACAGCTATTGGTGCTGCTATAGGGATACGCCTCTTTGGTATGTATGAATTTCCTCGGAATGGCAGTTTCTCTTATTTAGCAATCGGTTTTGCCGTGGCTGCTGTAATTTGCTTGTATCTCGTATCTCCGACACCAGTTGGTTTTGATCATATTAATACCTTAGTTTCTCAACCAATTGGCCAATAATAATAGATAATGTAAGTCTGTTGATATATTTTAATAAGTTCTTTAGTTGCTTTCACCTAGGAGCTAATTGGATTATAATGTGTGATATATCTCATATATTGTATTGAAAATTAAGTTCATATTAGAATGTGAAAGGAGTTGATGCTATATGGCAGAAACAATTGAAACAAGACCATTCCCTCCATTCTTACCAAAGAAGGCAACAGTCATGATGATGGGCACATTTCCTCCAGAACAATCAAAACGTGCTATGGAATTCCATTATCCAAATTTCCAAAATGATATGTGGCGTGTTTTTGGCCTCGTATTCTTTGATGAAAAGGATCATTTTAGAAATGGTGAGGAAAAAGCGATGGATCCTGAGAAGATTAAAGCCTTTTTGTCTGAAGCTGGAATTGCATCTTGTCCTACTGTTTTGAAAGCTATTCGCGAAAAAGGGAATGCATCTGATGCATTTCTTAAGGTCGTTGAACCAGTTCCACTTGCGGACGTACTGGAGCAAATCCCTGACTGTAAGCATATTGGTACAACAGGCGGCAAGGCTACGGAGATTTTATTGAGCCTTTTACCAGAAAAGGTTAAATTACCTAAAACTGGTGAAACAATTCCTTTTGTATTTAATGGTCGGGAATTGACATTGACACGTTTGCCATCTACATCACGTGCCTATCCGTTGAGCCTACCGAAAAAGGCTGAAGCGTACAAGAATTTCTTCAAAGCTTGTGGTCTAAAAACAAAATAAATATTTAAAGTAGCACCTTTAATAGTTGGCTTTGAGTCTTTTGGTCTCATCTGTCGCTATTGAAGGTGCTTTTATATCGTAAAAATATATGAGGTATTAAAATGGAAATTAATGCATATTTATTGTGAATATGTAGTTTGTTATAAATAAAATTGATGAGATATATAATATTTTAATTCTTGTTTTTTATAATGAGAGGTTTATAATTAACCGTTGTCGCAAACTGGTTGACAATAATTTAAAAAATGGAGTTGATAATATGGATAAGGCTAAGGAGGCCTTGTGGACAAAATCCTTTGTCCTTGATACTTTGATTAATTTCTTAGTATTTTTAATTTATTATTTATTAATCGTTATTATTGCGGTTGTAGCAAAAGATAATCTTCATGCTACGGCTAGTCAAGCGGGACTTGCTGTTGGTATATATATTATTGGCACCGTTGTAGCCCGTTTGTTGGCAGGGCGGTTTATCAGTATCCTAGGGTGTCGCAAGATGCTCTATTTAGGGTTATTGATTTACTTGATTTCAACGGCTATGTATTTCTACACACCTAATTTACTAATGCTTGATAGTGTTCGTTTCTTAAATGGTTTTGCTTATGGTATTACATCTACTGCTACAAGTACTATCATAGCTGCTATTATTCCTACGTCACGCCGTGGGGAAGGGATTAACTATTATGGTTTATCTACCTCTCTAGCAGCTGCAGTAGGGCCATTCTTAGGTATCTTGATGCTTCATAGTCTTGGTTATGATTTCATCATCGCATTCTGTGTTGCACTTATCATCCTCTGTGGTATTGGCTCAGTAATCATGAAATTTAATGAACCTAAACTTGGTATCGAATCTGAAGCACATAAGGGCATTAGAATCTCGGACTACATTGAACCACGGATGAATTCAATCAGTCTTGTTTCCATTCTAGTCGGTTTTGCCTACTCTGGTGTTATTGGCTTTATGGCAGCCTACACAAAAGACCTAGATCTTATTATGGCAGGTACCTTCTTCTTTGTTGTATATGCTGTAGTTATTACTATAACAAGACCATTGCTTGGCATTGTGTTTGATATGAAAGGGGAAAACTTTGTTCTTTATCCTTGTTTTGTATCCTTAGCACTTGGTATTTTCTTATTATCCATCGCTCACTCCACATGGCTTGTGCTTTTATCGGCTGTGTTTGTTGGTCTTGGATATGGTACATTTATGTCCAACGGACAAGCTGTTACTGTTAAAATAGTACCTGTTCATCGTATTGGTGTTGCTACATCCACATACTTCATTGCCTTGGACATGGGGCTAGGCTTTGGCCCCTATATTTTAGGTGCTGTTAAAGAGGTTGTAGGTTATACTAGTATGTTCCATGTAACCGTTGTTGTGGCGCTCCTTGCACTAGTTGCTTATTATTTATTATATGGTCGTTATGTGGGGACTGAAAGAGATCTTTCTTTAAAAGCTCGCGCTGAAGAGGAAGAAATTAGAAATCGTAAGCGTAATAATAAGCTTGCGTAATATGTAAATTAAAAGGACTATACGAGCCTAGGCTCGTATAGTCCTTTTGGTTATCTACTACTGCTTTGCTAATGCTATTATTTTTCAATATTTACAATATTAACGATAACTTCAACAGCTTTTTTCATATCATCGATACATGCGAATTCATGACGGCCATGTAGGTTTTCTACGCCTGTAAAAATATTTGGTGTAGGAATGCCCATGAAGGAGATTTTGGATCCATCTGTGCCACCGCGAATAGGATCACAAATAGGTGTAATCCCAGCTTTTTCCATTGCTGCTTTGGCTACATTTACACATTCCATATTATCTTTGATAACATCGTACATGTTGTAGTATTGGTCTTTTACAGATACTTCACATACTTCACGACCATATATTTCGTTCAATGTTTGACCTGCTTGTAAGAAAAATGCTTTTTTCGCTTCAAACAATTCCTTATCATGGTCGCGGATAATGTAGTTCATTTTACCGGTATCTACTTGTGTTTCCATGCTCATGAGCATAAAGAAGCCTTGGCGACCGCAGGTGTGTTCAGGAACAGCTGCTCCTGGTAATAAAGCGTCAAATTGCATAGCTAGTTTAGCACAGTTAATCATAATGCCCTTGGCTGTTCCTGTGTGAACAGAAACGCCTTTAAGGATAACGGTACCGCCTGCGGCATTAAAGGTTTCGTATTCGAGTTGACCTAGGCTTTCACCATCAATAGTGTAAGCATAGTCTACAGGGAATTGTTTAACATCGAAGTGGTCTGCACCAGTACCGATTTCTTCGTCTGGACCGAAAGCACACATGATTTTACCGTGTTTGATTTCTGGATGAGATACGAGATAGGCGAGAGCTTCCATGATTTCACAGATTCCAGCCTTGTCGTCACCACCGAGGAGTGTTAAACCGTCAGTTACGACTAAAGATTTGCCAATGTAATTTTTTAGATTTGGAAAGTCGGCACGTCGGGTGAAGATTTGGTGTTCTTCGTTGAGGCAAATATCACTACCATCATAGTTTTCTACGATACGAGGTTTAATATTTTCTGCATTATAATCAGCTGTATCCATATGGGCAATGAAGCCGATGGAAGGAGCTTTCTCATCAGTGTTAGCATGTAATGTGCCGATGACAAAACCATTTTCACGATTGTAAATAACCTCATCTAAACCTATTGCCTTTAAATCGGGAACGAGCACATTCGTAGCAAAGTCTACTTGAGTTTGAGTACTAGGAATGGTTGTACTTTCCTCATTAGACCGTGTATTTATGCTCGTATAGCGTACAAAACGTTCGACCATTGATTCCATAATGAGCCTCCTCGTAAGTAAACATACGTGTTATACAGGGCAGTATACGATACCGTTACATAATAATAGAGATTCTTAATATACTTTCATTGTAGAACAGGGACGCCAAAAATGCAAAATAATTATTTATAGAGGGTGTATTGTTTTATTCGCATAGTGCATAGAAAACCATTGAACCATGTGTAGTACCGTGTTAGTATAAAGGTGAATAGTTATACGTTTGTACTTTTTCTGTGAGGAGGTTTTACTATGTCGGACGAGGTTCGTTCCATTCCACCCATAGAACCGGTGTTAGATCCTAAGAAAGATTACGTAGAGATTAACTCATATGTAGTCTTCTGGGGCTTGTTCTATGCGGCAGTTTTCACACTGGCTGTTGGCTATTTATGTTTGAAAATCGGTCAAACAGTAGATGCTTTTGCACCAGTATCTGTACTTGCTATGGGTACAGCAGTTATTTTAAAGCGGCAAAATGCTTTTGCCGAAACGGTACACATTCAAGCTATCGCTAGTTCTAGTACGAACACATTGGCAGGGGCTATGTTCTTCTTGCCAGCTCTTTACATCTGGAATGTAACAGATGTATCCTTTGTACAAATGGCGATTCCTATCATTCTTGGCGGCGTTTTAGGTGTTTTATTATGCGTTATGTTCCGTCGCTATTTCGTTGAGGAAATGCACTATGTGTATCCGTTCCCAAGTGGTCGTGCTGCAGCGGAAGTATTGATGAGTAATGAAGGTAGCAAAGCAAAACTCATGCTTGGCTCTGGTTTAATTGCTCTTGTGTATGACTTTATTCTTAATAGTTTGGGGTGGTGGCAAGAGGTTATTCGCACTGCTACCTTTAAGTGGGGGGCAGCCCTTGCAGATCAAACTAAGCTAACCGCAGCGGTAGATACTGATGCAGCATTGCTTGGCCTTGGTTATTTTACGGGACTTCGCTATGCGGCTATCATTGCAGCCGGTTCTTTCTTCTCTTGGTTTGTATGTATTCCGATTGTGTACTATTTAGCGCCTGAACATATCATGCAAATTGGCGGCCATGCAGTTCCATTAGGGGAGGCCCCAATTCGCAAGGTATTCCTTGATTATGTTCGTCATATTGGTATCGGCATGCTCGCTATGGCAGGCATCATCGGTCTAATTACAATGTCTAAAGTGGTAGCAAATGTTGTTAAAAATGCAGTGCTTGACATCTTTAGTTCTAAAACTGTAGATGTTAATTTGCTTCGTACACAACGTGACGTACCTACATCTTGGATTGGTGCTGGTATCTTGTTATGTACAGTTTTATTTGCAGCATATTTCCATTTTATGTATGCTGAAAGCTTCGGACAAACAATTGTAGCGTTCTTAATCGTTCTTATTATGTCCTTCCTATTGTCTGTAGTGGGGATTAGCTCCATCGCTTATACAGGTACAGAACCGGTTTCAGGTATGACAATCTTTATGATTATTATCTCCGCTGTATGCTTAACCGCAGCAGGTATGACTGGTAAGGTCGGTATGATAGCAGTCCTCATGATGGCATCCTTTATTGGTACTACTATTGGGATGGCTGGTAACTTCATGTCTGAGCTTAAGGTGGCACATATGACAGGTGCTACACCTAAGAAAATGGAACAATGGCAAATCGTTGGTACTATTCTTTGTGCCGTACTTTCTGTAGGTGTTATGATTCTTTTGAACGATGCTTATGGATTTGTAGGAGATCACGCATTAAATGCACCTCAAGCGAACGCTATGGCTGCCATCATTGAGCCAATGATGACTGGTGGTAGTGCTCAATGGCCTCTATACATGGCTGGTGCATTATTTGCAATTATCTTGTGGATGGTAAGAGTTCCACCGTTGGCATTTGCCTTGGGCACATACTTGCCAATGGAAATTAATACACCATTACTTATCGGAGGTTTGATTGCGTATCTTGTACAAAATAGTACAAAAGACAAAGAATTGGCAGATCTTCGCTTCTCCAAAGGTAGTACAATTGCCTCTGGTCTCGTAGCTGGTGGTGCTATTGGCTCCTTGTTTAGTGCAGTGCTTCGTATTGCAGGTGTTGATGTATTTGCTCAAGCTTGGGTAGAAACACCTGAAGCGACATATCTCAGTATCGTAATGTATTTATTACTCTGTACGTTCTTGTACAAGGTAGCTATGTATATAAAAGCTAAACATGCTAAATAAATTACATACTATATATCCTAAATGAATTGAATAGCTTATTTATTCTATAAATAACCAGGAATCCTCCATTTTGGAGATGACCGCCTTTATCAAGTTTCATCTATGCTTGGTAAAGGCGGTCTTTTTATATACTTAGGAATGTTATTTTCGATATAGCTAAAAACTATATCAATTCAATACCTATTGGTATAGTTGGATTTATTGACCCGTACTATATCGAATGTTATCATAAAACTATAATACCTTTAGAGGTATTATTTTTATTATGCTCATAAGTGTAAGTATAGATATATTAGTTGATTAAGAAGAACTCTGTTTCTAGATAGAACAGAGAGAAGTAAGGATAATAATATGAAATTTAAGAAAATAGCAGCTCTATTAGGGGCTTTCACCATTGCTAGTAGTTTATTAATCGCAGGCTGTGGTCAGGAGGGGAATAGTCAGAAGGCATGGCGCGTAGGTACTGATGCGACCTATGCACCATTTGGTTTTAAAGACAAAGATAGTGGTAAATTAGCTGGATTTGATATTGATATTATCAATGCGATTGCAAATGAAGAGGGTATAGAAGCAGATATTCAAAATCTAAACTTTGATGCGCTTTTACCAGCATTACAAAGTAATACCATCGACATCGCTATTTCGGATATGACTATTTCTGAAGAACGAGCAAAATCCGTTGATTTTAGTAAACCGTACTATATTGCAGGTAATGGTCTCGTTGTGAACATAGATAACACCAATATTAATAGCTTTAAGGATCTAGAAGGTAAACGCATTGGTGTATCCATCGGCTCTACTGGTGCAGAGATTGCTAGCAAGATTCCCAATGCCGATGTACATCAGTTTAATATAATTGTCGATGCGTTCTTAGAATTGCAAAATAAAGGCGTCGATGTAGTTATCAATGATACACCAGTAAACGAATATTATGTTAATGGTAAGGGCAAAGGTATCGCAAAGGTTACTGGAGAGGACTATGATGCGGCACCACTAGGTATTGCTGTGAAAAAAGGCAATACAGAATTGCTTAACAAAATCAATGATGGTTTGGCTAAGATCAAAGCAAACGGTAAATATGCAGAAATTTATAAGAAATGGTTTGGTAAGGAGCCTCCAGCAGAGGTATTAAGATAGTTTGTAGATAGTACCAGAATGTATTATTTGATATAATATGCTAGGTAAGCCTCGTGTTATAAGAGGTATGTATAGAATGGGTGGTATGATGGCTAAACGAAGTGCATTTTTAGATATTATTAAGGAAAAGGGCGCCCTCGTCTTAGATGGGGCTTTAGGGACCGAATTAGAGCGTTATGGCTGTGATATTCAACATAAGTTGTGGTCTGCTAAGGTTCTCATGGATCAGCCAGATATCATTAAGAAAATACATATTTCTTATTTAGCTGCGGGTGCCGATATCATTCAAAGCTCTGGCTATCAAGCGACAGTAGCAGGCTTTAAAGGTTTAGGTTATGGAACGGAAGAAGCGATAGAGCTCGTTAAACTATCTGTTCGTTTAGCCGTGCAAGCTCGTAATGAGTTTTTAGAAGCAAAGGCGAGTGGGGCGCTTACATTGCATGGTATTAAGCTCGGTGAAGAGACTCCTGAGGGGGTTAGATATTTTTCTGAAGGTGCTTTACCTAAACCGTTGGTGGCAGCCTCTGTAGGACCTTATGGCGCTTTCTTGGCTGATGGCTCTGAATACCGTGGTTATCCTGATGTGCAAACAGAATATCTAGAGATATTCCATATTCCACGGCTAGCATTATTCTGCGAAGAACATCCAGACATATTATCCTTTGAAACTATACCGTCTTATGCTGAAGCGATTGCTATTGCGAGAGCTATGTCTGATCCATTTACATCAAAAGGTATTCCCGGATGGATTGCTTTTTCCTGTAAAGATGGGCACCATGTTTCTAGTGGCGAAACCATTATTAAATGTGCACAAATGATCGATAAGGTACATCCTATTACGGGGATTGGCATTAATTGTAGTAAACCGGAATATGTAGAATCATTGATAAAAGATATCCGTACCGTTACAGATAAACCAATTGCTGTATATCCTAATCTTGGTGAAAGCTATGATAGTAAAACTAAAACTTGGTATGGCGATGCTGCATCATTTGTAGACTACGTTGAGGTATGGCGAAAAGCTGGAGCTGAAATCATTGGTGGCTGTTGTAGAACGACACCTGAAATTATCGGTGATATTGCAAAGAAAATTCACAACTAATATAGTGTGACATACAAAAAGCTATTCGAGTATAATTCGAATAGCTTTTTCTTTATATGCAAATAAAAAAGCAGTGCGAAAGCACTGCTTTTACTATGGCGGAGAGACAGGGATTTGAACCCTGGGTACGGGATAACCGCACACATGATTTCCAATCATGCTCCTTCAGCCGCTCGGACACCTCTCCATGTATTCTGTTGTGTAACAGGTACTTGTATAGTATATGAAAAAGTTAGATTTATGTCAAGCAAAAAATAGTAGAATTATTGCATATTTACAAGGCTTTTAAAATATAGTATTTGATCTCAATAAATGGATATAAACCAAAAAACATAGCCTGGTTTTAGGCGTATAAAATCTAGTATATAAAAAGAAAAAAGCCGCCTAAATAGGCGGCTCTTGTATTAGGTATTAGAATACGTCTTTAATTTCAGCAGCTTCAATGGATGCTTTGATATCGTCTGCCATTTTTTCAATTAATGGAAGATCTTCTTCTTTCAAAGAGGATTTGATATCTAGTGGTTCGGAAACGATTTCAATGTCTTTGAAGTCATTTTCGAAATGGGAAACCATTGTTTTCATCGCAGCGGAAGCCCAAGAGTGGTTACCGATGATGGATACCTTATGGTTTTGGAAGTTAAGGGCTTTTAATTCATGGATAAAGTTTTCCATAGTAAGGTATAGATTCAAGTTATATGTAGGTGCGATAGTTACCAAGTTAGTATATTTCCAAGCATCGGAGATGATGTAGGAAGCATTAGTTTTGGAAACATCGTAAATTTTGATATCTGTAACGCCACGTTTGGAGAGTTGTTTAGCCAATTGTTGAGCAATAGCACGAGTATTGCCATACATGGAACCAAAAGCGATGACAACACCTTTTTGCTCGGCTGTATAGCTGGACCAATGTAAGTATTTGTGCGTGATATATTGGATAGATTCAGGGGTGCGCCAGATTGGACCATGAAGTGGAGCAATGCGTTTGATATCAAGGCTAGAAATTTTGCGAAGTGCATTTTGTACTTGCGGTCCGTATTTACCAACGATATTTGTATAGTAACGGCGAGCTTCTTCTTCGTATGTAGCTACGAAATCGGTTTGATCAGCAAAGATATTACCATTAACTGTACCGAATGTACCAAAAGCATCTGCAGAGAACAATGTGCCTGTAGATTTTTCGTATGTACAAGTTACTTCAGGCCAGTGAACCATAGGCATAGTGTAAGAAACCAAAGTATGTTTACCTAAACAGATTTCATCGCCTTCTTTAATTTGATGGTATTGTTCTGGTTTTGGAGTGTTATAGAATTGCTCAAACATGCGGAATGTTGTAGCATTACCTACCATTTTACAATTTGGATACCGTTCCAATGTTTCCAATAATGTTTGGCAATGATCAGGCTCCATATGGTTTACGACGATGTAATCAAGTTCACGACCATTTAAGAGGTGAGTCAAGTTGTCGAAGTACTCTTCGCGAATTTCAGCATCTACGGAGTCTACCACACAAGTCTTTTCATCGTCGATGAAATAGCTGTTATAGCTAACACCATTTGGAATAGGGAATAAGTTTTCGAAACGTTCTGTTGTCCAGTCATTACTACCAATCCAGTAGATATTATGAGTCATTTTCTGAGCACAATGCATAATAAAATCCTTTCTTAACCCACACTAGGTATGTATAGCTTTACATGAGAACTCATGTCTGTAAATATAGTATCAATTTATAATACTAATATTTTCGAAAAAAATCAATATTGAAAAAGCCTACTTGAAGAAGTAGGCTTTCACATGAAAGTTCATAGTGACCAATTATTTGAAGTATTTTACACCAGATGTAAAGATTGGCATTTCTAATTGGCCAGGAATATTTTTGCTGATGCCTGCACCACAGCGTTCGGAGTGTGCCATTTTGCCGAATACGCGACCATCAGGGCTATAAATACCTTCGATAGCAGCTACAGATTGGTTAGGATTGAAGTGACTATCCATGGAGGCGATACCATCAAAGTCTACATATTGTGTAGCGATTTGGCCAGTTTTATTGAACTCCAACACTTGTTGAGGAGACGCTATAAAGCGACCTTCGCCGTGAGAAATTGGTACCGTGTAAATTTCTCCAGCTTTAGCATCACTCATCCAAGGGGACTTTGTGGAAATAACTTTCGTATTAACCATGCGAGATAAGTGACGACCAATAGTATTGTATGTCAATGTAGGATGATCTGCAGTTAACGTTTCAATATGTCCACCAGGTAACAAGCCTAACTTGATGAGCGCTTGGAAGCCGTTACAAATACCTAATACAAGGCCATCTTGTTTATACAAGAGGTTTTCTAAACCTTCTGCAAGGTATGGGTTGCGGAAGAGGGTGGCTATGAATTTACCAGAACCATCTGGCTCATCACCAGCACTGAAACCTCCTGGGAACATAAGAATTTGAGACTCTGCTAATTTAGCTTTGATTACGTCGATAGATTCTTTTAATTGTTCTGGAGTTTGGTTGCGAATGAGCACGATATCTGTTTCTGCACCAGCTCGTTCAAAGGCACGAGCAGAGTCAAATTCGCAGTTTGTACCAGGAAATACTGGGATGAGAACTTTTGGTTTTGCACCTAAGGATGTGCTACGAGGCTTAGCGTGTTGGTCATGGATGTAAGCGACTGCTTCACCAAAGCCGTTTGATGCGTACATTGGGAAGATATCGTTTAGAGGTGCTTCATAGGCCGCTTGTACTTCTTTGAGCGATACGGATTGACCTTCCCATTCGATAACAGGTGTGGCTTGGGTTACGCCGATAACTTTCACATCAGGTAATTCTAAAAGATAATTAACAGCCGTAATATCTACTTCAACGATGAAGGAACCAAGGGCTGGTTGGAAGATACCACGTTCAGCGTATTTATCGAATTTAACACCGATATTGTTGCCAAGGGCCATTTTTGTGACTGCTTCAGGAATGCCGCCTTGATCAACTACATAGGCAGAGTAAACGCGACCTTTTTCAATTTGTTCTTGTAGTGTATCGCAGTTTTCTTTGAATCGATCCCAATCAGGGGTGTCATCGTATGTACGAGGTACATCGAAGAATACGAGGCGGTGATCTACGCCTTTAAGGTCTTGGCTCACGATATTATCTACATGAGCTGTACCAACTGCAAAGGATACGAGGGTAGGGGGAACGGTAAGATCCATAAATGTACCGCTCATAGAGTCCTTGCCGCCGATAGCGCCGATTTCAAGTTCTTTTTGTGCTTTATAAGCACCAAGTAAAGCTGCTACTGGCTTACCCCAAGATTCTTTAGAGTTGAGGCGTTCAAAATATTCTTGTAATGTTAAGTATGCGTCTTCTCGGCGACCGCCAAGAGCTACTAATTTTGCTACAGATAAAAGTACTGCATATTGCGCACCATGATAAGGGCTCCATGCAGATAACTCAGGCACAAAACCATGAGTCATAATACTAGCCGTTGTAGTTTCACCGTTTAGAACCGGTAATTTAGCAACCATGCCTTGGGTAGGCGTTTTTTGGAATTTGCCACCGAATGGCATGAGGACTGTATTGGCGCCCACAGTGCTGTCAAAGCGTTCTGCTAAGCCTTGTTGGGATGCTGCATTTAAATCGGATACGGCTGCGATCCATTTTTCCTTGAAGTTATCTGCACTAGCTGAACCACGTAAGAAGTAGGATCGATCTGTAGGTGCTTTTACGATAGCTTCTTGTTGTTGACTAGCACCATTTGTATTTAAAAAGTCGCGGCTAATATCTACAATTGCTTCGCCATTCCAGTTCATAACAAGGCGATTTGTATCAGTTACCTCTGCCACAACTGTACACTCCAAGTTTTCTTCGTCGCAGTATGCTTTGAATGCCTCTACATCAGAAGCATCGATGACACAGGCCATGCGCTCTTGGGATTCAGAGATGGCTAACTCTGTACCATCGAGGCCAGCATATTTTTTAGGGACTAAGTCGAGATTGATTGATACACCATCAGTTAGTTCACCGATAGCAACAGATACACCACCTGCACCGAAGTCATTACAACGTTTGATAAGTGTCGTTACTTCGCCACGACGGAATAAGCGTTGGATTTTGCGCTCTGTAAGAGCATTGCCTTTTTGGACTTCTGCACCGCATGTGGAGAGAGATTCAACGGTATGTTCTTTAGAGGAACCTGTAGCGCCACCACAGCCATCACGGCCAGTTTTACCACCTAGCAATACTACCACATCGCCTGCAACTGGTACCTCACGGCGAACTTGGTTGCGAGGTGCAGCACCGATAACTGCGCCGATTTCCATGCGCTTTGCTACGTAGCCAGGATGGTAATATTCTTTTACTTCACCTGTAGCAAGGCCGATTTGGTTGCCGTAAGAGGAGTAACCACGAGCTGCTTCTTGGGTGATCTTTCTTTGTGGTAATTTGCCTTCCAATGTATCTTCAAGTTTTGTATGTGGATCGCCAGAGCCTGTGATGCGCATAGCTTGGTATACATAAGCGCGACCACTCAATGGGTCGCGAATGCAACCACCTAAGCAGGTAGCTGCGCCACCAAATGGCTCGATTTCAGTAGGGTGGTTATGGGTTTCGTTTTTGAATAGTAACAACCATTCTTCAGTCTTGCCATTTACATCGACAGGGACGATGATTGTACATGCATTGATTTCATCAGATTCATCGAGATTTGTAAGTCCTCCAGCGTGGCGCAATTCTTTTACAGCCAATGTAGCCATGTCCATGAGGGAGCGAGCTTTTTTCTTAGTCGTGTAGAGCTCAGCACGGCCTTCCATATATTCTTCGAGGGCTTCCTTTATAGAGCCTGTAAAGCGACTGTCTTCAATAGTGATATCCGTCAATTCTGTCATAAAGGTAGTGTGACGGCAGTGGTCAGACCAATATGTATCAAAGAGGCGAATTTCTGTAATCGTAGGATCGCGGTGCTCCACCTCTGCGTATTGTTGTCTAATCATTTGAAGGTCTGCCAATGTCATAGCAAGGCTATAGTTCTTGATGAGAGCTTCTAAATCATCATCGCTCATCGTAGTAAATCCATCGATTGTTGCCACCGGTTTTGGATCTTCTAAATCGAGAGCTAAGGTGTTTGGCACGTCAAGGCTCGCTTCGCGGGAATCAACAGGGTTAATGTAGTATGATTTGATGACATTTTCCTGTTCTTTTGTGAAAGTGCCGTCGATAGCATATACGCGAGCGCAACGTACGATGTGGCCAGATGTAAGGGTGAGCATAGAAATACATTGCTCTGCGCTATCAGCACGTTGATCGTATTGACCTGGCACATATTCAACAGCAAATACAAAGCCTTGTACACTTGGAATTTCTTCTAATACAGTATCTACAGGAGGTTCAGAAAAAATTAAATTTTTAGCAGACTCTAGATCTTTTGCATCTAAATTTTCGATGTCGTATCGCTCATAGATTGTCACATCTGTAGCAGGCATAGATAATTCCTGTTGTAAGGTTTGTAACATGCGTTGCGCTTCTAGGTTGAAAGATTCTCGTTTTGTTACGAATAATCGTTGTATAGCCATTGTAGCCTCCTGTAATGTATATAATTCCCTATGGGATATTGACAAATTAAGTATAGTCGGTCTAGACTTATAAGTAAAGATAATCTTACTAATGAAAAGATTAGAAATACTAATAAATATGAAAAGTTCATGAAGGTCATAAGACCTAACTTTCATGAAGATTTCTACATATTCATTATATATTGAGAGTCTATAGTTATAATAAGGTAATGATATGTGTATTTAAAAGTAAGACGTTACTATTAGTATATAACAGAGGTGAATAAAATGGCAGTATCTGCAGATTTATATAGAACCTTTCTAGGGGTAGGCTTATATTTATCTTTTTCCCGTGCCGCAAAAGAATTAGGCGTGTCCCAATCCGCCATCAGTCAAAGTATTAAACAATTAGAAGGAGAACTTAATATGCCTCTCTTCGTGCGTACTACAAAATCTGTAGGGTTCACGCCAGAAGGTAAAGAATTGTTTGATACGGTAGCTAAAGCTTTCTCTATTCTTGATAATGGTGTTACCCAATTACAAGAACGGGTTAGCCAAGCTTATGAAAGTTTAAATTTGGCTGCCACAGATACTTTGTGTCGCCATTTCCTATTGCCTTATTTCCACAAATGGCAATTACAAGAAAGTGAAATTGGCTTACATATTATCAATCGTCCGTCTCCTGATTGTGTAGAATTAGTACTCAATAAAGAGGCGCAATTAGCTGTGGTTAATGATTATGAGGGCTTGAGAGATAATCCTCAGCTAGAGGTAACTACGTTAGCTACCATTCAAGACGTCTTTGTTGGGGGCCCTGACTATAAAGGGGCAGGATTCTTTGATCAAGGGCGCCTTCTTAACGAGCCTATTTTACTCTTGCATAAAGGCTCTGCTAGTCGTACATTCTTTGACGATGTAACACATGGTGCTTGTCGTAAGCCTCGCTTTGAATTGGGTAGCGTCGATGTATTACTAGATCTTGTAGAAATCAATATGGGTATTTCCATGTTGCCTAATCATGTGGTACAACAAAAAATGCAAGAAGGGACTATTGTGCGCATCGATACAGATATTCCGGTACCAACACGCGACATTGTGCTTGTGCGTTCACGTTTGGTTCCTCAATCTGAAGGGGCTGCAAGATTTACGTCCTTACTAGTTAATCGTGAAAGTACTCGAGATAAAGTTTTATAAGAAAAAGACATGTTTAAAGACATACTTTAGGAAACTTTCTTAAAGTGTGTCTTTTTATATATTAGTGTGAGTTTTACCGTGCTATATTATATTCCTATAAAGCAGTTGAGTTATATAATTCATATATGAAATATTTAAGTCTTATTTGCAATGATATTTATGGGTTATATTATAAGACTTTTACTAGATATAGGTTGACCCTAAGGGGTTGTTTACGTTAAAATTTAAAGATAGTTATGCGGAGGTATGAGCACATGGAATTATTAAAAGAACGCATTCGTGAAGAGGGGATTGTCCTCAATAATCGAGTGCTGAAAGTAGATGGGTTCTTAAACCATCAAATCGATCCACAATTGTTTAAGGCGATTGGTAAAGAAATCGCGGATCGTTACCGTGATGCAGGTGTACAACGTATTGTTACCATCGAAGCATCTGGTATTGCGTTGGCGTTGATGGCCGCGCTTGAACTAGACGTACCATTGGTATTTGCGCGTAAGAAAAAATCCATCCTTATGGTAGATGATGTATATCATAGTGTTGTGTACTCTTATACAAAAGAAGAGAATTATGATATCACTATTTCTAAAAAATTCTTGCCAGCTGGTGAAAAAGTGTTGATTATCGACGATTTCTTGGCGTCTGGTGAGGCGGCTATGGGCCTTGCTAAGTTGGTTCAAGACGCAGGTGATGAAGTAGTTGGCATGGCGATTGCTATCGAAAAGTCCTTCCAACCTGGTCGTGAACGCTTGGAAAATGCGGGCTACCGTGTAGAGTCTTTAGTTCGCATTAAAGAATTCAAAGATAATGGTTGTGTGTTTATCGAAGACTAATTAGTCTGATTATTGTTAGAGGAAATTATGAATAAAAAAGCAGAAAAATTTGACTTACTTGTTGCTGATCTTAACAAAGGCGGCAACACTTGGTTTACAAAGGAAGAAATGACAGACGATCTTAACACAGTTGTATATCATGGTCGTTTGGATGTTCATGAGCATAGCTTGCCTGTGTTCATCGTTGTAGACGATTCTGCGTTCACCTATGTACGCATCGCTATCACAACAACATCTATTGATAGAAAAGTGATTCCTGCGGTATTGAAAGAACTTAACACGTTAAATCAAGATTACAAGATATCTAAATATTACGTGAGCAATGAAGACAATAACATTTATATGGATGTGTCTATACCATGTTTGAATGAACAATTTGATCCTACTGTAGTAGTGAATCTTATGCTTGAAGTTATTCAACCGCATTTAGATGCTGTACATAAAGATATTCTTAAAGTAGCTGGCTTAGCTTAATAGAGGTTGTTATGAATCCTAAATCCTTATTATTTGATAAGTTTTTGAAAGAAGAAGAAATCATATCTTTTGAACGGAAGGATTTTGATGATGAAGACGGTACAGTAGTATATCGTTCTTATATCAAGTCTCCTTTATGGGATATGCCTTTATTCGTCATTCTCGATAACAGTATTTATAGTGTAGTTCGTTTAGTGTTAGGCCCTGAAAAGGTAACAGCACAAAATATGAATGCCTTGAATGCATTAATTAATCGTGACAATGCGACATATAAAAATTACAAACTATATATTGATGAACAAGATTCTAGCCTATACTTGGATTGCGTATATATGTGTGGTGATGATGCGTTCGAGCCTGCATTGATGTATGCGTTGATGTCTTCTATCGTAGATTATATTCCAGAATCTGTAGGTGAATTGAAGGCTGCCTTTGAAAGTGGTACTCACTAATCAATAATAGATACAAGTTAAATGATCTAATGTTCGGAATTATGAAAAGAGGATAACCTGTTTATAAATGGGTTATCCTCTTTTTGTATGGATAAGAAAAAACATATAAATATTTTAATAAATAGAATAAGTTTGTGTTGTTATAAGATTGAAAAGGCAGTATTTTATTTTATAGATTTATTTAAAATTAATTTATATGATGCAATCTATATTTTTGTAATAGTTCGGAATATAACGAATGATAAAAATATTTAATAAAAAAATATTCGAAAATAGTATTGATTTTGTAAATGTTAGGTGTTACAATTTGAGTACAAGAAGGAGGTAGCACCGTGAACTATGCAAATCAACAAACTCAAAGCAAGTCTACGGAGGCTACTTGTGCGCATTTGTCCCAGTCTGTTTTGGCTGGGCTTTTTTATTAGGAGGATCTATGAAGGTCGGTATTATCATGGGCAGCAAGTCTGACCTGGACACAATGAAAAAAGCATCTGCCGTACTTGATGAATTTAACATTCCCTATGAAATGGTTATTGCCTCAGCTCATCGTACCCCAGAGGCTGTAAAGAATTTTGTTACACGACTTGAAGATGAAGGGGCTATCGCTTTTATTGCTGGTGCTGGCGCAGCGGCTCATTTACCTGGTGTGGTGGCGAGCTTCACTACACTACCAGTTATCGGCATCCCACTTAATGCAACCGCATTAAAAGGCATTGATTCTCTACTTGCTATTGTACAAATGCCATCTGGCATGCCTGTAGCAACAATGGCTGTAGATGGTGCTAAAAATGCAGCGCTCTTTGCAGTACAAATTGGAGCAGCTTTCAATAAAGACCTGAAAGAACAATATCAACAATATCGTAAAGATATGGCTGAAAAAGTATTAGCAGACAATGCAGAATTACAAGGTGCTATTCATATTTAATCATGTAAATTATCGGCGATTAAATATTGGTTAAGAAAAACAGTTTATTTAGATATCTATTACATAGTTTGTATTATTAATTACGATAAAGGAGAAAGATCATGGCTAACATCGATTTGGAAAAATTAACATTATTGTACGAAGGCAAAGCAAAACAAGTATATGCAACAGATAACAAAGATGAGTACATCGTTCATTACAAAGATGATGCCACTGCATTTAATGGTGAAAAACATGACACCATCCTTGGAAAAGGTGTTTTGAACAATAAAATTTCCTCTTTCTTCTTTGAATTATTGAAAAAAGAAGGCGTACCAACTCATTTCGTTCGTCGTGAAGATGATCGCAACCAAACAGTACTTACATTGAAAATAGTTCCTCTTGAAGTTATCGTTCGTAATATTGCGGCTGGCTCTATGGCTAAACGCTTTGGCATTGAAGAAGGAACTCCACTTAAACATCCAATTCTTGAATTCTGCTATAAAAACGATGAACTAGGCGATCCGTTTGCCAACGAATCCCAAATCACTGCACTTGGTTGGGCCACTCAAGAGCAACTTGATGTAATTTCTACAATTACTTTAAAGGTAAACGATATTTTGAAAAAATTCTTGGCTACTAAAAATGTAACCCTTGTAGATTTTAAATTAGAATTTGGTACCCATAATGGTGAAATTTTATTGGGTGATGAAATTTCTCCCGATACATGCCGTTTCTGGGATGCTACAACTGGTGAAAAACTCGACAAAGACCGTTTCCGTCGAGATCTTGGTAATATTGAAGAAGCATATAAGGAAATGTTATTCCGTCTTACAGGTGAGCGTGCCTAATAGGGGGGAAGATGAACTACGATTCTGTTTTTGATAAATGGCACGAAGAGTGTGGTGTGTTCGGCATCTATGATAGGACCGTTGATGTAGCACGCTATGTATATTGGGGGCTATTTGCTCTCCAACATCGTGGTCAAGAAAGTGCGGGCATTGCTGTTACCGATGGTCATGATGTAGAACTGAAAAAAGGCATGGGCTTGTTGACCGAGGCTATCAAAGAATTACCATCTTTGCCAAGCTATATGGGGACTGGTCATGTGCGGTACTCTACGACCGGGTCCAATAATCCGCGTAATATTCAGCCTTTGGTTATTCACTACCAAGGCGGTCAAATTGCGGTGGCTCACAATGGAAACTTAACGAATGCCTTATCTATTCGAAAACGTCTTGAAGCCGATGGTTCCATCTTTCAAACGACGATGGATTCTGAGGTTATCGTAAACTTGATAGCCCGTTCTAAAGCAGAAACACAAGCGGAACGGATTGCCGATGCGGCGCGTCAAATTGAAGGAGCTTTCTCTCTAGTCATTACTACGAATGACTCCTTAGTAGGTGTACGTGACCCTCAAGGATTTAGACCACTTTGTTTAGGCAAAACAGAAAACGGTTATGTGCTCTCTAGTGAAAGCTGTGCTTTTGATGCGATTAAGGCAGAGTTTATTCGCCATATAGATCCTGGTGAAATGGTTATCATCGATGACTCTGGTGTGCATAGTACTATCTATGCGGAACCAGAAAAAATTGATAAAAAGCTTTGCGTCTTTGAATATATTTATTTTGCACGTGGCGATAGTCATATAGATGGTCAATCCGTATATCAATCTCGGCTAAATATGGGCCGGGAACTATATAACGAAACTAAGTATGATGCGGATATCGTCATGTCCATTCCGGATTCCGGCACAACAGCTGCATTAGGTTATGCTCGCGCATCGGGTATCCCTTTTGCGGAAGGTTTAGTTAAGAACCGTTATAGCGGCCGTACCTTTATTAAACCAAATCAAGAGGAACGAGAATTAGCCGTTCGTATGAAGCTAAATGCATTGCCACATATTGTTGGAGGCAAGCGTATCGTCCTTATTGATGATTCTATTGTGCGCGGTACTACGAGTGGTATCATTGTAAAAATGCTAAAAGAGGCTGGTGCTAAAGAGATTTATATGTGTATTAGTTCTCCAACTATTGAGTATTCCTGTCACTATGGCATTGATACATCAGTGCGTAAAGAACTTATAGCAGCTACTCATACAGTGGATGAAATTAGAGATTTTATCAAGGCAGATAAATTACATTACTTGTCTCGTGAAGGCCTATGTCGTGCTGTATCTGATGTAAAGCCAGATGATTTATGTTTTGCATGTTTCAATGGTGATTATAGTGTAGCGGTTCCTGCGGACCAAGAGGAAGGGGTCAAATATGTGCTCGAATAAAACTAGTTTAACCTATCGCGATGCAGGTGTTGATATCGATGCAGGTAATCGCGCCGTAGAACTGATGAAAGAATCTGTTAAACGTACGTATACACCGGGGGTTGTTGGTGATTTAGGTGGTTTTGGGGGACTCTATTCCTTAGCTGGTCATGTTATGTCTGATCCTATGCTCGTATCTGGTACAGATGGGGTGGGCACCAAATTACGTCTCGCTATCATGATGGATAAACATGATACTATCGGTCAAGACTGCGTAGCTATGAGTGTTAATGATATCCTCGTACAAGGTGCTACACCTTTATTCTTCCTTGATTATATTGCGGTTGGCAAACTAGAGCCTGTAAAAGTGGCGGATATCGTACGTGGTGTAGCTGAGGCGTGCGAAGAATCAGGCTGCGCTTTACTAGGCGGTGAAACTGCTGAGATGGCAGGCTTTTACGACGATGAGGATTATGATGTAGCGGGTTTTGCCGTTGGTATCGTAGATCGTTCTAAATTGATTACTGGTGAAAGTATCAAGGCAGGAGACGTTATTCTTGGGTTACCATCTTCTGGGGTTCATTCTAATGGTTTCTCGTTAGTTCGTAAAATTGTATTTGATCACAAGGGTTTCTCCATTGGTCAAGATATTCCTGAATTTGGCAAAACACTGGGAGAAGAATTATTAACGCCAACGCGCTTATACCCTAAAGCTGTATTACCGTTGATTAAAGAAGATTTAATTAAAGGTATGGTTCATATTACGGGCGGCGGTTTCTATGAAAATATTCCTCGCGTCTTACCTGCGGGAGTAACGGCAGAGATCGATTGTGATACATGGCCTCGCCTTCCAGTTTTTGAAAAGCTACAAGAATGGGGCAATGTAGATTGGCATGAAATGTACCGTACTTTTAACATGGGCATTGGCATGATCCTCATAGTGGACGCTGCGGATGTGAATCGAGTAAAGGCAAATCTTGAAAGTCGTAATGAAGCGGTATATGAAATTGGTCATATCGTTAAAGGCGAAGGTCCAGTTGTTGTAAAAGGGGCGGTATTTAATGACTAGTTCCGTAGTTAAAAAACGTCTAGCTCTATTCGCAAGCGGTAGAGGCTCCAATGGGGAAGCCCTCTATAATGCCATGCAAGAAGGATATATTAATGGTGAGTTTGTAGTTATCATTACAGATCACGGTGATGCAGGGATTGTTGAACGTTCTAAACCTTGGAATATTCCACTCATTGTCATCGAGCGTAGCGACTATGATTCTAAAGCTAGCTTTGAACAAGCCCAGTTAGATGCGTTAGAGCCCTATAAGGTAGATGGTATCGTTTTGGCTGGATATATGCGCATTGTAGGGGCTCCATTGATTGAGCACTATGAGCATAGAATTTTAAATATCCATCCTGCCTTGTTGCCATCCTTTCCGGGACTACATGGACATCAACAAGCTATTGATGCGGGCGTAAAGGTAACCGGTTGTACGGTACACTTTGTTGATGCCGGAATGGATACGGGGCCTATCATTATGCAGAATACGGTTCCTTTATTACCGGAGGATACAGAGGATAGTTTGAGTGATAGATTATTGCCTATTGAACATAAAACATATAAAGAGGCATTACGACTATTTTGTGAGGATAAGCTCACTATAAAAGGTCGTGTTGTATATATTGAAGATTGATGTGTAAGCAAAGGAAAACGTTAGATGATTAAAAATGCATTACTTAGTGTTTCTGATAAAACAGGTATTGTAGACTTTGCGAAAGGTTTAGTTGATTTAGGGGTAAAAATTTATTCCACAGGTGGGACCCTTAAAGCCATAACCGAAGCAGGTATTCCGGCAAAATCGGTAGAGTCTTTGACTGATTTTCCTGAAATGATGGATGGCCGCGTAAAGACATTACATCCTAAGGTGCATGGTGGTATTTTGGCTATCCGTGATAATGCGGAGCATCAACAAGCTATGGCAGAACATGGTATTGAACCAATCGACCTTGTTGTAGTCAATCTTTACCCGTTCCGTGAAACCATTGCAAAACCTAATGTATCCCTAGAAGAGGCCATCGAAAATATCGATATTGGTGGTCCTACGATGGTTCGTTCTGCAGCAAAGAATCATGCCTTTGTGGGCATCGTAGTAAATCCAAATCATTACGGTGAAATCTTAGAGATGCTCAAGGATCAAGGTGAATTGACTAAGAAATATCGCTTTGGCCTTGCCAAAGAAGCCTTTGCTCATACGGCGGCTTACGATGTGGCCATCGCTAATTATATGAGTGGAATCTTGAATGAAGGCCCTACACCTCCTGAATATCTGAGCGCTTATGAAAAGGTAACAGATCTTAGATATGGGGAAAATCCGCATCAACAAGCCGCATTCTACAAAGAAATTGGTACAGCTCATGGCATGGGGGCCTTGAAACAATTACATGGCAAAGAGCTTTCCTATAACAATATTGTAGACATGGAAGCGGCATGGAATATGGTATGGGAGTTTACTGAGCCAGCTGCATGTATTATTAAGCATACGAACCCATGTGGTGCCGCTACTGCAGCTACATTACATGATGCCTATGTAAATGCTTATGAAGCGGATTCCGTATCCGCCTTTGGCGGCATCGTAGCCTTAAACCGTGAAGTAGATGCAGCTACTGCCGGAGAAATGAGCAAAATTTTCTTAGAAGTTATTATGGCACCTGCTTTCACAAAAGAAGCATTAGAAATTCTTGAAGCTAAGAAGAATATTCGCCTCATTGAACTATCTAAGCCGGAATCTGGCCAAGTGACAGTAAAGAAGGTGTCTGGTGGTTTATTAGTGCAAACAGAAGACGATATTCTAGAAGACCGCGTTAATTATAAAGTTGTTACGAAGGTACAACCGACAGAGGAACAATGGAAAGCTCTTGAATTTGCATGGAAACTCGTAAAACATGTAAAATCCAATGCGATTTTGATTTCTAATGAAAAGCGTACTCTTGGAGTTGGGGCCGGTCAAATGAATCGCGTAGGATCTGCAAAAATTGCTCTTGAACAAGCCGGGGAAGCCGCTAAAGGCGCTGTATTAGCATCCGATGCATTCTTCCCGTTTGGCGATACCGTAGAAACAGCGGCAAAGCATGGCATTGCAGCTATTATTCAACCAGGTGGCTCTATTCGCGACGAAGAGTCCATCAAAGCGGCTGACGAAGCGGGCATCGCTATGGTATTTACAAACATTCGTCACTTTAAACATTAACTAGTTAAGAATTTTTAGCGGATTGTTAAACACTATTAGGACAAAATATCTATTGTACGGTCAAGAATTCTTGATGATTGGAGTGGCCCCGTTATGTGTTTATATTATTATGAATTTGATGGCGTTTAGGCGCCGATGGAGGACTTATGAAAGTATGTGTAATCGGTAGCGGCGGCCGTGAACATGCATTGGCGTGGCGATTGTCCATCAGCCCTAGCGTAACAAAGGTATATGTTATTCCTGGTAGTGCGGCTATGTCAGATTGTGCAGAGCTAGTTGGCATCGATTGGCAACAAAGCGATCATTTAATTAGCTTTTTGAAAGATAATCAAGTTGATTTAGTTGTTGTTGGGCCTGAGGCTCCTTTAGTAGCGGGCTTAGCAGATGTACTTACTAAGGCGGGAATTCCAGTTTTTGGTCCATCCAAAGCAGCCGCTCAACTAGAGGGATCAAAGGTATTTGCTAAAGACCTCATGAAAAAATACAATATTCCCACTGCTGCGTATGGGGTATTCCACAAGGTAGATGAAGCGAAAGCTTTTATCGCCCAAACAGGAGCGCCTATTGTTGTTAAAGCTGACGGCTTGGCGGCAGGGAAGGGTGTTGTAGTAGCCATGACCATCGATGAAGCGAATGCAGCCGTAGAAGATATGCTCAGTGGTAATCGTTTCGGTGATGCAGGTAGTACCGTTGTTATCGAAGAGTTTATGGAAGGTGAAGAGGCTAGTTTATTAGCCTTTGTAGTTGGAAAGACCGTGGTTCCTATGATTGCCTCTCAAGATCATAAACGCATTTTTGATGGTGATAAAGGGCCTAATACTGGTGGCATGGGGACCTATGCACCGGCACCAGTTCTTACGGATGCATTGCGGGATGAAGCGATGAAAACCATCTTAGAACCTATGGTAGCGGCTATGGAAAAAGAAGGCATGCCGTATGTTGGCTGCCTCTACGCTGGGCTTATGATTACTGACAAAGGGCCTAAGGTGGTAGAATTCAATGCGCGCTTTGGTGATCCTGAAACACAAGTTGTATTGCCGCTACTGGATAGTGATTTAGGTGAGATCATGATGGCCTGTGCCAAGGGCACATTAACCTCTAATATGGTGAAATGGAAAGATTCCTCAGCGGCCTGCGTTATCCTTGCTTCTAAAGGTTATCCTGAAACTTCATCAAAGGGCGATGTCATTAGTGGGGATATTAAACAATATGACACAACCATCGTATTCCACTCTGGTACAAAGCTTGTTGGTGAAAACTATGTCACTAATGGCGGTCGTGTGCTCGGTGTTGTCGGCCTTGGCAAAGACCTTAGAACGGCACTTGATAGAGCCTATGGACGTATAGCGCATATCGACTTTGAAGGCATGCAATATCGTACAGATATTGGGGCTAAGGCTTTCAAATAAAGTAACAACATTTTAAATATAATGAAAACCTCTACATTCATGCATAACGCATGCGGTGTAGAGGTTTTTATTTTCTACCTTTTAATGGTTACCTGTGATATAATAAATTAGATATAAAGAGGGCCCATCGACGTGTGATGGCGTTAGGCTCATCTCAAAAATTTGGAAACTTATTGATGACGCCTGACGTGTAGAAGCAAATCTTCTACACGTTAGGTGTTTTTACTATAGTCTATTTTATTTTTTAATAGCGATATACAACTATGATATATAATAAAGAACCGTTAGAACTGAATAGTCCGGTAGCCTTTTGGCTGAATTTCCCCAACGAAGAACGCGTATTCTGGGTGGATCGTCAAAGTGACCGCATCGTTGTAGGCGCTAAACGTCTGGCGACGGTCAAAGATGATGAAGACCGCCATAATTACGCTTACGTGTTTTATGGGGATACTTTTTTTGAGAACTCCAAGGATCCCAAATGGGCTGACATGGGCCATGAAATGATTGCTTTCACCCATTACTACATCGTAGAAAATGGGGAATCTTTCTACTTGCACGCTGGTGAAAGCGTTCTTATTACAGATTTCGAGGTGCCTCGAGTTCGCCATAACTACAAGGAAACCAGTGATGATAAGGCTGCTTGGGATAGTTTGATGAATGCTATCGCTGACGGCATTAGCAGTGGTGAAATGACAAAGGTCGTTTCTTCTCGAGAGGTACAGTTCACTAGCGAAACACCATACAATGTGGCGAGTATTTTGGCAAATTTGGTAGATAATAATCCAAATTGCTTTATCTTTGGTTACGAAAAGGATGGACGCACCTTTGTGGGCGCATCGCCAGAGATTCTAGTTCGCCATCGAGGTAGTGAAATTCTCAGTTATGCCTTGGCGGGGACAGCTCCTAAATATGGACCAAATGCGTGGACTAAGGAACAACTGTTAACAGATAAGAAAAATCTCTTTGAACATAATATCGTGCGCAATCGTATCGTGAAAACCATGGAGTCTATAACACCTGATGTTACCATAGGTGAAACGGGCATCATGGAGCTAGCTCATCTCTATCACTTGCGCACCATTATTACCGCAAAGGATAGCACAAAATCCCTCGTGGAATGGGCAAAGTTGCTACATCCTACACCAGCTCTCGGCGGTGAACCGCGAGAAAAGGCGTTGGCACTGCTACAAAAGTACGAAGCTCATGAGCGTGGTATGTATGCAGCACCTTTTGGTTTTATGAAAGATATGGGGGACGGCATCGTCGTCGTTGCCATTCGATCTGCACTCATCATGGATAATGTTCTTTATGCCTATGCTGGATGCGGCGTCGTAGCCGATTCTGATGCGGATGAAGAGTACGCAGAAACTAATAATAAAATGCGCACCATTTTGGAAGCGCTATAATTATTTCCGTACCCTTAGGAGTTGTTGAAAGGGAATATAATGAACGAATATATTGCTGCCTTGGTAGATGAGTTCTACCAACTCGGCGTCCGTCATGCAGTGTTTAGCCCGGGCTCTCGTTCTACGACGATGGCGATGCTTTTCACGGAGTATGAAGGCTTTGAAACATATATGAATATAGATGAGCGCTCTGCTAGTTTTATGGCACTTGGTATTGCAAAGGCTCATAAAGAACCAACTGTGCTAGTTTGTACATCTGGTTCCGCAGTGGCTCATTATTTGCCCGCTATTTTAGAGGCTCAATATAGTGGAGTACCTCTCATCGTATTATCTGCTGATCGACCTCATACTTTGTTACATGTAGGGGCGCCCCAAACAGTAGATCAACAAAAGATTTTTGGTACAGCTGTAAACTATTACGAAGAATTAGCGGTGCCGCAAGATGAGCATTATTACACATATCCACGACAAGTAGCGCGCAAGGTGTATATGAAAGCTATGGATATCAAAAAGGGGCCAGTGCATATCAATGTACCTCTCTTTGAGCCATTAGTGCCTGAACTGGACCGTAAGCACTTTGAAGCGGGACGTAGCCCTTACAAAGTATTTAAACCTAATTACGGCGAGGTGTTTAGCTATCAGAATAGAAGTAATAATACAAGTAATGCAAGTAATGTAAGTGACGTAAGTTATACTAAAAATACTACTGATAATAGTGCTAATAACACTAATAACTTTAATAACTCTAATAACTCTAATAACTCTAATAACTCTAATCTATTGCTTGCACAGTATAAGAGAGTCCTTATTTTAGCTGGACCACAAATTGATGTAGATGAAGTTGAGTCTATTCATTCCTTTGCGGAGAATTTACAAGCTCCTATCTTGGCGGATCCATTGTCCAATGTAAGATGCTGTCATAAGACTGGTGCTATTGATGATAATTATGAAGTTGCTAGCAATCGTAACAATGATACAGATATGACTCAGAAAAAACATTTCTCTGATGTTGTCATTTCTGCGTATGATGCGTTTTTAGCGGATAAAGACCTATGGCCTGTACTAAAGCCAGATTGCGTGATTCAGTTTGGCCAAATCGTTGTATCGAAACGGGTACAGCAAATGGTGGCAAGTTGGGATAATGTGGAGTATATTGAGGCAAATCCCACGATGGACTCGATGAATCCAACGGGGAAAACCACCATGCATATGCAAGCAAGCATCGATATGTTTACGCATTTGTTCGCTGTAAAGAACGAATCTAATGCATATCTTAATAGATGGCAACGTTTAGAAGTAGCGGGTAAAGCTCAACTAAGTACAGCTATAGAAGAACCAAGTTGCTTTGAAGGACGCACGATACGCGAGTTGCAACAGCATATTCCTGACAATAGCCAAGTACTTGTGGCGAATAGCATGACCGTTCGCGACTTTGATTACTTCTGGTTCTCTGGGGAGTCAGATGCCGTTCTTTACGGTAATCGTGGTGTTAATGGTATCGATGGTACCATTTCAACTGCATTAGGTCTTGCCACAAATGGCCGGCCTACATATCTCGTAACTGGAGATTTGTCTTTGTTCCATGATTTAAATGGCTTAGCGGTTGCTAAAACGCACAATCTAAATTTGACGATTATTTTGCATAATAACGATGGAGGCGGTATTTTTGAATATTTACCGCAAAAGGGGACAAAGCATTTTGATTACTTGTTCTCTACGTCACAAGGCTTAGATTATAGTGGAGCAGCTAAACTATATGGCTGTGGTTATACTAAGATTATTAATCCTGATGAATTGAGTTCCGTACTAGCTAACGTTAGCACGGAATCGGGTGTTCATATTATTGAAATACCAACAGACCGGCAATATAGTCGTCAGTTACATAGGAAATATACAAAAGTTTCAGTTAATATGGAGGCATTACTATGAGTCAGTATTTTTGCAGTATTGTAGATAATGCTTTGTGTAATCCAGCTCAGCGTATGTATTTTGACTTGGGAAAGTATCGCTACGGTTTGACTGTGGTAGGTGAAGGGGAACCTATTGTATGTTTACACGGCTTCTCTGAATCGAGCTATACTTGGGATGCTATTAATTTGCCGGGGTATCGCGTGGTCCGTATCGACTTGATAGGTCATGGCGATTCAGATATTCCTGATGAGAATCAGGCTTACACCATTCCTCAAATGATAGAGGACTTGCACACAGTTATCTATCACATGGTTGGTGAAAGCTATTACCTTATGGGCTATTCTATGGGGGCTCGTATTGCACTTTCCTATGCGTTGGAGTATGAACGTGAAATCAAAGGTCTTATTCTTGAAAGTGGCTCGGTAGGCATCGCTTCTGAAGCTGAGCGAGCAGCACGCCGCAAGGCGGATGAAGACTTAGCTGTTCATATCGAAGAGCATGATGGTGCTTGGTTTGCTGCACGATGGGCGGAAGTACCTATTTTTGAGAGTCAAAAACAGCTTTCAGAGGGGGTAGAAGAATTAATCTATCTACGTCGTTCCAATAATAGCCCATATGCATTAGCTTGTACGTTGCGTGGGTCAGGGCAGGGCGTAATGCCTTATGTAGGGGATAAATTAAAAAAATTCTCTGTTAAAGGTTTATATGTGAGTGGCGCATTAGATACAAAATATACTACAATAGGAAGAGACGTATTTGGCAAGTTGCCAAGTTTTAATCATGTCATCGTCGACGGGGCGGGGCATAATGTACATATAGAGAAACCGCAGATTTTTGAACAAGCGGTATTGGATTTTTTACAGAAGAAAGGTTAAGTCCATGAGCAAATTTGATTGGAAAGTATTGGATCTTAATTATGAAGATGTAATTTACGAAACATATAATGGCATTGCAAAGATTACTATTAACCGTCCAGAGGTACGCAACGCGTTCCGTCCTAAAACGGTAATGGAGTTAATTGATGCTTTCACAGTAGCTCGTGAAGATAACGAAGTAGGCGTAATCGTATTGACTGGTGCTAACCACGGTAAGGGCGAAGATAAAGAGGCATTCTGCTCCGGCGGTGACCAAAGCGTACGTGGTCATGGTGGTTATGTAGGTGAAGACAATGTGCCTCGCTTGAACGTTCTTGATTTACAACGCTTAATTCGCGTCATCCCTAAACCTGTTATTGCAATGGTTAATGGTTATGCTATCGGTGGCGGTCATGTATTGCACATCGTATGTGACCTTACAATCGCTTCTGAAAATGCTAAGTTCGGTCAAACTGGTCCTCGTGTAGGCTCCTTCGACGCTGGTTATGGCGCAGGTTACTTGGCTCGTATGATTGGTCACAAACGCGCTCGCGAAGTATGGTTCTTGTGCCGTCAATACACAGCAGCTCAAGCGTATGAAATGGGCATGGTTAATACTGTGGTACCATTTGATAAATTGGAAGAAGAAACAGTTCAATGGTGTAGCGAAATCCTTGAATTATCTCCAATGGCTTTGCGCATGTTGAAGGGCGCTTTCAATGCCGACACAGATGGCCTTGCAGGTTTACAACAATTCGCAGGGGACGCTACATTGATGTATTACACAATCGATGAAGCGAAAGAAGGTCGTGATGCGTTCAAAGAAAAACGGAAACCTAACTTCAAACAATTCCCTAAATTCCCTTAATCGGGAGTCGATACAGTCCTATATGACGGACTATATTAACGGTTAAAGCGACAAGTGCGCCTCTATAGGAGGCGCCTTTCTTGTAATATCTCTTTATTTATCATATTTCAATTATTACTTTTTAGTTATTACTTACTGGTAATTGTAATTAGTAGGTAGTAGGTAGTAGGTAGTAGGTAGTGTTTATTGGTTGGTTAATAGGTTTAGATACGAGGTGAGATGATGGAGTGGTTACGTTATGGTGCACAGCACTATCCTAATCGTAAATGTATAAATGAATATACCTATAACGATATATACCGTGGTGTACTCCATGTGGCTCGTAATTTACTGCCTTTAGACGCATCTCGAGTGGCTATCTTATCCGATAACTCTGTGACCATGGCAATGTATGTGTTGGCTGCTATGCTAGTTCATAAAGAGGTACTTTTACTTAATGTACATCTTAAGCCAAAGGAAATAGAAAACCAATTGGATCAACTAGGTGTTACCACCGTATTACATAGTAAAGAACGACGTAATCAATTATCTCATTTCGTTGATTCGAAGGCCTCTAATCCAATTGTTACAATTGAGTTTGAAACTCTAGAGAGAATTCTATCGGATTTAGTGGTCCAGGACTCCTTTGACTGGGCCTTTGTGGACACAGACATAGCTGCTATCATGAATACGAGCGCTACTACGGGGCAATTTAAGTCTGTACCGCTTCGATGGGGGCAGATTAAAGCTCATGTACAAGCATCCCAAGAGGTACTAGGGAAAACAGAGCAGGATAATTGGCTAATGGTACTGCCTCTGTTTCATGTAAGTGGTTTATCTATTTTGATGAGGTCTCTTTATAACGGGACGGCTATCACTATTTTGCCTAAATATGATGAAGCTCAAGTTCTCAAACTTATAGAATCTGAGCAAATCAATATGATGTCCTTAGTGCCCACTATTTTGACTCAATTAGAGCCACATATTACGCACCATGCATTACGTGTTATATTGCTCGGTGGAGAATTCATTCCCATGGCGCTCATCGAAGCTTGTGAAAAGAAATCTTTGCCTATCTATAAGACCTACGGCATGACGGAAACCTTTAGTCAAAGTGTGACCTTCTCTGTATTGGAGTATCCTCATAAACGAGAATCTGTAGGTAAGCCCCTGCCTGGCATGCAGGTTCGTATCGATAATCCTGATATAGATGGGGTAGGTGAAATTCATTTGACGGGCCCTATGGTTATGACTGGTTACATCAACAAGGAACCTATTGATGGAGACTTTAATACAGATGATATTGGTTACATCGATGAGGACGGTTTCGTTTATATTTTGAATCGTCGTAAGGATCTCATCATTTCTGGGGGTGAAAATATTTACCCTAAGGAACTAGAGGATTTGGTCTATACGTTGCCATCGGTGAAGGAATGTGCCGTTGTGCCTGTACCTGATGCTAAATGGGGACAAGTGCCAGCACTCTTTGTGGCCTTTCATGATGGTAAAAGTTTGCCACCAGAGGATATTCTAGCCTTTATGACGAACTCTTTAGCGAAATATAAGGTTCCGAAATATGTAAAAGCATTAACCGCATTGCCTCGAAATGGAACTGGCAAAATATTGCGTAATGAACTGAAATTAGAAAATTGAGGCGCCTATGAATGATATTTTAAACTTTAAAAGTATAACTACATATCGCCTTAAATTGCCACTGAAGTTCAATTTTAAGACTGCCAAGGGCGAGGTGAAAGAAAGAGAGACTATCGTTGTTCGCATTGAAGACCAACAAGGGTATGTAGGATATGGGGAATGCGTAGCTTTCACAGATCCATTCTATACATTTGAGACCGTAGAAACCTGTTGGAAAACCTTAGTAGATGATTATATCTTTAATTTGCGCTTGATGCGGCCTAAACCACTGATGACCTATGTACGACAATTACAATTTTGGCTCAATCGAGACAATATGCCTATGGCTATTGCGGCTCTAGAAAATGCACTCATTCATCTTCATTGCGAACGGATAGGTGTAAATTCTGTTTCCTACATTATGGATCAACCTTTACAAGAGACAATTGAAAGTGGTGTCGTCGTTGGTGATGTGCCAATAGACCAATTACTTGATGTTGTAGCGCATCATGTAATAAATGGTTGTAAGCGGATTAAATTAAAGGTAAATCCTATAGATGGTTATGAACGCGTAGCTTTAGTTCGCAAACATTATCCGGATTTGGTCTTAGCGGCTGATGCAAATCGAAGCTATTCATATCAAGAAATAGATAAGGTCCGTAAGTATGATGATTTAGGTCTAGCTTGTATTGAAGAGCCCTTTGCGATAGCAAACCTTCAATCTTATAAAGATTGGAAGTGGGAGCATCTTAATCATGGTGATTGGAAAATCTATACGCCAATTTGTTTGGATGAGTCCATTTTAGGATATGATGATTTGTCCTATGCCATCGAATATGGTTTGATTGATGTGCTTAATATAAAAGTAGGGCGCATGGGGGGGCTTATTCCAACAAAAGCGGCTATTAATCTATGTAGAGAACGTCATATTCCCTATTGGATTGGTAGTATGGTAGAGTCAGGGGTTTCTAAAATGCTTCATGTCCAGCTTGCCGCATTAGGAGATTCCTATATGGCAGGGGATTTGTCCGATTCAAATCGATATTTTGAACAAGATCTTATTTTCCCAGATTTAACCTTTAAAGAGGGTATTATGCAGGTCCCTGATGGTGATGGACTAGGTGTAACAGTCTTTGATGACCGGCTAGAAGTATATTGTATGGAGAAACGAACACTATGAATTTAATTGAATCCTTACAAATCGATGTACCTCGTATGACGAGCGACACTACATGTATTGCAAAAATGAATTTAAATGAATTTCATAAACAACCGCAAGGCTATTTAAATGGTGGTGCTACCTTAGCTTTTGCAGAAATTATTGCAGGCATGATGAGCAATGAGCTGGTAGATTCTCATAAATTTGGAGTAGGTCAGTCTATAACTGCGAATCACTTGCGTCCTGTGAAATGCGAAGGAACATTAACAGCCTTAGGAACATTACTAGTGAAAGGCAAAACATCCCATGTATGGCGCTTTGATATGATAGATGATGCACAACGTCTTATCTCACAAGTGACTGTAACCTTGGCTATTGTAGATTTTGATAGATAAAATCCCATTTTTAAAGGATTTAGTTATATTTGCTAATTAAGTTATGTATAATTTCGTCTTACATGAGAACTTACGATTGTTAAGATTATAGGATAATAAAAGGACAGTATATACCTTTTGGTAGATACTGTCCTTTGTTGGATTTACAATGTAAATGGCTCGTCTAGAAAAACGACATAGCTCTTTTTTACGTTTTCTAAGATCTGCAATTTAAAATGCTAGAAAAGACAAAGATATTTATTTTCTAGTGATAGTATATAGGTCTTCAATATTAGGAATATCGTAAATTACCCATGTCCCATCTCCTAAATGACGCATCAAAACTTTTATATCTTTTGTCATATTCTTTTTATTATTTTGTATCGTTACAGTCACAGTAGCCGTATCACCATTATCTTCTGACTTTAGGTTTTTAACCTCTACATCATGTTCCTTAAATAGGCGACCTTCTACAAGACGATCTACCATAGACTTATTATCATCATTTGCTGTAGTGGTATTATTGGTAGGTGATTCAGATTTAAAGCTGTCAGGATCTTCGATATATGTCCGTATTACGTCTTCGATAAGAGCTGGTCCAAATGTTTTGGTAGCTGCTATTGTAGCTTTACCAAGTGGGGTAGATGTATCGACATATTTATTGCCTTCTCGTTCTACAATGTTTTTTACAATGGATTTTATATCTACGTGGCGTAATGCTTCGTCTGCATCTTTATCTTGTACTGCTTGGTGAATGATTTTTAATGTGTAGGCTGGTGTATGTGGTACATACCATAAGAAGTACCATGCTGCGGCCATCGCTCCTATAATAGCTATGATAAGAGCGATAATAACACCTTTTGAACTGAACTTATTCATAGCGAATCCTTTCATGTTTCTATAGAGGCATTTTCATACTGAATATATACATATTGTAGCATATTGAGTAAAGAATAGGATGATTTCTAGTAAAGGGTATACCTATTATAGTTTATAGAGAAAATTGTACTATTGCGAAAACTGACGAATTATGACGATAAAGGGTGGATTCTTGTAATATAATATAGAGATACTTTTATAAAAGCTATAAAATAACGATTATCAAATATAATCAATTATTTTCATAGATTTGTAATAATATTTTTTAAAAAAATAGTTGCATTGCTCTAAAATCCATGATATTATGTACAAGTAGTCAACGCGAGTTGATACGCGGCCCCGTGGTGTAGCGGTTAACATGTCGCCCTGTCACGGCGAAGATCGTCAGTTCAAATCTGATCGGGGTCGCCATTTTTTTTTACAAAAAATCATGCCTCGGTAGCTCAGTTGGTAGAGCAACGGACTGAAAATCCGTGTGTCGACAGTTCGATTCTGTCCTGAGGCACCATTTGTATTCCATGCGGTTGTGGTGGAATGGCAGACACGCCATCTTGAGGGGGTGGTGAGCTAACGCTCGTGCGGGTTCAAGTCCCGCCAACCGCACCATTTCTATTTACTATTTAATAGATTGTGACGAATTATAAGAAACTATAACTCAAACAGTAATTTTCTAACAATTTAGAAAAGGAACAATAACAAATTGTAATGCATTGTAACAATCATTTGCCCCTTTTTTGCCCCTCTAAATAATAAATATTTGCCCCTTTTATATGAGGATTATAAATGCCACTGCATATGATGCGGTGGCTTATTTTTATTGAAAAATATGAAAAAGTACTTATATAACACGATTTCGTGTTATAGTGTAGAAATAAGGAAGACGTTGAAACCGTTGAAATGGTATAGGAGGAAAATAAAAAGATGGCTACCTACTATAATAGTGTTTATCTAACTTGCAATCGCGATAATAGAACTGTTAAAACGATAACCACTGGGGTTCGAAAGAGTCCTCTCTTCCTCACTATTCTATCAATAGGATATATGTGATTTTAAGATTGACTTTAATAATTTGTATTATTGCCCTTATATTATCAGTTTATAATCTATTAGTAATATTAGGAGTACTATAATAAAATTAGATGATGTAATGACTACACAAGAGGCTAGTGAAAGATGGAATGTACCAGCTGATTCTATTAAGCAATGTTGTTTAAAGAGATATGCAAATAAACAATTTACTGATTCTGAAGCTAGAAAGTCAGGTAAGAATAGGCTTGTAACATGTCAAGGAATGGAACGGTTATACGGAAAAGAAAAATTTAAATAAGTAAAACTACTCTATATAGATTAAAGTCAAAAAGATAAATACTACATATTGACAATTAGCATAAAAAGCAATAGAATTAACACTGTAGTTAATTCTATTGCTTTGTTAGATAACTATAATGTGTTTAGGAGGAAGCATAATGGCAACATCATACGGCAAGATTCTTAGAAAAATAAGAATTGATAAAGACGAACTTTTAAAAGATATGGCCGAAAACTTGTGTATGACCTCTGCTTATCTTTCATCGATTGAAAATGGAAAACGGCCAATTCCTACAGACTTAACTAATAAGATAATGAGTTACTATGGCTTAAGTCAAGATATTGTAATGGAATTACAATCTGCAGAGGACAGTGTTAGAACTAATATTGATATTGATTTATCTCAAGTAAATTATAATCAGAAAACAATGGTTTTGAAGTTAGCTAGACAGTTTGAAAAGTTAACAGATGAACAATTAGAAGAAATTCGTTGTATTTTAGAAAAGTAGGTGGTTTGAAATATGGCTGGTTTATCTGTACCTCCATTGAGTTTGAAACAAATTCGTAAAAGATGTGAGTTGATTAGAAGAATATTCAATATACCATTAAATGCACCTGTTGATATTGTTAAAGTATTTGAATATATACTTACACAAATTGGCGTAGAATTCGAAATTGTACCAAAACATGAAATGGGTGCAAAACATGGAGAAACAATTCCAAGCGAAAATAGAATTCGTATTAGAGAGGATGTTTATGAACGAGCTTGCTATGGCCATGGTCGAGACAGATTAACTATGGCACATGAATTAGGCCATCTATTATTACATCGTGTAGAGACGATTACGTTTGCGAGAGAAGATGGAGATATCCCACCATATAAGGATCCTGAGTGGCAAGCGAATGCATTTGCAGGTGAATTACTGGCGCCATATGAATATATTAAGGACATGAGCATAATAGATATAGCAAGTCATTATGGAATCACAGAAAAAGCAGCATCAATACAAAGAAGAAGAAAGTAAGGAGGTATTGATATGATGGCAATAAAAAAACAGCCACCTAGTGGTTGAAACAAGGGGCTGTAGCCAAAGTGTATAAGTTGCCGCTTATATACTTTGAATCTGAACGTAAATGGTCAGACTAATTAATTAAGTTAATTCATTTTAGCATTTACATGAAGGTTTTGCAATAGTCCCAGAAGGGAGGCCTTTATGTGGATATTCTGTAAAGAGTATACTAACCGTTGGGGCAAGCGAATGATTGCATCCGAATACGGATACACATGCTGGCGCTTTTGGGTGCCCGTAAAAAAGAAGAAATCCTCTAATTAATGTTAGAGGTATTAAGTTGGTAATGTATATATGCTGACTATATGCATTCATCAACTTAATATGGGGACTTCTACATCTAGAGATGTGGGAGTCCTCTTTTAATTTAAGGTAGTATAAGAAAAGTTTATTTAACTCACATAGGACAAAATATATAATATAGTTAAAGCAGATAAAAGTGAGGTGATGAAATGAGTGCTGCAAAAATGTGTAGACCTATGGATAATCCAAAGGAAACAAGAATTACAGTTAGATTAGATAGTGAAGCTAATAAGATATTAAATAAGTATTGTGATGAAAACAAATGTCAAAAGCAGATGCAATCCGAGAGGCTCTCAAAGGATTAAAAAATAAGATAACTATCTACCGTGGAAAGTTGAGTAGTTGTTTTATGTGAAAGAGAATATAGTCCACATGAAATATTATATCATGAACGCTATATTCCTTAAAAAAAAGAGAGTATCATGAAACAATTAGTAGTAATTAATAATATACATTTATATATGTAGTTTTCAGTATGAGAGAAGATTATGGTTTTTAATTATGGTGAGACGTTGCGTATTCGAAGGGATCTATATACGATTTTAGGCAAGATACGCTATATTGACACTCATGGAAAAATTGGGTATGAGTATAAGTTAGTTAAACATAAGAATAATGCAGAGTTTTGGCTCAGTTGGGATAAGAAGCGAGATGCGTACCAGTTTTCCAAGTTGTGTGGAAAAGCACTACCAGCCGATATGAAACTCGTAGATAGCGGTTATGAGATGGTAACGGGCACTTGGGGTGAGGTAGACGTAGGTACTACTGATACTGCTAAATATAAAGAGTATGAAAATGCTGATGGTACTGCTACGTTTTCTGTTCAAGAGTGGGCTTTTGAAACGGAATATTCAAAAGGCTTTTACATTAATAAAGAATACGTATCTGTCGAAAAGGATTCAGAGGTAACCGAGTCTATTCTAGATAAAATGGATACGATTAAGAAGCTAAAGTTCATAGGACCAATCGGTTGGATTTTGGGGAACTTACTACTTTATATGCCAATCTTTGATATAAAAATATTGAATGATGTACGGGATGTACTTACATGGCCTTATATAGTAGCTGGGAGTATAGTCCTTGGTATCATTGTGGTTTGTGCTTTCATTATTTCCAGAACTATGCGTTGATGAAAACACATCGGTTATATAGGAGTCCCTTTCGTGGGGTAAATAAAAGGTCGTAACATGTATTAATACATATTACGACCTTTTTACTATAGGATTTATTTGTTAGGGGTTAGCTATTAGCTTCAGCTGGTTGAAGTTGTTCAAGTTCAGCTTCTTTAGCATCTAATTCTTTGGCGCCAAAATGAGCCAATACACAGAATGTAATACAAAGAACACATGCTACTAATAAAAGATAGAAACCTGCATTCCAACCAAATTTATCTGCTAAAACACCAAATAGTGTTGTACCTAAGTTTGCACCAACAATGTAACTCATGAATCCACGAAGACCAACAGCAGAACCTACTGCAAATGGTGGTACAATATCCATAGTTTGTACTGAAGCTAAGAATTGAGGAATGTAGATTAAACAACCTACAATAGCAGCGAAGAAAGTAACCCATAAGAGAGACTCGCTTTGCCAATAACCAAATATACAGAAGAAGATAATACTTATAGCAATGATTGCAGGTGGCATGCGATAACCTTTAAAGAATTTATCGGAAATGTAACCTGCAAAAATAGTTGAAGGGATAGCCGCCCATTCAAAGAATAAAAAGGCAACAGACATTTCTGCTTTGGAGAAACCCTTTACTTGTAATAAATAAATTGGAAGCCAAGTAAGCATACCAAAGCGAATCATGTAAACGAAGGTGTCAACTAATGATACATACCAAGCATTTTTATTTTTCAATACGTATTTTACAAAGATTTCTCTTGTGCTCATATGCGGTGCTTCAGAACTTCTGTGTGCCTTATGAGCTGTGTCGGCGATGATTTCACTTGTTGGTGGTAAGCCTTCACGTTCAGGGCTTTCTTTGATTAAGAAAGAAATGGCAATTGCTATGATAACTGCAATAAGCGCTGGTACACCATAACTCCCTAATTGCCAGTGATCTGTAGTAGTGAAATATAATGCGGCGGCTACGATTGGTGCTACGATACCACCACCGAGATTGTGTGAAATATTCCAGATAGCTCCATAACGGCCACGTTCCTGTTTTGGGTACCATTTAGCTAAGGTGATAAAGGATGGTCCTACACCAAATCCTTGGAAAAAGCCATTTAGTACTACTAAAACTAAGAAGAAGGCGAGACTATCGGCAAAGCTCATAAAGATATTGATAATTGCACAGCAAATGAGACCGAAAGCCATAAACTTGGCAGGACTTGCTTTGTCCGCAAGACTACTCATAAAGCCTTTACTTAAACCATAAGCGATAAGCATACCACTAGATAGCAAACCAATTTCTGTTTTGCTCATATGGAGGATATCTGATAAAAAGTGTGTTGATAAGGCAAAGTTATTACGAACAATATAGTACGCAGCATAACCTATAAAAATACCAATTAATGATTGCAATCTATATTTATAATATAGATTCATAATCATGCTTTGTGGAACTGATGATTTTGCCTCTTTAGGTTGTAGAAATGAAAACATAGTTATTACCTTTCTTTCTTAATAACTAAATCCTATTGCATTGTTAATACTACCATTTCTATAGAATTCATGTAAATGATTTATGAGATAAAAATATTAATTTGTAACTTTAAATTGCTTATTATTAGCTGAAAATGTGTATAGAAAATATTTGAATTATAGACAAGTACTTCTTAATATATTAGATTAAATATATTGGGAGGTTATTATCTATGAAATATTTACGCCGTGAACTTAATCAAGTAGAAAAAGAATATGTAAAACAATTTGGTGAAGATTCTTTAAATCGTGTCATCCTTCATGATCCTAATACAAAGGATAAACAAGATGTGCAGGATACTATTGATATTCTAAAAGAAGCAATTGCAAAAAATAAACCTCTAGAACAGGTTCCAGAGGATATATGGAAGCTTATTGAGTTTTAATGTATATGACTAACTATATGAGATGTATAGCCAGTTTTTTAATATAATTATTTGATGGAGACTTGAATGAATTTAAAAGGAATTGTACTAGTTGCGACAGCATTGGTTGCTAATATAGGAATAATAAATGCTGAGCAGATACCCATTCCATCTGTATCAACGCCATTAGGCGCAAAAACTACTCAACTTGATAGAGTACAATCTCAAGAAGTTATGCCTTATTTGGAAAGTAAAGTTACGGGCGAAACAGAATTATCTTATGCTGTTATGTCCGTTGCTAAAAAAACATTTAATGAACAAATGTTGCTACATCGAGAGGTAGAATCACGTATGCACGCTCATATTGAGGAACATAATAGAACAATAAGAAGTGTGCCACAACGAGACCTTATTAAAAATCCTTATACACGAGAAGAAATTGAAAAACAAATTGTAAAGGCCATTAATTTTAGAGAAAGCAGTAAGTATCCAGTTAATGACAAGGAATATTACAATCATATAGATATAAATAAAGTAAATGATTTATCTGGTTTTCCAAAGAAAATACCTTCTTTTGCTAAACAGGTTGATATTCATTTAAAGCCGCCTAAGGCGATTGAAGATGGTCGGTATATTCAAGTTTCTTTTACAGGCAAACCATCAGAACTAAAACCTTATATTCAAGATGCAGAAAGTCATGCTAAGGTTATTATTACTAAGGGTGAGGCTGAACGTGTTTCTATTAAACCGTACGAAGATGTTAAGACGAATTATAGAAAATACTTGTCTACTATATTGCCAAAAGAATGGATTGAAGTAACTAATATATTCAATAATATGTATCAATATAAAATGGCGCTAAGCAATGAGAATATTAAGCGAAAGGTTGATCGTGAGCTCTCTAACCAAATGAATAATCAAATGGTTTTGGACTTAGAGCAAGATACTAGTAAATTAAGTTCTGATAAAGTGTTGCCCAATGATGAAAATAAGACTTTACAGAAAAAATATTTAGGTTACTATTCGTATAAAGAAGTAAAGCGACCATTTAACGCAGAGTACACATTCTACATCTTTAAATTTGATTATTCATATAATATGTTTACTGTTGCAGGCATGGCCGTTAATCCAGAGCAAACTAGAGTCATTTATTTCCTTACTACAGTACAATAAAATAAAAAAGGCACATTGTCATATGAACAGGCTATCTAACAATGAAATAATTTTAGATGGGTGTTCAATACAATGTGCCTTTGTTTTATAGTTTGTAGAGTTCAGGTTTGCGATCTCTAAAAATGTTAATTTTATTGCGAATATCCTCTACTACGGTGAGGTCGATATCTACAGATGAGATGCCCTCCCTAGTGTCCATTTCGAGGAGGTTTGTACCCCATGGATCGTATACAGCGGAGTGACCAGTGCTTTGAACTCGACCTACTGTACCACAGCCGTTGACAGCACATAAGAAGAGTTGGTTTTCAATAGCTCGCACTTCGTTTAATACTTGCCAGTGGCGTAAACGCATAGTAGGCCATTGAGCAGGTACAAATAATAGCTCTGTATTTGATAATGCAGCCATTCTTACGAGCTCAGGGAAGCGAATGTCGTAACAGATAACCGTACTACAAGGAATGCCATCCAATTCAAAATGAGTGGTATGCGTACCGCTAGCGAAGTATTGGTCCTCTTTAGCAGGACTAAATCCGTGCATTTTGGAATACTCTCCTACGAGCTTGCCTTCACGGTTGTAAGCATAGGATGTATTAAATACTAAATTCTCTTTTGCTACGGCTACAGAACCGCCCACAATGTTTACATTGTGTTCTTTTGCGAATGTACTTAATAAAGCTTTTGTTCTTTCTCCATTTCTGTCAGAAATATTGATTAAATCCTTAGATGGATGAAATCCTGTATTCCATGTTTCGGGCAAGACGATAATGTCAGGCTTTTCTGATAGGGCTTGTGAAAGTAATTCTTGGACGCGCGCATAATTGTATTCCACTTCGTTTACATAGACGTCCATTTGTATAAGGCTTAAGCGTTTTTTCATAAGAAATCCTTTGTCTATTGGATAAGCATAATTTTAGAAATATGTATTATAATTAGAATATTAAAGCATTATTGAACGGATTACAATATAGCTCTAAATAATCGTAGAAGTTTTGAATGATTTTAGATACCGAAGATTTATATGAATTTAGGCTTTCAGGTGTTATAGGCATCCAGATGAAACTATGTATCCTAGACCTCGAAAATCGATTGATGAAGTACTAATAAAGCGTTAATTTTTACTATTCTTCATGGAAATGTTATAATATTCTGTATATAATTGTGTTCTAATAGAGGAGGACCTATGAAACGGATTCCGTTGGTAACACTGTTAGTTTTGGTATTGGCAATGGTTGTGGCAGGTTGTGGATTGCTTTCACAAAAAACAGAACCTACTAGTTCAGTACCGCCTGCAAAAGAAGTTAAGATGGTACATCCAACGGGGATTCCTGTTCTTATGTATCATAAAGTCGGCGACGACAAAGATAATGATGCAGTTATTCGGGAGGATTTGTTTAGAGAACAAATGAAGTTCCTCAAGGATAATGGCTATAATCCATTGACGATGGATCAATTGTATGATTATGTTGTAAATGGTGCTGCGGTGCCTGAAAAACCTGTTGTTTTAACCTTTGATGACGGTTATGCAGATACATATTCTATCGTATATCCAATTATGAAAGAATATGGATTCCCGGCGACTGTATTTATCAATCCTGGCGATGTTGGGACGCGTCTAACTTGGGATCAAGTGCGTGAAATGCACAAAAATGGTATTACTATTTCAAACCATGGTTTCCAACACATAGAAATGGGCCAATTGTCAGAGGCGAAACAAATTGAAAATATTACAAAGGCCCAAGAGGCACTTGCTAAAGAAGTAGGCATTAAGGATAATCCTTGGTTCTGCTATCCATATGGAGATAAAAATGAATTCACCGACTCAGCATCTAAGAAAGCTGGCATTAAAATGGGAATGGCTATGAAATCTGGCTGGGCTCATACTGGTGATAATCCATATAATATTTTGCGTGTTTGGGTAGGCAATGCGGTGGATATCAAGCATTTTGAAGAACGCATTAGCACCGAACATTTCACTGATTTATAAGGAGAAATACATTGTTCAAAAAGAATTGGGTAAAGTTCATCATTATGGTGTTCTTATTTACCGTTGTCACATCACCCTTCGTGGTGCTCTTTGGACCATTTAATAATGTAAAGCGTGCCGTTATTGGTGCAATCTTACAATCTCGCCATCCTCATTATATTACATGGTTGTTTAATGAAGACGAGTTACAATCTATTTTGGGGACTGTAGGGGTTGTTAAAAGCCAAGATTTGTTCAAGTTTAATGCTCGTGAAGATAAGACTTTAAATCTTGAAAAAATCCAGTCTGCTCGTTATGTAGGCTATATTTTAGAAATTCCTGATCCTCGTCGTATCCAAGTAGGTACAGCGGCTAATATTCAAGAAAAAGGCGATACTACAAGTAATATTGCAAAAATGAATAATGCTGTAGCAGCGATTAATGGCGGTGGTTTCCACGACCCTAATGGTACTGGTACAGGCCGTTTGCCATATGGTTTCATCTTGCATGACGGTGAGTACGTTATCGGTAAGGATGTAGGCCCTGATGAAGACGTAGACTTTGTAGGTTTCTCTAAATCTGGTAATCTTATCGCTGGTAACTATGATAAAACTCAGCTTAGTGATATGAAGGCCATGGAAGGTATTACCTTTGGTCCGCCTCTTATCGTTGATGGTAAGAAGATGATTACCGAAGGTGATGGTGGCTGGGGCGTAGGTCCTCGTACTGCTATCGGTCAAAAGAAAGATGGCACAGTGCTATTCCTTGTAATCGATGGTCGCCAACCAGGGTATTCTATTGGGGCTACCTTGCGTGACGTACAAGATATTCTATTTGAAAAAGGTTGCTACATTGCAGCAAATTTAGATGGCGGTTCTAGTTCAACTTTGTACCTAAATGGTAAAGTCGTAAATAAACCTGCCGATTTGTTAGGGGAACGCATGATCCCAACGGCGTTTATCGTGAAATAGGAGGACAGATGAAACCTTTTACGCGTGTACTGAGCGCCTTTGCGGTAGGTATTCTTCTGCAAGGTGGGGTATACCTATACCTTGATCAATATATGTTTGCGCCGACTACAGAGTTTAACGTAGCAGGCGCATCAAAAGATGATACTAAAAACTTCCCTGATGTGAAGGAAGGCACTAAGTATGTATCCTATGACCGTCAATTTATGGCCGTTGTTACAGAGAACTCTTTGAAAATTTACAAGGCTAATGAAAGCAAGCCCACAAATATCGATTTGAAGGGCCGCTCGATTAGTTACTTCAACTGGATGCCAGACCGTAACTATGCTGTCATGGGTTTATATGACTCCAGAGATGTTGTCATGGCTCGTCTTAATGCGGATGATCCAGAACACGAAGTTGATACGAAACTTGAAGACTTGCCTCGGGGCAGTAAAATTGTAGATGCTGCGTACTCTGAAGCGACAAATGTGGTGTATATGAAGGTAAAAGTTCAAGAACACACATATCGCATTTATCGTACCGATGCTAACTACGATACACGTCGCGTTTACATGCAAGCTACTGATATCGGTCATATCGGTGTATTCTACGATGAAGATAACTTCTTCTACGATAATGTGAGAACTGGGGATGTATTCATGTTCAACGGCATTGAAGGGGGATGGCGTGTTATCAACCCTGAAGGGCGTTTCCGCTTTATCGGTGTTGATATGGACAAAACCATCTATATCGCCCGTGTTGATGAGGACAATAATGCATTGACTGTTTACACTGGTAAATTAGGTGTGGGCTTCAATCCAGTTTACAAATACAACCACCCTACTACATTTAATGAGTTGACATTATCAGATGTAAAAAACATCATTAAGAATGGTAGTGAAGAAACTACTAAGGTAACAGAAGATACTACATCTTCTAAATCATCAAATAGTAGTGGTAGTAAAAAGAAATCTTAAGAAAAAGCCTTTATAATGTTCTTTCATTATAAAGGCTTTATTCCTATAATAGTATGTACCCTAAGGATATCTATGAATATATTATTTGTACGCCTTAGTTACATAGGTGATATTTTGCATGCTACACCTGCTGCGCGGTGGATTAAGAAACAGTATCCTGATGCTAAGTTGCATTGGATTGTAACGCCTAGTATGGTAGAGCTTTTACAGGACAATCCCTATGTAGATGAGATAATTCCCTGGGAACGGGATGAATACGAGGCTCATTCTAAAAAACTACATATCCCTACAATGTGGCGCATGTGGTGGGATCTTAAGGCCAAATTAGAACCTTATAAATTTGATGTAGCCATTGATGTGCAAGGACGTCTTATAACAGGGTTAGTACTATTAGCTTCAGGAGCCCCCATTAGACTTGGCCTTGGTGGCACAAAAGAGTTGAATTGGTTGTTTACTAACTATAAAACGAAGCCTAGTACAGAACACATGATTAAGCGCTATGTAGAGGTAGCTCAGTTGTTAACAAAGGTTGTTACTGAACATGCAAATTTAGATACATCGCTTAACATAGCTAAATGCAGTGTTGAAAGCAGTTCTCCACTAAATGAATCTAGTGCTAATACGCTGTACCACATGGATTTTCAGGCGCCATCAAATTCACATAGTTGGGCAGAAGAACAATGGAAAACGATTGATAATGATGTTTCTTTGTATCGAGGCGTGGTAGAAACTCCTTTTCGCGTGGGGCTAGTATTAGGCACCTCTTGGGCAACGAAAGAGTGGCCTCAGGAAAAATGGTATTCTCTCATTAAATCTCTTCAATATAGAGCAAATTTTGTTTGTTTAGGTGGCCCTAAAGAGGCTACTCAATACAAAAACTTGATAGACTCGCTAACAGATGAAGGTATTGATAAAATCGTACTGAATATGTTAGGGAAAACGACGCTTCAAGAATTAAGGGCTTTAATTGAAAGTTGTGATGTAGTAGTTACTGCTGATACTGGAGCTCTGCATATTGCGTTAGCTTTAAATAAGCCTGTAGTAGCACTTTTTGGCCCTACGGACCCTAAATTATGGGGACCTCTGACGGGAACCTTTAAGGTACTCGTAAATGATGAATTAGATTGCTTGGGCTGTCGAAAACGACGTTGTCCTAAGCCTGATCAATATTGTATGTCTGGTATTGAACCAGTACGCGTAAAAAAAGCAATTTTTGAATTGATAGGAGATACACATGGCAAAGTTTAAAATCCAAAAAGGTTTATCCGATGCGGATATGATGAAAAATTTTAAGGATACGGAAAATTTTGAAGATACTATGCTCAATATGGAGCGAGATGCTAAGAAGCCAGTAGTTCACCAAAGTCCAAAGCAAAAAGAAGATGCATTTTACCGTGAGTTCTTAACTGAAAAAGTAGAGACTATAATTGGTAAAATGCTCCTTGATATCAAGATGGAGTATTTTAAAGAAGGAGAAGGGGCCTTTTCTATTCAAGTAAAACGGGAAGGTAAAAATATTGTCCTTGAAACTGCGCCTAAAAAGGTTAAGCCTGAGAAGTAATGCGTATAATGGGAACTCTTAAACTTTAAAGATTACGTCAGAGCCTGTCCGTAAATGGATAGGCTCTTTTGTATGTTTATGCATTTAAAAATATCGACTAAGTTATTAATAAAATTGATGAACTCATAAGCATACCGATGTTTATCGAATTACTACATTTATAAATACCGATATATTTTGAAAAGTATTTAATAATAACTAAAAATTATTACGATATAATTTTTAGTTTCTTATTAAAATGAGCAATTACAAAAAAATTAATTTGATTAAACATACATGTTAAACTCTAGTTCCTCTGCAGTTTTTTGTGATATTCATCACGAAAAAATCATCTTTGTATACATGAAATTATGAGTAAATAGCATAATGTGGTTGTTGACAAAGAATTTTATAAGTAGTCTAATATAAGTATGTATTACGATTTTAGCGCGTTTGGCTAGTGTGAGCAGACATCGAAAAAATCGTAAAAAAAATAGGTATGAGATAGTTGTTTGATGAGTGTATAAAGTTACATACACAGACTATTTCGATTTGGAGGATTAACATGGCTAAAAAATTAAGAATTTGCGAAACCGTTCTTCGTGACGGTCATCAATCTATTTTGGCAACACGTATGCGCTACGAACAAATGGAACCAGTGCTCGGCCTTTTAGATGATATTGGTTATGAAGCTCTTGAATGTTGGGGCGGCGCTACTTATGACAGCTGTCTTCGTTTCTTGAATGAAGATCCATGGGAACGCCTTCGCAAATTGAAAGCTAATTTGAAAAATACCCCATTGCAAATGTTGCTTCGCGGTCAAAATTTGTTGGGCTATAAACACTACTCCGACGACGTAGTAGAAGCATTCTGTAATGCGGCTGTAAAAAATGGTATCGACCGTATCCGTATTTTCGACGCATTGAATGACCCACGCAATATGGAAGCTGCTATTAAGTATTCCAAAAAAGCTGGTGCACACGTTCAATCCGCTATGGTATACACAATTTCTCCAGTTCACACAACTGAAAGCTTCTTGAAAGTAGCTGAAACTTTGGTAGAAATGGGTACTGATTCCCTTTGTATCAAAGATATGTCCGGTTTGTTAGGACCTGCTGATGCATATGATTTGGTTTCTACTTTCAAAAAACGTTTCGGCGAATTGCCAATCGACTTGCACAGCCATTTCACTTGCGGCCTTGCAAGTACTACATACTGGGAAGCTGCTAAAGCTGGCGTAGATATCATCGATACTGCTATCTCTCCATTTGCTCATGCAACTAGCCAACCAGCTACTGAAACTATGATCGAAATGTTCAAAGGTACTGAATGGGATCTTGGTCTTGACCTTGATAAATACATTCCATTAGTTGACCACTTCCGTAAAGTAAAACAACAAATCGCTGAAGAATTCAACTTGAAACCAGCTAGCGATGTAATCCCAGCTGTTCGTCGTTACCAAATTCCTGGCGGTATGTTGTCCAATACTCAAAACCAATTGAACGAAATGGGTATGGGCGATCGCTTCTTCGACGTTATGGATGAAATGCCACGCGTTCGTGAAGACTTAGGTTACCCTCCATTGGTAACTCCAACATCCCAAATCGTTGGTACAATGGCTATGATGAACGTTATGATGGGCGACCGTTACAAAATGGTTCCTAACGAAGTTAAAGACCTTGTACGCGGTAAATATGGTGCGTTACCTGGTACTATCTCCGATGATATTCGTCGTACTATTATTGGTGATGAAGAACCTATCACTTGCCGTCCTGCAGATCTTATCGAACCTGAATTGGAAGGTTACCGTCAAGATTTAGCTTCCAAAGGCTACAATGGTATCACTGACGAAGACGTATTAACTTACGCTATGTTCCCAGAAGTTGCTATTAACTTCTTCGATGCAAATCGTCGTTAATCCAAATTTTAAAAGAGGATTCTTAGGAATCCTCTTTTTTTTGACCATATTTAAACTATCCTCATAGAGAAATAGTATAATCTAGTATATATTTTGTTTTATTAAATGAAGAGATTCAATAGTTGTTTTATTTTTTATATTTTAGCTTTTTTATAAACAGTATAGACAAGTTCCTATTAAAAAGGGGGACTAAGAATCTATGAAATATCAGATATTACCAATTTTCATATCGCCATAAGATACATGGGTGCGTGTGAAAATATAATTTTTACGAAAAGTATTAGATATTAAAAGGGGCGAGATACCTTTTAATAATCGGTCAATTATAAACTACGTATGAAAGAATAGTGAAAAATATGTTGGATATTTGCGTGTTTTACTTGCGTTAAGTATTAAAAATAGCGTAAACTATAGAGAGTATCTACTATTTATGATATTGAGGTAATCCTGTGAATTTACAAATACGAATTTGGATATCCAATGTTGTGCTGTTTGTTGTACCTATTTTAATAGCAATCATCTTATTTTTGCTATATTTTACAGGTTTGCGCATATTGGCCAATGCCGGTTACTATTTGCGTATTGAGCAGGAACAACAGTTTAAAAGTGTCAGTCGAATAACTGAAACCATTACCTTTTATGGGTTAGAAAATGATCTAATTAATAGCTTGGTTAAGCCTAGCTATAGCTTACTTGATCCAAAGGAAGTATATGTTGAAGTACTTGATCAAGGAAGTATGGTGTATAACTACGGTAATCCACAAATCTATAGTGCTTCTGCCATTGTTGGTCTTATTGATGTTAACCCTGAATTACAGGGCATCGTATATCAATCCAATAATACTTTCGTTTATGAAATGAGAAAGTACGATGGACGTCATTCCTATGTATACCATATTGCGATTAGGCGTGCTACTCATGGTAGTGATAGCTTAATGGAATCCGTATCTTTCTATATTATCGTAGTTTCCATATTGCTCTTTATTGTTACATTTTTTGCTATTAACCGATTTGTTACGCGATTTATCATGATTCACGTTAAGAACATGACAAAGTCGTTAGAAATGGCAAATCGTCAGATTGAAATGGAACAGGAGCAACAAAAAGAGCTACTCGCTGGTATATCCCATGATATACGAACTCCGTTGACGGCTATTAAAGCGTATGCTGAAGGCGTTCGTGATGGTATTGCACCAACGGAAGAGCAACAAAAAAGATACATGGGGATTATTTTGAAACGGGCCAATGATTTAGATTCTATGTTAGAGGAACTATTCCTCATAACAACATTGAACTATAAAAAAGAATCTCGTCCATCTGAGCGAATTGAATTAGGTCAGTTTGTACGTGACTTTGTAGAAGATCATTTAGCTCCGTATCAATCGAAGGGGCTTGAGATTAAGGCACGTATAGCTACGGAAACACCTTTTATCAATGCTAACCCACAATTGTTACAACGTGTTTTGCAGAATGTGTTGAACAATAGTGCTAAGTATAAAATGACCGATATTGGTCATTGCGTCATAGATGTAACGAGTGATGATGATTTTGTATACTGTGTCATCAGTGATGATGGACCAGGTGTGCCGCCAGAATCTCTAGAGCGTCTGATGCGCCCATTCTATCGTGTAGATTCGTCTCGTACGAATCCTCAAGAAGGTAGTGGCCTAGGATTGTCGATTATCCGTCGAATTATGGAAATCTTTGAAGGCCGAGTTATGATTGAAAATGTAAGGCCACATGGTCTACGTATTATATTAGAGTTTCCTAAGCAAGGAGAAGAATCATGAGTGAACATATCTTAATTATTGAAGACGATTTGGATATTGCCAATATTGAGCGTGATTATTTAATGGTGGCGGGCTATGATGTAACGATTATGACTAATGGTACAGATGGCATTGAAGCAGCATTAAATACTCCTGTAGACCTTATTATCCTTGATGTTATGTTGCCAGAAATGGATGGCTTTGAAGTTTGTCGTCAAATTCGTGACAAAGTTCGTGTACCAATCGTTATGGTAACAGCGCGTCTTGATGATATCGACAAAATCCGTGGTTTAGGCGTAGGCGCGGATGACTATATTGAAAAACCATTTTCTCCATCTGTATTGATTGCGAAGATCAAAGCTATGTTGGCACAATATAAACGTTTAACAGAACGCGATGCAATGGAAACTAACGCTATTCAATCCGGTGAAATCCGTCTCGACCCTAAAATGATGAAAGTATGGGTGAATGAAAAAGAGGTTCATCTCAAAAAGAAAGAATTCCAGTTGTTAGAGTTCTTGATGCGTAACCGTGATATTGTATTTAGCAAAGAAGAATTGTATTCTCGTGTATGGGGACTTGACTCCTATGGTGATTATGCAACTGTAGCAGTTCATATTAATCGTTTACGTGAAGAAATTGAGGATAATCCATCCGATAGTAAGCATATTATTACAGTGTGGGGTGTAGGATATAAATTCGTTTAGTATCGAGAATATGCATTCACATTATACTCACGTTGTTCGTGGCTGTTGATTAGATATGACTTTATAGAGATTTTATTATAGAGATATAATCAAAGGTTTAAGAATTGTTTATATAGTTACTTTGATAGTTTAGATATTCCATGTATACTTATTTAAGTAGGGCTGACTATGACTCTAGATAAGTAATATTTTAACTTCTCTCTCTTAATAAGTTCTCTCTAAAGCTTATCTAGATCACATATACTCTCTCTCAACAGTCCTTACACTCTCAAACTATATGCATAAAGGGCATTTGCTAGCGACGGCTAGTAAATGCCCTTTATGTTTTTTAGATTTTAGATATTTGAATACATTCTATACAAGCTTCTTTCAGGATTCTAGGTACTTATCTAGTGGAGGATATACGGTTATAATAATTATACTTTTATAAGAAAAGTTATAAATTGATATCTTGCATTGTAAAAGCAGGCGTACTATAATAGGTTCATCAAAATCAATTTTATAAAATTGATTTTGAGATGCTTTGAATTAGTGTGAGACGTGGCGTATTTATAAAGTATTATAATTATATGATTTGGTTCTAATCTTAACTTTTATAATCATCATTAAGAAGTTGTGGGTGATGTAGAAGAATATTAAGAAGAATATAAGGAAGAATATAAGGAAGAATATAAGGAGATCTACATGACATTTTCAAAATATAAGAAAACAGTAATTGCGTGTATTCTTGCTTTGGGTATTGGGGTAGGCGGAGGATACTATTTCTTTGGCAACCCTGTTAATACGCAACCAACAAACGTGAGAGAACAAACTAAACAAACTAAGCCTATTACTGAAACGCGTAATACCTATGTAGTACAAGCGGCTAAAGAATCTGGTCCAGCTGTAGTAGGGATTACAACACAAGTATTTCAGAAGGATATTTTTAACCGTACTATCTATGCTGGAGAAGGTGTCGGATCTGGTGTGCTTATCGATAATGATGGACATATTGTAACCAATAAACATGTTGTGGCGGGGGCTAGAAATGGGGAGGTTACAGTATCATTGTCTGATGGCAGTACGGTGACGGGAACTGTTATAGGTTCAGATTCACAGACGGACTTAGCAGTTGTAAAAATTAAACCACCAAAAGATATTAAACCTATAAAAATTGGTGACTCTGACTCCTTACAAGTAGGGGAGCCCGCTATTGCTATTGGCAATCCTTTAGGTCTTGAGTTTAAAGGTTCAGTTACTTCTGGTGTTATTAGTGCCTTAGCACGTACAATTGATGATCAAGGGCAACGATTCCCATTGATTCAAACTGATGCGGCCATTAATCCAGGTAACTCAGGTGGTGCGCTTATTAATGCAGATGGTGAGTTAATTGGTATCAACAGCTCTAAAATCTCTAAAGAGGGAATTGAAGGTATGGGCTTTGCTATTCCAATTAATTCTGCGATGACAATTGTTGATTCTATTATTAAAAATGGTAAGGTCATTCGTCCTTATATTGGGGTGTGGGCTGTAGACCGTCAAACTGCAGCACGAAATAATGTAACTTATGAAGGTGATGGACTTCTTATTGTGCAACTTGATTCAAATGGTCCTGCTGCACAGGCTGGTCTCGTAGAAGGTGATACGATTGCACAAATTGATGGTAAAGATATTACTACATTACTCGAATTAAAAGAGCAAATCGATGCTAAGAGCCCTGGAGATACAATTTTAGTATCCTATACTCATAACGGCAAAATGAAGAGCGCACAGCTTAAATTAGGGGAAGCGTCTTCAAATTAGAATCTAGTAAATAAAACTTAATTAAGTATTCCAATAATGCACTAATTTCTTTTGTAGTGTTAGAAAATCCTCATCTTTTAGATGAGGATTTTTTTGTTATAATAAGGTACTTTAATAGATTTTGTATAAAAAATACGATAAATAAGAAAATTCTTTGAAAAAATTTTCTTCTATAAATGCAGGAATTAACTGTATTTTTAGTATAGAACGAAGAAAAAATATATTAATTTTAATATTTTTTTGTAAGGTACCTTGCGTTTCGAGGTACCTTATGTTATTATGTATTTGTCAGTACATGATAGTAACCGTAAGAGAGCTTTCACATTGGCAGGCAAGCACAGCCTAAAAGGGAGGAACTATGCAAGTTCAATTAAAAAAAGGTGTTATGGACATGCTGGTGCTAGCATTATTAACACAAAATGATCGCTACGGATACGAAATCGTAAGCACCATTTCGGAATATATTGAAATATCTGAAGGAACGATATATCCATTGTTTAACAGACTGAAAAAAGAAAAGTATGTTGAAACGTATTTAAAGGAGTCTTCTACAGGCCCATCACGGAAATATTATCATATCACGAACGAAGGCCGTGCAGCATATAACAAGATGCGTCAAGAATGGGATGAATTTTCTGGTGTTATCAATATGCTGTTGAAAGGAGTCGATAATAATGAACAAAAATAGCTTTTTGGATGCATTACGTAATATATTTAAAAAAGCGCGTGTTGCAGATGTGGAGAGTATTATAGAGGTTTATGAAGAGCATTTTGCGGTAGGTTATGAAAAAGGGCTTACCGATAGTGAGATCATTAAATCCTTAGGGACTCCAGAGGAAATATATGCATCCTACGTAGATGCAGGTATCATTACAGACACAATGAATCAAGATGGTAGTGAAAGTAAATCCGTTAATATGCAGGAAATTTATGCACGATTTGATGATTATAAAGAGCGTCTTTTACCTCAATTACCGGGGATGGCTAAAAAAGCATCTAAGACTTTGCTCTCTATTGGAAGTGCCTTATCCTATATTGTAGGTGCTCTTATATTCATTATTACACCGGCTATCTTGTTCTTACTAGGTAGCTCATGGCAACCATTTGAGAATGTTACTGCATTTCCAGTATTGTCCATTGTAACTTTAGTGGCACTTGGTGGTGTAGGTTTATTTGGTGGACTTACATGCGTCTTTGTTGGTACAGAGCTTCGCGGTGTGCGTGAACGTTATTTCCGCAATTTAAATTAAGGAGGACCTATGAGACGTATTATAATTACAGCAATTTTAACAGTAATCTGTGCTGTTGGGGCAGTTACATCTTTTGCCGTTAATGATTTACCTAATTTTGGTGAATGGATGAAGACCAATGAACAGCAGTTTAGAAAACCACATAGACATGATGGTCCTAATCAGTATATGGATAAACATATGATGGATGGAAATAATCATATGATGCCTCAAGATGGTATGGGGCCAAATAATGGTCAACATATGCACCAAAATGGTCAAAATCAAATGATGCCTCAAGATGGTATGGGACCAAATAATGGCCAGCATATGCACTCAAATGGTCAAATGCCTCCGCAAGGTCAAATGCCTATGCAAGGCCAACCACCTCAACAACCTAATGGCAATGCACCACAACAACAGACTGATCAAGGTGCACTACAAACTACACAAAATTAATGATACTTTATGAGTCCATTTCTTTCATAAAATATAGAGAACGTGGTCATGAAAGTGCATTCATGGCCACCATAGAGCCACACACTCTATGTGATACATTCGTATCAGAATCTCTCTCTTACACACAATAACTACACACAAACAAAAAGAGCTCCTCAGCAAAGGAGCTCTTTTTGTATCTATTTATAAATATAGATTGTACTTGATGGGCTGGGAATATTTTATTAGCTTCTTAATGAAAAACGACCTATACATGCACATAGGTCGTTAAAAAATTATTTAATGTGTTTAGAACCGCGTTCTGTCATAGCTACGCCGTTTTTGCAAAGAGGGCATTCTTCAGGTTTATAAGTTGGAACTTCAAGATTGAGTAATGCTTGTACCTTTTCGTGAGGTACACCGAATTCTGCTTTACCCCCAGAACGGTTAACAAGAAGGCCTACACCTACGATTTCACCACCGGATTGGTTTACCACATTTACTACTTCTTGTACAGAACCACCAGTAGTTACGATATCTTCAACGATAAGTACTCTTGTGCCTGGCTCGATTTTAAAGCCACGACGTAATGTCATAACGCCTTTTTCGCGTTCTGTGAAGATAGCACGGGTGCCAAGCGCTTTACCTACTTCGTGAGCAAGTAAAATGCCGCCGGTCATAGGTCCAATAACAAGTTCCACATTTTGATCGCGGAAGCGTTCAGCTAATTCTTTACAAAGTTTTTCTGTATATTTTGGATGTTGTAACACATTAAATTTTTCAACGTACATTGGACTGTGGAGACCAGATGTCAAAAGGAAGTGACCTTCTAAAATAGCTTGAGTGTCGATCAGTAATTGTTTTACTTCTTGTTCTGTCATCATTTGGATACTTTCTCCATTTCTTCAATAATTAAACGAACCGCTTCACGAGGGTTTTCGGCTTGTGTAATAGGTCGACCGATAACAAGGCGAGATGCTCCATCTTGTAATGCACTAGCTGGTGTAGCAACCCGTTTTTGGTCGTCTGTTGTTGCAAAGGAAGGGCGAATACCAGGGGTAACGATGAGGAAGTCATCGCCACATGCTTCACGAATCATTTTAGCTTCTAATGCGGAACATACAACACCATCCATACCACAGTCTTTAGCGAGTTTTGCAAGGCGAATGACTTGGTCGGAAATTGGTAGCTGACCACCAATAGCAGTCCAAGATTCATCGTCAAAGCTAGTTAATGCGGTGATGGCTAATAATTTTGGGCGTTCTACGCCTAGTTCTTTGCCACTCTCACGAGCTGCCTCAACAGCAGCTTTCATCATGACAGGACCACCTTGACCATGTAAAGTAATTAAACTAGCGCCGAGGCGTGTTAAGGAAGCTACGCCATGGGCTACGGTATTTGGAATGTCGTGCAATTTCAAATCAAGAAATACTTGTTTGTTTTGCTCCTGTAAAAAACGAATTGTTTTTGCTCCTTCGGCGTAGAATAGTTCCATGCCGACCTTGTAAAAGCTAACCGAATTACCGAGGGATAATACGATTTCTTTCACTGCATCCATCGTGGATACGTCAAGGGCAACGATTAATCTGTCATCTGCCATGTTGCAACCTCCATACTACATACATATCTAAATAATTTTCACATACTGAGGGCCTATCTGTCAATTAAAATTGGTGTGAATGAGGTGATTATTGGTCACCTTTGAACAGTAGATTATAGTCTATTTCATGCTATAATAAGTAGAGTAAATGAATATAATTCTTATATATAGATTTTGAAAGGAGTCCTATGTTAGATTTTGTTGCATTAGACTTTGAAACAGCAAATAAATTTAAAAATAGTGCGTGCTCCTTGGCGGTTATTACCGTAAAGGATGGACAAATTACTAAAAAGGCATATAGCCTTATCAAACCACCATTTATGAGTTTTGATGATGAATGTATTGAAATTCATGGTATCCAGCCGAAGGATGTTCTTTATGAAAAGACTTTTGATCAGTTGTGGAATGCCATTTATGAAAATCATTTAAAAGGGAATATTATGGTGGCTCACAATGCGAAATTCGATATGAACGTATTGCGTGCTACCTTAGATTATTATAAAATCCCTTGGCCAGAACTAGATTATGCATGTACAGTTAAACTTTCACGTGCGGTATGGCCTGATTTAGTTAATCATAAGTTGAATACAATGGCCGCATACATTGGAGTTGAGTTTAAACATCATTATGCACTGGATGATGCAGAGACTTGTGCAAAGGTTGTATTAGAAGCTGCTAAGTTGAAAGGCGCTAATAGTTTACCAGATTTATTAAAGATTACAGGCGTACCATTAGAACCATTCATTGATGATAAAAATCGCTCTGCTCAAGATGCATTACATAAAGAGCCAGAACCAGAACAAATGTCGTTCTTTTAGTAAGGAGAGGTACTATGTTGGGGAAAGAATTGTTAGCTTATGTAGATCATACATTATTGCGTCCTACAGCTATATGGGATGATATTAAAGAAGTTTGTGAGGATGGTATAAGGTATAAAACCGCATCTGTTTGTATTCCTCCAGATTTTGTAGCATCCGCCCATGAAGCATATCCAGAACTTAACATATGTACCGTTATCGGCTTCCCTTTAGGATATGAAACAACAGAGGTAAAGGTGGCCGAAACGAAACAGGCTATTGAAGAGGGCGCTTCTGAAATTGATATGGTTATTAATCTTGGAGATGTAAAGCAAGGTGATTTTGAAGCGGTAACGAACGAAATTGCAGCGCTTAAGAAGGCTTGTGGTGATAAGATTTTAAAGGTTATCATCGAAACTTGTTATCTTACAGATTCTGAAAAGGTGGCGCTCTGTAAATGTATTACGAACGGTGGTGCAGATTTTATTAAAACATCTACTGGCTTTGGTAGTGGCGGTGCGAGCCTTGAAGATATTAGACTCTTTAAAAAGCATATTGGTCCTAATGTACAGATCAAGGCCGCTGGTGGTATTCGATCTATTACAGATATGAAAGCCTATATTGCAGAAGGTTGTAACCGTATTGGTGCCAGTGCAGCCGTAGAGTTATTAAAAAATCACTTGAATGAAGAAGTATAATAGAAGACCACCTAGGCTATGCTTAGGTGGTTTCTTAGAATGGCGGTGTAACTATGCGTATGTATGATATTATTCTGAAAAAGAGGGCAAACTTGCCGTTAACAGATGAGGAAATCCGCTTTGTCATCGATGGCTATGTAAGAGGGGACATCCCTGACTATCAAGTGAGTGCACTGTTGATGACCATAGTTTTTAATGGTATGAATGCTCGCGAATTAGGAACTTTGACCTTAGCTATGGCTCAATCAGGTAATATGGTAGACTTATCGAATATTGATGGGATCACCGTAGATAAACATAGTACAGGTGGCGTAGGAGATAAGACCACACTTATTATTGCGCCTCTCGTAGCTGCTTGTGGCGGCAAGGTGGCTAAGATGTCTGGTCGTGGACTTGGTCATACAGGTGGGACTATTGATAAGATGGAATCTATTCCAAATTTAAAGGTATCTTTAGAGAAAGATGCTTTTATCAATCAAGTTAATAAAATTGGTCTTGCTGTTATTGGTCAGTCGGAAGGGCTTGCACCTGCTGATAAAAAGCTATATGCTTTGCGCGATGTGACGGGAACTGTGGATAGTATCCCACTTATTGCATCCTCTGTTATGAGCAAAAAATTGGCTTCTGGTGCTCAAGCAATTTTGTTAGATGTAAAGGTTGGCAGTGGTGCCTTTATGAAAAACATAGAGGATGCTCGTGAATTGGCTAAAGCAATGGTAGATATTGGAAAGGAAAATGGCCGTTCAGTTAAGGCTATTTTGACGGATATGGACCGACCGCTAGGACATGCTATTGGAAATGCCTTGGAGATTCGCGAGGTTATTGATACGTTGAAAGGTCATGGTCCAGAGGATTTAACGCATGAATGTATTATCATGGCTGCTCATATGCTCGTATTGAGCCATATTTGTGATTACGAAACTGCTCTTAATCGTGTGCAACAAGCACTAGATTCTGGCGCAGCCCTAGAGCGATTACGATTAATGGTTGATGCTCAAGGAGGAGATAGCCGAGTTATCGATGATGAAAGTATATTGATAATCGGCCAGTTTACTCATGATGTGATAGCACCTCAAGACGGTTATATTACCCATATGAATACAGAACAATGCGGCATTGCATCTGTTATGCTTGGAGCAGGTCGGATTATTAAAGATGGTCCCATCGATTATAGTGCAGGTATTATAATGCACAAAAAAACTGGGGACGCCGTTAGCATGGGTGAAAGGATAGCCACACTGTATGCTTCTGATGAAAGCTTATTCAATAATGCGGCCCAGACCTATTTAGCGGCGATTACTATTGGTAATACTGCACCTAAAGTAGTGGATACTATACTAGATATTGTAGAGTGAGGAGCGCAATATGAAAGAAAAGGATATTCAAAAGCTCATTGATCGTGCCATTGTGGCTCGCGACAAAACCTATAGTCCTTATTCACATTTTGGCGTGGGCGCAGCCCTTCTTTGCGAAGATGGAACCATCTATGAAGGGTGTAATATAGAAAACGCTTCTTATGGATTAACTAATTGTGCGGAGCGAACTGCTATATTTAAGGCCGTATCGGAAGGACAAACAAAATTTAAGGCTCTTGCTGTAGTTGCTGATACGGAAGGGCCTTGTGCACCATGTGGTGCTTGTCGTCAGGTGATTTCTGAATTTGAAATACCTCGTATTATAATGGCGAATTTAAGAGGGGACTATACAGTTGTTGAATTAGAAGGTTTATTACCTTTTAGATTTGGGGCTGATAACATATAAAAAAGAGACCACGTTGATGTGGTCTCTTTTTGGTATACCTTAGAATGCAGGAACAATAGCACCTTGGTATTTTTCTTGGATGAATTTGATAATTTCAGGGCTATGAAGTGCAGCCATCAATTTTTTGATGCGAGGGTCATTTTCATTGCCTTTAAGTACAGTTACGATATTTACGTAAGGAGAATCGTTATTTTCAATTGCCAATGCATCTTTGCCAGGGTTAAGACCTGCGTTTAATGCAAAGTTAGTGTTGATAGCGGCTAAGGCTACATCGTCAAGGGAACGAGGTACTTGTGCTGCTTCTAATTCTACGAATTGATATTCGTTAGGGTTTGCAGTAATATCTTGCACTGTAGATAAGATGTTAGTGGAGTCTTTTAATGTAATTAGACCTTGTTTTTGTAACAACAATAATGCACGACCACCGTTTGTAGGGTCATTAGGAATAGCGATTTTAGCGCCTTTTGGAAGATCTTTCAAATCTTTGATTTTACGGGAGTATAGACCCATTGGCTCAAGATGAACACCACCGGCAGATACTAAGTCAAGTTTGTGAGCTTTTGCGAATTCCTCCATGTAAGGTACGTGTTGGAAGAAGTTGGCATCAATCTCTTTGTCCCCTAAAGCCAAGTTAGGTGTGTTGTAATCAGTAAATTCTGTGATTTTTAATTCGATACCATCTTTTGCTAAGATTGGTTTAACTTGTTCCAAAATTTCTGCGTGAGGTACTGCTGTTGCCCCAATTTTTAATACTTGTTTGCCATCGCTAGCAGCTTGTTTGTTGTCGTTACCACAGCCTGCAATTAATAAAGCGCCGCCAAGGATTACAGTAGCTGCTAATGCTAAAAATTTTCTCATTAGACACACTCCTTATACAATAATTACATATAAAATATTAAATCTATAGTACTAAATAATTTCCTATCTATCAAGAAGGAATTATTATAGGTTCTCCATAACTAAAAACTATGGAGAACCTATAATATAAGTATGTTCATTTTTAAAATAATTTGCCCATGATAAGTCCAATCGCCCACATTAGTTGATAAATCATAGCGGCCCCAGCGGTAGTACCCATAGCCTTATCTAATTGAAACTCATCTGTATTGGCAGATAATGTATGAATTGTTTTGAAAGCTAGTGGTGCTGCAAGGAATGCTAATAAGGCGAACCATGTCATATGGCCTACTATAATCCAAGCAATGATCCAAATAAAATTGAAAATATATGAGATACTCATTAAGCTGAGTGCTCTTTCACGACCAAGCACGATTGGCAACGTGTGACGTCCATGGTTTTCATCATTACGAATATCTCGGATATTATTCGTCAACATGATGGAACCAACTAGCAATGTAGATGGAATTGCAGGAATTAACAGGGCTAAGGATAATTCTCGTGTCCAAGCATAGCCTGTAATGAGTACGATGGCAAAACCCATGGCGATACCAGAGGAAATTTCCCCAAATGGTGTTCGAGAAATTGGTTTTGGGCCGCCAGAGTAAAGGAAACTAATTAGAATACATAGGAAGCCTACCGGGATGTAGTACCAAGTTATAGTAGCAGATAAATAAAGACCAATGATAATGGGTACAAACATGAGTACTTTAATCATCGTTATAATGAGCTCTGGTGTTATAACGCCACGTGTGATAGAACCAGCATTACCTACCTTTTGACCAGCATCAAGTCCAGATTTAAAGTCTTTATATTCATTCCATAAATTAGCTACAATTTGGGCTGTTACAACAGCTAAAAATATGAGCACTGTATGTAAAATGGCAAGACCTGTACCCTGAGCAGCACCAAATGCGTAATAACTAAAGGCGGCACCTAAAATGGTAGGCCCCAATGCAGCAGCTAATGTGCGAGGCCTAGTGAGGGGAATTAATTCTTGTATCATGTTAAAAGCACACCGAGTGTGCACTCCTTTCCATTTCTCATACATATATCATCTTTACATGTCTATTTATGTATTGTATAGCAGAAAGGTAAGCTTGTAAATTATACTATACAGTTATATATGTCGATATAGTATAATAATTAATATATGCAGTATAGATTATCCTTTAAACTCTTAATATATACTGCACGGATTATCTAACAATCTATACATAGTGTATTGTTAAAAAGGTGAGGTGTCTTATGAGAACTCTCAATAAAAAGTTGATGACATTGGCTTGTGCTACCTGTTTAACTGTGGGTATGGGGGCAGTGGCATGTGCTGATACGGTAGATTTAGGTTATGGTATGTACGGCAGTACTTCCCCAACTGTGAAATCTGTAGAAGTTGTGCATATTTCTACTGATGCAAGATTGCGTAATCAAGAACAAGATAAATTTCTTAAAGTAGCAAATAAATCTGCTGTTGATACTATTAATAATGTTGTGAAAGTACAGACTGGTGTAGCTGTTGAACCAGTGAAGGGGGACTTTCTTGATGGTTACTCCTTCTATCAATTGCAAGGTACTGATAAACAAGGACATCATATAGGTGGTTTAATTGTTATTAACTATTCTAAAAATGCAATTGATCAAGTTATAGGTATGAATAAGACTATTTTAGAGAAGGGGGCAGATGCGGAAAAAGCCGCATTAAAGCATTCTATCTCTAAATATGTAGAATCTTACTCCAAAGAGACGGCCCAACAACAATTACAAGACCTGAAGAGCAATACTATTGAAGGTGCTAAATTAGCTAAAGATCTAAAAACGATAAATGATAAGTTACCTTCTCAAATTATAGGTGTCTTTGATAAAATGCTTGCCACAGATAAGAAATCATCTCCTAAAAGTATAGAAGAGATCCGTTCTTATGTAGACTTTATGGCAAAACAAGTAAGCCTAGATGCAACGCATGTGGCCTATAAACCTGTTCAAACACGATATGGTACAGCTGTGACAGGCGATTTACGCGGTAGTCTAAAATATGATGGCTTTAGAAATACCTATTCCTTAATTGGTTATGCTGTTCCTATAGATAAAGGTGTATCTTTACAGCTTTTAATGTCTGATGACTCTAGCCATGATTATTGGGCTAATGAGTTGAATCATATGTATCAAACACAATCTCTCAAGGGAGGTAAATAATATGAAATCTTTGAAAGTATTGGCTTGTGCAGCTTGCCTAATGGGTACTGTATCTGGCGTAGGTTTTGCTAAGGATGTACAAACAATTGCAGGATCCATGGTAGTGCCTAACAATGTAACTGTTGTTTCTGCATCCAAAACAAATACACGTGATTTTGTAGAAAAACAATTAAATGAGGAATCTTCAAAATCTACGATGTCGAATATGATGGCAAAGGAATTTTTCCAAAACTTTGGCACCAATTTTGATGTATACCAATTGCAAGGGGCAGATAAAACTGGTCAAAAAGATGCATTCGTAGTAGCTGTAGATGTTAAACAAATAGCGCAACAAGTGGCTAAAGAAAAGGCTAATGACCCTATGTTTATAGCGGCAATGGCCGCTCTTGATAAAGGTCAAATTGATCCTGTAACAGAGCAACTTCTATTAGGAACAATAAATAAACAGATTCCCACTAGCACAACAGTAGTTCCTTTGAATGGACCTATTAATGTGTCTAGTCGTGATCTTCAAAAAGCAACGATTATGCCTAAAACACTTAAAACTCTAACCGTAGAAAATGCAGAACAAGTACATCCGGTGGCTGGTACAAAATATCAAACATATGCAGCAAGCTCTCGCTTGTTATATGCAGATGGAAATGTACAAACTCCACTCTATGCAAATGCTGCATTTGTGTTGAAGCCAGGAAAACCAGTGTTGTATGTAGGTATAACAACTGATGTACAACGTGATTATTTCAAACCAATATTTGATAATGCATTTAAATCAATTAAATAATAGGTTATATACGTACTTTTATGTAATATGTGATATATTGAGGTAAGTCATATATATCGAGGCATCAACATGAGTTTCGCACCTTAAATATAGTCATATTAATTTATATTTATTTATAAAAGGAGATTTATCATGAAAACAATTTCTACAGACAAAGCACCAGCAGCAGTAGGCCCTTACTCTCAAGCTAAAGTGGTTGGCGGTTTATTATTTGCTTCTGGTCAAATTCCACTCAATCCTGCAACTGGTACAGTTGTTGAAGGGGGCATTGTAGAGCAAACTGAACAAGTATGCAAAAATATTGAGGCTGTATTGACTGAAGCTGGTACAGACTTTTCCAAGGTTGTTAAAACAACTTGCTTCTTAGCTGATATCGGTGATTTCAAAGCATTTAATGAAGTGTATGCTAAATATTTCACTTCTAAACCAGCTCGTTCATGTGTAGCAGTAAAAGACCTTCCATTAGGCGTTATTGTAGAAGTGGAAATTATTGCGGAAGTATAAGATGGATTATATTTCTTTGTTACAGTCAGAGATGCGTCCTGCCTTCGGTTGTACTGAGCCAATTGCATTGGCTTATGCGGCTGCGAAGGCAGTCTCTGTTTTAGATGAGTTTCCTAACCATATTCACGCAAGATGCAGCGCGAATATTATCAAAAATGTAAAATCTGTAGTCATTCCAAATTCTGGGGGGCGAAAAGGACTAACGGCGGCCGCTACACTGGGTGCTATTGTAGGTCATCCAGAGCGTGAACTTGAGGTGTTGGAATCTGCTACAGACGAAGATCGCAAATGGCTTGGTACATTGCTTGATGCTAACTTCTGTACCGTTTCACTTGCTGAAGGCGTAGATAATCTATATATAGAAATCACTGCAGAAACAGATGAACATACAGCGGTTGTTCGCATTGAAAATGACCATACGAATGTAACCTATGTATCAGTAGATGGCGAGATTGTCTCTGAAACAGTCAATGAAATTAAGAAAGCGGCTAAAACAGAATATGCCATGACCTTCGATAGCATTTACGAATTTGCTTTAACAGGTGATATTTCTGGTATCCTACCTCAAATTAAACAGCAAGTTGAGTATAATACTGCAATTTCTAAGGAAGGTCTGTCCAATGATTATGGATCTAATATTGGACAATTGTTATTGTTAGATGAAGAAAATCCATCTCTCGAAACGAAATGTAAGGCTCGTGCCGCAGCTGGCTCTGATGCGCGTATGAGTGGTTGCCCATTGCCTGTCGTTATCTGCTCTGGCTCTGGTAATCAAGGTTTAACCGTGTCTGTACCAATCATTACGACTGCCGATGAACTTGGTAAAAGTGAAGATGAATTGTATCGCGCTCTCGTCTTTGCTAACTTGCTAACGCTTTACGTTAAATCTGGTATTGGTAAATTGTCTGCATACTGTGGCGTTGTATCTGCCGGTGTGGTAAGCGTAGCAGGCATAGCTTTCTTGAAAGGTGATAGTAAAGATATAATCGAGAACACTCTTGTAAATGGTCTTGCAAGTTTATCTGGTATCGTATGTGATGGTGCGAAACCATCCTGTGCAGGTAAAATTGCAATTTCCCTTGATGGCGCCTTTATGGGATATAAACAAGCTCGCCTTAACAAAAACTACCAAAAAGGCGATGGCCTTGTAGCATACTCCGTTGATGAAACTATCCGCAGTATTGGTGCTGTGGCACAAGGTATGAAAGAAACGGACGTAGTTATTTTGAATGAAATGCTAAAACACTAAACTGCATATGATGTGTTTAGTTGAATATAAAAAGAACCCTTCGTTGGTCTGTACCTTCAAAAATTGTGTCCAATTTTTGGGGTGCAATTCACGCGAAGGGTTCTTTTTTGTTTATTGTAATTTTTTAGGATCTTTAAGTATCAATGAAGCCCCAAGACCCACTACTAGGAATGGTACAAGTGTCATCATAGCGGCAGGTAAAGTATAGGTATCCGCAAGGTTACCTACTACAGGTGCGATGATACCACCGATAGTTTGGCTCACGCCGAGGGTAATACCAGAGGCAAAGCCGATGCTTTTAGCAAGGTAGGTTTGACCTAGTACGATAACTGGGCTGTAGCTAATTGCTTTTGCGGCACCAATCATGAGTAGTAGTAGATAGGCTATAGGCATCATGATAACAGGGGAGAAGGTTGGCACTTCTGTTAATAAGAACATAGCTGGCAACCAAATTAATAGGGATAGTCTAATGATTTTGATAGGACCATATTTGTCGCCTAATAGACCGCCGATATATGTCATGAAGATGCCTATACTAAAGAATACGGTTAATGCAAAGCTACCTTGTTCTGGGCTAGTGCCGAGTTCACGAGTCCAGAAGATAGGAATAAATGCATTGATAACGCGGAAGTTTACCGATTGGCTTAGGATGATAACGAACAAGATACCAAAGTATTTCCAGTAATTTTTGAGTGGTTTGGCTACAAGTGTAGGGTTTTCCGTAGCTACCGCTTGGTCGATAGTGCGTGCATGAGCTACTATGCGAGGCATGAGGATGAATAAAATCGTTGATATAATAAGACCTACTACGGTGAAAGCCGCCAATCCATGCGGACCTACTGTATAGGCAATAGAGCCAGCAAAGAGTGGGCCGATGGCAAAACCAGAGCTACCGCCGATGGCGAAGGTGCCCATGGCTTTCCCTTTTTTGCCGCCACCGAGGCGGTTCATAATCTTTGCCCCTTCAGGGTGGAAGATAGAAGACCCCACACCGGCTAAGGTGGCACAAACAAGTAAGCTTTCATAGGAGGTGACAAAACCCATAACACCTGTGCTACAAGCAGAGAGTAAAACACCTAAGGCGATGAGTCGAGGCTGATTGATCTTGTCAGAAAGATACCCTAATAATGGTTGTAATAATGAAGATAATGCTGTATTGGCTAAGATAAGAAAGCCTGCTTGCTCTAAGCTGAGTCCATAGGTATAGATGAACAGTGGCAAGAGGGCAGGCAATACACTTTGGCAAGAGTCATTAATCATATGACTCACCGTGATGAGATAAGGGTAATATTTTTTCATAGTAGTGGTCCCTTCGCAAAAAAGCGCTAACCACGGTTAGCGCTTTATACATCTTATTATGGCAGAGGAGGAGGGATTTGAACCCCCGCGCCGGTTGCCCGACCTACCGCATTTCGAGTGCGGACCCTTCAGCCTCTTGGGTACTCCTCCGTGTTTTACGGCGCTCTTTAAAAAAGTCTTTCATGATTTGACTACATTCATCACCAAGGACACCCGATGCTAATTCAGGTTCATGATTTAAACCAGGGTGAGAGAGTACATTGAAAAGAGACTCTACAGCGCCTCCTTTGTAATCACTTGCACCATATACAACACGGTCAATACGACTGTTGATGATGGCTCCAGCGCACATCGGACACGGCTCTATCGTAACATACAGGGTACAACCAGTCAACCGCCAGCGCTTGAGTACATCGCATGCTTCGCGGATGACGAGCACCTCTGCATGAGCCGTTGCATCGTGATCTAATTCGCGGCGATTATGGTGGCGTGAAATGATTGTATTGTTTTGAACTAAAATGGCGCCGATAGGAATTTCTCCTAGAGCATAAGCTTTGTGGGCCTCCTCTAGGGCAAAACCCATAAAATATTCATCACGGCTACGCTCATCCATATTTTTAATCTCTATAGGTGTAATGTTCTTTGTCATTCTCATACCTCTTAATGTATAATATCTTACATAAAGTCTATCATAGTGTGCGAAGTTATGCGAATAGATTGTGTGAGGGTATTATGGATATTATTTGGTATATATTTGATATGATTGGCACTATTGCCTTTGCTATCTCCGGAGCACTTGTTGGGGTGGCGCGGAGAATGGATATATTTGGTATGGCTGTATTGGCACTGGCTACGGCAATCGGTGGTGGAATTGTACGTGATGTTCTCTTGGGGTATTTTCCGCCGAATTCGTTACGCAATATTGTATATGTAACTGTGGTTATTTCCGTAACAATTATCGTATTTATTATCTATAACAGCCGTTATCGCAAGCATGCTATGGGTCCTCGTAGCCGAGCAAGCTATTTATTAGCCGACGCTGTGGGGTTGGCATCTTTTACAGTAACCGGAGCATCTGCAGGGTTTAAACTATATCCAGAGTTGCCAATTTTCATTGTTTTATTAGGAACTATTACTGCCGTTGGAGGTGGTATTATCCGAGATATGCTGGCTCAACGGATTCCGTCTGTTTTGAAAGAAGATGTGTATGCTCTACCTAGTGTTATTGGGGGCATCGTTTATTACTTAATGGTTATTTCTAACTGGGTTGGAGAGGCTGTATATGGTGCGTTTACCGTTGTACTAGTTATCCGTTTACTAGCTATTAAATATAATTGGAGCTTACCCAAAGTGCGCTAAAGCTAAAGGCACTGCATTTGAGAAATAACAGGTAAATGATATAATTATACTATTAAGTATTTCATAAAAGTGTCAGAAAAAAAGAGTATTATATAAGAGTTAATTTTCGAGTCGAGAGTACTCGTGTACACAGAAGGAGATTTGCTTTATGACAAATAAATGGTTGAAAGTAGCATTAATGGTTACAGCCATTGCTACAGGTACATCCATCAAAATTGATGCAGAAACCGTATTATATGTACCTCAAGATGATCGTCCTGTAAGTTTGCAATATACAGTTGATACAGCTCGTGAGGCGGGTATGACTGTGTTGACACCACCTCAACACTTGATTTCTGGTAAGACGTACCAAGGTCAAGCTGATCAAATTATGGCTTGGGTAGAGCAAAATGCAGGTCGTGCTGATGTTATGGTATTAAGTACAGATACTCTTATTTATGGAGGTCTTGTAGATTCTCGTAAACATAATATTCCACTTAGCACATTGCAAAATCGCTTGAAACGTATTGAAGGTTTAAAAGCGCGGAATAAAAATGTACGCATCTATGGCTTTGGCACCGTAATGCGTTCCCCACGTGCGAGTGGTGGCGGTACTGAACCGGCCTACTATGCGGAATATGGCCCAACTATCTTCCAAATCGCTGCATTACAAGATAAATTAGATTCTGGCTCTTTAACGCAAGAAGAAACTCAAAAATTGATGAGCCTACAAGCCTCTGTTCCTGTGGAATACTTGCAAGACTGGTTTGACCGCCGTCAAAAAAATATGAAAATCAACAAAGAGTTGATTGATGAAACTCGCAGTGGTGTATTCGACTACTTTGCATTAGGTCATGATGATACATCTCAATTATCTCAATCCGCTCTAGAAGGTCGTTACCTTAACAAATATTCCAAGGATATTTCTGTTGAAAAATACGGTAGCTTCCCTGGTGCTGACCAACTTGGTCTCTTATTGATGGCGCGTTCCCGTACCGATGTGAGCACAGAAAAACCTACATTCTCCGTAATTTATCCACTCGGTGGCGGAGGTAAAACATTGCCAGGTTACGAAGATCAAACGATTGATAAAACAATTGCTCAACACGTTGAGGCTGTAGGTGGCACGATGGTGACACAAGGTAAACCAACTGTATTATTGGCTGTTAATACACCTCTTACTACGAGTACAGGCGAGTCTGAAAACTTCGAAAACTTCCCAATGATCTCCAACTCTACAAATGCTTTCGTAGATCGCATTCAGCAAGCTGTTGACTCTGGTGTGAACGTAAGCGTTGCAGATATTGCTTTCAATAATGGCGCAGATAATACATTGGTATCCGCTATGTATAAACGAGATTTGTTGTACAAAATCGGTGCGTATAATGGTTGGAATACAGCAAGTAACACAGTAGGTTACGCTATTGCTCAAGGATTATTGCTTAAATCTATGAGTCCAGAAGGTCATCGTGATATGTTGACGCAACAATATTTGGATAACTGGGCATATCAAGCAAATATTCGTAAAGATATTTATCGTATGCAAGATTCTATCAGAACAGACAATGTTCGTTACTCTGGTGAATTAAATGAACGTCTTGAAAGCTATTTAGGTGAACGCATTCAAGATTTCGCTGAAAAATACCTTAAAATCAATCCTCGTACAGTAAAAGCTACATTCCCATGGGGACGTCTATTTGAAACGGATATCACTGTTTATGACAAACCAGTGGTACCACTTGAAAAAGAATTACGTTTGAAACGAGAAGCTGAAGCAAAAGCTAAGGCTGAAGCAGAAGCTAAGGCTAAGGCAGAAGCGGCTGCTAAAGCAAATGGTCAGGCTGTACCAGCACAAGCCGCACAACCTGAAAAAGCTGCAATGCCTCAAACACCTACATCTACACCTCCTGTAGTTAAACAACCAGCTACAGAGTCTCAAGGTCCACGTGTGGTACCGACACCTGCAGTGGCACCTGGTCAATAGTGAATAGGGAATGGCTATGAAAAAAGCATTTTTACCGGAAATTACTTATATGCGAGGCCTCTGTATGCTCGGTGTTATCGGCATTCATGTAGGATCTTACGCATTGCAAAATCCTTTTGTAAATTTAGAACTCATCAGCGTGTTAGAAATTCTCTCTCGCTTTGGAGTGCCTGCGTTTTTCTTCCTCTCTGCATTTGGCTTGTTTTATCATACCTCGGTAGAGGGACCATTCTCATATAAGGAATTTATGCACCGCCGCATTCAGGTGGTGCTATTTCCATATATTACGTGGTCCATTTTTTACTTGCTATATACAGGGATGACAGCTCATAACCTTGGCAATTTACATCCAGGGCCGTTGGCGATAAATCTACTCTTTGGTACCTCTATGTATCATCTATATTTTATGGTTATTTTGCTATGGTTCTACGTGATGATGCCATTATGGCGGGCCATGGTGAAAGTCATCTTAAAACGGCCTGTATTTTGGCTGGTGTTACTATTTGTCATCCAAGTTGGTATCGATTATGTTTCGTCTTACATGCTTGGCCGTTGGGTAACAGAAAATCTAAGCAATCAGCCAGTTCTTAAATATCTTTTTGATATGCGACTCAACTATTGGGTTATTCATTATGTGTGGATTTTCCTTTTAGGTGCCGTATGTGCTGAACGATATGAATCCGTCTGCGAATATATGTGGCGTTATCGTTACCTTTTAGGCGTCAGCGCGGTAAGCTCCATATTGTTGATGCTTGGCTCCTATTACTATGTCATGGACGTATGGCATTATACTGTGTTAGAAGCAATTTACACGGTACATCAAATGAGTCCTATGGGCGTTCTTTATACAGGATTGGGAACGATGTTTAGTTTGTTCCTATTCCAAAGGCTACCTATGAATGTGACGATGGAGTCCATTTGGTCTGAGATAGGCGATAAATCGTATGGTATTTATTTATCACATCCATTTTGGTTGTTAATCATTTCGGGTGTGATGACTAAATATAATCTCTTGTATACGGTGTCCAACGTGTTAATTATGTATATTATGGCGTTGGGATTATCCTATTTGTCTACGGTGGCTCTTAATTATATGCCTAAATCTATCCGTAAATTTATACTGGGGCATTAGTCTAGTATGGGAACTATTGTATAGAGAAACTTAATTGGTACTAGTACTCTAATGGTGTACGTAGTTTTAGTTAGTTTTGTAGTGCTGATTTAGTATAAACATAATATTTGTTATACATCCGCTAGGATATAGTTTTTAACTATGGTATCCTAGCGGATTTTTGTATATCGAATTAATATCTTTCACAAAGTAAAGTGTGAAAATTTAAAAGTAATTGTGTTATAATAAGTCCATGATGATTACCACTTGATAGAGTAACGAAACAGAAAAAGAGGTGCTCCTATGCAAGAATTAACATATTTTAACGGTGAATTCGTCGAACCAGGTGCCAAAGTTATCAGCATTGATGACCGTGGCTATTTGTTTGGTGACTCTGTATATGAAGTTGTTCGTGTCGTAAAAGGCCGTTGCTTCGCTTTGTCTTACCACCAAGATCGCTTGTATCGCTCTATGCGTGAAATGGATATCCCTGTAAAAATGACCCCTGATGATTTGACAGAATTGCACGAAATTTTGATCGAGCAAAGTGAAATCAAAGAGGGCTATATTTATTTACAAATCTCTCGTGGTGTAGCACCACGTCATCATGCTTATGATCGCTCTAAATTAGAACCACAAATGCTTATGTCTATCCGTACCTTGGATTTAGATGAAGTCAATAAATTGGGTGAAGGTGTAAAAGCGATAGCTTTGCCTGATGAACGTTGGGAACATGTAGATATTAAGACTACAAACTTGATCCCGAATATCTTGGCGCAAACAAAAGCAGAAAAGAAATTTGCCTATACAGCCATCTTGTTCCGTGATGGCATTTGTACAGAGGGCACTACATCTAATGTGTTTGCTGTTAAAGATGGTATCTTGTACACGCATCCAGCGGATAATCATATCTTAAAAGGTATTACGCGCCAAATGATCTTAACCCGTGTAGCACCATCTTTAGGTATTACCATTATTGAGAAAGAATTTGACCGCACCTTTGTAGATGAAGCGGACGAACTATTTTTTACCGATACAATTGGTGGTGTCATTCCAATTACTAAGCTAGACAGAAATCCAGTATCTGGTGGTAAACCAGGTGCTATTACACTTCGTCTACGCGAAGCTCTAGAAAAATTGATGGAAGAAGGATTACCTTGATAGATAAGCTGCTTTCATCAAATAATACATATTTACCTTAAGAAAGGAAATTATTTTGATAAAATTAGAACACATTAGTAAAGTCTATGAAGGCGCTACTCGTGTGGAAGCGTTGAAAGATATTAGCCTAAATGTGAAAGAAGGCGAAATCTTTGGCATTATCGGTCAATCCGGTGCCGGTAAATCCACATTGATTCGTTGTATCAACATGCTCGAAGCACCTACATCTGGCTCTGTTATCGTAAATGGTACAGATTTAACAACACTTAGCAAATCTGATTTGCGTAAAGCGCGCAAAGATATTGGCATGATTTTCCAACATTTTAACCTATTGTCCTCTCGTACCGTATATGACAATGTGGCATTTCCGTTGGAATTACAAGGAATGAGCAAATCTGAAATCAAGGAACGCATTGAGCCAATTCTTGATATTGTAGGCCTTACAGACCGGATGAACAACTATCCATCTCAATTGTCTGGTGGTCAAAAACAACGTGTTGGTATTGCTCGTGCATTGGCCTCTAATCCAAAGGTTCTCCTTTGTGACGAAGCTACATCTGCCCTTGATCCTCAAACAACAGATTCTATTTTGAAATTGTTGAAAAATATTAATGAGAAGATGGGGCTCACTATTGTGCTCATTACACATGAGATGCACGTTATCCGTGAAATCTGTGATCGCGTGGCGGTTATTGAAGGTGGTGTCATCCTCGAAGAAGGTAGTACTATTGAAGTATTCACACATCCTCGCGAAAATACGACAAAAGAGTTTATTAGCTCTGTAGTGAGTGATAACTTACCTCCAGAAGCATTGGAACATCTAGAGTTGCATGATCAATGGATTGCAGGGACCGCGCCCTTAGTTCGTCTCAAATTTACAGGACAAGCAACAGATGAGCCTGTAGTAGCAGGCCTTGTAAGACGCTTTAATTTAGATGTAAGCATCCTTTTTGGCGGCATTGATTACATCCAAAATACGAGCGTTGGTCGCCTCATCGTTATCTTGAATGGTGACCCAGAAAATGCGCAAGAAGGTTTGGACTACATCAAAACTTTACCAATTGAAAGCGAGGTGATCGGTTATGTCAGAGCAAATCATTAATCTACTCATAACTGGCACCCTTGATACATTGCAAATGACGATAATTTCTACCGTCATGGCAATGTTATTAGGTATTCCTCTTGGTGTTGTTCTGGTCGTTACTTCTAAAGGTCATATCTTGGAAAATGTAACACTCAATAAAGTATTGGGTGCCATTGTCAATGCTACACGTTCTGTACCTTTCATCATCTTGATGGTTGCTATCATTCCTTTTACTCGTATGGTGGTAGGTACATCCATTGGTACAACTGCAGCATGTGTGCCATTGACCATTGCGGCAATTCCGTTTTTGGCACGCCTTGTAGAAACGTCTATTAAGGACATCAATTTTGGTGTTATCGAGGCGGCTCAATCTATGGGGGCAAGCCCATTACAAATCATTTGGAAAGTATTATTACCAGAAGCATTGCCAACAATTATTGACAATGTAACGGTGCTTATCGTTAACCTCATCGGTTACTCTGCGATGGCTGGTGCTATTGGTGGTGGTGGCCTTGGGGATATTGCTATCCGATATGGTTACCAACGTTTCCAAGCCGATATTATGATCGCTACAATCATCATCTTGATTGTATTGGTACAAGTTGTACAAATGATTGGTGATGCTTGGTCTAAAGCGATGAATAAAAAGTAGGAGGATCCTATGAGTATCAATGAAAAATTGAGAAGTCAACAAAATGACGAATTGTTCACCGCCATTTTAACGCTTGAAAATACAGAGGAATGCTATGCATTTTTTGAAGATATCTGTACGATTAACGAATTAAAAGCATTATCTCAACGCTTACAAGTAGCAAAAATGCTTCGCGCAGGGGATAGCTATGAGAAAATCGTAGAAGAAACAGGTGCGAGTACTGCAACGATTAGTCGTGTAAAGCGCTGTTTAGTATATGGTGCGGATGGTTATACATTGGCTCTCGATCGTCTAGGTGCAAAATAAAATAAACTAGCATGACAACGGTGGCCTTTGGCGACCGTTGATATGCTATCTGTAGGAGGTTTATTATGGAGTGGCTCATTGCGGTAACAGGTTTACCATTTGATATCCTTATACTCGTTTTACTCGCCTTAGCTGGTGCGTTTGCTGGCTTTGTAGACTCCATTGTAGGCGGGGGAGGCCTCATTTCTGTACCTGCCATGTTATTAACAAATCTTCCACCTAGTGTGGCTCTAGGCAGTAATAAATTATCCAGTATCTTTGGTGCTGGCAGTGCATCGATTACATTTTTGAGAAATCACATGGTTGATTTTTCCCTAGTTCGCAAATTACTGCCTTTTACCTTTGTGGGTTCTATGCTTGGTACCTTGGCGGTTGTTTCTTTACCACCGCTATATGTAAAGCCTATTATTATCATATTACTTGTTTGTGTAACACTCTTTGTGGTGTTCAAAAAAGACTGGGGTGAAATCAATCGTACATCTCAGGTAACAGGAAAAGTGCTATATATTTGTATGGCTTTTGCTCTTGGCATTGGTATATATGACGGCTTTATTGGGCCTGGTACAGGTACATTTCTGATTATGGGCTTTATCTTTACAGGCTTTGATTTTTTACATGCATCTGCTAATGCAAAAATATTGAATTTTACTAGTAATTTGGCGTCTTTATTGGTATTTTTATATTTAGGACACGTCAATATTACGTATGGTCTTGCCACCGGGGCAGGTCAAATTATAGGTGCTTATTTAGGCTCGCATTTGGCAATTGCGAAGGGCTCATCTTTGGTGCGAGTTGTATTCTTGTCGGTAACGACAGTTATGTTGTTGAAATTAGTCTATGACTATATTTCAACATTATAGGAGGGCAAGGTATGCCTCATAAAAGTGATGTTCAAGTGGCCTTGATTAGTGGTGGTACATCGGGTATTGGATTTGCTACGGCAAAGCTTTTACTCAAAGAAGGTTGGTGTGTAGTCATCAATGGTCGAAATGAAAAAGTTGGTCAAAAGGTTAAAACTAAGCTACGTCGCTATTCCTCTAAGGTGCAATATATTCAAGGTGATGTATCTAAAATTGAGGACTGTCAGCGAATTGTAAAAGAAACAGTAGATTTATTTGGTGGGGTGTCTGCTCTTGTAACAGCTGCAGGCTATTATGAAGAAGAGTTACTAGCTGATGTTACAGAGGCAGCTTTTGATGAAATGTTTGGAACCAATGTAAAAGGTACTGTATTCTTATGCCAAGCGGCGCTTCCCTATTTACGGTCTTCAAAGGGCAGTATTGTAACGATTGCTAGTGATGCGGGTTTACAAGGTAATGTAGCTTGTTCTGTATATGGTGCGTCAAAGGGAGCTGTAGTGAGCTTTACAAAATCTCTATCCCTTGAAATGGCACCTCACAGTGTTCGTGTAAACTGTGTGTGTCCTGGTGATGTAGATACATCATTAGTAGATAAACAGATTGCTAATGCCCACCAAGATGCGGCGGCTGCTAAGGCTGAAATGGGCCAACATTACCCATTAGGTCGTATTGCTAAGCCTCATGAAATTGGCGAAGTAATTGTATTTTTGTTGAGTAATAAGGCGTCTTTTGTGACAGGTGCAGCATGGACAATCGATGGAGGACTCACAAGTTGGTAATATAGAAAATATTAGAAGCTATTATATATGGATAATTAGAAAAATTCATTTCACTTCTATCAATAGAATGGTATAATAATACTAATAATAAGACCTATAGTTGGTTCACAACAAAGGAGAATACTTATGGCAGAATATAATGGCGTAACACTTGAGCCCCTTACGGATGGATCTCAAGATCGTGACTATCAAGTTGAACAATTTATCTTCTGGGGGGCAGGTCGTGCGGCAGCATTGGCATTATCCTCTAAATTCAGCAGTGTCGCTTTGTGCGCCAATGCTACGTACATGGTAACTCGCATTGCTCATCTTTATGATGTAGAATTGCAAGCAGGTGCTGTAGTTGGTTTAGTAGGTGGTCTTAGCACAGCTGTAGGTACAGCTGCAGTATCCCTTCTAATTCCGATTAAAGCTGTTCGCGTTCCTGTAGCTATCGGTTTAACTTATGCTATTGGTAAAATTGCACATATTTGGATTCAAGATGGTATGCCTTCTGATATCGAACGATATAAACCGATGGTTGCTGAATTCCTAGAAAATGGCAAAGCTATTGCTTCTGAAATCGTTCGTGATGCAAGTGCTAGCATTCCTTTCACTCAAGGTCAACGTGACGTATGGGCTGGGATTGCTAACGAAACAGGTCTTGCTAAAGAATCTTTAAAGCAAGTTTACGATGAAAAAGTAACACCTGCCATCAATAAATGGAATAGTGAAACAAAATACCAACTTCATAACAATGCAGCAGAAGTAGTCGCAAAAGTATCTGATGCGGCTAAAGAAAAAATCGATTCTGCTAAAGAAGGTATTGAAGTAGCCAAAGAATTCGCAAAAGGTGGTGTAGAAGTGGCAAAAGCTTCTGCACAAGTAGCAGTAGAAACTGCAAAAACTAAAGCTTCTGATGCCGTAGAGACAGCAAAAGATGTTGCTACAAACACTGTTAATACAGCGAAAGAAAAAATTGGCGGTTTGCGTAAATAAACGCTGAAGGATTATTATTACTATGAATCCATTTAATATTATTAAATATGGTAAGTATTTTAGCGAATCAAGATTTTTAGGGTTTCTTGGTCGATATGGTAAGAAACTTGCCTTTGTACAACAAGCAGTAACCTTGTTCCTTTGTTTTCGTGACAAGGATACTCCCAAATATGTAAAAGCGGTCATTGCAGGTGCCTTAGGGTATTTGGTATTACCTATTGATATTGTGCCGGATGCGATTGCTGTATTAGGTTGGGTAGATGATGTGGCAGTACTCGGATTAGCCTTTAAGATTGCGAATCGTTATATCAAAACGAGTCATCAAGAAGAGGCAAAAAAATTCTTTCCATTTGGTAGCAGTCGCTAACTTTTACCATTTTAGGCAGTTTGATCCACAGTGATTGAACTGCCTTTATTTATTTGACACACTAAAGTAATAGATATAGAATAAAAATTGTATACTATTTAAAAAGGACAGAATTTATGCATATTGCTTCAGTAAATGTACGATTTTATGAAACTGATATGATGGGGATTGCTCACCATAGTAATCATTTTAGATGGTTTGAAATGGCGCGCATTGAATTCCTTCGTAAGATCGGTGTCACTTTGTGGGATATGATGAATGAGGATATTGTATTTCCTATCATGAATGTATCTTGCAATTATAAAGAACCTGCGAATTTCGATGATGAACTTCACATCGAAACGTATTTGGTTAAGATGACAAGGGCTCAAATGGTGTTTCGCTATCGCATGCGCCGTGCTAGTGATGGAGCGTTACTTGCTACGGGGGAAACTAAGAACGCTTTTATGTCAAAATCAACAGGAAAGATTGTGCGATTAGACGATACTTTTTATCTGCCTATGTTAGCAGCTGTTGAGGAGATGCCGCATGAGTAATGTACAACAATTGCCTATCGGTGTATTTGACTCTGGTGTAGGCGGATTATCTGTGTTAAAGGTGTTACAAGAACAATTTCCTAACGAAGATTTCATCTATATCGGTGATAATGCGAATAATCCTGTAGGTAATCGCAGTGATGATGAAATTACTTATTTGGCGTGTCGTATTGCGGAGACGCTAGAAAAGCAGCCTGTTAAGTTGATGGTGATTGCCTGTAACACCTTCACCGTTGTGGCTCTTGATGCGGTACGTGAACTTGTATCTGTGCCAGTTATTGGTGTATCACAAGGTGTGAAAACAGCTATTAATAAAAGTAAAAGCAAGACTATCGGTATTATGGCGACCGTAGCCACTGTAAATAGTCATATTCATAAGCATGTGGCTTTAGAAGTTGATCATGAGGTTTTGGTTTGGGAACAACCTTGTCCAGAGTTGGCGGGGCTTATTGAACAAGGTCATTTAGATGATTACTTTGTTCGTGAAGTATGCAAGGATTATTTAGAACCTTTATTATCTCGAGAAATTGAGGTAGTCGTTTTGGGCTGTACTCATTTCCCATTTGTACAACCTTTACTAGAGGAACTAACATCATGTCGCATTCAGTTCATTGATCCTGCTTTTGAAACAAGTGAATTGGTTCGTCACAGACTTGAGCGTAAAAATCTTTTCAATCCTCAAGATACTGTAGGCAACGTGACATTGTATTTTACAAAGGATGTCGAACTTGGTGATACATTGAGTGCATCCTTCCTTGATACAAGCCGTCGTACCATTGAACATATTACATTATAAAGGAGATACCCTATGTGGTTTTATAACATCCTCAGTGCAGTAATAGCTATTATTGTGGCTGTTGCAGCTCTGTACTTATTATTCCGTTTGTTTGTATTGAAACAAGGTAATGAAAATATTGTCTTATTAGCGAAACGAGCAACGAACTTCCAAGTATCTGATCGTAGTTTTGAGTCCATTACGTTGTTCTGTGACATACCATTTGTAAATAAAGGGCGCCAATTGGGCACAATAATGGACTTATTTCCACGTCCATTATTACCAGAAGAACATTTTGATGCAGTTAAGGTAAATGCTTGGGCTATGGATATTAATCGTCCGCGTCAAGATGGATACTTTGAAGCTATAATTATCAAACCACGCAAAGGTGGCACAATTCGTGTATATGTTACATTAACAGGTAAAACTGGCAATATTCGAGAAGATGTTAAGGGATTCCCTTATATGGACATCGATATTTACTACCAAATCGTAGGTCGGACAGACTATCATATCGATAAACAGCGTATTCGTTTGACTGCTGAAGAAGTTCAAGCAGCAATGGTTCAATAAGGAGGCATAACAATGGCAGAATTAGAGTTAGTATGTGTGCCAACACGTATTCTTACAGATAATGATGACATCGTTGATGCTATCGTTGAATTTGGCGGTCATAATATTGGACCTGAAGATATCGTATGCGTTGCTGAATCTGTAGTGGCTATTACGCAAGGCCGTTTTACACGTCCTGAAGAGCTAGATGTATGCTGGCAAGCTCGTTTAATTAATCGTTTTATTCATCCAGATGGCTCCATGGCATCTATTTATGGTATGCAATCGGCTATGAATTTGGACGGTAAATGGAAGGTGTTAGGTGCTTTTATTTTAGGGGCTATTGCTAAAATTTTCCGTAAACCTGGCGTGTTCTATGCAATTGCTCGTGCTGCATCCTTAACCGATGATGTAACGGGGACTATGCCTCCATTTGATAAGCATATTGTATTTGGTCCAAAGGATCCTGATAAAGTGGCTGAGAAAATTGTATCTCGCACAGGTTGTTATGGTGCCGTTGTAGCTGACGTTAATGACTTGAAACGGTCCGCTATTTTAGGTACAAGTCGTGGCATTGACGCTAAAAAAATTGCACAATTGTTGATTGATAATCCATTTGGTAATGATAGCCAAATGACTCCGATTGTTATCATCAAAAATTACGCATCTGTATCTGGTAAATAACAGAAGGCTGTACTCATCACATAGAGATGGGTACAGCTTTTTTATATATAATGAGACTGAATACGTACTATACGCAGATTTGAATAGGGATTGCATATTAGTTCGAATAGAGAGTATATGCTAGCTTAAATTGAGTTTTCTTTACTCTGTTTTGAGTTTGTATAGATTCTTTATTAATACTAATAAGGAGGTTATATGTTACTAGGGTTAGACGTAGGTGGTACTTTTACCGATGCTGTTATCATTGATGGCCATCGTGTAGTGGCAACTGCCAAGAGGCGGACTACAAAGGATAATCTAATGAATGGTATAGGTGAGGCCTTAGATGCGGTTTTGGAGGGTTATGATACATCAAATATTGAACAAGTAACCTTATCTACTACCGTGGTGACGAATACCATCGTAGAAGAGAAGGAGCAAGTAGTAGATCTCTATGTGGTTACAGGTCCAGGCCGTAATGTAGATGATATATTCCCTGTGAAACCTATATACCTTCAAGGTTATACAGATCATAGAGGTATCGTTGTAGAGCACACCCCTGCTGATGCTGTACGTGGTATAGCCAACATGGTTCAAAAACGTAGTGGTACTGATTTGGCTGCTGTGTCCGCTAAATTTGGGGTGCGGAATCCTCAAGAAGAACTATCTATAACAGAAGAATTGAAAAACACATATCATGTAATTTCTAATGGTAGTTTATTAAGTGGTTCTTTAAATTTCCCTCGGCGTACTATTAGCGCTTATTTTAATAGCGCTGTAACACCAGTATTTACGGTATTTAAGAAAAATGTTGAAGATGCTCTCAGTGCACGGAATATAGTGGCCCCACTTCACATTTTAAAAGCAGATGGAGGCTCTCTTCCAATAGAACACATGGTGAGTCGCCCAGTAGAGACCGCCTTTACAGGTCCTGCCGCAACAGTTCTTGGGCTATCTGCTCTCGGCGTTATAGGTAATCAGCATACAGTGGCTCTAGATATTGGGGGGACTACAACGGATATATCCCTTTGGAAGCATGGTAGACCATTGATGACAAAAAATGGTGTATCTATTCGTGAGTATCCAAGTGCAGTGCGATCCTTTGCCGTTACCTCGGTCGGCATTGGTGGGGAATCTGTAGTTCGCCTTAAAAATGGTAATCTTACCGTAGGTCCTGAACGAGTGGGACCATCGGTGGCTCTAGGTGGTGTAGAACCTACCTTGGGGGATGCACTTATCGTGCTCGGTCACGCGAACTATGGCGACTTTAATCTAGCATCACGAGCTTTACAAGATTTAGCAGATGCTATCCAGGCTACGGTGCAATCTAATAATGTAAATATCTCAAATAATCAACTAACTCTTATTAAGACCGCCTCTGATGTAGCAAGACTAATCCTACAAAATGCGTTGGAAACGATTCAACGTGGCGTAGATGAGGTCATAACGGTTGAGAATAAACGCCCTATTTATGTGGTGGCAGATATTGTAAATCCTGATATATTTGTGCCTGAACATATTGTTGTAGTAGGAGGCACGGCGCCAAGTCTCGGAGCGAGCATTGGAGAATATATGGATTTACCTATTACGATTCCAGAAAATGCAGCCGTAGCGAATGCTATTGGTGCTGCGCTAGCCCTATCTACCATCGAACTCACTGTCCATGTAGATACAAAACGTCGTTTACTTGTCATTCCGGAATTAGGTATTAAACAGCAAAATTGTACTTTAAAACGAGCGGAGCAAGTTGTAGAACGAGCTAAGGAGGCTCTTAGTGAAGAGGCTTTTCGTTTAGGTTTAGATACGTCGCAAGAAATCGAGATCATTAGCATTGAGGATTTCCCTGTGGTAGAGGGCTGGCAATCTATGGAGCGTTTAATTACGGTGAAAGTACAACTAGCGGCGGGGGTGAAACACTATGTGGAATAAAGGTTTATCCTATCGTGAGCGTCATGGACTTATAGAAAAGGATATGAACACGAAACTGAATGACGACGTGAATCCTACTATTGATAAAGCTAAATATCATCACAGTTTAGGTCTTGTCTTTTTCCCTGCGTTTGACTGGAAAATTTCTGAAACACATCCTGAACGACAAGAGCGTTTACTCTATACGCGTGATCAAATTGTAGAAGAAGGTTTGTTAGATATACCGAATATTAGAGAATATAATCCAATAGTAGCTGATTGGGATACAATAGAGCGAGTTCATGTTGGTGCTCCAGATTTAGAGTCTTGGGTGACTGAAGCTCATCGAGTATCTGCTGGAGGTGCTATTGCGGCAGCTGATGCGGTCACGCGCGGTGAAGTAGATCGCGCCTTTGCATTGGTAAGACCACCAGGTCACCATGCGATGGCTATGGTTCATGGTATTCGTGGCTTCTGTACGATTAATATTGAAGCCGTTATGATTCAACACATACGTCAAACCTATGGAATTAAACGCGTTGCCGTAGTAGATACTGATGTACATCACGGTGATGGTTCTCAAGATGTGTTTTACCATGATCCTGATACGTTGTATATTAGTTTCCATCAAGATGGACGTACTTTATATCCTGGCACAGGCTTTATGGATGAATTTGGTGGACCTCAGGCCATCGGTGGTAACATCGATATTCCACTACCGCCTGGTACGGGTGACGAAGGCTTGATGAAGGTCATGCGTGAGCTTGTATTGCCTATCCTTGAAGAGTTTAATCCAGATATAGTCATTAACTCGGCTGGGCAAGATAATCACTTTAGCGATCCATTAGCCAATATGCAGGTAACTGCAAAAGGCTATGCAGAGTTAGTCGATTTATTACAAGCAGATATAGCAGTCTTAGAAGGGGGATATTCCGTACAGGAAGCATTGCCATATGTGAATACAGGTATCATTTTATCCATGGCAGGCCTTGATTACAGCAAGGTCGTAGAACCTGCCTTTGACCCTGTTAAATATAAACAAAGTCAAAGTGTAACAAATTATATAGATGAGCTTATCGCTAAGTGGAAGGTACAATGGGCTAATCGATATCGTATAGCAGAAGAAGAACGTGCTGGTGTAGGTGATATTTGGTCAAATCGTTACAATGTGTATTACGATGAAACGGGCGTACAAGAGGAGCGCCTTGAAAGGGTGCGCATGTACGAAGACAAGGTAGGCTGGCATAGCGTGCTTTCACGAGGACAATACGGCCCGTATGGGCCGCAAAGCGTATATGCTATGTTCATCCCTTGGCAAGCAGATAAAGGGACGCGTCAAGATGCTATCGCAGAAGCAAAACGAGCTAAAGCAGAAGGGGGAGCTAGCCGTTACGTTGTGGTAGATCCACTTGGTGACGGACAATATGAACTATAATGTTAATCTTTGTAAATGATAAGGTGAGTTATCATGTTAGAATCGTAAATTATAATATGATTCGTAATGCTGAAAAATAGAAAAATTATGATATAATATAAGAAATAACGCCCCTTTGTATAAGGGGCGTTCTAATATTTAGTTTTAGAATGGTGAGGTTCCTATGCGCAGTGATAATAGAACAGCGGGTCAATTGCGACCTATTAAAATAACACGGAATTTTACAGAGTATGCAGAAGGTTCTGTACTTATTGAGTGTGGTAAGACCAAGGTTATCTGTACAGCTACTGTTGAGGATTCTGTGCCACGCTGGCTAAAAGGTTCTGGGCAAGGATGGGTAACTGCGGAATACTCATTATTGCCACGTTCTACGCAAACTCGTGTGAGCCGTGAGGCTGCAAAGGGAAAACAAACAGGACGGACTGTAGAGATTCAACGCCTTATCGGTCGTGCATTGCGTGCTGTTGTGGACCTTGAAGCATTAGGAGAGCGTTCTATCACTATCGACTGCGATGTGATTCAAGCGGATGGCGGTACACGAACAGCCTCGATTACAGGTGCCTTTGTAGCTCTCGTTGATGCGGTGGACTTCACTTTTGGCGGAGCTGGCAAATTTCCAATTACTGACTTCTGTGCAGCCATCTCTGTAGGTATTGGTCCAGATGGTCCTATTACGGACCTTTGTTACGAAGAGGATAGTGCCGCCATTGTAGATATGAATGTAGTCCGTACCGGTTCTGGTAATATGGTTGAAGTACAAGGTACAGGTGAACACGGTACATTTAATCGTGATGAGCTCAACGCTTTACTTGATTTAGCAGAGGCTGCTACAGATGAGCTCATGGCTAAACAACGTGAAGTACTTGGTGCGACAGCAGATAAAGTAGGTAAAGAGTATCCTACAGCTCCGGAGGTATAAAATGGAACAAATTGTGCTTGCTACAGGTAATAAAGGAAAAATTCGTGAGTTTTCCGAGGCCTTCTCCCATTTATCTATTGATTGTGTACCTGTAAAAGCTGTGATTTCCATTGAGGAGCCTGAGGAAACTGGTACAACCTTTATGGAAAATGCTCTGTTGAAGGCTCGCTACTATGCGAAGGCTACGAATCGCCCATGCCTTGCTGATGATTCTGGCATTACTGTCGATGCCCTCAATGGTGCACCAGGTGTATATTCTGCGCGTTATGCAGGTCGTCATGGTGATGACAATGCAAACAACGAGAAGTTAATTCGTGAACTACAAGGGAAAAGTAACCGTACAGGTCATTATGTATGCGCTTTAGCGCTTGTTTATCCTGATGGCCGAGAAGTTACTGCGGAAGGCTATTGTGATGGACTCGTTCAAGATGAGCCAAAAGGGGAGAATGGCTTTGGCTATGATCCGTACTTCTATGTGCCTGAGTTTAAAAAGACGATGGCAGAGCTAAGTATAGAAGAGAAGGAAACGATTAGTCATCGTGGCCGTGCACTACGTGAATTAATTAACAAGCTTTGATATTTTCGAACTATATGATATAGTTCATATAAATATATAATATAGTGGCATTAGAGATTAAATACAATGAAACGAATTGGCATTTTAAGTGACACTCATGGGTATCTAGAGGATATCGACCTCGTCTTGGCTGCTACCGCTGATCAAGACATCGATATGTGGCTTCACGCTGGTGATTTTGGAGATGACGCACGCTATATGCAGGAACATACGGATATTCTTGTATATGCTGTGCGTGGGAATAACGACCGTGTGCAACCGCTTGAACCACGAGAGCAATTAATTCCTCTTGAAGATACCTATATTTACATGACACATGGACATGAGGTATCATATTATAATCGAATACAAAAACTGATTGAGTTAGGAACTGACATGGGTGCACGACTCATCGTGTCCGGTCATAGCCATCATCATGGGGAGGTTCGTGCCCGTGATGCGGTATTTGTAAATCCTGGTAGTATTTCTTTGGCTCGTGATCGCTCCGGTGGTACCTTTGCCATCGTTACCTACGATAATGGACAGTTTGATGTAGAGTTTGTGTATAAACAAGATATTGTTTAGTTATATGGTGAAAGCTTCGGTTTTGAAACTTTCAAAAGGAATAGTAAGTCTATGCATGGAAAGGGTTATGACATATCATGGATACACCAGTTAAAGCAAAGCCTAAAATGAAGTTATATGGTTTTAACAATCTCACGAAAACATTGAGTTTTAATATTTATGATATTTGTTATACTCGTACGGAAGAAGAGAAAAAACAATACATTCAGTACATTGATGAAGTATACAATGCGGATCGTTTAACGGCTATTTTGACGGAAGTTAGCCATATCATCGGCGCTAATATCCTTAATGTGGCGAAACAAGATTATGATCCACAAGGTGCTTCTGTTACGATTTTAATTTCTGAAGAGGAAATTGAAAAAGAAGATGTAGTTATGCATTTAGATAAATCGCATCTTACTGTACATACGTATCCTGAAAGCCATCCGCACAAAGGGATTAGTACATTCCGTGCCGACATTGAAGTGTCTACATGTGGACAAATCTCTCCGTTAAATGCACTTAATTACTTAATTCAAAGTTTTGACTCTGATATTCTTACCTTGGATTATCATGTACGTGGCTTTACTCGGGACGTGTCTGGTAAGAAAATTTATATTGATCATCGTATCAATTCTATTCAAAATTACATCAGTGCAAAAACCCGCAACATGTACAATATGATTGATGTAAATGTATATCAAGAAAATATTTTCCATACTAAGATGATGTTAAAAGAATTTGATTTAGATAATTATCTTTTTGGCATTACTGAGTCAGAGTTGAGCGATCGTGAAATCAAGCAAATTAAACATCAATTAAAACAAGAAATGATGGAAATCTTCTATGGACGCAATTTGCCATCTGTAAAAGCTTAAAGACAGCTTTTATGACATTGTTGTTATAGCTTTAATCGTATAATACAAATATAGACTTGAAGTAGATAAGCCTTATATGGTTTATCTACTTTTTTATAATTTACTTTATTAATACTGGAGCTTAATGATAGTTATTTTTAAAATTTTCGAGAAACTATATCGAAAAAACTTGAATTATGATTTAGCATTTTGTATAATACAATTAGTTAAAGGTATAAATTACCGACTCTAAAGAGTCCGAGTGTATCCACAAAGGAGAATTGTTATGGACGTACGTGAATTAGCTGTACAAAAAAAACGTGAATTAAAAGGTTTCCTTACTGTAGGAACTAAATATGAATTAAAAGACGCTCATGATTTATCTGTAGCTTACACACCAGGTGTAGCAGAACCATGTTTGCGTATTAAAGATAATGAAGCAGAATCCTTCGAATTAACTTGCCGTTCCAACATGGTTGCCGTTGTATCTGACGGTACTCGTGTACTTGGTCTTGGTGATATTGGCGCTGCAGCAGCATTGCCAGTAATGGAAGGTAAATCCTTATTGTTCAAAAAATTCGGTGATGTAGACTGCATTCCGTTGGTTGTAGATACAAAAGATGCTGATACCTTGATCAATACAGTAAAATTGTTGCAAAAAAACTTTGCTGGTATTAATTTGGAAGATATTTCCTCTCCTAAATGCTATGAAGTTGAAAATCGTTTGAAAGCAGAGTTAGAAATCCCTGTATTCCACGATGACCAACACGGTACTGCTATCGCATGCTTAGCAGGTGTAAAAGGCGCTCTTCGTTTGGTTAAAAAGGATTTAGCTACTGCTAAAATCGTTGTAAACGGTGCTGGTGCGGCAGGTGCTAATATTGCTCGCTTATTATACCTTGCAGGTGCTCGTGATATTACATTGTTGGTATCCTCTGGCGTATTGCATAAAGACTACAAACGTCTTGACTCTTTACAAGCTGAATTAATCGATTTACTTAAACTTGAAGAAAAACATGGCGATTTGGCTGAAAATGCTAAAGGTGCTGATATTCTTCTTGGTGTATCTGCAGCAGGTGCTTTTACAAAAGAAATTTTGGAAAGCTTAGCTGACGATGCAATTGTATTTGCAATGGCTAACCCTAATCCAGAAGCAACATATGCTGATATGAAAGCTGCTGGTATCCGTGTTGCTGGTACAGGTCGTTCCGATGCTCCTAACCAAATCAACAACGTAGCAGTATTCCCAGGCGTATTCCGCGGTGCTATCGATGTTCGTGCGTCTCAAATCACTGACGAAATGAAATTAGCTGCTGCTGACGCTTTGGCTCACTTGATTCCTGATAGTGAATTGAACGAAGAAAACGTAATGCCATCCGTATTCGATCCTCGCGTAGCTCCAGCTGTTGCTAAAGCAGTTGCTGAAGTTGCTGTAAAACAAGGTATTGCTAAAAATCCTCAAGCAATAGAAGATGGCAGCTACGAAGGTTAATTTATTTGCTTTACTAGCATTTTATAATCTTATATAACCATAGAACAATACAACATGCACCTCGAAAGGGGTGCATGTTTTTATATGATCGATTAAGTATATGATTGGCTTTATACTATTAGGGTGAATAATCTATAGATTAAAATGATATAGAGGCGTAGGCATATAGGATAATAGAAGTAAGGATAGATATATATTAAAGAATGTATTAATGTATCAGTAAAAAAATTAATGAAGTTGTAAAAAAGTACTTGTCACTAGTTTCTATCAATGATATAATAATTTTCGTTGCAGAGCGATACTCAAGAGAGTAAGAACTCAGCAAGAGTAGTGGTTGACATCAACTACCGGGTTTGCTATAATAGCAAAGTAATTAATGACGGGGCATAGCGCAGTTTGGTAGCGCACCTGGCTTGGGACCAGGGGGTCGCAGGTTCGAATCCTGCTGCTCCGACCATTTTTTATTTGCGGGTGTAGCTCAATGGTAGAGCCCCAGCCTTCCAAGCTGGTCGCGAGGGTTCGATTCCCTTCACCCGCTCCATTTTTTTTTGCCTTTTTTAGGGGATACTAAGATAGGGTGTAGTTGACGATACATAGTACATAATTTATACTATAATAGATAATTATATAGGTAATCCACATGGTTCAGTAGCTCAGTTGGATAGAGCAACGGCCTTCTAAGCCGTGGGTCGGGGGTTCGAATCCCTCCTGGATCACCAAAGAAATAAACGGATAGCTCGTAATGAGCTATCCGTTTTTGTTTGCGTTTTTAGCATAGTTACATATAAAAAAAATGTAAAAAGATAAATCTGCATTAAAAATGAATAAAATTTCATAAACTAATATATGAATGAGTAAAATAATGTACTTATAAGATGGCAAAAGTCTAAAATAGAATTAAAATAATACTGTAAATACTGGATTCTTATATGATGATAAAGCATGAATAGAAAATGAAATTATCTTGATTGTTATATTGAAAATTTTATATAATTATAAATATTATAGTTAATTATAAGCTTTCATATGTAAGTATGAGGTTTTATAAATGGATATTTAGGTTATAGTTCTTGTAATAGGAGTGTTTCATGAATAAGATTTTCAAGGTGATTTGGAGTAAAAGCAAAGAGTGTTATGTAGTTGTGTCTGAGATAGCAAATAACTATAGTGCTAAAAAGGCTGTATTGACTAGTGTTTTTGCTGTGTTGGCGGTAACTGGTGGTGCAGCTCATGTTATGGGGGCGACTTTACCGTCGGAGCTAACAGACAAAGGCTCTATTAAAATCGGTCAGTATGCAACTACAAGTAATATGTCTAGTATAGTTATAGGGACAAGCAGTCAATTTAGAACTTCTTCAGTTGATGGGTATAGGGCAATTGGTATTGGCTCTGGGATTATTGCTAGTGGTAATAATAGTGTTTCTATCGGTGGACATTCTCGAGCAACAGAAGATCAGGCAATTGCTATCGGTGGAGCTTCTGATGATAGTGGTGCTAAAGCGACGGGTTCTCAATCTATTGCTATCGGTGGTAATACTGTAGCTAGTGGGGATTCTTCTATTGTAGTCGGAGGTGATGACGTAGAGGTCGCATTCGCTAGAACTGTAACTTATACAGATATTAACACTGGACAAGCAAAAACGGGTACATTGAGACAGGCATCTATAGATTTGGCGAATATCCAACTACCTCAATACATAACTGCTACAGCTAGTCATGCAGGGACTGCCATTGGTATGAAAACTAAAGCCGGTGACTTGGGTCTTTCTCTCGGCATGGGGGCGGATTCTGCTACTCGCCTAGATGGTAAGGCTGGTAATGTAGTTAATGCTATCGCTATCGGTGCCGGTGCCAAAGCTAATCGGGATAACTCCATTGCAATCGGTGGTGGTGCTAATACTGATGCAGCGGGTGTGGCACAAACAAGCTATACTATGAGTAATGGAGATACGGTTAACTGGGCCGGTGGTGAAAATGTGTTGCCTGGTGACGTTGTATCCTTCGGTGCTCCTGGTTATGAACGTCAGCTCAAAAATGTAGCACCTGGTATTGTTAGTGCAACTTCTACCGATGCGGTGAATGGCTCTCAATTATATGCAATAGCTGAGAAGACTTTATCTAAATATATTTCTATTAATTCTGATTTGGCTGGGAATAAATCTAATAAAGGTGCAGCGGCAACTGATTCTATGGCTATAGGTCCTGATGCTTCTACAACAACTGCTGCTATTAAAGGGACTGCTTTAGGTAGTGGTGCAACTGTTACTGTAGCGAATGGTGTAGCTATAGGTTCACAGTCTAAAGCAAGCACAGCTAGCGGTGTAGCAGGCTATGATGTAAATGACTCTAGAACCGATAAATATGGCTCTTTATCCGGTAAAGCATTGACATCTACTTTAGGTGCCTTTGCTGTAGGTAATGAGACGAATACACGGCAAATCACAGGGGTAGCTGCTGGTACAGCTGATACAGATGCTGTAAATGTGGCACAGTTAAAGAGTGTGAATTTGAAAGTAGCTGGAGATACCGGCACAGGTGATGTTAATCTTGCTAATAGTACTTTAAATATTAAAGGTGCTGGTCTTGCTAAAACTACTGCATCTGGTAAAGATGTAACCGTAACTGTGTCTGAAAAAGCAGTTAAACAAGAAGCTGTTAAAGCGGTTACAATGGCAGCAGCGGATCCTAATGGTGCGATTACTGTGACACCTCAGCTTAGCGCAGATAAAGATACGGCAACTTACAAAATTGGTATCGATCCAACTAAGGTAGCAGAAACTACTAACTTGACCTATAAGGATAATGATGGTGCAGATAAGACCGTTACATTAAAGAAAGGCTTGAACTTTAAGAACGGTACTATGACGACTGCTACTACTGCTGCAGATGGGGTCGTAACTGTTGATATCAATGATGATACAAAGGCTAAAATTAATAACGCTGCAACGAATAAGCTAGATAATCTTACATCAGATGGTGAACAAAAGGTTAAGAGCTTATCTGCATGGAAGGTAAAGGCTAATAACAGTAATGCTGAAACAGTAACAGGTGGAGATACCGTTACATTTAATGATGGATCCAATATTGCTATTACTCAAAATGGCAAGACATTTACTGTAGCGACTAAAAATGATGTAAACTTTAATACTGTAACAGCTACGACAAAGGTGACAACACTTGCGGTAGAAGGGCTTACTAATACGTCCTGGACACCTGGTACTACAACTCCTGTTAGTGGCCGTGCGGCAACAGAAGATCAATTGAAAGCCGTTGATACACAAGTAGCAACAAATAAAGATGATATTGCTACGAATAAGGCTAATATCGATAAGAATAAGGACAATATTGCAAAGAATGCGGACAATATCACGAAAAATGCTGCAGAAATTGCTACAAATAAAGGTAATATTGCAACCAACACGGCAGCTTTGGCTCGTAAAATCTCTTTAGGTGGTAATACTGGTAGCACAACAGAAAAATCCTTAAGTACAGGAGATGTGAAGTTTAATGTGAAAGGTGCAGGCCTTGTAACGACTTCTGCAGCCGGTGATGATGTAACAGTAACCGTGACAGAAAAAGCAGTTAAACAAGAAGCTGTTAAAGCGGTTACAATGGCAATAGCGGATCCTAATGGTCCAATTACTGTGACACCTGAGCTTAGTGCGGACAAAGATACAGCAACTTACAAAGTTGGTATCGATCCAACTAAAGTAGCTGAGACTACTAACTTGACCTATAAGGATAATGATGGTGCAGATAAGACCGTTACATTAAAGAAAGGTTTGAACTTTAAAAACGGTACTATGACGGCTGCTACAACTGGTGCAGATGGGGTCGTAACGGTTGATATCAATGATGATACAAAGACTAAAATCAATAACGCTGCAACGAATAAGTTAGACAACCTTACTCCAGATGGTGAACAAAAGGTTAAGAGCTTGTCCGCATGGAAGGTGAAGGCTAATAACAGTAATGCTGAAACAGTAACAGGTGGCGATACCGTTACATTTAATGATGGATCCAATATCGCTATTACGCAAAATGGCAAAACTTTCACCGTTGCAACAAAAGATGATGTGACGTTTAACAGTGTTACAGCTGGTTCAAAAGTGACAGCGCCTGCAGTTGAAGGGCTTACTAATACGTCCTGGACACCTGGTACTACAACTCCTGTTAGTGGCCGTGCGGCAACAGAAGATCAATTGAAAGCCGTTGATACACAAGTAGCAACAAATAAAGATGATATTGCTACGAATAAGGCTAATATCGATAAGAACAAGGATAATATTGCAAAGAATGCGGACAATATCACGAAAAATGCTACAGAAATTGCCACAAATAAAGGTAATATTGCAACCAATACGCAGAACATTGCAACTAATACGGCAGCCTTGGCTCGTAAGATTTCCTTAGGTGGAGATACAGGTAATACAACAGAAAAATCCTTAAGTACAGGTGATGTTAAGTTTAATGTAAAAGGTGCAGGCCTTGTAACGACTTCTGCAGCTGGTGATGATGTAACAGTAACCGTGACAGAAAAAGCAGTTAAACAAGAGGCTGTTAAAGCAGTTACAATGGCAGCAGCGGATCCTAATGGTCCGATTACTGTGACACCGGAGCTTAGTGCGGACAAAGATACAGCAACTTACAAAATTGGTATCGATCCAACTAAGGTAGCAGAATCTACTATCCTAACTTATAAGGATAATGATGGTGCAGATAAGACCGTTACATTAAAGAAAGGTTTGAACTTTAAAAACGGTACTATGACGACTGCTACAACTGCTGCAGATGGGGTAGTAACTGTTGATATTAATGATGATACAAAGGCTAAGATCAATAACGCTGCAACGAATAAGCTAGATAATCTTACACCGGAAGGCGAACAGAAGGTTAAGACCTTGGCAACATGGAATGTCGCTACTGCTGCTGATGGCGGAACTCATTCTGGTGACTCCACAAGTACTGTAACAGGTTCTGATACAGTGACTTTTAAAGCAGGTAATAACCTAAATGTAAATCAAACTGGTAGAGATATTACATTCTCCTTAAATAAAGAGATCTCTGATATGACTAGTTTAGGTCTTACAAATCCGGATGGTGCAAAGGCAACTATTAAGACTGGAAAAGGTGATGCTCATGTAGGTGGAACAGACCAAGCGGATCGTATTGTTTATACTAATGCAGCTGGTACTGAAGAACAGGTAGCAACATTAAAAGACGGTTTGCAATTCGGTGGCGATAATAATCCTGAAGTTATTAATAAGACATTGAATCAAAAGCTAGAAGTTGTTGGCGGTGCTGACGCAGCGAAACTGTCCGATAACAATATCGGTGTTAATGCGAAAGATGGTAAGTTGCATGTACAATTGTCTAAAAAATTGAATGACTTGACTAGTGCTCAATTCAAAAACGGCAATGCAGTATCTACAATCAGTAGTGCAGGCACGACTGTGATAGACGGTACGAATACGACTCAATACGGTCCTAAAGGCATTACTATTAATCCAGGTGCGAATGAAATATCTCTTACCGATAAAGGCTTAAACAATGGTGGTAAAGTCATCTCCAATGTAGCGAGCGGCGGTGATGTTGATACTAATGCGGCGAACATTGGTGATGTGAAGAAAGCGACTGCAGCATCCAAAACGACAGTATCTGTTAATAAGAAAAATACAGAAACTGCGAATTTGATACTGGAAGAAACCGTAGATCCTGCTGATGGTCATACGAATTACGATATCAAGTTGGCAAATAAAGTTAACTTAGGAAATGATAATATTGTGCTTGATGGTGCAGATGGTACTGTTAAGACTAAAGGCAATATTACATCCGAAGGTACTGTAGAAGGGAAAGACCTCAAAGCCGGCGATGTAACTGTTAACAAGGACAATAAAGGTACTGTGAACGGTTTATCCAATAAGACATGGACTCGTGGACAGGCTCCTGTGAGCGGTCAAGCAGCGACAGAAGACCAAATCCAAGCGGTAGATACTCGTGTGATGGCCGTAGAAGATAAGGTAGCAGACTTTGGCTGGATGGCGAAGAGCAGTGCTACAGGCACAGGTCAAGCAACAGGCAATAACGCAGCGACTAAGGTTGGTGATAAAACGGAAGTAGAATTCCGTGCCGGTGACAACCTCACTATTGATCAAACAGGTACTACTTTCACGTATTCTTTGAATAAAAATATGACAGGTCTTGAAAGTGTGTCCGTAGGGGATGTAGCAAATGATAAGCCGGGCGTTGTATTGAACGGTGCTGACGGCACTATGGGCGTACGCGGTAAAGATGGTGCGAATGCATCTATTACAGCGGCTAAAGGTGCTGACGGATTGATAGGTACAGGTACTGGTAAAGATCGTATCGTTTATGAAACGAAAGACGCTAACGGCAATCCTGTTAAAGAAACTGTAGCCACAATGAATGATGGCTTACATTTCGCTGGCGATAATGGAAATACAGTTATCGATAAGACATTGAATGAAAAACTCGAAATTGTTGGTGGTGCTGACGCAGCGAAATTGTCCGATAACAATATCGGTGTTAATGCGAAAGACGGTAAGTTGCATGTACAATTGTCTAAAGAATTGAATGACTTGACTAGCGCTCAATTCAAAAACGGTAATGCAGTATCCACAATCAGTGGTGCAGGCACGACTGTGACAGACGGTACGAATACAACTCAATACGGTCCTAAAGGCATGACCATTAATCCAGGTGCGAATGAAATATCTCTTACCGATAAAGGCTTAAACAATGGTGGTAAAGTCATCTCCAATGTAGCGAGCGGCGGTGATGTTGATACTAATGCGGCGAACATTGGTGATGTGAAGAAAGCGGCTGCAGCATCCAAAACGACAGTATCTGTTAATAAGAAAGATACAGAAACTCCGAATTTGGTACTAGAAGCAACCGTAGATCCTACTGATGGTCATACGAATTACGATATCAAGTTGGCAAATAAAGTTAACTTAGGTAATGGTAATATTGTTCTTGATGGAACTGATGGTAGCATCAAGGCTAAAGGTAATATTACATCCGAAGGCACTGTAGAAGGCAAAGATCTTAAAGCGGGCGATGTAACGGTTAACAAGGACAATAAAGGGACCGTGAACGGTTTATCTAATAAGACTTGGACTCGCGGACAGGCTCCTGTGAGCGGTCAAGCAGCGACAGAAGACCAAATCCAAGCGGTAGATACTCGTGTAATGGCCGTAGAAGATAAGGTAGCGGACTTCGGCTGGATGGCAAAGAGCAGTGCTATAGGCACAGGCCAAGCGACAGGCAATAATACAGCAACTAAAGTTGGCGATAAAACGGAAGTAGAATTCCGTGCCGGTGATAACCTCACTATTGACCAAACAGGTACTACTTTCACGTATTCCTTGAATAAAAATATGACAGGCCTTGAAAGTGTATCCGTAGGTGATGTGGCAAATGATAAACCGGGCGTTGTATTGAACGGTGCTGACGGCACTATGGGCGTACGCGGTAAAGATGGTGCGAATGCATCTATCACAGCGGCTAAAGGTGCTGACGGATTGACAGGTACTGGTGCTGGTAAAGATCGTATCGTTTATGAAACGAAAGACGCTAACGGCAATCCTGTAAAAGAAACCGTAGCAACAATGAACGACGGCTTACATTTCGCTGGTGATAACGGAAATACTGTTATCGATAAAATATTGAATCAAAAACTTGAAATCGTTGGTGGTGCTGATGCAGCGAAATTGACTGATAACAATATCGGCGTTAATGCAAAAGACGGCAAGTTGCAAGTACAATTAGCTAAAGATTTAAATGGTTTGTCCAGTGTAGAAGTGAAGGGCGATAATGGTGCATCCACTGTTATGAAAGGTGACACAATTAAGAGCAAAGATGCAGCAGGAAATACTTCTGTTGTAAATGGCTCTGGCGTGACTATCACACCTGCTAATCCGCAAAATTCAAATGCTGGTACAGTGTCTTTAACTACTGAAGGCTTGAATAATGGCAACAATCCAATCAAGGGCGTTGCAGCTGGTACAGCAGATACAGATGCAGTTAACCTTGGTCAATTGAAAAAATCTAATGCTCAGCTTGCTAATGCAATTGCTAATGTTGAATCCGAAACACAACGAGTAGGCGCTCATGCGGCGGCTATGTCAGCGTTGAAACCAATTCAATATGATCCATTAGAACCAACTCAAGTGATGGCTGGATATGGTAACTATCGTGGTAAGAGTGCAGCAGCTTTAGGTCTTGCTCATTATACTGATGAAGATACAATGTTCAACGTGGGTGTTTCCGTAGGTGGACGTCATAATATGATCAATGCCGGCTATACTCACAAGTTTGGTAACAGCGATGCTAAAAAAGCTGTACCAGAACGCTACAAAGGCGGTCCAATCAGCTCCATTTATGTGATGCAAGATGAAATGACCTCTTTGAAACAAGAGAATAGTAGACAGAAAGAAGTATTGGATAAACAACAAGCTGAAATCGAATCGTTGAAAGCTATGGTTAATAGTTTACTAGCAACTAAAGGCTAATAATTAAATATAGTAATTGAAACGATGATTTCGCTATAACATTCTTATAGTGTTATCCGATGTCGTAAAGAAAAAAGGTTCCGTAGGAAGTTGATGGACGATAAGCCTCAACTGAAATACGGAACCTTTTTTGTTGTTAGAATATAAAGTCAAAAATATTTTAAAATTTATCTTTTGACTTATTGACTTTTTGACTTTTAAGGGTTATTATAATGTCATAGGGTAAATAAACCCAGTAAAAATAGTATTAGTCAAATAGTTAAACTCTATGATGTATGAGGGGGTAAAATATATGAACAACAACTTTAACAACTTTGGTAATGAATTTTCTAGTATGAATGATTTGTTTAATCAATTGATGGGTAATATGGGTGGTTATTCCACGGAACGACGTAGTTATAAGATTAATGGTCGCGAAGTAACTCCAGAAGAATTTGCGTTTTATCGTCAAACTGGTCGCTTACCATCTAATGAAGAAATGCAAGCTGCTCAAGCTGCGCAACAAGGTAAAATTAAACAAGATGGAATCCTTGCTCGTTTGGGGACAAACTTAACTCAACAAGCTCGTGATGGTAAACTTGATCCTGTAATTGGTCGTAACAAAGAAATCCAAGAAACAGCAGAAATCTTAGCACGTCGTACTAAAAATAATCCTGTACTTGTAGGTGATGCTGGTGTTGGTAAAACTGCAGTAGTAGAAGGCTTGGCACAAGCTATTGTAAATGGTGATGTTCCAGCAGCTATTAAAAATAAAGAAATCATTTCCATCGATATTTCCGGATTGGAAGCTGGTACTCAATACCGTGGTTCCTTTGAAGAAAACATTCAAAACCTTATTAAAGAGGTAAAAGCCGCTGGCAATATTATCTTGTTCTTCGACGAAATCCACCAAATTTTGGGTGCTGGTTCTACCGGTGATGGTCAAGGCTCCAAAGGCTTGGCAGATATCTTAAAACCTGCTTTGTCTCGTGGTGAAATGACTGTTATTGGTGCTACAACACAAGATGAATACCGTAATACAATCATGAAAAATGCGGCTCTTGCTCGTCGTTTTAATGAAGTCAAGGTAAATGCGCCATCTGCAGAGGATACTTTCAAAATCTTACAAGGCATTCGTCCATTGTACGAAGCGCATCATAATATTGAATTGCCAGATGCGGTGTTGAAAGCAGCTGTAGATTATTCCGTACAGTATATTCCACAACGTAGCTTGCCTGATAAAGCTATTGATTTAATCGATGTAACAGCAGCTCATTTGGCATCTCAACATCCTGTAACAGATATTAAAACATTGGAAGCAGATATTGCTGATGCTAAAGCAAAACAAGAGGAATATGCTCAAAAAGAAGACTATGAATCTGCGATTAATGAAAAAATGCGTATTCAAAAGTTACAAGCAGAGCTTGATAACCATACAGAAAATCAAAAGGTAGTGGCTAAGGTTAACGATGTAGCAGAAGCCGTTGAAAGAATGACAGGTATCCCTGTATCTCAAATGGGTGCATCCGATATCGAACGCTTGAAAGACATGAAATCTCGTTTAGAAGCTCATGTAATTGGTCAAGATAAAGCAGTAGAAGCCGTATCTAAAGCAATTCGTCGTAACCGTGCAGGCTTTGACGAAGGCAACCGTCCAATCGGTAGCTTCTTATTCGTAGGTCCTACTGGCGTTGGTAAAACAGAATTAGCTAAACAATTAGCTCTAGATATGTTTGGTAACAAAGATGCAATCATTCGCTTGGATATGTCCGAATATAGTGATCGCACAGCCGTATCTAAATTAATCGGCGCTACAGCTGGTTATGTTGGTTATGAAGATAACTCTAACACATTGACTGAACGCGTACGTCGTAATCCTTATTCCATCGTATTATTCGATGAAATCGAAAAAGCAGACCCTCAAGTTATTACATTACTTTTACAAGTATTGGACGATGGTCGCTTAACAGATGGTCAAGGTAATACAGTAAACTTTAAAAATACCGTTATCATCGCTACATCCAATGCGGGTTTTGGTTATGGTAATGACAATGATGATGAAAATAAAGTAGATGTAATGGAACGCATTGCTCCATTCTTCCGTCCAGAGTTCTTGAATCGCTTCAACGCAGTTATCGAGTTCAATCAATTGAGCAAAGAAGATTTGAAAAAAATTGTAGATTTGATGCTTGATCAAGTGAATAAAACTTTAGCTAAAAAAGATATCACTCTTGATGTAACAGATGCAGCTAAAGAATTGTTGATGGAACAAGGGTATGACAAAACTATGGGCGCTCGTCCATTACGTCGTGTTATCGAATCTGAAATCCGCGATAATGTAACTGATTTCTACTTGGATCACATCGATGCTAAACACTTGCTTGCCGATGTTAAGGATGGTCATATTGTAATCTCTGAAAAAGCAGATTCCGATGATAGCAAAGACCAAGATAAGGCTGAGAAATAAATAATAGACGTAAAAGTTTCAGAATAATCATTTGACAAATCTGAATAAAGTAGTAATATTAATAGCATAATTATATAGTGAGTATGCAAGGGAGCCTATTATATAGGCTGAGAAAGGGCTGCGAGCACCTGACCTTTATACCTGATCGGGATCATGCCCGCGTAGGAAGCACGCTAATACTTAATACGGGTATCGATCATTTTGTTCGATACCCGTTTTTGCATACCTAACTATATATGTCTTTTATATAGGAGGATGTAAAAATGTTTATGACACAATTGGAATCGGCTGTGGCTGGTGTAGTTACGAAGGAAATGAAAGTCGTCGCGGAAAAAGAACGTATGGATGAAGAGGCATTACGTTCACTAGTGGCAGCAGGAAAGGTTGTTATTCCTTGTAACAAGCAACATACTAGTATTTCGCCTGAGGGGATTGGCAAACGCCTTAGAACGAAAGTCAATGTTAATTTAGGTACATCGAAAGACGTCACTGATTATGATAGTGAAATTGAAAAAGTTAATCGAGCTATTAGACTTGGCGCAGAGTCGATCATGGATCTTTCCACTCATGGTGACACTCGTATTTTTAGACGTAAATTAATTGAGACATCGCCAGTAATGATTGGTACGGTGCCTATTTATGATAGTGTCATTCATCATCAAAAAGATTTAGGTGAATTAACAGCTCAAGATTTCTTGGACACTATTCGATTACACGCTCAAGATGGTGTAGATTTTATTACTATCCACAGTGGTATTACGAGAAAAACAATAGATCAAATCAAGAATCATAAACGGTTGCTTAATATTGTTAGCCGCGGAGGGAGTTTGGTATTTGCATGGATGAGCATGACAGGCCATGAAAATCCATTCTACGAATACTTTGATGAAATCTTAAAGATTTGCAAAGAATATGATGTTACGTTGTCTTTAGGTGATGCTTGTCGTCCAGGTTGCTTGGCGGATGCCACTGATGTGTGCCAAATTGAAGAGCTTGTAAGGCTTGGTGAATTGGCAAAACGAGCGAAACAATATGGTGTACAAGCTATGATTGAAGGACCTGGGCATGTACCTTTACATCAAATACAAATGAATATGGAGATACAAGAGTCCTTGTGTGATGGAGCGCCATTCTATGTGTTGGGACCGCTCGTCACAGATATTGCTCCAGGCTATGACCATATTACGGCTGCTATTGGTGGCGCTGTAGCGGGTATGTATGGTGCATCCTTCTTATGCTACGTTACACCAGCGGAACATTTAGCCTTACCAAATGCAGATGATGTAAAAGACGGAATTATGGCTTTCAAAATAGCGGCGCATGCTGCAGATATTGCTCGTGGTATTCCTAATGCAAGAGATATAGATGACACTATGGCTAAGGCACGTCAAGTTCTCGATTGGGAGGCACAATATGCTTGTGCCCTTGATCCTGAACGGTCTCGTTCTATTCGTGAAAGTAGAGCACCGGAGGAAGATCATGGTGAAACCTGTTCGATGTGCGGCAAGTTTTGTGCTGTACGCAGTATGAATAAAGCTTTACAAGAAGAATATATTGATATTTTATAAGCTTTTTCATATGGGAGGTCATTATGGATTTGATTGTTAATGGAGAGCCAAAGTATGTTGTAGGTGAGCAACTTCATTTGATTTTTGATGAATTAGGCTATTCTGGTAAACACTTTGTAGTTGAGCTTAATGGAGAGATTCTTAGTAAGGAAGCATATACAACCACTAAATTAACGGCTGCTGACAGATTAGAAATCGTTAGCTTTGTAGGAGGTAATTGATATATTGGATACATTTACTATAGGTAATATTGGGGTAGGGCCTATTTTTTCTACACAGACAAAACCCAATGCTAATCCTGTAGGCATTTCTTATATATATTGGGCAAAGCAGTTTAGTAAGGCTCCCATTGTTGCTATTGGGGGCATTAAAACTACAAATGCTGATACCGTTTGGCAAGCGCATCCCGATTTTATTTGTGCCGTTTCTGAAATAACAGAGTCGGACAATATACAAAATACGGTTTATGAGCTTATGACTGGATATAGTAGAGTGAGATAAAAAATTGAGTTTACATAAAAACCACAAGATTAAAATCTTGTGGTTTTTGTATTTATAAAATAATTTTGTAGATTTGATAAATATCCTTGCTAAGATATAGGTTTATTTAGTATAATCGTATCATTAAATTCGATATTCTATAGAATTTATAAAATAGATGAAGATGGAGAGGTAATAGTATATGTCTCATTATGTAGATTTAAATAGTGATTTAGGCGAAAGTTTTGGTAATTATACATTAGGTATGGATAGTGAAGTATTAAATCACGTAACAAGTGCTAATATTGCTTGTGGTTGGCACGCTGGAGATCCTCTTATTATGGATGCGACTGTCCGCATGTGTAAAGAAAAGGGCGTAGCCGTAGGGGCACATCCTGGTTATCCAGATTTGATGGGATTTGGCCGTCGTGCGATGGCAGTAAATCCTGCGGAGGCAAAAGCCTATATGATATACCAACTGGGCGCACTACAAGCTTTTTGTGATAGCCATGACCTTATTTTACAGCATATGAAGTTACACGGTGCCTTTTACAATACAGCTTGTGTTACGCCTGTAATAGCTGATGCAATTTTAGATGGTTTACAAGCAGTAAATCCCAAAATTGCGGCTATGGTATTGAGCGGTAGCTATATTGCTCAAGAGGCACAGCGACGAGGTATTCCTGTTATACAGGAGGTGTTTGCCGATCGTGGCTACACAGAGGAGGGAACATTGGTTCCTCGTACAGAAGTAGGTGCTTTCATCAAAGACCCACAAGAGGCTTTAGACCGAGTTCTCATGATGGTTACAAAGGGGAAGGTTGTTACTAATACGGGGAAGACCATTGATATTGTGGCTGACTCCATATGTGTTCATGGAGATAATCCTGAAGCGATAGCTTTCACAAAGTATATTCGGGAAGGGCTATCAAAAGCTGGTATAACGGTGGCGAATTTTCAACACCGATAACACTATTAAGAACATTAAAATAAATGCTTAATTAATACTAACAGAAAATACGAATATAAGTATTAAAAGCAAGTATGAGCTTTAAGCAATAAGTATGACATAGATTAATTATTATTTTGGAGGTTCCTATGAAACCAATTACAGGTAAAGCGAGTTTCTCTGTCCTATTAGGGGCAGCTTTCTTAATGGCCACGTCATCTATTGGGCCTGGCTTTATGTTGCAAACAGCAGCGTTTACAAATGAGCTGAAAGCAGACTTTGCATTTGCTATCGTTATATCCGTTATTTTCTCTATTATTGCACAGCTTAATGTGTGGACAATTATTGGTGTATCCCAAATGCGCGGTCAAGATATTGCGAATAAGGTATTACCAGGCCTTGGGTATATAGTGGCATTTTTAATTTCCCTTGGTGGATTAGCCTTTAATATCGGTAATATTGGTGGTGCTTCTATGGGCCTCAATATTATATTTGGTATCGACACAACAACAGCAGCGGCTATTAGTGGTATTTTGGGCATCTTACTATTTACATCTAAGAAGATGGGTGGTGTTCTAGATAATACGGCTAAAGTACTCGGTACGGTTATGCTCGTCCTCATTGCTTATGTAGCATTTTCAACGAATCCCCCGGTAGGGACAGCAGTGACTCATGCGATAGTACCTACGAATTATCCGTGGCTTGCTACGATAACTCTTATTGGAGGGACCGTAGGTGGCTATATAACATTCTCTGGTGGTCATCGCCTTATTGATGCTGGTATTACAGGTCAAGAACATTTAAAGGATGTACGTCGTGCAGCGATTATGGGCATGTCTGTTGATGCGCTAGTTCGTATATTATTATTCTTAGCTGTTCTTGGTGTGGTATCTATGGGATTTGTACTAGATGCTAAGGATCCAGCTGGCTCTGCTTTTCTTTTAGGAGCTGGTGAAATCGGGCATAAATTATTCGGTATAGTGTTCTTCTGTGCCGCATTGACCTCTGTAGTAGGGGCTGCCTACACATCAGTATCCTTCTTAAAAACATTGTTTAAGGTGGTAGAACGAAATGAAAAATTGACTATTATGGCATTTATCTTTATTTCCACATGTATCCTGATTTTTATTGGTAAACCAGCATCTCTATTGATTTTAGCCGGTTCTGTAAATGGGTTAATATTACCTGTTACATTGGCAGTTATGCTTGTCGCAACTCATAAATCTGAAATCGTAGGAACATATAAACACAATAAACTATTATATTATACAGGGTGGATTGTAGTGCTCGTAACATCTTACATTGGTGTTACATCTTTAAAAGGCATTGCTAAGTTACTAGGTTAATTAATTATCTGTGAAAGCACCATTACGTTCGTCTTGAATGTGATGGTCCTTTCTAGTTATAGCAGGAGGTACATATGAAACCTACAATTTCACCTGTAGGGGATTGCGCTATCTCTATTGATTTTGGTCAAGCAATAGATCCAAAGATTAATCGACAAATCCGACAAGTTATAGAGCAGATTAAACTCTTACAGCTAGATGGAATTATTGAACTAGTTCCTACATACTGTGCATTGCTTATTCAATATGATGCAATGGTATATACGTATTCCGACATTTGTGGAACTCTTAATCCAATATTACAAGAATCTGTAACAGACAGCGCAAATGAACGTGTTACGATTGTTGAAATCCCGACCATATACGGTGGCGAGTATGGTCCAGATCTAGGTTTTGTAGCCTCTCACAATCATATAAGTGAAGCTGAGGTTGTATCCATTCATAGTGGTACTGATTATTTGGTTTATATGTTAGGTTTTATTCCTGGTTTTACTTACTTAGGTGGGATGGATCCTCGCATTGCAACTCCGCGCTTGTCTTCGCCAAGAACTTTGATTCCTGCCGGGTCTGTAGGTATTGCAGGAGAACAGACTGGTATATATCCATCAGATTCTCCAGGGGGATGGCAAATTATTGGGCGCACACCTGTGACTATGTATGATATGTCTAAAAAACAAGCTGCATTATTAAGAGCAGGGGACTACGTTCGTTATGTGCCCATCGATGATACTGAATTTTATCGCATCAAATCTTTAGGTTCAGCTTATGTTCCTGTTGTACATGAAGTAGAGGTAGGTGATTTGCGTGGCTTTAAATAGTTTTAAGAAAGCTTCAATCCACGTAGATGGACCAGGAATGTATACAACGATTCAAGATGCAGGACGAGTCGGCTATCAACAATATGGTATGCCTGTAGCGGGGCCTATGGATAGTGAAAGCTATCTATTGGGGCAGGCTTTAGTAGGAAACAAGGAGCCTTTAGGTGCTTTAGAATGCACCGTGCTACCGCCTACACTAACGGTTCAAGGTACATGTATTGTTGCTTTTACAGGGGCTGATATGCACCCCACTATTAATAATATAGTCGTGCCTCGATACATACCTTTTATATGTCATGAAGGAGATATTATTTCTGGTAGCTTTAGCCAATGTGGCGTGCGTATGTATATTGCTTTCTCCGGCGGTATTGATGTTCCTACTATTAATGGTAGCGTATCGACTCATACAAAGGCTAAGATAGGTGGTCTTGAGGGGAGACCGTTACAAGCAGGTGATCAGTTTGGCATTAAAGCATTTACTAGAGACGAAGTGAATGTGTGCGACTTCTATGATGGTCATAACTTATTCAATATCGCCTTATATAACCGCGGCGGCCGTGAGTGTCACGAACCTTTGCGTGTTGTTCTCGGAAATCAAGCAAAGTATTTTACAGAGAAAGGAATCAAGACCTTTGGTAGTAAAATATATACATTGACTGTACAATGTGATCGCATGGGCTTTCGCTTGGATGGCCCTGTTATAGAGCATATAGATGGTGCAGATATTATCTCCGATGGAGCTGTATTTGGTTCTATCCAAGTTCCTTCTGATGGAAACCCTATAGTGCTCATGGCAGATCGGCAAACAACAGGTGGCTATACAAAGATTGGTACTGTGATTACGGCAGATTTACCTAGGTTAAGCCAATTACCAGTAGGGGATGGAATTCATTTTGATATCATATCTGTCGAAGAAGCACAAGCGATATATCGTACATATATGAAACGCTTACATAAGCGCATACAATTAGCACACGAACAAAGTGTATATGCCTTTAATGTAACTTAATTGGTTTTCCCTATTTAATTATATAAACTAGCAATAAAGCTATCTTGTAGATTGTTATTTCTATGAGATAGCTTTTTGTTATGTAATGTAAGATGAATTGATGAGGTGGTGGGAAAATATAATCTTATAAAACAAGTTTAAAATAATGATTATGAATTTATATTCATTTTATCTCTTCGTTATGGTATAAAATAAGCCCGTATTTTATATAAATTTGTGATATGAATCACTATAAAACGCATTAATGCTGCATTTGTGCGCCGTGTAGAATTATGAATAAAAAATGAAAAAGCTTGATAGTGTATTAAAGGTTTTGATATACTTATAATATTGAAAATTTTGGAATTCTCGTATGACTTACCATATGATAAAACATCGAGGGAGCATTATTATTACTATAGTTTATAGGAGAAAGTATGAATAAGATTTTTAAAGTGGTTTGGAGCAAATCAAAAAACTGCTACGTAGTAGTATCTGAGTTCGCTAAGAATAATAGTGGCAAAAAGAAAATTGTTGTAGCAGCAATTTTGGCTGCATTAGCAATGACTAATGCTAGCATCTCTATGGCGGCAAATACTTTGCCTACAAATATGCATGCAACAGCAGTAGGCTTGGGGGCTGGTGCTTCTGTTACTGGTGATAAAGCTGTAGGTTTCGGTCAAAATGCAGCAGCTGCAGGTGGATATTCTATTGCAATAGGGTCTAATTCTAGTACCAGTGTTAACAGTCCACAAGGAATCGCTATTGGTGGTGGTAATACTGCTAATGAAGGTGCAAGAGTAATTGGGGAGCAAGCAATTGCCATTGGAGGAAATACAATAGCTCAAGGTAACTCTTCTATTGTTATTGGTGGCGATGATGTAGTTAAAGCCGATGGTGTAAAAGTTATTTACACTACGAATAATGGTGAGAATAAAACTGGGGATTTGCGTAGTGCGGTTCAAAGCTTAACAGGATTTGATATGAGAAACCCACTATATACATCGGCAACGGCTGGTGAATCTGGTATCACATTAGGCATGAAAGGTCAGTCAGGCAATGTGGGCATTGCCATTGGTACAGGTGCAAATGCGAAGGATCGTTTATCAGGAACTTCTAGTGGGGCTTCTGGTCAAGCCAATAATGATGTAACAAATGCTATTGCTATTGGCACAGGGGCTAGGGCAAATCGTGATAATGCTATTGCCATCGGTGGTGGTTCTAACACTGATGTAGGCGGTACAAAACAATCTAGCTATACTTTGCCAAATAACGTTGTTGCTTCCTGGGCTGGTGGTGATAAAACATTGCCAGGTGACGTTGTATCTTTTGGTTCTAAAGGGTATGAACGTCAGTTGAAACATGTGGCTCCAGGTGAAGTAAGTGCTACTTCCACAGATGCAATTAATGGCTCTCAACTTAGCGCTATTGTAGACCAAATCGCTTATAAATATATATCTATAAAATCTTCTGATGTTGCTAATAAAGATAATACTGGTGCTACGGCCGATAATTCTATTGCTATTGGCCCAAATGCCGCAACAGACGCATCTGCAAGTCGTTCTGTGGCTGTTGGTGATGGCGCCAGAGGTAAAGTAGTAGATGGTGTAGCTGTTGGCTCAAAATCTATAGCTGATATTGCTTCAGGCGTAGCGGGATATAATGTTAATGCTAGTCGTACAGATATATATGCTGGTTTAAGTGGTGCCGCCCTAACGTCTAAATTAGGTGGTGTTGCTGTTGGTACGATAAACCAAACACGTCAAATTAACTATGTTGCTGCAGGTACTGCTGATACAGACGCAGTAAACGTGGCGCAATTAAAGAGTGTTAATCTAGCTTTTACAGGTGATACTGGTACAGGCGATGTGAACCTTGCTAATAGTAAATTGGCTGTAAATGGTGATAATACATACATTAGCACTACAGCTAATGGCAAGAAAATTACAGTTTCTGGTAAAAAGCAAGACATTACTGTAGCAAATGGTAGCGCTACAGCCTCGGCTGGTATGGCGGATTCTGCTAACGTAGCTAATGCGATTAATCAAGCAATTGATCAAAATAAATATGGTTGGAATCTTTCTGCTAATGGTGAAGCTACACCAGTAGCAGTTGAAAAAGGTAATACAGTAGATTTTTCTGGTGACGATAATGTTGCGGTTGCTAGAAATGATAAGAAAATCTCTGTAGCTTTGAAAAAAGATCTTTCTAAATTAAACAGTGCTTCTTTCAATAATGCTAGCGGTAATGAAACTGTAAAAATTGATGGTGATAAAGGTATCAATGCTGGAAATTTGAAAGTTGCCAATGTAGCAGATGGTGTTGCTGATAAAGATGCTGTCAATGTATCTCAATTGAAAAAAGTTGACGATAAAACAGAAGCTAACAAAACTGCTATTGATACAAATAAAACCGCAATTGCTAAAAATACAGGCGATATTGTAACAAACAAAACAGATATTGCTACCAATAAGGATAGTATTGCTGCGAATACGCAAAAAATTGCTGACAATAAATCTGCAATTGATAAAAATACTGGCGACATTGCTACTAATAAAGATAATATTGCAGATAATAAGCAAAAAATAGCTGATAATAAAACTGCAATAGATAAAAATACTGGTGATATTGCTTCTAACAAAGCTAATATCGCACAAAATACTACTGCTATCTCTCGTAAGATTTCGTTAGGTGGTAACTCTGGCTCTACCGATGAAAAATCCTTGAGCACAGGTGATGTGAAATTTAACGTAAAAGGGGAAAATGGTCTTACGACTGTTGCTAATGGCGACGATGTGACAGTTAAACTCGATGATACGACTAAAGGTAAAATCGAGAATGCAGCTGATCGAGATTTGAGTAATTTGACCCCTGACGGTAAGCAACAAGTTAAGGACTTAGCAGCTTGGAATGTAGTCGCTAATAATGAGATGGCTGAAAAGGTTGAAGGTGGTAACACCGTTAAGTTTATCGATGGTGATAACATTTCCATTACTCAAAATGGAAAGGACTTCACCATTTCTACTAAGAAAGATGTAACTTTTGATACGGTAACAGCTACTCAAACGATTACAGCGCCAAAGGTTAAAGCGACAACTGGAGTTGAAACACCTCAAGTAACAGGCTTGACGAACACTGCGTGGGTTCCAGGTCAAACACAACCTGTATCTGGTCGTGCAGCCACAGAAGACCAATTGAAACATGTTGATGATCAAGTAGCGGAAAATAAAGCCAATATCGCTGATAATACAGATAAGATTGGCAAAAATGCTGATGCCATTGCAGATAACAAGCAAAAAATAGCTGATAATAAAACTGCAATCACTAAAAATACTGACAATATTGCTACCAATAGACAAAATATTGCTGATAACAAAGCGGCTATCACTAAAAATGCTAGTGATATTGTAACTAATAAGGATAACATCGCAACCAATAAAGCTAACATCGACAAAAACACGACAGCTATCGGTCGTAAGATTTCTTTAGGTGGTAACTCTGGTTCGACTGATGAAAAATCTTTGAGCACAGGTGATGTGAAATTCAATGTGAAAGGTGAAAATGGTCTTACGACTGTTGCTAATGGCGACGATGTGACTGTTAAACTCGATGATGCAACTAAAGGTAAAGTTGACAATGCAGCTGATCGAGATTTGAGTAATTTGACCCCTGACGGTAAGCAACAAGTTAAGGACTTAGCAGCTTGGAATGTAGTCGCTAATAATGAGATGGCTGAAAAGGTTGAAGGTGGTAACACCGTTAAGTTTATCGATGGTGATAACATTTCCATTACTCAAAATGGAAAGGACTTCACCATTTCTACTAAGAAAGATGTAACTTTTGATACGGTAACAGCTACTCAAACGATTACAGCGCCAAAGGTTAAAGCGACAACTGGGGTCGAAACACCTCAAGTAACAGGCTTGACTAACACTACATGGGTTCCAGGTCAAACACAACCTGTATCTGGTCGTGCAGCCACAGAAGACCAATTGAAACATGTTGATGATCAAGTAGCGGAAAATAAAGCCAATATCGCTGATAATACAGATAAGATTGGCAAAAATGCTGATGCCATTGCAGATAACAAGCAAAAAATAGCTGACAATAAAACGGCAATTGATAAAAATGCAGTAGATATTGCTACTAACAAAGACAATATTGCTGCGAATAAAACAGATATTGCTACTAATAAGGATAATATTGCAGATAACAAGCAAAAGATAGCTGCCAATAAATCTGCAATTGATAAAAATACTGGTGATATTGCTACTAATAAAGATAATATTGCAGATAATAAGCAAAAAATAGCTGATAATAAAGCTGCTATCACTAAAAATGCTAGTGATATTGCAACTAATAAGGATAACATCGACAAAAACACAACAGCTATCGCTCGTAAGATTTCTTTAGGTGGTAACTCTGGTTCGACTGATGAAAAATCCTTGAGCACAGGTGATGTGAAATTCAATGTTAAAGGTGAAAACGGTCTTACTACGGTTGCTAATGGTGACGATGTGACTGTTAAACTCGATGACGCGACTAAAGGTAAAGTTGACAATGCAGCTGATCGAGACTTGAGCAACTTAACAGATGCTGGTAAGCAACAAGTTAAAGATTTAGCAGCATGGCATGTAGTAGCTAATAATGAGACGGCTGAAAAGGTTGAAGGTGGCAATACAGTTAAGTTTATCGATGGGGATAACATTTCTATTACTCAAAATGGTAAAGACTTTACCATTTCCACTAAAAAAGACGTAACCTTTGACACGGTAACAGCTACACAAACGATTACAGCGCCAAAAGTGAAAGCGACAACTGGAGTTGAAACACCTCAAGTAACAGGCTTGACTAACACTGCATGGACTCCGGGGCAAACACAACCTGTATCTGGTCGTGCAGCCACAGAAGACCAATTGAAACACGTTGATGATCAAGTAGCAGAAAACAAAGCCAATATTATTGATAATACAGATAAGATTGGCAAAAATGCTGATGCCATTGCAGATAACAAGCAAAAAATAGCTGACAATAAAACGGCAATTGATAAAAATGCAGCTGATATTACTACTAATAAGGATAATATTGCAGACAACAAACAAAAAATAGCCGATAATAAAACGGCAATTGATAAGAATACTGGCGACATTGCTACAAACAAAGCTGACATTTCAACTAACAAAGATAACATCGCAATCAATAAAGCTAACATCGACAAAAACACGACAGCTATCGGTCGTAAGATTTCTTTAGGTGGTAACTCTGGTTCGACTGATGAAAAATCTTTGAGCACAGGTGATGTGAAATTCAATGTGAAAGGTGAAAATGGTCTTACGACTGTTGCTAATGGCGACGATGTGACAGTTAAACTCGATGATACGACTAAAGGCAAAATCGATAATGCAACTGATCGAGACTTGAGCAATTTGACTCCTGACGGTAAGCAACAAGTTAAGGATTTAGCAGCTTGGAATGTAGTAGCTAATAATGAAACAGCTGAAAAAGTTGAAGGTGGAAACACTGTTAAATTCATCGATGGTGATAACATTTCCATTACTCAAAATGGTAAAGACTTTACCATTTCCACTAAAAAAGACGTAACCTTTGATACGGTAACGGCTAACCAAACTATTACAGCGCCAAAAGTGAAAGCGACAACTGGTGTTGAAACACCTCAAGTAACAGGCTTGACGAACACTGCGTGGGTTCCAGGTCAAACACAACCTGTATCTGGTCGTGCAGCCACAGAAGACCAATTGAAACATGTTGATGATCAAGTAGCGGAAAATAAAGCCAATATCGCTGATAATACAGATAAGATTGGCAAAAATGCTGATGCCATTGCAGATAATAAGCAAAAAATAGCTGACAATAAAACGGCAATTGATAAAAATGCAGTAGATATTACTACTAATAAGGATAATATTGCAGATAATAAGCAAAAGATAGCTGATAATAAAACGGCAATTGATAAGAATGCAGGTGATATTGCTACTAATAAGGACAATATTGCTGCGAATAAACAAAATATTGCTGATAACAAAGCTGCTATCACTAAAAATGCTAGTGATATTGCAACTAATAAGGATAACATCGACAAAAACACAACAGCTATCGGTCGTAAGATTTCTTTAGGTGGTAACTCTGGTTCGACTAATAAAAAATCCTTGAGCACAGGTGATGTGAAGTTTAACGTAAAAGGTGAAAATGGTCTTACGACTGTTGCTAATGGCGACGATGTGACTGTTAAACTCGATGATGCAACTAAAGGTAAAGTTGACAATGCAGCTGATCGAGATTTGAGTAATTTGACCCCTGACGGTAAGCAACAAGTTAAGGACTTAGCAGCTTGGAATGTAGTCGCTAATAATGAGATGGCTGAAAAGGTTGAAGGTGGTAACACCGTTAAGTTTATCGATGGTGATAACATTTCCATTACTCAAAATGGAAAGGACTTCACCATTTCTACTAAGAAAGATGTAACTTTTGATACAGTAACAGCTACTCAAACGATTACAGCGCCAAAGGTTAAAGCGATAACTGGGGTTGAAACTCCTCAAGTAACTGGTTTGACTAACACTACATGGGTTCCAGGCCAAACACAACCTGTATCTGGTCGTGCAGCCACAGAAGACCAATTGAAACACGTTGATGATCAAGTAGCAGAAAATAAAGACAAGATTGCTGATAATACAGATAAGATTGGTAAAAATACTGATGCTATCGTAGATAATAAGCAAAAAATAGCTGACAATAAAGCCGCAATTGATAAAAATGCAGTAGATATTGCCACTAACAAAGACAATATTGCTGCGAACAAAACAGATATTGCTACTAATAAAGATAATATTGCAGATAATAAGCAAAAGATAGCTGATAATAAAACGGCAATTGATAAGAATGCAGGTGATATTGCTACTAATAAGGACAATATTGCTGCGAATAAACAAAATATTGCTGATAACAAAGCGGCTATCACTAAAAATGCTAGTGATATTGCAACTAATAAGGATAACATCGCAACCAATAAAGCTAACATCGACAAAAACACGACAGCTATCGCTCGTAAGATTTCTTTAGGTGGTAACTCTGGTTCTACCAATGAAAAATCCTTGAGCATAGGTGATGTGAAATTTAATGTTAAAGGTGAAAACGGTCTTACTACGGTTGCTAATGGAGACGATGTGACAGTTAAACTCGATGATGCAACTAAAGGTAAAGTTGACAATGCAGCTGATCGAGATT